>Ga0213828_1000037_pt1 | contig 255098 bp, 193 predicted proteins | sample MC6MC0897MG_FD_180664 | JGI IMG/M metagenome (GOLD analysis project Ga0213828, IMG submission 180664) | Enriched soil aggregate microbial communities from Iowa State University, Ames, United States - MC6-MC0897-MG | ecosystem: Environmental > Terrestrial > Soil > Unclassified | place: USA...
CCGAACTCAGCAGTGAAACGATGCATCGCCGATGGTAGTGTGGGGTTTCCCCATGTGAGAGTAGGTCATCGTCAAGATTCATTTCGCAAAACCCCTATCTGCGCGAGCAGGTAGGGGTTTTGTCTTTAAGTAGAGACTACAGAGATTCGCAGGTGCGTCCCCAGGACGGACCAGCACACAGAATTTCTTGACGACCATAGAGCATTGGAACCACCTGATCCCATCCCGAACTCAGCAGTGAAACGATGCATCGCCGATGGTAGTGTGGGGTTTCCCCATGTGAGAGTAGGTCATCGTCAAGATTCAATTCCAAAGCCCCTGATCGCGATGCGATCAGGGGCTTTGTCTTTTCAGGGTATCGATGCGTGAAGTTCTCGTATGAGATCGTCCAGCTCCCTGCGCTGGCAGTATTCAAAAGCGCAGCACGGCCCCTGTAGGAGCGGCTTCAGCCGCGATCACCCGCGAAGCGGGTGCCAGACACCGAGTTGCTTGCATCGCGGCTAAAGCCGCTCCTACAGAGATCTCTTTTTGCTGTGCAACAGCACAGCCCGAAGAGCTCCCTTGATGTTCAAGACAAAAAAAGGCCGCTCCCGGTCGGGAGCGGCCTTTTTTGCCATCGGGGCACAAGCCCCTTCCAGTGATATCAGCTCAGCAGGTTACGCACATTCCCCATCGCCTCATCGGCAAAGCCCTGCAGAAATGCCTGGAAGCCCGGCAGTGCCTCCGGCCCGCCTTCCCATGGCTCGGCCTGGATGGTCCAGGTCGCACGGCTGCGGCTGGCGTCGATCGCCTGCACTTGCATGGCCGCCCACAGATTGCCGATGTTCAGGCTGGTGTAGATCAGGCTCCAGGTCATGTTCATGGCTTGATCGTCACGGGTGTTCAACTGCTCGATCACCACGTTGCCATCCTTGAACAGCTTCTTGCGCACCGAGCGCACGCCGCTGCCGGTCATCTCGATATGCGCCAGGGCAGGAATGAACACCGGGAAGCCAGCGAAGTTGCCGACGATGTTCCACACGTTGGCCGCCGGTGCGGCGATCTCCACGCTGGAAACCACAAGACAGCCTTGCGGGTTGCGGATCAGGGTATCGGGTTTGAGTGCTTGCATTGGGATGTTGCTCCTGTTGTACATGAAAGGGATCAGATAAAGCCGATGTCGGCCAGGTAGCGGCAGCCGCGACTGAGCAGCGCCGGGTCCTTGCTTGGGTAACGCGCGCCCATGCGCTGCACGCCGGCGCGGGCGTTGTCGTGGGCGATGCCGGAGATGTCACCGATGTCTTCTTCGAAACCGTCCAGGTAGAAGCCCAGGACGTCGTACAGCGCGTTGTCGCTATCGACCCTGGCCAACTGGCGCTGCCACTGCTCGATGCTGACCAGTTCGAAGGCATGGCCCTGGGCATGGAACGAAGCCAGGTAGTCACGCCAGCGCAGGGGTTCGGGGTTATGCAGGTTGAACACGCACAGGCCGGCCTGGTGACGGCTGCTGTGGAAAGCGATGAAGCGGGACAGGAAGTCCACCGGCATGAGGTCGAAGTCGATTTCCAGCTCCGGCACCTGGCCCAACTGCAGCGAGCCCTTGAGCATCAGCATCAGCCGGTTGCGCTGAGGCTGGCAGGCCCCTGTGCGGCTATCGAAGGTGATGTTGCCGGGACGGAACAGGTTGACCCACACGCCTTGTTCACGGGCACGGCTGAGGATGCGCTCGCCGACCCATTTGCTCAGGTTGTAGCCATTGCGGATGTAGATCGGCGGGGTGTCTGCGGGGTCGCTCTCCAGCACATGGCCCTCGCCATCCACGGCGCTGCAGGCGGACAGGGTGGAGACGAAGTTGAAGATCTTCTTGCGCCGTCCCTCACACAAGCGCAGGCATTCGAACAACGGCTCGATGTTGTCGGCTGCCAGTACCTCGTAGTCGAGTACATGGTTGACCTGCGCGGCGTTGTGCAGCAACGCGCCATAGTTGCTGTCCAGGTAGTCGTAGTCGGCCTGGGCCAGACCCAGCAGTGGCTTGCGCAGGTCCGCTTCGAATACCCGCACGCGGCTGCGGTCCAGGGTGACGTGGTTGTCCCGCAGGGCCTGGGAGAAACGCTCATCGGCGGACATCCCTGCGGCGCTGCGTACCAGGCAAGCGACTTCACTCGCGCCCCACTCCAGCAGGGCCTCGACCAGATGCACGCCAAGGAAGCTGTTGGCTCCGGTGACGATCACCTTGTGCACATCACCCAGGCGCTCCATCGGTTGCACTTGCAGGTCCAGTTCGCGGTTGGCGTCTTGCTCCAGGCGTACCAGGGAGGTCTGCAACGCCTCGTGATCGCCATCGAGCAGCGCGCCCAGGCGCTGCAGGGTCGGCTGTTCGATGAAGCGGTTGATGGCAACCCCCTGGCCGAAGTGCTCCCTGACCTCCAGCAGCAGGCGCGACAGCAGGATGGAGTGACCGCCGAGATTGAAGAAGCTGTCGTCGGCGGAAATTTCGCTTTGTGGGAGCTCCAGCAGCGTGCTCCACAGCCGGCGCAGGCGCTCCTCGGTCGCGGTCCGTGGTTCGATGCGCTGGCTGGTTGGCAAGGCCAGTGGACGCAACGACAACGCCCGGCGATCCACCTTGCCGTTGGCGGTATAGGGCATCTGCTGCAGTACCTGATAGAACGTCGGGCGCATGTAGTCGGGCAGGTGTCGCTCGGCATGCTCGCGCAGCAAGGCTTCGGCATCGGCCCGTTGCGGGTGGGCAAGGAAGGCCAGGACCCGCCGCTGGGCGTCGATCACCACCGCCACCTGGGCGAACAGCTGGCTATCGCGCAGGCAGTGCTCGATTTCTTCGGGCTCAACCCGGAAACCTCGGATCTTCACCTGGTTGTCTCGCCGGCCGCACAGCTCGATGCCCCGCTCGGTCCATTTGCCGATGTCTCCCGTGCGGTAGGCGCGCAGTGTGCGGCCCGCGGGCAAGCTCAGCTCGACAAAGCGTTCGGCGCTCAGTTCGGGATTGTTCAGGTAACCCAGGCCGACACCTGGCCCGGCGATGTACAGCTCGCCGGGGGTCTGCTCACAAACCGGCTGCAGGTGCTGGTCGAGTATCAGCACCTGGGCGTTGGCAATCGGTAACCCCAGGTTGCGGTTGTCGTCGCCTGCGCCGAACACGCGGGTCGTGGCCAGCACGGTGGTTTCGGTCGGCCCGTAGATGTTGTGCATGTGGCATTGCCCGGCCAATCGAGCGATGACTTCCGGTTCGCAGACGTCGCCACCCGTCACCAGGTGACTCAGGCCCAGGTGCAGATCACGGGGAAGGATACTCAGCAGCGCCGGTGGCAGGAACGCGTGGCTCACCTCCTCTCTGTGGATAAGTTGCATCAGCAGCTGCGGATCGCGACGCTGGTCCTCACTGGGCAGGACCAGTTCCGCGCCACAGGCGAACGTCGGCAGGATATCCAGTAGCGAGGCGTCGAAGCCGATGGTGGAGAACTGCAGGACCCGGCTGTGCCGGTCCAAGCCCACATGCTCGCGATACCAGGCCATGAAGTGCGCCAGGTTGCCCTGGGTGAGCAACACGCCTTTGGGTTGGCCGGTGGTGCCGGAGGTGTAGATCGCCACGCAGGCCTGGTCGGCGGCAGCCTGGCGCAACGCCAGGCTGGGCAGCGGCAAGTCCTGCGGCAAAGGAAGGTTGCGCACATCAACATCAGGGATATCCACAGGCGCCTGACCGTCGTGCAGCAGAACGCAGGCGCCAGCGTCGTCGAGGATCAGCTGGCGGCGCTCGGCCGGCGTGGCCGGATCCACTGGCAGGTAGATGGCGGCGCAGCCCAGCACCGCCAACAGGCTGGCGTAGAGCTCGGGTGACTTGCCCATGCACACGGCGACCACAGGCGGCTGTTCCCCGGCGTTGGGCAACAGCGGCAACAAGGCCTGCTGGATGACAGCGGTGCGGGCATGCAGCTGCTCATAAGTGCAACGCAGGCCGTCGTGGCTCACGGCGTGACACTCTGCGTACACACGCAGGCTGTGTTCCAGGTCGCCGATCAGGTCTGTTTCGGCCTTCTCCAGCAAATCGGCGCGTAGCGTGCGGTTGAACGGATGTCGGTAAGCCAAAGTGTCCAGCCAGTCCAGGCTGTGCTCGCGCTCCTGATCTCCCGGGTTCACCGCAGGCGTTTCCTGCAAATGCAACGGGTTGCGGGCGAAGCGGGTGACCTGCAGTGCCAGTTGCTCGCACAGGGCTTGCAAGGTGTCCTCACGCAGTTGTTGGCCATTACCGGAGCGCGGCGTGTGTATCGGCACGCGATGGATCAGGCGCTGGGCGCTGGCACTGCCGCACCAGCACAGGGCCTCCAGTTGCGGCAGGGTGTCGGCGCAGCTCGCACCCAGGCGCAGCCTGAGCAGCGGCGTGCCGCCCAGGGGCTGCCAATCACTGCTGCTCAGTGCCAGGCTGCCATCCTCCACCACCAGGTCGGGATGGGCCGACAGCTGCCGGGGCAAGGCCTGGGCGCTATCGGCCCTGGCCGAGCCATGTCCGTGCTCGGCGAGCATGCGGGCGAACTCCTCCAGGGGAGGGCTGGTGCCCACCAGGAGTATGTCGAGGCGTCTCATGTCTAGGTCCTCAGGGTAGATAGTCGCGCAAGGCGTCCTGTACGCAGGGCGACTCGAGCATCGAGCTGCTGCGGAAGAAACGCAGGATGTTGCCCAGCAGCGGATGCTGGCGGTTGATCGGGTAGGCCAGGCCCAGCACTTCCTCACGCAGGGCCTGGCGCACCGTGTCGGTCACCGGCAAGGCGTCGATCAGGGCACAGTCGAAAGCCTGCTGGATGTCGTTGGTCAGGTATTGGCGCAGGAACAACGGCAGTACCTTGGCGATCATCTGGCGATCCGCCTCGGGCGCGGTATGCCAGTAGATGCGCGTCAGGCGCGCCCAGAAGCTCGAGTGACGACCTTCGTCCAGCAGGTGATCGGCCATCAGGCCCTTCACCGAGGGCTTGACCGAGTCGTCGCGGGCAAAGGCCGCGACATCGTCGGTCAGGGTGTTCTCGGCGATGCCCACGCAGATCAGCTCCAAGGCGTCACGCAGGGCCTCGGGCACCTGTTCCAGCGCGGCTGGAATGGCGCGGCTGAGTTCGATTTCCTGGGGCAGGGCGATCGGCTCGATCCCGGTCAGGGCGATGGTCTGCTGCAGGAAGTCCATCGCCACCAGGGCGTGATAGTCCTCGTCCACCACCACGGTCATCGCGTCGTAGCGGCAGGCGAACGGGAAACGCACGGCAAAGCGGTCCTTGGCGATGCGCCGGGCGGTGCGGTCGACGATCTCGGTCTCGAAGATCACCACGTCATTGATGAACTTGTAGAGGCTCTGTACCAGCACGAAGTCGCGCAGCTGCGGGCACTCGCGCTGGAACGTCGCGCCAAGAACCAGGGGTTGGCGGCTCAGGGGGTAGATCAGGCGCTGGTCATCCTCCACCAGGCGCCGGGGCCGGGTGCGAATGGTCGCCCTGGCCTCCCAGGCCTCGGCAAAGGAGCGATACTCGAGGGCATTCATGGGGTGACCTCGGCAACAGCCGTTTTCAGCGACGTACGCAGGCGGTCCCACAGGGCCATGCGGCTGTCCACTGCGGCGATGGCGGCCACGTAGACGTCTTCCTGGCGCAGCGGATCATGATCGACCAGGCGTGCCAGCAATTGCTCGGCGGCGGGGCCGTGGTCCTCGGAGTCGACTTCGATGTGACGTTGCAGGTAGTAGCGGAAGGTCGGCGCCTGCTCGGTGCCGATGCCCCACTCGTCGAGAATCTGCTGGAACATCGATGGAATGACGCTTTCCCGCCCGTGCAGGAAGGCGGCGGCAACCTGGTGGGGCGGTGCCTCGATGGCCACTTCGAGGGTATCGCGAACGAACCGCTGCGCGGCTTCACTGGCGCCGCAGCGTTGCAGCGCGTCGAATGCCGCGACGCCTTGTTGCTGCAGGCTCACGAAACGCTCGATGGCCAGGGTGCTGGCACCGACTTCGCGCATGGCATCCAGGTACAGCTCGAAGTGGCTGTAGTGACCATGATCGAGGCGATCGTCCGATTCCTCGCCCAGGACGATCTCGTTGATCAGGCGCGCCGCAGCCGGGTCTGTCGGTGGCAGCCAGGGCAGGCTGACGCAGGTCAGTTCCTGCTGCAGGCGCTTGGTCAGCGACATGAAGTCCCAGACGGCGAACACGTGGGTTTCCATGAACCCACGCAGGGTCTCAATAGAGTCGATTTCGGAAAATAGCGGGTGCAGGGAAAGTTCATGTTTCTTGTCGGAAAGTGTGCGCTTCAATGTGCTCATGATGAGATCCGTTTAGAGGTGATATACAAGGGCGTTATGCTCTGGAAGTTGCAAGGCAACTAAATGCCGGGCGAATGACGGCCTCGAGTGAAAACTCGAATTCGAACAACAGGCAGAGGCCGGCAGGGCTTGTTTGGCTAGGCGTCCACGGTGACGCCTGGCTGCCCTTGGCTGGCGATATAAAAGTTAGAACAACTTCAAAGTTTGTCGCAATTGTTTTTTTGATTATTTTATCTTCGGACTTTTCTTGGAATGTAAGTGCCTGAATAAAACGTTGAGTAAGTTTTATTTTGGCAATACGTGCTCCTTCCGATAATTAGCGATCAGAAAAATGACACAGAGTGAATGCCTCACTCGGAGCACGAATGAACGGAGATGGAGAGAGTGACTATTGAGGGGCTGCTGATCGCTTGCGGTCCTTGCCCCGGTGCCAGGTTCCTTCTGCAGGTGAATGAGGAGGCAAACGGCCAGGTCCACGTCTGATGATCAGCGGCCGCTGCGGGGGGTAGAGTGTGCCCAAAATGCTGGCACTGCCATGGCCAGGCACTGACCAGGCAGCGGAAAAGCCTTGATCAGCGCACGGATGGCAAAGGGAGGATTAGAAGCTCAGCAACCCGAGGTGGGCGTTGAAGATGCGCACCAGGCGCTGGTTAAGCAGCGAAGTATCGACCGCTTGTACCGGTAGCTCAATCAGCTCCAGCTCCCGGCGTACCAGGCTGTGCCAGCCGAGCATCGCCGCCAGCGAGCCCGGCGGATAGAGCACGGTCATGGGGATATGCAGGGGCAGGTAAGTGGTACTGAATTGTGGGCTGTCACAGCTTGAAACAAACAAGTGACGGGTCAGGCCCGGACAAGCACCTTGCACTTGCTGGATCAAGGCCAAGGCGATGTGCGCGCCCAGGCCTTGGGCAAACACGGCATGTGGCTGCATAAGGTAGGGCTGGAGCTGCTCTACCAGGGCCTGGGTCAGGCGCCCGGAAATGGGCAGAGATTGTTCGAGGTCGGCAATGGAGGGGACATCGACCGCGACCAGCTCGATGGGGTCGCTCAGGGTCCTTGCCCAGGTGCGGTACTGGGCAAGTTGCTGCCGTGTGTTTGCCAGGCAGATCAGGCGAATCCTGGGCGGCTGGTCGGGCATTGTGTCCTGTCGAGTCTGCACGTGCACTGCCGTTCCTTGTGGCGGATCGTGTCGGCGCAGCGGGGTGGTCGCCTGGGGCGGCTGCGCGGTTGGGCAGGATCAGTTGGCCGATTGCCTGTCGAGGTATTTCCTGATGGTGCGCGCGGCATGGTTGAGGTGTTCTTCCAGGAGCTTCACGGCCTCGTCCACCAGTCTGTCGTTGGCGGCATCGACAAGGGCAATGTGGTCATCCTGAGTGAGTTTGCCCAGGCCCATCGAGGACAGATGGAAACGCAGGAAGCGTTCCTCTTCGTTCAGCTCGATCTCGATCATGCGCAGCAGTTTCTGGTTCTGCGCCTTGCTGTAGAGGGCCATGTGGAACAGGCGATTGAGCCGACCGATTTCGGCATGACGAGTCTCGGTCTCCAGTTGACGGATGTAAGCCCTGGCCTGGGCGATGTCGCCGGCATCGAGCAAGGGGATCGACTGGCGCAACGCCTCGGTCTCGAGCAGTACGCGCAGGGCGTACGTGTCGACGGCGTCCTCACCGATCAATGGCGCTACCACGGCGCCTTTGTGCATCACCACCTGCAGCAGCGACTGGGCTTCGAGTTGGCGCAGCGCCTCGCGCACAGGCATGCGACTGACACCGAACAAAGTCGCCAGCTCTTGCTGGCGCACGGCGGTGCCCGGGGGCAGGCGGCCATCAAGGATGGCACTGCGCAGGCGCTCTTCGATAACACCCCGGGCCAGGTGCGGTGGTACTTGTTCGCTACCCAGTACGGTGCTCAGGAGTTTGGGTTTCTCAGCCACGCGGGGTTCGCCTCGGCAACATGAAAATTGGATCCAATAACCCTAGTGAGGGAAGGGTGCGCTTGTCAAACGGATTGATCAAGCGATGCGCCGTGGCGCAGAGTCAAAACGCGGCTATCGTGAAGCAAGTTGCCGGCATTGGGAAGATAGCCAAGGTCGCCAGCCCTTGTACGAAGCGGGTTTGCCGACAGTTGGCAGCATGATCGCACGGTGCCATTGTCTTTTGCGTCTCCAGCCCGCACCATCGCTGCTTTCGACTGATCTGAACGGGTGTCCGCAGTGGCGATACCTTGGCCTCTCAATGCGACCGCACGCCGGCTCGGCCTTGCCGTGCTGCTCGGTTGCCTGTGGCTGGGCGTCACCCAGGCTGATTGGGACTTCTCGCAGATCAGTCGCCGCGCCCAGGCGCTCTATGGCCCGATGGGCGCGGGCCAGGGGCGTATCGATGCCTGGCAGAACCTGATGGCGACACAGAAGCAGGGCAGCGAACTGGAGCAGCTGCAGGTGGTCAACCTGTTCTTCAACAAGCAGCTGCGCTATGTCGAAGACATCGACCTGTGGCACGAGGTCGATTACTGGGCCACGCCGGTACAATCGCTGATAAAGGGTGCGGGCGACTGCGAGGACTATGCCATCGCCAAGTACTTCAGCCTGCGGCGCATGGGCATTCCGGCGGAAAAGCTACGCATCACCTACGTAAAGGCCTTGCGCCAGAACCGTGCGCACATGGTCCTGACCTATTATTCAAGCCCACAGGCCCAGCCGCTTGTGCTGGACAGCCTGATGGACGCGATCAAGCCGGCCAGCCAGCGTACCGACCTGCTGCCGGTGTATGCCTTCAACGGTGAAGGCCTGTGGCTGACCGGCGCGGGCGGCAACAAGAAGGTCGGCGACACCAAGCGCCTGTCGCGTTGGCAGGATCTGCTGAAGAAAATGCAGGCCGAAGGGTTCCCGGCCGAACCGGTTTACTGAAGGAGCACAGATGTCACTGTTCAAACAATTGCTGCTAGCCATTTGCCTGTTCCTGGTGATCGCCTTCAGTGGCAGCTTCATGGTCAGCCTGGAGAGCTCGCGCAGCCAGTACGTCAACCAGCTGCGTTCCCATGCCCAGGACGCCGCGACCGCGCTGGCGTTGTCGCTGACGCCGAACATCGACGACCCAGCGATGGTCGAGCTGATGGTCAGCTCGATTTTCGACAGTGGCTACTACTCGAGTATCAAGGTCATCGACCTGGACTCCAACGCCGTGCTGGTCGAGCGCCACGCCGAGCCTGACGCCGGCGGTGTGCCGGGCTGGTTCATCCAGCTCATCGGCCTGGAGCCGGCCGGTGGTGATGCCCTCGTCAGCCGCGGCTGGCAGCAGGCGGCGCGGGTCGAGGTGATCAGCCACCCGATGTTTGCCCTGGGCAAACTCTGGCAGAGCGCCCTGGGCAGCCTTGGCTGGCTGCTGCTGTGCGGCGCGGTGAGCGCGGTGCTTGGGGCACTGCTGCTGCGCCGTCAGTTGCGCCCGCTCGACTACATGGTGGCGCAGTCCCACGCTATCGCCCGTCGTGAGTTCCTCAGCCTGCCCGAGCTGCCACGCACCCCCGAGCTGCGCCGAGTGGTGCAGGCGATGAACCAGATGGTCGAGAAGCTCAAGGCACTGTTCACCGAGCAGGCCGAGCGCAGCGAGAAGCTGCGGGCGGAGTCGTACCAGGACAGCCTCACCGGCCTTGCCAATCGACGTTACTTCGAAATGCAGCTCAATGCCCGGGTCAGCAACCTGGAGGAGGCCCGTACCGGCTACCTGCTGCTGCTGCGGGTCCAGGACCTGGCCGGGCTCAATGCCCGCCTGGGTGGCCAACGCACCGACCAGTTGCTGCAGGCGGTGGGTGAGCAACTGCGCCGTACCTGTGCGAACTACCCGGAGACCAACGACCTGATCACCCGCAGCCGTGGCGGCGAGTTCGCGGTGCTGGCGCCGGGCATGGTCCATGACGAGGCGATCCAGCTGGCCCAGGCCCTGGAGGCTACCTTGCAGAGCCTGCACGAGACCGGTGCCAGCGATGTCGACCCGGTGGCCTGCATCGGCCTTGCCCCCTACAGCCCCGGCGATGCCCCGCAAGCGCTGCTCAAGCTTGCCGACGAGGCCCTGGCCCGCGCCGAGAGCCAGCCCACGCCGGGCTGGGTATGCCTGGAGCAGGGCGCTGCGGGCCAGGCCGCCGACAGCCACCACGCCTGGCACACGCGCCTGGACCAGGCGCTGGGCAAGGGCCAGTTCGAACTGTTCTTCCAACCGGTCGTGGACGCCAAGGCGCCGGAGCGGGTGCTGCACTACAAGGTCATCTCGCGCCTGCACGACGAGGAGGGCGAAGCCCTGGCGGCCGGCCGCTTCCTGCCCTGGCTGGAGCGCTTCGGCTGGATGGCGCGGCTGGACCTGCTGGTGCTGGAGAAGGTGCTCAAGCATCTGCAAGGGCATGGCGAAGCGCTGGCGCTGAACCTGTCGGCCGCCACCCTGGCCGACCCCAAGGCGTTGCAGCGCGTCTATGAGCTGTTGGGGCAGCACGGCGCGCTGGGGCAGCGGCTGACCTTCGAGATCGGCGAGGAGCAGTTGCCCGAGCAGTCAGTGCTCGAGCAACTCACCCGGCGCCTGCGCACCCTGGGCTTCAGCCTGGCGCTGCAACGCTTCGGCGGGCGCTTCAGCATGATCGGCAATCTGGCCCACCTGGGGCTGGCCTACCTGAAAGTCGATGGTGGCTATATCCGCAACATTGACCAGGAACGGCACAAGCGCCTGTTCATCGAAGCCATCCAGCGGGCTGCGCACAGCATCGACCTGCCGCTGATCGCCGAGCGGGTGGAGACCGAAGGGGAGTTGAAGGTGCTGCGGGAGATGGGCGTGCAGGGTATCCAGGGGCAACTGGTGGGTGGGCCGGCGCCCTGGCGTTGAGCAAACCCGGCGTCATCGCGGGGCAATTCACACCGCGATGCGCCGCCAGCATGGTCAGATCAGCCCGCCTTCCTCGTCTTCCTCGATCAGGTTGTTCAGGCTACCCAGCGCCTTGCGCGCGGTGGAGCGGTTGAGCAATTTGGCCTGGGCGCCGGGCGGCAGGTCGGTGATGCTGAACACGCCTTTGGCAGTCAGCACCTCGATCAGGTCTTCCAGCACCCGGATCATGTCCAGATCGCTCTGCTTGAGCTGCTTGAGGCTGTTCTCAACGACATCGTCGGCGAACCATTCCTGGATCTCGGCACTGTCGGCGGGGACCATGTCCGTAAATCCATCAAACCCGGCGGCTTCCACTCGCAGCAAACGGCCGTCAGCGTCGCGTTGCACGTAGAACATGGCGGCGTCCCTCGTCACGATGATTCCTTGTTGGTAGTCAGCAGCATAGGCAAAGTTCACCGGGCGTGTAGGCCCGGTGCACGAGTATGCGCGTGAAGCGTTGGCGGGGAAAGCCCGCCCCCGACGCGGCGGCCGTTGCCGGCTGCCGCGGGGGTGGGGATCAGCTGTTGGAGTTGTCGATCTTGATGGTCGGGTCGCCACCGCTGATCAACGAGTTGATCGTGGTGTTGGACCAGTTGACCCCTTCGAGCTTGATGCTCACATCGGCGTTGGCCAGGCCGCCGGCGGCGTTGAGCTTGCCTTCGGTGCTGACTTGCAGGGTCGACTCGCCATTGACCGTGGTTATCTTCAGGAAGTTGTCGATGGTGCTGGCCTTCTCGCCCTGGAGCAGGTCTCTCAGGTCGAGGCGGTCGCCTTCGCTTGCCTTGAAGTCCTTGATCACGTCATTGCCCAGGTCGCCGGCCTTCCACACGAAGGTGTCGGCACCACTGCCACCGGTCATGATGTCATCGCCCTTGCCGCCGATGAGGATGTCATTGCCGGCACCGCCAAACAGGATGTCGTTGCCTTCACCGCCGAGCAGGGTGTCGTTGCCGGTGCCGCCGAGCAGGATGTCGTTGCCCTTGCCGCCGTCGATGTAGTCGTTGCCACCCTGGCCGAAGATGATGTCGTTGCCGTTGCCGCCCAGCAGGGTGTCGGCGCCGTCGTTGCTGCGTGAGACGTCGAACTCGGTGTAGTGCTCGGTGATGTACTTGTGCATCGCCCGTGCGTCCACGCTGCCCGCGTCTACGCCCAGCTTGTCGGCGACATAGCCGCGGATCGCCTCGACACCGGTACCGGCAACACCGTCGAAGACCATCAGGTCGCCGAAGATGATGTCGTTGCCGTCGCCACCATTGACCGTGTCGTTGCCCGGTTGGGTGACTTCGGTATGGCCGAGGATGGCCTCGGCCAGCTTGCTCGGGTCGATGTTGGTCTGCGGCTTGCCGTCGGTGTCGTACGGTTTCAGGTCGTTGGTGTTGACGCCATTGTTGAGGCCGATGGCCTCGACCTCGGACAGGCCCGAGAGCAACTTGAAGCTGTCCTGCGAGTTGTTCGTGGTGGTGCTGTTGGTGTCGTAGCCCAGGCCACCACGCGAAGACAGCTCGTAGGTGCCGTTACCTTCCGCGTGCAGCTCGCCCGATACGCCGTATTTCCAACCGTTGCGGTAGTACTGCACCTGCAGGTTACCGGCATTGTCGATGCTGACGTAGTTGGTGTTGCTGCTGTCGATGTAGCCGTTGTACGCCATGCCCGGCTTGTAGTTGATCGAAGCCAGGAAGGTGTCCAGGGTGATGCCCGAGGTGCCCAGGGTCGGGTTGGAGTTCTCGTTGGTCTGGTAGTAGGTCGGCTTGCCATCGGTGATGAAGAACGTCTGGTTGCTGCCGGTATTGCCACCATCCTTGAGGTTCTGGAACCAGTTGGCGGTGGTCTTGAAGGCGTCCTCGTAGTTGGTGCCGCCGTCTGCCCGCAGGTTGTTCAGGGCGTTGAGCAACTGCTGCAGGCCGGCATCGTTCAGGGTCACCGCAACACTGCTCTTGACCTGGGTGGCGAAGTCCACCAGGAGGACGTTCACGGTACCCGACTGGTCGCCCTTGACGCTGGCGGCCAGGGTCTTGAACACCGATTCCAGGGATTTCTTCGCCGCATCCACGCCGGACGAGCCCATGCTGCCCGAGGTGTCGACGATGAAGGCGAGGTTGTAGTCCTGGCCCGGCACCACGTGCAGGCCGGTGACGTCGGCAACCACTACATCGTTGCCGTCGGTGCCGGTGATGTTGTCGCTGTCCGAGGACAGGTTGCTGGTGGTGTAGGCCTGCGGGTAGACGGTAACTTTGATGGTGCCTTCGCTGGTTGCCGTGCTGCCGCCGACGCTCTCGGTGGAGGTCGAGCTGACCTTCACGTCAAACTGGCCCTGGTAGTAGGCCGGCGGCTTGATGGTCAGGCTGCCCAGGTTCCAGCCGGTAACGTCCACCGCGTCCTTGCCGACGGTGAAGGTATGGCCGGCATTATCGGCCAGTACCGAGCCTGCCGGGATGCCGCTGAGCTTGACGCTCAGGGACTCGGAGCCGTCGGTGTCGGTGAGGTTGGTGCTGATGCCCACCAGCTTGACCGGGGCGCCGTTCTCGCTGCCTTCGTTGAGCTTGTAGCCGTCGTAGTAGCCCTGGTTGTTGCTGCCGTGCAGGTCGCCGACGGTCACGCCGGCGTTGGTCAGGTCCTTGACGCTCGGGTACATCGGGATGTTCGCGCTGTTGAGGTCGGTGACCGCGCCGTTGCCCACCTTGATGTTGACGTCCAGGCTGCCAGGACCGGCCTGGTTGGCGTTGTAGATCTCCAGGGTGTAGTAGCCGCTGGTGGTCGGGGTGAAGCTGCCGGAGATGGCGCCGCTGCCCGAGCCCCAGGTGCCGCTGGCGACGTTCTTGCCGCCCACGACGATCTGCAGGCTGTCATCGGCGGTACCGCTGAACGCGTAGGTCTTGCCGGCTTCCAGGTAGATCAGGCCGGAAGTCTTCGAGCCGCTGCCCGCAGTCACGCTGGCAACGGTGTCGACACCGGTGACAGTTTCGCTCTTGCTGGCATTGCCGGCGTTGGCGAAGACATTCTTCAGCGCATCGCCGGTGATGCCGTTGCCGTTGCTGCCCAGGCCGGTGAGGCTGTTCCAGGTTTCCTTGAGCAGGCCGATGGAGTTGACGTTGTTGTTGCCGATGTTCAGGTCAGGCTTATCGGCTACAGGCGCGATATCGACCTTCATGGTCACTTCGCCGCCGGCGTTGGTGCCGTCGTTGGGCTTGTACTTGATCTGCGCGTAGTCGGCCTGCTTGTTGCCCACGCCGCTGCCGCCATAACCGTCGACGCCCGACTGGTTGGCCTGCGGCACGAACTTGAGCTTGCCGGCGGCGATGTCAGCCTGGCTGATATTCTGGTTGAGCGAGACATCGACCCAGGAGGTGCCGTTGAAGAACTTCAGGCCGCCCAGGTCCGGCAGCTTGCTGATGGTCACCGAAAGACCAGTGTTGCCATCGGCGTCGCTGACGTTGAAGTCGCCCCACTTGAACACGTAGTCGGTGTCTTCGCTGCCGGTCACCGCGCCGCCGGTCGACACCGGTGCATGGTCGTTGTCGATTATGGTGGTGGTGACGCTGGACTTGCCGGCGTCGACCTGCAGGTTCTCGAAGCCGCCGCCCGTGGCACCGCTGATCTTGACTGTGAAGTTCTCCGAGCCCTCGACCAGCTTGTCGTCGATGGTCTTGATGTCGAAGGTGGTGCCGCTGCTGCCGGCCGGGATCTTCACGGTGACCACACCGGTGAAGTCCTGGCCGTCGGTGGCGGTGCCGCTGTAGGTCAGGGTGATGGTCACCTCGGACTTCGACGGATTGCTCAGGGTCAGGTTGTAGTGGGCGGTGTCGCCTTCGGTCACCGAGGTGTCGCCGCTGATGCCGACAGTGGTCAGGTCGCCCTGGCCGCTCGGCTCGTCGGTGACGCTGGTGGTGACGGTATTGCTGCCCAAGGTCAGCTTCTCGAAGTTGTCGCCACCGGCGACCGACTCGATCTTGTTGACGATGTTCGGTTGGCCACCGAGGTACGGGTCGTCCTTGGCGGTAATGGTGAAGGTGCCGCTGGCGCTGCCGGCCGGGATGCTGACCTTGGTGCCGTCGGTCAGGGTGAAGGTCAGGCCGTTGTGCCCGACTACCGACAGACCTTGGGCATTGGTCAGGGTCACGGTGTAGGTGACCTGGCCGCCCTCGGTGACGGTGGTCTTGTCGGCGGACAGCGTGGCGACCACTTCACTGATGGTGTCGGTGATCTGCACGGTGGCATTGCCACCCAGCTCCAGGTTCTCGAAGGTCTTGCCGGTGACTACGGCCTCGGTGACGCCGACGGTCAGCGAGCTGCCGTCCTTGAACACGTCGTCGCCCTGCGCGGCGGCCTTGTACTCGACCTGGGTCTGGCCGGCGGGGATCACCACCTTGGCGCCGTTGCTCAGGGTCACGGTCAGGTCCTGTGCCAGTTTTTGGCTGACCTTGACGGTGAACGACGGTTGCTGGTCTTCGGTGACGTTGCCATTGCCGACGATGGTGACCGAGACCTTGTCACCCTGGTTACCGGTGCCCGGCGTGCCCGAACCTGGCTCGTCGGTGACGCTGGTCTTCACTTCGTTCTGGCCGAGGGTCAGTTTTTCGAAGTTGTCCGCGCCGGTGACGCCGGTGATCTTGTTGCTGATGGTCGGCTGACCACCGACGAACACGTCGTCCGGCGCATTGATGGTTGCGGTGCCAGTGGCGCTGCCGGCCGGGATGCTGACCTTGGTGCCGTCGGACAGGGTGAAGGTCAGGCCATTGTGGCCGGTGACCGAGAGGCCCTGTGCGTTGGTCAGGGTCACGGTGTAGGTGACCTGGCCGCCTTCGGACACGGTGGTCTTGTCGGCGGACAAGGTGGCCACGACTTCACTGATGGTGTCGTTGATCTGCACGGTGGCGCTGCCGCCGAGCTCGAGGTTCTCGAAGGTCTTGCCGACCACGCTGGCATCGCTGATGCCAACGGTGAGCGGGCCGCCGTCCTTGAACACATCGTCGCCCTGGATCGGCGCCTTGTATTCGACCTGGGTCTGGCCGGCGGGAATCACCACCTTGGCACCATTGCTCAGGGTGACGGCCAGGTCCTGGTCGAGCTTCTGGCTGACCTTGACGGTGAACGATGGCTGCTGGGCTTCATTGACATCGCCGTTGCCGACGATGGTGACCGAGACCTTGTCGCCCTGGTTGCCGGTGCCTGGAGTGCCCGAACCCGGCTCGTCGGTGACGGAGGTCTTCACTTCGTTCTGACCCAGGGTCAGTTTCTCGAAGTTGTCGGCGCCGGTGACGCCGGTGATCTTGTTGCTGATGGTGGCCTGGCCGCCGATGAACACGTCGTCCGGCGCGTTGATGATGGCGGTACCGGTGGCACTGCCGGCCGGGATGGTGACCTTGGTGCCATCGGAAAGGGTGAAGGTCAGGCCATTGTGGCCGGTGACCGACAGGCCCTGGGCGTTGGTCAGGGTCACGGTGTAGGTGACCTGGCCGCCTTCGGACACGGTGGTCTTGTCAGCGGACAGCGTGGCGACCACTTCACTGATGGTGTCGTTGATCTGCACGGTGGCGTTGCCGCCCAGTTCGAGGTTCTCGAAGGTCTTGCCGGTAACTGCGGCGTCAGTGATGCCGACGGTCAGCGAGCTGCCGTCCTTGAACACGTCGTCGCCCTGGGCGGCGGCCTTGTACTCGACCTGGGTCTGGCCAGCCGGGATCACCACCTTGGCGCCGTTGGACAGGGTCACGGTCAGGTCCTGCGCCAGTTTCTGGCTGACCTTGACGGTGAACGACGGTTGCTGGTCTTCGGTGACGTTGCCATTGCCGACGATGGTGACCGAGACCTTGTCACCCTGGTTGCCGGTGCCTGGTGTGCCCGAGCCCGGCTCATCAGTGACGGAGGTCTTCACTTCGTTCTGACCCAGGGTCAGCTTCTCGAAGTTGTCCGCGCCGGTGACGCCGGTGATCTTGTTGCTGATGGTCGGCTGACCACCGACGAACACGTCGTCCGGCGCATTGATGGTGGCGGTGCCAGTGGCGCTGCCGGCCGGGATGCTGACCTTGGTGCCATCGGTGAGGGTGAAGGTCAGGCCGTTGTGGCCGGTGACCGAGAGGCCCTGTGCGTTGGTCAGGGTCACGGTGTAGGTGACCTGGCCGCCTTCGGACACGGTGGTCTTGTCGGCGGACAAGGTAGCCACGACTTCACTGATGGTGTCGGTGATCTGCACGGTGGCATTGCCACCCAGCTCCAGGTTTTCGAAGGTATGGCCTGGAACCGTGGCATCGGTGATGCCGATGGTCAGCGAGCTGCCGTCCTTGAACACGTCGTCGCCCTGGGCGGCAGCCTTGTACTCGGTCTGGGTCTGACCGGCCGGGATCACCACCTTGTCGCCGTTGGACAGGGTGACAGTCAGGTCGTATCCAAGCTTCTGGCTGACCTTGACGGTGAACGAGGGCTGCAGGTCCTCGGTGACATTGCCATTGCCGACGATGGTGACGGAGACCTTGTCGCCCTGGTTGTCGGTGCCCGGGGTTCCAGTGCCCGGCTCGTCGGTCACGGAGGTCTGCACCTCACCTTGGCCGAGGGTCAGTTTCTCGAAGTTGTCGGCACCGCTGACGGTCACCAGTTTGTTGCTGATGGTCGCCTGGCCGCCGACGAACACATCGTCCGGTGCATTGATGGTGGCAGTGCCGGTAGCGTTGCCGGCGGGGATGGTGACCTTGGTACCGTCGGACAGGGTGAAGGTCAGGCCGTTATGGCCGGTGACCGACAGGCCCTGGGCATTGGTCAGGGTCACGGTGTAGGTGATCTGGCCACCTTCGGACACAGTGGTCTTGTCGGTGGTGAGGGTCGCGACGACTTCACTGATGGTATCGGTGATCTGCACAGTGGCGTTGCCACCGAGCTCCAGGTTTTCGAAGGTCTTGCCGGTGACTGCGGCATCGGTGATGCCGACGGTCAGCGAGCTGCCATCCTTGAACACATCGTCGCCCTGGGCGGCAGCCTTGTACTCGGTCTGGGTCTGACCGGCCGGGATCACGACCTTGTCGCCGTTGCTCAGGGTCACGGTCAGGTCCTGCGCCAGTTTCTGGCTGACCTTGACGGTGAACGACGGCTGCTGGTCTTCGGTGACATTGCCGTTGCCGACGATGGTGACGGTGACCTTGTCGCCTTGGTTATCGGTACCTGGAGTGCCGGTGCCTGGCTCGTCGGTCACGGTCGTGGTGACCGTGTTGTCGCCGAGGGTGAGCTTCTCGAAGTTTTCTGCGCCGCTGACGCCTTCGATCTTGTTGACGATCGCAGGCTGGCCGCCGACGAACACGTCGTCCGGTGCGTTAATGGTGAAGGTGCCGCTGGCGCTGCCGGCCGGTACGGTGACCTTGGTGCCATCGGTCAGAGTGAAGGTCAGGCCATTGTGGCCGGTGACCGAGAGGCCCTGGGCGTTGGTCAGGGTCACGGTGTAGGTGACCTGGCCGCCTTCAGACACAGTGGTCTTGTCGGCGGTCAGCGTGGCGACGACCTCGCTGACGGTGTCGGTGATCTCAACGCTGGCGTTGCCGCCGAGCTCGAGGTTCTCGAAGGTCTTGCCGGTAATCGACGCATCGGAAATACCGACGGTCAGGGTGTCGCCATCCTTGAATACGTCATCGCCTTGGGCGGTGGCTTTGTACTCAACTTGGGTCTGACCGGCCGGGATGACGACTTTATCGCCATTCGACAGGGTGACGGTCAGGTCCTGGCCGAGTTTCTGGCTGACCTTGACGGTGAAGCTTGGCTGCTGGTCTTCGGAGACAGCGCCGTTGCCGACGATGGTGACCGAGACTTTGTCGCCTTCGTTGCCGGTGCCCGGAGTACCAGTACCTGGCTCGTCGGTGACGGTCGTGGTGAGGGTGTCCTTGCCGAGCGTGAGCTTCTCGAAGTTGCCCGCACCGCTGACGCCTTCAAGTTTGTTGACGATCGAAGGCTGGCCGCCGACGAACACGTCGTCCGGCGCGGTGATAGTAAATGTGCCGCTGGCGCTGCCGGCCGGGATGGTGACCTTGGTGCCATCTGTCAGGGTGAAGGTCAGGCCATTGTGGCCGTTGACCGGCAGCCCCTGGGCATTGGTCAGCGTCACGGTGTAGGTGATCTGGCCACCTTCGGTGACGGTGGTCTTGTCGGCAGTGAGGGTCGCGACCACTTCACTGATGGTGTCGGTGATCTGTACCGAGGCGTTGCCACCCAGCTCCAGGTTCTCGAAGGCCTTGCCATCGACGGCGGCATCGGTGATGCCGACGGTCAAGGTATCGCCGTCCTTGAAGACGTCATCACCTTGGGCTTTGGCCTTGTAATCGGCTTCGGTCTGGCCAGCAGGAATGACGACTTTGTCGCCATTCGACAAGGTGACGGTCAGGTCATGGTCCAGTTTCTGGCTAACCTTGACGGTGAAGGCTGGCTGCTGGTCTTCCGTGACATCGCCTTTGCCGACGATGGTGACGGTGACCTTGTCGCCCTGGTTGTCGGTGCCTGGGGTACCAGTACCTGGCTCGTCGGTCACGGTCGTGGTGACTGTGTTGTCACCCAGAGTCAATTTCTCGAAGTTGTCGCCACCGGCAACCGATTCGATCTTGTTGACGATGCTCTGCTGGCCGCCGACGAATACGTCGTCAGGAGCGGTGATGGTGAAGGTACCGCTGGCACTGCCGGCAGGAACGGTGACCTTGGTGCCATCGGTCAGGGTAAAGGTCAGGCCATTGTGGCCGTTGACCGAGAGGCCCTGGGCGTTGGTCAGGGTCACGGTGTAGGTGACCTGGCCGCCTTCAGACACAGTGGTCTTGTCGGCGGTCAGCGTGGCGACGACCTCGCTGACGGTGTCGGTGATCTCAACGCTGGCGTTGCCGCCGAGCTCGAGGTTCTCGAAGGTCTTGCCGGTAATCGACGCATCGGAAATACCGACGGTCAGGGTGTCGCCATCCTTGAATACGTCATCGCCTTGGGCGGTGGCTTTGTACTCAACTTGGGTCTGACCGGCCGGGATGACGACTTTATCGCCATTCGACAGGGTGACGGTCAGGTCCTGGCCGAGTTTCTGGCTGACCTTGACGGTGAACGACGGCTGCTGGTCCTCGGTCACCGCGCCGTTGCCGACGATAGTGACCGAGACCTTGTCGCCTTCGTTGCCAGTGCCCGGAGTGCCGGTGCCTGGCTCGTCGGTGACGGAGGTTTTCACTTCGTCCTGACCCAGGGTCAGTTTCTCGAAGTTGTCGGCACCGGTCACGCCTTCCAGTTTGTTGGTGATGGTAGGTTGACCGCCGACGAATACGTCGTCCGGCGCATTGATGGTGATGGTGCCGGTGGCGCTGCCCGCTGGCACGGTGACCTTGGTGCCGTCGGTCAGGGTGAAGGTCAGGCCGTTGTGGCCGGTGACCGACAGGCCCTGGGCATTGGTCAGGGTAATGGTGTAGGTGATCTGGCCGCCTTCACTGACGGTGGTTTTGTCGGCAGACAGGGTCGCTACGACTTCGCTGATGGTGTCGTTGATCTGAACGCTGGCGTTGCCGCCGAGCTCGAGGTTCTCGAAGGTCTTGCCGGTGACCGAGGCGTCGGAAATCCCTACGGTCAGGGTGTCGCCGTCCTTGAAGACGTCATCACCTTGGGCCTTGGCTTTGTACTCGGCTTCGGTCTGGCCGGCCGGGATCACCACTTTATCGCCGTTGCTCAGGGTTACGGTCAGGTCCTGACCGAGTTTCTGGCTGACCTTGACGGTGAACGACGGCTGCTGATCTTCGGTGACTGCGCCGTTGCCAACGATGGTCACGGAAACCTTGTCGCCTTCGTTGCCAGTGCCGGGCGTGCCAGTACCTGGCTCATCGGTCACGGTCGTGGTGAGGGTGTCCTTGCCGAGCGTGAGCTTCTCGAAGCTATCCGCGCCGCTGACGCTTTCGAGCTTGTTGACGATCGAAGGCTGACCGCCGACAAACACGTCGTCCGGCGCGGTGATGGTGAAGGTGCCGCTGGCACTACCCGCAGGAATAGTGACCTTGGTGCCATCGGTCAAAGTGAAGGTCAGGCCGTTGTGGCCATTAACCGGCAGACCCTGGGCATTGGTCAGGGTGACGGTGTAAGTGATCTGGCCACCTTCCGACACAGTGGTCTTGTCGGCGGTCAGGGTCGCGACGACTTCGCTGATGGTGTCGGTGATCTGCACCGAGGCGTTGCCGCCCAGTTCCAGGTTCTCGAAGGCCTTGCCATCGACGGCGGCATCGGTGATGCCGACGGTCAAGGTATCGCCGTCCTTGAAGACGTCATCACCTTGGGCTTTGGCCTTGTACTCGGCTTCGGTCTGGCCAGCAGGGATCACCACCTTGTCGCCATTGGACAGGGTGACGGTCAAGTCGTGGTCGAGCTTCTGGCTGACCTTGACGGTGAAGGCCGGCTGCTGGTCTTCGGTGACATCGCCCTTGCCGACGATGGTGACGGTGACCTTGTCGCCTTGGTTGTCGGTGCCTGGAGTGCCGGTACCTGGCTCGTCGGTCACGGTGGTGGTGACCGAGTTGTCGCCGAGGGTCAGCTTCTCGAAGTTGTCGCCACCGGCAACGGATTCAATCTTGTTGACGATCGAAGGCTGGCCACCGACGAATACGTCGTCAGGAGCCGTGATGGTGAAGGTGCCGCTGGTGCTGCCTGCCGGAATGGTGACCTTGGTGCCATCGGTCAGGGTGAAGGTCAGGCCATTATGGCCGCTGACCGGCAGACCCTGGGCATTGGTCAGGGTCACGGTGTAGGTGATCTGGCCACCTTCGGACACAGTGGTCTTGTCGGCGGTCAGGGTCGCGACGACTTCGCTGACGGTATCGGTGATCTGCACGGTGGCATCGCCACCCAGCTGCAGGTTCTCGAAGGTCTTGCCATCAACGACTGCATCAGTGATGCCGACGGTCAGCGAACTGCCATCCTTGAAGACGTCATCGCCCTGGGCATCCGCCTTGTACTCGACCTGGGTCTGGCCAGCCGGAATCACCACCTTGGCGCCATTGCTCAGGGTGACGGTGAGATCCTGGTCCAGCTTCTGGTTGACCTTGACGGTGAAGGACGGCTGCAGGTCTTCGGTGACATCGCCGTTGCTGACGATGGTGACAGATACCTTGTTGCCGGTATCCGGATCATCAGTGACAGTAGTGGTGAGTGTCTCCTTGCCGAGCGTCAGCTTCTCGAAGTTGTCCGCGCCGCTGACACCTTCGAGCTTGTTCACGATCGAGGGCTGGCCGCCGACGAATACGTCGCTCGGGGCGGTGATGGTGAAGGTCCCGCTGGCGCTGCCGGCCGGAACGGTGACTTTGGTGCCATCGGTCAGGGTGAAGGTCAGGCCGTTATGGCCGGTGACCGCCAGGCCCTGGGCATTGGTCAGCGTCACGGTGTAGGTGATCTGGCCACCTTCGGTGACGGTAGTCTTGTCGGCGGTGAGGGTCGCGACCACTTCGCTGATGGTGTCGGTGATCTGCACCGAGGCGTTGCCGCCCAGTTCCAGGTTCTCGAAGGACTTGCCATCGACGGCAGCATCGGTGATGCCGACAGTCAGGGTATCGCCGTCTTTGAAGACGTCGTCGCCCTGGGCCTTGGCCTTGTATTCGGCTTCGGTCTGGCCTGCTGGGATCACCACCTTGTCGCCGTTGGACAGGGTTACGGTGAGGTCATGGTCGAGCTTCTGGCTGACCTTGACGGTGAAGGCCGGTTGCTGGTCTTCGGTGACATCGCCTTTGCCGACGATGGTGACGGTGACCTTGTCGCCCTGGTTGTCGGTGCCTGGAGTGCCGGTGCCCGGCTCGTCAGTGACGGAGGTCTTCACTTCGTCCTGACCCAAGGTCAGTTTTTCGAAGTTGTCGGCGCCGGTGACGCCTTCCAGCTTGTTGGTGATGGTTGGTTGACCACCAACGAACACGTCATCCGGAGCGGTGATGGTGAAGGTACCGCTAGCACTGCCCGCAGGAATAGTGACCTTGGTGCCATCGGTCAAAGTGAAGGTCAGGCCATTGTGACCGTTAACCGGCAGACCCTGGGCGTTGGTCAGCGTCACGGTGTAGGTGATCTGGCCGCCTTCGGTGACGGTGGTTTTGTCAGCGGTCAGGGTTGCGACGACTTCGCTGATGGTGTCGGTGATCTGTACCGAGGCGTTGCCACCCAGCTCCAGGTTCTCGAAGGCCTTGCCGTCAACGGCAGCATCGGTGATGCCGACAGTCAGGGTATCGCCATCCTTGAATACGTCATCGCCCTGGGCCTTGGCCTTGTACTCGGCTTCGGTCTGGCCAGCTGGGATCACCACCTTGTCGCCATTGGACAGGGTGACGGTCAAGTCGTGGTCGAGCTTCTGGCTGACCTTGACGGTGAAGGCTGGCTGCTGGTCTTCGGTGACATCGCCCTTGCCGACGATGGTGACGGTGACCTTGTCGCCTTGGTTGTCGGTGCCTGGAGTGCCAGTACCCGGCTCATCGGTCACGGTTGTAGTAACCGAGTTGTCGCCGAGGGTCAGCTTCTCGAAGTGGTCGCCACCGGCAACCGACTCGATCTTGTTGACGATGTTCGGCTGGCCGCCGACGAATACGTCGTCAGGAGCGGTGATGGTGAAAGTACCGCTGGCACTGCCGGCAGGAACGGTGACCTTGGTGCCATCGGTCAGGGTAAAGGTCAGGCCATTGTGGCCGTTGACCGGCAGACCTTGGGCATTGGTCAGGGTCACGGTGTAGGTGATCTGGCCGCCCTCGGACACGGTGGTCTTGTCAGCGGTGAGGGTCGCGACCACTTCACTGACGGTGTCGGTGATCTGCACCGAGGCGTTGCCGCCCAGTTCCAGGTTCTCGAAGGACTTGCCGTCGACAGCAGCAGCGGTGATGCCGACAGTCAGGGTGTCGCCGTCTTTGAAGACGTCGTCGCCCTGGGCTTTGGCTTTGTACTCGGCTTCGGTCTGACCGGCTGGAATGACGACTTTGTCGCCGTTCGACAGGGTCACGGTCAGGTCGTGGTCGAGCTTCTGGCTGACCTTGACGGTGAAGGCTGGTTGCTGGTCTTCGGTGACATCGCCTTTGCCGACGATGGTGACGGTGACCTTGTCGCCTTGGTTGTCGGTGCCTGGAGTGCCGGTACCTGGCTCGTCGGTCACGGTGGTGGTGACGGAGTTGTCGCCGAGGGTCAGCTTCTCGAAGTTGTCGCCACCGGCAACCGATTCGATCTTGTTGACGATGCTCGGCTGGCCGCCGACGAATACGTCGTCAGGAGCGGTGATGGTGAAGGTACCGCTGGCGCTGCCCGCCGGAATGGTGACTTTGGTGCCATCGGTCAGGGTGAAGGTCAGGCCGTTGTGGCCGTTGACCGGCAGACCTTGGGCATTGGTCAGCGTCACGGTGTAGGTGATCTGGCCACCTTCGGTGACGGTGGTCTTGTCGGCGGTCAGGGTTGCGACCACTTCGCTGATGGTGTCGGTGATCTGAACCGAGGCGTTGCCACCCAGTTCCAGGTTCTCGAAGGACTTGCCGTCAACGGCAGCATCGGTGATGCCGACGGTCAAGGTATCGCCGTCCTTGAAGACGTCATCACCTTGGGCTTTGGCCTTGTACTCGGCTTCGGTCTGGCCAGCAGGGATCACCACCTTGTCGCCATTGGACAGGGTGACAGTCAGGTCGTGGTCGAGCTTCTGGCTGACCTTGACGGTGAAGGCAGGTTGCTGGTCTTCGGTGACATCGCCTTTGCCGACGATGGTGACGGTGACCTTGTCGCCCTGGTTGTCGGTGCCTGGAGTGCCGGTGCCTGGCTCGTCTGTGACGGAGGTCTTCACTTCGTCCTGACCCAGGGTCAGCTTCTCGAAGTTGTCGCCACCGGCAACCGATTCGATCTTGTTGACGATGCTCGGCTGGCCGCCGACGAATACGTCGTCAGGAGCGGTGATGGTGAAGGTACCGCTGGCACTGCCGGCAGGAACGGTGACCTTGGTGCCATCGGTCAGGGTAAAGGTCAGGCCATTGTGGCCGTTGACCGGCAGACCTTGGGCATTGGTCAGGGTCACGGTGTAGGTGATCTGGCCACCTTCGTTGACGGTGGTCTTGTCCGCAGTCAGGGTTGCGACGACCTCACTGATGGTGTCGGTGATCTGGACGGAAGCGTTACCGCCCAGCTCCAGATTTTCGAAAGCTTTGCCGTCAACGGCAGCATCGGTGATGCCGACGGTCAAGGTATCGCCGTCCTTGAAGACGTCATCACCTTGGGCTTTGGCCTTGTACTCGGCTTCGGTCTGGCCAGCAGGGATCACCACCTTGTCGCCATTGGACAGGGTGACAGTCAGGTCGTGGTCGAGCTTCTGGCTGACCTTGACGGTGAAGGCTGGCTGCTGGTCTTCAGTGACATCGCCTTTGCCGACGATGGTGACGGTGACCTTGTCGCCTTGGTTATCGGTGCCTGGGGTGCCGGTACCTGGCTCGTCAGTCACGGTGGTGGTGACCGAGTTGTCGCCGAGGGTCAGTTTCTCGAAGTTGTCGCCACCGGCGACCGATTCGATCTTGTTGACGATAGAAGGCTGGCCGCCGACGAACACGTCATCCGGTGCGGTGATGGTGAAGGTGCCGCTGGCGCTGCCCGCCGGAATGGTGACTTTGGTGCCATCGGTCAGGGTGAAGGTCAGGCCGTTGTGGCCGTTGACCGGCAGACCTTGGGCATTGGTCAGCGTCACGGTGTAGGTGATCTGGCCACCTTCGGTGACGGTGGTCTTGTCTGCGGTCAGGGTTGCGACCACTTCGCTGATGGTGTCGGTGATCTGAACCGAGGCGTTGCCACCCAGTTCCAGGTTCTCGAAGGACTTGCCGTCAACGGCAGCATCGGTGATGCCGACAGTCAGGGTATCGCCGTCTTTGAAGACGTCGTCGCCCTGGGCCTTGGTCTTGTATTCGGCTTCGGTCTGGCCTGCTGGGATCACCACCTTGTCGCCGTTGGACAGGGTTACGGTGAGGTCATGGTCGAGCTTCTGGCTGACCTTGACGGTGAAGGCCGGTTGCTGGTCTTCGGTGACATCGCCTTTGCCGACGATGGTGACGGTGACTTTGTCGCCCTGATTGTCGGTGCCTGGGGTACCAGTGCCCGGCTCGTCTGTGACGGAGGTCTTCACTTCGTCCTGACCCAGGGTCAGTTTTTCGAAGTTGTCGGCGCCGGTGACGCCTTCCAGCTTGTTGGTGATGGTTGGTTGGCCGCCGACGAACACGTCATCCGGTGCGGTAATGGTGAAGGTGCCGCTGGCGCTGCCGGCCGGTACGGTGACCTTGGTGCCATCGGTCAGGGTGAAGGTCAGGCCGTTGTGGCCATTAACCGGCAGACCCTGGGCATTGGTCAGGGTGACGGTGTAAGTGATCTGGCCACCTTCCGACACAGTGGTCTTGTCGGCGGTCAGGGTCGCGACGACTTCGCTGATGGTGTCGGTGATCTGCACCGAGGCGTTGCCGCCCAGTTCCAGGTTCTCGAAGGCCTTGCCATCGACGGCGGCATCGGTGATGCCGACGGTCAAGGTATCGCCGTCCTTGAAGACGTCATCACCTTGGGCTTTGGCCTTGTACTCGGCTTCGGTCTGGCCAGCAGGGATCACCACCTTGTCGCCATTGGACAGGGTGACGGTCAAGTCGTGGTCGAGCTTCTGGCTGACCTTGACGGTGAAGGCCGGCTGCTGGTCTTCGGTGACATCGCCCTTGCCGACGATGGTGACGGTGACCTTGTCGCCTTGGTTGTCGGTGCCTGGAGTGCCGGTACCTGGCTCGTCGGTCACGGTGGTGGTGACCGAGTTGTCGCCGAGGGTCAGCTTCTCGAAGTTGTCGCCACCGGCAACGGATTCAATCTTGTTGACGATCGAAGGCTGGCCACCGACGAATACGTCGTCAGGAGCCGTGATGGTGAAGGTGCCGCTGGTGCTGCCTGCCGGAATGGTGACCTTGGTGCCATCGGTCAGGGTGAAGGTCAGGCCATTATGGCCGCTGACCGGCAGACCCTGGGCATTGGTCAGGGTCACGGTGTAGGTGATCTGGCCACCTTCGGACACAGTGGTCTTGTCGGCAGTGAGGGTTGCGACCACTTCACTGACGGTGTCGGTGATCTGCACGGTGGCATCGCCACCCAACTGCAGGTTCTCGAAGGTCTTGCCCGCCACGCTGGCATCGGTCACGGCGAGGGTCACGGAGCCGGCGTCGTTGAATACGTCGTCGCCCTGGGCCGGAAGGCTGTAGGTGGCCTGGGTCTGGCCGGCGCTGATGACCACAGTGGCGCCATTGGACAGGGTCACGGTCAGGTCATGGTCGAGCTTCTGGCTGACCGATACAGTGAAGGTCGGCTGTTCGGCCTCGGTCACGTTGCCATTGCTGGCGATGCTGACGGTCACCGTGTCGATGCTGTCGCTGATCACGGTCTGGGTCGGCGTAGTGTCGGGTTCCAGCTTCTCGAAGTTGCCACCGGTGACACCAGTGATGCTGGTGCTGACCGTGCTGCCGTTGACGAATACGTCGTTAGCCGGGGTCTGGAAGTCGACGCTGCCAGTGCTTTCGCCGGCCTTGACGGTAATAGTCTGCCCATTGGACAGAGTGACGGTGACCGGAGTCTGGGCCGGGTTGGTCAGGGTCACGGTGTAGGTGATCACGCCGCCTTCGGTGACGCTTGGAGTCGCGGTCAGAGTGGCGGTGGTGGTGTCGATCGAGTCGTTGATCTTCGTTTCCGCTGGTGCCGGGTTCGGCTCCAGTTTCTCGAAGTTGCCGCCCGTTGCGCTCGTGATCGTGGTACTGACAGTACTGCCATTGTTATAGACGTCGTTGGCCGGGGTCTGGAAATCGACGCTGCCGGACGACTTGCCAGCCTCGATGGTGACGGTCTGGCCATTGGACAGAGTGACGGTGACCGGAGTCTGGGCCGGGTTGGTCAGGGTCACGGTGTAGGTGATCACGCCACCTTCGGTCACGCTTGGGGTCGCGGTCAGGGTGGCGGTGGTAGTGTCGACGGAGTCGTTGATCTTCGTTTCCGCAGGTGCCGGGTTTGGCACCAGATTCTCGAAATTACCGCCCGTTGCCCCCGTGATCGTGGTGCTGACGGTGCTGCCGTTGTTATAGACGTCATTGGCTGGGGTCTGGAAATCAACGCTGCCTGACGACTTGCCGGCTTCGATGGTGACGGTCTGGCCATTGGACAGGGTGACGGTGACTGGGGTCTGGGCCGGGTTGGTCAGGGTCACGGTATAGGTGATCACGCCACCTTCGGTCACGCTTGGGTTGGCGGTCAGCGTGGCAGTGGTGGTATCGATGGTGTCGGTGACCTCGGTCACCGCCGGCGTGGTGCTCGGCGTGACGATCAGGCCGTTGCCGCCGCTGGTTCCGGTGATGGTCGCGGAGATCTGGCCGCCATCGATGTAGGGCGTGTCGTTGGCCGGGACATTGACGTTGACGGTGCCGGTGGTCTGGCCCGCCGGGATCACGATGACAGCGCCATTGGACAGGGTCACGGTCAGGTTGGTCAGCGGTGGCTGGCCGACGGTGGCGGTATAGACAATTACGCCACCCGCCTCGGTGATCGTGGGAGTGGCGCTCAGGGTCAGCCCTGTGGTGAGCGGGGCGTTGGTGGTGTTGGTACTGGCGTTGTTGCCGTCCAGCCCGCCCTGCTCATCGATACCCAGCCCGTTGGCAAAGCCTATTGGGCCGGTGGGGAAGCCGATGGTCGGGTCGACCACCCCGGCGGTTTCCTGGAGCAGGACGAAGCTATGCCCGCCGCCTACCGAACCGCCGCCTGCCGCGGCCGGGCCGGCAGCGGTGGCCTCCAGTTCGGTGGTCGGGTCGACGCCGGCGGCGATGGCTTGTTGCAGCTCCTCCACCGAGGGCGCCGCCTGGGCGGTGGCCTGGCTCAGGTCGATGCTGCTGTCGGGGGCGTCGGCACTCCACTGGGTGTCGCGACCGAGGTCGAGCAGACGGCCGTCGGCCAGCTCCAGAGTGACCGCGCCGCCAGTGCCGGTGTCTACCTGTTCACCGGCAAGCAGGCGATCGCCTTCGATCAGTACGCGCCGGATGCCTTCTGGGGAAACTGCGATGACTTGGCCAACAATGCTTTTGACGATGGCAACAACAGTGCTCATTGGACTCTCCGGACTACCCGTTCAGTTGGCTTCCATGCCCGGCCGGCATTCGAAGGCGGCGACTGATGGAATGTTTCAATAATGTTTTTGACGCATAATTGCGTCAATTTTACGTCTATAATTTCTGGCTATTAAGTTTATGCCAAACTATTGACCTTCTGGCTGCCATCCTAAACAATCGCCAAGGTAATGTCACATTGATATTTGGCCAGCCAACCCCTTTCTTTTGTATTAATCGCACTGCCTATTCGGAAGCTTCCTACATACAGATCAGGGTTCGCCATTTTCCAAGGCAGGCACGGCTTCGGCTGTGATTTGGGACAACAGCTCTCTCGGGAACCAGTAAAAATGCGTGCGTCACTGTTCACCGCTCTTCCTTTCGCTCTCGCCGCCTCTTTCGCTCAAGCACAAACCTTGCCTGAAGCCATGCAGAAGGCCCTCGAGGTACACCCGGAAATCCAGGCCGGCGTGAACGCCCGTACGGCTGCGGACTACCAACTGCGTGCAGCCCAGGGCGGCTACTTGCCGCGGGTCGATGTGACGGCCGGTTATGGCCGCGAGGGCACCGACAGCCCAAGCACCCGCAACCGCTGGGAGACGCTCAACCGTGGCGAATCGGCGATCCGCCTGCGGCAGATGGTCTTTGACGGTTTTGCCACCTCCAGCGAGGTCGGGCGTCAACAAGCCACCGTCAACGCTCGCGCCTACTCCCTGCTGGGGACGTCCGAGCGCACCGCGCTGACCGTCGCCCAAGTCTACCTGGACGTGCTGTCGCGCCGTGAGATGGTGCGCCTGGCCGAAGAAAACCTGCGCAACCATGAGCGCATCCTCGACCAGATCAAGTTGCGCACCAGCCGTGGCGTAGGCCGCATGGCCGACCTCGACCAGGCCGAAGCGCGCCAGGCCCAGGCCCGCAACAACCTGATCACCGAGCAGACCAACTTGGCCGATGCCAACACCAACTACCTGAGCGTCGTCGGGCAAATGCCCGACGAGTTAAGCACGCCTGCGCCATTTGTCGACCTGCTGCCGGCCACCCTCGAAGAGGCGCGTCACCAACTGGTCGAAGAGAGCCCGATCCTGCGTTCGGCCGAGTCGGACATCGCGGCTGCCGAGAAGCAATACGAAGCGGCAAAGTCTACTTTCTATCCGCGTTTCGATGCCGAACTCGGACGAACGGCCGACAACAACCTCGACGGCGCGGTGGGCCACAACAATGAGTGGCAGGCCATGCTGCGCATGAACTTCAACCTGTACGCCGGCGGCAGCAACAAGGCGGACCTGGAATCGAAGTCGTATCTGGCCAACCAGGCCCTGGACATTCGCAACAACGCCTTGCGCCAGCTCAATGAGGAGTTAGGTTTGGCATGGAATGCTCTGGAAAACGCCAATGCCCAGGTGCCGATCGCCCAGCAGTATGTCGATCACAGCAATCGGGTGCGCAGCGCCTACCAACAGCAGTTCGGCCTGGGCGAGCGAACCCTGCTCGACTTGCTCGACAGCGAGAATGAAACCTTCACCGCCCAGCGTCGTCTGGTAGAGGTGAAGAACATACAAATGTTTACTCAGTACCGAATCAAGGCGACCATTGGCCAGTTGCTCAAGAGCCAGGGTGTCGTCGCGCCGATGGCAACGGTTGTGCAGAACGACCTGAAGCCCAAGGTGAACCTGCCGGGTATGAACTGAGGGAAGTCTTGAGTATCCCCGGCTCCTTCCAGCGGTGGCTGCAGGTCGTTGGTGGGAGCGGGTTCAGCTGTTGGAGTGGTCGATCTTGATGGTCGGATCGGCACCGCTGATCAGTGAGTGGATCGTGGTGTTCGACCAGTTGACACCCTCGAGCTTGATGCTGACATCGGCATTTGCCAAGCCGCCGGCAGCGTTCAACTTGCCGTCGCTGCTCACTTGTAGCGTGGTCTCGTCGTCGATGGTGGTGATTCTGAGGAAGTTATCGATGGCAATGTCCTCCTCACTCTGTAGCAGATCGCGCAGGTCGAGTCGGTCGCCTTCCCGAACGTTGAAGTCCCTGATCACATCCTTACCTTGGTCGCCGACCCTCCACATGAAGGTATCGGCTCCCTTGCCTCCGATCATCACGTCGTTACCTTTGCCACCCTCTATGTGATCGTCGCCACCCTGGCCGAAGATAATGTCCTGGCCGGCACCGCCCAGCAGAGTGTCGGCCCCATCATTGCTGCCCGAAACGTTAAACTCGGCGCTGTGCTCGGTGATGAAATTGTGCATGGTATCGGTATTCACAGCATTCACTGTCATGCTCAATTTGTCGGCGACGTAAGCTTGAATCGCATGAACACCAGCGCTGGCGATGCCGTCGAAGCTGATCAGATCGCCGAAAAGAATGTCGTTGCCGCCACCACCATTGACGGTATCGTTACCCGGTCGGATGTACTCGGTATTTCCGAAGATAGCCCCGGCCAGCTTGCTGGGGTCGATATTGGCCTGCGGCTCGCCGTCGGAGTCAAAAGGGTTCAGCTCCGTAAGCTTGATACTGTCATTCATGCCGATGGCCTCGACATTGGACAGGCCTGTCAGCAGTTTGAAGCTGGCAAGTGCATTGATATGGGAGTTAGGGCCTTTCTTTGGGTTTTCATGTACTACAGTTGACAGTTCGTAAGCGCCATTGCCATTTGCGCGCAGTTTTCCAAGAAACTCATACTCCCATGTATTATCGCTGAGATAGTTCAGCTTCAGGCTGCCATCGCTGTCGATGTTTATAGTGGTGGTGCCCCTGTCCAGATGGCCGTTGTATACCATGCCCTGCTGATAGCCTATCGTGCTCAGAAAAATGTCCAGGGTAATGCCTGAGTCACCCAGTGTCGGATTGATGCGCTCTTCTTGATAATGGGTTGGCACGCCATCGGTGATGAAGAATGTCTGGTTGCTGGCGGAGCTGCCAGCGCTCTGGAGATTATTGAACCAGTTGGCAGTTGTCTTGAATGCATCTTCATAGTTTGTGCCCCCGTTTTGGCCCTCTCCCACTTTGAGGGTGTTCAAGCTACCGAGCAATTGCTGTAGGCCTGCATCGTTCAGGGTTACCGAAACGATGCTGTTGACCTCGGAGGAGAAGTCCACCAGGAGAATGTTCACGCTGCCTGAGTGTGGGCCCTGGGCGCTGGCGGCCAATATCTTGAATACTGACTCGAGGGACTTTTTCGCTGCACTTACGCCTTCCTCTTTCATACTGGCAGAGGTGTCGACGATGAACGCAAGGTTGTAGTTCTGCCCAGGCAGGACACGCCAGCCCGCGATGTCTGCCACAACGATATTGTGATCGGCGGTACCGGTGTAGCTGTCATCTCCCTCGTTCAGATTGATGTCGACGTAGGCCTGCGGCTGATCAGTAAAGGATGGCGTCGCGGTAGATGCATGGAGCGTGTTGTGCGCCCGATTGCTTACGGTATATGCATTGCCAGGCGAGTCGTGGAGATCGTTACAGCTCCATGGCGTGCCTGCCTTGGTTGGGAAGCCGATGCTCGAGGCAACCTTTCCCGCGGTTTCTTGTAGCATCACGCTGCTGTGGCCACCGTCATCAGGGGCGTTTGGGGCGACGATTGTGGTTTCGAACACGATAGTTGCGTCTGTGCCTGCCATGATGGTCTGCTGCAGCGCTTCAGTCGACGATGCGGCCTTACTGAGGTCGCTGCTGTCTGGGGGGGAGCCGGTCCACCGGGTGTTGCGACCCAGTTCGAGGATGCGGCCATCGGCCAGTTCAAGGGCCACCGAGCCACCGATGCCGGTGTCCAGTTGCTCTCCGGCAAGTAAGCGGTCACCCTCGATCAATACACGCTGGATACCCTCTGGGGAAACTGCGATAACCTGGCCAACAATGCTTTTGACGATGGCGACAACAGTGCTCATTTAAATCTCCAGAATTGTATTTGGTGGTCTGCCATAGTGGCGATCATGTTGGTGTTTAACTTGGATTTGGCGTACTTAGGTGTGTAGGGCAGGCTTTAGGTTTTACTTGCGCGACGACTATGTCGCGTTGAAAATAGGCTTGGGGTGTTCATTCATAGCCTGTAAAGCCGAGCGCGACTCGGCCCGTTCCTCGCCTGTTTTTGCCTTGCCTGATCGCCGCTAGACTACTATTTGCACAAGTCCCAGGTTTGTGTGCCTGAGTCTTTGGCATCTTTCGGATAATGCTAAGCAATAATTCAAGCGCCTCATATTGGTAGTGGCCTGCCTGAAGAATATTCCTACTTGTCGTACATGATTGAGGAAGAATTCCCACGACTACAAGTGAGCTTTCACTTTAAAAAGTTAGAAAAAATTAGTTTTTATGTCTGTGCCAGTATTTTTCCGAGAATCAGTTGAATGCGTGTGTCCTTGTTCGCCGTCCTGCCTTTCACTTTCATCACTACTGTTGTTCAAACCCAGACGTTGCCCGAAGCCATACAGAAAGCCCTCGAGGTGCATCCGGAAATCCAGGCCGGGTTGAACGCCAGCGCGGCGGCGGACTATCAGTTGCACGCCGCTCAAGGAGGCTATTTGCCGCGGGTCGATGTGACAGCTGGTTATGGCCGCGAGGGCACCGACAGCCCAGGCACCCGCAACCGCAGGGAGACGCTCAGCCGTGGCGAATCGGCGATCCGCCTGCGGCAGATGGTATTCGACGGCTTCGTCACCTCCAGCGAGGTCGGTCGTCAACAGGCCACTGTCAACGCTCGCGCCTATTCCTTGCTGGGGACCTCCGAGCGCACCGTGCTGAGCGTCGCCCAGGTCTACCTGGACGTCCTGTCGCGCCGTGAGATGGTGCGTCTGGCCGAAGACAATCTGCGCAACCACGAACGCATCCTTGATCCGATCAAACTGCGTACCAGCCGTGGTGTGGGCCGCCTGGCCGACCTCGACCAGGCCGAAGCGCGTTTTGCCCAAGCCCGCAACAACCTGATCACCGAGCAGACCAACCTGGCCGATGCCAACACCAACTACCTGAGCGTCGTCGGACAGATGCCCGGCGAATTGAGCACGCCTGCGCCATTTCTCGACCTGCTGCCGGCCACCCTGAGGAGGCAGTCATCAGTTGATTGAGGACAGTCCGATCCTGCGTTCGGCCGAGTCGGACATCGCGGGCGCCGAGAAGCAGTACGAAGCGGCAAAGTCCACGTTCTACCCGCGTTTCGATGCCGAAACTGGACGAGCGGCGGACAACAACCTCGACGGTGCAATCGGCCACAGCAACGAATGGCAGGCCATGCTGCGCATGAACTTCAACCTGTACGCTGGCGGCAGCAACAAGGCGGGCCTGGAATCGAAGTCGTATCTGGCCAACCAGGCCTCGGACATTCGCAACAACGCCTTGCGCCAGCTCAATGAGGAGTTAGGCTTGGCATGGAATGCTCTGGAAAACGCCAACGCCCAGGTGCCGATCGCCCAGCAGTACGTCGATCACGGCAACCGGGTGCGCAGCGCCTACCAACAGCAGCTCGGCCTGGGCGAGCGAACCCTGCTCGACAGCGAGAATGAAACCTTCACCGCCCAGCGTCGTCTGGTAGAGGTGAAGAACATACAAATGTTTACTCAGTACCGAATCAAGGCGACCATTGGCCAGCTGCTCAAGAGTCAGGGTGTCGTAGCACCGCTGGCACCGTTGTGCAGAACGACCTGAAACCCAAGGTGAACCTGCCAGGCATGAACTGAAAGGCGCCTTGAACCCACCCCCGCAAGGATGAAGAGAGCGCCGCGTGGAATCCGAAGTCAGTCGAGTCCAACTCAGCCACGATCCACGCAGTCAGCATGACGACCCGCTGCTGGACAGTCTGCTGACCCTGTGTGTCCTGCATCAGAAGCCCGCCAGCCGGGCCATGCTGACCACCGGGCTGCCCTTGCCCTCGCAACGCCTGACCGCCGAGCTGCTGCCGCGTGCGGCCGCCCGGGCCGGGCTGCAGGGGCGCCTGTTGCAGCGCAAGCTGGAGCAGATACCCAGCATCGCCATGCCGGCGATGCTGCTGCTAAAGGAAGGCCGCTGCGCGGTGCTGCTGGGTTGGGAAAACGAGGACACCGCGCGGCTGCTGCTCAGCGAGAGCGACGGCGGTGAAGTGCATGTCACCCGTGAGGCGTTGCTGGGCGACTACAGCGGCAAGGTGTTCTTCGCCCAGCCCCAGCACAAGTTCGACGTCAACCACGGCAACCTGATCCCACGCGCGCGCTCCTGGTTCCGCGACACGCTGCTGCGCAGCAAATGGCTGTACATCGATGCCATCGCCGCCAGCCTGGTGATCAACCTGATCGCCCTGGCCGCGCCGCTGTTCGTGATGAACGTGTACGACCGCGTCGTGCCCAACCAGGCCACCTCGACGCTATGGGTGCTGGCGGTGGGTATCGCCGGGGCCTATGTCTTCGACCTGATTCTAAAGGGGCTGCGCAGCCTCTGTCTGGACCTGGCCGGCAAGAAGACCGACCTGATCATCTCGGCGACGCTGTTCGAGCGCATCGTCGGCATGGCCATGAAGTACCGCCCGGCGCGGGTCGGCAGCTTCGCCCAGAACATCCATGAGTTCCAGGGCCTGCGCGACTTCCTCGCCTCGCTGACGCTGACGAGCCTGATCGACCTGCCGTTCACCCTGCTGATCCTGATGGTCATCGCCATCATCGGCGGGCACCTGGTGTGGATCCCGGTCCTTGCCTTCCCCTTGGCCCTGGGTATCGGCTACGCGTTGCAGAAGCCGCTGATGGCGACCATGGAACGCACCATGGCCCTGGCCTCCGAGCGCCAGTCGAGCCTGATCGAGACCCTGGCCGGCTTGGACGGGATCAAGGTCAACAACGCCGAGAGCGAGCGCCAGTACATGTGGGAGCAGACCCTCGGCACCCTCAGCCGCCTCGAGCTGCGGGTCAAGGTGCTTTCAGGCCTGGCCATGAACATCACCCTGCTGATCCAGCAGTTGGCCGGCGTGGCGATGATCTGTGTGGGCGTGTACCTGATCATCGACGGCAACCTCAGCATGGGTGGCTTGGTGGCCTGCTACATGCTCAGCGGTCGCGCCCTTGGCCCGCTGGGCTCGCTGAACGGCCTGCTGGCCCGCTACCAGCAAGCCAAGGTGACCATGGTCGCCACCGACCAGATGATGGAACTGCCCCAGGAGCGCAACTTCGAAGAGCGTCCGCTGAGCCGCCAGGTGCTGCAGGGCGCCATCGAGTTCCGCGGCGTCGAGTTCACCTACCCGAACCAGCAGAACCAGGCGCTCAAGGGCATCAACCTGAACATCCGCCCAGGCGAGAAGGTCGGCATCATCGGCCGCAGCGGCTCGGGCAAGAGCTCGCTGGCCAAGTTGATCGTCGGCCTGTACGAGCCGGACAACGGCTCGCTGCTGGTCGATGGCGTGGACATTCGTCAGATCGATGTCAGTGAACTGCGCCATAACATCGGCTATGTGCCCCAGGATATCCAGCTGTTGGCCGGCACCCTGCGCGACAACCTGGTCAGTGGTGCCCGCTACATCGAGGACGAGCTGATCCTGCAAGCCGCCGAGTTGGCGGGCGTGCACGAGTTCGCCCGCCTGCACCCCGACGGCTACGAGTTGCAGGTCGGCGAGCGCGGGCAGAACCTCTCCGGTGGCCAGCGGCAGAACGTCGCCCTGGGGCGGGCGCTGCTGCTCAACCCGCAGATCCTGCTGCTCGACGAACCCACCAGCGCCATGGACAACACCGGTGAGGAACGCCTCAAGCAGCGCCTGGCCGCAGTCATCGAGAACAAGACCGTGCTGCTGGTCACCCACCGGGCGTCGCTGCTGTCGCTGGTGGACCGGTTGATCGTCATCGATCGTGGACAGATCGTCGCGGATGGCCCGAAAGCCGCCGTCATGGATGCGCTGAAGAAGGGGCAGATCAGTGTTGCATAAGCTGGATATGGGGCGTTTCAAGGACAACCTGCGCCGCTACTTCAAGGGCTCCGAGTCGCTGGCCGGGCAGCCGCTGCCCGAGGTCAACAAGGCGCTGATCGAGGACGCGCCGCGAGTGGTGCGCCTGACCATCTGGGGAGTGATCGCGTTCTTCCTGTTTCTCATCGTCTGGGCCAGCGTCGCGCCCATCGACGAGGTGACGCGCGGGGAGGGCAAGGCCATCCCGTCGTCCAAGGTGCAGAAGATCCAGAACCTCGAAGGCGGCATCGTTGCCGAGATCTTCGCCAAGGAGGGGGAGATCGTCGAAGTCGGCCAGCCGCTGCTGCGTCTGGACGAGACCCGCTTCGCCTCCAATGTCGACGAGACCGAGGCTTCGCGTCTGGCCATGGCCTTGCGCGTGCAGCGCCTCACGGCCGAGGTCGAGGACAAGCCGCTGCAGATCGACGAAGAGCTGCGCAAGGCCGCGCCGAGCCAGGCCGCCAACGAGCAATCGCTGTACCAGAGCCGTCGCCAGCAGTTGCAGGATGAGATCGGCGGCCTGCAGCAGCAGTTGGTGCAGAAGCAGCAGGAGCTGCGCGAGTTCAATTCCAAGCGCGCCCAGTACGCCAACAGCCTGCAGCTGTTGCGCCAGGAAATCTCGATGTCCGAGCCACTGGTGGCTCAGGGTGCTATTTCCCAGGTCGAGGTGCTGCGCCTGCGCCGCGCCGAGGTCGAGAACCGGGGCCAGATGGACTCCACCACCCTGGCCATCCCGCGGGCCGAGGCGGCGATCAAGGAGGTCGAGAGCAAGATCGAGGAGACCCGCGGCAAGTTCCGCAGCGAGGCGCTGACCCAGCTCAACGAGGCCCGTACCGAGCTGAACAAGGCCACTGCCACCAGCAAGGCGCTGGACGACCGCGTGCACCGCACCATGGTCATCTCGCCGGTGCGCGGTATCGTCAAGCAGCTGCTGGTCAACACCATCGGCGGCGTGATCCAGCCGGGCAGCGACATCATCGAGATCGTGCCGCTGGACGACACCCTGGTGGTCGAGGCGAAGATCCTGCCCAAGGACATTGCCTTCCTGCACCCGGGCCAGGAAGCCACGGTGAAGTTCACCGCCTATGACTACACCATCTACGGCGGGATGAAGGCCAAGCTCGAGCAGATCGGTGCCGACACCATCACCGACGAAGACAAGAAGACCACCTATTACCTGATCAAGCTGCGTACCGAGAAGAGTCACCTGGGCACCGACGAGAAGCCGCTGCTGATCATCCCGGGGATGGTGGCCACGGTGGATATCATGACCGGCAAGAAGACCATCATGAGCTACCTGCTCAAGCCGATCATCAAGGCCCGTTCGGAAGCCTTGCGCGAGCGTTGATCGCGCGCGGGGGCGGAAATCCTGTGGGAGCGGGCTTGCCCCGCGATGGCGTTCGCCCAGGCAGCGAGGTTGTTGCTGCCGACGTCATTGCGGGGCGAGCCCTCTCCCACGCCCTCGCTTTGTAGGCTGGAGCAGGGCTTAGCATATTCATATGGATATGCAATAAAGGTATTTAAATTGCGGTTCTTATGACTTTATAGTCATCCCACTGCGTACCCGCTGACCAATCGGCGCGCCGCACGACTCGAACCCACACGGGCAATCCCCGTGCGTTTCCGATCGTTGCGCGCCCTGGAGTCGCGCACTGCGTGGGAGTGAACAATGCCAGCCGCCTCGAACGCCTTGTCGACCATCGACAGCGCCCAACCGCAAACCTTCGACATCCGCTCGTTCCCCGGCGCCGTTGGCGCCGAGATCATCGGCCTCGACCTGAGCCGTCCGGTCAATGCCGAGGATTTCACCCGCATTCACCGCGCCCACCTGGACCACCATGTCCTGGTGTTTCGCGACCAGCGCATCACCCCTGAACAACAGATCGCCTTCAGCCGCCGGTTCGGCGAACTGCAGATCCATGTGCTCAAGCAGTTCCTGCTCACCGGCCATCCCGAGATCCTGATCGTGTCCAACATCGTCGAGGACGGCCGCAACGTCGGCCTGGGCGACGCCGGCAAGTTCTGGCACTCGGACCTGTCGTACAAGGAACTGCCGAGCCTGGGCTCGATGCTGCACGCCCAGGAGCTGCCCAGCGAGGGTGGCGACACCTTGTTCGCCGACATGCACAAGGCCTGGGACGCGGTGCCCGACGCCCTGCGCCGGGTCGTCGAGGGCCGCAGTGCCGCCCATTCCTATACCGCCCGCTACGCCGAGACCAAGTTCGAAGGCAACTGGCGCCCGACGCTGACCGCCGAGCAACTGGCCCAGGTCCAGGAGGTCATCCACCCGGTGGTGCGTACTCATCCGGAGAACGGCCGCAAGGCGTTGTTCGTCAGCGAAGGCTTCACCACCCGTATCGTCGGCCTGCCGGATGACGAAAGCCGCGACGTGCTGCCACAACTGTACGCCCTGAGCGTGCTGGAGCAGAACCTCTACCGCCATCAATGGCAGCCCCACGATCTGGTGTTCTGGGACAACCGCTCGCTGATCCACCTGGCCACCGGTTGCCCCGCGCACCTGCGCCGCAAGCTATACCGCACCACCATCCAGGGCGATGCCCCGTTCTGACGACTGAGGAAATACACCATGCGCAAATCCATCAGCCGCCTGGCGGCAAGTATCGGCCTGGGCGCCAGCTTGGGTCTAGGCAGTCTGGCGGCGCCCACCGTGGCTCACGCCGAAGGGCAGATCCGCATCGCCGAGCAGTTCGGCATCGTCTACCTGCTGCTCAACGTGGTCCGTGACCAGCAACTGATCGAGAAGCACGGCAAGGAGCAGGGTCTCGACATCAAGGTCGACTGGGCCCAGCTCTCCGGTGGCGCGGCGATCAACGACGCGTTGCTGTCCGGCTCGGTGGACATCGCCGGCGCCGGCGTCGGGCCGCTGCTCACCGTGTGGGATCGCACCAAGGGCCGCCAGAACGTCAAGGCCGTTGCCTCACTGGGCAACTTCCCCTACTACCTGGTCAGCAGCAATCCCAATGTGAAGACCATCGCCGATATTTCCGAGAAAGATCGTATCGCCGTCCCAGCGGTGGGGGTTTCGGTACAGTCGCGCTTCCTGCAGTATGCCGCCGCACGGCAGTGGGGCGACAAGGAATACAACCGCCTGGACAAGTACACCCTGGCCGTGCCGCACCCGGACGCCACTGCAGCCTTGCTGGCCGGCGGCACCGAGCTTAACGGGCACTTCTCCAACCCGCCGTTCCAGGACCAGGTACTGGCCAACAAGAACGTGCACGTGGTGCTCAACAGCTACGACCTGCTCGGCCCCAACTCACCGACCCTGCTGTTCGCCACCGAGAAATTCCGCAAGGACAATCCCAAGACCTACAAGGCCTTCGTTGATGCCCTTGCCGAAGCCGCCGACTTCGCCCAGAAAGACAAGGCCGCCGCGGCCGATACCTACATCCGCGTGACCAAGGCCAAGATCGACCGCGAGACGCTGATCAAGCTGATCGACAATCCGCAGTACGAATTCACCGTCACTCCGAAGAACACCTACAAGCTGGCCGAGTTCCTCTACCGGGTCGGCGCGATCAAGCACAAACCCGAATCGTGGAAGGACTATTTCTTCCAGGATGAACGCCCGCTGCAAGGGAGCTGACCGCCAATGACCGCCCCATTGCCAGGCCACGCGGCCAGCACCCTGAGCCGTGTCGCCACGCCACCGCTGCTGGCGGTGGACAACCTGAGCCTCGAATACCGCACTGCCCAACGCGTGGTGCGGGCCACCCATCAAGTCAGCTTCGAAGTCGACCGCGCCGACCGTTTCGTCCTGCTCGGCCCGTCCGGCTGCGGCAAGTCCACCTTGCTCAAGGCCGTGGCTGGCTTCATCGAACCCCGGGAAGGGCGGATCCTGCTGCAGGGCCAGCCGGTGCGCGGCCCTGGGCCCGACCGCATCGTGGTGTTCCAGGAATTCGACCAGCTGCCGCCCTGGAAGACGGTGAAGCAGAACGTGATGTTCCCGCTGCTGGTGTCCGGCCAGCTCAAGCGCGCCGAGGCCGAAGAGCGGGCGCTGCATTACCTGGAGAAGGTCGGCCTGGCCGCCTTCGCCGACGCATACCCCCATACCTTGTCCGGCGGCATGAAAGCCCGCGTGGCGATCGCCCGGGCACTGGCCACGCAACCGAAGATCCTGTTGATGGACGAGCCGTTCGCCGCGCTCGATGCGCTCACCCGGCGCAAGATGCAGGAGGAGCTGCTGCTGCTGTGGGAAGAGGTGCGTTTCACCCTGTTGTTCGTCACCCATTCCATCGAAGAGGCGCTGGTGGTGGGCAACCGCATCCTGCTGTTGTCGCCGCATCCCGGGCGCGTGCGGGCCGAGGTGCACAGCCATCAGTACGACCTCGGCAGCCTCGGCGCCAGCGACTTCCAGGCTAGTGCCCGGCGCATCCACCGGTTGCTGTTCGACCAGGCCGACGCCCCGGAAAGCACGGGTGATCTGGGCTTCAACGATATCCGTATTGCCTACTGAACAGGAGCCAGGACATGACCACGACACCTGTACGCCAGGAATACGAAGTGCAGCTGCAACCCCTGCCGGGTGTGCCGCTGGAGCGCGAGTTGCCGCTGGTGCAACGCTTGTGGCAACAGGGCTGGCTGCGCAAGGCCGTGATCCTGATGCTGCTCGCGGTGGCCTGGGAGGCGGTGGCTCGCTATACCGGCAACGACCTGCTGCTGCCGGGCTTCCTGCAAACCTCCAGCGCATTGTGGGACGGGCTGCTCAGCGGCGAGCTGCCGGCCAAGGTCGGCGTTTCGCTGGTGGTGCTGCTCAAGGGCTATGTGCTGGGCATCGTCCTGGCATTCGGCCTGACCAGCCTGGCTGTCTCGACGCAGCTGGGGCGCGACCTGCTGGGCACGCTGACCTCGATGTTCAACCCGCTGCCGGCCATAGCCCTGCTGCCGCTGGCCTTGCTCTGGTTCGGCCTGGGCGACAACAGCTTGATCTTCGTGCTGGTGCATTCGGTGCTGTGGGCGTTGGCGCTGAACACCTACGCAGGCTTTCTCGGCGTATCCGAGACCCTGCGCATGGCCGGGCGCAACTACGGGCTGCGTGGCCTGCGCCTGGTGCTGCACATCCTGGTGCCGGCGGCGCTGCCGTCGATCCTGTCGGGGCTGAAGATCGGCTGGGCCTTCGCCTGGCGCACATTGATCGCCGCCGAGCTGGTGTTCGGCGCCAGCAGCGGCAAGGGTGGGCTTGGCTGGTACATCTTCCAGAACCGCAACGAGCTGTATACCGACAAGGTGTTCGCCGGGCTGGCAGTGGTGATCCTGATCGGCCTGTTGGTGGAGGGGCTGGTGTTCAACACCCTCGAACGGCTGACCGTGCGACGCTGGGGGATGCAGCGCTAGATATCCGGGCCCGATCGCGGGGCCAGCCCGCTCCCACGCAGAGATTCAGGGCCACATCGTGGGAGCGGGCTTGCCCCGCGATTGGGCCTCCAGTCATTCCAGGTATTGCGCCGCTGCGCTGGCCAACGTCCGCGCAATCTCCTCGCGCAATGCCTGCGGCGCTTCCACCACCAGCCCATCCCCCTGGCTCAGCAACCACCAGCGCAAGGGCCAGCCATCCGCCACGGTTGCCCGCAATCGGTGCCCCTGATCCAGCGCGGTCAACTGCATGTCGGCGGTCAGCGGCGTCTCGCGCAGACGGCGAGCCAGCAAGTCGCTGATCCACGCCTGCAGTTCGATGCCTTCCCCTTGGCCAGGCTGCAACGTATCGCCGCGCAAATACCCCTGCAGGTCGAAGTTCCCACGCAACTCGCCGCCGGCGTTGGCCGACCAGTGCCAGCCGAACGGGATGCTCTTGTCATTGCGCTCCAGCGGAAAGATCAGCGACAGCTCGTTGAGGTCGCGCTCGACCGTGCGCTTGCTGACATTGAAGCCCACGTCACGCAGGCGCCACACCAGTTCGGCACTGGTGATCCCGGGAGAGCGGCTGGGTAGCTGGCGCAGCAATGCCCATTGGCGGCTGAGGGTGGCGCGGGTGGTGGCGAACGGCAAAAGGAAACGTCCTTGTCTAGGCTTGCCGGCATAGGATGGCGGCACGGGCAGGGCATGGCAATTGGCCACAGCCTGCTCAGATCAAGGAAGATGCATTTGGTTGCCTGGGATCAATTCGTTCGCGACAGGTTTTGTCGTGGCATCGCGCAGAATCACGCCTCACCACAGTGGAGGTTGGAGCTGTGGGTCGTTCAATGAGGATGAACATGTCTGCCGCCAGCAATATCCATTCGCTGCTTGCCCGGCTTCTACCCGAGCGGATCGTTCCGGCGCCGGCCCGCCCCGGGCAGCGCCACCGGCTGTTCGCCGGGGTGGGCATGCCCGCCCAGCAGGCCCTGAGCGGCGAGCGCTTTGGCCTGATCGACCGCCTGGACGAGGCAGTGGACCTGCAGGCGGTCTACCACGACCTCTGCCGCCAGGCCCTGCTGGGCAATGTCGCGGCGCTCAATGACCTGGGCTGGATCTGGCTCAATGGCAAATACTGGCGCGGCGACACGGTGCTGGCGGGGCACCTGTTGCGCATGGCGGCGTTGCAGGGCAATGCTGCGGCCTGGTTCAACCTTGGGCAGCAGCACTACTTCGGCAAGGGCGTCGATGTTTCCTACGTCAATGCGGCCGAATACTACCGCCATGCTTTCGAGCGGGGCATGGTGCATGCCGCCGCGGCGCTGGGCGATCTGTACGAGGAGGAGGTGTGCGAGGGCGACCAGGTGTGGCAGGTCGATCCGCTCGAGGCTTACCAATGGTTTCTGCGTGGCGCCGAGCGTGGTGAGAAGCGCTGTCGCTTCGAGGTGGGCTACCGATTGCTGCATGGCGTGTATGTGGAGGCTGACACCAAGGCCGGCCTGTACTGGCTGGAACTGGCGGCGGCGACCGGGGTGATGCAGGCCGCCGAGGAGCTGGCGGTGCATTTCAGCAGCCGCGACGCAGCGCGCTACCTTGGCTGGCGCGACCAGGCGATCCAGCTGGGCAGCACGCTGGCGCTGACCATGAAGCTGGAAGACCAGATCCAGCCTTGAGCGCAGCGTGCCTGCAGGGATCATGAACAACCTTTCATCTTTTCCCTCCGTCACCTGCGGTTGACGAAAGGGGGAGGGCAGGGCGTATATTGATAGTTAGCAAACTATGAATATCCTCGGTTCTCACATGTCCCTCGACGCACTGCATCTGAAGATCAGCAGCGGCATGGTTGTGGCTGCCCGGCACTGGCGCCGCCTGTGTCAGGGCGCCCTGACCGGCTATGGCATTTCCGAAGCCTGCGCCGTCCCCTTGCTGATGATCGTGCGCCTGGGCGATGGCGTGCATCAGGTGGCGGTGGCCCAGGCGGCCGGGTTGGAAAGCCCGTCGCTGGTGCGCCTGCTCGACCAACTGTGCAAGGCTGGCCTGGTATGCCGCAGCGAGGACCCTCTGGACCGTCGTGCCAAGGCGCTGAGCCTGACCGTCGAGGGCCGCGCCCTGGCCGAGTCCATTGAAGGCGAGCTGGTACGCCTGCGTCGTGAGGTGCTTGGAGGCATCGACCAGGCCGACCTGGAGGCCACCTTGCGGGTCATCCATGCCTTCGAACAGGCAGGCATGCAGCCATGAATGGTTTCTTCAGCTCGGTCCCGCCGGCCCGCGACTGGTTCTACGGCGTGCGCACCTTCGCCGCATCGATGATTGCCCTGTATATCGCCCTGCTGATGCAGCTGCCACGCCCTTACTGGGCCATGGCCACGGTCTATATCGTCTCCAGCCCATTCCTCGGCCCGACCACCTCCAAGGCGCTGTATCGCGCCCTGGGCACCCTGTTGGGCGCAGGTGGGGCAATCCTGCTGGTGCCGCCGCTGGTGCAATCCCCGCTGCTGCTGAGCATCGCCATCGCCCTGTGGACCGGCACGTTGCTATTCCTCTCGCTGAACTTGCGCACGGCCAACAACTACGTGCTGATGCTGGCCGGCTACACCCTGCCGATGATCGCCCTGGCGGTGGTCGACAACCCGCTGGCAGTGTTCGACGTGGCCTCGTCCCGGGCCCAGGAAATCTGCCTGGGGATCGTCTGTGCGGCGGTGGTTGGCGCGGTGTTCTGGCCGCGCCGGCTGGCGCCCGTGGTGGTCGGCGCCACCGGCAGCTGGTTCGGCGAGGCGATCCGCTACTGCGACACCTACCTGGCCCGCGAAGCCGGCGCCGACAAGGTCGGCGGCATGCGTGGCGCGATGGTCGCCACCTTCAACTCGCTGGAGCTGATGATCGGCCAGCTCGGCCATGAAGGCGCCGGCCCGCATACCTTGAAGAACGCCCGCGAATTGCGCGGGCGGATGATCCATCTGCTGCCGGTGATCGACGCGCTCGACGATGCCCTGATCGCCCTTGAAGGTCGCGCCCCGGCGCAGTTCGCGCTGCTGCAACCGGTGCTGGGCAGCGCCCGTGAATGGCTCGAAGGCACCGCCGACAGCGCCTCGGTGGCACGCTGGACCGCCCTGCACGAGCAGATCGACCGCCTGCAGCCGGGCGCCGCCGCCCTCGACCAGCGCTCTGAGCTGCTGCTGTCCAACGCCCTCTATCGCCTGACCGAATGGGCCGACCTCTGGCAGGACTGCTGCAGCCTGCAGCACGCCCTGCGCAAGGACGACGCCACGCCCTGGCGCGCGGTCTACCGTCACTGGCGCCTGGGCCGGCTGACACCGTTCTTCGACCGCGGCCTGATGCTCTACTCGGTGTTTTCCACGGTCACCGCCATCGTCGTCGCCTGCGGCCTGTGGATCGGCCTGGGCTGGAACGACGGCGCCAGCGCGGTGATCCTCGCCGCCGTGTCGTGCAGTTTCTTCGCCGCCATGGACGACCCGGCGCCGCAGATCTACCGGTTCTTCTTCTGGACGCTGATGTCGGTGATCTTCTCCAGCCTGTATCTGTTCCTGGTGCTGCCCAACCTGCACGACTTCGCCATGCTGGTGCTGGCCTTCGCCGTGCCGTTCATCTGCGTCGGCACCCTGACCGTGCAGCCGCGTTTCTACCTTGGCACCTTGCTGACCATCGTCAACACCTCGACCTTCATCAGCATCCAGGGCGCCTACGACGCCGACTTCTTCACATTCCTCAATTCCAACCTGGCCGGCCCCGTGGGGCTGCTGTTCGCTTTTATCTGGACCCTGGTGGTACGCCCGTTCGGCGTGGAGCTGGCGGCCAAGCGCATGACCCGCTTCGCCTGGCGCGACATCGTCGAGATGACCGCGCCGGCCACCCTGGCCGAGCACCGCCAGGTCGGGGTGCAGATGCTCGACCGCCTGATGCAGCACCTGCCACGCCTGTCGCAGACCGGCCAGGACAGCGGGGTGGCCCTGCGCGACCTGCGCGTGGGCCTGAACCTGCTCGACCTGCTGGCCTACATGCCCCGCGCCGGCGCCCAGGCTCGCGAGCGCCTGCAGACGGTGATCGAGGAAGTCGGCGCGCACTACGCCGCCTGCCTGCGCACCGGCGAGCGCCTGCATGCCCCGGCGGCACTGCTGCGCAATATGGAGCGCGCGCGCCAGGCGCTGAACCTCGATGAGCTTTACGAGCGCGGCGATGCCCGCACCCACCTGCTGCACGCCCTGGCCGGTTTGCGCCTGGCGCTGCTGCCAGGTGTCGAGGTGATGCTCGAGCCCGCCGAACAAACGCAACTGCCCCCGGGCCTCGACGGAGCACCCCTGTGATCGGTGAACTGGATATCAGCGGGGTGTTCCTGCCCACGCTGCTGGTGATGATGTTTGGCACCTACCTGTTGTACCTGGGGGTGCACGCGGTGCTGGTGCGCCTGCATTTCTACCGCCTGGTCTGGCACCGGGCGCTGTTCAACGTTGCCCTGTATGCCGTGCTGCTTGGCGCGGTGGACCACTTTTGCCGAAGCCTGATGCTGCCATGAAAAAACCTTTGCTGACCCTGGGCCGCGTGGTCCTGACCTTGCTGGTAGTGACCTTCGCCGCCGTGCTCGTGTGGCAGATGGTGGTGTACTACATGTTCGCCCCCTGGACCCGCGACGGTCATATCCGCGCTGACGTGATCCAGATCGCCCCGGATGTTTCCGGGCTGATCCAGCAGGTCGAGGTGCGCGACAACCAGACCATCAAGCGCGGTGACGTGCTGTTCACCATCGACCAGGACCGTTTCACCCTGGCCCTGCGCCAGGCCAAGGCAACCCTGGCCGAGCGCCAGGAAACCCTGGCCCAGGCCTCCCGCGAGGCCCAGCGCAACCGCAAGCTGGGCAACCTGGTGGCGGCCGAGCAGCTTGAAGAGAGCCAGTCCCGCGAGGCCCGCGCCCGCTCGGCGGTGAGTGAGGCCCAGGTGCAGGTGGATGTGGCCCAGCTCAATCTCGATCGCTCGGTGGTGCGTAGCCCGGTGGACGGCTACCTCAACGACCGCGCCCCGCGCGCCCACGAGTTCGTCAGCGCCGGGCGCCCGGTGCTGTCGGTGGTCGACAGCGCCTCGTACCACGTCGATGGCTACTTCGAGGAGACCAAGCTGGGTGGGATCCATATCGGCGACGCCGTGGATATCCGTGTGATGGGCGACCCCACTCGCCTGCGCGGCCGGGTGCAGAGCCTGTCTGCCGGTATCGAGGACCGCGACCGCAGCAGCGGCGCCAACCTGCTGCCCAACGTCAACCCGGCGTTCAGTTGGGTGCGCCTGGCCCAGCGGATCCCGGTACGCATCACCTTCGACGAAGTGCCGGCAGACTTTCGCATGATCGCCGGACGTACCGCCACGGTGTCGATCATCGAGGACCAACGCCCATGAAACAATTGATCCTGGCGGGGCTGTGCCTGTCCCTCGGCGCTTGCATGATGGTCGGCCCGGACTACGAGCTGCCCAAGGAGGCCGCCGTGCAGCGCGGCGACCTCAACGGTCCGCTGCGCCAGGACGCCGACAGCGTGGTCTCGGCGCCGGTGCCCGAGGACTGGTGGCAGCTGTATCAGGATCAACGGCTCAACCAACTGGTGCGCGAAGCGCTCGGTGCCAACACCGAGCTGCGCGTGGCTGCCGCCAACATCGCCAAGGCCCGCGCCCAGGTGGAGGTGGCCGAGTCGCAGGGTGGCTTCAATGGTGGCGTCAAGCTGGGTGCCCAGCGCCTGCAGGAGTCCGGCGAAGCGTTCCTGCTGCCGGAGAAAGTGCCGGTGGCCAACATCGGCGAGGCGATCATCAGCGCCAGCTACCAGTTCGACCTGTGGGGGACTTTCAAACGCGGCACCGAGGCCGCCAAGGCCAATGCCGATGCCGTGCAGGCCGCCGCCGACACCGCGCGCATCACCCTGGTGGCCGATGTGGTCAAGGCCTACACCCAGGTGTGCTCGGCCAATGAGGAGTACCACATCGCCCGCGAGTCGCTGGACCTGCAGCAGCAGAGCGTGCAACTGACCCAGCGTCTGCGCGACGCCGGCCGTGGCGACGAGAGCCAGGTTACCCGGTCGCAGACCCAGTTCAAGTCCTTGCGCGCCGAGCTGCCGCGCTTCAAGGCCGAGCGCGAGGCGGGCCTCTACACGCTGGCCGCGTTGCTGGCCAAGCCTGTCGAGCAATTGCCTGCCGACACCACCGATTGCGCCGAGCTGCCACAGCTGTCGCAACTGGTTCCGGTCGGCGATGGCGCCGCTCTGCTCAAGCGCCGCCCGGATGTGCGCCAGGCCGAACGCCAGCTGGCGGCAGCCACTGCCACCATCGGTGTGGCCACCGGCGCGCTGTATCCGGATATCAGCATCGGCGCCCAGGTGGGCACCATCGGCATCCTCGAGAACCTCGGCGAGCCGGCCACCAACCGCTGGGGCTTCGGCCCGCAGGTCAGTTGGACCATCCCCACCAACGGCACCCGCGCGCGCATCCGCATGGCCGAGGCCTCGACCCAGGCCGCGCTGGCGCATTTCGACGGGGTGGTGCTGAATGCCATTCGCGAAGCCCAGACCCGTCTGGCGCAGTACAGCGCGCTGCTGGACCGGCGCGACGCCTTGGCCGAGGCGGAGCGTTCCGCCAAGGAGTCGGCGGACCAGACGCATCTGCGTTATCAGGTTGGGCGCGAGTCGTTCCTGGCCGACCTGCAGGCGACGCGGACCTACACCGATGTAAGGGCGCAGCTGGCGGCGGCCAACAGTCAGGTGGCGATGGGACAGATCGGGGTGTTTCTGGCGCTGGGTGGGGGCTGGAAGGGCAGCGCTCAGCGCTGAGGTACGCTGCCCTGCACGGTCAGTAGAGCTGGCATTTCTGTCAGTAGACGTCAATTGAACAGGGCCGCAATCTAGCGTTACTGGCAGCTTACCCAGGAGACAATGATGGCCCGGAAGGTCAGGCAAAACCAGTTGCTGACAACAGATTGGCAAGGATCGATTCTAAGGGTATGGCTGGCCCGCCAGACGCCCCCTTTTGCCTATCCACCCTATGGGTTTCGCCACGCCGAAGGGGTTGAGGACTGCCGCCTTGGTTTCAACGGGGAACGGCAGGAGCCCGTGATTGGTCATTACCTGCTGGGCCAAGGTTTCCGGCTGTACAACCCGGTCTTGATGCGGTTCAACAGCCCGGACGATTGGAGTCCATTCGGTGAGGGCGGTGTGAATGCCTATGCATATGTTCTGGGGGATCCTGTCAACCAGACAGATCCTTCAGGGCACATGGGAGGAGGTAAGAAACCCAAGCCCCAGAGGTCTACCTCTTTCGAAATGAGGCTTGCTGCAATCGGCTACGGAGGGCGGACACCAGGACCCGCCATTGACACGAATGTCATATCGCCTGCAAAAAATAAGAAAGGCTCGGCGGTCTCGCGGCTATCGGGAAGTGCGGAGTCAAAGAACAAGATTGTGTGGGAATTGAACCGGAAGAATGAGCGTATCGTACAGGAGTTGCCTCCTTTATTAGCAGGCCAGTATCAGCGCTTCCTGGAAATGGTTCCGCAGGTAGGGGCGCATGAAGCTGCCGATAATTTGGGAGATGTTGATTTGAAAATTCTGAAAAAAAATATTCGCCCAGGTCAACATCAGTGGCAGTTGCGACTTAGCCAAGGACAGCGCGTGACGTTCTTCCTAGAAGAATCAACTGACTCAAAGACGCATATCACAACGAAGATGGTTCATATCCGGGACGTTGGTGGCCATACTTAGTGTCCTGACAACACTTGTGGCTCTAATCAGATATGTGCTGTCGTCGAAAACGCCCGACCTTTAGGTCGGGCGTTGACTACCCTCACTGCAGAATCTGCGCCGGCTCATCCGGTGGCAGGTTGTCCCGCCCACGCGGCTGCTTCGCCTGCCCAGGCACCGAGCCGCCCAACTGCTCGGCCAACTGCTGCGCCACATCCTCGCCCAGCGCCTTCGATACATCGCGCACCACCCGCGGACGGTTCAACGTCACGCGGCGGTCCTGGCTTTTCACCAGCTTGGTGTCCTGCCCTTCGCCCATGGCGGTGAACGCCGAGGTGATCTCGTAGGTGCGGGTGTTGATCAGGCTGAAGTCGGCGACCACGGTCAGGCCCAGCACCGCCGAGTAGCTGTCGGTGTGGTCCAGCGAGTTGATGTCCTGCTGGAAGTCGATGTCCGACAGGGTGCCGAACAGCACGTAGTCGGCGCCCTTGAACGCGCCGTTCTTGATGCGGCGGATCACGTCGTAGACGTCTTCCTTCGAGTCGGCGGTATAAGGACGGCCCTGGACCAGCTGGAACATGCCGGTCTTGAGGATCTCACCCTTGATGTCGCCACCGAACTTGCGCAGCTCGGTCTGCTCGATGTAGCTGTTGAGGCTCTCGTACTCGCTGTAGCTCGACTGGCCGCTGGCGTGGTACATGCCGGCCTGGCCGCTGCTCTGGGCGTTGATGGTGTGGATGTACTCCTCCACCTGCGCTTGATAAGCCAGGTCGGTCACCGCCACCTTGGGGGCTGCCTGCGCGCCGAAGGCGCAGGCCAGGCCAATGATTGCCATCCATGCACGCATCGATCAGCGCTCCGTGGTCTTGCGGATTTCTTTTTCGTCCATCCACTCGGCCAGGCCGCTTTCCACGTCGATCAGCTGCAGGCTGAACTTGTAGAACACGTCCTTGTAGTCGCTGCTGCGTTTGACGATCGAGCTGATGGAGCCTTCCAGGCGATACTTGGCGGCGATCATGTTGCCGGTCTTGGCCACGGTCTTCTTCTTGTACAGGCCGCTCTGGTTCTGCAGCTTGAGCTGGTCGACCTGGCTCTGCATGTCGGTGTTGTCGCTGGCGAAGCGGGCGGCGCCGGACTTCATCAGCTGGGTCTTGATCGAGGTGGTGATCTCGCGGGTATCGATGTACTCGCTGGTCTTGTTCTTCACGTCGTACACCTGCACCACCGGGCGGCCGTGCAGCACGCCGGACTGGGCCAGCGAACGGGTCATGCTCTCGGCGATCATCTGCAGGTCGGTGGAGCCGAACTCGTTGGTCACCAGCTCGACAGCCTTGCTGTCGCCGTAGCTGATGTTCTTGCCGCCGAGAACCGGCGAAGGGGTGCTGCAGCCGCTGACCAGGGCAATGGCGAGGGCGGCGAGGGAAAGGCGTGCAAACATCGAATGTGCTCCTGAAAGGGGTTACCGGGTGTGGACTTCGAGGCGGAAGTCGCGGGCTGCGGGGCTCGGGGCGATGGCGGGCAGGAACTTGGCCTGTTTGCCGTACAGCGGCAGGGCTTTCCAGCTCTCTTCATCGGCCACCGGGAAACCATCGCTGCCTAGCCAGGCGAAGCGGTAGAACAGGGTCTGGTTGCTGCGGCTGCTGTTGGTCAAAGCCACGTTGACGGTGAGGTAGCCGTTTTCGCGGGCGACGCGCATCTGGCCGATCTCGATGTCATCCAGCTGGCCCATGGTCACCACCTTGCTGGCGGCGCTGCCGGGGGCAGGGGGTGGGGTGGCGCAGCCGGCCAGGAGGGCGACGGCGGCCAGGGCGAGGCATGTTTTGCGCATGTTCGATCCTTGGGTTACTTGAGGCTGGCGACAGCGGTGGCTGCGGCCTGCGGGGCGACTTCGACGGACGGGCCGCCAGCGAACACGCGGTTGCCGACCACGCGCAGGCTGACCACCTGGTAGGGGCGATCGACTTTCACCGTGACTTGGGTGCCGCCGAGGCTCGACGGCAGGCTCAGGTGGTGTTCGCCCTGTTTGAGGCGTACACGGGCCACCTGGGTTTCGTCGGGCAGGGTGCGCCAGGTGCGGGTATCGGCACCCTCCAGCACGGTGGAGGCGATTCCCACCACCAGCCCGGCCATCGGGTTGGACTGGTTCAGGTTCTTCTGTGCCACGCCACGGCTGATGGCGCGCACGCTGGTGCGCAGGATGATGCCCGGCATGTCGTCGCGCAGGGCGCGGCGCGACATGGCGGTGGTGCTGTTGAGCGCGGTCAGGGCCAGGGCCTTGTCGTTGAGCTGGATCTCGCTCAGGTGCGCGGTGGAGGTGTCTTCCTTGATGATCGGGAACGACAGCGGGGTGATCACCAGGTTGTCCTGGATCGGCAGCGGCAGGGGAATGCGGATCGAATCGCGGGCCGGGGCCAGGCCGGTCTGCACCACGATCAGCACGTCGCTTTCACCGGCCTTGGCGCTGTTCTTGTCCAGTTCGAGCAACGCCTGGTCGAGCAGCGGCGTGTTCGGGCGCAGCTCGGCGGCCTTGCGGTAGCCCGGCGCGGCCAGGCCTTTCTCGCCGAGGGCCTCGTAGACATAGCCGGACAGGTAATGGCTGAAGGCGCTCTGATAGCTGTTCTTCAGGCCGACCACCTCAGGGGCGTCGAGGCTGGCGACCGGGTAACCCTGCAGGTCCTTGTACTCGGTCTTGATGCCTTCCTTCTCGGCCTCTTCCTCGCGCTTGAGGTATTCCTTGTCGCGCAGCTCGGCGATGATCGCTTCGCGCTCGTGGGTCTTCTTGATCTCGGTGCGGGCGCCGTCGAAATCGTTCTGCGCCAGCAGATTCAGGGCCATCTGCGTGGTCAGCATGACTTTTTCGTAGTCGTAGCCTTCGTAGCGGCGGACCTTGTCGTTGACCAGGTAGCTGCCGAACTGGCTCAGGTACTTGTCGGTGTCGAGCTTGACCGACTCCTCCCACTGGAACACCACGCTGTCGGCGGCGCGCCAGGCGTCCTGGCTGCCCTTGAGGTCGCCCTTGGAGCGCAGCAGCTCGCCTTTCTCGAAGTAGTAGAGCAGGTCTTTCTTGTCGCCCTTGTTGTTGTTTTCCAGCAGGGCGAGGGCGGCGTCGACATTGCCGGCGGCCAACTGCTTGTTGGTCTCCTGCAGTTCGCTGTCGTAGCTGCGGAACACCGAGCAGCCGGTGAGCTGCACGGCGGCGACCAGGGTCGCCAGGGTGAGGGCGCGGGATACCATCGGACTTCTTCTTTCCCTGAAACGGTTGGCCGCGTGGGCGGGGGCGGCAGATCCCTCTGTTTTATCGCCAGAACCTCTCGATGGAGGCGCCTTGATTGCTAATGGCTATTACGGCGGCGCGGGATTATACCCAAAGTAGTAGCTACGTGATGGCGAATTGCTTCGCATTTTCTGCAGGCGTGCCAGGTCGGAAAACCGCTTTCCAGGTTGTCGACCGGTCAATTTGTCGCAAGATTTTTCATGAAATATGCGGGTGAGCCTTGAGCGGGGGAGAGTGGAAGTGAACAATGTTCTCTTTCGTATTTCCGTCGAGATTGGCCATGATTTCCCGTTCCCGTCTGCTTGCCTGGCTGCCTGCCCTGTTGCTTGGCCCGGTACTGGCGCTGTGCAGCACCCCGACGCTGGCCGAAGCTCCGGCCGAGGCGACCAAGGCGTTGCATCTGCTGGACTACATCGGTGCCGACTACCCGCCGACCGTGCGCGACGGCAAGGTGGTGGACGACGGGGAATACCGCGAGCAACAGGAGTTCAGCGGCGTGCTGGCCGAGCTGGTCAAGGGGCTGCCCGAGCATGCCGAACGCGGCGCGCTGGAGCAGGGTGTCCAGAGCCTGCGCCAGGCCATCGACCAGCGACAGGATGGCGCCGCTGTTGCTCGCCAGGCCCGCCAGCTGGGTGCACGCCTGGCCGTGGCCTACGAGGTCAGCCAGGCACCGGTGATCACCCCGGACCCGGCCCGCGGCGCATCTCTGTATGCCCAGAATTGCTCGATCTGCCACGGTGATACCGGCCTGGGCGATGGCCCGGCCGGCGTCGGCCTGGAGCCTGCGCCGGCCAACCTGCGCGATGCCGTGCGCCTCGACCAGCTCAGCCTGTTCGACCTGTACAACACCCTCGGGCTGGGCATCGAGGGCACCGAGATGCCCTCGTTCGCCGACCAGCTCGACGAGCGCCAGCGCTGGGACGTGGCGTCCTACATCGCCAGCTTCACCGCCGATCCGCAGGCGGCCAAGAGCGACAAGACCTGGAACCTCGCCGACCTGGCCCGGCAGACCCCGGCCGAAGTTGCCGCCAGTGAAGGCGCAAACGCCGTGGCCGCGTTCCGCGCCCAGCGGGCGCAACCGCCGCAGGTCAAGCGTGGCCCGGCGCAACTGCTCGAGTACACCTCCAGCACCCTGGACAAGAGCCTGGCGGCTTACCGCGCCGGCGACCACGACCAGGCCTACGACTTGTCGGTGGCGGCTTACCTGGAAGGCTTCGAGCTGGTGGAAAGCTCGCTCGACAACATCGACACCCAGGCTCGCAAGGACACCGAGAAGTCGCTGATGGCCTACCGTCAGTCGCTGCAGGACGGCCTGCCGGTGGCCCAGGCCGACCAGCGCCTGGCCGAAGCCAAGGTCAAGCTCGAACAGGCCTCGAAGCTGCTGGGCAGCGATGGCCTGAGCTGGTCGTTGAGCTACATCTCTGGCCTGTTGATCCTGCTGCGCGAGGGCCTGGAGGCGATCCTGGTGCTGGCGGCGATCCTCGCCTTCCTGCGCAACACCGGCCAGCAGTCGGCGGTGCGCAGCGTCAACGTCGGCTGGGCCTTGGCGCTGGTCGCCGGTTTCGCCACCTGGGCCCTGGCGGCCTACGTGATCGATGTCGGTGGCGCGCAGCGTGAACTGCTCGAAGGTTGCACGGCGTTGTTCGCCGCGGTGATGGTGCTGTGGCTAGGCGTGTGGATGCACGACCGCCGCCACGCGGCCGCCTGGCAGGACTACATCAAGAGCAGCCTGGTCAGTGGCGGCGGGCGCTTCGGCTTTGCCGTGCTGGCGTTCTTCTCGGTGTACCGCGAGCTGTTCGAGGTGATCCTGTTCTACGAGACCCTTTGGCTGCAGGCCGGCCCGGCTGGCCACCAGGCGGTTCTGGCAGGCGGTGCCACGGCGCTGGTGCTGCTGGTGGGCCTGGCCTGGGTGATCCTGCGCGGCTCGGCCAAGCTGCCGCTGTCGTTGTTCTTCAGCATCAACGCGGCTTTGCTCTGTGCGCTGTCGGTGGTGTTCGCCGGGCATGGCGTCAAGGCGCTGCAGGAGGCCGGCGTGCTGGGTACGCGGCCGGTGGCGTTCTTCGAGTTCGACTGGCTGGGGATCCACGCCGATCTCTACTCGCTGAGCGCGCAGGCGGTGGCGTTGCTGGCTATCGTGTTCCTCTATGGACGCAGCCGCTTGGCCGAGAAGCGCCGGGCGGCGGCCAGCTGAGTCCGTGCAGGGGGAAGGGGTGGTGCGTCGCCGCCCCCCGATGAGGCTGGGGCTGGCATAATGTCCGCCTGTTCAGGCGCTATCGCGGGGCAAGCCCGCTCCCACGACGTCACTGCCCGGAGTACAGGATTAATCCCATGCGTGTATGGATCGATGCCGACGCCTGCCCCAAGGCGGCCAAGGACCTGATCGTCAAGTTCGCCCTCAAGCGCAAGCTGGAGGTGGTGATGGTGGCCGGTCAGCCACAGATCAAGCCGGCCTTCGCCTGCGTGCGGCTTATCGTGGTGCCCAGCGGCATGGACGCGGCCGACGATTACCTGGTGGACAACGCCGTGCCGGGCGAGTTGGTGATCTGCAGCGACGTGCCACTGGCCGACCGCTTGATCAAGAAAGGCGTGGCCGCGCTGGACCCGCGTGGCCGCGAGTTCGACGAGCGCAACATGGGTGAGCGCCTGGCGGTGCGCAACCTGTTCACCGAACTGCGCGAGCAGGGGCAGGTGGGCGGCGGGCAGGCACCTTATGGCGAACGCGAGAAGCAGGCGTTCGCCAATGCCCTGGACCGGATTCTGGGACGGCTTTCCAAGCGTTAAGTACGTGGGGCTGCCGGTTCCCGCATCTGTAGGTGATCCTGTGGGAGCCGGCTTGCCGGCGATGGCCTGCGTAGCAGGCCTTCGAGGCCTTACTTGTCACCCTCGTGGGTCAGCTCCAGCACCCGATCCACCAGCTTGTAGATACCACCCGCCGCCTCACTGATCGACTTGGCCAGCATGTACGCCGGGGTAGTCACCAGCTTGCGCTGGGTGTCTTCGACAATGTCATGCACATCGCATTCTTCATGGGTGCCACCCATCTTCACCACCGCCGCGCTGGTGCCGGCGTCAGTGCCGATGGTGCAGACCACGCCCGGCCCATAGATCTTCGCCGCCAAGGCCGGCGAGATGCAGATCAGCCCGACCGGCTTGCAGGCGTCGGCAAACGCCTCGGCCAGTGCCAGCACGTCCGGTTGCACGGTGCAGTTGGCGCCTTCGACGGCAAAGTTCGACAGGTTCTTCGCCGCGCCGAAGCCTCCCGGCACGATCAGGGCGTCGAAGTCCTCGACCTTGGCTTCGCGAATGTCCTTCACCTCGCCACGGGCAATGCGCGCCGACTCCACCAGCACATTGCGCGATTCCGGCATATCTTCCCCGGTCAGGTGGTCGATCACATGCATCTGCGCGATGTTCGGCGCGAAGCACTGCACCTGGGCGCCGCGCTGGTCCAGGCGCAGCAGGGTGATCACGCTCTCATGGATTTCGGCGCCGTCGTACACGCCGCAACCGGACAGAATCACCGCAACTTTTTTTGTCATGCTCAATACTCCAGTGTCGAGGCGCTAAATGTCCTCTAGTTTGGCAGATGTAGCCATGGGATTTGCCCTTCGCCGGGCCTAATCTTCGTGAACAACCTTGGAGGTGGCCGTTCATGGACCTGATTCTGCTGGCCGTGCCGTTCTTCTTCGTGCTGATCGCGGTGGAGCTGATCGCCGACCGCGTGCGCGGGCGTCGCAACTACCAGCTTGCTGACTCGATCAACAGCCTGAGCACCGGTGCGCTGTCCACCAGCACCGGGCTGCTGACCAAAGGGGTGGGGCTGGTCACCTATGCCGTGGCATGGGAGCACCTGGCCTGGTTGCGGCTGCCGGCGGATGCCTGGTGGGTGTGGGTGGTCGCCTTCGTGCTTTACGACCTCTGTTACTACTGGCTGCACCGCCTGGGCCACGAGCGCAACATCCTGTGGGCAGCGCACTCGGTGCATCACCAGAGCGAGGAGTACAACCTCACCACCGCCTTGCGCCAGACCAGCAGCGGGTTCTTGTTTTCCTGGATCTTCTACCTGCCGCTGGCGCTGCTGGGCGTGCCGCCCCTGGTGTTCATCACCGTGGCATCGCTGAACCTGCTGTACCAGTTCTGGGTGCACACCCGCCATGTGCCCAAGCTGGGCTGGCTCGAGTGGATTTTCATCACGCCGTCCAACCATCGCGTCCACCATGCGCAGAATCCTCTGTACTTGGATCGCAACTACGGCGGCGTGTTCATAATCTGGGACCGGCTGTTCGGCACCTTCCAGGAAGAGGACGAGCGCGAGCCGGTGATCTTTGGCGTGACCATGCCTTTGGCGAGCTGGAACCCGCTGTGGGCCAACGTGCAGTTCTATGCCCAGCTGTGGGACGACGCCCGGCGAACGGCCCGTTGGTGGGACAAGCTGCGCATCTGGTTCATGCCCACCGGCTGGCGGCCGGCGGACGTGGCCGCCGCTTATCCACAGGCCAAGCAGGACCTCGCCGCGTTTCGCAAGTTCGCGATCCCGCTGGGCGCTGCGCAGCAGCTGTACGTCACGGCGCAGTTCGCGTTCTACGTGGCGTTGGGCAGTTATCTGATGGAGGTGGCGGAGCAGGTGACGCCCGCGGCCCTGGCATTGGGCTGGATGGTGATGGCGTTCGGGCTGTTCGTGCTGGGCGTGGCGCTGGAAGACCGGGCCTGGGCAGGGCGCCTGGAACTGGCGCGCCTGCTGTCGAATGCGCCCGCGCTGTATCTGGCCGGCGCGCTTGGCTTAGTGCTGGTCACGCCGTTGTTCTGGCTGCTGCTGCTCGGCTACAGCTTGCTCAGCCTCGGCGGCCTGGCCCTCTGCCGCCGCGCGACGCTCGGCGCGGCTATTGCGAAAGCGCCGGCGCAGCCAGAGCGTGAGGCCCAACACCAGCAGGCCGCCGAGCACCCATAACTCGTATTTCTTGATGCTGCCCAGCATGCCTTCGAGGATGGCGCCGAAGTGGTAGGCGGCCAGGCCCAGGGCCAGGGCCCAGACTGCGGCGCCGATGCCATTGAGCAGCAGGTAGCGGCGTGGCGGGTAGCCGGACAGGCCGATGGCCACCGGCATGACCGTGCGCAGGCCGTAGACGAAGCGGAAGCTCAGCACCCAGATGTCCGGATGGCGGCGGATATGCTCCAGCGCGCGGTCGCCCATGGCCTGCCAGCGAGGCTTGCGGGCGAGGATCTTGCGCCCATGGCGGCGGCCCATGAAGTACCACAGTTGGTCACCGGCGTAGCTGCCACAAAAGGCCACCAGGACTACCAGCTTGATATCCATGTATTCGCGGAACGCAAGAAACCCGGCGAGCACGAGGATCGTCTCGCCCTCGAAGAACGTGCCGAGAAAAAGGGCAAAATAGCCGAAATCGTTCAGGAATTGTTGAAGCATTTTCTGGCGTGCTGGCGAAATGAACGCGCAGCCTACCCCTTCGGGCGCGATCGGGAAAGTGTCCAAATGTGTCTCGACGTGAACATTTCCTACAAGGACAATGACTGCGGCCACAAGTCGCAGGGTTGCCCTCGGGTGTCACACAGGCGTCATAATGGCCGCTTATAACTGTCGCGCTCGCCCGCCTGCGCGGGCTCAGGAGTCTGCCGTGAGCTTTACCCCCGCCAATCGTCTGTTTCCTGCCACCCGTCTGCGTCGCAACCGTCGGGACGAATTCTCCCGTCGCCTGGTTCGCGAAAACACCCTGACCGTCGATGACCTGATTCTTCCGGTATTCGTACTGGACGGCGAAGGCCGCCGTGAAGAAGTGCCGTCCATGCCGGGCGTCGAGCGCCTGTCGATCGACCTGCTGCTGGAAGCCGCACAGGGGTGGGTAGAGCTGGGCATTCCGGCGCTGGCGCTGTTCCCGGTGACACCGACCGAAAAGAAATCCCTCGATGGCGCCGAAGCGTGGAACCCGGATGGCATCGCCCAGCGCGCCACCCGTGCCCTGCGTGCCCGCTTCCCGGAGCTGGGGGTGATCACCGACGTGGCCCTTGACCCGTTCACCACCCACGGTCAGGACGGCATCCTCGACGAGGAAGGCTACGTGCAGAACGACATCACCGTCGACGCGCTGGTGCGTCAGGCGCTGTCCCATGCCGAGGCTGGCGCCCAGGTCGTCGCCCCATCGGACATGATGGACGGCCGTCTTGGCGCGATCCGCGAAGCCCTCGAAGTTGCCGGCCACGTCAACGTGCGCATCATGGCCTACTCGGCCAAGTACGCCAGCGCCTACTACGGCCCGTTCCGCGATGCGGTCGGCTCGGCGCTGAACCTGGGCAAGGCCAACAAGGCCTCCTACCAGATGGATCCGGCCAACAGCGACGAGGCCTTGCACGAAGTGGCCACCGACCTCGCCGAAGGCGCCGACATGGTCATGGTCAAGCCGGGCATGCCGTACCTGGACATCGTTCACCGGGTGAAGACCGAGTTCAAGGTGCCGACCTTCGTCTATCAGGTCAGCGGCGAGTACGCCATGCACATGGCCGCGATCCAGAACGGCTGGCTCAGCGAAGCCGTGATCCTTGAATCCCTCACCGCATTCAAACGGGCAGGCGCCGACGGCATCCTGACCTATTTCGCCGTGCGTGCCGCTCAAATGATGAGAGGGCAGTAACGCTCTCCAGGAACGTCAGATGAATAACGAAGTGCTCAACCCTGTCGCGATCAAGGATGCCCAGGCCGTGCCCGAAGAGATGGTGCAGACGCCGCCCGACCTGCCGGCGGTAGCGCAGCCGGAACCTGTCGCTGAAGCCGCCCCTGCTCCAGCGCCTGCGCCGGCTCCGGCGATCGCCGTGCCGAGCCTGGACGACAGCAGCCTGTACATTCATCGCGAGCTTTCGCAGCTGCAGTTCAATATCCGCGTGCTGGAGCAGGCGCTGGACGAGTCGTACCCGCTGCTCGAGCGCCTGAAGTTCCTGTTGATCTTCTCCAGCAACCTGGACGAGTTCTTCGAAATCCGCGTGGCCGGCCTGAAGAAGCAGATCAACTTCGCCCGCGAACAGGCCGGCGCCGACGGCCTGCAGCCGCACCAGGCGCTGGCGCGCATCAGCGAGCTGGTGCATCTCGAAGTGGATCGCCAGTACGCGATCCTCAACGACGTGCTGCTGCCGGAGCTGGAAAAACACGCCATTCGCTTTATCCGCCGCCGTTACTGGACGCCCAAGCTCAAGACCTGGGTACGGCGCTTCTTCCGCGACGAGATCGCGCCGATCATCACCCCGATCGGCCTCGACCCGACCCACCCGTTCCCGCTGCTGGTGAACAAGAGCCTGAACTTCATCGTCGAGCTCGAGGGTGTCGACGCCTTCGGCCGCGATTCGGGCCTGGCGATCATTCCGGCACCGCGCCTGCTGCCGCGGGTAATCCGCGTGCCGGAAGACGTGGGTGGGCCTGGCGACAACTATGTGTTCCTGTCGTCGATGATCCATGCCCATGCCGATGACCTGTTCCAGGGCATGAAGGTCAAGGGTTGCTACCAGTTCCGCCTGACCCGTAACGCCGACCTGGCGCTGGACTCCGAAGAAGTCGACGACCTGGCCCGGGCCCTGCGCGGCGAGCTGTTCTCGCGCCGCTACGGCGATGCGGTGCGCCTCGAGGTGGCCGACACTTGCCCGAAACACCTCTCCGACTACCTGCTCAAGCAGTTCAGCCTGAGCGAGAGCGAGCTGTACCAGGTCAACGGCCCGGTCAACCTGACCCGCCTGTTCAGCATCACCGGGCTCGACAGCCACCCGGAGCTGCAATACACGCCGTTCACCCCGGCGATCCCCAAGCTGCTCGTCAATGCCGACAACATCTTCAGCGTGATCGGCAAGCAGGACGTGTTGCTGATGCACCCGTTCGAGTCGTTCACCCCGGTGATCGACCTGCTGCGCCAGGCCGCCAAGGACCCGCACGTGCTTGCCGTGCGCCAGACGCTCTATCGCTCGGGCGCCAACTCGGAGATCGTCGACGCCCTGGTGGACGCGGCGCGTAACGGCAAGGAGGTCACCGCGGTGATCGAATTGCGCGCCCGCTTCGACGAAGAGTCCAACCTGCAGATGGCCAGCCGCCTGCAGGCCGCTGGCGCGGTGGTGATCTACGGGGTGGTCGGTTTCAAGACCCACGCCAAGATGATGCTGATCCTGCGCCGCGAGCAGGGCGAGATCGTCCGTTACGCGCACCTGGGGACCGGCAACTACCACGCCGGCAACGCCCGCCTGTACACCGACTACAGCCTGCTGACCTCCGACGACGCCCTCACCGAAGACGTCGGCAAACTGTTCAGCCAGTTGATCGGCATGGGCAAGACCCTGCGCATGAAGAAGCTGCTGCACGCGCCCTTCACCCTGAAGAAGGGCATGCTCGACATGATCGCCCGGGAGACCCAGTTCGCCCTGGAGGGCAAGCCGGCACACATCATCGCCAAGTTCAATTCGCTGACCGACGCCAAGATCATCAAGGCGCTGTACAAGGCCAGCCAGTCGGGCGTGCGCATCGACCTGGTGGTGCGCGGCATGTGCTGCCTGCGTCCGGGCATCCCGGGCGTTTCGCACAACATCCATGTGCGCTCGATCATCGGCCGCTTCCTCGAGCACACCCGGGTGTTCTATTTCCTCAATGGCGGCGAGGAGCAGATCTACCTGTCCAGTGCCGACTGGATGGAGCGCAACCTCGACAAGCGCGTCGAGACCTGCTTCCCGGTGGAAGGCAAGAAGCTGTTGCTACGGGTCAAGAAGGAACTGGAAGGCTACCTGACCGACAACACCCAGGCCTGGACCTTGCAGCCGGACGGGCGCTACGTGCGCAGCACCCCGACCGGCAACCAGAACCCGCGCAGTGCCCAGGCGACCCTGCTGGAGCGCCTGAGCAACCCGGTGCTCAACGTACGCTGAGGACGAAGCCGACCCGGGCCAGCCACTCCGCCTCGTTGGCGAAGTCGGCCTGGGTCAGCTGGTTCTGTTCCAGCCAGTTGCCAGGGAAAACCACTTCCAGGCTGTTGTCGCCGGCGTGCAGCACCACTTTCGGCATCTGCTGGGTGCCGCGGATGTGGTGGAAGAGAATGGCGAAGCGCAGCAGTACGCACAGGCGGATCAGCTTGATGCCTTCGTCGCCGAACTCGGCGAACTTGTCCTTGGGAATGTTGCGGCGATGGCCGCGCACCAGCAGTGCCATCATCTGCTGGTCTTCGCGGGAGAAGCCGGACAGGTCGGAGTGCTCGATCAGGTAGGCTCCGTGCTTGTGGTAGTGATAATGGGCGATATCCAAGCCCACTTCATGCACTTTCGCCGCCCAACCCAGAAGATCGCGCCAGTTGCCCTCTTCTAGGTCCCATGCCTTGGCCACCTGGTCGAAGGCGTGCAGCGCCTTGCGCTCCACGCGTGCGGCCTGGCCTTGATCGACGTGGTAGCGCTCCATCAGCGAGTTCAGGGTGCGCTCGCGCACGTCCTCGTGGTGGTGGCGGCCCAGCAGGTCGAACAGCACGCCCTCACGCAGGGCACCGTCGCAGTGCTCCATGCGCTGCAGCTCCAGCGCGTCGAAGATCGCCTCGAGGATGGCCAGCCCCGCCGGGAAGATGGTGCGGCGATCGGGCTTGACCCCTTCGAAGTCGATCTTGTCGGTCTCGCCCAGCTTGAACAGCTTGCGCTTGACCCAGGCCAGGCCCTCGGCGTTGACCTCGCCATTGCCCAGGCCGCCGGACTTGATGGCGGCGCCGATGGCACGGATGGTCCCGGACGAGCCGATCGCCTCGTCCCAGGTCAGGCGGTGCAGGGCGTTCTCGATGCTCATCAGCTCCAGGCGCGCGGCGGTGTAGGCCTGTGCGTAGCGCGCCGGGGTGATCTTGCCGTCGCGGAAATAACGCTGGGTGAAGCTGACGCAGCCCATTTGCAGGCTTTCGCGCAGCAGCGGCTCGAAACGCTGGCCGATGATGAACTCGGTGCTGCCGCCGCCGATGTCGGCGACCAGGCGCTTGCCCGGGGTGTCGGCCAGGGTGTGGGACACGCCCAGGTAGATCAGGCGCGCCTCTTCACGGCCGGAAATGACCTCGACCGGGTGGCCGAGGATGGCTTCGGCGCGCAGGATGAATTCGTTGCGGTTGCGTGCTTCGCGCAAGGCGTTGGTGCCGACGATGCGCACCGCGCCCTGTGGCATGCCGTTGATCAGTTGGGCGAAGCGCTTGAGGCATTCCAGGCCGCGTTGCATGGCTTCTTCGCTGAGCCTGCGCTCATCGTCGATACCGGCGGCGAGCTGAACCTTTTCTCCAAGCCTTTCGAGGATGCGGATTTCCGTGTGATGGGCCTTGGCCACGACCATGTGGAAGCTGTTGGAGCCCAGGTCGATGGCGGCGATCAGAGACAGGTTCTTCGCGGTGGTATGCGGCATGGTCTGGAGGTTCTCGGTCGTTAACCCGGCAATCGTGCCACGATCGTGGTCCTACGCCAACGAGCGGCACTGCAAGGCTTGATGCATGGCAATGTCATAGCAATGTTATGACCGTGATATGACAGTTTCGATTCGTGGCGTCTTGCACAACTATAGTTACACTCAATCGTCTGTGGCTTCCTGTCGCGCCTGGGTGCGGCTATGATGGGCAACGTTTTTTTGTGCTTACGACCTGGAGATATCCATGAGCAGCGATCTTATCAAACATGTCACCGACGCCAGCTTCGAAGCCGACGTACTCAAGGCTGAAGGCGCGGTGCTGGTCGACTACTGGGCTGAATGGTGCGGCCCATGCAAGATGATCGCGCCGGTACTGGACGACATCGCTTCGGAATATCAAGGCAAGGTGACCATCGCCAAGCTGAACATCGACGAAAACCAGGAAACTCCGGCCAAGCACGGCGTGCGTGGTATCCCGACGCTGATGCTGTTCAAGAACGGCAACGTCGAGGCCACCAAGGTCGGCGCCTTGTCCAAGTCGCAGCTCAAAGCGTTCCTCGACGCCAGCCTGTGATGTGAAGAAGCCCCGCAAATGCGGGGCTTTTCTTTATCTGTTGTAGGTGGTTTTCCTGAGGGCTGGCGAGCCCCGGTCTTGCGACCATCCAGTCGGATAGCCCCGTAAAACACTGGCCAAAACCACTAGACGTCGAAAAAAGCAAGTGTTACATTCGGCCTCGCACTGCTTCTCCAGTGCCCTCTGCACGCCGTCGCCGAAGCATCCCTAATTCGAATCAGTACGCGATCCTGTCGCCATCTAGCGGCGCGGCCTCATTAAGCCAACTGCTTAATTTTTCCCTTCCTTACATGATTACGTCACTCCCCTTATGAACCTGACAGAACTCAAGCAAAAGCCGATTACCGATCTTTTGGAAATGGCCGAACAGATGGGCATCGAAAACATGGCCCGTTCGCGCAAACAGGACGTGATTTTCGCCCTGCTGAAGAAGCATGCGAAAAGCGGCGAAGAGATCTCGGGTGACGGCGTGCTGGAGATTCTCCAGGATGGTTTCGGTTTCCTGCGTTCGGCGGATGCCTCTTACCTGGCCGGCCCTGATGACATCTACGTTTCGCCCAGCCAGATCCGTCGCTTCAACTTGCGCACCGGCGACACCATCGTCGGCAAGATCCGCCCACCGAAGGAAGGCGAGCGTTACTTCGCGCTGCTGAAGGTCGATACCATCAACTTCGACCGTCCGGAAAACGCGAAGAACAAGATCCTGTTCGAAAACCTGACGCCGCTGTTCCCCAACAAGCGCCTGAAGATGGAAGCCGGTAACGGCTCCACCGAAGACCTCACCGGTCGCGTCATCGACCTGTGCGCCCCGATCGGCAAAGGCCAGCGTGGCCTGATCGTCGCACCGCCGAAAGCCGGTAAGACCATCATGCTGCAGAACATCGCGGCCAACATTACCCGTAACAACCCCGAGTGCCACCTGATCGTCCTGCTGATCGACGAGCGCCCGGAAGAAGTGACCGAGATGCAGCGCACCGTGCGCGGCGAAGTGGTCGCTTCGACCTTCGACGAGCCGCCGACCCGCCACGTGCAGGTTGCCGAGATGGTCATCGAGAAGGCCAAGCGCCTGGTCGAGCACAAGAAAGACGTGGTCATCCTGCTCGACTCCATCACCCGTCTGGCGCGTGCCTACAACACCGTGATCCCGAGCTCCGGCAAGGTGCTGACCGGTGGTGTCGACGCCCACGCCCTGGAGAAGCCGAAGCGCTTCTTCGGTGCCGCCCGTAACATCGAGGAAGGCGGTTCGCTGACCATCATCGCCACCGCGCTGGTCGAAACCGGCTCGAAGATGGACGAGGTGATCTACGAAGAGTTCAAGGGTACCGGCAACATGGAGCTGCCCCTGGACCGCCGCATCGCCGAGAAGCGTGTGTTCCCGGCCATCAACATCAACAAGTCCGGTACCCGTCGCGAAGAGCTGCTGACCGCCGACGACGAACTGCAGCGCATGTGGATCCTGCGCAAGCTGCTGCACCCGATGGACGAGATCGCCGCCATCGAGTTCCTGGTCGACAAGCTCAAGCAGACCAAGACCAACGATGAGTTCTTCCTGTCGATGAAGCGCAAGTAAGCGTTTCAGACCGGCATTGATTGGGGCTGCCTTGCAGCCCATCGCGGGGCAAGCCCGCTCCCACGGAATCTGTGGGAGCGGGCTTGCCCCGCGATGGGATCGCAAAGCGGCCCCTTTTCATTTTTTGCCCCCAAACAAGGCGTGAACGGCGCTACACTCTGCACCCCGACCGATACGCCCAACACGAGGCCCTTGCATGCAGTATCGCGATCTACGCGACTTCATTCGTGGCCTGGAACAGCGCGGTGAACTCAAGCGCATCCAGGTTCCCATCTCCCCAGTTCTGGAAATGACCGAAGTCTGCGACCGCACGCTGCGCGCCAAGGGTCCGGCCTTGCTCTTCGAAAAACCCACCGGCTTCGACATGCCGGTGCTGGGCAACCTGTTCGGGACCCCCGAGCGCGTGGCCATGGGCATGGGCGCCGAGTCGACCGAAGAACTGCGCGAGATCGGCAAGCTGCTGGCGTTTCTCAAGGAGCCCGAGCCGCCGAAGGGCCTGAAGGACGCCTGGTCGAAGCTGCCGATCTTCAAGAAGGTCGTGTCCATGGCGCCGAAGGTGGTCAAGGACGCGGTGTGCCAGGAAATCGTGGTCGAAGGCGATGATGTCGACCTCGGCCAGCTGCCGATCCAGCACTGCTGGCCGGGCGATGTTGCGCCACTGATCACCTGGGGCCTGACCGTGACTCGCGGGCCGAACAAGGACCGCCAGAACCTGGGTATCTATCGCCAGCAGGTGATTGGCCGCAACAAGGTGATCATGCGCTGGCTGAGCCACCGCGGCGGGGCGCTGGACTACCGCGAATGGTGCGAGAAGCATCCTGGCCAGCCGTTCCCGGTAGCCGTGGCGTTGGGCGCGGACCCGGCGACCATCCTCGGTGCCGTGACCCCGGTCCCGGACACGCTTTCCGAGTACGCCTTCGCTGGCCTGTTGCGTGGCAACCGCACCGAACTGGTCAAGTGCCGTGGCAACGACCTGCAGGTACCGGCCACCGCCGAGATCATCCTCGAAGGCGTGATCCACCCCGGCGAGATGGCCCCGGAAGGCCCGTACGGCGACCACACCGGCTACTACAACGAAGTGGACAGCTTCCCGGTGTTTACCGTCGAGCGCATCACCCACCGGCAAAAGCCGATCTACCACAGCACCTACACCGGCAGGCCGCCGGATGAGCCGGCGATCCTTGGCGTGGCGCTGAACGAAGTGTTCGTGCCGATCCTGCAGAAGCAGTTCCCCGAGATCACCGACTTCTACCTGCCGCCCGAAGGCTGCTCGTACCGCATGGCGGTGGTGACCATGAAGAAGCAGTACCCTGGCCATGCCAAGCGCGTGATGCTGGGTGTGTGGTCGTTCCTGCGACAGTTCATGTACACCAAGTTCGTTATCGTCACCGACGACGATATCAACGCTCGCGACTGGAACGATGTGATCTGGGCTATCACCACGCGCATGGACCCCAAGCGTGATACGGTGATGATCGACAATACCCCGATCGACTACCTCGACTTCGCGTCGCCGGTATCGGGGCTGGGGTCGAAGATGGGCCTGGACGCCACGCACAAATGGCCGGGCGAGACTACACGCGAATGGGGCCGGGTCATCGTCAAGGACGAGGCCGTCACCCGCCGTATCGATGAGCTGTGGGACCAGTTGGGAATAGATTGATGCAGGTAACCTTGCAGCCTTCCGGGGCGGTACTGGCGGTCGAACCGGGTGAAAGGATTCTGGATGCGGCACGGCGCCTGGGCTATGACTGCCCGAATAGCTGCCGCAACGGCAACTGCCATGTGTGTGCCGCGCTGCTGGTGGAAGGCAGTGTTCGCCAGGAAGGCCAGGTGCGCGATCACGGTGAGCTGTTCACCTGCATCGCCGAGCCGCTGGAGGACTGTGTGTTGCTGTGGGATGGTGTGCTGGCCCTGGGCGAGCTGCCGCTGCGCAAGCTGGCCTGTACCGTGAGCGAGTGCGTCGAGATCGGTGGCGATGTCTGGCGCGTGCGCCTGCGCGCGCCGGCCGGCAAGCCGCCCCGCTACCACGCCGGGCAATACCTGATGATCGAGCGTGAGGGCATGGACAAGGCAGCTTTTTCGCTCGCTTCGGCGCCCCACGGTGGGCGTGAGCTGGAGCTACATGTGCTGGCCCGCGAAAGCAGTGCCGTGCAGTTGATCCAGCAGTTGCAGCGCAATGGCCTGGCCCGCATCGAACTGCCATTTGGTGATGCGCACCTGGCAGAGTTGCCCGACGGCCCGCTGGTACTGATCGCCGCCGGTACCGGTATGGGGCAGATGCACAGCCTGATCGAGCACTGCCGGGCGCAGGGCTTCAAGCACCCGGTGCACTTGTACTGGGGGGTGCGCCGGCCTGAAGACTTCTACCAGATCGAGCACTGGGCCGAGTGGGAGCGCCTGCCGAACCTGTTCCTGCACAAGGTGGTCAGCGATCTGTGCGGTTGGGAAGGGCGGTGTGGCCTGCTCCACGAAGCGGTATGCGAGGACATTGGCGACCTCAACCAGGTGCATGTCTATGCCAGTGGCTCGCCGAACATGGTCTACGCCACCCTCGATGCATTGGTCGAGGCAGGCATGGATGCCCACCGCATGCGGGCTGACGTGTTCGCCTACGCGCCACGCGGGTGAAGTAACCCGGCACGCTGCAAGGGCGTGTCGGGTTTAATAACCAAGTGTTTTCCTGTTGATTATATGGCGGAGATTGTTACCGGTGCGGGTAATAAGTTTCGCTATACTCGGACTATTAGTTTCCGTTCAGCGGATGCTTTAATGAAATCCTGTTTTCGGGGTTGAGTGCAAAGTGCGTTCTGCCTTACGTTAGGTGCCAGGTAAATCGCCGGGCAAACCCGTTCCCACGCGATCCTGGTAGGCCTTTGTGGAAGCGGGCTTGCCCCGCGATAGCATCCGAACAGGCACGGCAATACCTGCACTTTGGTAGTTCTCAGGAATTAATGGCGGCAGCTCATGTCGACACTTGAAAGTTCATCCTGGCAAATCTCCTATCCGCCGTCGCTCGACTTCGGCCAACAACTCACCGCCGAACAATTGCATCGCTCGATGCAGGACACGATGTCGCAACATGAGGGCGGCCCGGTCTGGCTGTTTGCCTATGGTTCGCTGATCTGGCGCCCCGAATGCAACTCGGTCGAGCGCCAGCGGGCGCGGGTGCATGGTTACCACCGCGGCCTCTACCTGTGGTCCCACGAACACCGTGGCACTCCGGAGTGCCCGGGCCTGGTGTTCGGCCTGGATCGTGGCGGCTCCTGCAGCGGCTTCGCCTTCCGTCTGGACGAAACCAACCTGCACGACTCGCTGATGGCCCTGTGGCAGCGTGAAATGCCGTTCCCGGCCTATCGTCCGCATTGGCTGAGCTGCCGCCTGGACGACGGCAGCAAGGTGCAGGCGCTGGGTTTCGTGCTGGAGCGGCACCTGCCGTGCTACGCGGGCAACCTGCCGGACACCCTGCTCAGCCAGATCCTCGCCAGCGCCAAGGGGCGATATGGCACCACGCGCGATTACGTGGAGCAGACCCTCAACGCCCTGCGCAACCACCAGATGCCCGATCGCAACCTGGAAGCGCGCTTCAGGCGTTGCCACAACCTGCGCGAGGTGTGAGCCCCGCGCATCGGCTTCACTCCTGGCCGGCGGCGGTGCCGAGGAACTTGCGCAGGAACTGGCGCGTGCGCTCTTCCTTCGGGTTGGCGAACAACGCCTTGGCCTCGCCCTGCTCGACGATCACGCCCTTGTCGAAGAAGATCACCCGGTTGGCGACATCGCGGGCGAAGCTCATCTCGTGGGTGACGATGATCATGGTGCGCTTCTCCTCGGCCAGGCCGCGGATGGTTTCCAGCACTTCGCCAACCAGTTCGGGGTCGAGCGCCGAGGTGGGCTCGTCGAACAGGATCACTTCCGGCTCCATGGCCAGGGCCCGGGCGATGGCCACCCGTTGTTGCTGGCCGCCGGATAGGCGCTTGGGGTAGGCGTCCTCCTTGCCTGCCAGGCCGACCTTGGCCAGCAGGCGCTTGGCCAGTTCGATGGCCTTGTCGCGGGGCGTCTTCTTGACGATCACCGGCCCTTCGATGACGTTCTCCAGGGCGGTGCGGTGAGGGAACAGGTTGAAGTTCTGGAACACGAAACCGGCCTGTTGGCGCAGGCGGCGGATCGCACTCTGCTGGCCACCCAACGGACGGTTGGCATCGATGCTGATATCGCCGATCTGGATGCGCCCGGCATCGGGGGTTTCCAGCAGGTTCAGGCAGCGCAGGAAGGTGGTCTTGCCCGAGCCGCTGGGGCCGATGATGGCCACCACTTCGCCGGGCTGCACGCTCAGGTCGATGCCGTTGAGCACGGTCTGGCCCTTGAACTGCTTGCTCAGGCCTTCTACGACGATCATTTCAGTGCTCCTGGTCGTGCTGGTTGACCCGCGCTTCCATGCGGTTCTGGAAGTGCGCCAGGATGCTGCAGAGGATCCAGTAGACCACCGCGACAGCCAGGTACATGGTGAAGACCTCGAAGGTCCGTGCGGTGATCAGCTGCGCCTGGCGGAATAGCTCGGGCACCTGGATGGTCGCCGCCAGGGCGGTGTCCTTGACCAGCGAGATGAAGCTGTTGCCCAGCGGTGGCAGGGCAGTGCGCAGGGCCTGCGGCAGGATCGCCCGGCGCATGGCCTGGGTGCGGGTCATGCCGATGCTGGCGGCTGCTTCCCACTGGCCACGGTCAATCGAGGAGATTGCCGCACGGAGGATCTCGCAGATATACGCCGCCATGTTCAGCGACAGGCCGATCAGCGAGGCCGGGATCGGATCGAGCTCGATGCCGATCTGCGGCAGGCCGAAGTAGATCACGAACAGTTGCACCAGCAGCGGCGTGCCGCGGAAGAACGACACATAGATGCGCGCCAACCAGTCCAGCGGCAGGATCTTCGACAGCCGCATCAGCGCCAGGGCAAAACCCAGCACCAGGCCGAAGAACATGCCGCCGACGCTGAGCAGCACGGTATAACCCGCGCCCTTCAACAGGAAGGGCGCGGAATCGGCAACGAGTTGCAGGCTTTCAGCGATCATTTGGTGACATCGGCACCGAAGTATTTCTCGGACAGCTTGGCCAGCGAGCCGTCGGCCTTGAGCTTGTCGATGGCCTTGTTCAGCGCATCGAGCAGTTCAGGTTCGCCTTTGCGCAAGGCCACGCCCGACTCCAGCTTGGAGAATTTCTCGCCAGCGAGTGCGGTCGGTTTCTTGTCCTTGGCGGTTTTCTGGACGTACTCGAGTGCCGCCAGGCGATCGATCAGGATGGCGTCGATACGACCGTTGCGCAGGTCGGCGAACTTGGTCGGGTCATCTTCGTAGGTGCGCACATCGGCTGTCGGCACATCCTGTTTCACCCATTGCTCATAGTTGGTGCCCAGGCCGACACCGACCTTCTTGCCACCGAGATCGGCGGCAGTCTTGATGTTTTTCTCGTTGTCGCTGCCCTTGAGTACCAGGGCCTGAATGCCGGAAACGGTGTAGGGCTCGGAGAAATCGTACTTCTTCTTGCGTTCCTCGGAGATGGTCACCTGGTTGATCACCACGTCGAGGCGCTTGGATTCCAGTGCGGCGAGGATGCCGTCCCACTTGGTCGGCTGGACCTTGGCCTTGACCCCCAGCTCCTTGGCCAGCAACTCGGACAGCTCGACCTCGAAGCCGGTCAGCTTGCCGTTTTCGTCCTGGAAGCTGAACGGTGGGTAGGTGCCTTCCAGGCCGACGTTGATCACGCCTTTTTCCTGGATGGTCTTCAACTGTTCGCCGGCAAAGGCCTGGCCGAGCAGGCCGGCGCCGAGCAGGAGCGCCAGGCTGGCGTTGAGAAGGGGTTTGGCGAATTTGGTCATGGCATGCCCCGCGCTTGTTGTGGAAGTAGTGAGGTGGCGACTATAGAGGTGGGCTTCATAGGCCGGGAAATAATAAAAAATCAGGTTGTTATTCCAAAGCTGCAAATTGCAGCGGCTTATACCCGACTTAGCTCAGGATGGAATAAAGCGTTGTTTTTTCCAAGAGGCAGATTTGACGTATCGTGTTTTGCACCTCCTTGTAGGAGCGTATGCAAATAGAGAAAGCCGCCTGGCAGGAGAAACACCGTGAGCGAACAACCATCAACCGGGCACTGGCAACTGCAGGGTATCGTCAGTGGCCTGCGCAACGCCCGCGAGCAGTGGCGCAGCAGCAATGGCCGCAGCAGCGGCGAGCAGGGCGGGCGCGAACTGCCGTCGCGCGAGGCGCTGCGGCAGATTCTCGAACAGCTGTGCGGCGCGCTGTTCCCCATGCGCCTGGGGCCGGTGGACCTGCGCGAGGAAAGCGAGGACTTCTATGTGGGCCACACCCTCGACGCCGCCCTCACCGCGCTGCTGGCCCAGGCCCGTCTGGAACTGCGCTACGCGGCGCGCCATGGCAAGACCGATGTGGTCGATGTCGATACCCACGCCCTGCGCCTGATCCAGGATTTCGCCGCGGCCCTGCCGGCGCTGCGCGTGCTGCTGGACACCGACGTACTCGCCGCCTTCCACGGTGACCCGGCGGCGCGCAGCGTCGACGAGGTGCTGCTTTGCTACCCCGGCATCCTGGCGATCATCCACCACCGGCTGGCCCACCACCTCTATCGAGCCGGCCTGCCGCTGCTGGCGCGGATCAGTTCGGAGCTGGCGCACTCGGCCACCGGCATCGACATCCACCCCGGTGCGCAGATCGGCCCGAGCTTCTTCATCGACCACGGCACCGGCGTGGTGATCGGCGAGACCGCGATCATCGGTGAGCGGGTGCGCATCTACCAGGCGGTGACCCTGGGCGCCAAGCGCTTCCCCAGCGACGAGTCCGGCACCTTGCACAAGGGCCTGGCGCGGCACCCGATCGTCGAGGACGACGTGGTGATCTACGCCGGCGCGACCATCCTCGGGCGGATCACCATCGGCAAGGGTTCTACCATTGGCGGCAACGTCTGGCTGACCCGCAGCGTGCCGGCTGACAGCAACATTACCCAGGCGAACCTGCAGCTCGATTGCGAGGGCAAGAAAGCCCTCTAGCTCAAGGCTTTTGAGGCGTGGCGGCGGGAGTTCCCGCCCCCACCTCGATCACGCCCTGGAGCGGCATCGGGTCGCATTGAAATCCAATCCATGTTTAACTTGAACGCTTGTTCAACGAAAAACGCTGGTCCATTGCCGGTGTTCAAAAGGAGGAATCGCCTTTGCTGAACCCGTTCAATCCGAACCTCACGTCCCATGACGAGGTGCCCGTTCAATGAGTGCACCGACCCCCGACCTTGCCAACGGCAAGATCCGCATGAACCCCCCCGTGTTCTATTTCGCGGCAAGCTTCATCCTCATTTTCGGCCTGATCGTCATCGCCCAGCCCCAGGCTGCCGGCGAGTGGTTGCTGGCCGCGCAGAACTGGGCGGCCAACACGGTCGGCTGGTACTACATGCTGGCCATGACCCTGTACCTGGTCTTCGTGGTGGTCACCGCCTTGTCGGGCTACGGCAAGATCAAGCTCGGCGCCGACCATGACGAGCCCGAGTTCAGCTACCTGTCCTGGGCCGGCATGCTGTTCGCCGCCGGCATCAGCATCACGCTGTTCTTCTTCTGCGTCTCCGAACCGCTGACCCACATGCTCCAGCCGCCACAAGGTGAGGCGGGCACGGCCGAGGCCGGGCGCCAGGCGATGCAGATCCTGTTCCTGCACTGGGGCCTGCACGGCTGGGGTGTGTTCGCCTTCGTCGGCATGGCACTCGCCTACTTCGCCTACCGTCACAACCTGCCACTGGCCCTGCGCTCGGCGCTATACCCGCTGATCGGCAAGCGCATCAACGGGCCGATCGGCTACGCAGTGGATGGCTTCGGCATCATCGCCACGGTATTCGGCCTGGGCGCCGACATGGGCTTCGGCGTACTGCACCTGAACGCAGGCCTGGACTACCTGTTCGGCATCAGCCACAGCCAATGGGTGCAGGTGATCCTCATCACCCTGATGATGGGCGCGGCCGTGGCCGTGGCGGTCGCCGGGGTAGAGAAGGGCGTGCGGGTGATGAGCGACATCAACCTGTTCCTGGCCTGCGCGCTGCTGCTGTTCGTGCTGTTCGCCGGGCCCACCCAGCACCTGTTCAATACGCTGATCCAGAACCTCGGTGACTACCTTGGCGCCCTGCCGCGCAAGAGCTTCGATGTGTACGCCTACGGCGAGCAGCGCGACTGGCTGGGCGGTTGGACGGTGTTCTACTGGGCCTGGTGGATTGCCTGGGCGCCGTTCGTGGGGTTGTTCATCGCCCGTATCTCGCGGGGCCGGACCATTCGCGAGTTCGTCTTCGGCGTGCTGCTGATCCCGCTGGGCTTCACCCTGGCGTGGATGTCGATCTTCGGCAACAGCGCCCTGGACCAGGTGATCAACCACGGCATGACCGCGCTCGGCCAGTCAGCCCTCGACAACCCGTCGATGAGCCTGTACCTGCTGCTGGAAACCTACCCGTGGAGCAAGACGGTGATCGCCGTGACGGTGTTCATCAGTTTCGTGTTCTTCGTCACTTCTGCCGACTCCGGCACCGTGGTGCTGTCGACGCTGTCGGCCAAGGGCGGCGGCGCCGACGAGGACGGCCCGAACTGGCTGCGGATCTTCTGGGGTGCGATGACTGCGCTGATTACCTGCAGCCTGCTGTTCGCCGGCAGCATCGACTCGCTGAAGTCGGCGGTGGTGCTGACCTCGTTGCCGTTCTCGCTGATCCTGCTGTGCATGATGTGGGGGCTGCACAAGGCCTTCTACCTGGAAAGCCAGCGGCAGATCGCACAGATGCATTCGCTGGCGCCGTTCGCCCAATCCCGGCGCGGGCGTGGTGGCTGGCGCCAACGCCTGAGCCAGGCGGTGCACTTCCCGTCTCGGGACGAGGTGTATCGCTTCATGGACGACGTGGTGCGCCCGGCCATCGCCGAGGTGCGCGAGGTGTTCGAGCAGAAGGGCCTGGTGTTGATCACCCAGGACGACCCGAGCCATGACAACGTCAGCCTGAAGATCGGCCATGGCGAGGAGCAGCCGTTCATCTACCAGGTGCAGATGCGCGGCTACTTCACGCCATCGTTCGCCTTGGGCGGGCTGGGGACCCAGGACTTGAAGAACCGCCGCTACTACCGTGCGGAGGTGCATCTGTCCGAGGGCAGCCAGAACTACGACCTGGTGGGCTACAGCAAGGAACAGATCATCAACGACATCCTCGACCAGTACGAGCGGCACATGCAGTACCTGCACCTGGTCCGGTAGAACGCTGGGGACGCTCCCGCAGGGTTGTGGCAAAACCTGTGGGAGCTGGCCTGCCAGCGAAAGGAGGCCAATGGCCTCCCCGGATCTTTCAGAACGGCGCATCCCCCAGGATGGTCGCCCGATGCATCACCCGCCGGCTGGGGCGGTAGTCATCCACCGCAAAGTGCTGCGTCACGCGGTTGTCCCAGAACGCCACGTCATTTTCCTGCCAACGCCAGCGAATGCTGAACTCTGGCCGCGTCGCATGGGCGAACAGCAGCTTGAGCAGCGCCTCGCTCTCCAGTTCGTTCAGTTCGTTGATCCGCGTGGTGAACCCTTCATTGACGAACAACGCCTTGCGTCCGCTGACCGGATGGGTGCGCACCACCGGATGCGACAGCGGCGGGTTGTTGCGCCGGGTCGCCTCCCAGCGTGCCAGGTCCTCGGGCGTGGTGCCGAAGCGCTCCAGCGGGAACGACTTGGTGAAGTCGTGGGTGGCGGTCAGGCCGTCGAGCATCTCGCGCAGTGGCGCCGACAGCGCCTCGAACGCAGCTATGCCGCTGGCCCACAGGGTATCGCCACCATAGGACGGCAGCTGCTTGGCACTGAGCACCGCGCCCAGCGCCGGGGTCGGCAGGAAGGTTACGTCGGTGTGCCACACGGCGTTGTCGCGCACGTCGGTGACTGCGGTGTCGAGGATCAACACCTGCGGTGTCTCCGGCACATTGGGGTAGATCGGGTGGATATGCAGGTCGCCGAAGCGGGCGGCGAAGCGCGCCTGCTGCTCGGGGGAGATCGGTTGGTCGCGGAAGAACAGCACCTGGTGCTCGAGCAGCGCCTGCTCGATGGCGTCACGCTGTTCGGCAGTGATGTCGCGGCTGATGTCCACGCCGCTGATCTGCGCGCCCAGTGCCGGGCTCAAGGGGGTAACGGTCAGGCTCATGTCGTTTCTCGTTCCAGGTGCCGGGTTGCCGGCGTGGTCATTCAGGGGTCAATGGCTCTGGCCGTGCCAGGGCACCAGCTTGCGCTGCAGGGCGCGCAGGCCCATCTCCAGGGCGAAGGCGATCAGGGCGATCAGCAGGATCCCCAGCACCACTACATCGGTGACCAGGAACTGCGCCGCCGACTGCACCATGAAGCCCAGGCCACTGGTGGCTGCGATCAGCTCGGCAGCGACCAGGGTCGACCAGCCCACACCGAGGCCGATGCGGATGCCGGTGAGGATGTCGGGCAGGGCGCTGGGCAGGATCACGTGGCGGATCAGTTGGATTTTGCTGGCGCCCAGCGACTGCGCGGCGCGTAGTTTGGCGGGGTCGACGGTGCGCACGCCGGTGGCGGTGGCGATGGCGATCGGGGCGAAGATTGCCAGGTAGATCAAAAGGACTTTCGACAGCTCGCCTATGCCGCACCAGATGACGATCAGTGGCAGGTAGGCCAGCGGCGGAATCGGCCGGTAGAACTCGATCAGCGGGTCGAGAATGCCGCGGGCCACGCGGTTGTAGCCGATGGCGATGCCCACCGGGATAGCGGTCAGGGTGGCGACCAGCAGCGCCAGGCCGATGCGCCCCAGGCTGGCGCCCAGGTGCTGCCACAGGCTGGCGTCCATGTAGCCCTGGGTGAGCAGCGTCCAGCCCTTGGCCAGGATATCGGCGGGCGAGGGCAGGAACAGCGGCTCAATCCAGCCGGCGGCGGTAATCAGCCACCATACCAACAGCAGGGAGGCCAGGGTGAGGGCGCTGATCCAGCGGGTCGGCAAGGGCTTGCGGGTTTTCACGACAGGTGGCGTCCGGGGGGCCTGCTTGGCGGCGGCCGGCAATTCGATGCTGCTCATGCGGACTCCTGGCGTTGCGAGAACACCCGCGCCAGCACGTGCTCGCGGGTTTCGATGAAACGGGGATCGGACTTGATCGCCCGGGCCGACTCGCCAGCGGCATAGCGCTGACCGAAGTCCAGTTGCAGGCGCTCGACCACACGCCCCGGATTGGGCGCAAGGAGCACCAGCTCGGTGGCGAGGAACACCGCTTCTTCAATGTCGTGGGTGATCAGGAACACTGGCTTGGCGGTGCGCTGCCAGACCTGCAGCAGCAGCTCCTGCATCTGTTCGCGGGTAAAGGCATCGAGGGCGCCGAACGGTTCGTCCATCAACAGCACCCGCGGGTCGGCGGCCAGCGCCCGGGCCAGGCCGACACGTTGTTTCTGCCCGCCCGAGAGTTGCCAGATGCGCCGCTCGCCGAAGCCGGCCAGGTCGACCAGTGCGAGCATCTCTCGCGCCTTGGCTTCACGCTGCGCACGCGGCACGCCAGCCAGCTCCAGGCCGAAGGCGACGTTGCCGAGCACGTCCTGCCAGGGCAGCAGGGCATCGTCCTGGAACACCACGCCGCGCTCGGCGCCCGGGCCTTGCACCGGTGCGCCATCGAGGGTGATGTGCCCGCCACTGGGGGCGACGAAGCCTGCGATCAGGTTGAGTAGCGAGGTCTTGCCGCTGCCGGAAGGCCCGAGGGCCACCAGCAGCTGGCGCGGACCCAGGCTCAGGTTGATGTCGGCCAGCACCGGGGTGGTGGCGCCGGGGTACTGTGCGCTGATGCGCTCCAGCTCGAGCAAGGCCATGACGGGCTCCGGATCAGTTGGGCAGGTACTGGGCGCTGACGTAGGGCGCGTAGTCCGGCAGCACGGCATCAACCTTGCCCTGCTGCTTGAGGAAGGTGGCGGTGTCGGTCAGCGCCTGGGTGGTCGGTGCGCCAAGGGCATTGGCCTGGTCGGCGGCCAGTGGGTAGACGTTGCCCTGCAGCAGCACCGGAATATCGGCGGGCTTGGCACCGGACAACTTGACCAGTTTGGCGACGTTGTCCTTGTCGGCCAGCCAGGCTTTCGGGTCCTTGCGGTAGTCGGCGTAGGCGTCGAGGGTGACCTTGGCGAACGACTTGACGATCTCCGGGTGCTTGGCGGCGAAGTCCTTGCGCACGATCCAGGCATCGAAGGTCGGCGCGCCTTTCTCGGCCAGCTCGCCGGAGGTGATCAGCACCTTGCCGTTCTCCTTGGCCACGCCCAGGGCCGGGTCCCAGACGTAGGTGGCGTCGATGTCGCCGCGTTTCCAGGCGGCGATGATCGCCGGTGGCGCGAGGTTGAGGATCTGCACTTTCGACGGGTCGATGTTCCAGCTCTTCAGTGCGGCCAACAGGCTGTAGTGGCCGGTGGAGACGAACGGCACGGCGACTTTCTTGCCCACCAGGTCCTGCGGGGTCTTGATGCTGTCGCGGGCGACCAGGGCTTCACCGGCGCCGATCTGGGTGGCGATCAGGAAGGTTTCCACAGGCAATTTGCGGGTGGCGGCGGCAGCCAGCGGGCTGGAGCCGAGGTAACCGATCTGCACGTCGCCCGAAGCGACGGCGGTGATCACGTCGGCGCCGTTGTCGAACTTGCGCCAGTCGATGCTGGCCTTGCTGTCCTTTTCATAGGTGCCATCGACCTGGGCCACCTTGGCCGGGTCGACGGTGGTCTGGTAGGCGACGGTCAGGTCGGCGGCCTGGGCCAGCCAGCTGGCACTGGCGAGGGTCAGGGCGGCGAACAGGCGCAGCGGAGCATGCGGGATCATGGTTGAACCTCTCGACAGGCATTCGGGGATAGATGGCGAGAAGACTAGATGATCTAAGAAACATGAAATAAATAACTTTTTAGAATTAGCTTAAAAGCCAATCGCTCTGACCCCCCGCCCGTGTGGGGCGGCGGTGCCAGTGGCGGAATCCCCCAAGCTAGCTACGCTTGATCGGTTCCGACGGGAGGCCGTCGGTCGCCACCCTTGCAAACGTTTGCACATAACCTAAAGGTATGATTGACGGCGTCGATACAACGATTTGCAGGAATGGTTCCGATGTTATTCCGTAAAAATCTTACAGATTCATAAAACGGTCATTTTGGATTTATAGGATTGTCATTATCCTGTAGCGCAGGTCGGCGGGTTAGACCAAAGTCGCGAATCGATCGTTAGTGATTGACTAGGCGGTCACGCTTTGGTGCTAAATCGCCAATCCGGGTGAGTGGGGCAGCAGACTCCGCCGCTTGAGACGCACAAAAATTAGAACGTAGAGGAGCAAAACATGTACAAGTCCAGCCTGGCTCTGGCCGTGGCACTGGGGGTTCTCGCCCAACAAGCAGGCGCTGCAGGTTTCGTAGAGGACAGCAAGCTGTCCCTGAGCTCGCGCACCATGTACTTCAACAACGACAACCGTGAAGCGCCTGGTAGCAAGCCACGTCCTGACGTTCGTGAGTCCGGTCAAGGTTTCAAGCTTGACTACATCTCCGGCTTTACCCAAGGCACCGTTGGCTTTGGTGTGGACGCTCAAGCCCTGTGGGGTATTCACCTGGATGGCGGCAAGGGCTACCACCAGAACGGCAGCAGCTTCTTCCCTAGTGACTCCGACGGCTCTGCCGAGAAGCAGTGGGCACGTCTGGGCGCCAATGCAAAGGCTCGTTTCTCCAAGACCGAGGCGCACTTCGGTAGCGCACTGGCACCTAACCTGCCAATCCTCGTGTCCAACGATGGTCGTCTGCTGCCACAAACCTTTGAAGGTGGCACCATCTCTTCGAAAGAGATCGACAACCTGACCATCAACGCCGGTCAATTGACCCATGCGATGGGCCGTGCGTCGAGCAACCGTACCGGTCTGTCGGTGCAGGGCGCTACCCAGGAAAGCAACAAGTTCCGCTACGCCGGTGCTGACTGGAAGGTCACCAAGGACCTGACCCTGCAGTACTACTACTCGAACCTGGAAGACTTCTACAAGCAGCACTTCCTGGGCGCGACTCACGTGTTCCAGATCGCTGATGACCAGTCGTTCAAGACCGACCTGCGCTACTTCAAGAGCAGCAATGACGGCAAGAACGGTGAAGCGGGCTACGAGTTCAAGAACAATGGCGGTTACGCCAAGAACCCAGGCGAGGTCGACAACAAGACCTGGTCGGCCATGTTCACTTATACCCTTGGCGGCCATGCGCTGATGCTGGGTCATCAGCAAGTCAGCGATGACGGTGGTTTCGTCTGGCTGAACCAAGGCAGCCTGGTCGACGAAGGTGCTGGCGGCGCGAGCTTCTATCTGTTCACCGACAGCATGATTAACCAGTTCGCCAAGGCCGGTGAAAACACCACCTTCGGTCAGTACTCCTACGACTTCGCTCGTCTGGGCGTGCCGGGCCTGAAAGCATCGGTTGCTTACCTGCGTGGTGAAGATGGCCGTGCCACCAATGGCCACGGTACCTTCAGCGAGTGGGAACGTGACGCTCGCGTCGACTACGTTCTGCAGGAAGGTACCCTCAAGGGCCTGGGCTTCAGCCTGCGCCAGGGTGTCTACCGTGGTACCGGTTCGGGTTCCGCAGCCGACCAGGACCAGACTCGCTTCATCGTCAACTACACTTACGCCTTCATGTAAGTCGTAGCTGCACAAAGAAAGCCTCGCCTAGTGCGAGGCTTTTTTGTGTCTGCGATTCCGTATGCAATCTAGTTATAAATAAATCGATATATATTCTTTTTATTTTTATTCGGAAGCAGGCACATTGAACCCACAAGGCCAGACACAGCACAGGAGCCGCTTCCATGAGCCTCAAACTTGGCGATATCGCCCCCGATTTCGAACAGGATTCCAGCGCCGGCAAGATCCGTTTCCACGAATGGCTGGGCGACAGCTGGGGCGTGCTGTTCTCCCACCCGGCCGACTTCACCCCGGTGTGCACCACCGAACTGGGCCTGACCGCCAAGCTCAAGGATGACTTCGCCAGGCGCGGGGTCAAGGCCATCGCCCTGTCGGTGGACCCGGTGGACTCGCACCACAAGTGGATCGACGATATCAACGAGACCCAGAATACCGTGGTCAACTTCCCGATCATCGCCGATGCCGACCGCAAGGTGTCCGACCTGTACGACCTGATCCACCCCAATGCCAGCGACACCCTGACCGTGCGCTCGCTGTTCGTCATCGACCCGAACAAGAAGGTGCGCCTGACCATTACCTATCCGGCCAGTACCGGGCGCAACTTCAACGAGATCCTGCGGGTGATCGACTCGCTGCAGCTGACCGACAACTACAAGGTCGCCACGCCGGGCAACTGGCAGGACGGCGATGAGGTAGTGATCGTCCCTTCGCTCAAGGACGAAGATGAAATCAAACGTCGTTTCCCGAAAGGGTATCGAGCGGTGAAACCCTATCTGCGGCTGACCCCGCAACCCAATCGTTGAAGCATTCCTCGTTGCATTGCTCTTAGCCAAGCAGGGATCTTCGGGCCGTTTCGACGGCCCTTTTTTATTGTGCGGCTACAGCAATTCGTAAATTCACAAATGGAATAAACAAATGAAAAAATATGATTTATAGGTATATGTGACGAGCTGTTAATGTCGTTACATCCAGCGGGGACAACCCCTCGCGGCCCTGCAATCGAATCGAAGGAAGCGCTTTCAATGCTGGTTGTCTCTGTCGGTGGTAGCCCCAGTCTTCGTTCACGCTCCGGCGTGCTGCTAGAACGCTCGCGCGACTGGCTGCAAGAGCGGGGCGTCGAAGTGGTGACCTTCCAGGTGCGTGAGTTTCCCGCCGAAGATCTGCTGCATGCCCGTTTCGACAGCCCGCAGGTGCGCCACTTCAACGAACTTGTAGCCCAGGCCGACGGCCTGGTGGTGGCCACCCCGGTGTACAAGGCGTCCTTCGCCGGGGCCTTGAAGACCTTGCTCGACCTGCTGCCCGAGCGGGCCCTGGAACACAAGGTGGTGTTGCCGATCGCAACCGGTGGCAGCATCGCCCACATGTTGGCCGTGGACTACGCGCTCAAGCCCGTGCTGTCGGCCCTCAAGGCGCAGGAGACCCTGCAAGGGATCTTCGCCGACGACAGCCAGATTGCCTACGGTGAGGGCGCCAGGCCCGCGCAACTGGCCGCTGCCCTGGAGCAGCGCCTGCAGGATTCGCTGGAAACATTCCACAGCGCCATGGCGCGCCGGCCCCAACCTGTCGCCCCCGGCGTGCTCAACGAACGCCTGATCAGTGCCCGCTGGAGTATCTGAACCAGGCTTGACCGCTCCATCGCTGTCCCCACCTTACTCGCCCGCCAACGAGGCAAGCAGGTGCTACCCGAACCCAACTCGCACAGGAGAGCGCCATGCGCACAGTCTTCTTGCGTCGTGGTCTGGTCGCCCTGTTCGCGGCGGCTGTGTCCTTCGGCGCCATCAACCAAGCCCAGGCCGAGAGCCTGCGTATCGGTTACCAGAAATACGGCACCCTGGTGCTGCTCAAGGCCAAGGGCTCGCTGGAAAAGCGCCTGAAGGAACAGGGCATCGACGTGCAATGGACCGAGTTCCCCGGCGGTCCACAGCTGCTCGAGGGGCTCAACGTCGGCTCCATCGACTTTGGCGTGACCGGCGAAACGCCGCCGGTGTTCGCCCAGGCCGCGGGCGCCGACCTGCTCTACGTCGCCTATGAGCCGCCAGCCCCGCACAGCGAGGCGATCCTGGTGCCGAAGGGGTCGACGATCCAGTCTGTGAAGGAACTCAAGGGCAGGAAAGTCGCCCTCAACAAGGGTTCCAACGTGCATTACCTGCTGGTCCGTGCCCTTGAAGACGCCGGTCTCAAGTACACCGATATCCAGCCCGTCTACCTGCCCCCGGCCGATGCCCGCGCCGCCTTCGAGCGCGGCAGTGTCGATGCCTGGGTGATCTGGGACCCGTACCAGGCCGCCGCCGAGCAACAGCTGCAGGCACGCACCCTGCGTGACGGCAAGGACCTGGTCGACAACCATCAGTTCTATCTCGCCACCCGCAGCTATGCCACCCAGCACCCGGCGGTGATCAACACCCTGGTCGAAGAAGTGCGCGCCGTGGGCGAATGGTCCCAGGCCAATCCGCAGCAGGTCACCGACCAGGTTGCGCCGCTGCTCGGCCTGCCCGCCGACATCACCCTGACGTCGGTCAAGCGCCAAGGCTACGGAGCCGCGCCGCTGACCCCGGAAGTGATCGCCGCACAGCAGAAGATTGCCGACACCTTCCAGGCCCTGAAGCTGATTCCCAAGCCCTTGAGCATCAAGGACGTGATCTGGACACCCCCGGCCAAGGTCGCCAGTGCGCCTTGAACGTTTCGCCTGCGCCGGGGCGTCGCCCCGGCATGAGCCACCCTTGAGGAGACAACTCCAATGAGCCTTAACATTTTCTGGTTCCTCCCTACCCATGGTGACGGCAAGTACCTGGGCACCAGCGAAGGCGCCCGCGCCGTCGATCACGGCTACCTGAGCCAGATCGCCCAGGCCGCCGACCGCCTGGGCTTCGGCGGCGTGCTGATCCCCACTGGACGTTCCTGCGAGGACTCCTGGCTGGTGGCGGCGTCGCTGATCCCGGTGACCGAGCGCCTGAAGTTCCTGGTGGCCCTGCGCCCGGGGATCATCTCGCCGACCGTGGCTGCACGCCAGGCCGCCACCCTGGATCGTCTGTCCAACGGCCGTGCATTGTTCAACCTGGTGACCGGTGGCGATCCGGACGAACTGGCCGGTGATGGCCTGCACCTGAACCACCAGGAACGCTATGAGGCGTCGGTGGAATTCACCCGTATCTGGCGCAAGGTGCTCGAAGGCGAAACGGTCGACTACGACGGCAAGCACATCCAGGTCAAAGGCGCCAAGCTGCTCTACCCGCCGATCCAGCAGCCGCGCCCACCGCTGTACTTCGGTGGCTCGTCTGACGCTGCCCAGGACCTGGCCGCCGAACAGGTCGAGCTGTACCTGACCTGGGGCGAGCCGCCGGCCGCGGTGGCCGAGAAGATTGCTGCGGTACGTGAGAAAGCGGCCGCCCAGGGCCGTGAGGTGCGCTTCGGCATTCGCTTGCACGTGATTGTGCGGGAAACCAACGAGGAGGCCTGGGCTGCCGCCGACAGGCTGATCTCGCACCTGGACGACGACACCATCGCCCGCGCACAGGCGTCGCTGGCGCGCTTCGACTCGGTCGGTCAGCAGCGCATGGCCGCGCTGCACGGTGGCAAGCGCGACAAGCTCGAAGTGGCGCCGAACCTGTGGGCCGGCGTCGGCCTGGTACGGGGTGGCGCCGGCACCGCGCTGGTGGGCGATGGCCCGACCGTCGCGGCGCGGGTCAAGGAATACGCCGATCTTGGCATCGATACCTTCATCTTCTCGGGCTATCCACACCTCGAAGAGTCGTACCGCGTCGCCGAGCTGCTGTTCCCGCATCTGGACGTGCAGCGTCCGGAGCAGCCGAAAACCGGTGGCTACGTAAGCCCGTTCGGTGAAATGGTCGCCAACGACATCCTGCCCAAGTCCGTGTCGCAGAGCTGAGGGCCGGGGCCATGAGTCGTGCATCCACCACCACCTGGTCCAAGCGCCTGGCGCCCTGGGCCCTGCCGATCCTGCTGCTGGCGGTATGGCAGTTGGCGGTCAGCGCAGGCTGGCTGTCGACCCGCATCCTGCCGGCGCCGAGCGCGGTGGTCAGTGCCGGCGTCGAGCTGGTGCGCAGTGGCCAGATCTGGACCCACCTGGCCATCAGCGGCTGGCGTGCCGGCCTGGGCTTCGTGATCGGCGGCAGTCTCGGCCTGTTGCTCGGCTTCATCACCGGCCTGTCGAACTGGGGCGAGCGCCTGCTCGACAGTTCGGTGCAGATGATCCGCAACGTGCCGCACCTGGCGCTGATCCCGCTGGTGATCCTGTGGTTCGGCATCGACGAGTCGGCAAAGATTTTCCTGGTGGCCCTGGGGACGCTGTTCCCCATCTACCTGAACACCTATCACGGGATCCGCAATGTCGATCCGGCGCTGGTGGAGATGGCGCGCAGCTACGGGCTGTCGGGCTTCGCGCTGTTCCGTCAGGTGATCCTGCCGGGGGCGCTGCCTTCGATCCTGGTCGGTGTGCGTTTCGCCCTGGGTTTCATGTGGCTGACGTTGATCGTCGCCGAGACCATCTCGGCCAATGCCGGTATCGGCTATCTGGCGATGAACGCCCGCGAATTCCTGCAGACCGACGTGGTGGTGCTGGCCATCGTCCTGTACGCGGTGCTCGGCAAGCTGGCCGACTTGGCCGCCCGTGGCCTGGAGCGTGTGTGGCTGCGTTGGCACCCGGCCTACCAGGTGGCGAAGAAGGAGGGCGCGTGATGACGGTACTCAAGGCACAACCGCCACGCCTGCTGCGTGGTATCCCCCTGGCGGCCAGGGACCTGCGTCGTACGTTCGGCCAGCGCGAAGTGCTGCGCGGGATCGACCTGCACATTCCGGCTGGCCAGTTTGTCGCCATCGTTGGTCGCAGTGGTTGCGGTAAAAGCACCTTGCTGCGCCTGCTGGCCGGGCTCGACCAGCCCAGCGGCGGCCAATTGCTGGCGGGCGCCGCGGCGCTTGCCGAGGCCCGCGAGGATACCCGGCTGATGTTCCAGGACGCGCGCCTGCTGCCCTGGAAGAAGGTGATCGACAACGTCGGCCTGGGGTTGTCCGGCAACTGGCGGCCACGCGCCCTGGAAGCCCTGGAGGCGGTCGGCCTGGTCGATCGCGCCAATGAGTGGCCGGCGGCCTTGTCCGGTGGCCAGAAACAGCGGGTGGCCCTGGCCCGGGCGCTCATTCATCAGCCGCGTCTGCTGCTGCTGGATGAGCCCTTGGGCGCGTTGGACGCCCTGACCCGTATCGAGATGCAGCAACTGATCGAGCGCCTTTGGCGCCAGCACGGTTTCACCGTGCTGCTGGTCACCCACGACGTCAGCGAAGCCGTCGCCGTGGCCGACCGGGTGATCCTGATCGAAGACGGCGCCGTCGGCCTGGACCTGGTCATCGACCTGCCGCGACCCCGGGTGCGGGGTTCGCACCGCTTGGCGGCGCTGGAAAGCGAAGTGCTCAACCGTGTTCTCTCCGTCCCGGGCACGCCGCCCGATCCGGAACCTGTCGCCCCGTTGCCCACGCAGTTGCGTTGGGCTCATTGAATCCCCGAAACCGCAAAAAGGAATGACGCCATGACCATCAAAGCCATCAACGTTCGCAACCAGTTCAAAGGCACCGTGAAGGAAATTCTCGAAGGCCCGGTACTCTCGGAAATCGACGTGCAGACCGCCTCTGGCATCGTCACTTCGGTGATTACCACCCGTTCCGTGAAGGAGCTCGAGTTGCAGGTGGGCAGCGAGGTGATCGCCTTCGTGAAATCGACCGAGGTGTCCATCGCCAAGCTCTGAAGTCTTGCACGGTACCTTTAGGGGCGGCTTTAGCCACGATCACCCGCGGAGCGGGTGCCAGACATCGCGTTGGCTGCATTGCGGCTAAAGCCGCTCCTACAGGATATTTGCAGGGCTCAGGGTCAGCGCTTGGCCAGATAAGGCGGCAGATACAGCCCCAGATACGCCTCGAACACGCGCATCCCTTCCTCCGCCATGCGTGGCGTGATCGCCTCATGCAGCTGCATCGAGCGGGCATACACCCGATCGCTCAGTTCCATCGCCAGGGCGAACACGTGCACATCTCCTGGCATCGCTGGCAACTGAAAATGCCGGTCGAACAGTTGGTGCATCAACTCGCCCAGTTCCAGATCATGCTGGCGATCAGCCTGGACCACTTCGCTCAAACCATGCTGGGCGAGGATCAGCTGCCGCGCCGCGGCGTCCTCGTTGTAGATGTCGAGCATGCGCTGCTCGATCAGCCGCGACAGGCCATGCCAGGTGCTGAACGCCGCGCTGTCGATCGGTGCGCTCAAGGCTTCGCGAAAAGCCCGATGCACGTCGGCGGTCAGCGCCTCCAGCAAGGCCGGCACGCTGGCGAAGAAGTGATACACCGACGATGGCGGGATCTGCGCCCGTTCGGCCACGCTGTAGATCGACAACCCCGCCACACCTTGGCCTGCCAGCAGCTCGCGCGCCGCGGCCAGGATCGCTTCGATCCTGGCCTGGCTGCTGGCGCGTGGCTTGCGCGGGGTGGCGGTGCGGTTCATCAGTTGCTGATTGCCAGGATGCTGGCCTGGTAGGCGCCAACGAACAGGTCGAAGTCACCGACCTCTTCCTGTTCCAGCTCGGACTGCTTGGCGATCGATTCGCGTGCAAGGGTTTCGAAGGCCTGTTGCTGCGCGCTGCTCAGTGGTTGCTCGCGGAAGCTCTCGGCGTGCAGGCGGCTCTGGCGCAGGGAGAACTGGACGAAAGTTTCGTCGTGTTCGGTCATGCGCGCCAGCACCTGGGCCGATGGCGTCAGCTCGGGGTCTTCGACCTTGGCCTGCTGTACCTCCAGGGCCTTGGCGTGGTCATTGCCACCCTGGGCACGATCGAGCAGCCCGGCCAGCTGGCCGATCCGCTCGATCAGTTCGCTTGCCCATTGCTTCAACGCGACCGGCTGGCCGTCACGGCGCAGCTCCAGGCCCGGGCGCCGACCTTCCTTGACCACGGTGAGGAAGTTGTCGGTGCACTGGCCGCACTCGCCGTTGTCCAGTTGCGGGCTTTCTTCGAGGGCGCAGAACAGCAGGAAGGCGTCGAGGAAACGGGCTTCGGTCAGGTCGATGCCCACTGGCAGGAACGGGTTGATGTCCAGGCAGCGCACTTCCACGTATTGCACGCCACGCGAGGTCAGGGCCTGGATCGGCCGCTCGCCGGTGTAAGTGACGCGCTTGGGGCGGATATTCGAGTAGTACTCGTTCTCGATCTGCAGGATGTTGGTGTTCAACTGCACCCACTCGCCATCGACGTGCGTGCCGACCTCGACATAGGGCGGGTAGGGCGTGCCCACGGCCTTGCGCAGGCTGTCGGTGTAGCTGGCCAGGTTGTTGTAGCAGGGCGTCAGGCCCGCCTGGGCGTTGCTCTGGTAGCCCAGGTCGCTCATGCGCAGGCTGGTGGCATAGGGCAGGTACAGTGTTTCGGCGTCAAGCTCTTCGAGCTGGTGCGGGCGGCCGCGCAGGAAGCCTTTGTCCAGGGCCGGGGACGCGCCGAACAGGTACATCAGCAGCCAGCTGTAGCGGCGGAAGTTGCGGATCAGCGCGATATAGGCCGAGGACTGGTAGTCGCGGTCGTCCTGCTCGCCGCCTTCGGCATCGCGCAACAGCGGCCACAGCGCCTCGGGCAGCGAGAAGTTGTAATGGATGCCGGCGATGCATTGCATGGTGCGGCCGTAACGCAGGGCCAGGCCCTTGCGGTACACGTGCTTGAGCTTGCCGATGTTCGAGCTGCCGTACTCGGCGATCGGGATGTCTTCTTCGGCCGGCAGTGCGCAGGGCATCGACGGGCTCCACAGCAGTTCGTCGCCCAGCTTGCTGTAGACGAAGCGGTGGGTCTGTTCGAGGCTTTCGAGCACTTTGGCAGGGTCCGCCAGGGCTGGGGTGATGAACTCCAGCAGCGACTCGGAATAGTCGGTGGTGATCTGCTCGTTGGTCAGCGCCGAACCCAGTGCTTCGGGGTGTGGGGTCTGGGCCAGGCGACCTTCTTTGGTCACGCGCAGGCATTCGCGCTCAATGCCGTGCAGGCACTGCTTGAGCAGGTCGATATTGTCGCCGAGCAGGCTCAGGCGGCGGTTGAGGAGGTCGCTCAAGATGGATTCCTTCACGCGTCAGTCGCCCCAATATGGGGGTAGAGATGACGGTCTACAAGGGTAGTTGGGAAAGGAACTGGCGTTGTCGCCTGGTTTACGCGGTTCCGTCGCTGGCCTGTATGCGTCTGATCGCGGGGCAAGCCCACTCCCACGAAACGTAGAAGCATTCGTGGGAGCGGGCTTGCCCCGCGATCAGGTGTACAGCATTACGCCGAAAATACCGCAGATCGGGGCTTGTCAGCTAGAGAACCGCGAAGGTTCCCTGCGCCTTGGCCACCAGCTTGTCGTCCTGGAGCACGTCGGCGTCGACCACGAGGGTGCGCCGTCCCGCATGCAGCACCCGGGCGGTACACACGACCTCGCCCTCGCTGACAGCGCGCATGTAGTTGATCTTGCATTCGATGGTCACGCTCTGCTGGTCGAAGCCATGGCTGGCCGAGCAGGCCAGGCCCATGCTGATATCGACCAGGCTGAAGATCGCCCCGCCGTGCAGCTTCTGGCCACGGTTGCGCAGGTGCGGCTCGAGCGCCAGGGCCACTTCTGCAACACCCGTTTCCAGGCGTTGCAGGCGGCAGCCGAGGAGCTGGCTGAAGGCGCTTTCGACGTACTCCTTCGGTACTTCCATCACTTCTTCTTCAGTTGCTTGGCGTTGGCGAACAGCGCCGCCATGGCGTTGTTGGCCGGCGCGGCGGTGGCGGTCTCGCGCTGGCGAGGCGCCTGCTGCTGGCGGTTGCCGCCATTGCCGCGGTTGCCGCCACGGTTGCCCTCGACCTTCTCGCCCGGGGTATCGCTCATGCGCATGGACAGGCCGACGCGCTTGCGCGGGATGTCCACTTCCATGACCTTGACCTTGACCACGTCGCCGGCCTTGACCGCTTCACGCGGATCCTTGACGAACTTCTCCGACAGCGCCGAGATGTGTACCAGGCCATCCTGGTGCACGCCGATGTCGACGAAAGCACCGAAGTTGGTGACGTTGGTCACCACGCCTTCGAGGATCATGCCGGGTTCCAGGTCCTTCAGGTCCTCGACGCCGTCCTGGAAGGTGGCAGTCTTGAACTCCGGACGCGGGTCGCGACCTGGCTTGTCGAGTTCCTGGAGGATGTCGGTGACGGTCGGCAGGCCGAAGGACTCGTCGGTGAATTTCTTCGGGTCCAGGCGCTTGAGGAAGCTGCTGTCGCCGATCAGCGAGCGGATGTCGCGGTCGGTGTCGGCGGCGATGCGCTGCACCAGTGGGTAGGCTTCCGGGTGCACCGCCGAGGCGTCCAGCGGGTTGTCGCCGTTCATCACGCGCAGGAAGCCGGCGGCCTGCTCGAAGGTTTTCTCGCCCAGGCGGCTGACCTTTTTCAGCGCGGCGCGGGTGGCGAACGGGCCGTTGGCGTCGCGGTGGGCGACGATATTCTGCGCCAGGGTGGCATTGAGGCCGGAAATGCGCGTCAGCAGCGCCACCGAGGCGGTGTTGACGTCCACGCCCACGGCGTTCACGCAGTCCTCGACCACGGCGTCCAGGCCACGGGCCAGTTTCACCTGCGACACGTCGTGCTGGTACTGGCCGACACCGATGGATTTCGGGTCGATCTTCACCAGTTCGGCCAGCGGGTCCTGCAGACGTCGGGCGATGGACACCGCGCCGCGGATCGACACGTCCAGGTCCGGGAACTCGCGGGCGGCCAGTTCAGAGGCCGAGTACACCGAAGCGCCAGCCTCGGAAACCATAATCTTGGTGATCTTCAGTGCCGGGTACTTCTTCACCAGCTCCGCCACCAGCTTGTCGCTCTCGCGGCTGGCGGTGCCGTTGCCGATGGCGATCAGCTCCACCGAGTGCTTGGCGCACAGCGCGGCCATGATGGAGATGGTGCGGTCCCAGTCATTCTTGGGCGCGTGCGGGTAGACCGTGGTGTAGTCCAGCAGCTTGCCGGTGGCGTCGACCACGGCAATCTTGCAGCCGGTGCGCAGGCCCGGGTCGAAGCCCAGGGTGGCGCGCGGGCCGGCCGGGGCGGCCAGCAGCAGGTCGTGCAGGTTGTGGGCGAAGACGTTGATCGCCTCGCCTTCGGCGTTGTCGCGCAGCTCGCCGAACAGGTCGGTTTCCAGGTGGGTGTAGAGCTTGACCTTCCAGGTCCAGCGCACCACCTCGCCCAGCCACTTGTCGGCGGGGCGGTTGCGGTTTTCGATGCCGACATGGTTGCCGATCATCACCTCGCACGGGTGCAGGGTGCCCGGCAGTTCTTCGCCGACCTTCAGCGAGGCGCTCAGCACGCCTTCGTTGCGCCCGCGGAAGATCGCCAGGGCACGGTGCGACGGCGCGGTGCGCAGCAGTTCGTCGTGGGCGAAGTAGTCGCGGAACTTGGCGCCTTCCTCTTCCTTGCCAGCGACCACGCGGGCGGTCAGTACCGCTTCCTGCTTGAGGAAGTTGCGCAGCTTGTCCAGCAGGCCGGCGTCTTCGGCGAAGCGCTCCATGAGGATGTACTTGGCGCCTTCCAGGGCAGCCTTGGCGTCAGCCACGCCCTTGTCCGCGTCGACGAAGCGCGCGGCTTCGGCTTCCGGGTTCAGTTGCGGGTCGTTGAACAGCCCGTCGGCCAGCTCGCCCAGGCCAGCTTCCAGGGCGATCTGGCCCTTGGTGCGGCGCTTCTGCTTGTACGGCAGGTAGAGGTCTTCGAGGCGGGTCTTGGTGTCGGCGAGCTTGATCTCGCGGGCCAGCTCCGGAGTCAGCTTGCCCTGCTCCTCGATGCTGGCCAGGATGCTGGCACGGCGCTCGTCGAGCTCGCGCAGGTAGCGCAGGCGCTCTTCCAGGTGGCGCAATTGGGTGTCGTCCAGGCTGCCGGTCACTTCCTTGCGGTAACGGGCGATGAAGGGCACGGTCGATCCTTCGTCCAACAGGCCCACGGCCGCTTCGACCTGTTGTGGGCGCACGCCCAGTTCCTCGGCGATACGGCTGTTGATGCTGTCCATGAAAACCACCTGACAAATAGTGAATGCAAGGCCGCGGGTGGGCGTTCAGCCCCGGCGACACTGGGTGAAAGCCGCGCATTATACCCATCGGGCCGGGCTTGCGGTGATGGCGCGGCGCCAGTCGTCGATGGGGCGACAGTGGCACGGCGGGAAAAATCTGCTAACAATGCACACGGCACGCGCGGCAATGGCTACGCCATAATGCGCGGCGATATCAGAGGAGTAATTCATGACCAGCACCGCAAACGCCGTAGAAGGCGACAAGATTCTCATCGTCGACGACGATCCGGGCCTGAGCAGCCTGCTGGACCGTTTCTTCACCAGCAAGGGCTTCCGTGTCCGCAGCGTGCCCAACGTCGAACAGATGGATCGCCTGCTGGCCCGTGAAGTGTTCAACCTGGTGGTGCTCGACCTGATGTTGCCTGGCGAGGACGGCCTGTCCGCGTGCAAGCGCCTGCGCGCCTCGAACAACCAGATTCCGATCATCATGCTCACCGCCAAGGGCGATGAGCTCAGTCGTATCAAGGGGCTGGAGCTTGGTGCCGATGACTACCTGGCCAAGCCGTTCAACCCGGATGAGCTGGTGGCCCGGGTCAAGGCCGTGCTGCGCCGCCAGGCCCCGGCTGTGCCAGGCGCGCCGGGGAGCGAGGAAGAGACCGTCACCTTTGGCGACTACGAATTGTCGCTGGCCACCCGCGAGCTCAAGCGCGGTGAAGAAACGCACATGCTCACCACCGGCGAGTTCGCCGTGCTCAAGGCCCTGGTGATGCACGCTCGCGAGCCGCTGACCCGCGACAAATTGATGAACCTGGCCCGTGGCCGTGAGTGGGATGCCCTGGAGCGTTCCATCGACGTGCAGATCTCGCGCCTGCGCCGGATGATCGAGCCCGATCCTTCCAAGCCGCGTTACATCCAGACCGTATGGGGTGTGGGCTACGTCTTCGTGCCGGACGGAAACGCCGGCAAATGAGCCTGCCGGCTCGTCAGGGTGCAGCAGGGCGACCCATGCGGGTCGCCCTGTTTTCGTCTACGGCGACCGGCCTTTTCAGCACAGTAGTTGATCGATGAAAACGCCTCTCTGGTTCCCGCAAAGCTTCTTCGCCCGCACCCTCTGGCTGGTGCTGATCGTCGTGCTGTTCTCCAAGGCGCTGACGCTCGTGTACCTGCTGATGAACGAGGACGTGCTGGTCGACCGCCAGTACAGCCACGGCGTAGCCCTGACGCTGCGTGCCTATTGGGCAGCGGATGAAGAGAACCGCGACCAGATTGCCGAGGCCGCCGGCCTGATCCGCGTGACCGGCGCCGGCGTGCCGGAGGGCGAGCAGCACTGGCCCTACAGCGAGATCTACCAGCGCCAGATGCAGGCCGAGCTGGGCGAGGACACCGAAGTGCGGTTGCGTATCCACGCGCCGCCCGCACTGTGGGTGAACGCCCCGAGCCTGGGCCCGGGCTGGCTCAAGGTGCCGCTGTATCCGCATCCGCTGCGCGGGCAGAAGATCTGGAACGTGCTTGGCTGGTTCCTGGCCATCGGCTTGCTGTCCACGGCTTCGGCCTGGATCTTCGTGCGCCAGCTCAACCAGCCGCTCAAGCGCCTGGTGTTCGCCGCCCGCCAGCTGGGCCAGGGGCGCAGCGTGCGCTTGCCGATCAGTGATACCCCCAGCGAAATGACCGAAGTGTACCGGGCGTTCAACCAGATGGCCGAAGATGTCGAGCAGGCAGGGCGCGAACGCGAGCTGATGCTGGCGGGCGTTTCCCACGACTTGCGCACGCCGCTGACCCGGCTGCGCCTGTCGTTGTCGCTGATGGGCAACGAAAGCGACCTCAGTGAGGACATGGTCCGCGATATCGAGGACATGGACGCGATCCTCGACCAGTTCCTGGCGTTCATTCGTGACGGGCGTGACGAACCGGTGGAGGAAGTCGACCTAAACGACCTGATCTACGAAGTGGTGGCCCCCTACAACCAGCACAAGGAGCAGGTGCGCCTGTGCCTGGAGCCGATTCCACCGTTTCCGCTGCGCCGTGTGTCGCTCAAGCGCATGCTGGGCAACCTGATCGGCAACGCCCTGCATCACGCCGGCAAGGGCGTCGAGGTAGCGGCCTATGTGTCGGGTGACCAGAGCGCGCCTTATGTGGTGCTCAGCGTGCTGGATCGGGGGACGGGCATCGACGAGTCGGAGCTGGAGACCATCTTCAACCCGTTCATCCGTGGCGACCGGGCGCGGGGCGGCAAGGGTACCGGGCTGGGGCTGGCCATCGTCAAGCGCATCGCCGCGCAGCATGGCGGCAATGTCGAGTTGCGCAACCGCTCCGGTGGCGGGATCGAGGCGCGGGTGCGGTTGCCGTTGGGGTTGTTGCTGCCGCGTAACGCCGTGTGATTGCCGGGGCCGCAAAGCGGCCCCGGAATATCAACCCTTGCCCTTGGTCCGCGTCTGGTTTGGCCCGCTGTTCTTTTCCAGGTGTTCGATGATCATCCCGGCCACGTCCTTGCCGGTAGTCACCTCGATCCCCTCCAGGCCCGGCGACGAGTTCACTTCCATCACCAGCGGCCCATGATTCGAACGCAGGATATCCACACCCGCCACGCTCAGCCCCATCACCTTGGCTGCGCGAATCGCGGTCATGCGTTCTTCAGGGGTGATCTTGATCAGGCTGGCCACGCCCCCGCGATGCAGGTTGGAGCGGAACTCGCCCGGCTTGGCCTGGCGCTTCATCGAGGCGATCACCTTGTCGCCGACCACGAAGCAGCGGATATCGGCGCCACCGGCCTCCTTGATGTACTCCTGGACCATGATGTTCTGCTTCAGGCCCATGAACGCCTCGATCACCGACTCGGCGGCCTTGGTGGTCTCGCACAGCACCACGCCGATGCCCTGTGTGCCTTCGAGCACCTTGATTACCAGCGGCGCGCCGTTGACCATCTGGATCAGGTCGGGGATGTCGTCCGGCGAGTGGGCGAAGCCGGTGACCGGCAGGCCAATACCGCGCCGCGACAGCAATTGCAGCGAGCGCAGCTTGTCCCGCGAGCGGGCGATGGCCACCGATTCGTTGAGCGGGTAGACGCCCATCATCTCGAACTGGCGCAGCACTGCGCAGCCATAGAAGGTGACCGAGGCGCCGATGCGCGGTATGACCGCGTCGAAGCCTTCCAGGGGCTTGCCGCGGTAGTGGATCTGCGGCTTGTGGCTGGCAATGTTCATATAGGCCCGGAGCGTGTCGATCACCACCACTTCGTGGCCCCGCTGGGTACCGGCCTCGACCAGGCGGCGGGTGGAATACAGACGCGGATTGCGCGACAGCACAGCGATCTTCATGCAGCACCTGTGACAGGGGAAAGGGTGGCCGCGAAGGCCGGTTTGTCCTGAACGTACTTGAGGCCGGGGTTGACTACCAGTTGGCCGTGGATGAGCGCCTTCGAGCCGAGCAGCAGGCGATAGCGCATGCTCTTGCGGCAGGCCAGGGTGAACTCGACCTCCCAGACCCGGTCACCGAGCGCCAGGGGCGTGCGGATCACGTAGCGGGTCTGGGCATGGCCGTTGGAGCTCTTGATCGTCTTCATGGTGACCATGGGCGCTTCGCAGCGCCGGCGGCGCAGTTGCACCACCGAGCCCAGGTGAGCGGTGAAGCGTACCCATTGCTGGCCATCGCGCTCGAACGGCTCGACCTCCGTGGCGTGCAGGCTGGAGGTACTGGCGCCGGTGTCGATCTTGGCGCGCAGGCCGGCGACGCCGAGGCCGGGCAGGGCGACCCACTCGCGCAGGCCGATCACAGTCAGGTGGTCAAATGTCTTCACTAAGCGTGCCCTGCGGATAAGGAGGTGAACTGTAATGACGGCACGGACTTTTTGCATCTGTCAGTCACGGTAGTACAGTTCCGTGAAAGACAGAATTCGAGGAAAAACCATGGCACAAAAGCCTGAAGACGACGACAAGGTACGCCTGGACAAATGGCTGTGGGCAGCGCGCTTCTACAAGACCCGCGCATTGGCCAAGGCGGCCATTGAAAGTGGCAAGGTGCACTGCCGGGGCGAGCGCTGCAAGCCGGGCAAGGAGCCACGGGTGGGCGATGAGTTCGTGCTACGCACCGGTTTCGACGAGCGCACCGTGGTGGTCAGGGCGTTGTCGGTGGTGCGCCGTGGCGCGCCCGAAGCACAGACGTTGTACGAGGAAACCGCCGAGAGTGTGAAGCGCCGCGAGCAGGCCGCTGAAATGCGCAAGGCAGGGGCGATGGGCGTGACCACCGACGGGCGGCCGACCAAGAAGCAGCGCCGGCAGATTCACCAGCTGCACGGCAGTTTCGAGTGACGAGGGCCGCGTAGCGGCCCCCGTGAACGATCAGGCGGCGCGAATCACGCTCATCCGCCCGATCAACGGCAACGTGCCCAGCAGGTCGAACAGCGGTGTCGTCCAGCGCAGCAACGCTGCGCTGCCTTTGGCCGCCAGCGGCGTGTAGCAGCTCCAGCCCAACGCCAGCACCGCCATCAGCAAACCACCGATGTAGTCATCCTGGCCCCAGTGGGCGCCGGCCACCAGGCGCGGCAGCATGAACAGCAGGGCCAGCCCCCACACGAGCAAGTACTGCAACGGGCGACGACTGAACAGGCTCATGAACAGTGCCCAGACCAGCAGCACCGAGGCGTGATCCCCGGGGAAACTCTTGCTCGAGCGGTCCTTGAGCTCCCAGGCCGCCTCCAGGTTCGGGTAGTAGTCACTGAGGTGCACCACGTCGTCGAACATCATCGACGGGCTCTTGTGTTGCCACCCGGCTGCATCGACCCACTTGGAAAACAGCGCGCGAATCACCACTAAGAGGAGTAGCGTGACCAGAAAACCGAAAAAGGCCTGGCGGACCTGGGCTGCCTTGAACACCCAGTCACCACGGATAAGCACTGCCAGAAGGATCAGGCCGACGACGATGTCGAACGGGCGCAGGCTGCCGACGGTCCAGATGTAGCGCCAGGTGGTGTTATCGGCCAGCGGCGCATTCAGGCTGTGGAACAGCCACTCGTCGAATGTCAGGCAAAGGATCTGGCCAACGGGCCATAACCAGAAACACAGTAGTGCGATGGGCAGCAGGGTGCAGGCTGCCAAAGGTCCCCAGGACCACCTTGCTTGGAACAGTGGTCGATTGTCCATAAAATACCTCGATATCCAGCAGGAAGTGAGCGCCTTGTGAGCGCGCTGCGACAGACCTTTCAGTCTCCTGTAATTATTTTGTAACCATTTTCAGAAAGCCAGACAACCATGAGCGACTTGCCAGATACCGATTTCACCCAACGCTTCCTGTTCGACGACCGCGATGTGCGCGGCGAGATGGTCGTGCTCGAAAGCAGCTACGCCGAGGTGCTGGCCAAGCACGACTACCCGCAGCCGGTAAAGCATCTGCTCGGTGAACTGATGGCCGCCGCCGCGCTGCTGGTCGGCACCCTGAAGTTCGACGGGTTACTGGTGCTCCAGGCGCAGTCCCAGGGCCCGGTTCCGCTGCTAGCCATCGAGTACACCAGCGAGCACGACATCCGTGGCCTGGCGCGCTACGAGGCCGAGCAGATCAAGGCGGATGCCAGCCTTGCCGATCTGATGCCGGGTGGTCACCTGGTGCTGACCATCATTCCGGTCAACGGCCAGCGTTACCAGGGCACCGTCGAGCTGGACGGCAAGGACCTGTCGGAGTGCTTCACCAACTACTTCGTCATGTCGCAGCAGGTGAACACCTGCATCTCCCTGGCCGCCGATGGCGCCCGCGCCCGTGGCCTGCTGGTGCAGCAGCTGCCGGCCGAGATCCACAAGGACAGCGAGGAGCGCGAGGAAAGCTGGGCTCACGTCAAGGCTCTGGCCAACACCGTGAAGATCGAGGAACTGCTCGGCCTGGACAACGAAACCGTGCTGCACCGCCTGTACCACGAGGACGCGGTTCGCCTGTTCGATATCCAGCCGCTACGCTTCCGCTGCAGTTGCTCGCGCGAGCGCTCCGGCAACGCCCTGGTCAGCCTCGGCGAGCAGGATGCCAATGCGCTGGTGGCCGAATGTGGCGGCCAGGTCGAGATCGATTGCCAGTTCTGCAACGAGCGTTATGTGTTCGACGCGAGCGATGTTGCGCAATTGTTTGCTGGCGGTGGCACCGAGGCGCCATCAGAAACTCAGCACTGAAACGGTTCACTACAGGAAATACTCCTGTCGAATTGCGCAAAAGCGCAGTTCTGACAGGAGGGGCCTACTTTTTTTGGGCTTTTCTGGCATAATCCGGCCACTTTTTTCGCTGTAGTAGTTTTTTCGAGACAACTACAAAACGTTTGGAGCACTCGGCCTCGGGCCGGATGGGGTATCTCATGACGCAAGCCAACAACACCGTGTACACCGACCTGAGCGTCGATGAGCTGGTAAAAGAAGCGCTGTCCCGCGGTGAAGGCGTGCTGGCCGATACCGGCGCGCTGGTGGTGGAAACCGGTCATCGCACCGGCCGTTCGCCGGCTGACCGTTTCATCGTCGAAGAACCTTCCACCCAGGACCAGATTGGCTGGGGCCCGATCAACCGCAAGTTCCCGGCCGACAAGTTCAATGCCCTGTGGGACCGCGTCGAGGCGTTCAACAACGCCCAGGATCACTTCGTTTCCTACGTTCACGTAGGCGCTGCCGCCGAGCACTACCTGCCGGTCAAGATGACCACCCAGACCGCCTGGCAGAACCTGTTCGGCCGTTGCCTGTTCATCAACCCGGCCCAGTACAACCCGGCTGGCCGCGATGAGTGGCAGGTTCTCAACGTCGCCAACTTCGAGTGCGTGCCAGAGCGTGACGGCACCAACTCCGACGGCTGCGTGATCATCAACTTCGCCCAGAAGAAAGTGCTGATCGCCGGCATGCGTTACGCCGGTGAAATGAAGAAAGCCATGTTCTCGGTGCAGAACTTCCTGCTGCCGGCCGCCGACGTGCTGCCGATGCACTGCGCCGCCAACATCGGCGAAGCGGGTGACGTCACCCTGTTCTTCGGCCTGTCAGGCACCGGCAAGACCACCCTGTCGGCCGATGAAAGCCGCTACCTGATCGGTGACGACGAGCACGGATGGGGCGAAGGCGTGGTCTTCAACATCGAAGGCGGTTGCTATGCCAAGTGCATCGACCTGTCCGAGAAGAACGAGCCGGTCATTTGGAAAGCCATCAAGCACGGCGCCGTGCTGGAAAACGTCGTCATCGACGATGCCAAGCACGCCGACTACGCCGACGTGAGCCTGACCCAGAACAGCCGTGCAGCCTACCCGCTGACCCACGTAGCCAAGGTCTCCGAGAAGAACCTGGGCGGCGAGCCGAACGCGGTCATCTTCCTGACCTGCGACCTGACCGGCGTGCTGCCGCCAGTGTCGATCCTGAACAACGAGCAGGCGGCCTACCACTTCCTGTCCGGCTACACCGCGCTGGTCGGTTCCACCGAAATGGGTTCGGGCAGCGGCATCAAGTCGACCTTCTCCACCTGCTTCGGCGCACCGTTCTTCCCGCGCCCAGCCGGCGTCTACGCCGAGCTGCTGATCAAGCGCATCAAGGCGTTCGGCTCCAAGGTCTACCTGGTCAACACTGGCTGGACCGGTGGTGGCTACGGCGTTGGCAAGCGCTTCAGCATCCCCACCACCCGTGGCGTGATCGCTGCCATCCAGAGCGGCGCGCTCGTCGGTGCAGAGACCGAGCACCTGGACATCATCAACCTGGACGTGCCGAAGGTCGTTCCGGGCGTCGAGACCGAGCTGCTCAACCCGCGCAACACTTGGGCTGACAAGGCTGCCTACGACGAAGCTGCCAAGGGCCTGGCCACACTGTTCACCGAGAACTTCAAGAAGTTCGACGTTTCCGACGCCATCAAGGCCGCTGGTCCGCAGCTGTAAGCTGCTGCCGGTTCGGATAAGGAAGCCGCCCCTCGGGGCGGCTTTTTCGTTATTCGATGTAGGAACGGGTTTGGTCTGCGATGGGGGCGATACAGTACTGGCAGAATCTGTTTCACTGGCAGGGTACCCACTAGAATGCAGATGGCCCCATGACCGAGTCTCCGCAACGCTCCGCCTTCTCCCATTTCCACCCCATCCTCACCCGTCCCCAGGACAACGACCACAACGGCCACCTCGCTGGCTCAACCGTGCATGCCTTCTTCGAAACCGCGATCCAGGCTTTCCTGGTCGAACAGGCCGAGCTGGACCTGCGCGACGGTGAGCTGGCCGCTTTCGTCGTGAGTTCTGCGGCAGACTTCTTCGCCTTGCCTGGCTTTCCCGACGTGCTTGAGGTGGGCCTGGGGGTGACCCGTCTGGCGGGCAGCACCGTTGAGTTCAGCCTGGCGCTGTTCCGCCCGGGCGAGACCGAAGCCTGCGCGGCGGGTGGGGTGGTGCAGGTGTTCATCGAACGCGTGTCGGGCCGCCCGGCGGCACTTCCGGAAACGCTGCAACTGATCCTCGCCGGGCTGTCACTCAATCGTTGAGGCGAATGATCCCTTCGCGCACGGCGAACAGCACCAGGCCGGGCACGTCGTGGATCTGCAGGCGGTGCATGATCTGCGAGCGGTGCGCCTCTACGGTCTTGATGCTCAACCCCAGGCCGTCGGCGATGGAGCGAGTGGTCTCGCCCCGGGCGATCAGGCGCAGGATCTCCAGCTGGCGGGTGGTCAGGGGCGGCGGCTGGACCTGGTTGGCAACGCGCTTGCGGCTGTGCTTGAGGGCCTGGCCGATGACCATCGGCAGCACCGCCGAAGACAGGTACTGGCCACCGCCGCGCAGGGTCTGCAGGGCCTGCTCCAGCTCGGTCACCGTGGCGTTCTTGAGCAGGAAACCATGGGCGCCGAGCTGCAGGCAGCTCATTACATGCTCAAGCTCCGAGCGTGGCGAGAACATCAGCACCCGGCTGGCGGGAGCGCGGATGAACAGTTCCTGCAGGGCCTGTTGGCCGTCCAGTTCGCCGCTCATGTCGAGCACCACGATGTCCGGCTTGAGCTTTTCGGCCAGGCTCACGGCATTCATGGCATCACCGGTGTCGCCCACCACGACGAAATCTTTCTTCTGCTCCAGCAAGGCACGCAGGCCGGCGCGGAAGAGGGGCGAATGATCGGCAAGCAGGATTCGGCAAGGCATGGATTAGGGCCTGTTTCGCAAGGGAAGGGGGGCGGCAGGCCTGCTCGATCCGAAAGCGCACTGCCGCGCAACTGCGCGATCAGTCCTTGTCTGCCGATTGGCGCGGCAGTGCCTATTATCATAGGCGTTCGAACACCGACGGCAGTAGCGGGCGCAGGGGCAGGCCCAGCGCGTGGACGCTTTCGCTGTGGCCGATGATCAGCAGGCCACCGGGGCGCAGGTGCGCTAGCAACTGCTGGAGCATCTCGCTCTTGTAGCGTGGCGCCAGGCTCGACAGCAGGTTGCGCAACAAGATGACGTCGAAGCTGCCGAGGTGGGCAGGCAGGGGCCGGATCAGGTTGATGGCCTCGAAGCGTACCTGCTCGCGCAGGGCGGGTGCGATGCGCAGTCGCCCGGCCGTCTCGCCGACGCCGCACAGGCAGTGCCGGGTCAGCCAGCCCTCGGGGAAGTAGCGGGCCTGGGCGATGTCGTAGATCCCGGCGCCTGCGGTTTCCAGCAGTTGCGGGTCGAAATCGCTGGCCACCAGCTGCCAGCCTGGGTGGCGGGCTTTTTCTGCGGCGACCATGGCCAGGCTCCAGGCCTCCTCGCCGGTGGCGCAGGCTGCGCTCCACAGGCGAGCGGGGTGGTCGAGCTCGGCCAGCCAGCGGGCCAGGCATTCGAAATGGCGATGTTCGCGAAAGAAGTAGCTGTCGCGGGCGACCAGCAGGCGCAGCAGGTGCTCGTGCTCGTTTGTGCCCTGTGGGCTTTCGAGCAAGCTGAGGTAATGCTCGAAGCTAGCCAGGCCCAGCGCTTTCAGGCGCTTGTGCAGACGTGCCGCGACCACGGCCCGGCGATCATCGGCCAGTTGCACGCCGGTAGCCTGCATCACGCGCTGGCGTATCGAAGCAAAGCCGGCTTCGCTGAGCAGTGGCGGGCGGCGGCTGGGCATCCTTCAGCCTCTCCTGGCTCGGGGCAGACAGATGAGATCGGTGAAGGTCGCGCGCATTCCCTGCGTCCTGTACGTGGTCGAAACAGCGATGATAACTAGTGGCTAGTGGCCTCCATATCGGGGTGGCCCTTAATCCCCTGGCTTGTCTGCAAACGAAAAGGCCCTGCCGGTGAGGGCAGGGCCTTAGGCGTCAGGCTTAAGCCTGGCGATCAGTCATGGCGCCAGTGGCGTTTGTGCTTGCGGTGGCCGTAGTGATGGCCGCGGTCGTAATGGCGGCGGTCATCGTAGTCACGACGGTAGCGGCGCGATTCATGGCGCTCGTCTTCGTCGGCCTTGTTGCCCATGTAGTTACCCAGTGCGCCCCCGGCGCCACCGCCGGCCGCCGCACCGATGTAGCTACCGGTGGTACCGCCCACCGAGCGACCAACCACGTTGCCGCCGGCCGCGCCCAGTGCGCCACCGATGGCCGCTTCGCCGCGCTGGCGCTTGTCGGCACCCAGGGCACCGCCGGCCGCGCCGCCCAGGCCGGCACCGATGGCGCCGCCGGTGCTACCACCGATGGAGTTGCCCACCACGGAGCCCAGTACCCCACCCAATGCGCCGCCAATGCCGGCCTCGGTGGTGCCGCCTGCCATGGCAACGCCGCTGAGCAGACCGAAAGACAACAACAGAATCGAGGAGTACTTCTTCATCAAGAGAGCCTCAGAGGGATGACGAAGCGGAATTTGAAGCTCGGCGAAGCGGCTGGCAATCGGAATCCGACGAGTAGCACGAGTTGTACACAATTCTCTAAGTTATTGAATTATGTATGAAACTTTCTCGATTTTTGCTTGTCTGAGGTACTTATGACAAAGCCCTGAACCGTTGTGGAACAGGGCTTTTTTGTGGGCGGCGTTCAGCTTTGCCGGGCGCGAATCAGATGATGCGCCCGTCGTCCCGCGCGCGCTCCAGCTTGATGGCGATGAACTTCGACGTCGGCGTGTGGCTGCCGTCACCGATGCTCTCCAGCGGCACCAGCGGGTTCACCTCAGGGTAGTACGCCGCCGCCTGGCCGGCGGGGATGTCGAACGCCAGGAGGGTGAAGCCATGCACCCGGCGTACGTGCTCATCACCCCACAGTGACACGATGTCGACCTTCTGCCCCGGCTGGAAGCCCAGACGGACGATGTCGGCTTCGTTGGCGAACAGCACGTCGCGTTGGCCGCGCACGCCGCGGTAGCGATCATCCATGCCATAGATGGTGGTGTTGTACTGATCGTGCGAGCGCATCGACTGCATGATCAGGTCCGGGAGCTGGCCGCTGGCGCGCACGCGTTCGTCGAGCAGGCTGTCCGGTAGGAGGTTGGCCTTGAAGTTGGCGCGGCCGCTGGCGGTCTTCCACTGGCGGCTGCCGGCGCTGTTGCCGAGATAGAAGCCGCCGGGCAGTCGCAGACGCTCGTTGAAGTCGGTGAAGCCCGGTATGGTGTCGGCGATCAGGTCGCGGATGCGGTCGTAGTCGGCCACCAGCCAGTGCCAGTCCACTGGCTGCTTGCCCAGGGTGGCGGCGGCGATGCCGGCAACCACGGCTGGCTCCGAGCGCATCTGTCGAGACAGCGGCTTGAGCTGGCCGTTGGAGGCGTGGACCATGCTGAAGGAGTCCTCCACCGTCACCGCCTGCGGGCCTTCGCCCTGCAGGTCGATATCGGTGCGGCCCAGGCATGGCAGGATCAACGCCTGTTTGCCGTGAATCAGGTGGCTGCGGTTGAGCTTGGTGCTGATGTGCACGGTCAACTCGCAGTTGCGCAGCGCCTGGGCGGTGCGCTCGGTGTCCGGTGTGGCCTGGGCGAAGTTGCCGCCCAAGCCGATGAACACCTTGGCCCGGCCTTCCAGCATGGCGTGGATGGCCTCGACGGTGTTGTGACCGTTGTGGCGTGGCACCGGGAAGCCGAAGCGTTTTTCGATGGCATCGAGCAGGAACACCGGTGGGCGTTCGTTGATGCCCATGGTGCGGTCGCCCTGCACGTTGCTGTGGCCGCGCACCGGGCACAGGCCGGCGCCCGGTACCCCGAGGTTGCCGCGCAGCAGCATCAGGTTGACGATTTCCTGGATGGTCGGCACCGAATGGCGGTGCTGGGTGATGCCCATGGCCCAGCACATGATCACGCGTTTGCCTTTGCAGTACATGCGTGCCGACAGCTCGATATCGGCCAGGGTCAGTCCGGACTGGGCCTGGATCTGCTCCCATGGAGTAGCGTCGACCACCGCCAGGTATTCGTCCACGCCATGGCCGTGTTCGGCGATGAAGGCATGGTCGAAGACCCCCGGCGCACCGTTGGCCTGGGCTTCGCGCTCCCACTGCAGCAGGAACTTGGCCATGCCGCGCAGCAGCGCCATGTCGCCGCCCAGCGCCGGGCGGAAGAATGCCGTGTTGGTCGGACGGTCGCTGTTTGTCAGCATCTCCAACGGGTTCTGCGGGTGCTGGAAACGCTCCAGGCCACGCTCCTTGAGCGGGTTGACGCAAACCACCTGGGCGCCGCGTTTCACCGCGTCACGCAGCGGGTCGAGCATGCGGGGGTGGTTGGTGCCGGGATTCTGGCCCCAGACGAAGATCGTGTCGGCGTGCTCGAAATCGTCGTAGGTGACCGTGCCCTTGCCCACGCCGACGCTCTGGCCCAGGGCCACGCCGCTGGCCTCGTGGCACATGTTCGAGCAGTCGGGGAAATTGTTGGTGCCGTAGGCGCGCACGAACAGCTGATAGAGATAGGCCGCCTCGTTGCTGGCCCGGCCGGAGGTATAGAACTCGGCCTGGTCGGGGCTTGCCAGGTTGTTCAGGTGCCGGGCGATCAGGGCGAAGGCGGCGTCCCAGTCGATCGGCCGGTAACGGTCGGTGAGCGGGTCATAGACCATCGGCTCGGTCAGTCGGCCCTGATACTCGAGCCAGTAGTCGCTCTGCCCCAGCAGCGCGCTCACGCTGTAGCGGGCGAAGAACGCGGCGTCCACCCGGCGCTTGGTGGCTTCCCAGTTGACCGCCTTGGCGCCGTTCTCGCAGAACTTGACCATGCCGCTTTCGGGCGAGTCGCCCCAGGCGCAGCCGGGGCAGTCGAAGCCGCCGTTCTGGTTGGTCTTGAGCAGGGCGCGGATGTTCTTCAGGGCGTTGTCGCTGCCCACCCAGGCCTTGGCCACGCTGCGCAGCGCACCCCAGCCTCCGGCGGGGCCGGGATAAGGTTTGTAGCGAGGGGTGGAGGCGGGGGCGTTGTCTGGCAGTTTTTCGTAGGAGGTCACGGCTGTTGCTACTCCGCCGCTGGGCTGAACACCCGCGGTGCGCTGTGTTTGGGCAGATGAATGAGGTTGAGGTTGTGCTTGCGGGCCCATTGCAGGGCCAGGCCGGTGGGAGCGGAAAGGCTCACCAGGGTCTGGATGCCGGCGCGCAGGACCTTCTGGATCAGTTCCAGGCTGCAGCGGCTGGTGACGATGGCCAGCCCCCCTTGGGTGTCGATGCGCTGGCGCAGCAGGGCGCCGATCAGCTTGTCCAGGGCGTTGTGCCGGCCAATGTCCTCGCGGCCCAGCAGCAGCTGGCCGTCGCGGTCCATGAACAGTGCCGCGTGCACCGCGCCGCAGTGCTGGCCCAGTGGCTGGAAGGCATCGATGCGCTGGCGCAGGTCTTTCAGCCAGTGCGCGGGCGGCAACGGCGCCCCGGGCAGCACCTTCAGTTCGGGCAATGCCTGCTCCAGGGCCTCGACGCCGCATAGGCCGCAGCCGCTGGTGCCGGCCAGCTGACGGCGCTGATTCTTCAGGTTCCAGAAAGCGCGGCTGGAGATCTCCAGGTCGGCATACAGCGCCGAACCGCTGCCGGAGAGCTTCACATCGTAGATTTCCTCGGTACCGGCGACGATGCCGCTGCCCACGCTGAAGCCGACGGCGAAGTCTTCCAGGTCGGTCGGGCTGACCAGCATCACCGCCTGGTTCAGGCCGTTGTAGACGATCGCCAGCGCCACTTCCTCGGCCAGCGGGGTATTGTCGCGGGCGGCATCGGAAAGCTGGACATAGTCGTAGGTGTTGCTGGCGGCGGGCAGGGCAAAGGGCGTGGACGCCGCGCAGACCGGTGGCTTGCTGTTCATCGGGGCGAATACCGGCTGGCAGTTTGACCCCACAAGCCTAGGCCCCTGTACCGGTGGCGTCTAATCGCTAGCGTCTATGTCGTGATAGAGCGCGTCGATTGGTCGCAGCGGGGCGGGATGGCCGATCCTGGCCTAGACTCCTGCTTCCATGGATTCACCATCAAAGGAGCGCCACATGAGCCTGTTCAGTTTCGTGAAGGAAGCCGGCGAGAAGTTGATCGACCTGCTGACCCCCGGCAATGCCAATGCCGAGGAACAGTTGAAGAAACACGTCCAGGACGTTGGTTTGGGCAACCCGAACATCTCGGCCACTGTAGAGGGTGACAAGGTCATCCTCAAGGGCGAGGTAAGCAGCCAGGAAGAGAAAGAGAAGATCATCCTGGCGGCCGGCAATATCGCTGGCGTGGCCTCGGTGGATGACCAGATCACCGTCACCGGGCCGGTGGCCCAGGCGGCCCGGTTCATCGAGGTCGAGAAGGGTGACACCTTGAGTGCCATCTCCAAGCGTGTCTATGGCGACGCCAACAAGTACAACAAGATCTTCGAGGCTAACAAGCCGATGCTCAAACATCCGGACAAGATCTATCCGGGGCAAGTGCTGCGTATTCCTGACTGAGGGGGCGCTTGTAGGAGCGGCTTTAGCCCGCGGTGCCTGGCACCCGCGTCGCGGGTGATCGCGGCTGAAGCCGCCCCTACGGGGCGAATGCGCAGTTACAACCCTGCCAGCAACGCCCGATAATCCTCTACTGCCCCGAACTCCTGGGTATCGCGTGGCTCGGCCCGACTATCCGGCTGGCGCACAGCCAGCAGGTGCCCCACGCCAAATTGCCGGGCACTGCGCAGAATCGCCAGGGTGTCATCGATGAACAAGCTGCGCGTCGGCTCGAAGCCGATGTCTGCCTGCAACGCATCCCAGAACTGCGGGCTCTCCTTTGGATAGCCATAGTCGTGCGAGCTGATCAGCCGTTCGAAGTAAGGCGCCAGTTCAACCCGCTCCAGCTTCAACGACAGCGAGTCACGGTGCGCGTTGGTGATCATCACCACCCGCTTGCCGGCCTTGCGAATGGCGGCGAGGAAGGTATCGGCATCCGGCTTCAAGGCGATCAGGTCGGCGATCTCCAGCTTGAGCTCGCGGATTGGCAGGCGCAGTTCACGGCTCCAGAAGTCCAGGCAGTACCAGTTGAGCGTGCCGGCATGCTGTTCGAACAGCGGGCGCAGCTCGAGCTCGGCCATGGCCCGGCTCACGCCATGCAGCTCGGCGTAGCGCTGGGGCAAGTGCTCCAGCCAGAAGCGGTTGTCGTAATGCAGGTCGAGCAGGGTGCCGTCCATGTCCAGCAGGACGGTATCGATGGCGGACCAGGGAAGAACGGGCATGGGAAATTCTCGATCAGTCGGCAAGCCACGGTATAGTAACCCGTTCACGCCAAGGAGCCGCCCCATGCGCCAGAAACCCACCGTCCTCAGCCGCGAGATCGTCGCCAGCAGCCGCCTGTTCCGCGTCGAAGCCGTGCAGTTGCGCTTCTCCAACGGTACCGAGCGCACCTATGAGCGACTGGTCGGCCGTGGCAACGGCTATGGCGCAGTGATGATCGTGGCCATGCTCGATGCCGAGCATGCCGTGCTGGTCGAGGAATATTGCGGCGGTACCGACGAATACGAGCTGTCGTTGCCCAAGGGCCTGATCGAACCGGGCGAGGACGTGCTCGCCGCCGCCGACCGGGAGCTCAAGGAAGAGGCCGGTTTCGGCGCGCGTCAGCTGGAACACCTGACAGAGCTGTCGTTGTCGCCCGGTTACATGAGCCAGAAGATCCAGGTGGTCCTGGCCACCGATCTGTACGAAGAGCGTCTGGAGGGCGACGAACCCGAGCCGATGCGCGTCGACAAGGTCAACCTGCGCGAGCTCTCGGCCCTGGCCATGCACCCGCAGTTCAGCGAAGGCCGGGCGCTGGCGGCGCTGTACCTGGCCCGTGACCTGCTGATCCAGCGTGGGGTGTTGAGCGTATGAATGATCGGCAACTGATGCAGGACGTCGCCAAGCTCGCCTTGTTGGCCGGCGAGGCGACCTTGCCGTTCTGGCGCGCTGACGTGGCGGTAAGCAACAAGGCCGACGATTCACCGGTGACCGCTGCCGACCTGGCGGCCCATCGGGTTATCGCCGATGGCTTGCAGGCGTTGGCGCCGCAGATTCCGGTGCTCTCCGAAGAGGACTGCGACATCCCGCTGGCAACCCGCGCAGGCTGGCAGCGCTGGTGGCTGGTCGATCCTTTGGATGGCACCAAGGAGTTCATCGCCGGTAGCGAGGAGTTCACCGTCAACATCGCGCTGATCGAAAACGGCGAGGTGGTGTTCGGTGTGGTGGCGATGCCAACCAATGGCCGCTGTTACTTCGGTGGGCGCGAGTTCGGTGCCTGGAGGGCCGAGCGTAACGAAGAGGCTCAAACGATCCAGGTGCGTAATGCCCCACCGGCACAGGAGCGGTTTACCGTTGTCGCCAGCCGTCGGCATTCGAGTCCGGAGCAGGAAGCGCTGCTGGCGGGGCTTGGGAGTGCGGTGGGGGAGCTGGAACTGGCCAACATCGGCAGCTCGCTGAAGTTCTGCCTGCTGGCCGAAGGCAGTGCCGACTGTTATCCGCGGCTGGCGCCGACCTCGCAGTGGGATACTGCGGCTGCCCAGGGCGTGCTGGAGGGAGCCGGGGGCGAAGTGATCGGGCTGGACGGGTTGCCGTTCCGCTACCCACCGCGTGAGTCGCTGCTCAATCCGTTCTTCCTGGCGTTGCCCCGCGCGGCTGAATGGCGTCAGGCGCTCGTCGAACTGGCGAGTGCGATCAAAGCTTGAGCTCGTCGGGGCCGCTACGCGCCCCATCGCCGGCAAGCCGGCTCCCACAGGAGTCACCGTTATCTTTGTGGGAGCAACTGTCTTGAGGGGATTTTTTTAGAACGATCCTTTCAGCGATGCAGCACGTACTGCCCGCTGAACTTCACCGCAGTCTCGTCACTACCCTCGTTGCTCACCATCGTCTCCAGCGTCAGCCGCGCCCGCCCGCGACGCTGGTACATCGTCAGGAACCGCTCCCAGGTCTTCTCGTCCGGCGCCGGGCAACGCGCCACGGCAGCCCCGGTGACTGGCAGCGGGTAGCTGATCTGCCCCTCCTGGATGACGATATGCCCGTCATCGATCCCCAGCTCGCGCAGGCGCAGGTGCAGCCAGCCCCAGCCCACCAGCACCGCGCCGCAATACAGGCTGCCGCCGAACATGGTGCTCTTGTGGTTGACGTTGGGCGCCAATGGCAGCTTCAGGCGCAAGGTGTGCGCCTGCCAATCGATGACTTCCATGCCCATCTCGCGGGTCAGCGGAATATCGCTGTGCAGTACGGACTGCAGGTACTGGCTGTCGTTGCTCATTGACGGTTGTCCTCCTGGTCGTCGTGCCCGCCAAAGCTCAGGCTGTGCTTGCGCAGTTTGTCGTGCAGGGTCTTGCGCGGGATGCCAAGGGCCTCGGCGAGGCTGCGCATGGAGCTGTGCGGCTGCATCAGCTCGGCGGCGATCAGCGAGCGCTCGAACTGCTCGACCTGCTCGCTGAGGTTACCGGCCGGCACCGGGACATGGATATCGTTGGCCGCCGCAGGCGCCTGGCCATCAAGGGCCAGCTCCAGGCCAAGGGCGAAGCGTTCGGCGGCATTTTGCAACTCGCGTACATTGCCCGGCCAGTCGTGGCGCAGCAGCAGGGCACGCTGCGCCGGTTGCAGGTTGTGGGGCGGCAGGCCATGGCGTTCGCTGGCGGCGTCGGCGAAGTGCTGGAACAGCACCAGGATGTCGTCGCCGCGCTCACGCAGCGCGGGGATACGCAGCGGTGCGACGTTCAGGCGGTAGTACAGGTCTGCACGGAAACGCCCTTGGTCGGCGGCTTGGCGCAGGTCTTCCTTGGTGGCGGCGATGATACGGATATCCAGCGGGATCAGCTGGTTGCCGCCCAGGCGCTCGACCACCCGCTCCTGCAGCAGGCGCAGCAGCTTGACCTGAACATCCAGGCTCATGCTTTCGATTTCGTCGAGGAACAGCGTGCCGCCATTGGCGAATTCGAACTTGCCGATGCGGCGCTTCTGCGCACCGGTGAAAGCGCCCGGCTCATGGCCGAACAGTTCGCTCTCGACCACCGACTCGGCCAGGGCGCCGGCATTGATCGCCACGAACGGGCCGTCGCGTCGGCTCGACAGGTCGTGCAGGGCACGCGCCACCACTTCCTTGCCGGCGCCGGTCTCGCCAAGGATCAGCACGTCGGCGCGAGTGCCGGCCAGGGCGCCGATCTGCTCGCGCAGGCGCTGCATGCCGGGGGATTGCCCGACCAGGCGCGTGGCCAACTGCTGGCGATCGCTCAGGGCCAGGCGCAGGCTACGATTGTCCAGCACCAGGCGGCGCAGGGCCAGGGCGCGGCGCACGCTGTCGAGCAGGGCGTCGCTGGCGAAGGGTTTCTCCAGGAAGTCATATGCCCCGGCGCGCATGGCCTGCACTGCCAGTGGCACATCGCCGTGGCCGGTAATCAGCAGCACCGGCAGTTCGCTGTCACGGGCGTGCAGTTGCTCCAGCAGTTGCAGGCCATCGATGCCGGGCATGCGGATATCGCTGACCACCACGCCCGGCCAGTCCTCCTCCAGGCGTTCGGCCAGGCCCTGGGCGTCGGCCAAGGCCACCACCTTGAGCCCGGCCAGGTCCAGGGTCTGGCTCAGGGCTTGGCGCAGGTGCGGGTCATCATCGACCAGGATCACCTGGGCACGGCTGTCGATCGGTGTCTCGGTGCTCATGCCGAGGTATCCTCCGAAGATTGCAGGTTGGCGCCGGGCTTGGCCACGCGCAGTTTCAGGGTCAGCAGGGCGCCGCCTTCCGGGTGGTTGCCCAGCAGTAGCTCGCCGCCGAGCGCGTGCATCAGGCTTTCGCAGATGGCCAGCCCCAAGCCGAGGCCCTGGGTGCGGGTCTTGGTGGTGAAGAACGGCTCCTTGGCGTGCTCCAGCGCCTGGCGGCTGAAGCCTGGGCCATTGTCGCGAATGTACAGGTAGACGCAGCCGTCTTGGCGCTCGGCACTCAGCCACAGCCTGCGCGGGTTGGCTTTTTCGGTCAGGGCATCGAGGGCGTTGGCCAGCAGGTTGCCCAGCACTTGGCGCAGGCGGGTCTCGCCGGCCTGTACCCACAGCGTGGCCTCGGGCAGGTCGCGCACCAGTTCCACGGCCATGGCTCGGCGACGCTTGGCCAGCAGCGCCAGGGCATCATCCAGGGCCGGTTGCAGGGCAACGCTCTCCGGGGCGTGCTGGTCGCGGCGGGCGAAGGCGCGCAGGTGGGCGATGATCGAGGCCATGCGCCCGGTCAGTTCGCCAATCAGCTTGAGATTGCCGCGCACGTCCTCGGTGCGTTGATGGTCGAGGAGAATCTCGGCGTTCTCGGCATAGGAGCGAATCGCCGCCAGCGGCTGATTGAGTTCATGGCTGATGCTTGCCGACATGGTGCCCAGTACCGACAGTTTGCCGGCTTGGACCAGTTCATCCTGGGCGCGCACCAGCTCCTGCTGGGCGCTCTCGCGCTCCAGTACCGCGCTCTTGAGCCGGGTATTGAGGCCTTCGAGGTCGGCGGTGCGCTCGATCACGCGCTTTTCCAGTTCCTGCCGGGCAAGGGCCTCGAAGTCGATGCGGTCGATATAGTGGCGTCGGCGCTGCATCACCAGGCCAGCCAGGAGCATGGTCACCAGCAGCGCACCGCCACCGATGGCCATGACCGTCTGCACTGAGCGATCGACCAGCAGGCGCGGGGCGAGGATGTTCACTTGCCAGCCGGTTTCCTTGATGTCGCGGGTCTGGACCAGCCAGGCGTCGCGGTTGAGGCTCAACGGCTGCGGGGCCTGGGTCGGGTAGGGCTGGATGGCGACGATGGCCTGGCGCTCGGCCGCGGTCAATTCGCGGGTGGCGCGGAAACGCCAGTCCGGGCGCGAGGTGAGCACCACCACGCCGTTCTGGTCGGTCAGCAGCAGTTGTTCCGGCGTGCGGCCCCACAGGGTTTCGGTGTGGTCGAGGTCGACTTTGACCACCAGCACGCCGATTACCTTGTCGCGATCATGGACGGCGGCAGCGAAGAAGTAGCCGCGCTTGGCCGAAGTGGTGCCCTGGCCGAAGAACCGCCCCAGCCGCCCCTCCATCGCCTCGATGAAGTACGGGCGGAACGAGAAGTTGCGGCCGACGAAGCTGTCCTGCTTGTCCCAGTTGGACGCGGCCAGAGTGTTGCCGCTGATATCCATCAGGTACATCACCTCGGCACCGGTCTGCTGGGTGATGCCCTTGAGCAACCGGTTGGCGTTGGTCACCGCCTCGAGGCGCAACGGGTCGGCCAGCACGCCGCGCAGCGCCGGCAGGTCGCCGAGGATCTTTGGCAGGGTTTCGTAGCGGTGCAGGGTGCCCAGCAGGTTGGCGACGTAGAGGTCGAGGGTCTGGCGGTTCTGTGAGGCCAGCTCATCCTGGTAGTAGCGCTCGGCCAGGTGGTGCAGCGGCCACAGCAGCGGGGCCAGGCACAGCGCCAGCAGGGCCAGGCTGCGCCAGCGGGGGCGGCGGGGAGGCGTGGGTCTTGGGATCATCGCGGTTGATTGCGCCAGAAAGGTCTGGCGCAATTATGCGCTACTTGAGGCAGTCGATGAGTGCATCGTGCCAGTGCGGTTGGCAGACGTGCCATTCACGGGCCAGGCGCGAACAATCCAGGCGTGAGTTGAGCGGTCGTCTTGCCGGTGTCGGGTGCTCGCTGGAAGGGATCGGCAGCAGCTCGGCGCAAGACCGCCCCTGGGCCTTGAGCTGGTCAGCGATTGCCTGGGCGAAGCCGAACCAGGAAGTTTCACCCTGGGCGGTCAGGTGGTAGGTGCCCCAGGCGCCTGCCTGGCCGTTGCACCAGCGCTCGATCAGCGCGCGGGTGCTGGCGGCGAGAGTGGCTGCCCAGGTCGGGGCGCCGATCTGGTCATTGACGACTTTCAGCTGTGGACGTTCCTGAAGCAGGCGCTGCATGGTCAGCAGGAAGTTGCGTCCATGCAGCGAATAGACCCAGCTCGTGCGCAGTATCAGATGTTCACCGGCGACTGCGGTGATGGCCTGTTCGCCCGCCAGCTTGCTTCGGCCATAGACGCCCAGTGGATTGGGGGCGTCATCCTCGTTGTAGGGGGCTGGTTTGCTGCCGTCGAAGACATAGTCGGTGGAGTAGTGGATCAGCGGTGCGCCGAGCCGTGCGGCTTCTTCGGCCAGTACCCGGGGCGCTTCGGCGTTGATGGCGTGGGCCTGCTGTATTTCGCTTTCGGCCTGGTCGACTGCCGTGTAGGCGGCGGCATTGATGATCAGGTCGGGCGCCATCTGACGCAGCGAGGCGCGCAGTTGCTCCGGTTGGGCCATGTCGAACCCGTCACGACCGAGCCGCTGTACATCGCCCAGGCCGTGCAATGCTTCCTTGAGTGCCAGTGCAACCTGGCCGTGGCGGCCGCAGACGAGGATCTTCATGGGAACAGCTGCGCATCGGCAAATGACGTGGCGGCCTGGTCCTTGGCCGACAGCAACGGCCGGCCGTCCAGTTGCCAGTCGATGGCCAACTGCGGGTCGTCCCAGCGGATGCCGTGCTCGGCGTCGGGGTTGTAGTAGTCGGTGGTCTTGTAGAGCACTTCGGCTGACTCGCTCAACACCCGGAAACCATGGGCGAAACCCGGTGGCAGCCACAGCTGGCGATGGTTGTCGGCGGACAGCCGCACCGCCACCCACTGACCCAGGGTTGGCGAGCTGCGACGGATGTCCACCGCCACGTCGAGGATATCGCCTTGCAGCACGCGGACCAGCTTGCCCTGGGCATTCTGCAACTGGTAGTGCAGCCCACGCAGCACGCCGTGTCGGGAGCGAGAGTGGTTGTCCTGGACGAATGGCGTGTCGATGCCGGTGCGCAGGGCGAAGTCGCGGGCGTTGTAGCTTTCGTAGAAGAATCCGCGGCTGTCACCGAACACCTTGGGCTCGATGATCAGGACGCCGGGGAGTGCGGTGGCGATGACATTCATGGCTGTTCTTCGGCCAGCTGGCTCAGGTATTGGCCGTAGCCGGTCTTTTGCAGTTCGCAGGCCTTGGCCAGCAGTTGCTCACGGCTGATCCAACCGTTCTGGAAGGCGATCTCTTCCAGGCAGGCCACCTTCAGCCCCTGGCGATGCTCGAGGGTCTGCACGTACTGCGAGGCTTCCAGCAGGCTGTCATGGGTGCCGGTGTCGAGCCAGGCGAAGCCACGGCCGAAGCGTTCTACGCGCAGGTCGCCGCGTGCCAGGTAGGCGTTGTTGATGTCGGTGATCTCCAGTTCGCCGCGGGCTGACGGGCGGATACTCTTGGCGATGTTCACCACATCGTTGTCGTAGAAGTACAGGCCGGTCACGGCATAGCTGGATTTGGGTTGCCTGGGTTTTTCCTCGATCGACAACGCCCGGCCATCGGCGTCGAACTCGATCACGCCGAAGCGCTCCGGGTCCTTGACCCGATAGCCGAACACGGTGGCGCCCGAGGGCTGGCGCACCGCACGTTGCAGCTGTTCGCTGAAACCCTGGCCGTGGAAAACGTTGTCGCCGAGGATCAGGCACACGGCATCGTCACCGATGAACGATTCGCCGATCAGGAACGCCTGTGCCAGCCCGTCGGGGGACGGCTGTTCGGCATAGCTTATGTGAATGCCGAGCTGGCTGCCGTCACCGAACAACTGGCGGTACTGCAGCAGATCCTGTGGCGTGGAGATCAGCAGGATGTCGCGGATGCCGGCGAGCATCAGCACCGAGATCGGGTAGTAGATCATCGGTTTGTCGTAGATGGGCAGCAGCTGCTTGGAGACACCGAGGGTGATGGGGTGCAGGCGGGTGCCCGTGCCGCCGGCCAGGACGATTCCTTTGGTCATGCGATCAGGTCCTTGAAGTCTGAATTGCCCAGGCGCTGACCTTGATAGCTGCCATCCTGGACCTGGCGGCACCACTCGAGATTGTCCAGGTACCATTGCACGGTCTTGCGCAAGCCCGAGGCAAAGGTTTCCTGCGGTACCCAGCCGAGCTCACGCTCGATCCTGCCAGCATCGATAGCGTAGCGCAGGTCATGTCCTGGGCGATCCTGGACGTGGGTGATCAGGTCGGCGTAGCGGGTCACCCCGGCGGGGTGCGCAGGGGCCAGCTCTTCCAGCAGCGCACACACGGCCTGCACCACGTCGATGTTCTTCTGCTCGTTGTGGCCACCGATGGTGTAGGTCTGGCCGACCTCTCCAGTGGTTACGATCCGGAGCAGGGCGCGGACGTGATCCTCGACGTACAGCCAGTCGCGGACTTGCTGGCCATCGCCGTACACCGCAAGCGGTTTGCCGGCCAGGGCATTGAGGATGATCAACGGGATCAGTTTCTCGGGGAAGTGATATGGGCCGTAGTTGTTGGAGCAGTTGCTGATCACTGTCGGCAGGCCGTAGGTACGTTGCCAGGCGCGGACCAGATGATCGGCTGCCGCCTTGCTGGCCGAGTAGGGAGAGCTCGGGGCGTACGGGGTATTTTCATCGAACAGTCCGTCGGGGCCGTGCAGGTCGCCGAACACTTCGTCGGTGGAAACGTGGTGGAAGCGGAATCTGTCGCGGGCAGGCTTTTCCAGCGAGCTCCAGTAGCCGCGAGCGGCCTCCAGCAGGCTGTAGGTGCCGACGATATTGGTGTGGATGAAGTCCGCTGGGCCATCAATGGAGCGGTCGACGTGCGACTCCGCGGCCAGATGCATGATGGCGTGTGGCTGGAACCTGGCAAGCATGGCGCTGACACTGACTTGGTCGGCGATATCGGCCTGGACAAATTCATAGCGGGGGTGGTCGGCGATTCGCTGCAGCGACTGCAGGTTGCCCGCGTAGGTCAACTTGTCGAGATTGAGCACTTCATGATCGGTGTGTTCGATCAGATAGCGGACCAGGGCCGAGCCGATGAAGCCGGCGCCGCCGGTGACGAGAATGCGCATGTGCGGGTGCCTGTGCGGAAAGTGTATTGCCAGATGCCTAGCTTGTTGGCTGGGGCCGCTCGTGGCAAGTCGTGAATGCACGACGGCCTGTCGTCTGTGCAAGGCTGCCACTTGCTTATCACCCTCGGTGGTGGCGATATAAGCGACAAAAAAACGAGGTTCCCCGTTCATGCCCCTGAGCACCCTGATCCAGCGTTCGAGCCAGCCCAGTCCTTCACTTGGCGAGGCCCATGCCCATGCCCTGCTGAGGTCGTACTACGACTTGCAGGGCACGTTGCAGGTGCTGGGCAGCCAGCAGGACCTCAACTTCCGCGTGGACAGCGACCAGGGCCGCTTCGTGCTCAAGGTCTGCCATGGCAGCTATGCGCAAGTCGAACTGCAGGCCCAGCACGCGGCGCTGGCGTTCCTGCATGGGCAAGGCGTGCCAGTGCCGGTAGTGCGCACAGCCAGTACCGGCGGGCTATTGCTGGACCTCGAGGTCGATGGCCAGCCGCTTCGGGCCCGCCTGCTCGATTACATCGACGGGCAGCCACTGACCCGCCTGGGCCATCTGCCAGCGCGGGTGATGGCTGAGCTCGGCACGCTTTGCGCCCGTGTCGATAAGGCGCTGGCCGACTTCGACCATCCAGGCCTCGAGCGCACCTTGCAGTGGGATCCACGCCATGCCCAGGTACTGATCCAGCATTTGTCGCCCGTGTTGCAGGATGCCCAGCGCCGGGCGCAGGTGGAGCAGGTCGCCCAGGCGGCATCCGCACGTCTGCAACCGTTAATTGACCTGCTACCGACCCAGGCCGTGCACCTGGACATCACTGACGACAACGTGGTCTGGGCCCGCGATGCCGAGCGGCAGTGGCAGGTGCAGGGTGTCATCGACTTCGGTGACCTGGTGCGTACCTGGCGAATCGCCGATCTGTCGGTGACCTGCGCGGCCTTGCTGCATCACGCCGAGGGTGACCCGCTGCGGATCCTGCCGGCGGTCAGCGCCTATCATGCCGTGAATCCCCTGCATGATGCCGAGTTGCGTGCCCTCTGGCCGCTGGTACTCAACCGCGCGGCCGTGCTGGTGCTCAGCAGCGAGCAGCAACTGGCCATCGATCCGGACAACCGATACACCCGCGACAACATCGCCCATGAATGGGAAATCTTCGATACCGCTTGCTCCGTGCCCGCGGCTTTGATGGAGGCGGCGATCCTCCAGGCGGCTGGGCGCAAACCGGCCAGCATCGATCTTGGCGATTGCGCCGTGTTGCTGCCGACGCTGAACAGTGAGGCGGTGACCCGAGTCGACCTGGGCGTGCTCAGCCCCTGCTGCGAGGCGGGCAACTGGGAGCAACCGGGCTTTGACCAGAGTCTGCTTGCTGCCCAGCCGGGGCCGGCGTGCAGCCTGCATGGGCAGTACCGCCTGTCGCAAACGCACATTGACCGACCTGAAGAACCGGCCACCTGCGCCCTGGGCGTGGAGCTGAACCTGTCGCCCGGCACCGCGTTACAAGCGCCCGAGGGCGGGGTATGGCAATGCATCGGCGATGGTCGTGGCTGCTTGCGCACCGCGCACTGGAACCTGTGGCTCGAAGGCCTGGAAGAGGCGCCGACCGATGGCCAAGCGCTGCTCAAGGGCCAGGTCATCGGCGCGACCTGTGGGTTTATCCGCGTGCAACTGTGCGTGGATACCGATACCTGTCCACCGTTTTTCGCCACGCCTTCTCACGCTGCCGCCTGGCTGGCCCTGTGCCCGTCACCGCGCACCCTGCTGGGCTTCGACTGCGATGCCGAGCCGCTGGCCGACGCGCAAGCCCTGCTGGCCCGTCGCGATGCCAGCTTCGCCCGCTCGCAGAAGCATTACTACGCCCAGCCTCCGCATATCGAGCGTGGCTGGCGCAACTACCTGATCGACATGCAGGGCCGTTCCTCTCTGGACATGCTCAACAATGTCGCGGTGCTTGGCCATGGTCATCCGCGCATGGCCGCCGAGTCGGCGCGCCAGTGGTCGCTGGTCAACACCAACTCGCGCTTCCACTATGCGGCCATTGCCGAGTTTTCCGAGCGCTTGCTGGAAGTGGCCCCGGAGGGCTTCGACCGGGTGTTCCTGGTCAACAGCGGCACCGAGGCCAATGACCTGGCGATCCGTCTGGCCTGGGCCTATAGCGGCGGGCGCGATCTGCTCAGCGTGCTGGAGGCCTACCACGGCTGGTCGGTGGCTACTGACGCGATCTCCACCTCCATCGCCGACAACCCCCAGGCCCTGGAGACCCGGCCGGACTGGGTGCATCCGGTGGAGGCGCCGAATACCTTCCGCGGGCGCTACCGGGGCGCTGACAGCGCCGCCGACTACCTCCGCGATGTCGATGCCAAGCTGGCCGACCTCGACGCCCGTGGTCGCCAGCTGGCCGGGATGATCTGCGAACCGGTGTACGGAAACGCCGGGGGCATCTCGTTGCCGCCGGGCTACCTGCGCGAGGCCTACGCCAAGGTGCGCCAGCGCGGCGGGGTGTGCATCGCCGACGAGGTGCAGGTCGGTTACGGGCGCCTGGGCGAGTATTTCTGGGGTTTCGAGGAGCAGGACGTGGTGCCGGACATCATCACCATGGCCAAGGGCATGGGCAACGGCCAGCCGCTGGGTGCGGTGATCACCCGGCGCGAGATCGCCGAGGCGCTGGAGGCCGAGGGCTACTTCTTCTCGTCGGCCGGTGGCAGCCCGGTCAGTTGCCGCATCGGCATGGCGGTGCTGGACGTAATGCGTGATGAAGGGTTGTGGGACAACGCCCGAGACGTGGGCCGTTACTTCAAGGCTCGGCTGCAGGCATTGGTCGATAAATATCCGCTTGCTGGCGCCGCCCATGGTTCCGGGTTCTACCTGGGGCTGGAGCTGGTACGCGATCGCCAGACGCTGGAACCGGCGACCGAGGAGACCATGATCCTGTGCGATCGCCTGCGTGACCTGGGGATCTTCATGCAACCGACCGGCGACTACCTGAACATCCTCAAGATCAAACCACCGATGTGCACCACGCGGGCCAGCGTGGATTACTTCGTCGACAGCGTGGAGCGGGTCCTCGGCGAAGGGCTCTGATTCAAGGCATGCAGGCCTGGCAAGTCGATTGTTATCGGTTCGCCAGGCTTTTTTATGCCTAAATATTTTGTGATTATCTATTTAAAGTCGATATTTATCGGTTGTAATATCGTCTGATCATTACGCTGCCTATACTGGCGGGCCTGCATCTTTTCCGATCACCGACCTGGCGCCCCTGGCCCCGGGCCTTCGCAGAGGTTACCCATGAAGACCCTCAACTCGACCCCCCGCGCCGACGGTTTCCACATGCCCGCCGAGTGGGCCCCGCAGACCCAGGTGTGGATGGTCTGGCCGGAGCGTCCGGACAACTGGCGCCTGGGCGGCAAGCCGGCACAGGCCGCGCATGTGACCCTGGCCAAGGCCATCGCCCGCTTCGAGCCGGTCACCGTGGCGGTGTCCGCCGGCCAGTACGAGAACGCCCGTCGCCAGCTCGACCTGCCCAACATCCGCGTGGTCGAGATCAGCAACGACGACGCCTGGGTGCGTGACACCGGCCCGACCTTCGTCATCAACGACCACGGCGAGGTACGCGGCGTGGACTGGGGCTTCAACGCCTGGGGCGGCTTCGATGGCGGCCTGTACGCGCCCTGGAACCGTGACGAGGAGCTGGCCGCCAAGGTCATGGAGATGGAGCGCGTGCAGCGTTACCACACCGAAGGCTTCGTGCTCGAAGGCGGTTCGATCCACGTCGATGGCGAAGGCACCCTGATCACCACCGAAGAATGCCTGCTCAACCGCAACCGCAACCCGCACCTGGATCGCGAACAGATCGAGGAGATCCTGCGCGAGCACCTGGCGGTCGAGACCATCGTCTGGCTGCCGGACGGCCTGTACAACGACGAGACCGATGGCCACGTCGACAACTTCTGCTGTTACGTCAGCCCAGGCGAAGTGTTACTGGCCTGGACCGATGATTCCAATGACCCCAACTATGCGCGCTGCCACGCCGCCTACGAGGTGCTGAAAAACACCCGCGACGCCAAAGGGCGCGAGTTCGTGGTGCACAAGATGCCGATTCCGGGGCCGCTTTACGCCACCCAGGCCGAATGCGATGGCGTCGATCATGTGGTGGGCAGCCAAGAGCGTGACCCTTCGGTACGCCTGGCCGGGTCCTATGTGAACTTCCTGATCGTCAATGGCGGCATCATCGCGCCGAGCTTCGACGACCCTGCTGATGCGCAAGCCAGAGCTATCCTGGCCAAGGTCTTCCCGGATCACGAAGTGGTGATGATCCCGGGGCGTGAGCTGCTGTTAGGCGGTGGCAACATCCACTGCCTGACCCAGCAGCAACCGGCTCCGGTAAAACGTTGATCGGCCAATGAGTGAAAAACCCGTCGAAAGGCGGGTTTTTTTGCTCGCGATAGTCGGTCGGGCGGCATGGCACAGCAATTGTATTGATTTTTCCTCGTACTTCAGACGAATGGGCCTACGCCATTCTGTAACGCATCTGAAGTAACTTAGCCGCTCACTCGGCCCAGGGAGTACGTGAGGAAATGAACGCAGCAAGTGAGTCGGCTTTGCCCTCAACGGCGGCCAGTCACCAATCGCTCAGAATCCTGGCTCAGTGGTTGAAACGTCATGGAGACGATCGGGTCAGGACGACCGACCCACGACGCCTGCTGGATGGGCGATACCCCCAAGGCCTGATCAGCGAGGAAGAGCTCGAAGCTCTGCTGGCTGTCTGGCATTGACCGGGAAGGATCCCGCCGCAGAAAAAAACGCCACCGCAATTGCGGTGGCGTTTTCGTTTGGGCGACCCGTCCTTGACGTCCGCTCCGGATTGCAACTCAGAAGCTGTAGGTCCCGGTCACCACCAGGCTGCGCGGATCGCCCACCTGGATCTGCGCCGCGCTGGTGGCCGAGCTGTAGTAGGTCTTGTCGGTGATGTTGCTCAACGCCGCGCGAACATCCCAGTCGTGGGTGCGATAACCGGCCAGCGCGTCCCAGCGGCCGTAGCCCGGCAGGATCACGGTGTTCTGGTTGTCGGCGTAGCGGTCGCCGACCAGGGTCAAACCGGTTTCGGCGTACCAGCCCAGCTCCGGCTTCCAGGTCACGAACAGGCTGGCGTTACGTTTGGCCACATCATTGATGCGGTTGCCCTGCTGGCCGTTGTTGTCCTTGACGATGGTCGCGTCCTGCAGACCGATGCCGCCGCGCACGTACCAGTTGCCCACCACGTTGCCGGTGGCGGTCAGCTCGATGCCGCGCGAGCGTTGCAGGCCGCTGAGCTGGATCAGTTCCGGGTTGATCGGGTCGCGGGTACGGCGGTTGTACAGTTCCAGTTCGTAGATCGCCAGGGTGGTGCTCAGGCGTTCGTCGAACCATTCGCTCTTGACCCCGATTTCCTTCTGCCGGGTCTGTTCCGGGTCGGTCTGGTTGGCGTTGCCGGCCGCGCCGGGGGTGATGCCGATCAGGCCGCCACCGACCGGAGAGTAGGTCTTGCTCCAGGAGGCATAGAAGGAGTGGTCCTGCCAGGGGGTGTACACCACGCCAATACGCGGACTGAAACTGTTGTCCTTCTGCTTTTCCGAGATGTCTCGGAGTTTGTTGGTGGTGTCCACCTCGAACTGGTCGAAGCGCACGCCGGCCAGCAGCTGCCACTGGTCGTTGAGGCGGATCTGGTCCTGCAGGTAGATCCCTCGGCTCTCGACGTCAGTGTGGTTGTTGCTGGACACCCGCATGATGCCGTTGTGCTGTTGGCTGGCCGTGGCCCCCTGCAGCGGTACCGAGGGCACGCCTACGCCTTGGCTCAGCAGCGAGTTGCGACGCTGTTCGCCCATTTCCAGGCCCACCAGCAGCGTGTGCTCCAGACCGAAGGTTTCTACATGACCTTCGAGTTCGATGGTGTTGTAGAGATTGCGGGTGCTCAGGTCCTGCTGCCAGCGTTGGCGGTCTACCAGACCGGCAGCAGGGCGGTAGGCGGTCAGGTAGGTGTTGTCGAAGTCGCTCTCCAGGGTGAACAGGCTGAAGGTGTGGCGCAGTTGCCACTGGTCGTTCAGCTCATAGTTCAGGCGCGAACGCAGCGACTCGGCGCGGTCGTTGATGTAGTCGCGCTGGGTGTCGCCGTAGGTGGTCTTGCGGCTGACATCGGCCGGGCGCCCGGTGAGCGGGTTGCCGGGGATGCCACGGTCGGGCGTGCGGTCGTAGCGGCTGTACTCGTACTGCACCAGCCAGTTCAGCTCGGGGGTGATCTGCCAGCTCATGGACGGGGCGAACAGTTGGCGGTGGTTGCCATCGATGCCGTCGCGGAAGCTGTTCTTGTCCTCGTTGCCCAGGTTCAGGCGCAGGCTGAGGGTGTCGCTGGGGTCGGCGCTGAGGTCGGCGTACAGGCTGCGCAGGTCCTGGCTGCCACCTTGTGCCTCGATGGTCGAGCGACGGCCGTGCTCCGGTGCCTTGCTCACCCGGTTGACGATACCGCCCTGGCTGCCACGGCCATAAAGCACTGCCGCCGGCCCCTTGAGCACCTCGACCCGCTCGATGTTGTGCAGATCACGGGTGTACTGGCTGTCGTCGCGGACACCGTCCAGGTAGAAGTCGTTGCTGGCGTCGAAGCCGCGGATACGCAGGCTGTCGAAGCGGGTGTCGGCGCCGCTGCTGACGTTGGGGATGCCTTCCAGCGCCTTGCCCAGGTTGCTGCTGCCGTAGTCCAGCACGTTGCGGGTCTTCACCGAATCGATGGCCTGTGGCACGTAGCGCGCGGGGGTCGAGGTGCGGGTCGCGGTGGTCACGTCCTTGACTCGCGGGTTGTCCTCTTCGCGGGTGCTGTCGGCTGTCACCGAGGTTTCCGGCAGGGTCGTGGTGGCAGCACTGGCCAGGCCGGCGCTGAACAGCAGCGACAGGCCCAGGGTCAAGGGTGAAAGGCGGCAGGGGGCAGGCATCGAAGGCGTCCAAGGGAGGGAGTGAGAAATTGGGCGCGAATGGTAATGCTTGCTATTTGCTGTTGCATCGACATTTGTAAAGGGTTGTCTTTACAAATGTTTCAAGATGTTGCTATTCATTCGGATTGATTTGAAATTATCTTGGCATTCATGGGGATGCATTTCCGGAATGGCTTGTGGGAGCGGCGGTGCGTGCAATGCTGCTCTGCGCGTGACAGCGCAGCCGGAAGGGCAGGGCACTTTCCAACAGGCTGTCGGAAGGCCTGCGGAAGCATGGCCGTATGACGGTTTTATGGATTTCGGCTGCTTTGCACAAAAGAGACAAATTTGCGCTGACCCACGGCAGATATGCATGGAAATGCACCAGCGCTGACCTTGTTTTTGGTTATATCAACCTGCATTTCACGTTTTTTTGACATGTATAAGCAGGCAGGGCTAGGATTCGGGCTCTACGCCTGCTGGCCATTCTCTGGCCATGCGGCTGCAAGGCCCGTTGCAGACAATTGGCGGGCCTTCGGCTTGGATCCGCATAGCGTCGAACCTACGAAGGGGCGTTGGTTCCTGGCGTTCTGATGCAGAGCGTTTTTGAATACGAAATAAGGAAAATAACATGTTGAAAACCAGGATCAGCCTGGTCGCCCTGGCGATGATCGCCGCGACCCAGGCACAGGCCAATGACCAGGCCGAGAGCAAGGGCTTCATCGAGGACAGCCACGCCAACGTCCTTCTGCGCAACGCCTTCATCAACCGTGACAAGAAGCATCACACCAACGACCAGTCCCAGTGGGGCCAGGGCGTCATCGCCAACTTCTCCTCCGGTTTCACCCAGGGTACCGTCGGTGTAGGTGTCGATGCGTTTGGCCTGTACGCCCTGCGCCTGGATGGCGGCAAGGGCCGTAACCAGGGTGGCGGTGTCGACTTCTTCAAGCGTTCGGACCCCACCCTTCCTGACGAAAAAACCAACGCTTCGCATAACCTGGCCCGTGGTGGCGCTGCGGTGAAGTTCCGTGTGTCCAACACTGTGCTCAAGTACGGTGACCAGATGCCGGCCTTGCCGGTTCTGCAGTACGACGACGGTCGCCTGCTGCCAGAAAGCTTCACCGGCACCATGATCACCTCCAAGGAGATCAAGGGCCTGGAAATCAACGCCGGCCGCTTCACCCAGGAAGCGCGCAAGAGCGCCGAGCGTCGTGATGGCGGCGGCCTGAAGTCGATCAACGTGCTCGGCGGCAGCTACAAGTTCACCGACAACTTCACCGCGTCGCTGTACACCGCCGACAACGAAGACGTGATGAAGAAGCACTACCTGGGCCTGAACTACGTCTTCCCGATTGCCAGCGACCAGTCCCTGACCCTGGACTTCAACGGCTACAAGTCGGACATCGACAACAAGTACGTGCGTGCCGCCAAGCTCAACGGCGACTCCAACACCATCTGGAGCCTGGCCGCCACCTACGCCTACGGCCCGCACTCGTTCACCCTGGCGCACCAGCGCAGCACCGGCAGCACCGGCTACAACTACGGCTGGTACCAGAACGATGGTGGCGTGGGTGACGGTGGCTCGACCATCTACCTGGCCAACTCCTACTGGTCCGACTTCAACGCAGAAGACGAGCGCTCCTGGCAGCTGGGCTATGGCCTGGACTTTGGCGCCTTCGGCGTTCCGGGGCTGACCTACAAGTTTGCCTATGTCGTGGGTGATAACATCAACACCCGTAAAGTCGGCGCCCCACAAGGCTTCGGTGAAGGTAAAGAGCGCGAGATCTTCAACCAGATCCGTTACGTGGTTCAGGAAGGCCCGGCCAAGGACCTGTCCGTCAAACTGCGTAGCTCCTTCCTGCGGACCAACAATGCTGTCCAGCAGAACGGTTACAACGACGACGGCAACGAAGTCCGCGTATTCGTCGAGTACCCGATCAGCATCTTCTGATCCTGATCTTGCGTCACCCGCAGCCCCGGCCTATGCCGGGGCTGTTTCTTTCCGCAGCACGCTGGCCGTCACCGGCGCCACCTCGATTTCCCCCGTCTCCGGCGCAAAGCTGTCACTGCGCGCCATCCGCCACATCCGTGCATAGAACTCGCTGTCGATCGCACCGCTGAGCAATTCGCCCGGCTTGAGGAAGGTGTGCAGTTGCGAGAACAGGCCGATCTCGCTGGCGCTGATACGCCGCGCCAGGTGCTTGGGCTTGAGTTCAGTAGGATGGTCCAGGCCGGCAGCGGCAAGCATCTCGGCCAGGGCATGCAGGGTATTGCGGTGGAAGCTTGCGACCCGCTCGGCCTTCTCCGGCACCACCAGCGCGCGCTGGCGCAACGCATCCTGGGTCGCCACGCCGGTCGGGCACTTGTTGGTGTGGCAGCTTTGCGACTGGATGCAGCCGATGGCGAACATGAAGCCCCGGGCCGAGTTGACCCAGTCCGCGCCGATGGCCAGCACGCTGGCGATGTCGAAGGCGCTGACCAGCTTGCCCGCCGCGCCGATGCGGATGCGCTCCCGCAGGTTCAACCCCACCAGGGTGTTGTGCACGAACATCAGGCCCTCGCGCAGCGGCACGCCCATGTTGTCGGAGAACTCCCGGGGCGCCGCGCCGGTGCCGCCTTCCTTGCCGTCGACGACGATGAAGTCCGGGGTGATGCCGGTGGCCAGCATGGCCTTGGCGATGCCCATGAACTCCCACGGGTGGCCCAGGCAGAACTTGAAGCCCACCGGCTTGCCGCCGGACAGCTCGCGCAGCCGGGCGACGAACTGCAGCAGTTCCCGCGGTGTGGCGAAAGCACTGTGGGCGGCCGGCGAGATGCAGTCCTCGCCCTCGCGCACGCCTCGGGTGGCGGCAATCTCGGCGCTGACCTTGTGCCCCGGCAGGATCCCGCCATGGCCCGGCTTGGCGCCCTGGCTGAGCTTGATCTCGATCATCTTCACCTGGGCGGCGCGGGCCTGCTCGGCGAAGCGCTCGGGGTCGAACTGGCCGTCTTCGCTGCGGCAGCCGAAATAGCCGCTACCGATTTCCCAGATCAGGTCGCCGCCGTGTTCGCGGTGGTAGGGGCTGATGCTGCCCTCGCCGGTGTCATGGGCGAAGCGGCCCAGGCGCGCGCCCTTGTTCAGCGCGGCGATGGCATTGGCGCTGAGGGCGCCGAAGCTCATGGCCGAGATGTTGAAGATCGACGCCGAGTACGGTTGGCGGCACTGTGGGCCGCCGATGCGAATGCGGAACGACGCAGGGTCGGGCATCGGCACCGGCAGCATCGAGTGGCTGATGAACTCGAAGCCCGGCTTGTAGGCATCGTTGAGCGTGCCGAAGGCTTTCTCGGCACTCTCGTTCTTGGCCCTGGCGTAGACCAGTGAACGCTGGGCGCGGGAGAACGGCAGCTTGTCGTCGTCGCCCTCGATCAGGTACTGGCGGATCTCCGGGCGGATGGTCTCGATCAGGTAGCGGATATTGCCCAGGATCGGATAGTTGCGGCGCACGGCGTGGTGGCGTTGGCGCAGGTCGTTGAGGCCGACCAGGCTGAGCAGGGCGCTGACGACGGTGAAGGGCCAGAGCCAGGTGTGGGCAAGCAGGAAAGGGGCACTGGCAATCGTGAAGACCAGACACAGGAACAGGCAGGCATAGCGGCTGGGGAGCGAGTCTTTCATGGGTCCATCGCAGGCGGGATGACCCGGCCTAGGATAGGCAAAGGCTGCGCAGGGAAAACCTGGGGTTTCGGTAAAAGACTGTTACTCGACGCGGAATTGCCTGGGGCGGTAGCTACGGCCAGTTTCGATGGGAGCCCAGGTCGCGGTATCCGATCAGGTGAACTGGATGAAGAAGAAGCCGGCTTCATCACCTTGCTTGCCGCAATGGTCGTGGCTGTTGCTGTGTGATCTGCCTGCCAATGGCCTACGCCTTGAGCAACTCGGGATAGTCGCTGAACCAATAGTGCAGGGCGTCCTGGTTGAGGCCATGCTCTCCGCGCCAGAAGTCCATCGGGTAGCTCCAGTCAGATGATCGCGCGCTGCGTGGCGCCAGACCGAGGTTGGTGTAGCGGTACAGCAGGCCTGGATGTTCCGGCGTCTGCAGTATCCCGCAGTGCCCAAGTAGATCGAGGAAACCTCGGCCTTCTTCCTCGCTCATCTTGATACCTGGCAGTTTGCGCAGCAGCTTGAGCAGTTCCTTGGGCTTGGTCGGGGCCGGAACATTACGGATAAGATCAATGACAGAGACCATCAATTCGAAATTTTCCGGTCGCAGCTTCGCCGCAGCGTTGTGCTCTTGCAGCATGAACGCGATGTGCAGGATATCGCCACCTAATACGGCTCCGACGAAAAAACGAACCCGGTTGAGTTGCATGAAGTTGACATCGATCTGCTCGAACGCGCTGCAAACCTGGCAAGTCAGTTGATCGTGCACCGTGAAGGGATGTTTGGGCAGGTGTGTAGCGCAAGCAAAAGCCGACATTGCCGCGCGCAGACTCGCTTCATTACGTTCGACACCTACAAGAAAGTTGCCAACGATCTCGCTCTTACGTGCCTTGGCTTGCTCGGTGAACAAACAGTCAAGAACCTGATCGTGTCCTTGATGGCAGCGCCCGGTCGCCAGGCCTGTTGCAAGTAATCTCTCGCTGGGTGGTTCCAGAGGGTTCTGGGCCTTCAGGGCCTTGCGTAGTTCGGCAGTGTTCTCATACATGTTCATCCTCCGCAGCTACTTGCCTTGGTCTTTATCGATGACGCTTGCTGGAGAGCCATTGAATGCGATGGTTTCCATCAGGTCACTTCCAGGCGCGCGCGACGTTACGTGCTAACTGCTGGCACCTGCTGCTATCGTGGGCGAGCAGTGCTGCTTCAAGTCGGCGTCTCCAGTGCCAGGACCTTCCAGCTCGCCTTGCGTTTACGCTCGATGAGTGCGGCCAGGGCCTTGGCGGTCGGAGCACCCTTGCCGGTGAACTTCACCGGTGCCAGGGTCAGCAGTGTGACCTTCTCGTTTTCGGGAATCCGCTCGCCATCACCATGCTTGTTCCAGGGCTTGTCCACCGCCAACAGCGCATCCACCTCGCCAGGCCAGTGCAGGTCGGCAAACTGTGCATCGTCACGCTGGAACAGCATGCCCTCGGCCACAGGGCCGTGCTCGAAGGTTCTGGCGGCGAGGCGTGCCAGCATTCCTACCGGAAAACTCCAGGCGTCAGGCACCGGCAATCCGATCTGGGGCAGTGCCCAGTCACCTGGCAGGCAGAGAAACAACTCGGTCATCGGGGCAACTTGGTACAGACCGGAGGTGAACAGCAGCTTGTAGTCGGTCTTGCCATCGATCAGGCTGACATGCAGCGTGCTGTGTGGGTCTTCACTGGGAGGACAGAACGCGGTGGGCAGGACCCACCCAGCGGTATTGTGCACGAAGGTGACAATGGCCTGTCCGGCGCCTTCGGCATCAGCGCCCTCGACATCGTTGATGCTGCGTGCGCCGTGTTCGAGCAGCAGATCGACCGTGCGCTGATGCCCCCATTCGCGTGCAGCGTCCAGTGCGCTGTCATTGGCGCGTCGGTGCAGGCGATTGACCTGTGCGCCTCGCGTCAGCAGCAGTGCAACGACCTCGTTGTGGCCCGATTGGGCCGCTGCGTATAGCGGTGGGCAGACGCTGAGCGGCAAGCCGTCGACCAGAGCACCGGCATCGAGCAGGCAAACGCAGGTTTCAAGGTGCCCTTCACTGGCTGCCAGTTCGAGAGCGCTGGCATGGCCCTCGTCTACATACGGCTGGTTAGGCGCCAGGCCCAGCTCCAGGAGCAGGCCACAGTTCGCAGTCTGTCCGGCCCGGGCAGCCATATGCAGCAGCCCTTCCTCGTCGGCCTCGCCATAGCGGGGCAGCACCAGCAGCTCGGGGTATTTCTGTGCGAACGCACGTAGCCGCTCCAGCTTGCCCTCTTCTACATCGTCATAGAGGCGGTCGAGCTTGGTCTCATGCTTTTCGTAGAGTTGTTGCCAACCGATCATCAAATAGCGGTTCCCCGTCCGAGGGTCTGGTTCAGGTTAAGTAAGGCCCTTGTCAGCCCCACGGAAATATCACTTGCCCGGGCGGGGGATCAAGGCAAACTGGAATGCTTCCGGGCAGTGCTGCTCGAGCCAGTTCTTTGCCCGTTCACTGACGAGATAGCCGCCGTGCACATCGGCCTTGAAGAAGTCGGCGTGCTCATCAGCACGGACTACCTCCAGGTAATGAGAGGGATCATTGCTCTTTACACTCTCGTCCATGCGCAAGGCGACCTTGCCAGCGACGTAGGCGCACCAGAACGCCGGCATGCGTGCCGCCAGTTGTGGGTCATGGGGGCGTGACTCGATGATCGATTCGGGCTCGCCATCCAGCTCCAGGTAGACGCTGATGCCCTTGGCCGCGTCCCATTGCTGCCAGTCGAGTTCGACAATATGGGACTTTTCCAGATGCTCGAAGCGGCTGATACCTTTCAGGCCAGAGTTCTCCAACGCCTCCTTTGTCGGCTCGGTCAGTACCAGCAGGCCAGAGCGGATGTAGGCGGGCGGTGTGTAGGGACCGGTACGCTCGATGCTGTCAATGTCGGTATCTTCGTCCCAGGCGATCATGCCGTAGGCTAGCACTTCACCCCAATCGCCCCAGGGTGTTTGTGCGTTGCTGACAAAATAGATGTTCATATTAGGCTTCACGGCTCTTGCTGTTCTGGTCGCAACATCTTTCATGGAGCCATTGCCATGAGGGGGCCGTGCAACAGTTGTACTGCCCATGCGACGCCCAGCGAGCAGATTGGCTGCCAAGGACTTAAACCTTGAGCAGCTCGGGATAGTCACTGAACCAATAGTCCAGGGCATCCTGGTTGAGACCATGCTCTCCGCGCCAGAAGTCCATCGGGTAGCTCCAGTCCGACGATCGCGCGCTGCGTGGCGCCAGGCCGAGGTTGGTGTAGCGGTACAGCAGGCCAGGGTGCTCCGGGGTCTGCAGTATCCCGCAGTGTCCAAGCAGGTCGAGGAAACCCCGGCCTTCTTCTTCGCTCATCTTGATGCCGGGTAGTTTACGCAGCAGCTTGAGCAGGTCCTTGGGTTTGGTCACGGCAGGCACGTTACGGATCAGGTCCAGAATCGACACCATCAGGTCCAGGTTACCCGGCCGTTCTCTCGGCCCGGCGTTATGTTCCTGCAACTGGAACGCGATGTGGGAGGGGCTGCCGAAAAGCGCTGCGCCGATCAGAAAACGCACCCTGTTGAGGGCAATGAAGTTGACTTCGCGCTCCTTGAAGAAACTGCAGACCTGACAGTTCAGTTGGTCCTGCGCCGTGAAGGCGTGTTGCGGCAGGTGTGTCGCGCAAGCATAGGCCGACAGAGCCGCGCGCAGGTAGGCCTGGTTGCGCTCGACACCGGTGAGAAAGTTGGCGACCACCTCTTTCTTCACCACGGTCTCTCGCTCCTTGAACAGCCAGGTAAGCACCTGGTCATGGCTCATCCTGCGGGTCTCGGTCGCCAGGCCTGTGGCTACCAGCGCCGAGCTTGGTGGCTCGCTGGGATGCTGGGCCTTGAGGATCTTGCAAAGTTGTTCCGGAGTTGCAGTCATGTTCATTTCCCGCAGGAGCTTTTGTTGGCCTTGGGGGGCAGGGCGCCACGGCTGTCGAGCACGGGCAGTTGCGTGACTTTGCTGACACCGCGTGCCTTCAGGAAGTCGTTGGCGAGCGCTATCCGCTCGAGGCCAGGGTCTTTTTTCGCCTTGGCGTCGGAGATGCCATAGATCTTGTTGCCTCGCACGTTCGGGTTCTTCCTGCCGAGCACTTCTCGCTCGCGGATCCCTGAATCTTCGATGCCGCGTATCGTGTCGTAGTCGGTACCAATCGGTGTCACGCGGTTGATGCGGTCACCTTCCTTGAGGCGTGGGCCGTCTGCGCCTTTGGTTTCCATATGTCGGCGTACCACGCCTTCGAGCGTATCGTTGTCCGAGGCTCGCCCGTTGTAATACGGGTTGCCTTTCTCGTCGGAAAGGAAATAGCTCCAGTCCAACCCGTGCGGATCTATCCCGCCGATAGGGTTCGGTGCATAGCGGTACAGGTTGATGCCGCCTTCCAGGCCGATAGGGTCGGGCTGAGTGAAGCGGCCGCTCTGTGGGTCATAGTAGCGGAACAGGTTGTAGTGCAGGCCTGTCTCACGGTCCAGGTACTGACCTTGAAAGCGCAGGTTTTGCTGTTCGATGAAGTCGTCAGCCCGCCACTCGCGTAAGGTCATGCCCCAGGCGGAGCATTCGCCCTCCCAGGCCAACGTACCGTCACTGTCGGTCAGTTGCTCGGGCAGACCGTTGAGGGCGTTGTGGTAATGGAACGTGCGTTGATGCGCACCTTGACCGTCGACACGTGCCAGGACTCTGTAGCCCGGTTCATAGACATATAGGGTGAGGTGGCCGTTGCAGCGCTCTTGCAGCAATTTGAGACCGTCCCAGCCAAAGTCGGTGCTGCCCAGCAGATTGCCCTGATCGTCTTGCTCGGTCTTGCCGATGCGGCGCCCGAGAGGGTCATAGTGCAGTTTGACGATGCGCTCGCGTCCGCCGCGTATAGAGCGCACTTGAACAAGGCGATGATGCTGGTCGTAGCTCATATGCTGTTCGCCATACAGCGTGCTACGTTTTTCCGAAAGGCGTCCGAAACCGTCATAGCGGTAGTGGCGATCTTCCAGTTGGAGCAACTGGTCATGGCGGGCGACTTGCCCAGCACCGGGCACACGGTTTGCCGCAGCGTCATAGAGGTATTGTTCGTTTTGGCCTGGCAACGGTCCCTGGTTGGCGAGCAGGCGATCCGTTGCGTCGTAATGCATCAGCAGCTGATGCTGATGATCGGGTTGCTGGCGCAGGTAGCGCACCAGATTGTCGCGATCATCGAAGTCGAAGCGCTGCTGCCAAGGCGCGGGCAGGTGTTCGTTGTGGTCGGCGCCCCAGCGCAGACGGGCGCTCGGCCGGCCACTGAGGTCATATTGGCTACGGGTCAGCAGCCGTCCCTGGGTTCGCGAGACCTCACGGTGCAGGCGATCGCGCTCGAAATCGCAGATCACCTGCCCGTCGATGTTGATCTGATGGAGGTGTCCCGAGCCATACACCAGGCGGTTCAGTTGGCGGCCATCGGGCAGCCGCGTCTGCAAGCGATTGTCCAGTGCGTCGTAGGTGTGCTCCAGCCTTCCGGCACTGTTGCTTTCGGCAGTGCGGCGTCCGCAGGCATCATGCTCGAACGCGACGCGTTGCACATTCCCCTGACGATCCTCGCTGATCACCTCCATCAACCGGTCCATCGGATCGAGACTGTAGGTAGTGCTGTCGTCCTCGGTAAGCAACGCAACCAGCCTGCCGGCGGCGTCACGTCGAAGGCGGTGATGGATCGGCGCCTCTCCGGCGCCCGGCGCCGGAATGAAGTCCATGGCGATGATCTGGCCGAGTCCATCGTACTGATAGGCCCTGCGACTGCCATCCAGATTTTCATGCACGGCTAGGCGGTTCGCCTCATCCCAAGTGAAACGATAGGACTCACCGTTGCTGTTGGTCAGTGCCACCAGCCGTGTGCAACGGTCATAGGTAAACAGTGTCGGACGGCCGAGGTTGTCCCGCTGCTCGATGAGCTGGCCATTCAGGTCATAGCGAAAATGCTCGGTGTTGCCGAGCGGATCGATGAAGCATTCGAGCAGGCCCGAGGCGGTGTACCTGTACTGGACAATGCGCCCATCCGCCAGCTCCTGGCGTATCCGATGTCCCAAGGCATCGTGTTGGAAGTGGCTGGTCTGGCCGAGGGCGTTGGTCAGACTCTGCAAATGGCCGCGCCGGTCGTAGCGCAACCGTGTAGCGTAGCCTGAGCAGTCCACCTGCTCGATCAGCAGACCTTGTTCGTTCCAGCGCTGACGTTGGCGCTTGCCCGTGGCGTCGATGGTTTCCAGCGGTAGGCCATGTTCGTCATGGCGGTAGCGCGTCACCTCGCCCAAGGGGTCGGTTTCGCGAATACAGTTGCCGTGCTGGTCGTAGCGATAGGTCCAGGTTGCCCCGGCGGCATTGGTTTCACTGCGAGGCAACGCCCAATGCTCAAGCCACTGGGTCGATTCACTGCGTCCCAACGGATCGATGGTTTCGCATAGGTTGCCGGATTCGTCGTAGCTGAAGCGCCATTTACCGCCTTCAGGATCGGTGGCGGCAAGCAGCTGACGTTCATCGTTCCAGTGGAAGCGCCAGGTCTGGCCCAGCGCGTTACTCGACTCGATGATCTGGAACTGCGCGTTCCAGCGCCGCACACTGGTGCGTAGCAGCGGGTCGGTGATGCAGGTGATGCCAGCCTCGATATCGTATTCGAAGTGATACTCGTCGCCGGCGTTGGTCCAGTGCCGGATCACCCGCCAGTCGTCCAGTTTCTGCCACTGGTAATGGCAAAGCAGGCCATTGGCTGTTTGATGCCCGACCATGCGCCGACCTTCGTCATACATGAATCGACGCTGCAATTGCCCCAGTGCATCGTGGACCTCGGCCAGATCGCCAGCGGCGTCGTAGCGATAGCTGGCGAGCGTTTCAGCATCGTCATCGACGAACACCCGTTCGATATGGCTGACTCGACGTGGCCAAGCGCCGCTGTAGTGCAGCTTGATCCGCACGCGGTCAAAGGTGTCGCGTAGCCACATCAGGCGCCCGAGATCGTCATAGTCCAGGTGGATGCGGTTGTCGTTGCGATCCCCCAGTTTCGCCAGACGCAGGTGGTTGGCGTCCTGTGGACTGGGTTCGAACAATCGATAGAGGCCGCTGCTGATGTCTTCGATCAGCAGCTCGCCATCAAGGGCGCGTCGCACGCTAATGCCTTCGCCAGCGCTGAAGACGGCGTCGCCGAGGGCGATCATTCCCATGTCGATGACACGAGCTTGCTCGTCTGTATACAGCAGACGGTCGTGCTCGACCCTTACAGACACTTCATAGGGGACGCTCCAACCGGCACCGAACAGACCCTCGCGGCGTTCATCGCGACTGTTGTAGTAGCGTTGCCAGTCCAGCGGGATCATGGCCTGGAGGGTGAAGTCGAGGTCGTGTTCGTCGCTCAGAATCTTCGCACCAGTAGGCGCGTGGACAGGGTTTGGCGAGCCGACGATGGCCGAAGTCAGGGCGGCGGTCACCTGACTGCTGGCAAAACTGACCACGCCTCCGACGAGCATGCACCCAAACTTGCTATAAAACTTCCCCCCCCGCCCCCGCAACATCATCAACGCCGTGATCGCCAGGCCGATCCCCGGCGTCTTGCCGCTGCGGATCTCGCGCACCACGATCGGCCCGCCGCCGATGCGCACGTTGTTCGACACCAGCCCGCCATCGACGATCACCGCCTCGCAGGTGCTGCGGTCGCCGCTGCGGCAGGCCGGGTGGCCGTTGATCAGCACCTTGCTCGAACCCTCGGCCAGGTACTGCGGTGGCATCGGCGGGTGCTTGGTGCACAGCACCTTGTCGTCGGGGGCTTCCTGGGTGTTGGCCGCAGGGCTGGCGACGGTCGGCCGCCACATCTGTGAGAAGAAGCCCTTGGCCATGTCGAGGAAGGTCTCTTCCTGCTCCTCGGCCTGCGCGCCACCGCCCCCGCCACTGGCCGGGGCGGAGGGAGCGGTCACCACGCCGGCCGCGCGCGCGGCGCGCTTGCCGTTGGTCTTGGTGTTGGGCGAGCCACTGACGATGGTGGCCTGCACGGTCGGCGGGAACAGGGCGTTGCCGATGCCCTCGCATAATCGACTGAGCCCGGTGTCCGCGCCGGTCTTGGCCATGACCACACCGACCACCAGGCCCACCACCGCGCCCAGCACGAAGCAGCCCAGGCCGCCGGTGACCACGGTAATGCCCAATGCCGCGGCCACCGCGGCGGTGGCCAGGGCGCCGATGGCGACGTTGGCGGCCACTTCCAGCACGCCGCCGATGATGTCGGCCATCACCGAGGTGTGCAGCAGCGCATCGCCTTCGCGTGCGGCCCAGAGTGCGTCGGACATGGTGCGGGGTCAGCCCAGGTTGTCGAAGTCGAGGGACTGCTTGAGCGCCGCCCAGTGCGTCGCCTCGGCCTCACCCAGGGGGGTGGGTTTGACGTAGCTCAGGGCGAACATCTTGCGCGTGCCCGGCAGCACCAGCGCCAGCTGGTACTGGTAGACCTTTTCCTGGCCCTTGCTGAACTGGCTGCTCAGCTCGATCGCCTCGATCGGCTGCGCCGCGCCCACCTGGGTGGCGCGGGCCGGCTGGAACTGCAGGTCCTTGACCTGCTGCTGCAGGCGCTGCAACTGGCCGTCGAAGTTGCTCTGCAGGGTCTCGCCCTCTTCGAGCAGGCTGCGGCTGACGATCAGCGAGGTGCCCAGGGCTTCGAAGCGCAGGATGTTGATGCTGGTGTCGCGCACCTGCGCATCGGGCAGGGCGAAGCGGAATTCGTTGACGCGGTAGCTCATGGTTTGGTCTCGTTACTTGCCGGCGCCGGGGAAGAGGGCCTTCACCGCGCCGTCGATGGCCGTTTTCACGCCCTGGTTGTTCGGGTCGGTCTGCGCGCCGCTGCCCACGTTCAGGTCAAGGGTGCCGCCGGTGTTGATCTCGGCGTCGGCGTTGGCGTGGAAGCTGAACTGCTCGCAGCTGATGTTGATCTGCCCGCTGGCGTTGAGCTCGATCACGCTCTTGCCGCAGACCAGGCGCAGGTTCTCGCCGACTTCGATCAGGTAGCTGGTGCTGACACTGTCGGTCTTGCTCGCGCCGACCAGCAGCATGTCGTCGCGGCGCACGGCGCGGATGCGGTCCTGGCCGATGGTGATGGTCTCGAGCATGCCGACGGTCTGGGTGCGGTTGACGCCCACCGACAGGGTCTCGCTCTGCTCGACCACGGTGTCCATGTTGCGTTCGGCATGCATGTACAGCTGCTCGGCGCCCTTCTTGTCCTCCATGCGGATTTCATTGAAGTTGGCCGGGCTGCCGCCCTTGCTGGAACGGCTCTTCATGCCGCTCTGGGTGGCGCCGCCGGGCAGGTCGTAGGGCACGGTCTGTTCGGCGTTGTACACCCGTCCGGTGATGATCGGCCGATCGGGGTCGCCTTCGAGGAAGCTGACGATGACTTCCTGGCCGATGCGCGGGACCTGGATCGAGCCCCAGTTCTTGCCGGCCGTGGCCTGGGATACGCGGATCCAGCACGAGCTGTTCTCGTTGGACTGGTCGTGGCGGTCCCAGTGGAAGTGCACCTTCACCCGGCCATACTGGTCGGTCCAGATCTCCTCGCCAGCCGGGCCGACCACCACGGCGGTCTGCGGCCCCTTGACGATCGGGCGCAGCGAACTGCTCACCGGGCGGTAGCTCTGCTGCGCGTCGATGCAGCTCAGGTTGCTCTCGAACTGCGCCGCGCCGCTGCCGCCACCGCTTTCCAGGCGTTCCTGGTGCACGTAGTAGCGGGCGGCGACGATCAGGTACTCGCGGTTCTGGTCCTGGCGGCTGAAGTTGCTCAGGCTGAACAGATGGCCGCTGCCCAGGCCCCGGGCGTTGCCGCGCAGCTCGACGCGCTCGTGCAGGCTTTGCAGCGATTCCAGGCGGGTGCGGGCGTAGTGCTCGCCATCTTGGGTCTGCTCATAGGCACCGGGGTAGTCGTACAGCGGGTAGTCGCCGGCCTGGTGCGGCCGGGGCATGGCCGAGCGCACGTCGATGCGCGCGCTGGGGCGCTGGAAGTCGTAGTCGTTGAGCTCCAGCGAGCCCGGCTGGACTTCCTGGGCCAGGTGCCAGTCGTTGATATGGTCGCGCTCGCGGTGCTGGCCGTCCGGCGGGTAGTAGGGCACGGTCTCGTAGCCGGGGGCTTTCTGGTGCGCGCCGTAGGCGTCGGCGAGCACCAGCACGTGGCGCTCCTGCTCGTGGCGGAAGAAGTAGTAGATGCCTTCTTCCTCCATCAGGCGGCTGACGAAGTCGAAGCTGGTCTCGCGGTACTGCACGCAGTACTCGCGCTCGCGGTAGTTGCGGCTGAGCAGGTCCTCGAAATCCGAGAAACCCAGGTCGCGGAACACTTGCTTGATGATCTGCGGCGCGCTCAGGTGCTGGAAGATCCGGCAGTCGCTGGTGCGCGTCAGCAACCAAAGCCAGGGGCGCAGGGTGACGCGGTAGCTGGCGAACTGGCCCTGATCCACCGACTGGCTGCAGCGGGCGACGATGCCGTGGAAGTGCCGCGATGTGCCGACGCTCTGCTGCACGCTCAGGCTCATGGGCTTGCCCAGCAGCTGGTTGAGGTCGATGGCCGGGTCGTCGCTGGTCAGCTGCAGCTCATAGTCGAACAGGCGGCCAAGCTCCTCGCTGCCGCCCATCTCGGCAAGGATCAGCTTGTCCGGCCCCAGGGGGCTGTTGATTTGCGCCAGGCGCGTGAACTGCTTGAACAGCATGGTCGGTCCTGTCAGTCGGCGGCGCCGAAGTCATAGTGCAAGTCGCTGTCGCGACGGCTGATGCTGACGCTGGCCAGCGGCTTGCCCTCGAGCAGGCGGGTCAGGAACTCGCGGCTCATGTCCGGCAGCAGGCCGTTGGTGAGGATGGCGTCGATCATGCGGCCACCGCTTTCGGTCTCGGTGCAGCGCGAGACAATCAGCTCGACCACGTCGTCGTCGTAGGCGAAGCCGACCTTGTGGGTACCTTCCACACGCTTGCGAATGCGCTCCAGCTGCAGGCGGGTGATGGCCTTGAGCATGGTGTCGCTGAGCGGGTAGTAGGGGATGGTCACCAGGCGGCCAAGCAGCGCTGGTGGGAAGATCTCCAGCAGCGGCTTGCGCAGCGAAGTGGCCACGGCCTCGGGGTCGGGCAGGGCCTGCGGGTCCTTGCAGGTGTTGGCGATCAGCTCGGTACCGGCGTTGGTGGTGAGCAGGATCAGGGTATTGCGGAAGTCGATCTGGCGGCCTTCGCCGTCTTCCATCACGCCCTTGTCGAACACCTGGAAGAAAATTTCGTGCACGTCGGGGTGGGCTTTTTCCACCTCGTCCAGCAACACCACGCTGTACGGGCGACGGCGCACGGCCTCGGTCAGCACGCCGCCTTCGCCGTAGCCGACGTAGCCGGGTGGCGCGCCCTTGAGGGTCGAGACGGTATGGGCTTCCTGGAATTCGCTCATGTTGATGGTGATCAGGTTCTGTTCACCGCCATACATGGCCTCGGCCAGGGCCAGGGCGGTCTCGGTCTTGCCCACGCCGGAGGTGCCGGCGAGCATGAACACGCCGATCGGCTTGTTCGGGTTGTCGAGGCCTGCGCGGGAGGTCTGGATGCGCTTGGCGATCATCTTCAGCGCGTGATCCTGGCCGATGATGCGCTTGGCCAAATGCGAGTCGAGGTTGAGCACGGTCTCGATCTCGTTGCGCGCCATGCGCCCCACCGGGATACCGGTCCAGTCGGCGACCACCGAGGCCACCGCCTGGTAATCCACGGTTGGCAGGATCAGCGGGCTCTCGCCTTGCAGCTGGCTCAGGCGCTGCTGCAGGTCGATGAGTTTTTCGCGCAGCTCATGGCTGCCCTGCACGTCCACTTCCTGATCTACCACACCGACCTGTTCACGCAGTTGCGCGCGGGTGGCCAGCAGCTCGTCGACCAGGGCTTTCTCCTCGGCCCAACGGCTTTCCAGGGCGGCCAGGCGCTCGCGCTCTTCGGCCAGCAGGCTGTCGGCCTGGGGCTGACGTTGCCCGGTGTTCACACCGATGGCGGCCTCGCGGGCGATGATCTGCAGCTCGACTCCCAGCGCCTCGATGCGCCGACGGCTGTCGTCCACCTCGGCCGGCACCGCGTGCAGGCTGATGGCCACGCGGGCGCAGGCGGTGTCGAGCAGGCTCACCGACTTGTCGGGCAACTGGCGCGCCGGAATGTAGCGGTGCGACAGCTTCACGGCGGCTTCCAGCGCTTCGTCGAGGATCTGCACCTGGTGGTGCTTCTCCATGGTCGAGGCCACGCCGCGCATCATCAGCAGCGCCTTGGCCTCGCTCGGCTCGTCCACTTGGACCACTTGGAAGCGCCGGGTCAGCGCCGGGTCCTTCTCGATGTGCTTCTTGTACTCGGCCCAGGTAGTCGCCGCCACGGTGCGCAGGCTGCCACGGGCAAGGGCCGGTTTGAGCAGGTTGGCGGCATCGCCCGTGCCGGCCGCGCCACCGGCGCCGACCAGGGTGTGGGCTTCGTCGATGAACAGGATGATCGGCTTGGGCGAGGCCTGCACGTCTTCGATGACCTGGCGCAGGCGCTGCTCGAACTCGCCCTTCATGCTGGCGCCGGCCTGCAGCAGGCCGACGTCCAGGCTGCGCAGTTCGACGTCTTTCAGGGCCGGCGGCACGTCGCCGGCGACGATGCGCAGGGCGAAGCCTTCGACCACGGCGGTCTTGCCGACGCCGGCCTCGCCGGTAAGGATCGGGTTGTTCTGGCGGCGGCGCATGAGGATGTCCACCAGCTGGCGGATTTCCTCGTCACGGCCGACGATGGGGTCGAGCTTGCCGCTGCGCGCCTGCTCGGTGAGATCGACGGTGAAGCGCTTGAGCGCCTCCTGCTTGCCCATCGCCGCCGGCGCCACCGCGCCGCTGGCCTCGCCGGGGGCGGCGGCGCTGAAACCATCGCTGGCGGCCAGGTTGTTTTCCGGCGAATCGCCCACGTACTCGTCGAAGCGTTCGCTCAGGGCCTCGACCTTCAGCTTGGCGAACTCGCTGGACAGCCCCAGCAGGGCGTTGCGCAGGCTCGGGGTCTTGAGGATGCCAACCAGCAGGTAGCCGGTGCGCACTTGGCTTTCACCGAACATCAGGCTGCCGTACACCCAGCCGCGCTCAACGGCTTCCTCGACCTGGGAGGATAGGTCGGTGATCGACGTCGAGCCCCGCGGCAGGCGGTCCAGGGCGTCCGTCAGGTCGCGGGCCAGGCGCGCCGGCTCGATGTTGAACTGACGGATGATGCGATGCAGGTCGCTGTCCTGCAGCTGAAGCAACTGGTGCAGCCAGTGCGCCAGCTCGACATAGGGGTTGCCCCGCAGCTTGCAGAACACCGTGGCGGCCTCGATGGCCTTGTAGGCGACGCTGTTGAGTTTGCCGAACAGCGCGGCGCGGCTGATTTCACCCATGGTCCTGACTCCTTGTTGGCGGGGCGTTGACCGGCCGCTCGGCGTAGTACCGGGCGAGCTTCAGGTCGTTGGCATCGTGCGACGGCCGGCCGAGCCAGGTGTCGAACCCCAGGCGTTGGTCGGCATTGAGTTGCAGCGCGGGCACCTGGCCCTGCGCGAGGATGAGGTTGAGGTCCCAGTCCAGCTCCTGGCCCAGGTACTCGGCGACCCACGCAGCCAGCTCGACGAACGCCTGACCGCCGGGGAGCAGGGCGTGGTACTGGTCAAGGGTGAGCGGGCCCAGGCACAGGCGGAACTTGTGCTGGCGGTCCCAGACGTAGCGGCCCAGGCACAGGTCGACGCCCAGGCGGTTGGCGCGCACGCCGAGCTGGCTGCGTTCAGGCAGCTCCAGCCACTGGCCGACGTATTCCTCCAGCTTCACCGGCACGCCGAAGTAGTTGGCCAGGATGCTGCACAGGCCATCCGGGTAGCGGGTCTGCGCGGCCAGGTGACCGGACCAGTGCAGCTTGGCGGTATCGGCCAGCGGCCCCTGGCCTTGCAGCTCCGGTTGACCACGACCGCTGAGGGCCGCCAAGCGCGCGGCCCAGTAATCGTCGCCCGGGCGGTCATGGCTGACGGTTGGACGGGCCTCGGCCCAGGCGCGATAAAACAGGCTCAGCAAGCGGTGGTGGAAGACATCGAGAAAGCGCTTGCTGGTTGGGTCGGCGTGGTTGCGCTGGCGCTCGCGCATGTACTCGGTCAGGTGCAGCGGCAGGGGGCCGTTGGGGCCGCCGAGGCCGAAGAAAAACTGCTCCAGGCGCGCTGGCTGGTCGTCGTTGGCCGTGACCGAGGCCAGCGTCGCCGGGGCGAAGCCGCAGTCCAGGCGCTGGCCTAGGCGCACCGGTTCGTCAGCCAGGCGCAGCGAGTGGCCGAAGCGGGGCAGCTCGGGGTTCTCCGCCTCGAGACGGCGCAGCGCCTGGAAGAAGTCGTACTCCCAGGGCTCAGCCTGCATGGCCTGTAGCGTGTTCACAGGTTCGGCCTGCGCCCGGGCTTGGCTTTCCAGCGCATGATCTCGCCTCGTTCGCTGGTGCGCAGCACGGTTTCGGTGAAGCTGTTGATCGACACGTAACGGGTCAGGAAGCGCTCGAACACCGCGCTCAGCAGGAACACGCCGGTACCGCGGAAGGCGTTCTCGTCGAACGTCAGGGTGATCTCCAGGCCACGGCCGAAGACGATCGGCCCGGGCATCGGCAGGCGCCGCGTGCAGGGTTTGCAGCTGACTTCGCGCAGGCCGTCGATCTGCAGCTGCAGGGCGCTGTCCTGCTGGTCACCGTACAGGCGCAGCAGTTCGCGCAGGGCGGCGGCGCCCTGGCCCTGTTCGGCCAGCGAAAGGTAGTTCAGCGACAGTTGGCTGATCAGGCGCCAGGCCCTGTTGTCGTGGGCGTGGCTGGCCTTCGGTCGGCTGGGGCCGGCCAGGCAGCGCACGGCGGATACCGGGGCGCTGTCGGCCAGGCTGAAATCGCTGCGTCCGTCGCCGACATTCATGAACAGCGGCAGGTCGCGGTTGCTGCACAGCGCGCTGATGCCCAGCTGGCGCAGGTCATGGCGGTATGGCGCCTGGTTGCCATCGACCAGGCTGACGAAGGTCTCGCTGCCCATGTAGCTGGAGCGCGTACCGTTGCGCCGCTGCTCGCTGGAGAGCACGCGCGGTTCGCGGCGCACCAGGTAGTACGCCTGGTCACGGCCATAGCGCGACGGGTCGCGCACCGCGTAGAACGGCAGGAACTCCTGGTCCGGCCCGGTACCGTGGCCGGTGACCCGCTGCAATGAGTGGATCTCGAAATCGGTGGGCCGGGTACGGTCGGCGATCACATGGTGCTCGTGGACCCGGTCGGTCAGGTGGATGCGATCCACCCGGCGCGGGAACAGGTTGATCGCCGGGGTGCAGAACGGCACGAACTGGGCAGGTCCCACGCTGCTTTCCAGCGCGGCGTCGATGCGGTCGAACAGCACCAGCAGCTCCAGCTCCTGGCCGTCGCAGCGCTTGACCGCGCGCTCGAGCCCGGCGAAGTCGACGAACAGGTAGCGCTGGGGCAGGGCGAAGTACTCCTGCAGCAGGCGGTAGCCCTGGAAGGCCTGCGGCACCACCGGCAACGCCGCTTCGCCGTCATCGAAGCCACAGGGCAGCAAGGCGTCCTCGACCGGGATGCGTTCGACCCAGTCGGCGCCCGGCTGGCGCGCGAACACCGCGCAGGCGCTGCCCAGCAGTTGTTCGTACAGGCGGAACGGGGCTTCGTCGGCACCGTTGAGGTACAGCGGCAAGTGCGTCAGCGGCAGGCTGGAGAACGGAATCTCGGCGCCGCTGCGCAGGGTCAGGCGCAACCCGGCGCGGGCTTTCGGTTCGCTGGCGGCCAGGCGCCCGAGCACGGCGCCGGGGTTGCCGAAGTACTCGGCCCGGGCCACCTGCAACGGCCACAGGGTGACGTCCTGGGTGCTGCGAAATTCGCAGGGCGTCTGCGAATTGCGCCCGAGATTGGCGCGCAGGACGCTGTCGCGGGGTAGCTGGAACCCGGCGGCCAGCGAGCCTTCGTCGGGATCGGTCTGCAGTTGCACCACGGTCATCGACGGCGTCGGCGCCAGGTAGTGCGGGTAGGCGATTTCCAGCAGGTTGTGGGTGAAGGTCGGGTATTCGGCGTCGAGCTTGAGCTGCACCCGCGCGGTGAGGTAGGCGAAGCCTTCAAGCAGGCGCTCGACGTAAGGGTCGGCGCACTCGATCCCGGACAGCGTCAGGCGCCCGGCGATCTTCGGGTATTCCTTGGCGAACTCCGCGGCACCCTCGCGGATGTGCTGCAGTTCCTGGTTGTACAGCTCGAGCAGGCGCGGGTTCATGCGCGCCTCCGGCGGTCGGCGGGGGCCACACGCACGTGCCCGGATTCCAGGTCGACGTCGGTCTGCAGCAGCAGCGGCAGGGCCGCCGGCTGGGCCCACAGGTCGCCTTCGATCTCGAAGCTCAGGGCGTTGGCGTTCATCTCGCCGGGCGCGGCCTGGGCGCGTACTTTCAGGGTATGGGCGAGGATGCGCGGCTCGTAGGTGGCGATGGCCTGGTGGATGATGCGTTCGAGCGCGTTGAGGTCGATGTTCGACGCGCTGTTGCCGGCCAATGCCGGCAACCCGTAGTTGATCACCGAGGCGCCGGCCGGGGAGTTCAGCGTGGCGCCGGTGTCGAGCAGCGACGTGGTGTTGAGCAGCCAGGCCAGGTCGCGCAGTACCGAGGCCTTGAGCTGCTGCAGGCTGAGCACGCGCTTGTCGGGGGCTTCCTGCGGGTTGCCCGGGTCATCGTCGGTCAGGCGATCCAGCAGCGAAGGCTGCAGGCGGTCGCGGGTGGCGATTTCGGCTACCACTGGAACATCCCTGTGAACATTTTCTGGTCTTCGAAGCCGGTGTCGCACGAGGCGCTCGGCGCGGGCGTGGAGGCTTCCAGGCCGGCCTGGGTCAGGCGCACGGCGCGCGAGGTCTTCAGGCATTCACCCTTGAGCGTCGGGTGCGGCTGCACATGGGTCACCAGCACGATCGGCGTGCCATTGAACTGCTCGACCCGCGCCTTGCCGGCGTGGTCCGGGCTCAGGCCGCAGGGCCATTGCATGCCCAGCGCCAGGCGCTGTTCGCCGCGATCGAGCACACACTGGCCGGCATTCTCGCTCAACGTCACGGTCTGCCCATCCAGGTTGGCCTGGTTCAGCAGTTCGGCGTCGGCGCAGGCGCTCACGGCCAGCAGCAGGGCGCCGGCCAGGACAGCGCGGGTCATGTGAGCTCCCAGAACCAGACTTGCTTCGACTGGTAGTTGTGGTCGGAGAAACCTTTGGTCAGGCCGCGGTTCCACAGGTCGATATGGTCGCCCGTGCGGTTCTCCTGGCTTTGTCCGTTGCGGGCGAAGCAGTCCTTGTAGAAGATGATCCCGGTCTTGGCCTTGAGCGCCTCGCGGGCCTTGGCGGTACCGGCAATCTTCAGCGGGTAGAACAATCGTGTCTCCAGCCAGTTGGCCAGGGATTCGGCGCCACGGGCATGGTCGTGGGCGCACTTGGGTTCGGTATAGGTCGACTTGTTGACCTTGAGGCTCATCTCGCCGTTGAGCGCGATGCTCATGCGGATGGCGCACTGGTTGTCCCACCCGCCGTCGCAGGGCGATGACACGCTGGGGTAGGCATTCCACAGGTTGATGAAAGAAGGCTTGGCCATGATGTTCACCGTGAGCGGGTGACGCGTGGGGAGGTGCACCCGCGCCGCACGGTGGCGCGGCACGGGCGCGGTCGATCAGATCTTGACGTTCGAGCGGATGTTCCAGCCGTACTTGATCGGGCCGCCTTCCTTGGTGCCGTCGGCTTTCTGTGGCTGGTAGTCGACGGTGACCTTGGCGAAGTTCAGGGTCACGTTCTCGGTCAGGCGGTCGTCGCTGCCCGAACCGCCGGTGCTCAGCGAGCTGATGATCACCTCTTCGAGGTTGATGATCAGGTACTCGACCTGGCTTTCACCGCCGGCCTTGCGCACCGTCAGCTTGACCTTGTCGATGTGCTTGCCGCTGGAGCAGTGGGCCATCAGGTTGGGGCTGGACTTGTCGATGTACTTGGTGATGGACAGGTCCTGGATGTTGACCTTGCCCGAGCCGCCACCGCTGCCCAGGTGCATGTTGCCGGACTGGGACATGCCCCAGCTCCAGTTCAGCACGTCGATTTCGTCCTTGTGGGCCTTGTCGTGGGACTCGCCCTTGATGTCGCCGATCTTGATGAAAATATCTACAGCCATGATGTCCTCGGGATTTCGCGTCGGTTAGCGTTGAGTGGCTAATCGCGGTTCAGCCCGCCCCCAGCGTGGGAGCGGGCTGGCCCGCGATGATCAGGCCCCTTTGGCCGAAGGCAGCTTCGACACCAGGCGCAGCGACACGGTCAGCCCTTCGAGCTGGTAGTGCGGGCGCAGGTAGAAGCGCGAGTTGTAGTAACCCGGATTGCCTTCGACTTCCTCGACCACCACTTCGGCGGCCGCCAGCGGGTGCTGGGCCTTGGTGGTCTCGGTGGAGTGCGCCGGGTCGCCGTCGACGTAGTTGAGGATCCAGTCCTGCAGCCAGCGCTGCATCTCGTCCTTTTCCTTGAACGAGCCGATCTTGTCGCGAACGATGCACTTCAGGTAATGGGCGAAGCGGCAGGTGGCGAACAGGTACGGCAGACGCGCGGCCAGGTTGGCGTTGGCGGTGGCGTCCGGGTCGTCGTACTCGGCCGGTTTCTGCAGCGACTGGGCGCCGATGAAGGCGGCGAAGTCGGTGTTCTTCTTGTGCAGCAGCGGCATGAAGCCGTTCTTGGCCAGCTCCGCTTCGCGGCGGTCGGAAATGGCGATCTCGGTCGGGCACTTCATGTCCACGCCACCGTCGTCGGTGGGGAAGGTGTGCGCTGGCAGGCCTTCGACTTCGCCACCCGATTCCACGCCGCGGATGCGCGAGCACCAGCCGTAGTGCTTGAACGAGCGGTTGATGTTCACCGCCATGGCGTAGGCGGCGTTGGCCCAGGTGTACTTGCTGCTGTCGGCGCCGTCGGTGTCTTCCTCGAAGGCGAAGGCCTCCACCGGATCGGTCTTGGCGCCGTAGGGCAGGCGCGCCAGGAAGCGCGGCATGGTCAGGCCGATGTAGCGCGAGTCTTCCGATTCGCGCAGCGAGCGCCAGCCGGCGTATTCCGGAGTGGTGAAGATCTTGGTCAGGTCACGGGGGTTGCTCAGCTCCTGCCACGAGCCCATGCCCATCACCGTCGGCGAGGCGGCGGAGATGAACGGCGCGTGCATAGAGGCGCAAACCTTCGACACCTCGCCGAGCAGCTCGACGTCGGGCGGCGACTGGTCGAAGTAGTAGTCGCCCACCAGGCAGCCGTACGGCTCGCCGCCGAACTGGCCGTATTCCTCTTCGTAGAGCTTCTTGAACACCGGGCTCTGGTCCCAGGCGGTGCCCTTGAACTTCTTCAGGGTCTTGTGCAGGTCGGTCTTCGAGATGTTGAGCACGCGGATCTTCAGCTGCTCGTCGCTCTCGGTGTTGTTGACCAGGTAGTGCAGGCCACGCCAGGCGCTTTCCAGTTTCTGGAAGTCATCGTGGTGGATGATCTGGTTGACCTGGGCGGTGAGCTTGGCGTCGATGGCGGCGATGATCTGCTCGATCGAGCCGATGGCATCGTTGGACACCAGGCTGGTCTGCGCCAGGGCCTGCTCGGCGAGGGTGCGCACGGCGCTCTCGACGGCTTCCTTGGCCCGCTCGGTCTTGGGCTTGAATTCCTGCAGCAGGAGGCTGGCGAACTCGCTCGGGTCCTGGGTGGCCGCCTGCGGGGCCTGGCTGTCGCGCAACGGATCGTTCATGGTCGGTCTCCTCAGGCCTTCGGCTCGGTGTCGGCGGGTTTCGGCGCGCTGGCCAGGGCCTGCAGCAGGGCCGGGTCCTTGATGGCCTTGAGGATGATGTCCTCGGCACCGGTCTTGCCGTCCATGTAGGTCAGCAGGTTGGCCAGCTGGGTGCGGGCCTCGAGCAGCTGGTTCAGCGCGTCGACCTTGCGTGCCACGGCGGCTGGGCTGAAGTCGTCCATGCTCTCGAAGGTGATGTCCAGGCTCAGGTTGCCTTCACCGGTCAGCTCGTTGGGCACGTTGAACGCCACGCGGGGCTTCATGGCCTTGAGGCGCGAGTCGAAATTGTCGACGTCGATCTCCAGGAACTTGCGGTCGGCCACCGCCGGCAGTGGTTCGGCGGGCTTGCCGGCGAGGTCCGAGAGCACGCCCATGACAAAGGGCAGCTGGACCTTCTTCTCGGCGCCGTACAGCTCGACGTCATATTCGATCTGCACCCGCGGCGCACGGTTGCGCGCGATGAACTTCTGGGAGCTGTCTTTCGCCACGTTGTTCCTCCTGGTCGCCGGTAAGGCGGCGTTGCTTGTTGCAGGCGTCGGTGTTGATGCGGTGTCGAGGCGTCAGTCGCCTTCGGGGCCGCGCAGGTTCTCGAATTGCGACAGACCCTCGGGGATCAGGTCGCGGACGATGGTCGCGAAATCGGCGTTGACCAGGTTCTTCGCCCGGCGCAGCAGCACCGGCAACGGGCTCGAGGGCTCGTGGCGGGCGTAGTACTGGAGCAGGCGTTCGAGGCTCTGCAGCACGTCGTCGCGGCTGTTCACTTCGCCGGGCCGCGCCGTCGGGCGTGGCCCGGCGGCGCTGGCAACGGGTTGCCGGTCGTCATGGCTGCTGCTGGCGGGTTGGTCTTCGCTGCTGCTCGAAGGCGGCGCTGCGCCTTCCGGGCTGTAGTCGGCCAGCACCTGCTGGACCTGGCGCAGCGGCTGGCGCAACGCGGACAGATCGACGCCGCTGGACGAGCCGACCTGGTCATTGACCCGGCTCTCGATGACGTCAAGGGCGTCGCGGGCCAGATGCAGCGCCTGGCGGCACTGTTCGAGCTGCTCGGGGTCGGCATCGCGCAGGGCGGCGGCCAGTTCCTCTGCGCTCAGCTGCTCGCTGGCGAAGTGCTGCACACCAGCTGCATGCAGGGCGGCGCGCAGGGTCACCGGGCCGAACGCCCGGGAGCGCACCAGCACGGCGTCGCGCAGCAGGCCGATGTTGGTGTCGCAGGTAAGGCCGGCCAGGGCGTTGATGCGTACGGTAGGGTCGTTGTCGTCGGCGGCATCCAGCTGCGGGTGCAGGTGCAGCCAGTATTCGCCGAGCAAGTCGCGGATCAGCTCGAGACTGGCGGCCAGGCCCGGCAGGCCGTGCAGGGCCAGGTTGGCCTGGACCAAAAAGTGGGTGATGCGCAGGTCCTTGCTGCGTTGCAGCAGGTCGGTGCAGGACTGTTCGATGGCGCGCCACTGCGGCGGTTCGGCTGCTTGCACGGCATCGCCCATCACGCGCTCGGGGCGGCCCTGGGCATCGCGTTCCAGTTGCAGGAAATCGGCGTCGTATTCGAGGTCATCGCCGCACGGGAAGTCTGCGGAAACAGCGGCGAGCAGCTGCGGTGAGTTCACCAGAAATCGATCTCCATATCGGCCCTTGGCGAGGGCTTCGTATGCGCCAAGTTGCAAATGTGAATTGGCGCACAAACTTGTCAAAGAATGCGAAGTTGATATCAAGGTGATATCACTTTGGCACTCTTAAGTTGCGCATTTATGGTTTATTTCCAAATTGCTGTCAAGGTAAGCTACGCGCCGCGCAAGGCGACTGTGAACCAGTTGGCAACCCTTGGCGTCCATTGGTCAGGTGCCATCAAAGTGCCTTGCCGATAGGGTTTAATACGGCCTTCCGGGAAGCGTGTTTTGGCATCCAGCCCTTGATTTCAAAGGGCTTGGTCGAAATGCCAGGTCGGGCTCGTTTATCCACTCAAATGGATGGATGAGTGTTTCATATATATGCAAGGAGGCATGATGGCACTTTGCCTGACCATTACCAGTTATCACAAGATCACCCCGGGGCAGTGCCCGGAGAAGTTGCTGGAAAACGGTGCCATCAGCGTCGGTCGGGCCGCGGATAATGATTGGGTACTTCCCGATCCGGAACGCCTTGTTTCTTCGAAACATTGTGTGATCCAGTTCAAGGATGGTCGCTACTATTTGACCGATAACAGCACCAATGGCGTGGAATTGGTGCATGCTGGCATTCGCCTGCGTCGCGGTAACAGTGAGCCGTTGATGGACGGCGAAGTTATTCGAATTGGCGATTACGAGATCCAGGCACGTATTGATTCTGGCTTGTCGATCCCGATTGCCGGGCAGTCCGAGGCCCATAGTTTCGAGGCCTTGATGGCCAACCAGGTGGCCACTCCGAGCGCGCCCATCGCCGGTGCACCCGCCGCCTTCCTGCAGGGGGCGTCGAGCCACGACACCTTGCCGGATCTGTTCGATTTTCTCGGCCCTTCCAGCGTGCCGCCTGTCAGCCAGCCGGATCATGTCCCCGCGCAGCAGCATGATTTTCGACCGCCCACGCCGGTGGCGCCGCCGCCCGCGCCTTTACCGGTAGCCATGCCCGGCGCGCCGGGCGTGATCCCGGATGACTGGAACCTGTTCGATGAAACCCCGGCACCTGTTATCCAGCCCGCCCCTGTACTGGCGCCAGCACCGCCACCGCCGCTGCCGGAGCCACTGACCCCGAGCGAGCCTGTTGTTCGGCCGCAACCCGTCGTGACGGTTGCCGCGCCTGCTGACAGCGATGCGCTGCTCCAGGCTTTCCTGCGTGGCGCAGGCATCGAGCACCTGCGCATCGACGCCGTCGATGCCGCCGCGCAGATGGAGGCCATTGGCCGCAGCTACCGGCTCATGGTCGAGGGCCTGATCGATGTGTTGCGCGCGCGCAGCAGCCTCAAAGGCGAGTTCCGCATGCAGCAGACCACCATCGCCCCGGTACAGAACAACCCGCTGAAGTTCGCCCCCAATGCCGACGAAGCGCTGTTGTTGCTGCTGCGCGAGGGCAACCAGGCGTTCATGGCCCCCGACCAGGCGGTACGCGACAGTTTCGACGACCTGCGCGCCCACCAACTGGCGGTGATGGCGGGTATCGAGGCGGCGCTCAAGCACCTGCTCAAACGCTTCGAACCCGCCCGCCTGGAGGAGCGCCTGGCGCCAGCGGCCGGGCTGGCCAAGCTGTTCGGCGGTTCACGCCAGGCCCATTGCTGGCAGCAATTCACCGAGCTCTACAGCCAGATTTCCCGGGAAGCCGAAGACGACTTCCAGGACCTGTTCGGCCGCGAGTTCAGCCGCGCCTACGAGGCCCACAGCCAACGCATTCAACGTTCCTGAGGCCAATGCCCGGGACACAGGAAGAACACAAGACGTCATGAGGACGAGGATGAGTGCAACAAGACTGATCGCAGCCCTGGCCATGGTGCTGCTCAGTGCCTGCAGCAAGGACACGCCGAGCGAGCCAGCCCCCGAGGCGGCGCCCGCCACGGGGGTCACCCTGTACTTCAGCGCCGCCGCCGGGCTCAACCCCGGTGCCAGCGGCATGCCCGCGCCGGTACGGGTGCGCATCTACGAGCTGAAGAACAGCGCCGCCTTCGCCCGCGCCGACTATTTCGCCTTGGCCGAACGCGCCCAGGCCACCTTGGGCACCGACCTGATCGACCAGGACGAAGTCCTGCTCCAGCCCGGCGAGCAGCTGCGCCTGGAGCGCCCGCTCGACCCGGCCACGCGCCAGATCGGCCTGGTGGTCGGTTACCGCGAGGTCGATCGCGCCCAGTGGCGCAGCGTGCTGCCGGTACCGCCCCGTGATTATCAGATCAGCCTCGATGTGCGCGCCGTGCGCAGCGCCGTGGCCGCCCCACAACCTGAGCCTGCCCGCTAGGCAATCGGAGAAAGCATGTCCTGGAACAATCGCGTGGTCTGGTCGGAAGGGATGTTCATCACCACCCAGCACTTCCAGCAGCACGACCGCTACCTGGAAAACTTCGTCGATGCCCGCAGCCGGCCGCTCAGCGCCGCCGCCTGGGGGTTTTCCGAACTGCTGATCGATCAGGGCCTGCTGGCCCAAGGCAAGCTGGCGATCCTCAGCGCCCGTGGCCTGCTGCCGGATGGCACGCCGTTCGATATTCCCCGTGACGACCTGCCGCCCGCGCCGCTGGAGATTCCCGACGACCTGCGCAACGGTGTGATCCACCTCGGCCTGCCGCTCAAGCGTGCCGGCGCCCGCGATACCGTCGACGACGGCGAGGTGCCTGACGGCGCGCGCTACGTCAGCCGTGTCAGCGAAGTGCGCGACGACAACGCCCCGTTCGAGAACCGCGCGCCGCTTGCCCTGGGCAGCCGTGCACTGCGCCTGCTGCGCGCCGAAGATGGCTTGAGCGACTATGCCGCGCTGGGCGTGGTGCGTATCCGCGAGAAACGTGCCGACCGCGCACTGGTGCTGGATGACAGCTACATCCCGCCACTGCTTGACGTGGCCGCCAGCAACCCGCTCTCAGGCTTTCGTGGCGAGCTGCTGGGCTTGCTGCACCAGCGCGGCGAAGCCCTGGCCGGGCGCGTGGTCGCCTCGGCCAATGGCGGCGCCTCGGAGATCGCCGACTTCATGCTGCTGCAATTGGTCAACCGCGCCCAGCCACTGGTCGAGCACCTCAACCAGCTGACGCCGCTGCACCCCGAGCGGCTGTACAGCGAGCTGGTGGCTTTGGCCGGCGAGTTCGCCACCTTCACCCGCGATGGCCGCCGTCCGGACAGCTACCCGGTGTACCAGCACGACGACCTGGCGGCGACCTTTGCCCCGGTAATGGCCGCGCTGCGCGAGGCGCTGTCGATGCTGATCGACAGCAAGGCCGTGGCCATCCCACTGGTCGAGAAGGCCTACGGCATCCACGTCGGCATGCTCGCCGACCGCAGCCTGCTCGACAGCGCCAGCTTCATCCTGGTGGTGCGCGCCGACGTGCCCAGCGAAACCCTGCGCAGCCGCTTTGGCCAACAGAGCAAGATCGGCGCGGTGGAGCACATCCGCGACCTGGTCAACCTGCAACTGCCGGGCATCGGCCTGCTGCCGCTGCCGGTGGCGCCACGGCAGATTCCGTTCCATGCCGGTTCCACCTACTTCGAGCTCGACCGGGGCAGCGAACACTGGAAGCAGCTGCAGCATTCCGGTGGTTTTGCCTTCTACGTCGCCGGCGAGTTCCCCGGCCTGAACCTGGCCTTCTGGGCCATTCGAGGATAAGCCGCGATGCAATCGGACGATCCGCTCGCCAACGACCGCACCCAGTTCATGCCGCGCCCAGGTGGCCGTGGCCCGCAACCGGCCGCGCCGGGGCCTGCGCAAGCTGCGCCGCCGCCACCCCTGAACGTGCCGGCCGAACCGCTGGCGCCTGGGCAGGCGGCGGGCCTGAACCCGCTGGAGCAAGCGGCCGGTCCATTGCTGGCGCTGCTCACGCGCCTGCGCAACACCATCGCCCATCCGGCCCCGGCCAGCCTGCGTGCGCAACTGCTGGCCTACCTGCGCCAGTTCGAGGAGCGCGCCGAGGCCGCCGGGGTGCCGCGCAACGAGGTGCTGCTGGCGCGCTATGCCTTGTGCACCGCGCTCGACGAGGCGGTACTGAGCACGCCCTGGGGCAGCGCCAGCGACTGGGGCAAGCAGAGCCTGCTGATCACCGTGCACAACGAGGCCTGGGGCGGCGAGAAGGTGTTCCAGCTGATGGAGCATTGCCTGCAGAGCCCGCGTGAACGCCTGCATCTGCTGGAGTTGCTGTACCTGTGCACCAGCCTCGGCTTCGAAGGCCGCTACCGGGTGATGAACGGTGGCCGCGCCCAGCTCGAAGCCTTGCGCGAGCGCACCGCCGCGACTATCCGCAGCGCCCGTGGCGAGTTCGAGCGCGAGCTGTCACCGCACTGGCGCGGTGTCACCGTGGCCCGCGATCGCCTGGCGCAGTTCGTGCCGCCCTGGGTCGGCCTGGCGGTGGCCCTGGCGTTGCTGCTGCTGGTGCTGTTCGGCCTGCGCCTGAAGCTGGCGGCCGACGCGGAGCCGGTGTTCCGCGGCATTCATGCCCTGGGCGAGATCCCGGTGCAGGCCATGGATCGTCCGGTGGTGCAGCCCAAGCCCGTGGAGCGTCCGCGCCTGGCCGGTTTCCTTGCCGAAGACATCAAGGCCGGGCGGGTCGCCGTGCAGGACGCGGTGGACCGTTCGGTGGTGACCATCCGTGGCGACGAACTGTTCGCCTCGGCCAGCGCCAGCATCAAGGGTGACTTCGAGCCGTTGATGCTGCGCATCGCCGAAGCCGTGGCGAAAGTGAAAGGCAACGTGAAAGTCACCGGCCACAGCGACAACCAGCGCATCGCCACGCTGCGCTTCCCGTCCAACTGGGCGTTGTCCCAGGCCCGCGCCGAAGAGGTGAAGAATATCCTCGCCGCCCGCACCGGCCAGCCCGAGCGCTTCACCGCGCAGGGCCTGAGCGACACCGAACCGCTGGCGTCGAACGACAGCGCGCAAGGCCGGGCGAAGAATCGCCGGGTTGAAATCACCGTTCTGGCGGAGGGCGTCGAGTGAAGGCGTTTTTCAGTTTTGTCATTCGCTGGGTGATTCCGCTGCTGGGCCTGCTGGCCCTGAGCCTGATCATCTGGTTCCTCGGCCCGTTGCTGGACATGCTGGTGCCGGCCGCCCCGCGCCTGGTGCTGATCGGCCTTTTGTTCACGGTGTGGATCGCCTACCGCGTGTGGCGCATCGTCCAGGCCCGCCGTCAGGCGGCCAAGGTCATGCAGAGCCTGGCCGCAGAGACCGCGCCGGACCCCGCCAGCGTGGCCACCGCCGAAGAGTTGGCGACCCTGCGCCAACGCATGGACGAAGCCCTGGTGCTGCTGAAGAGGGCACGCCTGGGCGGCGACGAGCGACGCAACCTGTATGAACTGCCGTGGTACGTGATCATCGGCCCGCCCGGCTCGGGCAAGACCACTGCGTTGGTCAATTCCGGCCTGCACTTCCCGCTGGCGGCGCAGCTGGGCGAAGGCGCCATCCGTGGTGTTGGCGGGACGCGCAACTGCGACTGGTGGTTCACCGACCAGGCCGTGCTGCTGGACACCGCCGGCCGCTACACCACCCAGGACAGCCATGCCCAGGTGGACAAGGCGGCCTGGCTGGGCTTCCTCGACCTGCTCAAGAGCCAACGCTCACGCCGCCCCATCGACGGCGCGTTCATCGCCATCAGCCTGTCCGACCTGCTGCTGGGCAGCGACGCCGAGCGCGCCGCCCATGCGGCGGCGATCCGTACCCGCATCCAGGAACTGTACAGCCAGCTGGGCGTGCGCTTCCCGATCTACCTGATGCTGACCAAGCTTGACCTGGTGCCGGGGTTCATGGAGTTCTTCGACACCCTGAGCAAGGAGGAGCGCGCCCAGGTGTGGGGCATGACCTTCCCGCTCGACGATGGCCAGCAGGGCGACGGACCGCTGGCGCAGTTCGGCAATGAATTCGCCTTGCTGGAGCAGCGCCTGAACCAACGCCTGGTCGAGCGCCTGCAGCAGGAGCGCGATCCGGCGCGGCGCGACCTGGTCTACGGCTTCGTCCAGCAGTTCGCCGCCTTGCGCGGCAACCTGAAAACCTTCCTCGACGGCATCTTCAAACCCAACGCCTTCGAAGAGCGCGCCCTGCTGCGCGGTGTGTACTTCACCAGCGGTACCCAGGAAGGCAGCCCCATCGACCGCCTGATCGGCAGCATGGCCCAGAGCATGGGCCTGGACCGTGCCCACCTGGCGCGACAGAACGGCACCGGGCGCAGCTACTTCATCGAGAAGCTGTTCAGCGCCGTGGCCTTCGCCGAGCGCGGCCTGGTCGGCAGCAACCCGAAGGTCGAGCAGCGGCGCAAGTGGATCGCCCGTGGCGCCCTGGCCCTGAGCGTGGCCCTGGTGCTGGTGGTCGGTACCCTGTGGACCCTGAGCTATCGTGCCAACCAGCAATACATCGCCGAGGTCGACAGCCGCCTCAAACCACTGGGCAAGAGCGTGCAGGAGCTGAGCCCGGCGCAGCGCAACGTGGTCGAGGTGCTGCCGCTGCTCAATGGCGTGCGCCGCCTGGCCGAAGATCCGCCCGGCTGGGCCGAGGGCCTGGGGTTGTACCAGGGCGACATGCTCGAAGGCGAGTCGGACAGCGTCTACCGCAAGCTGCTGATCGCCATCTTCGCCCCGCGCCTGGTCACCCGTATCGAGGAGCAGCTGTACGCCGGTGGTCCGTCGGACTACCTCTACGAGGGGCTCAAGGCCTACCTGATGCTGGCCGACGGCGAACACTACGATGCCGAGTTCATCAAGGCCTGGGTCACCCTGGACTGGGAGCGCAGCCTGCCGCGCGACCTGGCGCCGGACCTGCGCCAGGCCCTGGAGCAGCACCTGGCGGCGCTGTTCGACAAGCGTCCGCCGAACGCCCGCCTGGACCAGCGCCTGATCGACGACACCCGTCGCCAGCTGCAGCAACTGCCGGTGGCCCAACGGGTCTACGACCGGGTCAAGCGCCAGAAGCTGCCCGCCGGGGTCAGCGACTTCCGGGTCAGCGATGCCGCCGGGCGTGACGCCGCGCTGGTGTTCCGCTTCAAGGACGGCAAGCCATTGAGCGAGCCGCTGCCGGGTATCTTCACCGTCGAGGGTTACCGCAAGGCCTTCCTCGCCGCCAGCCTGGCCCACAGCGAGACCTTGGCCGAGGAGCGCTGGGTGCTGGGCCGCGAGGCCAGCGAGTCGGCCGATGCCAAGCGCCTGGCCGACGATGTGCTGCAGCTGTACTACCAGGACTACATCCGCCATTGGGATGCCTTGCTGGCCGACCTGGACTTCGTGCCGATCACCAGTGTCGGCCAGGCCGCCGATGTGCTGCGGGTGCTGTCCGGGCCGACATCGCCGATGAAGAAGCTGCTGCAGGCGGTCGCCAAGGAGACCAACCTGGCTCAGCCGACCACCCTCGACAAGGTCCAGGCCAAAGCCGAGCAGGCCGGTGTCGATCAACTGCGCCAACGCTTGGGCGGCCTGCTCGGCGATGCGCCGCTGCCCAGCGACAACCCGGCCGCCCGTGAGGTGGACCCGGTCACCGCGCACTTCGCCGAGCTGGCCGGCCTGGTGGAAACCGGCGAAGGCCAGCCTGCGGCCATCGATGGCCTGCTTACCGACCTCAACGCCCTGTACGTGCAGGTCAGCGCCATGGTCGGCGCCAGCGGCGACGCGCTGCTGGGCGAGGCCAAGAACCAGGCCCAGGCCGCGGCGCAGCGTGTTGCCCTGGGGGCCGCGCGTCAGCCGAAGGTGGTGCAGAACCTGGTGAGCTCGGTGCTTGGCTCGACCCACAACCTGGTCATGGGTGGGGTGCGCAACCAGCTCAACGCCGCCTGGACCAGCGAAGTGGTCAATGTCTACCGTCAGTCCCTCAGCGGCCGCTACCCGTTGGTGGCCGGCAGTTCGCGGGATGCGACCCTGGAAGACTTCGGCCTGTTCTTCGGCGTCGGCGGGGTCATGGACAACTACTTCCGCAAGTACCTGCAACCCTACGTCAACACGTCGAGCACGCCCTGGAGCTGGCAGCCCGGCGCGGCGCAGAAGCTGGGAATCAACAGCAACGTGCTGTACACCTTCCAGCGCGCGGCGAGCATCCGCGACGCGTTCTTCCGCAACAGCAACGGCGTGCAGCCGGGGGTGCGCTTCGAGCTCAAGCCGGTGGCGATGGACGCGACCATCACCCAGTTCCTGCTGGACCTCGACGGCCAGCAGGTGAGCTACGACCACGGCCCGAGCCGGCCGGTGGCGTTGCAGTGGCCGAACCCCAACAGCATCGGCGTGGTGCGCCTGTCGATCTCGCCGCCCTCGGCCTCCGGCCGTTCGGGGCTGACCGTGGAAGGGCCGTGGGCCTGGTTCCGCCTGCTTGACCAGTCCGACCTGGTGGCCGGCGGCTCGCCGGAGCGCTTCAACCTGCGCCTGCGCGTCGACGGCGCCAGCGTGTCCTACGAGCTGCGTGCCAGCAGCGCCTTCAACCCGTTCCGCAGCCGAGTGCTCAGCGGTTTCAGCCTGCCGGAGCATCTGTGAACGACGTGGGTTTCTACGGAAAGCTGGCCTGCCGCGGCGACTTTGTCAGCCGCGGCCTGCCGCACGGTTTCATCCAGCCCTGGGACCAGTGGCTGGCGGCGGGGATCCAGGCGAGCCAGCAGGCCCTGGGCGAGCGCTGGCTCGAGGCCTATCTGGTGAGCCCCTTGTGGCGTTTCGCCCTGGCGCCGGGGCTTTGCGGGCCCGAGGGGGTGGTCGGGGTGCTGATGCCGAGCATCGACCGGGTGGGGCGGTACTTCCCGCTGACCGTGGCCCAGGTGCTGGAGCCGGGGGAGCCGCTGGCGCCTTTGGTGGCCGGGGCCGAGGAATGGTTCGAGGTGGTCGAGGAGACCTTGCTGGCGACGCTTGAGCCAGGTGCTGCCTTTGAGGATTTCGAGGCTGCCTTGCAGCCATTTCGCGGCGCGAGGCCACTTGTGCAAGAGCCGCGTGCGACGGTGGGCGGGCTGCAGCGGTTGGATGCGACCACGCCGCAGGGGCGCGCACTGGCCTTGGCCGAATGCGCCTGCGAAGGCATGAGCCTTTGGTGGGGCAAGGGTTCCGAACGGATCGCCCCAGGGTTGATGCGCTGCGCGGGCTTGCCGCGCAGCGAGGATTTCGCCGGTTTTCTATTGGGTAGCGAGGCGCGGATCGGATGACCGGCATGCAGTACACAGCGGCCAGCTACAGCCATGTCGGCATGGTGCGCAAGATCAACGAGGACGCCTGCCTGGAGTTGACCTGGGCAGGCCTGTGGGCGGTGGCCGACGGCATGGGCGGACATGCGGCGGGCGATTATGTCAGCAGCCTGGCCATGGACAGCCTGCGCAGCTTGCCGATGCTCGACTCGCTCGACGACTTCAGCGGCGAGGTGCGCGACGGCCTGGCCTGGGTCAACGGCATCGTGCGCGAGGAAACCGCGCGCCGTGGCGTGGCGATGATGGGCAGCACGGTGGTGGTGCTGGCGGCGCGTGGCGACCAGGCGATTGGCCTGTGGGCCGGCGACAGCCGCCTGTACCGCCTGCGCGACGGCCGCATCGAGCGCCTGAGCCACGACCATAGCTATGTCCAGGAGCTGCAGGACAGCGGCCTGCTCAACGAAGCCGAAGCCCGTGTGCATCCTCGCGGCAACATCGTCACCCGCGCCATCGGCGTCGAGGACCACCTCGAGCTGCAGGCCGTCGCCTTGCAGGTGCAGCCCGGCGACACCTACCTGCTGTGCAGCGACGGCCTGAACAAGACCGCCGAAGACCACGAGATCGCCGAGGTGCTCGGCCACGCCGATCCTTATGAGGTGGTGCGCAGCCTCGTACACCTGGGGCTGACCCGCGGCGCCCCCGACAACATCACCGCCGTCGTCGTGAAGGCCAGCTGAAGACCCCATGGACATGCAGATTCCCGGATTCGACATCGACAGCGAGCTTGGCCAAGGCGCCATGGCCAGCGTGTACCTCGCCACCCAGCGCTCCCTGGAGCGCAAGGTGGCGCTGAAGATCATGGCGGCGAGCCTGGCCGCCGACCCGACCTTCTGCGAGCGCTTCCTGCGCGAGGGTCGCACCCTGGCGCGGCTGGCGCACCCGAACATCGCCACCATCCATGACATCGGCAATGTCGGCGAGTTGTACTACATGGCCATGGAGTACCTGCCCAGCGGCACGCTGAAGGAGCGGATAGCCGAGGGGCTGACGCCCGAGCAGGGCCTCGTCTACGTGCGCCAGATCGCCCAGGCGTTGGGTTATGCCCACGCCCAGGGCCTGGTGCACCGCGACGTCAAGCCCGCCAACATCCTGTTCCGCGCCGATGGCACCGCGGTGCTATCGGACTTCGGCATCGCCAAGTCGCTGGATGACCGCACCCAGTTCACCCAGGCCGGTTTCGCCGTCGGCACGCCGAGCTACATGAGCCCGGAACAGGCACGCGGCATGGACATCGACGGGCGCGCCGACCTGTATGCACTGGGTGTGGTGCTGTACGAAATCCTCGTCGGCAAGCTGCCGTACAATGGCACCGATGCGCTGTCCACGGCGCTGGCGCACCTGACCGAGCCGCTGCCGGAACTGCCCATCGAACATGGCCGCTACCAGGACATCCTGCGCGGTCTGCTGGCCAAGGATCCCAACGAGCGCTTCGCCGACGCGGCGGCGTTGCTGGCCGCGCTGGATCGCCTGACGGTCCAGGCGCCGGTCGAGGAAAACGACAGCACCCTGGTCCGTCCGCTGCCGATCCCGCCACCAGCCACCCCGCAACCGGTGTCCATCGACATTCCGCAGGCCCGCCCTGTGGCCGAGCCTGCCCGGCGGTCCGAACCCAAGCCAGCGCCCGCTGTGAAGCCTGCCTCGAACAAGCCGGCCAAGGCCGTGCTGGCGGTGGCGATCGCGGCGGCGCTGGGGCTGGGCGGCGCGTTCTTCTGGTTGCTCGGCGGCAATGACGCGCCCGCGCCTGAAACGCCGGTGGTGCAGGCGCCCGCCGACAGCATGGCCCCCACCGAACCCAAAGTCACACCGGTGGCCGCCTCGGACGACGGTCGTCCACTGCTGATGCCCGGCAAGAAGACCCTGTTCCAGCGTGTGCTGACCAAGCCTGATGCCCAGCTGGTGGCCCAGCCTGGCGATGCCTCGGGCGAGACACTGCCAGCTTTCTCCGTGCTCTATGTCTACCAGCGCAAGGACGTCGGCGGCCAGGCCTGGGTCCAGGTTGGTGCCGCCAGCGACGGCCAGCGCGAGGGTTGGCTGCCGGCGGCGCAGACCAGCGACTGGAAACAGAGCCTGGTGCTCAAGTTCACCGAACGCTCGGGACGCTCGCCGGTGATGTTCATGCGCCAGGTGGACGATGTGCAGCATCTGCTCGACGACACCGCCCAAGCCCGCGACAGCCTGCTCAAGGCGCAGAACAACCCCGACCAGGTGCCCCAGGTGATGGCCCTGGAACCGGCGGCCAGCGCCGTGCCGCAGAACCAGTTCTACCTGATGCCGATCTTCGACTACCGCGAAAGCTTCGACGCCGGCGGCCAGCCGGTGCAATTGCTCAACATCGCCTCCATCGACCCCGGTGCCAGCGCCCGCGACAGCGCGCCCAAGGCGGCCGGCGTCGCGGCGGTCGGCGACAACAGCTTCCGTACCGGCATCGTCCTGGTGGTGGACACTTCGGTGTCCATGCAGCCGTACATCGATCGGGTGCGCCAGGTGGTCAGCGAGCTGCAACAGCAACTGGCGGCCCGTGGCGAGCTGGACAGCGTCAGCTTCGGCTTGGTCGGCTTTCGCAACAGTGTCAAGCGTACCCCGGGCCTGGAGTACCTGAGCAAGACCCTGGTCAGCCTCGAGCAGGGCCGCGATCCGGCGCGTTTCCTCAAGGCCGCCTCGCAGGTCAAGGCCACCAGCGTCTCCAGCCACTCGTTCAACGAGGACGCCTTCGCCGGCGTGATGCAGGCGGTCGAGGGCATGGACTGGTCCGGCTACGGCGGGCGCCTGATCCTGCTGGTCAGCGATGCCGGCGCGCTGCGCAAGAACGACCCGTTCAGCAGCACCCAGATGAACGAAGCCGAAGTGCGCCAGGCCGCCCTGAGCAAGCAGATCAAGATCTACGCCCTGCACCTGCGCACCCCCGCCGGGCTCAAGAACCACGGCGCGGCCGAGACCCAGTACCGTGTGCTCACCGCCGACAGCAACCCGCAGATCGGCGACCTCTACGTCAGCGTGCCGGGCGGTGAAGTTGGTGCCTTCGGCGACCGCGTGCGCGAGATCGGCTCGACCTTTGCCGACCTGGTGCACCAGGTGCGCAACCAGCAACCGCAACCCGTGCCGCTGCTGACCTCGGCCTCGAGCCTGGCGGCCAAGTCGCAGGCCATCGGCTACGCCATGCACATGGACTTCCTTGGCCGCCACGGCGCCAGCCAGGCGCCGCAACTGGTCAGCGCCTGGACCGCCGACCGCGACCTGACCAACCCGATGCTGCCGACCCTGCAGGTGTGCGTGATGCTGACCAAGCTGCAGCTCAACGACTTGCAGCAGTCGCTCAAGCTGATCGTCGATGCCGCGCGCAAGACCCGCAGCTCGCCAGGCGACTTCTTCAACGAGATCGCCAGCGCCAGTGCCTACATGAGCCGCGACCCCGGCGCGTTGCGCAAGGGCGCCAACCTGGCCCAGGGCGGTGTGCTCGGCGAATACCTCGACGGCCTGCCGTACCGCAGCAAGTCCCTGAGCATGACCCAGGACCTGTGGCTGTCGCTGTCGGTGGCCGAGCAGGAAGACTTCATCGACGAACTGGACTCGAAGATCCGCCTGTACGAGACCTTCCACAACGACATGGCCAACTGGGTGCGCTTCGGCAAGGCCGAACCGGGCGACGCCCTGTACCGTGTCCCGCTGTCGACGCTGCCGTGATGATCCGCCTGGACGGAGTGCGCAAGACACGCGGGCAGGGTGCCCAGCGCTACAGCCTGCAGATCGACCGGCTGCACCTGGCGGTGGGCGAGCGGGTGGCGCTGGTCGGCCCCAGCGGCTGCGGCAAGAGCACCTTGCTCGACCTTCTGGCGCTGGTGCTGGCGCCGGATGCGGCAGAGGGCTTCGTCCTCGGCGGCGAGGATGTCGCCGGGCTGTGGCGCGGCCGGCAGCTCGACCGTTTGGCCAACTGGCGCAGCCGCCACCTCGGCTACGTGCTGCAGGCGGGTGGGCTGCTGGGTTTTCTCGATGTGCGCGGCAATATCTCTCTGCCGCGCCAGTTGCTGGGGCTCGGCGATGACGGCAGTGTCGAGCGCCTGGCCGAAGCGCTGGATGTACACGACCAGCTGGGCAAGAAACCCGCCACCCTGTCTCTCGGCCAGCGCCAGCGGGTCAGCTGTGCCCGTGCCCTGGCCCATGCCCCGACGCTGCTTCTGGCTGATGAACCGACCGCCTCGCTCGACCCGGTCAACGCCGAGCGGGTGATGCAGCTGTTGCTGTGCGAGGCCGAAGCGCGGCAGGTGACCTGTGTGGTCGCCACCCACGACGAGGCCCTGGCCCGCCACGCCGGGTTGACAGTGCTGCGCATGGCCTGCCGGCGCGAAGCCGATGGCGGCGTCACGGCGTGCCTGGAGCGGGCGGCCTGATGCGCCCGCTGCTGATCGCCGGGCTGGCCTGGCAGGACTACCGCAACGATGCGCGGCTGTCGGCGTGCGCCGTGCTCGCGCTGGTGGCGGTGATCGCGCCGCTGCTGGTGCTGTTCGGCCTCAAGTTCGGCCTGGTCGGCAGCCTGACCGAGCGCCTGCAGCGCGATCCTGGTGTGCGCGAGATCATCCCGCTGGGCGGTGGGCGCTTGCGTGCCGAATTCATCGCGGAACTGGCCCAGCACCCACGAGTGGCCTTCGCCATCCCGCGGACCCGGCAGATCGCTGCCACCGCCGAGCTGTTGCTGCCGGCTCATGGACGTGGCCTGACGGTCGAGATGCTGCCCACTGCCGAGGGCGATCCCTTGCTGGCGCAGGTCGCTCCCCCGGACGGTCTGCAACAGGTGGTGCTGAGCTTTACCGCTGCGGAAAAACTCGGTGCCAAGGCCGGGGACGAACTGCAGGCCAGCTTCAGTCGCCAGCAGGCCGGGCAGATGCAATGGCGACGCACAAGCCTGCAGGTCAGCAGCGTGCTGCCCTTGGCAGCGTTCGAGCGCGATGGCCTGTTTGCCTCGCTGCAACTGCTCGAAGCCGTCGAGGATTACCGCGATGGCCGCGCCGTGGCTGCGCTGGGCTGGCAGGGGGAGGCGCAAGGCAGCGGGGCACAGCGGGTGTACCCGGCCTTCCGCCTGTATGCCCGCGAACTGAGCGATGTCGAGCCGCTGCGCCAGTTTTTCGCCGAACGCAAGCTGCTGGTCTCGACCCAGGCCGCGCAGATCGCCCAGGTGCAATCGCTCAGCCGCAATCTTGACCTGGTGTTCTGGATCATCGCCAGCCTGGCTGTGGCCGGCGCCGTAGCGGCCATCGCCGCAGGCGCAGTGGCGGCGGTCGAGCGCAAGCAGCGTGAGCTGGCAGTGCTGCGTCTGCTGGGCTTCGGCACTGCTGCGCTGCTGTTGTTCGTGGTGCTGCAGGCACTCTACAGCGGGCTGCTGGCCGCCGCCGTGGCAGGTCTGTTGTACCTGCTCGCCGAACACGGCCTGAACCGACTTTTCATGCAGGTGCCCGGCGAGTTCGCCAGCCACCTGCTGCCCATGCACTACCTCGTTGCGTTGTGTGCCGTGCTGCTGGCCAGCACCGCCGCCGCCGCCCTGGGCGGCTGGCGGGTGGCGCGCATCGAGGCTTGCCAAGGAATACGTGATGTCTGATCGCCGCCTCGGGGCTGCCGCCCTGCTCCTGACCGCTTTGAGCCTGGGCGCCTGTTCCCCGGCCGATGGTGACGACAAGGCCAAGCCAGTTGCCCAGGCGCAGCCGGGGACTGAAAGCAAGTTCGACAACCCCAAACCGTTGCCGGGCGATGTCAGCCTGCCGCTGCCCTGTGGCGGTGAGCTGGTGCTGCGCAGTGTCTATGTGCTGGCCCAGGGCAGCCTCGACGACCGCGAGGTCAACCTCGGCTACCCGTTCAGCGAAGGCGAGGCCGGCTACAAGCAGTCGTTCATCTCCGGTTACCGGCGCGACTTCATCAACGGCCAGTTCAGCCTGCAGGACCTGGCGCCACAGTGGCAGAAGGCCGTCGGCCCGAGCCTGCCCAAGGTCGAGAAAGGCAGCCCGCTCACGCCGATGATGTACTTCATCGGCAAGTACGAAGTGACCGCCCGCCAATACGCCCAGGTGATGGCCCAGGCGCCGTCGCTGGCCGGCGGCGACGCGGCACCGGCCTGCGAGGCGAACAACGACGCGGCGGGGCGCCTGCCCAAGGTAAAACTGTCGCGCTTCGAGGCCGAACGCTTCGCCGCCGTCTACAGCGCCTGGCTGATGAAGCACCACCGCGACCTGCTGCCGGTCAGCGGCCGAGGCAGCAAGGCCGAGGAGGGTGGCGTGGGCTTCGTGCGCCTGCCCACCGAGGTGGAATGGGAGTTTGCCGCCCGTGGCGGTTCGGCGGTCAGCCGCCAGGAGCTGGAAGGGCGGTTGTTCCCGCGCAAGGTCGAAGGCGCCGACAGCGAGGGGCCGCTGGCTGACTTCGCGGTATTCAACCAGGTCGCCGGTGGCACCGGGCAGGCGGCGCGGCTGATGCCGATCGGCAGCAAACAGCCTAACCCGCTGGGCTTGTTCGACGTGATCGGCAACGCCGCCGAGATGGTCCAGGAGTCGTTCCAGCTGGTCAACGCCGGGCGCCTGCAGGGTGCCTACGGCGGCTTCGTGGTCAAGGGCGGCAACTACCTCGAAGGCGAGGGCACCTTGTTCACCGGCATGCGCCGCGAGTATCCGCTGTTCGGCGCCGACGGTACCGAGCAACGCAACGAGACCACCGGTTTCCGCGTGGCCATCGGCGCCTTGTCGGCGCCGCGCTCGCGCTACCAGGAACTGTTCGAGCAGTGGCAGAAGGAGGGGCGCCTGGCCGGCCTGACCGACGACATCGACGCCGCCCAGGACCCGACCAAGCGCCTGGACAGCATCATCGCCGCCGCCACCGACCCGCGCCAGCAGGCCGAGCTGGGGCTGGTCAACGAAGAGCTCAAGCGCAACGTGTCGTTGATCGCCCGCCAGCGCGAGGAAGCGGCCGGCAACCTGATCCAGTCCGCCGCCCTGGTGGCCGAGACCGTCAACAACTACAACATCCGCCTGACCAACCTGCAGAACACCCAGGCCAAGGCCGAGGCTGCCGGCGACCAGACCAGCGCGCGCATGTACGGCGCCGCCATCGCCAATGGCCGCGCCGCCCTCGACGGCGCCGTGGCGATCTACATCGACAACCTGGCCAGTGGCACGCGCTACACCGACGCGGTGATCCAGGCGCAGTTCCAGCGGGTCAAGGAAGAGCTCAATCGCAAGCCGGTGCTGGGCAACAGCCTGGTCACCCGCGCCACCCTGTTCGTCCGCCACGTCGGGGAGTACCGCCAGAACCGGCGGGCCGATCCGGCGACGATCCTCAAGGAGCTGCTGGCATCGGCCGCCCCGCGACCCTAAGGACAGTTCCCATAGAAAGGACTCCCGGGTGGCACGAAGCCCCCGGTCACCCAGAAACCCAAGAAGAGAAACCAGACCATGTTCACCCGCAAACCCCTGATCACCGCATCCCAGGCCCGTACCGCACTGCTGCTGGCAGCCGGTTTCAGCACCGTGCTGTTGAGCGGTTGCGCCAGCTCGCCGGCGTCCAAGGTTGGCGCCACGACCAAGGTCGAGTACTACCCCAACTGCTACGAGCCGGTGCAGCACTTGCGCTCCACCGACGGTGACATGACCCGCTCGGTCGCCACCGGCGCGCTGCTCGGCGCGGTCGGCGGTGCCCTCACCGGTGCCCTGGTCGACAAGGAAAACCGCGGCCGCAATGCCGCCATCGGTGCCGCTGGCGGCGCGTTGGTTGGCGGCGCGGCCGGTTACTACACCGAGCGCCAGAAACAGATCAGCGACGACAAGCAGCGCATCGCCTCGTACGCCACCGACATCGACAAGAGCGCGGCCGACATGGACCGCACCACGGCCTACGCCAAGTCGTCGCAGAGCTGCTACCAGCGCGAGTTCGCCAGCCTGATCCAGAACCGCAAGGCTGGCCGCATCAACGACACCGAGGGCCGCAAGCGCCTGGCCGAGATCGTCGCCGGCCTGCAGGAGTCGAACAACCTGCTGACCACCGTGAACGGGCGTTTGGGTGAGAACCTGAACAACTACACCCAGGCCTACGAGCAGGACCTCAAGCAGGTGGGCGTGCAGCGCACCGAAGTGGTCGCCGTGGCCGAGCCGCCGAAGGTGGCGACCACCGGCAAGAAGAAGGATGTGAAGAAGGTCCAGCCGGCCAAGACCAACACCAAGGTGCCACAGGAAGCGGTGGCCACCGAGAAGACCCTGCAGAACGCCAACGGCAAGAAAGCCGAGGCCCAGCAGGTGGCCAAGGCGGGCGCCGACCAGGTCAACGCCATGTGCCGCAACCCGGACATGGGTGATTGGGCGCCGGTGCCGTGCCCGAACGTGTGATCCGTTGAGGCTGCTTGCATGACCTGTAGGCGCGGGGCAAGCCCACGCCTGCAGGTCATGCGACTTGGCCAGGCTTTGTGCAAGGAAACCTATTCGTGACAGATCTTCTGGTCAATTCCCTGGCCAACAACTCCCAGTTTCTTGCCCGTCAGCGTATCCAGGCGCGGATCAACCTGCCGCAGATGTTCGCCGCCATCGACGCCGACCCGCGTATCGTCGGTGCCGGTGTGGTTTACATCGACGCCGAATACAACATTGTCACCCTGCGTGAGTTTCAGCCGATCTGCAGCATCCGCCCCAAGCGCGTGATCCTGCGCGAGATCAAGAAGTACCAGACACCTGACCAGTACACCCAGCAGTTGCAGCACAATCCGCGCGAGTCGCGGGTGGTCAAGGAGGCGGTCAACACGACCCTTTCCTGTGCGGGCGCTGTGATCGGCTGGTTCGTGGTGTTCAGTGGCACCATTGCCGCGCCCTTTTCCGGTGGTACCAGCCTGGTACTGACCTATGTCGGTGGCGCCGCCGCCACCGCCAGCAGCATCCAGTGCGGCATCGGTGTAATGCGCACGGTGCGTGAAGTGACCAACCCAGCGGCTAACGATGCCCTCGATGAGAACCAGTGGTACCAGGCCGCCTCGATGGTGCTCGATGGCGTCTCGTTGCTGGGTGTCGGCGCGTCGGGCCTGAGCACGTTGAAGTACCTGCAAGTACACAAGGCCGCCACGGGTCGCAGCTGGCTGGAGTTGTCCAAGAGCCTCAGCCGCCAGCAGCGCAAGGCGCTGACCGACGAGCTGCTGTCGATCAAGCACCCGAGCCTGACGGCCAGGCAGATCAAGTTGCAGCAGGCGGCAGGGACCATGACCAAGCGCTACACCCCGACCGAAATAAGCCACGCCACGCAGACCCTGATGCGCGACTCGCTCGGCGCCACCTTCGGGTTGGCCGGGAGTGCCACGGTGCAGAGCATAGCCGTAGGGCTATACGAAGAGATCGAGTGATGATGAAGCCTGCGCAATTCCAGACTTTCATGCGCCGTTACTTCCCGACGTTCTTGCTGGGGTTTTTCATTTGCCTCCTGTCGGCGGCGTTGTCAGCGACTCTGTGGATCGACAGTCACTGGCGCAATCACCCGGATAACCCCTTGTTCACCATGATGTCCAGCGCGGTGCTGGTCTTGCTGCTGTGTTCCGGGCATTTCGCGATGGTCCGGGGCTTCACATGGGCAGTATGGGTGGTGCTCCCTGTACCGACTGTGGCCTTGCTGATGGCGTTGAGCCTGCTCGGTAGTGGAGTGAATGCCGTGTTGCTGGCAATCCTGCTGGCGCTGCCATTGCTCGCGCTGCTGGTATTCAACAGCCAGCGGCATCGAGAGATGCGGCGGCGGTTGGTGGAGCTGCGCAAGGTGCGGCGCTAGCGCAATGACGCTCAAGCCTTTTCTGAAGCGTTACTTCGGCGTATTCATCGGCGCCTATTTCTCGTCGATCATTGCCGTGTCCTGGACATTTGCGCTGGTGTGGAGCACGTATTGCCGGAACTGCCTGAAGGATGGCGCCTTTGCTTCGAGTCTGCTCCTGACGTTGGCAGTCTTCATGTTGGGCCATGGCGCTGTGGTTCGAGGGCGGACGTGGGGGGCCTGGCTCGTGGCCGGGATGTGCCTGGCCAGCATGGTGATCGCGTTGCCGGCCTATGGATATCGTCCCAACATGTTCATCTACGCGAGCTGCCTGCTGGCAGCGCTGGTAGCGTTGCTGTTGATCAATAGCAACAGGTACAGAGAAATGCGCGTTCTCCTGGCGCAGTACCGGGAACAAAGGCGCAAGGCAAAGCCCTAGCCATCATCGCGGGTTGGCGCCGCGCACGGAGCTACAGTTCCGCCACCAGGGCTTCCAGTTGCTCCTGCCGCTCGGCCTGGTTGACCCGTGCCCCGGGATTGAGCGTCGACCACTGTGGATGCGCCCGCGCCTTGCGCAAGGCCTCGGGCAGCTTGCCTTCGCGCCAGCCTTTGTCCTCCGGCGCCGCGAGGCGGATGCTGTCCTGCGCCGCGTGCCCGCGTGCCTCCAGGGCCAGTATCAACTGTTGCTGACGCAGCGCCAGCAGGCGCAGCACGGCGTCATCCACCGTCAGCTCGCGCTGGCCCTTGAGCTTGCCCATCAGGCGCGAGCCATAGTTGCGCGCGGTCTGCAGCGCGCCGCCAGCAATGGCCCCGGCAAGCGCGGCGGCGCCCAGGGTCAGGCCGCCAACCAGCAGGTCGACGCCGGCACCTGCCGCCGCGCCCGCCGCCACGCCGCTGCCCAGGCGCACACCGAGCAGCTTCAGGGTCTCCGGATTGAACAGGTCGTCGCCCCAGCGCCCATCGAGCAGCGGCAAGTCGCCGGCATTGGCGTCCTCGCGACGGAACGCATACAGCTTGAGCAGCGCCTCGACACAGCGTTGCTCGCGCTGACGCACCGCCTGGCGTAGCGCTTCGATGGCCTGCGCCTCGGCGGCGGGCTCGGCCTCTACGCTGCGCCGGCAGGCAGCGCAGTCGAGCAGCAGCTCGGCGACCAAACGCTTGCCGCTGTGGCGACGGGCTTCGCGCTGGGCCTGCTGGTCATCGATCAGCCGTTGCAGGGCAGGGCGGGCCTCTTCCAGCAGCAGCGCCAGGCTTTCGTAGAGGCGGCGCTCGCCATCCTCGGGCGGGGCCACGCTGTCGAAACGCACCAGCGCATGCAGGCCCAGGCGCGCCAAGGCCTCGCGCCATTCGGGCTCGCGGTGCTGGTTGCTGGCAACGAAGTTGAGCACCGGCAACAGCGGTTTGCCGCAGCTGGCCAGCACCTCAAGCTCGTCGCGGTACTTGGCCAGCACCGGTTCGCGGGCGTCGATCACATACAGACCGGCATGGCTCGCCAGCAGCTGGCGCAGCACCTTGGCTTCCTGCTCGAAACGCTGGCGCGCCTCGCTGCCCTGGAGGAAACGCTCAAGGCGAGCGGGGCCGTCCAGGCGCTCGCCCGGGCGTTCGAGGCGCTCCAGGTAGTCGAGCAGGGCAATGGCGTCCTCCAGGCCGGGGGTGTCGTAGAGCTCAAGCAACGGTTCGCCGTCCACCGACAGGCGGGCGCCTTCGACATGGCGGGTGGTGCTGGGGCGGTGCGAGACCTCGCCGAAGCCGACGTCGCGGGTGAGGGTGCGCAGCAGCGAGGTCTTGCCGACGTTGGTGTGGCCGACCACGGCCAGTTTCAGCGGCTCAGTCATGGCCATGCTCCAGCCAGGTCAGGGGCGAGGTGTCGGCATGGGGCAGGCCCAGGCGGTCGAGGGCCTCGTGCCAATCGCCCAGGCGTGCGGCGTCCAGTGCCTGGCCGGGCTGCGCCTGCAGCAGCCAGATACGCGTGGCGCCGGCGTTGCGCGCCAGTTCAGCGAGCAAGGCCAGGCTGCCACGGTCGGGCGAGCGACGCGGGTCGCAGGCAATGGCCAGGCGCGCCGGGGGGAAACGGCTGAGTTGCTCGAGCAGCTTGTTGCGCGATTCGCGGCTGTCGAGCACGCCCGCATGGGTGACCGAGCGGGGCAGTGCGGGTGGCCAGGGGCGCTGGTCGTCCAGTTCCAGGCCGACCAGCAGGGCACCGCCACCGTCGCGTTCCAGTTGGCCGGCCTCGAAGCGGGGCAGGGTGTCGGGGGCTGCATCCTGCACGCCGAGGCGTTCGCTGCGCGGCATCAGGGCTTCGCGCAGTTGCGCGTAGCCTGGCAGATTGAGGTCCAGCGCCAGGCGCTCGCGGCCCTGGCGCCAGCGCCACAGGCACAGCGCGGCCAGCAGCATGCGGGGCAGCAGGCCATAGACCAGCACCACGCCGAGCAGCCAGCTGGCCCAGGCCTGGCGCGCCAGATCGAGTGCAGGCAGGGTGTCGCCGCTGGCGCGAATCATCGCCTCGTCGGGGACGGCGAAACCGAGCAGCGAGGGCAGGGCGCCAAGGGCCTGGGTCAGCGTGATGAAAGGTGCGGCGGCAAGCAGCGTGGTTTCCCAGACGAAGCCGTAGCGTCGCGTCGCCAGCAGCGCCAGGAGCATGCCCAGCGCCGCGAGCATTGCCAGCGACCACAGGCCATGCACCAGCAGGCCGAGCAGCCAGCGGTTCAGGCGCTGGCGCTGCAACAGCACCAGCAGCGCGGGAGCCAGTTGCGCGGCCTTGGCGTCACGGGCAAAACGCTCGCTTAGCCACAGCCACAGGCGGCCCAGCGCCGCGCCTTGCTCACCGGCGAAAAAGAAACCCACGGCCCAGCCAAGCAGCAGCACGAGATTCAGCCCGAGCAGGCTGCCCAGGGCCCAGAACACGTTCACCGGCCGCTGGCCGTCGCCCAGGGCCGCCAGCCCCAGGCCGGCGCCACTGAACAGAGCCAGGACCATCAAGCTCAGCAATGCCAGCCGTGCGCCCTGCTTCCAGTGGCGCAGCGCCGCGTCCATGCCGTCGCGCTCGGCCAGCCACAGAGCGCGGGCCTCGATGCGCGTGGCCAGGTCGCCGCCCTGCTGGCGGGCGCGGCGGTTGGCCTCCTGGTCCTCCAGGGGCCCGGCGTGTTCCTCGCGCAGGCGTACCGCTTCGGTGAGCCAGCGCTTGTCGAGTGGAGTGGGTGCAGTCACAAGCTCTTCCATTGCACAGGTCTGGCCGCAAGCATAACCCACGCGCCCGATGCTATCCTCGCCGGCATGAATACATCACTCCCCCTCAGCCTGATCGCGGCGCTCGCCGAGAACCGTGTGATCGGCATCGACAACTCCATGCCCTGGCACCTGCCGGGGGATTTCAAGTACTTCAAGGCCACCACCCTGGGCAAGCCGATCATCATGGGGCGCAAGACCTGGGATTCGCTGGGCCGGCCATTGCCGGGGCGGCTGAACATCGTCGTCAGCCGTCAACCCGGGCTGCAACTGGCCGGCGCCGAGGTGTTCGCGTCGCTGGAGGCGGCGCTGGTGCGCGCCGAGCAGTGGGCGCGGGAGCAGGGCGTCGGGGAATTGATGCTGATCGGCGGTGCGCAGCTGTATGGGCAGGCGTTGGAGAAAGGGCTGGTGAGCCGGATGTACCTGACCCGGGTGGCGCTGTCGCCGCAGGGTGATGCCTGGTTCCCGGAGTTCGACCACGGGCAGTGGCAGTTGACCTCGAGCGACGCGCAGTCCGAAGCGGACAAGCCGGCCTATCACTTCGAAGTCTGGGACAAGGCTTGAGTGTGTTCGGGGCCGCTGATACGCGATAACTGCAATTGCGAACAAATATCATCTTCTGCTAGCGTTCGCTCCTCTTGAGACCCAGAGCCAGGATGTGCCGTGTCTTCGTGGAACAAGCAGATCGCCCGGTTGTTCACCGAGCACAAGAAGGCCCTGGAGGCGTTCGTCGCACGGCGCACCGGCAATAGCCAAGTGGCCGCCGACCTGACCCAGGAGTCCTTCCTGCGCCTGGCGCGGCTGCCTGCCGACAAGCAGATCGACAACCTGCCGGCCTTCCTCTTCACGATTGCCAGCAACCTGGTGCGCGATCACCAGCGCCAGGCCATTCGCCGCGAGCGGCTGGATGGCGGCGAGCCCAGCGACGAACTGGCCAGCGAAGCCCCCGGCGCCGACGACCAGTTGGCCGCGCAGCAGGAGCAGGCGCTGATGCAGGCGGCGATCCAGGCCCTGCCCGAGGCGACCCGGCACATCTTCCTGCTCTATCATGTCGACGGTTGCACCTACCGTGAGATCGCCGAGCGCATGAACGTCACGCCCCGCAGTGTCGAGTACCAGCTGCGCCGGGCATTGCTCGACTGCCGCGCCTTCATCCAGGCGCGGCTGGCCGGTGACGCGAGAGGGCAACGTCCATGAGCCGTCATCCCGAGAGTGCGACCGATCCCATGAGCGACCTGTCCGACAGCGAGCGCCTGTTCGCCGAAGCCACAGCCTGGTATTACCGTCTGCACGCCGATGACGTCACCCTGGACGAACGCCAGGCGTTCGCCGTGTGGCGCGCGCAGGGGGCGACGCATGCCAAGGCCTGGGAGGAAGTGCTCGACCTGTTGGGGGCTTTGCAGGGCCCGGCCAGGCGCCTGCGGGAAGACCAGCAGGCGGCTTGGCACTCCCCCCGACGCCGGATCTGGCCCAAGGTGGCAAGTGTTGCCGCGGCGGCGGTGCTGCTGGGTGTGCTGCTCGTCCAGACGCCCTGGCTCGACCGCTGGCGCGCCGATTACGCCACCGCCACGGGCGAGACGCGCAGCCTGCAGCTGGAGGATGGCTCGCGCATCCAGCTCAACACCGACAGCGCCTTACAGGTCGAGCTGGGGGCCACCGAGCGGCGTGTCCGGCTGTTGCGCGGCGAGGCCTGGTTCGAGGTGACCCGCGATATGGCCCGGCCTTTCGTGGTGCGTGCCGGTGAGGGCTGGGTGCGGGTAGTCGGTACGCGTTTCAGCGTGGCCGAGACGGGCGGGCAGACCCGTGTGCAACTGGCCCAGGGCAAGGTCGAAGTTCGCGCCGGCGCCGGCCAGGGGTTGTTCCTCGAGCCCGGGCAAGCCGTGGAGTACGCGGCAGGCGGGCCGGGTGCGGTGCATGGCTTCGAGCCCGCCCGCGCCTTCGCCTGGCGCGAGCGGCAACTGGTATTCAGCCAGCAGCCGCTGGGTGAGGTGGTGACCGAACTCAATCGCTACTGGCCCGGACAGACCCTGGTGCTGGGCGACGGCCTGCGCCAGCGCAAGGTCTCCGGCGTGTTCGACATCGACAAGCCGGACGCCGTGCTCAAGGCTTTGACCCATACCCTGGGCGTGCGTGCCGACCAGTACACACCGTACCTGCGCATCCTGCGCGAAGGCTGATTGAAAATATTTTCGGGGATTCCCGTCGCACCGACGTCCTTGATCTCGTAGGCGCAAATAATAAGCACTCTCAGACAGTGCCGCGCCAGTCGATCACTTTGACGCTTTCGGGGAGCCCCATTGATGAAAACCACCGCCACTCGGGCCGTGCTCGGCCTGGCCATCGCGCTTGGCAGCGCCGCGCTGGCCGGACCCTTGCAGGCCCAGGCCGCCACGCAGGCTCAGGTCTACCGTTTCGACATCCCGGCGCAGTCGCTGGACTCGGCCCTGGCGGCCTTCAGTGCGGTTACCCGGATCCAGGTGCTGGTACCCGGTGAGTTCACCCAGGGCCTGCGTTCGCCGGGCCTGAGTGGCAGTTATCCACAGGATCAGGCGCTGGCCCGCCTGCTTCAGGGCACTGGCCTGAATGCCGCCTACATCGACAACGACAGCGTCACCCTGGAGCGCCAGCGCGCCGGGGGCGACGACGCGATGCAACTGGGCGCGGTGAAGATCGACAGCAGCCAGCTGGGCACCACCACCGAAGGCACCGGCTCCTACACCACTGGATCGCTGACCCTTGGCAAGGGTGAGCAGAAGCTCAAGGACATCCCGCAGTCGGTGTCGGTAATGACCCGCCAGCGCCTGGACGACCAGAACATGAACAGCCTGCAGGACGCCATGCGGCAGGTGACCGGTACCACGATCAAGAGCTACAACACCGGCTCCAACCTCAATGACGTTTACATGCGCGGCTTCCCGGTCGACCTGGTGCAGGTCGATGGCGTCACCCAGCCCACCGGGCAAGGCGACATGGCCACGGCGTTCGACCTGGCCATGTATGACCGTGTCGAAGTGCTGCGCGGGCCATCCGGCCTGTACCAGGGCGCGGGCGAGCCCGGTGGCACCATCAACCTGGTGCGCAAGCGCGCCTTGGGCAAGTTTACCCTGTCTGGTGAGCTGTCGGCGGGCACTTATGATCGCTACCACTCCACGGTTGACGTCACCGGGCCGCTGAACAGCGATGGCAGCCTGCGCGGGCGTTTCGTCACCGCCTACGAGAACAACCAGGCCTTTGTCGACTACGCCCAGAACGAGCGCCCGATGATGTACGGGCGCCTGGAGTACGACCTGTCGCCGGCCACCACCCTGACCCTGGGCGGCGCCTACCAGCGCAACAAGTCGGTGCCCGCGTTCGGTCTGCCGGCCTACGACAGCGGCAAGCTGCTCGACGTCAAGCGCTCGACCTTCGTCGACGCGAAGTGGAACGAGCTGGACGAACGGGTCTGGGAAAGCTTCTTCGAGGTCGACCATGCGCTGGACGATGGTGGCCAGTTCAAGACCTCGCTGACCTATCGCGACGCCGAGGCACCCACGCGCAATTTCACCTGGACCGACGGCGCCGTGGACCCGGTGACCGGTGCCAGTTCCGCGGTGGCCTACAACTACTACACCCACATCAAGACCCTGGGCCTGGACAGCTTCGTGACGCGGCCGTTCGAGGCGTTCGGGCGTACCCATGAGCTTACCGTGGGCGCCGACTACCAGCATGTGGACAAGGACTTTCGCTACGGTGGCCGGGAGTGGTTCGACATCAACGTGTTCGACCCGGGCAGCATCGACATCCCCAAGATCGACTACGCCATGGACAACGGCAACTCGTCCAAGTCGAACCAGTACGGACTGTATGCGCGCACCAAGATCAGCGCCAACGACTGGCTGGACGTGATCCTCGGTAGCCGGGTGATCTGGTTCGACAGCGATGGCCACAATGCCAACCCGTTCTTCAACGAATTCTCCGACCCGCACACCAGTGTTCGCCGCAAGGTGATCCCCTACGGTGCGCTGGTCGCCAAGCTCACCCCCGAACTGTCGGCCTATGCCAGCTACACCACGGTGTACAAGCCGCAGACGCAGATGGCCGGCGGCGACAGCACGGTGGCGCCGCGCGAGGGCAAACAGTATGAGTTGGGCCTGAAGCGGGAGTTCTTCGACGGCCGCCTGAACGGCAGCGTGGCGGTGTTCCGCATCTACGACGAGAACCGCGCCCAGCAAATCGACCAGACGCCGTTCTACGAGGCCCAGGCCAAGGTGCGCAGCCAGGGTTGGGAAACCGAGCTGTCCGGCAACCTGACCGACAACTGGAGCGTCAGCACCGGCTACGCCTTCACCCGTCTGGAATCAGGGCGTCAGGCCGACTACCAGGGCATCAGCATCACGCCCAAGCACAACTTCAATGTGTGGACGCGCTATGCGTTCGCCGATGGGCCGCTGGAAGGGTTCAGTGTCGGAGGCGGCGTGCGGGTGGTCAGCTCCACCTACTACACGCGCAACAGCGTGGACTTCGTGCAGGGTGGCTACAGCGTCGCTACGGCGCAGGTGGGCTATCGCTTCAACAAGCACCTGTCGGCGACACTCACGGCCAACAACCTGTTCGACCGTGTGTATTACGAGCGTGTGGACAGTGCCTGGGGCTCGAACTTCTATGGCGAGCCGCGCAACCTGACGCTCAAGTTGCGCGCGACGTACTGAGCCTGGATCGCCGGGGGCGCAAAGCGCCCCCGATAATCTTTCAGGAGTGACTCAGTTGTGCATGCTCATCCCCTGCCAGCACCTGCTGGTCGGTCTGCTTGAGCAACTGGCTGGTAACCACGCCCGCCGTCATCGAGCCATTCACGTTCAACGCCGTGCGGCCCATGTCGATCAGCGGTTCCACCGAGATCAGCAGCGCCACCAGTTCCACCGGCAGGCCCATGGCCGGCAGCACGATCAGCGCGGCGAAGGTCGCGCCGCCGCCGACGCCGGCAACGCCTGCCGAACTGAGGGTGACGATGGCCACCAGGGTGGCGATCCACAGCGGGTCGAAGGTGTCGATGCCCACCGCCGGGGCGACCATCACCGCCAGCATCGCCGGGTACAGGCCGGCGCAGCCGTTTTGGCCGATGGTGGCGCCGAACGACGCGCTGAAGCTGGCAATCGACTGCGGCACACCCAGGCGCAGGGTCTGCGCCTCGATGTTCAGCGGGATGCTGGCGGCGCTGGAGCGGCTGGTGAAGGCGAAGGTCAGCACCGGCCAGACTTTACGGAAGAAGCGCAGCGGGCTGACACCGGTCAGCGCCAGGATCACCCCGTGGACCACGAACATCAGGCCCAGGCCGATGTACGACACCACCACGAAGCTGCCCAGCTTGAGGATGTCGTCGAGGTTGGAGCTGGCCACCACCTTGGTCATCAAGGCCAGCACACCGTAGGGGGTGAGCTTCATCACCAGGCGCACCAGGCGCATGACCCAGGCCTGCAGCACGTCGATGGCCGACAGGGCGCGCTCGCCCTTGTCCTTGTCGTCCTTGAGCAGCTGCAAAGCGGCGAGGCCTAGGAACACGGCGAAGATCACCACGCTGATGATCGAGGTCGGCTTGGCCCGGGCCAGGTCGCCGACCGGGTTGGTCGGGATGAACGACAGCAGCAGTTGCGGGATGTTGAGGTCGGCGACCTTGCCCGCGTAGTCGCTGTGGATGGCCTGCAGGCGGGCGCTTTCCTGGGCGCCGGCCACCAGCCCTTCGGCGCTCAGGCCGAACAGGTTGGTCAGGGCGATACCGAGCAGCGCGGCGATCGCGGTGGTCAGCAGCAGGGTGCCGATGCTCAGCACACTGATGCGGCCCAGCGCCGAGGCGTTGTGCAGGCGGGCCACGGCGCTGAGGATCGAGGCGAAGATCAGCGGCATGACGATCATCTGCAGCAAACCGACGTAGCCATTGCCGACCAGGTCGAGCCAGCCGAGGGTGGCCTTGAGCACCGGGTGCCCGGCGCCGTAGATCGTGTGCAGCACCAGGCCGAAGCCGACGCCGAGGGCCAGGCCCAGCAGCACCTTCTTTGCCAGGCTCCAGTCGGTGCGGCGGGTTTGCGCCAGGCCCAGCAGCAGGGCCAGGAACGCCAGCAGGTTGAGTGACAGCGGCAGGTTCATTGAAGCTCCGGAAAAAGGCAAAAGAGGCATCGCCTCTGTGAGCGATTACGAACGGAAATGCTAACAGCCTGAAAACAAACGAATTTATACCTAAAAGGAATTTACATAGTCGTTTATGGAATAACGCCTGGTCGTTTTTGGCAATACACATGGCGTTTGCGGTTGCTTCGAGGTCGGTGGCGCATGCCTGTCTGTCATGAATCAGGTCTAGGGTTGAGCGGCCACGTCTTTGGGAGAACCGCACATGATGTCAGCTCCGAGAATCCTTGCCGGCGGCCTTGCCCTGTTGCTGAGCGCCAGCAGCTGGGCGGCCACCGAGCTCAAGCACTGGCCGGCCGAAGCCGCGCAAAAGCTCGACGCAATGATCAAGGCCAACGCCAACAAGGGTAACTACGCGGTGTTCGACATGGACAACACCAGCTACCGCTTCGACCTCGAAGAGGCACTGCTGCCGTTCATGGAGAACAAGGGCCTGCTGAGCCGAGACACGCTTGACCCCTCACTCAAGCTGATCCCATTCAAGGACACAGCGGAGCATAAGGAAAGCCTGTTCAGTTACTACTACCGCCTGTGCGAACTCGACGACATGGTCTGCTACCCCTGGGTGGCCCAGGTGTTCTCTGGCTTCACTCTCAAGGAACTGAAGCAGCAGGTCGACGAGCTGATAGCCTCGGGCAAGCCGATCCCCAGCACCTACTTCGAGGGCGACCAGGTCAAGAGTATCGAGGTGCAGCCGCCGAAGGTGTTCACGGGCCAGGCCGAGCTGTACAACAAGCTGATGGAGAACGGCATCGAGGTCTATGTGATCTCGGCGGCGTCCGAAGAGCTGGTACGCATGGTCGCCTCGGATCCCAGGTACGGCTACAACGTCAAGCCGCAGAACGTGATCGGCGTGAGCCTGCTGCTCAAGGACCGCGCCAGTGGCCAGCTGACCACGGCGCGCAAGCAGATCAGCGCCGGGCAGTACGATCCCAAGGCCAATGAAGGCCTGGAACTGACCCCGTACCTGTGGACGCCGGCTACCTGGATGGCGGGCAAGCAGGCGGCGATCCTGACTTACATCGATGAGTGGAAGAAGCCGGTGCTGGTGGGGGGCGACACTCCGACGAGCGACGGCTACATGCAGTTCCACGGCGTCGATGTGAACAAAGGCGGCATTCACCTGTGGATAAACCGCAAGGCCAAGTACATGGATCAGCTCAACGGCATGATCGCGAAGAATGCAGCGGCCCAGGCCAAGGAAGGCTTGCCGGTGACGGCGGACAAGAACTGGGTGATCGTGACGCCGGAGCAGATTCAGTGAAATACGCATAACCTGTTTCGGCCCAATCGCTGGCAAGCCAGCTCCCACAGGTACAATGCCAAGGTCTGCGATTATATTGTGGGAGCCGGCTTGCCGGCGATGAGGCCTCCTCAGGCATAAAAAAACCGGCGCCCTAGGCGCCGGTTCTTATTGCCTTCAGAGCCTCACAGCCCTTCGAGCATTGCCTTGTTGCGCACCGCGCCCTTGTCGGCGCTGGTGGCCAGCAGGGCATAGGCCTTCAGCGCAGTGGTCACTTTACGTGGGCGCACTTCCGCCGGCTTCCAGCCTTTCTTGTCCTGTTCGACACGACGCGCGGCCAGCTCTTCATCGCTGACCAGCAGGTTGATCGACCGGTTGGGGATGTCGATCAGCACCTTGTCGCCATCGCGCACCAGGCCAATGGCGCCGCCTGCGGCAGCTTCCGGCGAGGCATGGCCGATGGACAGGCCCGAGGTGCCGCCGGAGAAGCGGCCGTCGGTGAGCAGCGCGCACGCCTTGCCCAGGCCCTTGGACTTCAGGTACGAGGTCGGGTAGAGCATCTCCTGCATGCCCGGGCCGCCTTTCGGGCCTTCGTAGCGGATGATGACGATATCGCCGGCCTTCACCTCGTCGGCGAGGATGCCGCGTACCGCGCTGTCCTGGCTCTCGAAGATCTTCGCGTTGCCCTCGAACACGTGGATCGACTCATCCACGCCGGCGGTCTTCACCACGCAGCCGTCCAGGGCAATGTTGCCGTATAGCACGGCCAGGCCGCCCTCTTGCGAGTAGGCGTGTTCGAAGCTGCGGATGCAGCCGTTTTCGCGGTCGTCGTCCAGGGTTTCCCAGCGGGTCGACTGGCTGAAGGCGGTTTGCGTGGGGATACCGGCCGGGCCTGCCTTGAAGAAGGTGTGCACCGCTTCGTCATCGGTCTGGGTGATGTCCCACTTGGCGATGGCTTCCTCCATGCTGGCGCTGTGCACGGTCGGCAGGTCGGTGTGCAGCAGGCCGCCACGGGCCAGCGAGCCGAGAATGCTGAAGATGCCGCCGGCGCGATGCACGTCTTCCATGTGGTACTTCTGGATGTTCGGCGCCACCTTGCACAGCTGCGGCACCTTGCGCGACAGGCGATCGATGTCGCGCAGGTCGAAGTCCACCTCGCCTTCCTGGGCCGCGGCCAGCAGGTGCAGGATGGTGTTGGTCGAGCCGCCCATGGCGATGTCGAGCATCATGGCGTTCTCGAACGCCTTGAAGTTGGCGATGCTGCGCGGCAGCACGGACGCATCGCCCTCGCCGTAGTAGCGTTTGCACAGCTCGACGATGGTGCGGCCCGCGGTAAGGAACAGCTGCTCGCGGTCAGAGTGGGTCGCCAGCGTGGAGCCGTTGCCCGGCAGGGCCAGGCCCAGGGCCTCGGTCAGGCAGTTCATCGAGTTGGCGGTGAACATGCCGGAGCACGAACCACAGGTCGGGCAGGCGCTGCGCTCGTACTCGGCAACTTTCTCGTCGCTGGCCGAGGAGTCGGCGGCGATGACCATGGCGTCGACCAGGTCCAGGCCGTGGCTGGCCAGTTTGGTCTTGCCGGCTTCCATCGGGCCGCCGGAGACGAAGATCACCGGGATGTTCAGGCGCAAGGCCGCCATCAGCATGCCGGGGGTGATCTTGTCGCAGTTGGAGATGCAGACGATGGCGTCGGCACAGTGGGCGTTGACCATGTATTCGACGGCGTCGGCGATGATCTCGCGGCTGGGCAGCGAGTACAGCATGCCGTCGTGGCCCATGGCGATGCCGTCATCGACGGCGATGGTGTTGAATTCCTTGGCCACGCCACCGGCGCGTTCGATCTCGCGGGCAACCAGCTGGCCCAGGTCCTTCAGGTGCACGTGCCCCGGGACGAACTGGGTGAACGAGTTGGCGATGGCGATGATCGGTTTCTTGAAGTCTTCATCCTTCATCCCGGTGGCGCGCCACAGGGCACGGGCGCCGGCCATGTTGCGGCCATGGGTGGAGGTCTTGGAACGATAATCAGGCATGGAGCGCTCCTGGCGGCTTAATCAGGTCACTGGCTTTGCGAGAAAAGTGCTTTTCCGCAAACCCAAACAGGGAGTGAGCTTCTCTTGTCCTAATACGCCGAAGGCCGGTTGCCACAGGCACGGATGGGGGTCGAAGGACCGCGCGGGATCGCCGCAGGCTCGACCAGAGCTCATAAACCCGCCGGGGGTGTCTGGCGATGAATAGCCCGATTCTACACCGCCGCGCTCGTGAGGGAATGGCGTTGTGATAATTGGCTGCCGCCAGCCCGCAAGGTAAAGGCCTTGGTGTGGAGGGGGCCGGTTTCGGTAGACTTGCGCGCCTTCTACTCCTCTGGCCAAAAGGATTTGCAATGCCAGCGCCAAGTCGCTCCTTATTGTTCTACGTCGTCATCGGCCTGATTCAGGGCGTGGTGTGGCTCACCACCGTGAAGGGGGAGGGTCAGCTGCTGGGTTTCAGCCTGTCGGTAGCCCTGTGCGTCGCGGTGGCGGTAGCGGGCGTGAACCTGCAACTGCTTGGCAGCGCGGTGCTGCAGCGTGGCACCGGCTGGTTGGTACTGGGCCTGACCGTGCTGCTCAGCGGGATCAGTGCCTGGCTCCTCGATACCGGGCGTATGGGCTGGCTGCAGCAGACCTGGTGCCTGGCCGCCGTCGTGCTGGCCTATATCGGTACCGCGTTCATTCTCGCCTGGCCGACCGGCGAAGGGCTGCGCCTGCGCTACGAAGACCTGTTCCGGCATGCCTGGAACAACGTGTTCATCGTGTTCCTGGCACAGCTGCTGACTGGCCTGTTCTGGCAACTGCTGTGGTTGTGCGCGCTGCTGTTCAGCATGCTGGGTATTCCGCAGGTCAAGGACGCGGTGGAGTCACCGGTGTTTCTCTGGCTGGTGCTGCCGGTGGTATTTTCGCTGGGCATGCGCATGGGCCGGGAAAACGAGAAGATCATCGGCCTGCTGCGCGGCATCCTGCTGACGCTGTGCCGCTTCCTGTTGCCGCTCAGCGCGCTGATCGCCGTGCTGTTCACCCTGACATTGCCATTCTCCGGCCTGCAACCGGTGTGGAACACCGGCTATTCGACCACCCTTCTGCTGGTACTGGCGGGCATCAACCTGTTCCTGGTCAACGGCGTGTTCCAGGATGGCCGGCAAGGTAGCGTCTACCCCGCGCCGCTCAAGCGCCTGGTGGAGGCCAGCCTGCTGTGCCTGCCGGTGCTGGTGGGCCTGGCAGCCTATGCGAGCTGGCTGCGTATCGACCAATACGGGCTTACACCGTCACGGATCATGGCGTCGATGCTGGTGGGCGTGATGCTGGCGCACGGCCTGGCGGCGGTCTGGTCGGTGCTGGCTTCGCGCCAGGCCTGGCTGCACAGCCTGCGCCTGAGCAATCCATGGATCGCCCTGCTCAGTGCGCTGCTGGTGGTGGTGTTCTACACGCCGCTGCTCGATCCGCAGGCATTGAGTGCGAGGAACCAGGTCCAGCGCCTGGTCAACGGGTACACGCCGATCACCGAGTTCGACGCCGAGACCTTGTATCGCGACCTCGGCCAGCCGGGGCGTGAAGCCTTCGAGCAGCTCGAGCAGCGGCTGCAGACGGATGAACTGTTCGATGCGGGCCGTCGCCAGCAGTTGTTGGTGCTGATGGCCCAGGTGCGTCAACCGACAGTGGCCGAAGACCATGGCCCGAAGTTCGAGTGGCTCGGGCCGGTGCAATCGAGTAGCGAATCATTGGCCGACGCGACGCTTGCGCAAAGCCAGTGCGGTGGCAAGGGCTGCTACCTGTGGGCAGTCGACCTGGATGGCGACGGGCACAACGAAGTGCTGATGATCCCCCGGCACACCTATGCATCGCAGCTGTTCGTGTTCACCTGGGAAGACCGGGAGTGGCGCGAGGTGGGCAGCCTGAGCGGCAACATGGAAAACCTCGAAAGCTTGGCCAACGGTATTCGCGAGGGGGCGGTGAAACTGGTGGCGCCGCGTTACAAGACGCTGAGCATCGATGGCCAGGAGCTGCGGCCTGACTTCAGGCGCTAGCGCCCGGCGCGGAACTCCCGGGGGCCGCTTGGCGGCCCGTCGCGGGCCAAAGGTCATTGCTGGCCGATGCCCTGCAGGTACTCCGACCGCTCATCGCTACGTTGCGCCACGCAGGTGTCCCACGCTGCCTCGAACGCCTTGCTCCCGGGTTTCTCGGCCCAGGTCTCGACCTTGCAGTCGGCGTCACGCAGCTGCGTCCAGAGTTTCTCGGCGGCTTCCAGCTTGCCGCTCAGCGCCGCGGCCTTGTCGCTTTCATCCGCGTACTGGTCGCGAATGCGCTGCATGAGGTCGTCATAGGCCGCCTTCAGCTCGCGTTCGGCGGTCTGCTTGTTGTAGGCGGCGCAGGCATAGCCCTGCTGGTCGGTCTCGACGTTGTCGCAGGGGGTGCTCTCCTCTTCGGCGGCGTGCGCGCCGAAAGCCACTGCCAGCAAGACCAGCCATGCCATTGATTTCATCGGGTTTCTCCTGAAGAGGCTGACGATGCGCTGGATTCTCGCTCAGCCCAGGCCCGGGCGATAGCTCCCCGAGAAAATGTTCATGAAACAGCGTTGTCGAGACTCGCTCTCATTGCCGAGGGGCGCGCCAGAGCCTGTCAGGTCGGCCATTGACGCTTTCGGCAAACCCCCTGTCGTTTTTGCATCGGGGCGCCTCGGGCCGCAGGCATATGCTGGCCCCAAAGCGTCGGCACAAGGTTCGGCGCCAGCAAACTTCTATAAAAGGGGACAGCCTGATGAGCCCAGCCGAACTTCACGCCGACAGCATCGTCATCGACGGCCTGATCATTGCCAAATGGAACCGCGAGCTGTTCGAGGACATGCGCAAGGGCGGGCTGACCGCGGCCAACTGCACGGTGTCGGTGTGGGAGGGCTTCAAGGCCACCGTCGACAACATCGCTTCCAGCCAGAAGCTGATCCGCGAAAACAGCGACCTGGTGATGCCGGTGCGCACCACCGCCGACATTCGCAAGGCCAAGGAACTGGGCAAGACCGGCATCCTCTTTGGCTTCCAGAACGCCCACGCGTTCGAGGACCAGATCGCCTACGTCGACGTGTTCAAGCAACTGGGCGTGGGCATCGTGCAGATGTGCTACAACACCCAGAACCTGGTCGGCACCGGCTGTTACGAGCGCGACGGCGGGCTGTCGGGCTTCGGCCGCGAGATCGTCGCCGAGATGAACCGTGTCGGCATCATGTGCGACCTGTCCCACGTCGGCTCGAAAACCTCCGAGGAAGTCATCCTCGAATCGAAGAAGCCGGTCTGCTATTCCCACTGCCTGCCCTCGGGCCTCAAGGAACATCCGCGCAACAAGTCCGATGCAGAGCTGAAGTTCATCGCCGACCACGGCGGCTTCGTCGGCGTGACCATGTTCGCGCCGTTCCTGGCCAAAGGCATCGACTCGACCATCGACGACTACGCCGAGGCCATCGAGTACACCATGAACATTGTCGGTGAAGACGCCATCGGTATCGGTACCGACTTCACCCAGGGCCACGGCCAGGACTTCTTCGAGTACCTCACGCACGACAAGGGCTACGCCCGGCGCCTGACCAACTTCGGCAAGATCATCAACCCGCTGGGCATCCGCACCGTCGGCGAGTTCCCCAACCTGACCGAGACGCTGCTCAAGCGCGGCCATTCCGAGCGCGTGGTGCGCAAGATCATGGGCGAAAACTGGGTCAACGTCCTAAAGGACGTCTGGGGCGAGTGAGCACTGCTGGGGCCTGCTGCGCACGCCGATCGCTGCGTCAGGCCCTCACGAAAAGCTCGCCGTGCCTCGGCACTGTCTCGCTTTTCGCTTCGGCCCTTCCTTGCGCTCGACGCGCTCGCTACGGCCCCAGCAGCACTCACTGCGGCTTTTTATAAAAGCAAAAGCCAAAGCGGCTTTTGATCGAATCCAAAAATTTTATGGAGTTGAGTTTCCATGGCCAAGATCGCCCCGCAATTGCCAATCGAAGTCGACAGCGAGACCGGTGTCTGGACCAGCGACGCCCTGCCGATGCTGTACGTGCCGCGGCATTTCTTCGTCAACAACCACATGGGCATCGAGGAAGTGCTGGGCGCCGACGCCTACGCCGAGATCCTCTACAAGGCCGGCTACAAGTCCGCCTGGCACTGGTGCGAGAAAGAGGCCGAGTGCCATGGCCTGGAAGGGGTGGCGGTGTTCGAGCACTACATGAAGCGCCTGAGCCAGCGTGGCTGGGGCCTGTTCGAGATCCAGGATATCGACCTGGATAAAGGCACCTGCAGCGTCAAGCTCAAGCACTCGGCGTTCGTGTACGTGTACGGCAAGTGCGGCCGTAAGGTCGACTACATGTTCACCGGCTGGTTCGCCGGCGCCATGGACCAGATTCTCGCCGCTCGCGGCAGCTCGATCCGCACCGTGGCCGAGCAGGTCTACGGCGGGTCGGAAGAAGGCCACGAAGATGGCCTGTTCGTTACAAAGCCGTTGTAAGCCGGAGATAGCGTCATGGCCTTCGAAGCAATGTTCCAGCCGATCCAGATCGGCAAGCTGACCATCCGCAACCGCGTGCTCAGCACCGCGCATGCCGAGGTGTATGCCACCGACGGCGGCATGACCACCGACCGCTATGTGAAGTATTACGAAGAGAAGGCCAAGGGCGGCATCGGCCTGGCGATCTGCGGTGGCTCGTCGGTGGTGGCCATCGACAGCCCGCAGGAGTGGTGGGCCTCGGTCAACCTGTCCACCGACCGCATCATCCCGCACTTCCAGAACCTCGCCGACGCCATGCACAAGCATGGCGCCAAGATCATGATCCAGATTACCCACATGGGTCGGCGCTCGCGTTGGGACGGCTTCAACTGGCCCACGCTGATGTCGCCATCGGGCATTCGTGAACCGGTGCACCGCGCCACCTGCAAGACCATCGAGGTGGAAGAGATCTGGCGGGTGATCGGCAACTACGCCCAGGCTGCGCGTCGGGCCAAGGAGGGCGGCCTGGACGGCGTCGAGCTGTCGGCCGTGCACCAGCACATGATCGACCAGTTCTGGAGCCCGCGGGTCAACAAGCGTACCGACGAATGGGGCGGCACCTTCGAAGGGCGCATGAAGTTCGGCCTGGAAGTGCTCAAGGCCGTGCGCAAGGAAGTCGGTGACGATTTCTGCGTGGGCATGCGCATCTGTGGCGACGAGTTCCACCCCGATGGCCTCAGCCACGAGGACATGAAGCAGATCGCCGCGTACTACGACGCCACCGGCATGCTCGATTTCATCGGCGTGGTCGGCTCGGGCTGTGACACCCACAACACCCTGGCCAACGTCATCCCCAACATGAGCTACCCGCCGGAGCCGTTCCTGCACCTGGCGGCCGGCATCAAGGAAGTGGTCAAGGTTCCGGTGCTGCACGCGCAGAACATCAAGGACCCGAACCAGGCCACGCGCATTCTCGAAGGCGGCTACGTGGACATGGTTGGCATGACCCGCGCGCACATGGCCGACCCGCACCTGATCGCCAAGATCAAGATGGGCCAGATCGACCAGATCAAGCAGTGCGTCGGTGCCAACTACTGCATCGATCGCCAGTACCAGGGCCTGGATGTGCTGTGCATCCAGAATGCGGCCACCTCCCGCGAATACCTGGGCGTGCCGCACATCATCGAGAAGACCACCGGGGTCAAGCGCAAGGTGGTGGTGGTTGGCGCAGGCCCCGCCGGTATGGAGGCGGCCCGCGTGGCAGCCGAACGTGGTCACGACGTGACCCTGTTCGAGAAGAAGGAGCAGATTGGCGGGCAGATCACCATCGCCGCCAAGGCCCCGCAGCGTGACCAGATTGCCGGTATCACCCGCTGGTACCAGCTGGAGCTGGCACGTCTGAAGGTCGACCTGCGCCTGGGCACTGCCGCCGACGTGGCGACCATCCAGGACCTGCGCCCGGATGTGATCGTGCTGGCGGTGGGCGGGCACTCGTTCCTTGAACAGAACGAGCACTGGGGCGCTGCCGAAGGCCTGGTGGTCAGCAGCTGGGACGTGCTCGACGGCAAGGTCGCGCCGGGCAAGAACGTGCTGGTGTACGACACCATCTGTGAGTTCACCGGCATGTCGGTGGCCGACTTCATTGCCGACAAGGGCAGCCAGGTCGAGATCGTCACCGACGACATCAAGCCGGGCGTGGCCATGGGCGGCACCACCTTCCCGACCTACTACCGCAGCATGTACCCGAAAGAAGTGATCATGACCGGCGACATGATGCTGGAAAAGGTCTACCGCGAAGGCGACAAGCTGGTGGCGGTGCTCGAGAACGAGTACACCGGCGCCAAGGAAGAACGGGTGGTTGACCAGGTGGTGGTGGAAAACGGTGTGCGTCCCGACGAGCAGCTGTACTACGCGCTCAAGGACGGTTCGCGCAACAAGGGCCAGATCGACGTCGAGGCGCTGTTCGCCATCAAGCCGCAGCCGATCCTCAGCCAGCCGGGCGAAGGCTACCTGCTGTACCGCATCGGCGACTGCGTGGCGCAGCGCAACGTGCATGCGGCGATCTATGACGCCTTGCGGCTGTGCAAGGATTTCTGAGCCCAGGACCAACGCGGTCCCTGTAGGGAGAACACGGTGGGAGCGGGCTTGCCCCGCGATAGCGCCAGCAGGTGCAACCTGATTGGCCGACCGGACGCTATCGCGGGGCAAGCCCGCTCCCACCGACCTCTCCCACAGGGACCGGCGCACGCTTACCGCTGTTGTGGGAGCCTCCCATGTTGAACACCCTTCTACCCATCCTGCTGTTCACCGCCCTCGCCTTGGCGGTGCTCGGCGCCCTGCGCCGGGTGCGCATGTGGCGCCGCGGGCGGCCGAGCAAGGTTGACCTGCTTGGTGGCCTGCTGGCCATGCCACGGCGCTACCTGGTGGATCTGCACCATGTGGTCGAGCGCGACAAGTACATGTCCAAGACCCACGTGGCCACCGCTGGCGGCTTCGTGCTCTCGGCCGTGCTGGCGATCCTGGTGCATGGCTTTGGCCTGCACAGCAAGATCCTCGGTTACGCCTTGCTGGTGGCCACGGTGATCATGTTCAGTGGCGCCCTGTTTGTCTTCAAACGCCGGCTGAACCCGCCCTCCCGGCTGTCCAAGGGCCCGTGGATGCGCCTGCCCAAGAGCCTGCTGATGTTCGCGGCGAGCTTCTTCATTGCCACCTTGCCGGTGGCGGGGATCCTGCCTGAAGGCACGGGCGGCTGGGTACTGGTCGCACTGCTGGGTATCGGCGTGCTGTGGGGCGTGTCCGAACTGTTCTTCGGCATGACTTGGGGCGGGCCGATGAAGCACGCCTTCGCCGGTGCCCTGCACCTGGCCTGGCACCGCCGCGCCGAACGCTTTGGCGGTGGCCGCTCCACGGGCCTCAAGCCGCTGGATCTGGAAGACCCGAATGCGCCGCTGGGCGTGGAAAAACCGGTGGATTTCACCTGGAACCAGCTGCTCGGTTTCGACGCCTGCGTGCAGTGCGGCAAATGCGAGGCCATGTGCCCGGCGTTCGCCGCTGGCCAGCCGCTGAACCCGAAGAAACTGATCCAGGACATGGTCATCGGCCTGGCCGGTGGCACCGACGCGCGGTTCGCCGGCAGCCCGTACCCGGGCAAGCCGATCGGCGAGCATGGCGGCCACCCGCACCAGCCGATCGTCAACGGCCTGGTGGATGCCGAGACGCTGTGGTCGTGCACGACTTGCCGCGCCTGCGTCGAGGAATGCCCGATGATGATCGAGCACGTCGATGCCATCGTCGACATGCGCCGCCACCTGACCCTGGAAAAGGGCGCCACGCCGAACAAGGGCGCCGAGGTGCTGGACAACCTGATCGCCACCGACAACCCCGGCGGCTTCGCCCCCGGCGGGCGGATGAACTGGGCGGCCGACCTCAACCTGCAGCTGCTCTCAGAGGTGAAAACCACCGAGGTGCTGTTCTGGGTGGGCGATGGCGCCTTCGACATGCGCAACCAGCGCACCCTGCGCGCCTTCGTCAAAGTGCTCAAAGCATCCGGCGTCGACTTCGCCGTGCTCGGCCTGGAAGAGCGAGACAGCGGTGACGTGGCGCGCCGCCTGGGCGACGAGGCAACGTTCCAGCAGCTGGCCAAGCGCAATATCCAGACCCTGGCCAAGTACCAGTTCCAGCGCATCGTCACCTGCGACCCGCACAGCTTCCATGTGCTGAAGAACGAATACGGCGCCCTTGGCGGCGAATACCAGGTGCAGCACCACAGCACCTACATCGCCGAACTGATCGCCGCTGGCAAGCTCAACCTCGGCCAGCACAAGGGCGGCAGCGTGACCTATCACGATCCCTGCTACCTGGGCCGCTACAACGGCGAGTACCAAGCCCCGCGCGACGTGCTCAAGGCCCTCGGTATCGAGGTACGCGAGCTGCAGCGCTCGGGCTTCCGTTCCCGCTGCTGTGGCGGAGGCGGCGGTGCGCCGATCACCGATATCCCCGGCAAGCAGCGTATCCCCGACATGCGCATGGACGATATCCGCGAAACCGAAGCGGAGCTGGTGGCCGTGGGCTGCCCGCAGTGCACGGCGATGCTCGAAGGCGTGGTCGAACCGCGCCCACAGATCAAGGACCTGGCCGAGCTGGTCGCCGATGTACTGATCGAAGGTGAGGCCCCCGCCAGCGCAAAGTCGCCAGCGGCCAAACGTGAACCTGCGGAGGTGCACTGATGAGCGACATCATCCGCCGCGACCCACGCGCCGAGTGGATCGCCCGTAACCGCCTGCACCCGCTGCATGCGGCCATGCAGACGCAACAAACCAGCTGGATGGGCCCCAATGGGCTGATGCGCAAGAACCCCCATGCGATTGCTGCCGGCTTCATCGGCCCCAACGGCCTCAAGCGCATCGACCGCAGCGGCGCCCAGCAGGGCACCGGCGTCGGCGGCCGGCGCACGGCAGCTGCCGAAGTGCAGTTGCCGCTGCACAGCGTGGCTGCGCCTGCGTTCTATATCGCCGTGGTACCGGATATGGTCGGTGGTCGCCTCGGCAGCCACGACCGCGACCTGCTCGGCCTGGCCCACAGCCTGGCCGGTAGCGACGGTGCAGTGCTGGCCGTGGTGTTCGGCGAGCACAAGGAAAGCAACTTTTCCACAGCCGGTGTGGACCGCCTGCTGGTCATCGAGGGTGAGGCCTTCGAGGGTTATGCACCGGAACAACTGGTCCAGGGCTTGCGGGCTGTGGATAACCAGTTCGCCCCACGCCACTGGCTGCTGCCCGACAGCCGCAGCGGTGGTGGCGAGCTGGGCCGACGTTTCGCCGCAGCCCTGGGTGAGCGCCCGGCAACAAGGGTGTGGCAGGTCAAGGATGGCCAGTGCATCGGCCGTGCCGGCGCGGGCCAGCAGGATATCCAGCGTGAGGTGCCGCGACTGATCCTGGCCGCCGCCGAATGCGCCGAACCTGTGAGTGAAACTCGCCATGAAGCCCTGCCGGTGGAGTTGTCCACAGGCGTGGCGCGCAGCCTGTCGCGCATCGAAGACCTTGGCTCGGTGGCCGTGGACCCGGCCGCCATCGCCATGGCCGAGGCCGAGTTCATCGTCTCCGGTGGCAACGGCGTCAAGGACTGGGACCTGTATCACCAGGCCACTGCCGCGTTGGGCGCTACCGAAGGCGCGTCGCGGGTGGCGGTGGACGACGGCTTCATGCCGCGTAACCGCCAGGTCGGCGCCACCGGCACCTGGGTCACGGCGCGGGTATACGTGGCTGTGGGTATCTCCGGCGCCATCCAGCACCTGCAGGGCATCGGCGCCTGCGACAAGGTGGTGGCGATCAATATGGACCCAGGCTGCGACATGATCAAACGGGCCGACCTGTCGGTGATTGGCGACAGCTCGGCAATTCTCCAGGCACTGATCGAGGCTGTGGACAACTACCGCAGCGGCGGCCAGCGCGACGCGGCATAGGGGCAGCGAGCATGAGTACGAAAGTCATCAGCCTGGTCTCGATCGGCGCCCACCCAAGCTCCGGCCGCGCGCGCCGCGCCGAGCAGGATGCCCGTGCCGTCGAACTGGGCTTGCAACTGGCTGGGGATAACTTGCAGGTAGTACATGCTGGCGATCCTCTTGAAGAGGCGCTGCGTGCCTACCTGGGCATGGGGCTGGATCACCTGGATGTGCTGGAACAGCCTGCTGGCGCCGATGTATTGGGTGTGCTTGGCGACTACCTGCGTGACGCCGGGGCCCAGCTGGTGCTGACCGGCAGCCAGGCCGAAACCGGCGAGGGCTCGGGCATGCTGCCGTTCCTACTGGCCGAGAAGCTGGGCTGGCCATTGGTGGTCGGGCTGGCTGAGGTGGAATCCATCGACAACGGCACTGCTCAAGTATTACAGGCCCTGCCTCGCGGCCAGCGGCGTCGCCTGAAAGTGCGCCTGCCGTTGCTGGCCACTGTGGATAACGCCGCGCCCAAGCCACGCCAGAGCGCGTTTGGCCCGGCGCGCCGGGGCATATTGGCGGCGCGTGAGGTTGTGGTAGTGGACGATCCGCTGCTCGCCGAAGACGCCCTGCAACCCGCCCGGCCACGACCCAAGCGGCTCAAGGTGATCAAGGCCAAGAGCGGTGCCGACCGGATGAAGGCTGCCACGGCCAAGGCCAGTGGTGGGGGCGGTAAGGTGCTGAAGGATGTATCTGCGCAGGAAGGGGCCGAGGCCATTCTGAAGCTGTTGGTGGAGGAGGGGGTGTTGCGCTGAATCTATTCAACGCTGTCGCTATTTCCCGGAATACCCACTCCTACGAGCCTTGCGCACTTTTTCAGGAGTGGGCTTACCCTGCAATGGGGTAAGAATAGACGTTCTGCAAAACAGCCATTGCTTCGTAAGTAGTTTCAGGCTGTGGGTAATTTATCAGTCCTGCTCCGGCGTCCCCGTGACTAATCAAAAATAGACGTGGTTACCCACCAAATCTGTTCGATATTCTGTGGATAAAGTGTTTGCGAATCGCGCCAGGGCCTGTATAGCAAGGCCCTCAAGCGATTGAGCAATAATCGATCAATGCGATGTATGCAGTCTCATGTGAATTGATTATTTTGATTCATCCAGTTGCCCACAATTGCTGTTTGCCAGGCTGTGGATAATCTGTTCAGCTTTTACCGTAGGCCTTACACCGCGCGGCTTTCAAAGGTTTGATCAAAAAACAAGCATTTGCACAGATGCGGGGGTGGAGGGTTGTAAAGGCCGGATGGGGCTTCCACTGCACCAGCAGGGTTGTGGATAAGGTTTGGGGTTGGCACTGGACATCAGAAACCACTGCAGACGGAGGTTGAGGATTCCTTGATTGGGCTGCACGAGGGCTGCAATTCACTGTGCATGTCAAATTTAGGCGGATTCGACATTACGGATGGCTTGTATTTTTCTGGCAGTTTCAATAAATGACTCCATTGGCATTGTTCTTATGTAGTGAAACAAGCTGTGCGTCGCGTTATGTTTTATTGTCTTGTGAGTGTGCTGGATTTCTTTGTTCATGGTGATGTAGGTGAGGAGTACGCTAACGGGAAGTGGGGCCTTATTAGTTGGTGTGCTGGCATAGGTAATGGAAGTGCTGTATTTGTTTATCTCGGCCTTGGTCTTTAGTATGTTGCTCTTTTGTTCATTTATTGTTTTTATGTTTTTTTGCATATGTTGTGGGAAAGCGTCAATTGGGGCTTTTAGTACAGAATTCACTGCCTCCTCAATAGGATAGGCCAAAAGTGTCGGTTTCGTTGTCGTTGTGCTTTCCTCCACGATCGTTGGTAATGGAATAAAACTACGCTTTCTCCCCCGGTTATGCCCGGAAGGGTCTTGCCAGCCCACAGGATTCCCTTCGCAATAGGTATATGTGTTTATCCCGCCTGCTAAAAATGGGCTGAGCACATCCGCCGAGTGGAAGCGCATCAGCACTGGATTGTAGATGCGATAACCATTTCCAAGGCTATAAAAGCCTGAGCGTTCACGTAGTTTTCCTGCGTACATCAATGTTGGGTAGCTTGCCGAAGGTGTATGGCCATAGACTGTGTAAGCCATTGAAGTACTCGCCCAGGCCGAACAGTGGTGCACCGTCGAGCACTGCGCATCGGTTGCTAGCAGGCGAAAGGCATCGGACATTTTCAAGGTTTTTCCTCCGAAGGAGGCGGAGTCTGGAGGATGGGGCATCTCGGTAGGTAAGGCAACCTAGCATTTTTGCCAGTACCCTTTGTCAGCGGCTGTGATAGCGTAATTCAGTATGAACTGACCGTCTGGTGCGCGAGGAAATCATATGAGTATGCGCTTGTTGGCCGTTGACAAACTTTCAAGCCCGATTGCCGCGGTGACTCTAACTGAACGCATGATTAAGGCCTACATGCCATATGGCCGCGGTAGCTGCCGAGAAATGGCAGCCCTGGGCTTTACCGGGCAGCTGCGAGAACGTGGATTAGAAATTTATTTGCTGGGCAATGGCTATCGCGGCTACAACCCAATACTGATGCGTTTCAATTCAGCTGATCAGATGAGTCCAATGGGGAAAGGCGGCCTGAATAGCTATGCCTATTGTCAGGGAAATCCAATAAATTTCATCGATCCTAGTGGGCGTATAATGGGCATTCCAGGGTGGGCAGCTTCTGGGGTTGCCGCGCTGGCGGGTAGTTATACGACATACAAGGACGCTGGGGCGTTTAGAGCTAACCCGACCTTTTCGGGTGGGCAATTAACTCAGTCTATAATTGGTGGTGTTGTTGCTGCCTATACTTCCGTGGGTGCAGTGCTGCAGTATAATGATGTCCCGCTGGGAGACAGTATGATCAATGACGCAACTGTCGCTGCGGCGCTACTTGTATTCAGGGAGCCTGCCGCCAATGTTGTTATGTCTGCAGTCAGAGGTGTTCAATCGGCTTATGTGTCTGCGTCGAATCGCTACCATGCTTGGGGCCAACGTGGGCGTGAAGTTTCTGTGGGTATGAATAATTTGGGTTTTCGAGAGTCAAGCAGTTCGTTTCCAGAGGTTGTGGTTCAAGGTGGCAACTTTGGTGATCAAAGCACCGTGAGACTCAGGCACGGATCGAGTGCTACGAGTAATAATTCTTCTCAAGATAATTCACCTTACTCTAGTCGTAGGTCTTCGACCATTGATGATGCATTCGATCTAGGGAGCGTGGTGGAAAATATGCGGGCGTAAAGTTACTGAAAAAGTCCGGCATATGCCGACAGCCAAAATTATCGTAGAGAGTAGAGCTGAGCGCTGGTACCAGTGGCCACGCCTGCGACCCACCGCAGGCGTGGCCACTCTTTTACTGAGCCATTACTTCCTTAAGGTAAGCAGCAGGCTCCGCCCCCAGATTATTTAGCATCCGCTGGCTGTACCAGTCGATGAAGTTCACCACGCCAAACTCATAAGTCTTCGAATAAGGCCCCGGCTGATACGCCGTTGAGTTGATCCCCCGCTGGTTCTCCTCCGCCAACCGCCGATCCTGGTCATTGGTGGCATCCCACACCTTGCGCATCTCCTCGGGATTGTAATCCACACCCTCCACCGCATCCTTGTGCACCAGCCACTTGGTGGTGACCATGGTCTCCTGGGCGCTGATCGGCCACACGGTGAACACGATCATGTGGTCGCCCATGCAGTGGTTCCACGAATGCGGCAGATGCAAGATGCGCATCGAGCCAAGATCCGGATTCTTGATGCGCCCCATCAGCTTCTTGCACGCCACCTTGCCGTCCATGGTCATCGACACGGTGCCCTTGAGCAGCGGCATGCGCACGATGCGGTTACGCAAGCCGTGGCTCTTGTGCAGGTAGGGGATCTTCTCGGCTTCCCAGGCGGCGGCGGAGGCGGCGACGTGGTCCTTGAATTCCTGGCTGGCGCGGGGATCGTTGGTGTCGTCCCACTCCAGCAGGGTCTTCAGCAATTCTGGGTGCGAGCCGCTGCAGTGGTAGCACTCGCGGTTGTTCTCCAGCACCAGTTTCCAGTTGGCCTTTTCCATCAAGGTGGTCTGCACCGCCACCTTGGTGTTCTCCATGTCGTAGGGTTCCATGTAGTGGTCGAGGGTGGCGAGGAACTCGTCGATCGCTGGCGGGTTCTCGGCCAGGCTGATGAAGATGTAGCCCCCGGCCACCTTCACGTTCACGGGTTTGAGGCCGTACTGGTTCATGTCGAAGTCGGCGCCCATCTCGGTGCCGGCGAACAGCAGGCGGCCATCGAGTTCGTAGGTCCACTGGTGGTAGTGGCAGACCAGCTTGGCCACCTTGCCTTTGTCGCTGACGCACAGACGCGAGCCGCGGTGGCGGCAGACGTTGTGGAAGGCATGTACCTTACCTTCGGCGCCGCGTATCACGATGATCGGGTTCTTGCCGATCTGCAGGGTGATGTAGTTGCCCTTGGTCGGGATCTCGCAAACCATGCCGGCGATCAGCCACTCCTTGTGGAATATCTCCTGCATGTCGATCTGGAACAGGCGCTCGTCGCAGTAGAACGGTTGCGGCAGCGAGTAGGTGCGCTCGCGGGTCTGCAGCATCTCGGCGGTGGCCTTGCGTGCAGGTTCCAGTGGATCGCCCAGGATCAGGGTTGCGGTGACGTCCATCGTGTGGTCCTCGTGGCCGCGTGCGGCCGGCTGAAGTGGCTAATCGTTGTTGTAGTGCCGCAAGGCTGTTCTTCGCGATAAACAGCGTGTTGTTTTGCCGAGGAGTGTGCGTCCGGGCAGTGAAAGGACCATATCCACGGGCGACATGGCCGCATCGAATTCCGACGCGCCAGCCCTTGTAGCGCGGGGCTGGTCGCGATAAGCACGCCGATGTCGCGGATGGGAATGTACGTAGACGGCGCTATGCGCATTATCGGAGCCATAAGAAAGGCCGACAGTCGGCTGCTGGAGATGAACATGTCCGATACCTTCCTCAACCCGGTTACCACCCAGACCTGGGCCAATGGCCGCCACATCGTGCGTTGTGTCAAGGTCATCCAGGAAACCTGGGACGTGCGCACCTTCTGCTTCATGGCTGACCAGCCGATCATGTTCTTCTTCAAGCCCGGGCAGTTCGTCACCCTGGAGCTGGAGATCGAAGGCAAGCCGGTGATGCGTTCGTACACCATCTCCAGCTCGCCGTCGGTGCCCTACAGCTTCTCGATCACCGTCAAGCGGGTCCCGGGCGGGCTGGTCTCCAACTTCCTCCACGACACCATGCACGAAGGCGCCGAGCTACCGGTGCACGGGCCGGTGGGGCTGTTCAACGCCATCGACTTCCCGGCCGGCAAGACGCTGTACCTGTCCGGCGGCGTCGGCATCACCCCGGTAATGTCCATGGCCCGCTGGTTCTACGACACCAACGCCAATGTCGACATGGTGTTCGTGCACAGCGCCCGCTCGCCGAAAGACATCATCTACCACCGTGAGCTGGAGCAGATGGCCTCGCGCATCCCTAACTTCAGCCTGCATATCATTTGCGAGAAGCATGGGCTGGGCGAGCCGTGGGCGGGTTATCGCGGTTACCTCAACCAGCGATTGATGGAACTGATCGCCCCGGACTACCTCGAGCGCACCATATTCTGCTGCGGCCCAACGCCCTACATGAGCGCGGTCAAGCGCATGCTCGAAGCGGTCGGCTTCGACATGAAGAACTACCACGAGGAATCGTTCGGCGCGACGCCGCCGGAGGCCAAGGCCGACGCGGTCGAGCACGCGGAGGCCGCGGCCGATGCGCCGGAAGTGGATGTAGCCGACCTCAACCTGGTGGAGTTCGTCGGCAGCGACAAGAGTATTCGCGTGGCCCCGGGCGAGACCGTGCACGCGGCGGCGGCCAAGGTCGGGTTGATGATCCCCAAGGCCTGTGGCATGGGCATCTGCGGCACCTGCAAGGTGCTCAAGCTCGGCGGCGAGGTGGAGATGGAGCACAACGGCGGGATCACCGAGGAGGACGAGGCCGAGGGCTACATCCTGTCGTGTTGCAGCGTGCCGAAGGGGGATGTGCGGATCGAGTATTGATCCTCGATCGGATGCGATCGCGGGGCAAGCCCGCTCCCACGCAGTGAGGCTGGTGGGAGCGGGCTTGCCCCGCGATGCGTTTGAGGATCAGGTGCGGAACCGCGCCACCAACCCGTTCAGATCCACTGCCAGACGGGACAGCTCGGCACTCGCCGCGCTGGTCTGGTGCGCCCCGGTGGCGCTCTGCACCGACAGGTCGTTGATGTTCACCAGGTTGCGGTCCACCTCGCGGGCCACCTGGGCCTGCTCCTCGGCGGCGCTGGCGATCACCAGGTTGCGCTCGTTGATCTGCGCCACCGCCCCGGCGATGGTGTCCAGCGCCAGGCCCGCGCCACGGGCGATGTTCAGGGTCGACTCGGCGCGCTCGGTGCTGGTGCGCATCGAGTCCACGGCCTGCTCGGTGCCGCCCTGGATGCTGCCGATCATCCGCTCGATCTCGCTGGTGGACTGCTGGGTGCGATGCGCCAGTGCGCGCACCTCGTCGGCGACCACGGCGAAGCCACGACCGGCCTCGCCGGCGCGGGCGGCCTCGATGGCGGCGTTGAGCGCCAGCAGGTTGGTCTGGTCGGCCAGGCCGCGGATCACGTCGAGCACCTTGCCGATATCACGGGACTGCTCGGCGAGGTGTGCGATCAGCTTGGCGGTGGCCTGCACATCGCCGCTCATGCGCTCGATGGCGCCCACGGTCTCCAGTACCAGGTCGCGGCCATCGCCGGCCGACCGGCTGGCTTCGCTGGAGGCTTCCGAAGTGCTGACCGCGTTGCGTGCGACTTCTTCGACGGCACTGGTCATCTCGGTAACGGCGGTGGCGGCCTGCTCGATCTCGTTGTTCTGCTGCTGCAGGCCACGGGCGCTTTCGTCGGTCACGCTGTTCAGCTCTTCTGCGGCGGAGGCCAGCTGGGTGGCGGAGCCGGCGATCAGCTGGAGGGTGTCGCGCAGCTTGTCCTGCATCTTGGCCATGGCCTTGAGCAGGCGCGCGGCCTCATCGGTGCCGTTGGCGTGAATGCTGTGGGTCAGGTCGCCTTCGGCGATCTGCTCGGCGGCCTTGAGCGCCTCGTCGATGGGCTTGACGATGCTGCGGGTGAGGAGGAAGGCGAACAGCAAAGTCAGCACCGTGGCCGCCACCAGCAGGCTGATGACCAGGGCGAAGGCGCCGCTGTACTGCTCGGCGGCCTGGGCATTGGTGGCGCTGGTCTGGTCAGTGTTGATGCGCACCAGCGCGTCCATGACCTTGTTGATCTGCTCGGAGTTGTCCAGCAGGTCGCGGTTGAGCAGGTCACGCAGGGCATCGAGGTCGCCGGCCTGGCTCAGGCTGCGCATGCGCGCCTCGAGCTGGCGGTACTGGTTGAGCAGCAGGCCGTACTGGTCGAAGACGGCCTTCTCGTCGGCGGCGGTCACCAGCGGCTCATAGGCGCGGCGCGCCTTGTCGATCTGCGCGTTGCGCTCGTCCAGCAGGCGCAGGGTATCTTGCTGGGTGGCCGGCTCGCGGTTGAGCAGCAAGCGGTAGGAGAGGGTGCGCAGGCGCAGGTTCAGCGCGGTCAGCTCGTCGAGGGTCTTGATGCTGGGCACGCTGACTTCTTCGATGGTCACGCCGGCCTGGCGGATGTTGCCCATCTGGATCAGCGAGAAGATACCCAGGCCGAGCATCAGCACACCGATCACGGCGAACCCGAGCAACGCGCGGGGCGCGATATTCATATTGCGTAAGGACATGGAGGCGGTTTCCAAGGCAGAAGAGGTGCCGCGATCCATGCGACGGAAGAAGACCTGCCTGCCTATCGGTCGTGACCGGCCAGTCTTTAGGCTGACTTGATGAAATTGTGAGGCAGCTAACTATTTTCCTGACCAGCGGTTGACCCAAGTCGGAACAAGGGCGCTGATCCTGGGTCAACCTGAACCCGGCAAACACCTTTTGAATCCGATATTTAATGGCGGGGGCGCAGGTTTTTCCTTATCGTGTGCGCCCTTTGCAACAACCGAGATAGACGCATGTTGGAAACTTCCCTGAATCAACTCGAGCAACTGGTCAGCGACCTGATGCACAAGAACGCACAGCTGGCCGAACAGAACACCAGCCTCAGCCAGGAACTGGCCCAGGCCAAGGAAGAGAACGACAGCCTGCAGTTGTCGCTCATGGAACAAGAAGAGAAGCACGGCGCCACCGCCGCGCGCATCCAGGCCTTGGTCGAGCGCGCCAGCGCAGGTGTCGTGAACGCATGAGACTGCAAGCGCAGCCGGTCAACGTCGTGTCGATCCTGGGCAACGACTATTCGCTGAAGGCCCCCGAGGGCCAGGAAGAAACCCTGAACCAGGCCGTGCGCATGCTCAATGTCGCCCTGGCCGAGACCAAGCGCAGCTACCCGACCCTGATCGGCGACAAGCTGCTGGTGCTGGCCGCCCTGAACCTGTGCTCCAGGCAGATCGAACTGCAGCGCGAGCACGACCGCACCCTTGAGCGCACCCAGGCGCAGATCGACGCTACGGTCGATGCCATCAGCAAGGCCGTCTCCGACGTCTGACTGACGTCATCGCGGGGCTTGCCCCGCGATGAGGCCATCACGGCTCCCAGGTCTTGATCATCTTCTCGCGGCATATCCGCTGCCAAAAATGCCATTCCTTGATCATGGCCTCGCCTTCTCGCGATGCCGAAGTGATCGCTCCACAACCTGGTATTTTTGCCAGGTTTGCGGTCGTTGATGTTTTGGTAGATTTCAAACAGAAATCCGCATGCGAGGAAACAGCCGTGGGTGCGCAGAAACTTTTGGCGACCGATTGGATGTTCAGCCCACTTTCGATCCACACGGCGTCAAGCTTTCAGGCAGTGGTCTACTCCGTCTACGGCCATCGGGCGGCCTTCGAGTCTTTGCCAATGACAGGCTTTACCGGGCAACGCTTTGAGCCTGGATTGAAAGGGTATCTGTTGGGCAATGGTCATAGAGCCTTTAACCCGGCGTTGATGCACTTTCATTCCCCCGATCAGCTGAGTCCTTTCGATGATGGCGGGATCAACGCTTATGCATATTGCGCGGGGAACCCGGTGAATCGACGGGACCCCTCAGGCCAAAACACTGTAACTGTGGGTGGCCATGTCTTAGGCTATTCGGCCAGCACGATGACCGCTTTCGGGGCGTTCAATCGCGTGGCTGGCCAAGTTGTAGATAAGCGCATAAACCCGGAGGGGGCTAAGCCGACATATTCGAACAGATGGGGTAACACAGCGCAGTTCTTGGGGGGAATTGCCGGGGATGTTGGCAGATCCGTGCTGCTACAAAAGGGACTTGCTGACGCGCCGGAGGGCGCCGAGGACATTTCGACCTATGTTGCGCAAACGGCCAGTAGTATGGGCATTGCCGCAGGCGGCGCATTGCTGACCCAGCCGGTGTTTACAGGCTGGATGGCCAAGGCCGAGGAAAATGCGCTCTCCGTCCCTGGTGTGGTTGCGGAAACGCTTTATGAAGTGTCAGGAATGGGAATGGTGGTAGAGGGCGCTCAGGCTGGCGCAAGTCTGGTAGTGAGGGGCGTTCAAGCAGCAGGTCTGATGGTGGGGGGCGTTCGAGCACTGTACACAGGGTCCGTAGCTGGCAACATCCGTGGCGCCGCGTGACCAGTTGGTTAGCCATTACACGATTGAGTGAGCACGAGCAGGCCGTCGAGCGCCCCGTTCCCACAAGGCCCGCTGCCACATCGCGGGCTTGGAGAGTGGACACCCGCGATGATGGCGACCCTCACTGTCGCAGATCGCTGGAACAACTGGATACTTAAGTGTATACACTTCCCGGAAAACAATAATTATCGGGGAGTGGCACATGCACATCTGGCGGCGGAGCATCCAATGGCAATTGATCGCGAGCATGGGCGCGGCCCTGCTGGCGAGCATCCTGGTGGTGGTGGCGATCTACACGGTGGCGCTCAACCGCCTTACCGAGCGCTACCTGGTGGATACGGCCTTGCCGGCCAGCATCGAAGCCATCCGCAACGATATCGAACGCATGCTCGGCCGCCCGCTGGTGGCAGCCGCGGATATCGCCAGCAACACCCTCCTGCGCGACTGGCTGGCTGCCGGTGAAGATCCCGCCGCGCTACCGGCGTTCATCGAGTACCTCGACGCCGCCAAGCAGCGCAACCACGCCTTTACCACCCTGTTCGCCTCCACGGTGAGCGGCAACTACTACAACGAAAAAGGCCTGGACCGCACCCTCAGCCGGGCCAACCCCAAGGACAACTGGTTCTACGGCTACATCGACAGCGGCGCCGAACGCATGCTGAACATCGACATCGATGGCTCCACGGGGGAGCTGGCGCTGTTCATCGACTATCGCGTGGAAAAGGCCGGCCAGCTGGTGGGCGTGGCAGGCATGGGCCTGCGCATGACCGAGCTGTCCAAGCTGATCCACGACTTCAGCTTCGGCGAGCACGGCAAGGTGTTCCTGGTGCGCAACGACGGGTTGATCCAGGTCCATCCCGACCAGCAGTTCAGTGGCAAGCGCCAGCTCGCCGAGCAGCTGGACGTCGAGGCGGCGAAGGCCGTGCTGGTAGGCGGCGAAGGCCTGCGCAGCAGCCGTTTCCAGCGTGATGGCGCGGACTACCTGGCCTTGGGTTTGCCCCTGCGCGACCTGAACTGGACGCTGGTGGCCGAAGTGCCGGAAGCCGAGATCTACGCCCAGGCGCGCCAGGCTATCTGGCAGACCTGCCTGATCGGCGGTGGTGTGGCGTTGCTTTCGCTATTGCTGGTGGTGCTGCTGGCACGCGGGTTGGTACGCCCCATTCGCCAGGTCACCGCCGCATTGGTGCAGATCGGCGGTGGCGCGGGAGACCTCAGCCATCGCCTGGACGACTCGCGCCAGGACGAACTGGGCGACCTGGCCCGTGGCTTCAACCGTTTCCTCGACAGCCAGCGTGGTCTGATCGGCGAGGTGCTGCGCACCACTGAACGCCTGCACCTGTCGGTGGAGCAGGTGACCCAGGTGGTGGACAACACCGCCGAACGCTCGGGCCGCCAGCAGGAAATGACCGAGATGGTCGCCACCGCGGTGCACGAGATGGGCCTGACCGTGCAGGACATCGCCCGCAATGCCGGCGATGCGGCGCAGGCGTCGCAATCGGCGCGGGATGAGGCCCTGCAGGCGCGCGAAGTGGTACGGCGCTCGATCCAGGGTATCGAGGGCATGTCGGGCGATATCGGCAAGGCGGCTGATGCTGTCAGCCAGTTGGCTGATGAAGTCGCCTCGATCGACGAAGTATTGGCGGTGATCCGCAGTATTTCCGAGCAGACCAACCTGCTGGCATTGAATGCTGCCATCGAAGCGGCCAGGGCAGGGGAGATGGGCCGTGGATTTGCCGTGGTGGCCGATGAAGTGCGGACGTTGGCCCGGCGTACACAGCTGTCCACCGATGAAGTGCAGCAGATGATCCAGCGCCTCAAGCAGGGGGCGGGTTCAGCGGTGAGTTCGATGCAGGCGGGGCAGCAGGCGACCGGCAGTGGTGTGGAGTCCAGCCAGCTCACCGGCGCGTCATTGGGGGCGATTACCGACCAGGTCGAGCACATCAGCGACATGAACAATCAGGTGGCGACTGCGACCGAAGAGCAGTCGGCGGTGACCGAGGAAATCAATCGCACGGTACAGGGGATTTCCGACCTGGCGCGGGAGACTGCGGCCGAAGTCCAAGGGTGCCGGGACGAATGCCAGGCTTTGCGTGGCCTGGCTGATGATCTGGCGCGGCAGATGGGGGGATTCAGGCTTTAGATTGCCGGGGGCCGCTTCGCGGCCTTGTACCGCTACAGAAGGGCAAAGCCCTCCCGGGTAGTGAGACTGTAGCAGTTACCATGAAGATGATTAATGTACAGCAGTCCAAAGGGAGCTGGATCCAGCGAATTCATACTCAAATATTTGCTCAATGATCTGGCCAATCAGAGTGACCTCTTTCTCTTTTTCATCCACACACTTGATCTTGAAATTCTCACCGGCACTAAGCTTGATAAGTTTGCCTATCTCAGGCTCATCGACGTAGTGAGTATCGTTATTCGACCCGTAGAACGTGACTTCTGTGATGGGTGCATTTGGGCCGCGATGCCGGAGCGTTCGATTTTTATGTTTATAGGATGAATTGCCACTTACCGTGGCCCCGTCCAAGGTGATCTCTACGGTCACGTTGTCACCTTCCTCCTTGTGGGTGACTTTGGTGACAAGGCCAGACTGACGGCGGCCAATATATTGGTCTTTAAGTTTGAGTGCGAGAAAGAACCGCAGGTTGGTCGGATGAATATTTTCTACTTCTTCATCATTTATCAACACTTTCGTAGTCATGATGCATCCTCGGCGTGGTGGGTCAAAGCCATTGGCTGCCGAAGAACATAAAGCCTCGTCTGCACGTTGCAAACTGGCAAAACTGTCAGGTGACTTCAGGCTAGAGATTGTTATACGCGTCGTTGAAAATAGCCCGGCAGGCCTTGTGGCCTGCCGAACAATGGCGTCAGACGCCGATAATGCTACGGATATCTGCTGCCAGTTCGCGCACGCGGTCCTCTTCGGTATCCCACGAACACATGAAGCGTGCGCCGCCACTACCAATGAAGGTATAGAAGCGCCAGCCCCTGCCACGTAGCGCCTCGATGGCATGTTCCGGCATCTGCAGGAACACCCCGTTGGCTTCCACCGGGAACATCAGCTCGACCCCCGGCAAATCACTCACCAGCGATGCCAGCAGCTGCGCGCAACGGTTGGCATGGTTGCCATGGCGCAGCCAGGCGCCGTCTTCCAAAAGGCCCACCCACGGTGCCGACAGGAAGCGCATCTTCGACGCCAGCTGCCCGGCCTGCTTGCAGCGGTAGTCGAAGTCCTCAGCCAGGGCACGGTTGAAGAACAGGATCGCCTCGCCCACCGCCATGCCGTTCTTGGTGCCGCCAAAGCACAGCACATCGACGCCGGACTTCCAGGTCAGTTCGGCCGGCGAACAGCCGAGGAAGGCGCAGGCATTGGTAAAGCGCGCGCCGTCCATGTGCAGGTTCAGGCCCAGCTCCTTGCAGGTGGCGCTGATCGCCTTGAGCTCGTCGGGGCGGTAGACGGTGCCCACTTCGGTGGCCTGGGTAAGGGTCACCACCCGCGGCTTGGGGTAGTGGATGTCCTGGCGCTTGAGTGCCACTTCGCGGATCGACTCGGGGGTGAGCTTGCCGTTGACGCTAGGCGCGGTGAGCAGCTTGGAGCCGTTGGAGAAGAACTCCGGCGCGCCGCATTCGTCGGTCTCGACGTGGGCGGTCTCGGAACAGATCACGCTGTGGTAGCTCTGGCACAGCGAGGCCAGGGCCAGGGAGTTGGCGGCGGTGCCGTTGAAGGCGAAGAACACTTCGCAGTCGGTCTCGAACAACTTGCGGAAGTACTCCGAGGCGCGTTCGGTCCACTGGTCGTCGCCGTAGGCGCGGTCGTGGCCGTGGTTGGCCTTTTCCATGGCGGCCCAGGCTTCGGGGCAGATGCCGGAATAGTTGTCGCTGGCGAATTGCTGGTTGTTATTGGTCATGACGCCTGTCCTTTTTACGACGCAGGCACGCACTCTAAACCATCGATTCGGCGGTTGCCTATACAGGCCACCGCTATCCCTGTGGGAGCCGGCTTGCCGGCGATAGCGTCCGCTCAACCAGCGATGGTTCTGCGTCTGGCTCCATCGCCGGCAAGCCGGCTCCCACAGGGCTGTGTGGTGCTTGGGGTAGCAATGTCGTAAACGCGCCATTGCAAGGCGCGCGCAGGCATCTGTACCGCCGTGCCCGGTCATACCATCGCTGCAAAGGGTGGGAAAACCCTCACCAGACAAGAAACGATCGCTGCCGGGAGATACACGATGTTCAGCAAGCAAGACCAGATCCAGGGTTACGACGACGCACTGCTGGCGGCGATGAATGCCGAGGAACAGCGCCAGGAAGATCACATCGAGCTGATCGCCTCGGAGAACTACACCAGCAAGCGCGTGATGCAGGCCCAGGGCAGCGGCCTCACCAACAAGTACGCCGAAGGCTACCCGGGCAAGCGCTACTACGGCGGCTGCGAGCATGTGGATAAAGTCGAGGCGCTGGCCATCGAGCGCGCCAAGCAGCTGTTCGGCGCCGATTACGCCAACGTCCAGCCGCACTCCGGCTCCTCGGCCAACGGCGCGGTGTACCTGGCCCTGCTGCAGGCCGGCGACACCATCCTGGGCATGAGCCTGGCCCACGGCGGCCACCTGACCCACGGCGCCAAGGTGTCGTCCTCGGGCAAGCTGTACAACGCCGTTCAATACGGGATTGACACCGCAACCGGCTTGATCGACTACGACGAAGTCGAGCGCCTGGCCGTGGAACACAAGCCGAAGATGATCGTCGCCGGCTTCTCGGCCTACTCCAAGACCCTGGATTTCCCGCGTTTCCGCCAGATCGCCGATAAAGTCGGCGCGCTGCTGTTCGTCGACATGGCCCACGTCGCCGGGCTGGTCGCCGCGGGGCTGTACCCGAACCCGATCCCGTTCGCCGACGTGGTCACCACCACCACCCACAAGACCCTGCGCGGTCCTCGTGGCGGCCTGATCCTGGCCAAATCCAACGAAGAGATCGAGAAGAAGCTCAACGCCGCCGTGTTCCCCGGTGCCCAGGGCGGCCCGCTGATGCACGTGATCGCCGCCAAGGCGGTGTGTTTCAAGGAGGCTCTGGAGCCCGAGTTCAAGGCCTACCAGAAACAAGTCATCGAAAACGCCCAGGCCATGGCCCAGGTATTCATCGAGCGCGGCTACGACGTGGTGTCCGGCGGTACCGACAACCACCTGTTCCTGGTCAGCCTGATCCGCCAGGGCCTGACCGGCAAGGACGCTGACGCAGCCCTGGGCCGCGCCCATATCACCGTCAACAAGAACGCCGTGCCCAACGACCCGCAGTCGCCGTTCGTCACCTCGGGCCTGCGCATCGGTACCCCGGCGGTCACCACCCGTGGCTTCAAGGTTGCCCAGTGCACTGCGCTGGCCGGCTGGATCTGCGATGTGCTCGACAACCTGGGCGACGCCGATGTCGAGGCCGATGTGGCCAAGAACGTCGCCGCGCTGTGCGCCGACTTCCCGGTCTACCGCTGAGTGGAGCAGAACACCATGCAACGTTATTCGGGCTTCGGCCTCTTCAAGCACTCCCTCAGCCACCACGAGAACTGGCAGCGTATGTGGCGCACGCCGACGCCGAAGAAGGTCTACGACGTGGTCATCGTTGGCGGTGGCGGCCATGGCCTGGCCACCGCCTACTACCTGGCCAAGGAGCACGGCATCACCAACGTCGCGGTGATCGAGAAGGGCTACCTGGGCGGCGGCAACACCGCTCGCAACACCACCATCGTGCGTTCCAACTACCTGTGGGATGAGTCGGCGCACCTGTATGAACACGCCATGAAGCTGTGGGAGGGGCTGTCCCAGGACATCAACTACAACGTGATGTTCTCCCAGCGCGGCGTCTACAACCTGTGTCACACCCTGCAGGACATTCGCGACTCCGAGCGCCGGGTCAACGCCAACCGCCTCAACGGCGTCGACGGCGAGCTGATCCGCACCGAACAGGTGGCGGCCGAGATCCCATATCTCGACTGCTCGAAGAACACCCGCTACCCGATCCTCGGTGCCACCGTGCAGCGCCGTGGCGGCGTGGCCCGCCACGATGCCGTGGCCTGGGGCTTCGCCCGTGCCGCCGACGCCCTGGGCGTGGACTTGATCCAGCAGACCGAGGTGATCGGCTTCCGCAAGGAGAACGGTGCCGTGATCGGGGTTGAAACGAACAAGGGCTTCATCGGCGCCAAGCGCGTCGGCGTGGTCACCGCCGGCAACTCCGGGCACATGGCCAAGCTCGCCGGCTTCCGCCTGCCGCTGGAGTCGCACCCGCTGCAGGCACTGGTATCGGAGCCGATCAAGCCGATCATCGACAGCGTGATCATGTCCAACGCCGTGCACGGCTACATCAGCCAGTCCGACAAGGGCGACCTGGTGATCGGCGCCGGTATCGACGGTTGGGTCGGCTATGGCCAGCGCGGTTCGTACCCGGTCATCGAGCACACCCTGCAGGCGATCGTCGAGATGTTCCCGATCCTCTCGCGCGTGCGCATGAACCGCCAGTGGGGCGGTATCGTCGACACCACCCCCGACGCCTGCCCGATCATCTCCAAGACCCCGGTGAAGAACATGTTCTTCAACTGCGGCTGGGGCACCGGCGGCTTCAAGGCCACCCCGGGCTCGGGCAACGTGTTTGCCGCCAGCCTGGCCAAGGGCGAGATGCACCCGCTGGCCGCGCCTTTCTCCATCGACCGTTTCTACAACGGCGCGCTGATCGACGAACACGGCGCCGCTGCCGTCGCCCACTGACCCCGGAGACAACCGTCATGTTGCACATCTTCTGTCCCCACTGCGGCGAGCTGCGCTCCGAGGAAGAATTCCACGCGTCCGGCCAGGCGCATATCGCCCGCCCGCTGGACCCGAACGCCTGCTCCGACGAGGAGTGGGGCACCTACATGTTCTTCCGCGACAACCCGCGTGGCATCCACCACGAGCTGTGGGACCACGTTGCCGGCTGCCGCCAGTACTTCAACGTCACCCGCGACACCGTGACCTACGAGATTCTGGAAACCTACAAGATCGGCGAGAAGCCTCAGGTCACCGCCGCCTCGAAACAGAGCAGCGCGCCAGCGACCGCCAAGGGCCAAGGGGAAAAAGTATGAGCCAGACCTATCGCCTCGCCAGCGGCGGCCGTATCGACCGCAGCAAGGTGCTGAATTTCACCTTCAATGGCAAGACCTACCAGGGCTATGCCGGCGACACCCTGGCCGCCGCGCTGCTGGCCAACGGCGTCGACATCGTCGGGCGCAGCTTCAAGTACTCGCGTCCCCGCGGGATCATCGCCGCCGGTACCGAAGAGCCGAATGCGATCCTGCAGATCGGCGCCAGCGAAGCTACCCAGATCCCCAACGTGCGCGCCACCCAGCAGGCCCTGTACGCAGGCCTGGTGGCCACCAGCACCAACGGCTGGCCGAACGTCAACAACGACATGATGGGCATCATCGGCAAGGTCGGCGGCAGCATGATGCCGCCCGGGTTCTACTACAAGACCTTCATGTACCCCAAGTCGTTCTGGATGACCTACGAGAAGTACATCCGCAAGGCGGCGGGCCTCGGCCGCGCGCCGCTGCAGAATGATCCGGACAGCTACGACTACATGAACCAGCACTGCGACGTGCTGATCGTCGGCGCCGGCCCTGCCGGCCTGGCCGCCGCGCTGGCTGCTGCCCGTAGCGGTGCACGGGTGATCCTGGCCGACGAGCAGGAAGAGTTCGGCGGCACCTTGCTCGACAGCCGCGAAACCCTCGATGGCAAACCAGCCTCCGATTGGGTCAATGCCGTTGTCGCCGAACTGGAGTCGCTGCCGGAAGTCACCCTGTTGCCACGCAGCACGGTCAATGGCTATCACGACCACAACTTCCTGACCATCCACGAGCGTCTTACCGACCACCTTGGTGACCGTGCCCCGATCGGCCAAGTGCGCCAGCGCGTGCACCGTGTACGTGCCAATCGTGTAGTGCTGGCTGCTGGCGCCCATGAGCGTCCATTGGTGTACGGCAACAACGACCTGCCGGGCAACATGCTGGCTGGCGCCGTATCCACCTACGTGCGCCGCTATGGCGTGGCCCCGGGCCGCAAGCTGGTGCTGTCGACCAACAACGACCACGCCTACCGTGCCGCGTTGGACTGGCACGATGCCGGCCTGCAAGTGGTCGCCATCGCCGACGCCCGCCACAACCCGCGTGGCTCGCTGGTCGAAGAGGCTCGCGCCAAAGGCATTCGCATCCTCACCTCCAGCGCCGTGATCGAGGCCAAGGGCAGCAAGCACGTCACCGGCGCCCGCGTGGCCGCCATCGATGTGCAGGCGCACAAGGTCACCAGCCCGGGTGAAACCCTCGACTGCGACCTGATCGCCACCTCCGGCGGCTACAGCCCGGTGGTGCACCTGGCCTCGCACCTGGGCGGTCGCCCGGTGTGGCGTGAAGACATCCTCGGCTTCGTGCCGGGCGATGCCCCGCAGAAACGCGTGTGCGTCGGTGGCGTGAACGGCGTCTATGCCCTTGGTGACGTGATCGCCGACGGTTTCGAAGGCGGTGTTCGCGCTGCCACCGAGGCCGGCTTCAAGGCCAGTGTCGGCACCCTGCCGAAAACCCTGGCGCGCAAGGAAGAGGCCACCGTGGCCCTGTTCCAAGTGCCCCACGACAAAGGCACCGCCCGTGCGCCGAAGCAGTTCGTCGACCAACAGAACGACGTCACCGCCGCGGCCATCGAGCTGGCCACCCGCGAAGGCTTCGAGTCGGTCGAGCACGTCAAGCGCTACACCGCCCTGGGCTTCGGCACCGACCAGGGCAAGCTGGGCAACATCAACGGCCTGGCCATCGCCGCCCGCTCGCTCGGGATCGGCATCCCGGAAATGGGCACCACCATGTTCCGCCCCAACTACACGCCGGTGACCTTCGGCGCGGTAGCAGGCCGGCACTGCGGCCACCTGTTCGAGCCGGTGCGCTTCACCGCCCTGCATGCCTGGCACATCAAGAACGGCGCCGAGTTCGAGGACGTCGGCCAGTGGAAGCGCCCGTGGTACTTCCCCAAGCCCGGCGAAGATATTCACACCGCCGTGGCCCGCGAGTGCAAGGCCGTGCGTGACAGCGTCGGCCTGCTGGACGCCTCGACCCTGGGCAAGATCGATATCCAGGGCCCGGATGCGCGTGAGTTCCTCAACCGCATCTACACCAACGCCTGGACCAAGCTCGATGTGGGCAAGGCCCGCTACGGCCTGATGTGCAAGGAAGACGGCATGGTCTTCGACGACGGCGTGACCGCCTGCGTCGGCGACAACCACTTCATCATGACCACCACCACCGGCGGCGCCGCTCGCGTGCTGCAGTGGCTGGAGCTGTACCACCAGACCGAATGGCCGGAAATGAAGGTGTTCTTCACCTCGGTCACCGACCACTGGGCGACCATGACCCTGTCCGGCCCCAACAGCCGCAAGCTGCTGGCCGAGGTCAGCGATATCGACCTGGACAAGGACGGCTTCCCGTTCATGAGCTGGAAGGAAGGCCTGGTCGGCGGCGTGCCGGCGCGGGTGTTCCGCATCTCGTTCACCGGCGAGCTGTCGTACGAGATCAACGTGCAGGCCAACTACGCCATGGGCGTGTTGGAACAGATCGTCGAGGCGGGCAAAAAGTACAACCTGACCCCGTACGGCACCGAGACCATGCACGTGCTGCGCGCCGAGAAGGGCTTCATCATCGTCGGCCAGGACACCGACGGCTCGATGACCCCGGACGACCTCAACATGAGCTGGTGCGTGGGCCGCAACAAAGCCTTCTCGTGGATCGGCCTGCGCGGCATGAACCGTGAAGACACCACCCGCGACAATCGCAAGCAGCTGGTGGGCCTCAAGCCCGTGGACCCGAACGTGTGGCTGCCGGAAGGCGCCCAGTTGGTGTTCGACCCCAAGCAGCCGATCCCGATGGACATGGTCGGCCACGTCACCTCCAGCTACGCGGCCAACTCCCTGGGCTATTCGTTCGCCATGGGCGTGGTCAAAGGCGGCCTCAAGCGCCTGGGCGAGCGGGTCTATTCGCCGCAGGCCGATGGCAGTGTGATCGAGGCCGAGATCGTGTCTTCGGTGTTCTTCGATCCGAAGGGTGAGCGGCAGAACGTTTGATTTCAGGATGACGCGGTCCTGGTGGGAGCGGGCTTGCCCCGCGATGCGATTGAGGCCCTGATGCCGCTATCGCGGGGCAAGCCCGCTCCCACGAGATCAGTGTGGTTCCTCGCACAAGAATTCAAGGCAGGTAAGAAATGAGCGCTATCAACGTCTTCCAGCAAAACCCAGGCCCTGACGCCAAGGCCCAGTCGCCACTGCACCACGCCGACCTGGCCAGCCTGGTTGGCAAGGGCCGCAAGAACGCAGGCGTGACCCTGCGCGAAAAGAAATTCCTCGGCCACCTGACCCTGCGTGGCGACGGCCATGACCAGGCCTTTGCCGGCGGCGTGCACAAGGCCCTGGGCCTGGAGCTGCCGGTGGCCCTGACCGTGGTCGCCAACAGCGAGATGTCGCTGCAGTGGGTCGGCCCGGACGAGTGGCTGCTGATCGTCCCCGGCGGCCAGGAGTTCGCCGTCGAGCAGAAGCTGCGCGATGCCCTCGACGGCCAGCACATCCAGGTGGTCAACGTCACCGGCGGGCAGACCCTGCTCGAGCTGCGCGGCCCCAACGTGCGCGACGTGCTGATGAAATCCACCAGCTATGATGTACACCCGAACAACTTCCCGGTCGGCAAGGCCGTTGGCACCGTCTTCGCCAAGTCGCAACTGGTGATCCGCCGTACCGCCGAGGACACCTGGGAGTTGGTGATTCGCCGCAGCTTCTCCGACTACTGGTGGCTGTGGCTGCAGGACGCATCGGCCGAGTACGGCCTGGCCATCGAAGCGTAAGGAGCAGCACCATGAGTCGGGCACCGGACACCTGGATTCTCACCGCCGACTGCCCGAGCATGCTCGGCACGGTCGATGTGGTGACGCGTCATCTCTACGAGCAGCGCTGCTACGTCACCGAGCACCATTCCTTCGATGACCGGCTGTCGGGGCGGTTCTTCATCCGTGTGGAGTTCCGCGCCGCGGACGGCTTCGACGAGGAGGGCTTCCGTGCCGGCCTCGCCGAACGCAGCGAAGCCTTCGGCATGGCTTTCGAGCTGACCGCGCCCAATCACCGCCCCAAGGTGGTGATCATGGTGTCCAAGGCCGACCATTGCCTGAACGACCTGCTGTACCGCCAACGCATCGGCCAGCTGGCCATGGACGTGGTTGCGGTGGTGTCCAACCACCCCGACCTGGAGCCGCTGGCGCACTGGCACAAGATTCCCTACTACCACTTCGCCCTCGACCCCAACGACAAGCCGGCGCAGGAGCGCAAGGTGCTACAGGTGATCGAGGAGAGCGGCGCCGAGCTGGTGATCCTCGCCCGCTACATGCAAGTGCTGTCGCCGGAGCTGTGCCGCCGGCTGGATGGCTGGGCGATCAACATCCACCACTCGCTGCTGCCTGGCTTCAAGGGCGCCAAGCCGTATCACCAGGCCTACAACAAGGGCGTGAAGATGGTGGGTGCCACCGCGCACTACATCAACAACGACCTGGACGAAGGGCCGATCATCGCCCAGGGTGTGGAGGTGGTGGATCACAGCCACTACCCGGAAGACCTGATCGCCAAGGGGCGGGATATCGAGTGCCTGACCCTGGCGCGGGCGGTCGGCTATCACATCGAAAGAAGGGTATTTTTGAACGCCAATCGTACTGTCGTTCTCTGAGCCGACACCATCGCGGGGCAAGCCCGCTCCCACGTTATCCAGCGTGGGAGCGGGCTTGCCCCGCGATGCTTGTTGCGACGTTAGCTGCGCCGCAAACAGGCATCCCCCTGTCGCATCCAGTCACCGCCCCATCCCCCAGCAAGCCCACAATCCCTTCATTCCAGTAACACAGGCCGCCCACGGAAAGGCGGCGCTTTCCACCACCGCTGCATAAATACAAATCAAGCGAGGTAAGAGCATGTCTGGTAACCGTGGAGTGGTGTATCTCGGCGCGGGCAAGGTCGAGGTGCAGAAGATCGACTACCCCAAGATGCAGGACCCGCGCGGCAAGAAGATCGAGCACGGCGTCATCCTCAAGGTGGTCTCCACCAACATCTGCGGCTCCGACCAGCACATGGTGCGCGGCCGCACCACCGCCCAGGTCGGCCTGGTGCTGGGGCATGAAATCACCGGTGAAATCGTCGAGATGGGGCGTGACGTCGAGCGCCTGAAGATCGGCGACCTGGTGTCTGTGCCGTTCAACGTCGCCTGCGGCCGCTGCCGTTCGTGCAAGGAGATGCACACCGGTGTCTGTCTCACCGTCAACCCGGCCCGCGCTGGCGGCGCCTACGGCTACGTCGACATGGGCGACTGGACCGGCGGCCAGGCCGAATACGTGCTGGTGCCGTACGCCGACTTCAACCTGCTGAAACTGCCGGATCGCGACAAGGCCATGGAGAAGATCCGCGACCTGACCTGCTTGTCCGATATCCTGCCCACCGGCTACCACGGTGCCGTTACCGCTGGCGTTGGCCCGGGCAGCACCGTGTACGTCGCGGGTGCCGGCCCGGTCGGTCTTGCTGCCGCCGCCTCGGCGCGCCTGCTGGGCGCCGCCTGCGTGATCGTCGGCGACCTCAACCCGTTGCGCCTGGCCCACGCCAAGTCCCAGGGCTTCGAGGTGGTCGACCTGTCCAAGGACACCCCGCTGCATGAGCAGATCGTCGACATCCTCGGCGAGCCGGAAGTGGACTGCGCCGTCGATGCCGTCGGCTTCGAAGCCCGTGGCCATGGCCATGAAGGCGCCAAGCACGAAGCCCCGGCCACCGTGCTGAACTCGCTGATGCAAGTGACCCGGGTCGCCGGCAACATCGGCATTCCTGGCCTGTACGTGACCGAAGACCCGGGCGCGGTGGATGCCGCCGCCAAGATTGGCGCGCTGAGCATTCGCTTCGGCCTGGGCTGGGCCAAGTCCCACAGCTTCCATACCGGTCAGACCCCGACCATGAAGTACAACCGCCAGCTGATGCAGGCGATCATGTGGGATCGCATCAATATCGCTGAAGTGGTGGGGGTGCAGGTGATCAGCCTGGATCAGGCGCCGGAGGGGTATGGGGAGTTTGATGCGGGAGTGCCGAAGAAGTTTGTGATTGATCCGCATAAGACGTTTAGTGCAGCGTGAATTTCTGAGCGAACAAAGCCCCTCGTTGGGGCTTTGTTGCTGTGAGTTGTTTAATTGCTTTCCTGGCGCATTCTGTTAATTTCTATGGCGGCATGAAAAGCAATTTTGAACTGTTCATCGAATCTGGCTTTTCCAATCTGGACTTCAATTGCGTCATTTTTTTTATCGAGCATTAAAAGCGCCGCCTCGTGAGAAGCTATTTCAGAGGGTAGTTTATCAATTTTTACAAGATCGGAAAGCAGTGAGGTTTTTTCGGTTTCTAGTCCATAGCGACTGTTGCGGTGCATTTTTTCCTTGCCGTAGACCTTGTCGTCGGCTTTTAACTCCGTGAGAATTGTTTGCAGTCTAGCTTCCGCTTTTGGCTGGTTTTTCTTGAGTGCACTTAACTGGTTTGTTTTGTTTGTTTTGCTCTCTTGGTGAAAAATTTGGGCCGTTACAATTGGGCGCAATTGATCCTGTATTGAAGTGCGCTTCTTCATATGCCCGCTGGGGTCGCTGAAGTTTACTGGGTCATTTGAGCAGTAAGCATATGCATTAATACTGCCGCCCTCAAAAGGGCTTAAGTTATCGGGTGAGTGGAAACGCATCAGTATTGGATTGTAGGCTCTGTAGCTGCCAAGGAGGTAGAAACCTGCAACTGTGCGAAGTTTTGCGTTGAATCGAAGTTGGGGGCTATCCGAGATTGCACGTGGGTCGAACCCGTAGGTCGCATACGCTAGTGAAAGAGGTGCTTGTTTTGTATGCGCACGCAATATTGAGCCTTGCATGTCTGTTGCCAGTAGCGATGTTGCCGAGGAGGAGAGGTGCTTCGGTTGCATGACTTTCTCCGAATGATGCTGGGTTTCCTACCCAATTTGCAGCAATGGAGCTAGGCCCGCTACTGACAGAAATGCTAGGCGTGAGGAAGAGTCCTACCCAGGATGAGGCTATATCCCACTTACTGTTTGAGGTTGCAGGAAATATCCTGCGTGATCTGTCGATGCACGTCTGATTGTCCGGGGAAATCCTGCCCACTAGGCTTTCCCGGTCGCTGTCGGTTCAGCGATCGGGCGTGGAAACCCGGCGGTTAGCATGGTTGTTGTCGTCATGACGGCTGTACGCGGGAGGCCTCTTGGCCTGCCGGGTTCACCATGCACCGGTCTTTCCACCCCGTGTACAGCTGTCACCCTGATGTGTGGAAACGGACGGGTGGCACTCAACACAGCATGGTGCCTCGATGAAAAAGATCGTCCCCGATCCACCTGAAGACCTCCACGCCAAATTCCAACTCCCACCCGGCCAATCCCTCTCCACTGCCATCCTCGAAGGCGCCGTGCCCATCGAGGAGGTGCTGATGAACGTCTGCCATTTCATGTTCATCGCCTATACCGACGGCTACCACGCCCAGGAACTGGCGACCGAGGGCGATCTGAAGCAGCTCCAGGCGTCGAGCCTGCAGCACCTGACCGTCGCCTGGGGTCAGGTCGATGCTCTGGTGGGGGCCTTGAAGCAGGTGCCTGCCTCGGGCTTTTCTCAGCCAGGCTGACATAGCCGGGGCCGCTGTTCGTCGCCAAGACAAGCCGGCTTCCACAGGGACCGCGCAGGGCTCAGACTATTGCGCAATCCACTGTGGGAGCTGGCTTGCCAGCGATTGGGCCCTGGGATGAACACCGATGGCCGGCCCGGAACAAACCCCCGGCACCCCAGTCCAACCCCTCGTTTCCCGGCCATTCCGGCCGACGAGGTCCCTCCCGATGAAAGCATTCACCTTGGCAACCTTGATGACCCTGGCCGCAAGCCCGGTGTTCGCCTTCAACCTCAGCGACGCGGCCAATGCCGTTTCGGCCATGCAGAACCAGAACTCACAGGCACAGGGGCAAGCGCCAGCCGCCCAGGCCAACCTGCTCAATACGCTGGGCAGCGAGTTGAAAATCACCCCCGAGCAGGCCATCGGCGGCGCCGGGGCCATGTTGGGCCTGGCGCGCAACAACCTCAGCGGCGATGACTACGGGCAGTTGACCAAGGCTGTGCCGGGGCTCGACCTGCTGTCGGGCAACAATGCGCTGGGTGGGCTGAACGGGCTGGGGCAGTTGCTGGGCAACGACAAGAACAGCTCGGCCCTGAGCAATGCGCTGGGCGGTGAAGTCGAGAACCGCAATGACCTGGACAACGCCTTCAAGGCGCTGGGCATGGATAGCGGGATGATCGGCCAGTTTGCGCCGTTGATCCTGCAGTACCTGGGGCAGCAGGGGATTGCCGGGTCGTTGCTGCAAAACCTGGGGAGTTTGTGGGGTAGCCCGGCGGTAAATACCCCGTCGGTCTGACCCCGACCCTCTGCAGGAGCGGTGCAGCGCTGCTCCTGCAGGAGATATTTGGGCTACGCGGTTTCGGAGAAAACCACTAACCGCACCGGCCTGCGGAAACCGGCAGTGAGTACCGCCAGGTACGCCAGCCCCAACGCAAACCAGCACAAGCCGATCACCAGCGTCAGCGCCGACAGGCTGGTCCACAGCCACAAGGTCAGGCTCAACCCCACCAGCGGCACCGCGCCATAGCGCAGCAGGCCCAGCGGCGTGCGCTGGTCGGCGTCATCCATCAGGTGCGTCTTCACCACCGCCAGGTTCACCGCCGAGAACGCCACCAGCGCGCCAAAGCTGATCAGCGAGGCGAGGGTGGCCAGGTCGATCACCAGTGCCAGCAGCGAGAACACCGACACCAGCAGGGTGGCGAATACCGGTGTGCCGAAGCGCGGCGACAGGTAGCCGAAGCTGCGCTGCGGCAGCACGCGGTCGCGGCCCATGGTGAACAGGATGCGCGACACCGCCGCCTGCGAGGCCAGCGCCGAGCCCAGGCTGCCGGCAACGAAGGCAGCGGTGAAGAAGTTGGCGAGGAACTGGCCGCCGGCCTTGATCATCACTTCGTTGGCGGCGGCATCGCTGTTGGCGAAGGTGCTGCCCGGCAGCACCAGCTGGCTGACATAGGCCAGTACGGTGAACAGCAGCCCGGCGCCGAGGGTGGTGAGGATGATCGCCCGCGGCACGTCACGGCGGGCGTCCTTGCACTCTTCGGCCAGGGTCGACACGGCATCGAAGCCGAGGAACGACAGGCACAGCACCGCCGCCCCCGCCATCAAGGCAGCGAAGCCCGGCGCGCTGCCATCACCGCGCAGCGGCGCCAGCAGGTCCACCGGCTGGCCGGCCAGGCCCTGCCAGGACAGGGCGACGAACACGCCGATGAAGACGATCTGCGCGCCGACGATCAGGTTGCTGGTCTTGGCCACCGAGTGGATACCGACCACGTTGAGCACGGTCACCACGGCGATGGCCGCCAGCACGATGGCCCAGGCCGGGATGGCTGGGAAGGCGATGTTGAGGAACAGCCCGATCAGCAGGTAATTGATCATCGGGATGAACAGGTAGTCGAGCAGCAGCGACCAACCCGCCAGGAAACCCACGTTGGGGCCGAACGCCATGTTGGTGTAGGAGTACGCCGAGCCCGCGACGGGGAAGCGCTTGACCATGAAGCTGTAGGAGGTGGCGGTGAACAGCATGGCCAGCAGGGTGACTAGGTAGGCGCCGGCGGTGCGGCCACCGGTGAGTTCGGTGACGATGCCGTAGGTGGTGAAGATGGTCAGCGGGACCATGTACACCAGGCCGAAGAACACCAGGGCGGGAAGGCCCAGGACACGGCGCAGTTGCGCGGGGGCGGAGCGGGGGGCGTTGGCCATTGATCGATCCTGGCTTTTCTTGTAGTTGTGGTTGATCGATTTTTATCCACTTGAGTGGATGCTGACAAACAAAGAGTTGCTAATGTCGATTATTAACCTGGATTTTAATCGAGTATTGAGTGAGGCGTTCCAGGCCCTCCCCGCGAGCGACAAGCGCCTCACTGCAGCCCTGGAATCAGCCCGATTTAGGCGCCAACTTGCTCAGGCGCAGCGCCACCAGCAACGCGACCGCCAGCAGGCTGGCAATGAACAGTCCTGTCCCGTTCCAGCCCCACTGGTGCCAGAACACCCCGCCGGCAGTCCCGGCGACACTTGATCCCGCGTAGTAGCAGAACAGGTAAAGCGAAGACGCCTGCCCCTTGGCCTTCAGCGCCCGGCGGCCGATCCAGCTGCTGGCTACCGAGTGCGCGCCGAAGAAGCCGAAGGTGAACACCAGCATGCCGACGATGATCATCGCCAATGGGGTGGCCTGGGTCATCAACAGGCCGCCGGCCATCACCAGGATGCTGGCCCAGAACACCTTGCGCCGTCCCAGCCTGTCGGCCAGGGCGCCGACCTGCGCCGAACTGTAGATCCCCGACAGGTATACCACCGACAGCAACCCGACCAGCGCCTGGTTCATGTGATAGGGCCCGGCCAGCAGGCGGTAGCCGATATAGTTGAACAGGGTCACGAAGGCACCCATCAGCAGGAAGGCTTCGAGGAACAGCCAGGGCAGTCCGGCATCCTTGAAGTGCATGACGAAGCCGTCCAGCAGGCTGCGCGGATTCAGGGGCTGGGGCCGGAAGTTGCGCGATTCGGGCAACACCCTCCAGAACACCAGCGCTGCTGCCAGGGCCAGCCCGCCGATGGTCAGCATCGCCGTGTGCCAGCTGACGAAGTCGATCAGCACGCCGGTGATCAGGCGCCCGCTCATGCCGCCGATGGCGTTGCCGCCGATGTACAGGCCCATGGCCAGGCCGATGTGCTGCGGATGGATTTCTTCGCTCAGGTAGGTCATCGCCACCGCCGCCAGGCCGCTCAACGACAGGCCCACCAGGGCACGCGCGGCCAATACCAGCTCCCAGCTCGGCATCACCGCGCTGGCCAGGGTCGACAGGGCCGCGCAGAGCAGGGCGAAGACCATCACCGGCTTGCGCCCGATGCGGTCGGAGATTGGCCCCGTGACCAGCAGCCCGAACGCCAGCATGGCGGTGGACACCGACAGCACCAGGCTGCTCTGCGCGGCGTTGATCGAGAACTCCCGGGAAAGCAGCGGCATCATCGGCTGTACGCAGTACAACAGGGCAAAGGTGGCGAAGCCACCGCTGAACAGGGCCAGCACGGTTTTCATGAACGCGGGCGAGCCTTTCTCGATCCAGATATCGTTGACGACAGGCTCGGGTTCGGCAGGCAGGGGGACTACGGCGGATCTCACGGAGGGTACCTCGGGCGCTGGGGCCGGTGCTGCGATGAAAAAAGCATATAGCTGGCTAATGATTAGATCCAATATATTGTTCGACCTGTTTAAGACGTTTTACGACCTGTTTGGAGCCGATCATGGAGCTGCGTCACCTGCGCTATTTCATCGCCGTGGCCGAGGAGCTGCACTTCGGCCGCGCCGCTCAGCAGTTGGGTATTTCCCAGCCACCCTTGAGCCAGCAGATCCAAGCGCTGGAACAGGAATTGGGCGCGCGCCTGTTCGAGCGCACCAACCGTCGGGTCGAGTTGAGCGAGGCCGGGCGGCTGTTCCTCGAGGAGGCGCGCCAGGTGCTGGCGCAGGTCGAGAAGGCCGCCGACGTGGCAAGGAGAGCGCAGCTGGGTGAGTTGGGCGAGATGAAGATCGGTTTCACCTCGTCGGCACCGTTCACCTCGCGGATTCCCCAGGCAATTCGGGCCTTCCGTCAGCGCTATCCGTCAGTGCACCTCAATCTCCAGGAAATGAGTAGCCGTGAAGTGGTGGAGGCGGTGTTCGACGAGTCCATCGAGATCGGCCTGATGCGACCGATGCCACTGCCAGAAGGAATAGCCTGCACCGAGCTGTTCCACGAACCCCTGGTAGCCGTGCTCAATGCATCGCACCCGCTGGCCGTCGGCAGCGAACAAGGTGTGCACATGCAGGCTCTGGCCCATGAACCGTTTGTGTTCTTCCCGCGCAGCTACGGCAGTGGCCTGCATGCCCAATTGATGAGCCTGGCGCGCCAGGCGGGTTTCACCCCGCATTTCGCCCAGGAGGCGGGAGAGGCGATGACCATCATCGGCCTGGTCTCGGCGGGGCTGGGCGTTTCGGTGCTACCGGCCTCGTTCCAGCGCATGCGCATCGAAGGCGTGGTGTATCGCACTCTACTGGATGAGCAGGCGATGACTGCCGTGTGGCTGGTACGTCGCGAGGCGCCCGGCTCGGCCATGGCCAATGCCTTCATCGCCCTGCTGGCCGGGCTGGAACAGCCCGAAGGTGCTGGCTAAACCGCTGCGCTGACCACATACTCGGGCATTCGTTGATACACGGAGGTCTGACATGCGGCGCGTGGTGTTCAATCAGAAAGGTGGCGTGGGCAAGTCGAGCATTGCCTGCAATCTTGCGGCGGTCAGCGCCAGTGAAGGCTATAGGACCCTGCTGATCGACCTGGATGCCCAGGCCAACTCGACCCAGTACCTGACCGGCCTGACCGGCGACGACATCCCCATGGGCATCGCCGACTTCTTCAAGCAGTCGCTGTCCAGCGGGCCGTTCGCCAAGAAGAACAAGGTCGACATCTACGAAACCCCTTTCGATAACCTGCACGTGGTCACCGCCACGGCAGAGCTGGCCGACCTGCAGCCCAAGCTCGAGGCCAAGCACAAGATCAACAAGCTGCGCAAACTGCTCGACGAGCTGGACGAGGATTACGAGCGGATCTACATCGATACCCCGCCTGCACTGAATTTCTACGCGGTTTCCGCGTTGATCGCCGCCGATCGCGTGCTGATTCCCTTCGACTGCGACAGCTTTTCGCGCCAGGCCCTGTACGGCCTGCTGGCCGAGATCGATGAACTCAAGGAAGACCACAACGACGAGCTGATGGTCGAGGGCATCGTGGTCAACCAGTTCCAGTCACGGGCCAGCCTGCCCCAGCAAATGCTCGAAGAGCTGCTGGCCGAAGGCCTGCCGGTGCTGCCGGTGTACCTGGGCAGTTCGGTGAAGATGCGCGAATCCCACCATGCCAGCCTGCCGCTGATCCACCTTGAGCCACGGCACAAGTTGACCCAGCAGTTCGTCGAGTTGCACGACCTGCTCGAACGCAGCGCCTAGACACCCTGGCTGCGCAGCCACTCCAGCAACGACTGCAGTGGAAATGCGCCGGCCTGGCGAGCCACTTCGCGGCCGTTCCTGAACAGGATCAGGCTCGGGATCGAGCGGATGCCGAGCTGGCCGGCGAGATTGCGGTTGGCCTCGCTGTCGAGCTTGGCCAGGCGGCAGCGGCCGGCGAGCTGGCGTGCGGCCTGTTCGAACACCGGGGCGAAATTCTTGCAGGGGCCGCACCAGTCGGCCCAGACATCCAGCAGCAACGGCAGATCGCCCTTGATCTGGGCGGCATAGGTGCTTTCGTTCAGTTCGAAGGGCTGAGCGAGCAGCATGTCCTGTTTGCAGCGGCCGCATTTGGGGCTGTCGCCCAGGCGCTCGGCGGGCAGGCGGTTGAGGCCGTTGCAGTTTGGGCAGGGGATTACGAGTGGTTCGGACATTTCATCTCCTTGATATTGCTGGGGCCGCGTAGCGGCCCCGGGGTTCATGACGAACAACTGATTTCCAGATGCTTGCCCCATTCCGGCGGCCGCTCGGCATAGGCCTGCATCCCGGGCTGCTCCTCGAACGGCTTGCCCAGCACCTGGTGCAGCCGCCGCACTTCACGGTAGTCGCCCGCCTCGGCGGCTTCGATGGCCTTCTGCGCCAGGTAATTGCGCAGCACATACAGCGGGTTGACCGCATGCATGCGCTCGCGGCGCCCTTCTGCATTGCCCGCTTCGCGCGCGCAGCGCGCCTGGTATTCGGCGCCCCAGGCGTCGAAGCCGGCCAGATCGATGAAATCTTCCCGTACCACCTGCAGGGACTCGGCCACGGGTTGCTCGCCCAGGCGGCGGAAGAACAGGGTGTAATCCACGCCGCCCCTCTGCATGCACTGCAGCAGGCGCTCGACCAGCGCCATGTCGCCGTCCTCGGCCGTGGTCAGGCCCAGGCGGCGGCGCATCAGGTCCAGGTAGTGCGCCTGGTACAGCGGTAGGAACAGCCCCAGCGCTTCTTTCAGCGGCTCGACTTCGATCACCGTGGTCAGCGCCTGGGCCAGCGCGCTGAGGTTCCAATGGGCGATCGGCACCTGGTTGGCGTAGCTGTAGCGGCCCCGGTCATCGGAATGGTTGCAGATGAAGTTGGCGTCGAAGTCGTCGAGGAAGGCGTAGGGGCCGAAGTCGAAGGTGATGCCGAGGATCGACATGTTGTCGGTGTTCATCACCCCGTGGCAGAAGCCGTAGGCCTGCCAGCGGGCAATCAGCTCGGCGTTGCGCTCGACGATGGTGCGGAACATGGCCAGGTAAGGCTGCTCGGCATCGCGGCACTCGGGGTAGTGCTGCTCCAGCACATGGTCGATCAGCACCCGCTGCTGTTCCGGTTGCTTGGTGTAGTAGAAGTATTCGAAGTGGCCGAAGCGCACATGGCTCTGGGCCAGGCGCAGGAGCATGGCGGCGCTCTCTTGGGTCTCACGCCATACCGGGGTGCTCGAGCCGATCACGCACAACGCACGGCTGCTGGGAATGCCCAGGGCGTGCAGGGCCTCGGAGGCGAGGAATTCGCGGATCGACGAGCGCAGCACGGCGCGGCCGTCGCCCATGCGCGAGTAGGGCGTCTGGCCGGCGCCCTTGAGGTGCAGGTCCCAGTGCTCGCCGCCATCGTTGAGGACCTCGCCCAGCAGCAGGCCACGACCGTCCCCCAGGCGCGGGTTGTAGGAGCCGAACTGGTGGCCGGAATAGACCATCGCCCGCGGGTCGGCCTCTTCCCAGAGCTTGTGGCCGCTGAACAGCTCGGCGAACACCGGCAGTTCGGCTTGGGCCGGGTCGAGGTCGAGCAGGGTCATGGCCGATTCGCTGGCGACGACCAGGCGTGGATCGGCGATCGGGTCGGGCAGGACCTGGGTGGAGAAGGCGTCGCCGAGTTGGGCGAAGCGGTTGTCGAAGGTGAGTTGGTCGAGGGACTTCACAGGCCTGCTCCGCAATTGGACTGATCGCGGGGCAAGCCCGCTCCCACGAAGGTTGCGTGGGAGCGGGCTTGCCCCGCGATGCGTTTATGACTCCTGCGCATCATTCTCAAGGGCTTGCCCCTTGGCGTCCACTCAACTCGGCGGGGTGCTGTCCGGTTTGCTGTCTATCGGGATCAACTGCTGCTTGCCGCCCTTGGTATCCATGAGGAACACCTCCACCTGGCGCACCGAGATCTTGATGTTGTGCGCCTTGAACTCGCGGTTGATGTAGCGGTTCAGTTCGTCCAGGGTCGGGTTGCGGTCGCCAAGGTCGCGCACATGCATGCGCAGCTCATGGTCCAGCGAGCTTTCGCCGAAGTTGAGGAAGTACACCAGCGGCTCCGGATCCTTGAGCACCCGCGGGTTTTCGTGGGCGCCCTTGAGCAGCAGGTCGCGCACCAGGTCCAGGTCCGAGCCATAGTCGATGCCCAGCTTCAGCGTCACCCGGGTGACCGTGTCGGTCAGCGACCAGTTGATCAGCTGGCCGGTGATGAAGGTCTTGTTAGGGACGATGATGTCCTTGCGGTCGAAGTCGGTAATGGTGGTGGCACGGATGCGGATCTTGCTCACCGTGCCGGACAGGTTGCCGATGGTGATGGTGTCGCCGATGCGCACCGGGCGCTCGAACAGGATCATGATGCCGGAGATGAAGTTGGCGAAGATCTCCTGCATGCCGAAGCCCAGGCCAAGCGACAGTGCCGCCACCAGCCATTGCAGTTTGTCCCAGCTGACCCCGAGGGTGGCCAGGGTGCTGACGATGCCGACGCCGGCAATCACGTAGGAAAGCAGCGTGGTGATGGCGTAGGCGCTGCCCTGGGCAAGGTTCAGGCGCGACAGCACCAGTACTTCGAGCAGGCCCGGCAGGTTGCTGGCCAGGGCCACGGCGATACCGGCGATGACCATGGCGCCGAGCAGGTCGCCGAGGCTGATCGGCACCATGCTCGCCGCCGCGCCGGTGCCGCTGCTGTACTCGTAGAGGGTGATGTTGTTGAGGTAGGCGAATACCGTGATCAGGTCCGCCCATACCCAGTACAGCCCGCCGATGAAGCCGCCGAGCAGGGCCAGCCGGATCAGGCGCAGGGACTGCTGGTTGACCTGCTCGATGTCCAGGGTCGGCTCCTCGACCACCACTTCGCCGTCAAGCCCTTCCTTGGCCGCCTGGCGCTTGCTCAGGGCGCGCTGGTAGGCCAGGCGCCGCGCCGCCACCGACAGGCCGCGCACGAACGCGGCCTCGATCACCAGCCAGAACAGCAGCAGGTAAAGGGTGTAGATCAACCGGTCGGTGAGCTTGAGGGCGGTGTAGTAGTAGCCGAAGCACACCGCCACGAACAGCGCGATGGGCAAGGCGGTGAAGGCCACTCCCACGGCCTTGCGGAACAGCGAGGTGTTGCGGTGCGCGGGGCTGCTCAGCAGCAGGCGGCTGAGCAGCCAGGCCATCAGGGCGTAGCAGGTCAGTACCACGCCGATGCCCAGCACGTCCTCGGCCAAGGCCGACGGCTGGTGTTCGGCCACTGCCACCACACCGACCAGGGCCAGCACCACGGTGCCGAGCCGGCGCACCCAGCCGCGCAGGAACTCGACCTGCGGCTTGTGCCAGCGGAAGTGGATCTCTGCCACTCCGCCCGGGGCGAGGATGCGGTAGGCGGTGTAGAACACCAGCCATGCCTGGGCGATCTGCCACAAGGCGGCGCCGAGATTGGCGTTCTGCCCACGGGCATCGAGCTGCAGGGCGTAGCTGCCCAGGGTCAGGGCCAGGGCCACCGGCAGGGCCAGCAGGATGTTGATCAGGATCGCCTGGGGCGTGTGCCACTGGCTGTCGCGCTTGAAGTGGCCGATGTCCTGGTGGACCTTGCCCAGGCGCCGGTACAGCGCCTTACGCCGCCACAGCAGGGCGCCGATCACAAGGATCAGCGGCAGGAACAGCAGCGGCTGTTGCACCAGGCCGTCAGCCAGTTCCTTGATGCCCGCGCCCCAGGGCAGGCTGGCCACCTGGGTGGTCAGGCGCTCGGGTACTTCGCGCAGCCACTGCCAGTCCAGCGGCTTGTTGCTGGGGATCCAGAACATCTGCTCTTCCAGCGTGGTGCGCAGGCTCTGGGCGGTGCTCAGCAGCTGCTTCTGGTTCAGCTGCAGGGTGATGCATTCGTTGAGCAGCGCCGACAGCTCGCGGTTCAACCGCTCGAGCAGGTCGCCACGGGTGATCGCCACTTCCAGCAGGGCCTTGCGCAGTTGCGGGGTGATGTCTTCCTCGGGCTGACTGGCCAGCAGCTTGTCCACGTAAGCGGACGGGCTGCTCATCTGTTCGCGTTCCTGGTTGATCTCGAACTGGTACAGGCGGATATCGGCGATCTGGTCGGCCAGGTTGCGATCAAGCTTCAGGTGCGGCAGGGCCTGCTTCTGCTTGTACAGGATCTTCGATAGCAGCAAGCTGCCCTTGAGTACGTTGATCTGCTCGTCGAGGGCCTGGTCGGCCTGGGTGAGGCTATCGAGCTGCTGCTTGGTGCGCAGGTTCTGCTGGGTCACCTCGTTGAGGCGGTCGGTGCTGCGCAGCAGATAGTCGGACAGCTGCAGGTTGGCGGTGCTCTCGGTGGCCAGCAGGTTGCTGCCGCCGGCCTTCTGCGCCTCGATCGACTGGCGGGTGACGGCCTGTTGCGACTGCGCCAGGCGCTTTTCGTTGATCAACGTCTGCAGGTCCTGGATTTCCTGTTCCAGCCTTGTGGCGCGTTCGATCAGCAGGTCGTGGCGGGCGTTGCCCAGGTCCTGCAGCACGCTGTTGCCGGCCAGTTCCTGGCGGCGCAGCAGGGTCAGGGCGTTGAGCGAGGCCAGCTCGGCGTTGAGCTGGTTGCGCTGGTCGGCATTGATCGACTTGCCGTTGTCCTTGCCGCTCTTGAGGCTGTTGTTGATCTGCTGGGCACGCATCTGGTTGCCGCTGATCTCGGCCTGGGCGCGCTCCGGGCGGGTCTGGGAGTTGATGATCAGGCTGTTGGCTTCGGACAGCGCTTTCTGCAGGTCGCCCTGCTGAGTGCTGCGCTCGCTGAGCATCTGTTCGAGCTGCGGCACCGTCAGGCTGGCGTAGCGCTGCGCCACCGGCACGACGCTGGAGGCTTTGAGCTTGATCAGTTCGCGCTGGCTGTCGCGGATCTCCTGGGGAGCGTTGGCCAGCTGTTGCTTGAGGGCTTCGAGCTTCTTTTCGCTGTCGTCGCGGGCGTTGAGCAGCGCCAGGGTCTGCTCCAGCACCTGCTGCACGGCTTTCTGCTCGGTTTCCGGCAGTTTGCGCTCGGCGATCTTGCTCAGGCTGCTCTGGATGCCCGGAGTGGTCGGGATTTCCACCGCGCCGGCGGCGAACGAGAGGGTCAGGCACAGCCCCAGCAGGGCTGCGCGGCAATGGTCACGCAGGGACATAGGCAGAGTTCTTGTGTTACGCGGCAAATCGGAGTTTAGAGGAACAGCCCGGGGCCGGGGCGGGTACCTTCGGGGAATCTGACGCCCACTTTCTGGATCTTGTTCCCGTCCATGACCGCGACGGTCCAGATCGTGCCGTGCCATTCGATCTGGTCGCCTACTACTGGAGCGCCTCCGACCTTCTGTCGGATGAACTGCGCCAGCGGCATCTTCGCGTCCAGGCCATCGAGTTTCAGGCCATAAAGTGCGGCCACCGCACCCAGCTCGGCATCGCCTTCGAGCACGAAATCGCCGAAGAAGCGCAGGTCCAGGCCGCGTTGCGGCGCCTGGCTGAACAGCTTGCCCAGCGCCGGCAGGTTATGTTCGTGGCCGATCACGCAGAGCATGTCGCCGACCTCCAGCACGGTGCTGCCCGACGGGTGCAGCAGCTGCTCGCCGCGGAACAAGGCGGCGATCCGCGTGCCCTCTGGCATTTTCAGCTCACGCAGTGCGGCGCCGATGCACCATTTTTCGGCGCCCAGGCGGTAGACGAACAGCTCCCATTCGCTAGTGACGTGTACCTCGAGCGCGGAGCGTGAAATCGGCGCCGGGTCCGGCGGTACCGTGACCTTCAGCAGCTTGGCCATCCACGGCAGGCTGGTGCCTTGCACCAGCAGCGACACCAGCACGATGAAAAACGCCAGGTTGAAGAACAGCTGGGCCTGGGGCAGGCCAGCCATCAACGGGAACACCGCCAGAATGATCGGTACCGCGCCGCGCAGGCCGACCCAGCTGATGAAGCCTTTCTCGCGACCATGGAAGGCCTTGAACGGTAGCAGTGCGGCGACCACCGACAGTGGCCGGGCGACCAGGATCATCCACAATGCCAGGCCCAGGGCGGGCAGGGCGATGGGCAGCAGGTCGTGGGGCGTGACCAGCAGGCCCAGTACCAGGAACATGCCGATCTGGGCTAGCCAGGCCATGCCGTCGAGCATGTGCAGGATGCCATGGCGACTGCGGATAGGCTTGTTGCCCAGCACCAGGCCGCACAGGTACACGGCGAGGAAGCCGCTGCCGTGCAGGGCGTTGGTCAGCGAGAACACCACCAGGCCGCCGGCTACCACCAGGATCGGGTACAGGCCACCGGCCAGGTTGATGCGGTTTACCAGTTGCAGCATCAGCCAGCCGCCACCCAGGCCCAGCAGCCCGCCGATGCCGAATTCGCGCAACAGGTGGCCCAGCAGGCTCCAGTGCAGACCGGTCTGGCCGCTGGCGATCATGTCGATCAGGGTGACCGTGAGGAACACGGCCATTGGGTCGTTGCTGCCCGACTCGATCTCCAGGGTGGCGGTAACCCGTTCGTTCAGGCCTTTGCCGCCCAGCAGCGAGAACACCGCAGCGGCATCGGTGGAGCCAACGATGGCGCCGATCAGCAGGCCCTGGATCAGGCTCAGGTTGAACAGCCAGGCGGCAACCAGGCCGGTGAGGGCGGTGGTGATCATCACCCCGACCGTGGCCAGCGACAGCGCCGGCCACAGCGCTACGCGAAAGCTTGCCACCCGCGTGCGCAGGCCGCCGTCGAGCAGGATCACGGCCAAAGCCAGGTTGCCCACCAGGTAGGCGGTCGGGTAGTTGTTGAAGATGATCCCGCCACCGTCGACACCGGCGACCATGCCGACGGCGAGGATGATGACCAGAATAGGAATACCCAGGCGCGATGACAGGGAACTGACCAGGATACTTGCGCCCACCAGCAATGCGCCGATCAAGAACAGGCTGTTGATGGTGCTTGCATCCAAAGGCAGGTACTCCGACAGCGGGGGGGAATGGACCAGGTAGCGCAGTTTTCAGAAAAAGCTAGCAGGTCGCGTGCCAATCGATTCTAACCTGAGGCCGATGCGGGCTGTAAAGCGATACCGCACCGTTACTGCGGCTTGCCGGTGTAGTGGTATGCCTTGTCTCAGGTAGCCAGGTTACATGAACGATCAAGAAACCTTGTCACTCGCCCAGCTGGCCCAACGCATGCTGGGGCATTTTCCTGATTTGCACAGGATGGCGGGTCAAGCGGCCGGCCATGTGTTGCACCAGCAGCTAGGTTATTGGGTGGATCCGGACAGGCTCTATTGGCACGAGTTCCACGCCGCGGCAACAAGCTCGCGAAGCTACACCGGCTGGCGCCACAGCGGGCCGCCATGGCGCTCCCTGAGCCTGACGGAGCTGGTGATCCAGCGCTTCAGCCCCCAGCAGCAGGACAGTGCTGATGAGTTGGGCGTTTACGGTGGCTTCTACCGGGTGGATGCCAGCCACAGCGAGTATGACGAGCGCAACGAAGTGCGGCTTGACCCACAGCAGGTGCTGAAGGCGTTCTGGCAACTGGATTTTGCGGGGCGCTATACCGAGGCGCTGAGCAAGTTCCGGTCGCAGCATGGCGAAGACTATTGTGTCCTGGCCCGCGCCCGCTTCCTTGCCGCTGTGGGTCAGTCGACGCTGAGCGAACCTGAGCGGCACGAACTGATGCTGGCATCGCTCGCCGTAGCCACACTGCCGAGCACCGTACAAGGCCTGCGGCGGGCCCGGCAAGCGAATGCCCAGCGTGGATGGAGCACGGTTGAGATCGGCGGCATCAGCGCCAAGCTGATGTTCCAGCGCAAGCTCAAGACTGGCAGGCTGTGCCTCTATCTGGCCGAGGTAGAGGCTGCCCTGCAGGTATTCGACGATCGCCACACGCTTCAAGCATGGATTTCTGATCAGGCAGCCACGACTGCGGGACGCGAGCGCCTGCTCACGCTGTTGGTCGGGGACGGGGTACTGGCCCAGCCGCTACGCCCGCGCTTGCGCCGTTACCTCAAATTGCTGGCGCAGTCCCGGGGCGAGGTTACGATTGCCGGGCAGGCCATTGCAGGGGACCTGTTCGTCCGGCTGCGCGACGCGGTCATGGATGACCTGACCCGCGACGCCCACGAACGGCTGACCACCAACGCACAGCTGCGCAAGGCAAACTGGCTGGCTGGCCTGCAAACTGCAAGCCTGGTGATCGCGCCGATGGCGCCGCTTGGTTGGCCAGTGATATTGACATCGCTGGGGCTGGGCACCGCCACCCTGGCCCTGCACCTGGACCGGGCGATCAACGGCAAGCTGGCCTGGCGCACGGCAGCATGGTGGTCGGTACTGACGGATATTCTGTTCATGCTGCTCGATTTGGCAATGATGCGTGCCAGTGAGCTATTCACCGACGGTCGCGTACCTCCGCGCGTTGCCGGCCAGGCGACAACGCCGGTTGCCAAGGTCGATTGGGGGCTTTACATGGCGCCGGCGGCAGACGATTTGTTGGCTTTTTCGGATCAGGCTCTGGCCCGTCAGGAAGGCCTGTTGGGCGCGGTGCCGTGGGCTGATCTCGAGGCCTTGGGGGCCAGAGGCGAGTATCTGGATGCGTTCAGTGAGCCCTACCCGGTCTACCGGGACGAGCATGGCTTTGGTTCGGCTGCCATTGCCGAGTACACCAGCTCACCGGAGCGCTACAACAACCTGTGGCGAGGTTTGCCCCTGGACGGCACGCATGCCAGGAATATTCAGCGCAGCCACGACCTTGCCCACGCGCTTGGGCAGATAGGCGCAAGCAGCCAGGTCAGGCTGTACCGGGCAGCCTCCAGCCTGCGTGGTACCGGGTTCAAGGCGTTTGGTGAGGGCTGCATTGGCGTGGGGGACGTGCTGGTGACCACCGACTTCACGTCTTTCACGGAAAACCCGTATGCCCTCTGGGAGGTGTTCAACGACCCGCAGACCCAGATCAGCGCCAAAGGGGCGTTTGATGACAACGCGCTGGTGTACGTGCTGGAACCGGGCGAGGACATGCAGGCCACGCCTATCGGGCCCTTCTCGAGGCGACCGGATGAGGCAGAGTCGCTGATGTTGCCAGGGCGTTACCTGCAAGTGGAAAAGTTGACGGCCGTTCAGGGACACGATTATCGCTTCATGGAGGTGTGCCTGAAGGCACTGGCGCAAGCGCCAAGCGGGGCGACAGTGCGGGAGATGCGCACGGGGGTATTGTTCGATCGCCAGGCACTGGCTGAGCGGTTGGGTACAGAGGATGACGCGCTGATGCGCACCTTCTTTGCGCTGCCGACGTGAGGCCAAGCGGGGCTGCTGCGCAGCCCATCGCCGGCAAGCCGGGCTCCCACAGGGGGGGCGCGGCTAACCGATTGGCATTGCTGTCAGGCCTGCTTCACTTCACGCATCGGCTTGCCTTTCACCGGTGCATCACCTGCCACATAGTACTTGGCGGTGCTGCGCGGCAGCGGCTTGCGGCCACGGATCTTGTCCGAGATCTTCTCGGCAATCATGATCGTGGTGGCGTTGAGGTTGCCGGTGATGATCAGCGGCATGATCGAGGCATCGACCACACGCAGGCCTTTCATGCCATGCACGCGGCCTTCGCCGTCAACCACTGCCATGTCGTCGGTGCCCATCTTGCACGAGCAGGACGGGTGGAAGGCGGTTTCGGCGTGCTCGCGGATGAACTTGTCCAGCTGCTCGTCGGTTTGCACGTCGGCGCCCGGGCTGATCTCGCGGCCACGGTACGGGTCCAGCGCCGGCTGGGCCATGATCTCGCGGGTCAGGCGGATGCCGTCGCGGAATTCCTGCCAGTCCTGCTCGGTGGACATGTAGTTGAACAGGATGCTCGGGTGCTGGCGCGGGTCTTTCGACTTGGCCTGGATGCGACCACGGGCAGGCGAACGCATGGAACCCATGTGCGCCTGGAAGCCGTGTTCCTTCACGCCGTTGGAGCCGTTGTAGTTAATGGCCACCGGCAGGAAGTGGTACTGAATGTTCGGCCACTTGAATTCAGGGCGGGTACGGATGAAACCGCCAGCCTCGAACTGGTTGCTGGCGCCGATGCCGGTGCCGTTGAACAGCCACTCGGCACCGATGGCCGGCTGGTTCCACCACAGCAGCGATGGGTACAGCGATACCGGCTGGGTGCAGGCGTACTGCAGGTACAGCTCAAGGTGGTCCTGCAGGTTTTCACCAACACCTGGCAGGTCGTGTACAACCGGGATGTCGAGGCTTTCCAGCAGGTGACGCGGGCCGACGCCGGAGCGCTGCAGCAGCTGCGGCGAAGCGATGGCGCCGGAGCTTACGATCACTTCCTTGCGGGCACGGGCTTCAACACGCTCTTCGCTGTCGCCAACCAGGTAGGTCACGCCAACGGCGCGCTTGCCGTCGAACAGGATACGGTCGCTCAGGGCATGGGTGACGATGGTCAGGTTCGGGCGCTTCTTGGCCTGGTCCAGGTAGCCACGGGCGGTGCTGGAGCGGCGGCCGTTCTTGGTGACCGAACGGTCCATCGGGCCGAAGCCTTCCTGCTGGTAGCCGTTGAGGTCTTCGGTGCGCGGGTAACCAGCCTGCACGCCGGCCTCGACCATGGCGTGGAACAGCGGGTTGTTGCCGGCCTTTGGCGTGGCAACGCTGACCGGGCCTTCGCCACCGTGGTAATCGTTCGGGCCGATGTCGCGGGTTTCGGCTTTACGGAAGTACGGCAGGCAATCCAGGTAAGTCCAGTCTTCCAGGCCTGGCAGCTCTGCCCAGCCGTCGAAGTCCATGGCGTTGCCGCGGATGTAGCACATGCCGTTGATCAGCGACGAGCCACCCAGGCCCTTGCCACGGCCACATTCCATGCGGCGGCCGTCCATGTGCGGCTCCGGGTCGGTCTCGTAGGCCCAGTTGTAGCGGCGGCCCTGCAGCGGGAAGGCCAGGGCGGCTGGCATCTGGGTACGGAAGTCGAAGCGGTAGTCGGGGCCACCGGCTTCCAGCAGCAGTACGGTGACGCCGGCGTCTTCGGTCAGGCGGGTAGCCAGGGTGTTACCGGCCGAACCGGCACCGACGATGATGTAATCGAATTCTTGGGACATGAAAGTACCCTCGTGTTGGCGGTGATCAGGGAGCGGGAACGCCCGTGCACAGCGGCACGGGCGTGGCTAGACAGGGCTTAGAAAACCGAGTTGTAGCCGCCCAGCTCTACCTGGACCGACTTGATGCGAGTGTATTGAGCCAGCGAGCTGACGCCGTTCTCACGGCCGACGCCCGACTGCTTGTAGCCACCGACCGGCATTTCGGCCGGCGATTCACCCCAGGCGTTGATCCAGCAGATGCCGGCTTCCAGCTTGTGGATGATGCGGTGTGCGCGGGTGATGTCGTTGGTGCACACACCGGCGGCCAGGCCGTACTCGGTGTCGTTGGCACGACGGATCACTTCTTCTTCGGTCTCGTAGGACAGAATGCTCATGACCGGGCCGAAGATCTCTTCCTTGACGATGGTCATGTCGTCGGTGCAGTCGGTGAACACGGTCGGGGCCACGAAGGCGCCCTTGGCGAAGTCACCTTCGGTCAGACGCTCGCCGCCGCACAGTACGCGGGCACCTTCTTCTTTACCCTTGGCGATGTAGCCCAGCACGTTTTCCATGTGGGCGAAGCTGACCAGCGGGCCGAAGTTGGTGTTTTCGTCTTCCGGGTTGCCAACACGGATGCGGGCAACGCGCTCGGCGATCTTGGCTTCGAAAGCAGCTTTCATTTCAGCCGGGATGAACACGCGGGTGCCGTTGGTGCACACCTGGCCCGAGCTGTAGAAGTTGGCCATCATGGCGATGTCGGCGGCCTTGTCCAGGTCGGCGTCGGCGCAGATGATCAGTGGCGACTTGCCGCCCAGTTCCATGGTGACTTCCTTCAGCGAGGAGCTGGAGGCGCTGGCCATGACTTTCTTGCCGGTGGTGGTGCCGCCGGTGAAGGAGACTTTTTCGATGCGCGGGTGCTCGGTCAGCCAGGTGCCGACTTCGCGGCCGCTGCCGGTCAGCACGTTGAACACGCCATTTGGCAGGCCGGCTTCGGTGTAGATCTCGGCCAGTTTCAGGGTGGTCAGCGAGGTGACTTCCGACGGCTTGAAGATCATCGCGTTGCCGGCGGCCAGGGCCGGGGCGGATTTCCACAGGGCGATCTGGATCGGGTAGTTCCAGGCGCCGATACCGACGGTCACGCCCAGCGGCTCGCGGCGGGTGTAGACGAAGGACGATTCGCGCAGCGGGATCTGCTCACCTTCGATGGCCGGTACCAGGCCAGCGTAGTACTCCAGAACGTCGGCGCCGGTGACGATGTCGACGTAGCGGGTTTCAGAGTACGACTTGCCGGTGTCCAGGGTTTCCAGCATGGCCAGCTCGTCGTTGCGCTCGCGCAGGATGTCGACGGCGCGGCGCAGGATGCGCGAACGCTGCATGGCGGTCATGGCGGCCCAGACTTTCTGGCCACGCTCGGCGCTTTCGACGGCCTTCTCGACGTCAGCTTGAGTTGCGCGCTGCACGTGGGCGAGGACTTCGCCGGTAGCTGGGTTGATGGCTTCGAAGGTGGCATCGCTGCCAGCGTCGACGTAAGCGCCATCGATGTAGAGTTTTTGCGTTCCGAAACGGGCCATAGTGTCCTCGCAAGTGCAGTGTGTGGTTGGCTGCCGCGTCACGCTCCCGCCGGTTGGCTGGTCGCTGCGCGCGGCTGTTCAGCGGCCTGGTCGGTTGTGCCCAGGGTCTGCTGCTTAGCCAGTTGTAGATCCATGTATTCGTAAGCGATGCGTATTGCCTGCTCGGTGTCGAATGCGTCACCCGACAGGGCACCACGCAGCCAAAGGCCGTCGATCAACGCTGCCAGGCCGCGGGCAGCCTTGCGCGCATGGTAGAGCGGCAGGACGCGGCGGAACTGGCAGCACAGGTTGGAATACAGGCGGTGGTCGTTGATCCGCTGCAACCTGTGCAAAGACGGCTGGTGCATGCTGGAGGCCCAGAAGGCCAGCCAGGTTTTCATTGCCGGGCCATTCACCTGGCTCGCATCGAAGTTGCCTTCGATGATCACCTTCAGGTGGGCACGCGGGCTGTCGTCCGTGAGTGCCTGACGACGCGCGATCACACCCTCGTTGAGCATGTTCATGATGTAGCGCATCGTCGCTGCGATCAGGCCGTTCTTGTCCTGAAAGTAGTGACTGATGATGCCGTTCGACACGCCGGCCAAACGGGCAATCAGCGCAATGCTGGCATCTCCCAGTCCGACCTGATCGACCGCCTGCAGTGTGGCTTCGATCAACTGCTGGCGGCGGATGGGTTGCATACCGACCTTGGGCATCTTGCTATCTCCTCAGGCCTGCGGGCAGACGACAAGCGGCTGCCTCGGCGAAGGCCAGTCTATTTTGTTTTGATTGAACGTTCAATCAATAAAGAATAAGCTCTGCGACAATTTGTGCCATTGACAGTTTTCGGACGGTCACGGAAGCACGAATCGACACCCCAGGAAATCGTGTAACCCCCGGAATACAAGGCGTTGACGGGCATGGGCGATGCGAAAGACAGATTTTGCCGAGCAGTCACAGGCTGCGCGGCCGGCCCTTGGAGCGGGCAGGTGTCTGTGGCGAATGCGCGCACCTCCTTATGGAGGGCAGGGTTTTCCACAGCCGACCGGTCTGATTTTTTTGCAACGTTCCTATTCGGGATCACGGTTTCCAGGGTGCTTTTATAACACCTGTCGCAGTAGGGCTATTGCACCAATTGCGTGGGAAATAACTGTTTAGCCTCCACTGCCGCACTGCCCGGAGCATTCGTGCAATGAGTTCTGCCTCCCTGACAAAGCCCCCCGCCGAGCGGGTACGGGTCAATCGCGTGGTGTTCTACACCTCGGCGCTGATGATCCTCGTTCTGACTGCCTTGCTGATCGCTGTACCCGAAGCCGCCGGCCAGGTGCTGGGCGTCGCCCAGAAATGGCTGACCCGCACTTTTGGCTGGTACTACATGCTGGTCATCTGTGGCTACCTGCTGTTCGTCGTCTACCTGGCCTTCTCCGACTTCGGCAAGCTCAAGCTGGGCGGCAAGGACGACACCCCCGACTTCAGCTACGGCGCCTGGGCCGGCATGCTGTTCTCCTCCGGTATCGGTATCTCGCTGCTGTACTTCGGCGCTTCCGAGCCGCTGGACCATTACTTCAACCCACCGCAAGGTACGCCTGCCAGCCTCGAGGCCGCGCGCCAGGGCCTGCAGCTGACCTTCCTGCACTGGGGCCTGCACGGCTGGGCGATCTACGCCCTGGTGGGCCTTGCCGTCGGCTACTTCGCCTACCGCCACAACCAGCCGCTGGCACTGCGCTCGGCGCTGTACCCGCTGGTCGGTGAGCGTTGGGTCAAGGGCGGCGCCGGCCATGCCGTGGACATCTTCGGTATGTTCGTCACCCTGCTGGGCCTGGTGACCAACCTGGGTATCGGCTCGATGCAGGTGGCCTCGGGTCTGGAATACCTGTTTGGCATGGACCACAGCAAGACCAACCTGCTGGTGGTGATCCTGGTCATGGCCGGTGTGGCCACCGTGGCCGCGGTGTCCGGCGTGGAGAACGGCATCCGCCGCCTGTCCAACCTGAACATCCTGCTGTTCAGCGGCCTGTTGATCTTCGTGCTGCTGGCCGGCAACACCCTGCACCTGCTCAACGGCTTCGTGCAGAACGTCGGTGACTACCTCAACGGCGTCGTCCTGAAGACCTTCGACCTCTATGTCTATGAAGGCGACAACGACAAGTCCGAGCGCTGGCTGGGCCTGTGGACCGTGTTCTACTGGGCCTGGTGGATCTCCTGGGGCCCGTTCGTCGGCATGTTCATCGCCCGTATCTCCAAGGGCCGGACCGTGCGCCAGCTGGTCAGCGGCGTGCTGCTGATCCCGTTGGGCTTCACCCTGGCGTGGCTGTCGATCTTCGGCAACACTGCGCTGGACCTGGTGATCAACCAGGGCGCCGTGGAGCTGGGCAAGACCGCGCTCGAACAGCCGTCTATGTCGATCTACCAGCTGCTGGAATTCTTCCCGGCGGCCAAGATCGTCATCGGTGTGGCGGTGTTTGTTGGCTTCGTGCTGTTCCTCACTCCGGCCGACTCCGGCGCGGTGATGATGGCCAACCTGTCGTGCAAAGGCGGCAAGGTCGACGAAGACGCCCCGCACTGGATGGTGGTGTTCTGGTCGGTGGTCATCACCCTGGTCACCATCGGCCTGCTGTTCGCCGGTAACTTCGAAGCCATGCAGACCATGGTGGTACTGGCCGGCCTGCCGTTCTCGGTGGTCCTGGTGCTGTTCATGTTCGGCCTGATGAAGGCCATGAAGCAGGACGTCGCGGTCGAGAGCGAGCGCGCCGAACTGGCCGCCCGTGGCCGTCGCGGTTTCAGCGAGCGTCTCAGCCAGCTGGACCTGCAGCCGACCCAGGCCGTGGTGCAGCGGTTCATGGACAAGCAGGTCAGTCCGGCGCTGAAAGAGGCCGCCGAGCAGCTGCGTACCCTGGGCTTCGAGGTCGAGACCCGTGTTGGCCAGTCGCGCAACATGATGGGCCTGCGGGTGATGATGGAAGAGGGCAACCCGTTCGTCTACGAAGCCAGCCTGGATGGCTACCTCGCCGCGCCGAGCGAGGCGCCGGTCGAGGGCGAGCCGGAAGTGCAGCAGCGCTTCTACCGTGCCGAGGTGTATCTGCACGACGGCAGTCAGGAGTACGACCTGATGGGCTTCACCCGCGAGCAGATCGTGCGTGACGTGCTGGATCAGTTCGAAAGCCATCGCCAGCTGCTGGGGCGTGTGTACAGCTGATCACGGCTGAAGTGACCAAGGGGCCCGGCGCGCAAGCGTCGGGCCCCTTGTCGTTCTGGGGTGCAATATGTAGTGCCAGCAGTGTGCGGCTGCGCGGGCATGGTGGCGGCTCATCAACGAGCAGGCCTTTGCCATGACCCAATCCTCCACATCGATCTTCGACTTCAAGGACGCCGTAGTCCGTCAATTCGCCGACCGTCCGACCTTGCGTCAGGTCGTCAGTGAGCAGCTGCTGCAAGTGCTGTTCAAGGAACTGCCCTGGCTGGCCTTCGTCGAACCCGCGTTGGTGTCCGCCGATCCGCTGATCCTGGACAGCCCCGATCCCGACACCGAGTACTGGACGACCGCAGCGCTGGTGGATGTCGTGATGCAGGCGATGCTCGATGGCGCGCCGCTGGATCTGGAGGCGATCGGTGAGCGACACCACAATCTTGGGTTGGCGGCGTCACACCGTTTCGCCGACTCGCACAGCGAATGGGACACGCGTCGCCTGACAGGTCTTACGCCAGCGCTCAACGAGCTGCTGCCGCAGCTTGCCGAATGCTTTTGCCAAGCCCAGGTGAACTACTGGAACGGGGTTAGTAGTTCCGGAAGGAGCCGTGATAGCTGGTTGCAATTGCTGTTGAAGATGGCGCTGCTGCGCAACCTGCCTCTGCAGAGGCTGGATGATCAGCAGCAGGCCTGTGTCCGTAGCTTGATCCGCGGTGGCGACGAGCAGCCAGCGGTGTTCGTCGTTCAGGCCAACCTGAGTGCCGATGCGCAGCAATTCGATCGGATACAGCCCGGCTTGCTGGTGACAGGCGAGTGGGATGAGCGGGAGGTTGTGCTCTGGTGCGAGCCGTCCGGCCAGGTCCTGGCCTTCGAGTCGTTGTGTGATTTTGCCCGGTCGTTGCGTGACGAGCTTGCGCTGCGCTATCGGTTCACTGCCATGAGCTGGGATCGTCACGAACTCGAAGGCAACGCATTCGCGCAGCTGAGCGCCTTGCTGCTCGGGCACATGCTCGAACGCATCGGCCAATTGCGCTTGCACGGGTTGACCCTGGCGCGGATGGAGGGGCTGTTCGCGGAGCTGAGCGACCCTGCGCAGTGGTTCGTCGGTGGTTACTTCATCGTAGAGGACGGTTCACCCGCGATACCACCGGGCATCGACTTCGCCTCGGCGAGTGACAGCTTCGCCTATCAGTCGGGGTTGCTGGACCTGGCGCTGGACCATGCAAGTGTCGAGGGCGTCGCGGCGCTGGACGGGGTGCTCGACCTGCAGACCTACGCCAGCCGGAAGCTGCGAAAGCAGATGCTGGAGGACTATCCGGTGGAGGCCAACTATTTTCCTGATGAGCTGATACTGGAACTGCAGGTCGCCGAGGGCATGCCCGGTGGCGCAGGTGTCGGCAGCGGCGGTGGCGAGCCGCTGGCGGCGGCGGGCGAGAAGACCCTCACCGAGTTCGCCATCGGCAACCTCAGTGGCTTGGGGAATGCCTTCATCAAGCACATCAGGCACGTCAACGAGCAACTGGTCATGCCCTGGATGAATGCCGAGTACGTCAAGAACCTGGTAAGCAAGGTTGATATCGGCGGGTGTTACCCAGCATACGTAGCCGATGCCTTGGCTGACCCGGCAACCCGTTCCGATCGCACTCGTCGCTTTGCCCGGGAGTGGCGCCAGGCGCTACGTTTCAGTGCCTTGCAGGCGAAACTCGACCGCAAGCTTTCGCAGGCAGGCCTGCAGTGCATTGTCGACCTGTGCAACGGCCATGTCGACAAGCAGACAAACGCAAGTGGCTTGATGCCGCTGACTTTCAAGCGACAGTCGGCGTCAGGCCAGGATGATCTGGTCCGGGGCATGTTCGTGCTGTTCTCGACCGAGCCTGCGGTGGTGATGCTGTATCGCCCGCTCTACCCGAAGGATCCATTGCGGCAGTTCTCCTGCCTCGACGCAATGATGGCGGCCATTCGCGAATCATCCACCCTGCAGGAAAGCATTCTCGCCTGGATGGACGAGCGTGTTCGTCCGATCTATGCCAACGGCGGATTCACCGAGCCTCATATCACCTCCATCGGTATCGACCTGTACGCGTTACCTGACAAGCCTGGGCCGGCCCAGTTCGACGCGCATCAGTGGTTGAGCGCTGTGGATGAAAAGCTGTACACGGCGAATCGTGAGTTGCTGACTGTATTGGCCGAGGAGCAGAGCACCTCTGATAGGGAGAGTCGTTGGGCGATACTCAGCAAAGGCGCATGGTTGTTGTTCGACACCGCCACTGTGTTGCTCCGGGGGCCGGTCGCTTCGGCGGCCTGGCTGGTCCAGAGCGCCGCCAGCCTGCACGGGGACGGGCAAGCCCTTGAGCAAGGCAGTGCGTTCGAGCGGTCCGCGGCGACCGTTGATCTGGTCATGAGCCTGGGGATGGCAATGCTGCATGCCCGATTGCCGCAATCCGCGGTGGCGGGCCCGAACCGCCCGCCCAGACTTCCCTTGTTCGAGGGTACCCCTGCTCAGGACGGTGGTTACGCGGCTGCCAGGGTCGAACCTACCCAGGGGAAGGTGGGCTCGCCAGGTGCCTTGTCGCAGGTAGATGGCTTATTGCTCGACTTGGCGTGGCGTGGCAACCAGGGCTTCAACTGGCTGGCACCGGGGCAGCGCGAGGTCCTGATGGCAATGCGCTCGAGCGTCGTGCTGGAGGGACTGCAACCTTCGCAAGCAGGATTGTTCGAGGTTGATGGAGGGCACTATGTCTCGATGCTTGGCGAGGCCTTTGCCGTGAGCGTGACAGAGGACGGCGTCCGGGTAGTCGACACGGCGCACAAGAGCGGGCCATGGCTGGTCTTCGAGCAAGGCGCCTGGCGAGTCGATGCAGGGCTACGCCTCCTTGGCGGCATGCCGAAGGCAAGTCTCGAGAAGCAGTTCATCAAGATGAGAAAGTCCTCCGATACCTTTACCAGCAATGCCGCGCGGGAGCTGGATGCGTTTGGTCGTTGCAGCCTTGAGGTGGTCACTATCCAAGGGCGCATCGAGCACCTCGAAAGACTTAAGGATGCAGAGGGGAGCAAGCGACTGGAGGCGGAAAACAACAAGGATGAGTCGTTTGATTGGCCTGCATCCGACAGGATCATGGGTTCATATGAACAACGTATCGCGACGCTCGATATGGAGCTGGACGCCAAGCGCCTGGAGGCGGTCGCCCAGACCGAGCGTATAGTGCGCCTGGATCGCGAGCACCGCGACATCCTGACCGCCATGCTCGAGCCCAAGTACGGCAGCTATCGAACACAAGGGCTCGGGCAGGCCATCCTGCAGCAACGAAGCATGCTGGTGGCCGGTCTGATCCGCAATAGCGATTTCATCCTGGGGGAGCTGCAGCATCTGGCGAACTTCCCGCGCATGAGCGAGCTGGCCGCGCAATTCGACGATGGCGTGGGGGGCCATGTGCGCAAGGAGTATCAGCAGTTTCGCGAGGAGCTGAAAACGGTCATCGGTATACAGGAGCGCATGCTTGTCGCCCAAGGTGTCCTGGACGAGTTGCTCGGCGAGGTAGCGGGCGATCTCGATATCGGACGGGTGGGCGCCCCGCGCACGGTCGACCAACTGATTGCCGGGCGCATGTTCACCACTGTAGACCTTCGCTTTCATCATGCCCTGAACCTGGCGGACCTGGCGCTGCACCTGGACGCGGGGCAACCTCAGTTGTTCAGATATCGGGAGGACCTGGCAGGCGACACGCTAAGAAGCGCCGCCACGGCCCATGGCGAGTCGCTGATGTCCAACCTGAACGTGGCCGACCGCATCAGCATCCTGCAGGAGGCGTGGGATGCCTATGCGGCCGCTATCATCAACGCGTTGCACCTCGAACGCACGGGGGGCGCCCTTGTCGAAACCGACATGCTTCAGCGCTACCGGGCTCATATGCAGTTGCTCAAGGATGATGCCGGACGCCGCTTGATCGACGCCCTTGCGGAGCAGGACGGTGTGGTGGGCGCTGCCGGTCGCTTGCCCTATCCAAAGGCAAGTTTGCCTCAGCGGGCCATTCGCAACCGGGATGGACTTTTGGTCATCGCCACCCGGATTCAGGGGGATAGCGCGCTAGAAGTGCTGGATCCGCTCAGCAAACGGTCGCTGCAAGTCTTCGATCTCAAGGATGGGCAATGGGTCCAGCGCGAGGATATCAACGAACCATCGTCCGAAGAGGGGGGCACGCCGGACGTCGAGGCCCTGGTACAAGCACTGCTCAAGGATGGCAACGACGTGCTGGCAATTGCCGAAGACTACGTGAGGGATGACGTCAACGGCGTGGTGCTGCAGCGGTTGCTGAACCGGCAGCTCGGCAAGCTGCAAGGAACGATCGCGGCACTGGCGGGGCAGGGGGTGAGTGCGCAGCGGATAGCCGCCTTGAGTGAGGCCGTGAGCGACTTTCAGGCTCACAAGGTACGGTTGATGATCGAACTGTACGGCAAGACCCGATACCCGACCGCGCATGGTCTGCGGTTTCTCCATGAGCAGGGGCTGATCAAGGTGGATTATGTCAGGCGTGATACATCGGTCAGCACCAGCCCCTTCGATGAGTTCAGGATCACCCGCCTGAATGCTCCCGGAGAGACAAAGGGCCGCAACCTGTGGGCCGCGCACTTCCATGTGGACTCGCAGTCCGCGCCGCTCGAGGCCTTCACCTATGGGCACCTGAAGGTCTGGAGCCAGCGCTTCCTGGGGCGACGGTACGAGGCCGTCAGCGGTGAGCGGGTCCACAGGGGGCGTCTGACGCCAACGGATGTGGAAGGCATCATTCCTTTGACCTGAATAACGGCTGGATTCGACCCCGGCTTGCCAGGCTTTCAGCGGTTGTCGTAGCGGCCTAGGCGGCCATGGGCGGGCATGGCCTGGTTGCCGCGCTCGGCGATTATCTGGTGCAGGCCGATCAACTCGATGCCCTGGGCCTTCAGTCGAGGGATCTCGCGAGCCAGCACCTCGAGCGTCTGCGGATAGGGGTGGCCGATCAGCACCGCCGAGCCTTGCTTGCGGGCCTGGGCGATGCCCAGCTGCAACTGTCCGTTGATCGCCTCTGTCGTTCTCACGTCATCGAGGAATACATCCCGCGAAACATGCGCCAGGCCGATGGCCTGCGCTTGGGCCGCGGCCACGGTGGCGGCGCTGGTGCGGCTGTCGACGAAGAACAGGTGGCGGCGCTGCAGCTCTTCCATCAGCCAGTGCATCGGTTCGCGCTGAGCGGTCATGCGGCTGCCCATGTGGTTGTTGATACCGGCGACGAAGGGCACCTTGGCCAAGGCGGCGTCCAGGCGTCGGGCCAGTTCGTCGACCGGCGTGCCGGGGTGCCAGGCGTAGGGGCCGGTGGCCGGGTCCATGGGCATGTGCAGGATCACCGTGCGTCCGGCCTTGTGGGCCTGGCGGGCGAAGTCGGTGGCGTGCGGGGTGTCGGGCATGATCGCCAGCGTGACCGGGCCGGGCAGGGCGAGGGTGCGGCTGTCGCGCTCGCTGCTTTGGCCGAGGTCGTCAATGATGATGCTCATGTAGGCCTTGCCGGCGGGCGCCGCGTGCGCGACGACGGCCAGCAGGCAGAACAGCAGGGACAGCAGATAACGCATGGGGGGCTTCAGTCACCCTTGGTGATGTTCAGACCTTTGAGCAGGCTGAGTGCCTGGCTGAGCTGGAAGTCGTTGTCCTGCGGGCGATCCTTGCGCTTGGCGCTGCCGGTCGGTCGGTCGGCGCCGCCATTGCCGTTGCCCAGGTGGCCTTGCAGGTCGGCTTCCTTGAAGTTGTCGTTGTCGGCTTCGGCGGTGAGCTTGGCCGGGCGCACTTCGATGTCCGGGACGATGCCCTGGGCCTGGATTGAACGGCCGTTGGGGGTGAAGTACAGCGCGGTGGTGAGTTTCAGCGCACGGTCGTTGGCCAGCGGCAGGACGGTCTGCACCGAGCCCTTGCCAAAGCTGTCGGTGCCCATCAGCACGGCGCGTTTCTGGTCCTGCAGGGCGCCAGCGACGATTTCCGAGGCCGAGGCGCTGCCACCGTTGATCAGCACCACCAGAGGTACGCCTTCGCTGGCATCGGCCGGGTCGGCGGAGTAGCGCAGCTCGGAGTTGGCGATGCGGCCCTTGGTGTAGACGATCAAGCCTTTGGTGAGGAAGTGGTCGGCCACTTCGACCGCCGACTGCAGCACGCCGCCGGGGTTGTTGCGCAGGTCGAGAACCACGCCGCGCAGCTTCTTGCCGTTGTCCTTGCGCAGCTTGGCCAGGGCCTTGCCCACCTCGTCGCCAGTCTTGACCTGGAACTGGGTGATGCGGATGTAGCCGTAGTCGTTCTCCAGCAGCTGGCTCTTGACGCTCTTGACCTGGATCACCGCACGGGCCAGCGTCACGTCGAACGGCGTGCCGCCGTCGCGCACCAGTGTGAGGGTGATTTTCTCGCCAATCTTGCCGCGCATCTTGTCCACGGCCTCGGTCATGGTCTGACCGCGGGTTGGCGCGCCATTGATCTTGACGATCAGGTCACCGGCCTCGATGCCGGCGCGGGAAGCCGGGGTGTCGTCGATGGGGGAGACCACCTTGACGAAGCCGTCCTCCATGCCGACCTCTATCCCAAGGCCGCCGAACTCGCCGCTGGTGCTTTCCTGCAGCTCCTGGAAGTCTTCGGGGCCAAGGTAGGCCGAGTGCGGGTCGAGGTTGCTGAGCATGCCTTTGATGGCGTTTTCCAGCAGGGTCTTGTCGTCGACCGGTTCCACATAGGCCGCCTTGATGCGGTCCATGACCTCGGCGAAGGTGCGCAGCTCCTCCAGCGGCAGCGGCGCCTTGGCGGTCACCTCGGTGGCCGGCACCGCGGCCTGCCTGGCCACTGGCTTGGCCGGTTCGGCGGCAATGGCCAAGGGCGTGCCGATGACCAGGGCGATGGTCAGGGCCAGCTGGGTGAGGCGAGGCGAGTGCAGCATGTCGAACGAACTCCTGATCCTGTTGGTGCTCCTGCTGGGAGCATCGGCGCCGCCGTTTCGTGGGCGGCGCCGTAAAAGTAGCATTATCTAGCCTCGGCACCATTGCGCGGGGTCGGTGGGCTGGCCCTGCTGGCGAATCGCGAAGTACAGGCCGGCGCTGTCCTGGCCGCCACTGTCACCGACAGTGGAGATGGCTTCGCCGGCCTTGACGATGTCGCCGGCGCTCTTGAGCAGGCTCTGGTTGTGGCCGTACAGGCTCAGGTAGCCATTGCCATGGTCGAGAATGACCAGAAGTCCAGCGCCGCGCAACCAGTCGGCGAACACCACCCGCCCGCCATGCACGGCGCGCACCTGGGTGCCCGCACTGGCGCTGATCATCACCCCGTCCCACTTGGCCCGCGCATCACCGCCGCGGGTGTCACCGAAGCGTGCCAGCAATCGACCATTGACCGGCCATGGAAGTTTTCCCCGTGCCGAAGAAAATGCGCCGCCATAGCTGGCCGTGTCGCTGGAAACCACCGGGCCGAGGGTAGTCCGGGCCTTTTTCGGGGCTTCCTCGGGTTCCTGCTTGCGGGTCGCGGCGGCCAGGGCCTGCGCCTTGCGGCGCTGCTCTTCTTCCTGTTTGGCCAGCAGGGCCCGCTGGCGGGCCTCCTCGGCCTCGCGCGCCTGGCGGGCGAGGGTTTCCTCGATGGTCTTGAGCACCTTGCTCAGGTCGGCCTGGTCCTGCTCGCGGCTCTGCAGTTTCTGGTCGCGCTCCTTCATGTCGCTGCTGAGCTTGGCCAGCACCTGCTGGCGCTTGTCGCGTTCGGCGACGAGGGCCTGGCGCTGAGTGTCGAGCTCGGCACGTTGTGCCAGCAACTGTTGCTGGTGGCCGGCGATGTCCTGCTCGACGTTGGCCAACTGGCGCAAGGTCTCGTTGAAGGTGCGCAACTGGTCCATGCGCGCTTTGCTGAGATAGTCGTAATAGGTGAGGGTACGGGCGAACTTCTCGGGATTCTGCTGGTTCAGCAGCAGCTTGAGGTATTCCTCGCGACCATTGTTCTGGTACGCGGAACGGGCCTGGATGGCAATCAGGCGTTGCTGTTCAACGCGGGCGCTCTGGAGTTTTTTTTTCTCGTGGTCAAGGCGCTCCAGCTCGCCCTCGGTCTTTTTTAGTTCTTGCTGCAGTGCCTCCACCTGTTTTTCGAGGTTGCCGATATCGGTCTCGGTGGCCTTAAGGTCTTTCTGCACGCCGGACTTTTCCTCCTGGAGCTTGCCCAGCATCTTTTTCAGCTCGGCGATGTCCTGGCGGGTGGCGTCCAGCTGTTGTTGGGTCTGCGCGCGCTCATCGGCAGCGAAGGCCGGGGCAAGCAGACATGACAGGGCGAGTAGGAACAGGGCGCGGAGCATGGGGTTGGGCGTACCAGGGATGGAGACTGGCCTAGTATGCCCGCGCAGGCGTGCAAAAAAAACGCCCAGCGGCGTGTGCGGCGGGGCGTTGGTCTGGAATTCAACTGTTTTGGGGGCCGCAAGGCAGCCCCACTACATCGATCAGGCGTCGATCAGGATCGAGGTGCCGGTCATCTCCACTGGTTTTTCCAGCCCCAGCAGCTCGAGCATGGTCGGCGCCACGTCCGCCAGCACGCCGCCGTTACGGACTTTCACGTGGCGCTTGCCGACGTAGATGAACGGCACCGGTTCGGTGGTGTGGGCGGTGTGCGCCTGGCCTGTGCATTCGTCTTCCATCTGCTCGACGTTGCCGTGGTCGGCGGTGATCAGGGCTTCGCCGCCGACCTTGTCCAGCGCCTCGACGATGCGGCCGACGCAGCCGTCCAGCGCCTCCACGGCCTTGACCGCGGCATCGAACACACCGGTGTGGCCGACCATGTCGCCGTTGGCGTAGTTGACCACGATCACGTCATAACGTTGCTGCTCGATGGCCTCGACGATACGGTCGGTGACCTCAGGGGCGCTCATTTCCGGCTGCAGGTCGTAGGTGGCGACCTTCGGCGACGGGATCAGGATGCGCTCTTCGCCTTCGAACGGCTCTTCGCGCCCGCCCGAGAAGAAGAACGTGACGTGGGCGTACTTCTCGGTTTCGGCGATGCGCAGCTGGGTCTTGCCATTCTTCGCCAGGTACTCGCCGAGCACGTTGTGCAGGCTGGCCGGGGCGAAAGCCGCGGGGGCCGGGATCTTCGCCGAGTACTGGGTCAGGCCGATGTAGGCCGCCAGCTTGGGCAGGCGCGCGCGCGGGAATTCATTGAAATCGGGCTCGACGAACACGCGGGACAGCTCGCGGGCGCGGTCGGCTCGGAAGTTCATGAAGATCACGGCGTCGCCGTCTTCGACCTCGACCGCCTCGCCAATGCGCGTGGCCTTGACGAACTCGTCGCTCTCGTCACGGGCATAGGCGGCTTCAAGGCCGGCCACGGCGGTCGCTGCGGTGTATTCGGCGGCGCTGTCGACGATCAGGTTGTAGGCGGCGCTGACGCGGTCCCAGCGGTTGTCGCGGTCCATCGCGTAGTAGCGGCCGATCAGGCTGGCGATGCGGCCCTTGCCGAGCTTGGCGAAGGTGGCGTCGAGCAGTTCGATGGACGATTGCGCGCTGCGCGGCGGCGTGTCGCGGCCGTCAAGGAAGGCATGCAGGTAGATCTTCTCGGCACCACGCTGCGCGGCCAGTTCGGCCATGGCGATCAGGTGGTCCTGGTGGCTGTGCACGCCGCCGTCGGAGAGCAGGCCGAGGATATGCACGGCCTTGCCGGCACTGGCGGCTTTTTCCACGGCACCGACGAGCACCGGGTTTTCGAAGAACTCGCCGTCACGGATGGCCTTGGTCACCCGGGTGAAGTCCTGGTACACCACGCGGCCGGCGCCGAGGTTCATGTGACCGACTTCCGAGTTGCCCATCTGCCCGTCGGGCAGACCCACGTCCATGCCGGAGCCGGAGATCAGACCGTGCGGCTGGGTGGCGCGCAGGCGGTCGTAGACCGGCGTGTTGGCAGCGAAGATGGCGTTGTATTCGGGGCTTTCGCTGTGACCGAAGCCATCCAGGATGATCAGGACCAGGGGTTTAGGCGTACTCGTCATCAATCAAACTCACGGTTGTTCAAAGATGATAAAGACACGCATTTTAGGGCAAATCCGCCAGCGACGGCGAATATTCCTCCCATTGCCCGACCAGCGCGGTCAGGCATGCAGCATGAAGGCGCGTTTGCCGCCAGCCCGGTGGGCTTTGGCGGTCATGGGGGGCTGTGTATACTGGCCGCCATTTTCAATCGCCTGGAACACCCCTGATGGTTGCTCACCTGATTCAATTCGCGACAGATCACTTCATCCTGGTGGCCATTTTCGTCGTCCTGCTGGTCCTGCTGCTGGTCAATGAAGTCCGCCGTGGCGGCCAGAGCCTGAGCAACGGCCAATTGACCGCACTGGTCAACGCCGACAAGGCCGTGGTGATCGATATCCGCACTGCCAAGGAATATTCGGCCGGGCATATCGTCGGCGCGCTGAGCATGCCGCAGGACAAAGTGGCCGGCCGCATGACCGAGCTGGAAAAACACAAAGACAAGACCCTGATCGTCGTCGACGCGATGGGCCAGCAGTCCGGTACCCTGTGCCGCGAACTGCTCAAGGCTGGTTACACCGCCGCCAAGCTCAGCGGTGGCGTTTCCAGCTGGAAAGCCGATAACCTGCCCCTGGTGAAGTGATATGAAGCCCGTCATCGTCTATTCCAGCGACTACTGCCCCTACTGCATGCGCGCCAAGTACCTGCTCGAGAGCAAGGGCGTGGCGTTCGAGGAGATCAAGGTCGACGGCAAACCCCAGGTTCGCGCCGAAATGAGCCAGAAGGCCGGCCGTACCTCGGTGCCGCAGATCTGGATCGGCAGCACGCATGTCGGTGGATGCGATGACCTCTATGCCCTGGAGCGCGCGGGCAAGCTCGACGCGCTGCTGGCGGCCTGATTCGCACTGCATTCAAGAACATTAGGAAAAGGATCTGCCATGACTGACCAACAGAACAACGGCGCTGGTGCTGAAGAAACCGCACCACAATTCTCCCTGCAGCGCATCTACGTGCGGGATCTATCGTTCGAGGCTCCGAAAAGCCCGCAGATCTTCCGCCAGCAGTGGGAACCGAGCGTATCGCTGGACCTGAACACCCGCCAGAAAGCCCTGGAAGGCGACTTCCACGAAGTGGTGCTGACCCTGTCGGTGACCGTCAAGAACGGTGACGAAGTGGCCTTCATCGCCGAAGTGCAACAGGCCGGCATCTTCCTGATCGCCAACCTCGATGCCGCTTCGATGAGCCACACCCTCGGCGCGTTCTGCCCGAACATCCTGTTCCCGTACGCCCGCGAGACCCTGGACAGCCTGGTGACCCGTGGTTCGTTCCCGGCGCTGATGCTGTCGCCGGTCAACTTCGACGCCCTGTACGCGCAAGAGATGCAGCGCATGCAGGAAGCCGGTGAAGTGCCGACCGTGCAGTAATTTCTGCCGGTAAAGCAAAAGGCGACCTTCGTGGTCGCCTTTTTCATGTCTCTTGCTGGTGATAGGGCCCGAGCGGCAAGCGCATCAGCTTCCGGCAAACTCCTGCTGGCGCCACGCCTCGTACACCGTCACCGCCACGGTATTGGACAGGTTCAAGCTCCGGCACCCCGGCCGCATCGGCAGGCGCAGGCGTTGTTCGGCAGGCAGGCTGTCCAGCACCTCGGCCGGCAGGCCACGGCTTTCGGGCCCGAACAGGAAAGCGTCACCGGGCAGGTACTCGACCTCATGGAACGGGTGCGAGCCTTTGGTAGTGAACGCGAACAGTCGAGGCTGATTCAGGCTTTCCAGGCATTCGGCCAGGCTTTGGTGGCGCTGTAGCGTGGCATACTCGTGGTAGTCCAGCCCCGCGCGCCGCAGGCGCTTGTCGTCCAGCTCGAAGCTGATGGGCTCGATCAGGTGCAGGGCGCAGCCGCTGTTGGCGCACAGGCGGATGATGTTGCCGGTATTCGGCGGAATTTCTGGTTGAAAAAGGATGACGTGAAACATGCACGGCTCCAAGCGTGAAGATGACGAGCATTCTACCCCCGAACCCGACCCGCGTTCGAAGGCCTGGCCGCGGGTGCTGCTGTCGCTGGCGATCTTCGGCATGCTCGTGGGCCTGATGATCGGCCGGCTGACGGCGCCCGAGGAGCGGGTGCTGGAGCAGGTCGAGGTGGTGCAGGGCGGGCTGGACCTATGGTTCAACGAAGAGCCGCAACTGCATGGCGAGAATGTCGAGGGTACCGTGGCCGTGGTGTTCCAGGCCGAGGGCAAGGCCGCGCGGGGCCAGTTGATGTTGCAGGGCAAGCCGGTGGGCTGGCGTTTGCAGAAGAGCGAGGAAGGCTTGCTGTTGACGCTGGTCGCTGCGCGCCCCCTGCGCGGCGAATGGACCGGCGCGCAGGAGGCGGGGCGTTGGCGGGTGCAGGTCAGGCTGCACGAATAAAAGAGGGGATATCCCGGCCTGCCTGTACCGAGGTCCCCGAAACTGGAGGTACTGGGTAGTTAGCAGGGAGCGTGCCAAGTCTAGTAGGCCCGGAAATGCAGTGTTCTGGCCATTTTTCGAGGGGTTCTGAGGACTAATCTGCCTTTTGCTGGTGCATATGGCCCAGCAACGGTGCAAAGGGGCTCTATCCGATAGATAGTGGACATCAGGCGGAGAAGACTTCTACCGGGACCTGATAATTTTGCCAGTATCGGACACCGATTAGCCTCGGTTAGCTTTCGGCTCATGATTTCATAGTCCTGCGGGAGTGACCGTTCATGAGCCTGTATTTGCCGATGCTTGATCGCCAGCGCTCACCATTCGGGGGGGGCAACTTCTCTAGAGCATATACACCTTACGGTGCCATTCCAGATGCAGGGGGGCCGGCCACCGGCTTCTGTGGACAGCTTCGCGACAGGGTGACTGGTAGCTATCCGCTGGGTAATGGCAATCGTTTTTACTCCCCGGAGATAATGCGTTTTCAGTCCCCTGATCGGTTGAGTCCGTTTGGAGCTGGCGGGATCAATGCTTATGGCTACTGTGCAGGTAACCCAGTAGATAATTGGGATCCCAGTGGAGGTTCGCTGGCCCGTGTGGATATGGTAGCTCCGGGGATCTCCGCTGGGGTGAGCGGTATTGCAACTGTAATGATGGCGCGTAAATTCATCAGCAGCCTCAAGACGAGGGCTGAGGTGAGGCGTATGAAGAAGGGGTCGAATGATCCCCACGTGCTCAATAGGAAGGAAGTTTCCAGAACTCGAATTGTTGAGCAGGGGGTTGCAACCTTTTCTGCTGGAGCAACGACTGCATCTAATTTAGCCGCAATGGGTGGGATTCTGCTTGCTGTGCCTCTGCAGATAGGTTTCGCAGCTGTGGGTGCCGGTGCATTTGGGCTTGATCAGCTTGCAAGCCACCGCGAAACGCGACACCGTGAGAGTCCGCTAAACTTTATGGGACGCTCCGCTGGGACGCGTGACAATCAAATTATTGCTGGACAAAAGCTAGCAAATGAAGCACTGCAAAAAAGCGAAACGCAGCCAGCACTAAGTCAGGCCGATTACGAGAATCGACTGGAAATGGCAAGTAGGGCTGAGCGCGCTGAGACTGACTTGTATAACGCTAATTTAATTGCTCAGCATAATGTTTCAGATCTCGATAATTTTATTAGAGCTCAGACACATTGACTTGCTTCGCATCTGAGCTCTGCTTGACAGCACTATTCTGCATTGAACAGGGATGAAGCGAGAGAATCCATGAGGGCCATGCTGGCCGCTCATGGATTTCGAGTGCGTTCAACGATCAGTGTTCTTCCCCCTCGTCCTCATCCCCCCCATCCACCTTCATCCCCAACTCCTTGATCTTGCGCGTCAAGGTATTACGACCCCACCCCAGCAACAACGCCGCATCACGTCGACGCCCGGCCGTATGCTTGAGCGCCGTCTCGATCATGATCCGCTCGAAACTGGGCACGGCGCTGTCCAGCAGGTTGGTCTGGCCGCGGGCAAGGGCCTGGTCGGCCCACTGGCGCAAGGCCTGTTCCCAGTTGGTCACCGGCGCGGCGTCTTGGGGCAGGTTGAGCAGCTCTGGCGGCAGGTCGCCGACCAGCACTTCGCGGCTGGAGGCCATCACGGTGATCCAGCGGCAGGTGTTCTCCAGTTGGCGCACATTGCCCGGCCAGGGCAGGTTGCGGATGAACGCTTCGGTCTCGGGCTTGAGCAGCTTGGGCTCCACCGCCAACTCCTGAGCGGCACGGCCGAGGAAATGGCGGGCCAGCGCCGGGATGTCCTCGCGCCGGTCGGCCAGGCGCGGGATATGAATGCGGATCACGTTGAGGCGGTGGAACAGGTCCTCACGAAACTTGCCGGCCTGTACCAGGGACTCGAGGTTCTGGTGGGTGGCGGCGATGATGCGCACATCCACCTTCACCGGCACATGGCCGCCGACCCGGTAGAACTCGCCGTCGGCCAGCACTCGCAGCAGGCGGGTCTGGGTATCGGCGGGCATGTCGCCGATCTCGTCGAGGAACAGTGTGCCGCCGTCGGCCTGCTCGAAACGCCCGCGACGCAGGTTGGCGGCGCCGGTGAAGGCGCCCTTTTCATGGCCGAACAGTTCGGACTCCATCAGGTCCTTGGGGATCGCCGCCATGTTCAGGGCAATGAACGGCGATGCCGCACGCGGGCTGTGGCGGTGCAGGGCATGGGCCACCAGCTCTTTGCCGGTACCCGACTCACCATTGATCAGCACGGTGATGTTGGAGTGGCTGAGGCGGCCGATGGCGCGGAACACCTCCTGCATCGCCGGTGCCTCGCCGATGATCTCCGGGGTGCGGGCCAGCGCCTGAGGCACTTCCAGGGCCTGTTGCTCCTGGGCGTGCTGGTTGGCGCGTTTGACCAGCGACACTGCTTCGTCGACATCGAACGGCTTGGGCAGGTACTCGAAGGCACCACCCTGGTACGACGCCACGGCGCTGTCCAGGTCGGAGTGGGCGGTCATGATGATCACCGGCAGCCCAGGGTGCTGGTCGCGGATCTGGGCGAGCAGGTCGAGACCGCTGGCGCCGGGCATGCGGATATCCGAGATGATCACGTCCGGTTGCTGGCGGGCCAGGCGGCCCATGACACCATCGGCGCTGTCGAAGCTCTGGGTGGTCATGCCTTCCTGCTGCAGAGCCTTTTCCAGGACCCAGCGGATGGAACGATCATCATCGACGATCCAGACGGTTTCACTTCGGCTCATGGGGCGGTGGCTCCTTGTTCCAGGGGCAGGTAGATCGAGAAGGTGGTGTGGCCGGCGTGGCTTTCACATTCGATCAGGCCCTGGTGCTGGCTGATGATGTTCTGGGTAATGGCCAGGCCCAGCCCGGTACCGTCCGGGCGGCCGCTGACCATGGGATAGAAGAGCGTGTCCTGCAGTTCCGCGGGGATGCCTGGGCCGTTGTCGATGATCTCGATCCGCGCCACCAGGCGGTGGCGCACATGGCCGATGGTGAACTGGCGCACGGCGCGACTGCGCAGGGTGATACGGCCCAGGCGCAGTTCGTTCTGCCCGGCGATGGCCTGCATGGCGTTGCGCACGATATTGAGCACGGCCTGGATCATCTGCTCGCGGTCGATCAGCACGTCCGGCAGGCTCGGGTCGTAGTCGCGCACCAGGGTGATGCCGCCCTGGCTCTCCGCCTCGACCAGGCTGCATACCCGTTCGAGCACTTCGTGGATATTGGTCATGGACAACGACGGCAGCTTGTTCGAGCCAAGCATGCGGTCGACCAGGTTGCGCAGGCGGTCGGCCTCTTCAATGATCACATTGGTGTAATCGCGCAGGCCATCCTCGGGCAGCTCGCGGGCCAGCAGTTGCGCCGCGCCGCGAATGCCGCCGAGGGGGTTCTTGATCTCGTGGGCAAGGCCGCGCACCAGCATCTTGGTGGTCTCCTGCTTGCTCAGCTGGGCCTCCTCCTTGGTGATGCGCAGCAGGCGGTCACGCGGGTGCACTTCCAGCAGCAGCAGGGTCTGGCCTTGGTGCAGGATGGGCGTGACGGCGTAGTCGACGGTGATGCTCTGGCCGGTCAGCGAGGTCAGCTGGGCTTCGCGCTTGGTGAACGGGTGCGCCTGTTCCACCGCCTGGCGCAGCGAGTTGAGTGCCTCGGCCGATTCGGTGAACAGCTCGCTGATGAACTGGCCATGGCTGCGCTGGCCACTGACAGCCAGGAGCATTTCCGCGGCTGGATTCATGTACTCCAGGCGCAGTTCGGCATTGAGCAGGAGCGTGGCCGTGGTCAGGTTGTCCAGAAGCAGACGGTGCTGTGCATCGCTGATGGTCATAAGGCGTCGGTGACCTCTGTTGGCACTCTTTTGGCGCCCCGGCCAGACCTGGGGCGCGCACGGATGACGTGCAGGATGCAATGAAAATGCAAGAACCAAACCAAGGCTCCGAAAAGAAGCGGGATTTCCGGATAAAGTCGCGTGTGCGCGCAAATTCGGCACACAAAGTCTTGGTTAAACGATTCTTGCGACCCAAACTGGGCTGCATGTCGAGGCGCTCGGCCTAGCTATGCACCAATATGGAGCATAGGGTGGTCAGGCGTTTTTGCACAGTTGGCCGGTGGCGCGGATCAGTGCGAGGTGTCGCGTGGCTTCGTGGGTGCGGCGCTGCAGTGCGTCGGCCAGGTAACCGGGGCATTTGATCGTGGCCCCCTGGTCGAACCGGGCAAGGGCCACGAGCAGTTGCGCCTGAAGGCGGTCTAATGTGGGGCGCACATCTTGGCCAAGATCACGTCGAGGCAGGTCGGGTGCTCGCCGTTCCCGGTGCCAGCTGTCAAGCAGGTAGTACTGGAGCAGTTTGCTGGCCTCGATCTGGTCTGCGAAGAATGCTTCGGCGCGTGCGGGGTCCAGTTGGTAGGCGGTTGCGGCCTGGCGTGCACTAGCCAGAACCAGTTGCTCGCGTTCCACGGCCTGCACAGGTTGCCCTCGGTCCCATTTGTGCAGGGCGACTGCTTCGGCAAGGTCAAGGCGGCGCTCGATGGCGTCGAGCAAGGTGTCGAGGTCCGAAGTGGGCGGCGGCGCGGCGCTGCAACCAGACAGTGCAAGGCAGCAAGTGAAGGCGAGGTGGGTGGTACGCATGGCGATCTCCTGGATGGGTGGAGAGTCGAGTGTCGCAGTGCTGCCAAATACGGCTGTAGGCCTAGTCCGATGATGCCGATGCAAAAATGGAAACGGCCTCCTGAAGGAGGCCGTCCTGATGTTACCGACGCGAGGCGCGGATCAGATCAGCAGCTGTAGTACAGCTCGTATTCCAGCGGGTGCACGAAGGTGCGGACCTTGATCTCTTCTTCGCTCTTCAGCTCGATGAAGGCATCGATGAAGTCGTCGGAGAACACGCCGCCCTTGGTCAGGAACGCACGGCCTTTGTCCAGCTCTTCCAGGGCTTCTTTCAGGCTGCCGCACACTTGCGGAATGTCCTTGGCCTCTTCTGGTGGCAGGTCGTACAGGTTCTTGTCGGCAGCATCGCCTGGGTGGATCTTGTTCTGGATGCCGTCCAGGCCAGCCATCAGCAGGGCCGCGAAGGCCAGGTACGGGTTGGCCGATGGGTCCGGGAAGCGTGCTTCGATACGGCGGGCTTTCGGGCTGCCGACGTAAGGAATACGGATCGAGGCGGAACGGTTGCGAGCCGAGTAGGCCAGCATTACCGGGGCTTCGAAGCCTGGGACCAGACGCTTGTAGGAGTTGGTCGACGGGTTGGTGAAGCCGTTCAGGGCCTTACCGTGCTTGATGATACCGCCGATGAAGTACAGGGCAGTGTCGGACAGGCCGGCATAGCCTTCACCCGAGAAGGTGTTCTTGCCGTCTTTCCAGATCGACATGTGCACGTGCATGCCCGAGCCGTTGTCGCCGTACAGTGGCTTCGGCATGAAGGTGGCGGTACGGCCGTAAGCGTCGGCAACGTTGTGCACGACGTATTTCAGGGCCTGTACTTCGTCAGCCTTTTTCACCAAGGTGTTGAACTTGACGCCGATTTCGTTCTGGCCGGCAGTCGCCACTTCGTGGTGGTGAACTTCAACGGTCTGGCCCATTTCTTCCAGCGCGTTGCACATGGCAGTACGGATTTCGTGGTCGTGGTCGAACGGCGGAACCGGGAAGTAGCCGCCTTTCACGCCTGGACGGTGGCCTTTGTTGCCGCCTTCCACGTCAGCGCCGGTCATCCACGAGCCTTGCTCGGAGAAGATCTTGAACATCGAACCGGAGATGTCCGAGTGGAACTTCACTTCGTCGAAGATGAAGAACTCTGGCTCCGGGCCTGCGAATACGGTGTCACCGATGCCGGTGCTCTTCAGGTACTCTTCGGCGCGCTTGGCGATCGCACGTGGGTCGCGATCGTAGCCCTGCATGCTCGACGGGTCGACGATGTCGCAGGTGATGATCAGGGTAGGTTCTTCGGTGAACGGGTCCAGCACGGCGGTATCGTCAACCGGCATCAGGATCATGTCGGAAGCTTCGATGCCTTTCCAGCCAGCGATGGAGGAGCCGTCGAACATCTTGCCCACTTCGAAGAAGTCTTCGTCCAGCGCATCACGCGACGGCATGGTCACGTGGTGTTGAATGCCTTTGGTGTCCGTGAAACGCAGATCAATCCACTTGACGTCATGATCTTTGATGAGTTGAACCGACTTCGACATGTTGTCCTCCGGATGGTCTAGAGCGCGGTGGGCCGCTGCCCTGGAAAAAGGGTGTTGCCGGGCGCGGATAGTCGGCCAAGCTTACCTGCCTCACAAGGGAGCAAATTGCATGCCAGTGCCCGAAAATGGCGAGGGTGGGATAAAAGCAGGCGTTTGCGGGCATTTGGCGGCGGGTTGGCGGGGAAAAGTGCACCCTTACGATGCGGTTTTTGGTATCAACGCACCAATAGGGTGCATTGGTTGGGTTGTGTGCTTCCTTTAAGGGCCTCATCGCCGGCAAGCCGGCTCCCACAGAGAGGGCGCAGGTCTTGAGGCCTGCCAAAGTCCTGTGGGAGCTGGCTTGCCGGCGATGAGGCCAGTACAGGCAATATAAATCCAACCTTCTGTACAAAAGTTGGTCAAATCCTGAGCAGTTTCCGCTATAATTCGCGCCCCACATTTTCGGCAGGCCCTGCGCGCGCTGTTAACCAATGAAACTTATCGTCAAAGTCTTCCCAGAAATCACCATCAAGAGCCGGCCGGTGCGCAAGCGCTTCATCCGCCAGCTCGCCAAGAACATCCGCAACGTGCTCAAGGACCTCGATCCTGAGCTCGCGGTCGATGGTGTCTGGGACAATCTCGAAGTGGTCACCCGCATCGAGGACGAAAAGGTCCAGCGCGAGATCATCGAGCGCCTCACCTGCACACCGGGTATCACCCACTTCCTGCAGGTTGAGGAATACCCGCTGGGTGACTTCGACGACATCGTTGCCAAGTGCAAGCACCACTTCGGCCACCTGCTGGCCGGCAAGCACTTCGCCGTGCGCTGCAAGCGCGGTGGCCACCATGACTTCACCTCGATGGACGTCGACCGTTACGTCGGCAGCCAGCTGCGCCAGCAGTGTGGCGCCGCCGGCATCGAGCTGAAGAAGCCTGAAGTGCTGGTGCGCATCGAAATCCGCAACCAGCGCCTGTACGTGATCCACAACCAGCACCAGGGCATCGGCGGCTACCCGCTGGGCGCCCTGGAGCAGACCCTGGTGCTGATGTCCGGTGGCTTCGACTCCACCGTGGCGGCCTACCAGATGATGCGCCGTGGCCTGATGACCCACTTCTGCTTCTTCAACCTCGGCGGCCGTGCCCACGAGCTGGGCGTGATGGAAGTCGCCCACTACCTGTGGAAAAAGTACGGCAGCAGCCAGCGCGTGCTGTTCATCAGCGTGCCGTTCGAAGAAGTGGTCGGCGAGATCCTCAACAAGGTCGACAACAGCTACATGGGCGTGACCCTCAAGCGCATGATGCTGCGCGGTGCGGCGCACATGGCCGACCGTCTGCAAATCGACGCGCTGGTGACCGGCGAAGCGATCTCCCAGGTGTCGAGCCAGACGCTGCCGAACCTGTCGATCATCGATTCGGCCACCGACAAGCTGGTGCTGCGCC
>Ga0213828_1000038_pt1 | contig 246725 bp, 208 predicted proteins | sample MC6MC0897MG_FD_180664 | JGI IMG/M metagenome (GOLD analysis project Ga0213828, IMG submission 180664) | Enriched soil aggregate microbial communities from Iowa State University, Ames, United States - MC6-MC0897-MG | ecosystem: Environmental > Terrestrial > Soil > Unclassified | place: USA...
AAAGCTCAACCGTATTTCCCGCCAGATGCTGCAGGAAATGGGTCGTGAACCGACGCCGGAAGAGCTGGGCGAACGCATGGAAATGCCTGAGGACAAAATCCGCAAGGTCTTGAAGATCGCAAAAGAGCCGATCTCCATGGAAACCCCGATCGGTGACGACGAAGATTCGCATCTGGGTGACTTCATCGAAGACTCGACCATGCAGTCGCCAATCGATGTCGCCACCGTTGAAAGCTTGAAAGAAGCGACGCGCGAAGTGCTGTCGGGCCTCACCGCCCGCGAAGCCAAGGTTCTGCGCATGCGTTTCGGTATCGACATGAATACCGACCACACCCTCGAGGAAGTCGGTAAGCAGTTCGATGTAACCCGTGAGCGTATCCGTCAGATCGAAGCCAAGGCGCTGCGCAAGCTGCGCCACCCGACCCGAAGCGAACATCTGCGTTCGTTCCTGGACGAGTAAGCGAAAAACGCGTCAACCAAAACCCCCGGCCATGCCGGGGGTTTTGCGTTTTAAAGAATAAAATTCCGGCAGTGTGCCACCTTCCTCCAGCCCGACTACACTCGACTCATTCTCACCGTTGAAACTATTGAGGCTGCCATGTTTTGGATGCCGGCCATTGTTTTCTTGTGCTTGATGGGGTCGGCGAACGTCGACGCTCAGGTTCTTCCCCAAGGGGAAACGACCTCGCCGGGCATGCATGAGAAATCAATGCAGAGTACGGACGCTGCATTGCCCGACATCGAACACCCAAGCGACAAGCGTGCACAGGAAGCCTCTGAGGATCACCTTCCGAGCATTAGCGGTCATTTGTACGCAGCAGGGGCCGAACTTCCACCAACGTCTGCCAATACGCTTCCCGCCTCCTCGCCGGAACCGCTGCGTTTCTGGCGCGACTTCCTGCTCTACGGCCTTCCCGGCCTGCTGTTGCTGTCGTCGATCCTGGCGGTGGTCGTGCGCATTAACCGGCGCCTCAGCTCGGAAATCTCACGACGCGTGGCGCTCGAACAGGAACTTCGCAGCAGCGAGTATCACTATCGCGGCATGATCGAGAGCCTGTCGGCTATCGCCTGGGAAGCCAACACGCACGACTATTCCTACAACTACGTTTCTCCGCACGCCGAGAACCTGCTCGGCTATCCACTTCATCAATGGCGCCGACCGGGCTTCTGGCGCAGCATCGTGCACCCGGCCGATCTGGAGCAGGCTGAAACCTACTGCAATCAGCAAACAATCCTTGGCAACGATCACAGCGTGGATTACCGGGTCATCAGCGCCGACGGCCGAGTGGTCTGGGTGCGGGATATCGTCAGCCTCATCTCCTATGGCCGCGAGCCCGTCATGCGCGGCCTGATGATCGACATCAGCGAAGCCAAGCAAACCGAAGAGGCCTTGCGCCTGTCTGAAGGCAAATTTGCCTCCGTGTTCGCCCAGTGCCCGGACATCCTGGTGATCGCGCGGCTGTCGGATGGCTGCTTCCTGGAAGCCAACCAGGCCTTCGTCGAACAGATTGGCCTGACCGCCCGCGAGATCATCGGGAAAACACCAAGCGAGCTGAACATCTGGGGGATTCCGGACATCGGTCCAAGCCTGCTGCAGCGCCTGCAGAAAGGCAGCATCCGCAACCTGGAAATGCCCTTTCGGCGCCATAACGGACAGACGTTTACCGGCCTGTTATCGGCTGAACCCTTCGATCTGGACTCTACGGCGGCGGTCGTCGTGGTCGTGCGGGACATCACCCCGCTCAAGGAAGCCCAACAGCAGTTGCAAATGTCCGAGGAGAAGTTCGCCAAAGCCTTTCACTCCTCCCCCGACGGCCTGCTGATTTCCCGGCAAAGCGACGGATTGCTGGTGGAGATCAACGATGGCTTCAGCCGCATCACGGGCTATCACAGCGCGCTTTCACTGGACCGTACGACACTGGACCTGGGGATCTGGGTCGACCTCAACGAGCGCCAACAGTTGCTTGAGCAGCTGAATCGCGACGGGTTCGTCAAAGACTTCACCACCCATATTCGCCGCAGGGACGGTCAGATCAGGCTGTGCGAAATTTCATCGCGACCGCTGCCGATCGGTGGTGAAGATTGCATGCTGACCATCGCCCGGGACATCACCGAGCGGCACCAGATGCAGGAAAAACTGCAATTGGCGGCCACTGTTTTCGAGAGCACCGCTGAGGGTGTCCTGATCACAGATACCCGGCAGTGCATCAACGCGGTCAACCGGGCCTTCAGTGAGATCACCGGCTATAGCGAAGGCGAAGCGATCGGCGAAACCCCTCGCCTGCTCGCCTCGGGCCTGCACGACAGCGCGTTCTATGCCGCCATGTGGTATCAGCTGACCGCCGAGGGCCATTGGCAGGGCGAGATCAGCAACCGACGCAAGAACGGCGAAATCTACCCGAGCTGGCTGACCATCAGCGCGGTGCGCAACCGTGACAAGTTCATCACCCACTTCGTCGCTGTCTTTGCTGATATTTCCAGCCTCAAGCAGGCTCAGGCGCGACTGGATTATCAGGCCCACCACGACCCGCTGACCGGACTGCCAAACCGCACCCTGTTCGAAAGCCGCCTGCACGCCGCACTCACCCATTGCAAAGAGGCCAAGAGCCTCGGCGCCGTGCTGTTTCTGGACCTCGACCGGTTCAAGCACATCAACGACAGCCTCGGCCATCCGGTGGGCGACTTGCTGCTCAAGGGCATTGCTCAACGGCTGAAGGAAAACCTGCGGGATATCGACACGGTCGCGCGGCTGGGGGGCGATGAATTCATCATTCTTCTGCCCGGCCTGCAGACGGCAGGCGATGCCGATGTCATCGCCACCAAACTGCTGAACAGTTTCTCGGCGCCGTTTCAGGCGGGTGAACACGAGTTCTTCATCAGTACCAGTATCGGTACTGCGCTGTTTCCCACCGACGGAGCAGACGTCGCGACACTGATCAAAAATGCCGACGCCGCCATGTACCGCTCCAAGGCCAAAGGCCGTAACCGCGTCGAGAACTACACCCGCGACCTGACCGCCCAGGCCAGCGAACGCATTGCGCTGGAGCACGAACTGCGCCGCGCCATCGAGCGCAATGAGTTCACGTTGTCCTACCAACCGAAGGTCAGCCTGCTGACACAACGGTTGGTCGGTGCAGAGGCTCTGATTCGCTGGACTCACCCCACGTTCGGAGAGGTCCCACCGGAACGCTTCATTCCTCTGGCAGAAGAAAACGGCATGATCCTGCAGATCGGCGAATGGGTACTTGAGACGGCCTGCCAGCAGCTGTACCAGTGGAACCAGCGGTATGACGTGTTCGGGTCACTGTCTGTGAACCTCGCAGGGGCACAGCTGCGCCAGCCCAATCTGGTCACGCGCATCGAGCAACTGCTGACTCAGTACGAGCTTCAGCCGGGCTGCCTGCAACTGGAGATCACTGAGAACTTCATCATGTCGCAGACCGAGGAAGCCCTTTCCGTGCTGCACCGCCTTAAAAAGCTCGGCGTGCAACTGGCGATCGACGATTTCGGCACCGGCTACTCGTCGCTGAGCTACCTCAAACGCTTGCCGCTGGACATCCTCAAAATCGACCAGTCATTCGTACGCGGCCTCCCCGACGACCCTCACGACGCCGCCATCGTTCGCGCCATCATCGCCTTGGGCCGCAGCATGCAACTGACCGTCATCGCCGAAGGCGTCGAGAACCTTGAACAGCAGCAATTCCTGGCCGATGAAGGCTGCGAACAGATTCAGGGCTACATCGTCAGCCTGCCCCTGCGACCGGAAGAATTCTGCGCGACGTTTCTTCGTATAACGGTTTCGGACTTTTCGGATAGCACAGCTCGGAAACCGTCGTTATAATCCGCCGCCTGACTGAGGGCCTATAGCTCAGTTGGTTAGAGCAGAGGACTCATAATCCTTTGGTCCACGGTTCGAGTCCGTGTGGGCCCACCAAATAAAAAGCCGCGCATTGCGCGGCTTTTGCGTTTCTGACTCGCCCGTGCCAGCCAGCAGAAGCCGGGCTATGGGGATGCAGCAGTCCACAAAGTGTCCACACATACGCTGCTCAAACCATTTTCTTGCTGGCGGTTGAGTCGACTTCTGCCTTGAGGTGAGGATGTCGCCGATCACCAAATAGGTGTAAATCACATAGCGATCAGCCTCTTCTTGCGTGGTAATCACATTATAAGAACCCTTCTGAGCCGCTTGGACCGCGCACCGCCGCTGAGGGGTTCCGCAGCGACCACTCCCCCAGCCGCTTGAGTTCGTTGAAAACTGCACGCGCTCGTGATTGAGCATGTTCGCACTCACAGGACGCCCGGCCTCCGCCTTCTTCGTGTATCGCGAATGCTTTCCCTCAGCCCGCTCAGCACGATATTTGGCGAAGTAGAAAGCGTTAAAATCTGCAGCCTTTGGATTGCCCCAACGTCAGGTACCGAGCCACATCCCAGATGTTCACCCAGCCGTAGTGTTGATGAAATTCACCGGGACCTAAGCCGGGAGCTCCCGGAAAACGGTACGCTCGACGAAAACCTTAATTCGATCACCTTCGACCTGCTCTACTCATACCAACAGGTACTGGTTCACATAGCCCTAACCACAGCGGGTCAAGACGAAGCCACCGGAGTCACCACCCCATCAACCATTCGCAAACGCCCGTTATTGACAAGAACAGCAATTCTTTCGTCAATCATCCCAGCAATCTTCACCGTTGCCCGTCCAAAACCCAGAAGCGCCAGCGCTCCTGAAATAACTTCTTCCCGACTCATCGAGAATCCTAGGGTGACCGTTTCTACAAGTGCCAGATCAAGCTCTTCCGGGGCGACCCACTCCACCTTACGCTCCGAAGATTCGAAATGAGCCCGGCTACGAATAGGGATAGCTTTGTTTTCAGCTGAATACATGAAGCCACCTCGCCCGCAGAACAACCTGTGCTGCACGCCAAGATGAATAGCCTGCTCGACCGCGTTAGTAATCCTCGAGCCAGCCCGTGTCACACCGAACGCCTCCATGAGTCGGCGAGTGACTTCGGTGGTGTGCACCGGAGCTTCAACCTCGATCACAGTACGAATCATCTGCATTAGGTGCTCTGGCTTTTCCTGATGCAGCTCATTAAGCGATGCTACGGGTGCCAGGCGAGCTTTCACGTATTGCCTGCTTGCACTCGGCATAGCTTCAACGGCAGGCGCATCCCGAAAAATCTCATGCTTCGGTTCTGGCACCACCAAGGGAAGCGCATGCCGCCCTTCGGCGATTTTGGCACGAGCCGCTTTGATCGCTGCAATGACACGTGTGATTTCCTGCTGAGGATTGCGGAACCAGTCCGTGCTCCAGATCCGGTGGAAGTTCCAACCCAGCCCCTCCAGCACGCCTTGGCGCAGGCGATCACGGTCACGCGCCGATCGTGAGCTGTGATAGGCAGCGCCATCGCATTCGATCGCCAGGACATAGCGCCCCAGATACTCGGGATCCTTGACGGCAATATCAATGAAGTAACCTGCGGTTCCTACCTGCGGCTCCACCACGTAGTTTCGGTCTCGCAGCGCCTCGATCACTTCCAGCTCGAACGGCGAGTCCGCTGCTTTACCGGTCTCGCATGCCACTTCGAGTTCGCCTGTCTCGGCATACTTGAGGAAGTTCTTCAGCGCCCTGACGCCCTGAGGAGCGTTGGAGTCGAGTTCAAGCTCTTCGGCCTTGAAGTTGCAGAACACGCGCATAGCCAGTTTGGCCCGAGTGATCAGGACGTTGAGGCGGCGGTGGCCGCCCTCCCGGTTTACCGGACCGAATTCCTTGGCGATGCGGCCGGACTCGTTACGCCCATACCCGATGCTGATGAATATCTTGTCACGCTCATCACCCTGTATGTTTTCCAGGTTCTTAACGAAGAATGGCTCACTCCCCTGGGCAGTAAAGAACGCTTCCGCTTCCGGCGCCTGACGACGCAGCAACTCGATTTCCACCTGAATCAGATCACGCTGCGCCACGCTGAAGGCAGCCACTCCCAGCGATAAGTTGGGCGTGCGGATCGCGTGTTCCATGACAGCTTTCGCAACTGCCTTGGCTTCCCCCTTGTTCGTGCGGGTACGGCCCCGGTCGTAGACTGCCTCCGGCAAGTAGTCGAAGCTGATGCCCGTGGCATCGGGATGCTGACCCGCCGACGGGAAGACCACCAGTTTGCTGTCATAAAACTCGACGTTAGAGACCGCGATCAACGACTCGTGCCGGCTCCTATAGTGCCAGCGCAAATAGCGCTCCTGGCTACCGGCGGCCTTGAACATGCTCAGGATACTTTCAATGTCGGCGGTAGCGCCCTCTTCGTCGTCCATTTCGACATCACGACTGAAGAAGTCGGTAGGCGGCATCTGGCGGGTGTCACCCACGACCACGACCTGCTTGCCGCGCATGATGGCGCCAAATGCATCGACGGCTTTCACCTGGGAAGCTTCGTCGAACACCACTACGTCGAACTCGACTTTGCCTGGCGGGAGGAAGTTGGCGATCGACATGGGGCTCATCATGAACACAGGTTTTATTTGCTGGATCGCTCGCCCCGCCTTTTCGATCATCTGCCGGATCGGCATATGGCGGCGCTTCTTGTTCAGCTCGACTCGCAGTACCGCCATCTCACCGGGTTGGTTGATATTGGGCATCCCCTCCCACGCCTGCTTGGCCAAGGACGTCTGGGCGTGATTGAGAGAGACGAGATCGAGCGACTTGAAACGCGCGATCTGGTGCTCATGCTTGATCCGGTCGAACTGCTGGAGCGCCGGGTTATGGGCGTACACCCATTGCACCAGGCCTGCGTACCAGGAGAGATCCAAAATGGCAGTCAGGCTTTCGTGCTGGTCGCTCCTGATGGCAATGCCAAGCAGCTCGCCCAAGTTGGCGGTGAGCATCTGTCCCGCGAGCACGTTGAATCGCGAAATCTGGTAGAGCGCGGTGAGGTTGCCCTGCCACTCCTGCAGACGTGCCTCCAGAGTAGCCAGAGAGAGTTTCCTGACATCAGCCTTAGCATTCTCCGCCTGCATGCCGGTCACTTCCAGCGAATCGCGAATCGCTCTGTCCAGCCCGCTTACATGCTGCTCTACGTCAGCGACTGCATCGCCCAACCCTGTGGCATCGGCGTGTCCGGCCAGGAACGCGATAATGCCCTGCGGGATCTGTCCATGGCCCAAGTCGTCATGCAGCTGGATCACCCAGGCACTCAGGCGCTCAAGCACGGGCCAATCGGTCTTCTGGCGTTGCCACTGGGCGCCAAACAGCGCGCTACCCAAGGCTTCGTGCTGGTCATACACCTTCTTGTTCTGCTGGTAGGTCAAGACCGCGTCGACCAGCTCCAGCATGCCTGCGTTGCTTTTCGGCAATACCTCGCGGACAAGCCCTTGCAATCGAGTACGTGACGCGCGGAAGCGCCCCGAAAAGACTCTCCACCATTTGTCGCCGTAGGCCTGCAGGTTCTGGCGAACCTCCAGGAGGTCCTGTTCCCAAGCCGCGTCGATCAACTGCTTGTCGAACTGATCACGACAGGCAGACATCTTCTCGCCCGCCTCGAGCAATTCGCGAATGGAGTCGCGACGCGACTGCCATTCCCCTGTGGAAATCTTAATGCCCTCAAGTCGTGGGGCCTCCGCCGCGCGGCGTGCAGCGCGGCAGACTACATCGACATCTGCCAAGGTGGCAGGCTGGGTCAGCATCAATCGCTCGGAGAGCGCGATAGTGGCGGATTGCAAGGCATTGAGGTGGGAGATCGCCGACTGCAACGCGTCATTGGCAGTGCTTTGTTCGATGGGAGAAAAGAAGGTCCGCTGGCTGCCCCAGAACGGGCTGCGATCCGGCCGCCCCATCGCGTTGAGGTGGAGCACCAGTTCTTCGACCAACTCTCGCTGCTTTTGCTGTTGGGTGAAGCTCCAGCCGGCCATTGGCCCAAACGGGATCACGGGTAGTCCGGGATGAACTCGCTTCAGCTTCAGGTAGCGACCAAGCACATCGAGAAAGGGCAAACCACTCGCCCCGGCCGACGCGCTGACGGCTTCGCAGTAATTATTAAGGGAATCCTGCAGCTCTTTCAGGCTGGCCAGGTCTCCCTCTGCGCCTTTGGTCATTGGCCGCCCTTGGCTCAGGGTTCGCCCCAACTCCTTGAGCATGGACTGCTTGGTGGATTTGTGGGAATGCAGTTCGAGTACCGCGTCGCCGAGATGGCTTTCATCCAGGCGGCGCTTCACCACCTCCAGGGCCGCCATCTTCTCGGCAACGAACAGTACCGTTTTCTTCTGCCCGATCAGCTCGGCGATGATGTTGGTAATCGTCTGGGACTTGCCGGTACCCGGCGGGCCCTGAATGACTAGGTTGGAGCCTTCGCGCACTTCCAGGATTGCTTCGGTCTGGCTGCTGTCGGCGTCCTTGACGAAACGAACTTCACCCGGCCTGATCACCGAGTCGATATTTACGTCCTCTGGATATGCCGCGCGTAGATCGCCGAAGCCCGAGCCCAACAAGCGCTTCATCACCGGGTTGGCATCGGGTTGCTTGTCTTCTGGCCAACTTTTCGGATCGAGATCCTTGAACATCAGAAACTTGCCGAACGAGAAAAAGCCCAGTGCAATTTCGTTACTGGCAACCTTCCATCGCGATTGTTTGCTGACCACAGCAGCAACATCGCTGAAAAAGCGATCCAGGCTTTTTTCGTCAGCATCGAAGGTGTCTTCGTTGAATGCACAAGAACTCAGGTCCAGGCCAAAGTCGGTCTTGAGCTTGGCGACTAGGGATAAGTTCGGCATCAGCTCGTCACCGGAGTACCTCAGTTTAAACGCATCCTTGGCCCCGCTGCGTTCAAGGGTGACGGGCAGCAGGATCAAAGGCGCCTTGCGCAGGTTTTCAGAGCTGTCGGCCTCGTACCAGTGCAGGAAGCCAAGGGCCAGGAACAGCGTGTTGACGCCCTGTTCCTCGATAAAGCCTTTGGCCTCGGTATGGATTTTCAACAGCTGGAGGAAAAGCCGATCATCTTCGATGGCCGTCTGCAAACGCGTATCGAGATGACGGCGAGCCTTGCCCGTTTCATCCTCGCCTGCGTCGCCAGTGGCGGCATTCCAGTCCAGGCTATCGAGCTCATACAACAACTCTTCATCGCCGGGGGTATCACTATCTTCCTCCTCTGCCGACTTGGAGGCCTTGACCAGCTCCGCCAGTTTCTTGCGAGCCATTGGCGCAAAAGTCATGGCCTTTTCCTGACGATAGAGGGTCTTGAAGACCTCTTCGGACTGCTCATCGACCACCGCCAGGGTCTTGGCGGTCTTACGGAAATTGAGCATGTTGTTGCGAAGCCCGATATCCAGAAGCTCTTTGCGACTGCTCTGTAGCTTCTGGCCGATCACTGCATTCATAGGAAAACCTGCTATCTGAATTTGCACATCAACGGCTTTCATCGTGTCTGCGGCCTGGAAGGGTGCTAATGGAGGAACTGCCCCACGTTGGCGCCATCACCGGAGGCTTGGCGGGCAAGTCTAGCGAGCAGTCAGCCGAAGGTTTGAGCCTAGGGCGGACAACTCATCGTAAGCAACGGTTGCCGAGCTTGGCTTGCTAGAGTCACGAAGATCAGGGAAAGGATGCAGGTGGGTGAGCCAGTCGAGTGATCACTCTGGAGCGCCTTTCCCTAGGACTCGAATATTTAATATCCTTTTGCCAGCAACATATCTGCAGCATGAATACAGGTAAAGAAATAAGTGATTTGCGGTCATAGCATCAAGCTTGATGTGGGCGCTTCCAGATCCCCCGATCAATAAACTTGCACATGAACGGATGGCCTCGGACGTACATCCCTGCCAGCATCCTGGTGCCTAGGTATGATTCAGCGACTTGGCTTGGCGACCTAGACCGAACAAGGCGCAGGTGCGCCCCCCAACAAGATTGCCAGGCGCCCGCATTTCCATGTCATGGCTGGCTGCACAGTAGAACCCTCGGAGGGGCCAACGGCCCGCCAATCCCATGCAATCCGCCGTCCTTAATGCTTGACGGCTAATCGCGTATATCTCTCTCAAAGTGAGGTGCCGCCTCACGGCCCATCACCGGCATGCGCGGCTCCCGCAGGTATAGCGCAGGTCTGAAGGCTGGTGACATTCCTGTGGGAGCTTGCCGACGATGAAGCTGGCACTGACTGCAGAGCCTCGGATCGGTGTCTACTTTAGGTCGTGTTATGCCGGGTGCGACGGGCACCCATCGGCGAGTACGAGCAAATAGGCAGCATGATTTCAATCAATAGCACTGTATGCGATCAAGAAAGCCCTAGGCACACACCTATATCGAGCACCCTGTAAAAACAGCACAACTGCGGTACAGTTCCAAGCTTGGTCAACCTTCTCAAAACTACGCTCAACACCACGTGATACGGGGCCTCCAGCTATGCCAACCTACGTTCAGCTACGAACGATTTCTCTAGGCATGCACGTCGTTCATCAACTCATAATCCTTTGGTCCACGGTTCGAGTCCGTGTGGGCCCACCAAATAAAAAGCCGCGCATTGCGCGGCTTTTGCGTTTCTGGTGATCACCCCGATCACCCTGACCTTCAAAGCATCTCACACCCTTCACGACTGATTTTCAGCCTGCGATAGCGCGCTTTGGTGCTCGCACTGCCAGCGTCCAAGGCCTGCAAGAATGCCTCGGGGCGGTCCATTGGCAGCGCCTTTAATTCGGCGATATCCCTTTCCCACCACTCGCTCGCCAGGAGTCGCTCGATGATGTCGGGGGAATGTCGGTAACGGATGATTTTGGCGGGAAATCCCGCGACGATGGCGTAGGGCGGAACGTCTTGAGTAACCACTGCGCGGGTGGCGATGATGGCGCCGGTGCCGACGGTCACGCCTTCCATGATCATCGCGCTGTGGCCAATCCACACATCGTGTCCGATCTCGGTCATGTCGGTCCGGGCGGTGTAGGTCAGTGAGGAGTCGGTGTACTGGAAGGGATGCGAACTCACCCAGTCACTGGGGTGGGTGTATTTTTCCTGACCGATGAAGACGTCGGATGCGATGGAGCAGAAACGGCCGATGGACGACACCAGGGAGAGGTGCGTGCCGCTTCGAATGTAAGTGTGCGCGCCGATTTCGACGTGACGCGCGCGCAGTTCGACGTGTCCCAGTTCGACGCAGTCCTCGATGATCAGCTCGCTGCGTTTGCTCATCGACTCCAGACCACCCGCGAGCTTGGCGCCGCGTTTTTTGATCCAGCGTTTCCAGTAGAGATTTTTCAGGAACTGCAAAAGGTTTACCTCGTCGCCGGGCGTCGGGATTTCTAAGGCGGCAAGCCTACCAGAAGCCGGGGCGCCACACGTTTGCCAAACGGCTGGATATTTTCGTTCCCCCTAGGGTCTGTAACCCCATGAATACGCCTTCACTGCCTCACTGGCTTCGCCGGGTCCTGCGGCCCTTGCTGGATCCGTACCGCCGCTATCGCCACGCGCGCTACATTCATGCCGGTCGCATCGTGGTCGGTCTGCTGGTGTCGATCCTGCTCACGACCGGGATTCACCTGCCCCATGGCGAATGGGCGTCCGTCACCATGCTGATCGTAATTGGCGGTTTGCAGCATCACGGCAATATCGGCAAGAAATCGGTGGAGCGGGCTTACGGCACGTTGATTGGTGCAGCGCTGGGCCTGGCCGTGGTGGCGCAGGAAAGCTACCTGGGGATGCCGCTGCTGACCTACGTGGTCATGTCGCTGATCTGTGGCTTCTTCGCGTATCACGCCATCGGCAAGGGCGGTTACACGGCGCTGCTGTCGGCGATTACGCTGTTCATCGTGGCGGGCCATGGCGATAACCCGATCACCGACGGCCTTTGGCGCACGGTGGATATCCTGATCGGAATCGCATTGGCGCTAGCCTTTTCGTTCGCCTTGCCGCTGTATGCGGTGTACTCGTGGCGCTACAACCTGGCCAGTGGGTTGCGGGATTGCGCCAAGGTGTACGAACGCATCAGCAGCGGGCAGTCGATCACCGCCGACAAGCATTTGAAGCTGCTGGCTCGACTCAACGCGACGATGCTACAGCTGCGCTCGTTGATGCCATCGGTGTCGAAAGAAGTGAAGATTTCGCTGGTCGAACTGGACGCCATTCAAGGCCACTACCGCATGTGCCTGAGCACCCTGGAAATCCTGTCGAACCTGCGTCCGGCAGACTTGGGCAGCGTGGCCATGAACGCCGAGCAGCGTCGGATCCGGCGCATGCTCATCGGTATGGCCAGGGCCTTGAAGACGGGGGCGACGGAACGTCTGGAGCGCCCTACCGAATCCTTGGCGGTGGGCCCGGAAACGCCAGTCGATTCAGCCGAAGTGCTGGGTTATCAGCTGATGACACGGCAACTGGCGCTGAACATCGAAGGCCTTCAGCAGCGGCTGGCGAAAACGGCGAAGCAGTGGAAGATCTGATCTTCGCCGTCAATGGTTTCGATCAATACCGGGAAGGCACGACCATCTCGCGTGGCACCGGCGCACGCAGGTAGTTGGCGTTGTATTCGCGCTCGGGCAGCACCACTTGTGGCGACTCCACATCGCCACGCGGGATCTGCTCCAGCAGGTGGTGAATGCAGTTCAGGCGTGCACGCTTCTTGTCATCTGCCTCAACGATCCACCACGGCGCAACGTCAGTGTGTGAGCGGGTGAGCATCTCCTCTTTGGCACGGGTGTAGTCTTCCCAGCGACGCCGGGATTCCAGGTCCATTGGCGACAGTTTCCACTGTTTCAGCGGATCGTGAATGCGCATGAGGAAGCGGCGGTATTGCTCATCGTCGGTGATCGAGAACCAGTACTTGATGAGGATGATGCCCGAGCGCACCAGCATCTTTTCGAACTCGGGCACGGTGCGGAAAAACTCTTCGTATTCGTCGTTATCGCAAAAACCCATGACCCGCTCGACGCCTGCGCGGTTGTACCAACTGCGGTCGAACAGCACCATTTCACCAGCGGCCGGCAGGTGCGAAACGTAGCGCTGGAAATACCATTGGGTGCGTTCGCGCTCGCTCGGTGCGGTCAGTGCGGCGACGCGGCAAACCCGCGGGTTCAGGCGTTGGGTGATGCGCTTGATCGCGCCGCCCTTCCCGGCCGCGTCGCGCCCTTCGAACAACACCACGACCTTGAGCTTCTGGCTGACCACCCAGTCCTGCAACTTGACCAGTTCACCCTGCAGGCGCAGCAACTCGCGGAAGTAGACGCGTCGATCAATGCCCTTTGGCACCTCTTCGCCCAGGCCGGAGAGCAAGTCATCCAGACGCGCATCGTCGTACTCCATTTCCAGCTCTTCGTCGAAGCTGTCGAGAATGTCGGCGCGGATGTAGTGGGCGGTTTCGGACAAATCCAGATGCTGGCTATCGGTCATGGCGGGGCTCCCGGCGTGGATTCAGAGGGTCTAAACGTCAGAAGACCGATTTAGACATGCCGGGAGTGACAGCTGAATGACAAGGCGATGACTGCGAGGAAAAGTCCTACAGAGGCTGTGTCTTTTCTAAACGGTTTCGACAGTGATCTGCTGAACCGCCCGGAACGGCGCCAGTGAAGACTCATCCGCTTGGGATGAGGTGATCAGCGTCCATTCCCGCTCGATGGGCGTCCAGTGTTGCTGACGAGCGCGACCGAGTTTGTCGGCATCGGCGAGAACGAACACCTGCGCGGCGCGCTTGATGATGCATTCCTTGAGGTACGCCTGCTGATCGCTGGCTTCGCACAGTCCGAATTCTGCGACCACTCCGTCGGCGCCCATGAACGCCTTGTCGACGCTCAAGCGGCTCAAGGTCAGTTCAGCCAGCGGCCCGAGCGTGCTCATGCTCGAACCCCGAAGGTCGCCGCCGATCAGCGTCAGGCGTATCCCTGGCGCGTTGGCCAGCGTCATGACCGCTAGAAGGTTGTTGGTGACCACGTGCACGTTTTGGCGCGAACACAGGTGCAACGCCAGCGCCGCACACGTGGTGCCACCGTCGAGCAGCACGGTGTCGCCATCGTCAACATGCAGCGCCGCAGCTTTGGCGATGACGTCTTTCTGATCGCGCTGGGTCGCTTTGCGCTCTTCCAGCGACGCTTCCGGTTCATGCACACCGATCAGCGCCGTGGCGCCGCCGTGGGTACGCACCAGATGTCGCTGCTTGGCGAGCATGGTGAGGTCGCGGCGCACGGTGGCTTCCGACACGCCAAGCGCAGCGCTCAGTTGCTCGACATTGGTGTCGCGGGCGCGCACCAGTTCGAGAATGGCGCGGTGACGGTCGGTGGCTTTCATGGACGGCCTCGTAAGGGAAAGGCCGCTGATCTTACACGACCGAGGCCCGACACCTCACCCCCGACGCGTGGCCAGTTCAGCGCCTTGGCGCAGCGCTTCGAGCAGGCTGCGCTCATCGGCGATGCCCTTGCCGGCGATGTCGAACGCCGTGCCGTGGTCAACCGAGGTGCGGATCACTTCCAGGCCTACGGTGACGTTGACGCCTGCTTCCAGCCCCAGCACTTTCACCGGGCCATGCCCCTGATCGTGGTACATCGCGACCACCAGGTCGAAATCGCCACGACCCGCGCGGAAGAACAGCGTGTCGGCAGGCAGCGGACCGGTCACATCCAACCCTTGCGCCTGCAACAATTTCACCGCAGGGATAATTTTCTCTTCTTCTTCGCCATAGCCGAACAGGCCGTTCTCGCCCGCGTGCGGGTTGATGCCGCACACGCCGATACGCGGCTTGGCGATGCCGGCTTTGATCAGCGTCGCATTACCGCGCTCGATGGTGCGCTGCACCAAGCCCGGTTCGATCTTGCGGATCGCGTCGATGATGCCAATGTGCGTGGTCACGTGAATGACCCGCAGGTGCGGAGCGACCAGCATCATCGAGACTTCGTCGACATGGGTCAGGTGCGCCAGCATCTCGGTGTGGCCTGGGTATTTGTGGCCACCGGCGTGCAGCGCTTCCTTATTCAGCGGTGCGGTGCAGATCGCATCGATTTGTCCTGCTTCGGCCAGTTGCACGGCACGTGCGATGTATTGAAAAGCACCGTCTCCGGCAACCGGTGACAGCTGACCGAAGGGCAGATCGGCAGGGATGAGGTTCAGGTCGATGCAGTCGATGGTCCCTGGCTCGTATTGCGCCTCGGATGCCTCCTTGATGCGACGAATCTTCGCACTGCCTTTAACGATTTCGTTAGCCAGTTCCAGGCGAGCGGCATCGCCGATCACCAGTGGACGGCACTGCTGATACACGACCTCGTGGGTCAGGCTCTTGACGATGATTTCCGGACCTACGCCTGCGGCGTCGCCCATGGTGATGCCAATGATCGGCAAATAGTTACTCATGATTGTTTACCTAGTAGCGCAGGATTCGTGACCGAGCCTGCGGCGTATTCCGCAGGCTCTACAGCGTTATTCATGTGCAGCCACGCCGCGTAGAGCGCGTGGTCCGTGCCGAACGCACCGGCTTTGGTGACAACACCGGGGCGATGGCCTTCACGTGTAGCGATCGGGCGCCCGAAAGCAACACCCGCCTCGATTTCACAAAGCAATTGCAGGCTGCCAATGCCCACCGCTTCTAGCATGGCGCGCGCGGTTTCTCCTCCCGTGGCGACCAGACCGCCGACAAGCGCGAAGTGAGGTCGCACCAGCGCGGCCAGCAGGGTCGACAGCCGCGCGCCTTCCGCCGGATCAAATGCCTCGTCCCGGCCAATGCGCAACAGCAGATCCTCGCCACGACGCAGGTACTCGCCAATGCGCGCTTCCCAACCGGCCCAATCCGCGTGTGACATGCCCTGACGCAGCACGGCAGGTGGCACGACGAGCTCGCCGATGGACGCGCGCGCTTTCAGCATGGCGCACTGACGTTCGGAAACGCCGGACAAGCTGCCAACCAACACCAATGTGGGTGAGTGTTTCTCACGTGCGAACGCGGGGCTTTGAGCGGACGTTGGCAACACATCGGGCAATGCCGCGATTTCCCGCGCCAGCCCACCGGATCCCACCCAGAACAGGGGTGCAGACAAACCCGCGGTGACGATGGCCAGTGTCCTTAGATCGTCGGTGGTTTGCGCATCGACGATCAGCGCCTGGGTATCGCTGCCGGCCATTTCGGCAATGTGAGCGGCCAGCGCATCAGCGTCGCCACGCAAGGTGTCCAGCGTCAGCTTGGCAGTTCGCAGACCTGCGCCTTCAAGCAAGGTATCGATGTCGGCCGAACGGTCCGCGTGCTCCAGCTTCCAGGTGTCGGTGGTTTCCAGCGGCTGACCGTTGACCAGCACCTTGCCGTGCAGCGTGGTGCGGCCGGTCGCTGGAAAAGCGGGCGCGACGATCGCAAGGCCCGCGTGCGACTGCAGTGCTGCGACTTCCGACGCCCAGTTGCCGCGCAAGGTCGAATCGATCTTCTTGTACAGCCGCTGCCCTGGTTTGAGCAGCGTGCGGTACGCCGACAACGTGTGTTCACCAGCTTGCGCGACAGACAGCCGACGCGTGTCCGTATCGATGGCGACCACGCTCGCATCGCCTGTGTCATGGGACGCATCAAGGGTCACCACCGTGCTCAGCCCGGCGCCAGCGAAGGCAATCGCGCAATCCGCCGCACCGGACAGATCATCGGCAATGATCAGCAATGTCATCGAACCACCTCCCGCTCCGTGGTCACCTTCACCGGCTCACCGTTCAGCAGTGTGTCAGCGTGACGCGCTTTGTAGCGTTTGGCGACGGACGCGGTAAGAATTGGCGACAGAACAGCGGTGACCACCACGCACGCCGCCACCAGCAGGGTCGCGGAGTTCGCAGCGTCGGTGTAGATCGGATTCGCCGCCGCCACCAGCGCGGGCACGGCCGCCGCATTGCCCGCCGTGTTCGCCGCCGCGACGCCCGCAACGCCGGTTCCACCGGACACCCGGTCGGCGAAATACAGTGGAATGCCTGTCAGCACGACCACCGCCAGACCCAGGCCAATGCCCAACAAGCCTGCCTGCCAGACCTTGTGCAGGTCCAGGCTCGCACCCAGCGCCAACGCAAAAAACGGAATCATCACCGGCACGGCTTTGGCCAGGAAGTCGCGCATCTCGCGGTCAAGGTTACCCAGCAGCATGCCCAACAGCAGCGGCAGGATCGCACCCACCAGCGTAGGCCACGGAAAGGCTGCCAACCCGGCGACGCCCAGCGTGACCATGGTCAGGAACGGCCCGGACTCCAGCGACATGACCGAATAAGCGCCGACGTCCTCGGACCGCCCGTATTGGCCCATCAGTGCCATGTACAGCCCGCCGTTGGTGTCGTTCATGGCGGCGACCACCGCCAGCGTCGACAGCCCGGCGAAGATGCCCGACGTGATGGGCTGCTCCCCCAGGAAGTGACCCATGATCACGCCGATCACAATGGCGGTCCCGACCTTGGTGCCAAACAGCACGCCCCCTTTCTTCAGCAGATACGGCGTGGCTTTGATGTCGATGCTGGCGCCCATGCACACGTAGAACACCGCGAGAATAGGCAGCGAACCGGTGAACAGTGCGTTGGTGAACGAGCCGAAGAACTTCGGCATGTCGGGCAGAAACGTTGCGACCAGCGAGCCGATCAGCAGGGGCACGATCATCATGCCGCCGGGTACACGTTCAATGGTGCGCTTGATAGGAATCTGGGCCACGGGAGCACTCCTTATTTTTATAGTGGGGCAGCGGTGTGGTGCATCAGGCTAAATGCTTGAGTTTGAGCAAAACGATCATCTTTATGATCACTTCGCGCAAATCAGCTTATTCCTTTTGCACCAAACGCGCAAACCGATCAAGAAATTGATCATTTTGAGCAGAGCGAGGTAATCGGCTGCACGTATCGGCGGGCTGGCACTCGACGTCGGCCAAACGGGCTGGCAGGCTGCACCCAGCGCAAAATCAAATCACTGGAGCCCGACATGTCCCACGCGTACAGCCCGCAGGAATGGCAACTCAGGCAAGAGCTGGCGGCCTGTTATCGCCTGATCGCTCATTACAGGATGACCGACCTGATCTTCACCCACCTTTCCCTGCGCATTCCTGGGCCGGAGCATCACTTTCTGATCAACCCTTACGGGCTGATGTTCGAGGAGATCACGGCCTCGAACCTGGTCAAGATCGACCTCCACGGCAACAAGGTCGAAGCCTCGCCTTATCCGGTGAACCCCTCAGGCTTTGTGATTCACAGCGCCATCCACAGTGCGCGGGAAGATGCTCAATGTGTTCTGCACACGCACACCAAGGCGGGGTGCGCGGTGGCCGCACAAGAATGCGGGTTACTGCCGGTGAATCAGATCTCGATGGAGTTCTATGGCCGCGTCGGTTACCACGACTACGAAGGCATCGCCCTGGATTTCAGCGAGCAACAGCGCCTCGTAGCCGATCTGGGTGATCACTCGGTGATGATCTTGCGCAACCACGGTTTGCTGACCGTGGGCGACAGCGTGAAGCAGGCGTTTCTGCGCATGTACTACCTGGAAAAAGCCTGTGAAATTCAGGTAGCTGCCCAGGCCAGTGGCAAGTTGCTCTTGCCGCCTGACGAGGTCTGCCGACGCACGGAAAGGCAGTTCAATGCGCCAGGCCAAGGCGTCGCAGAAGGTGAGTTGAGCGATTTGGACGCCGTGGATTTTGCCTGGGCGGCCTTACTGCGCCTGCTCGACCGCGTGGCGCCGGATTACAAGCATTGATCGCGAGTCTCTAGCGAAAGCGCCGGGCCAGCGTCCATTCACGCTGCGCCCCCGCTCCCTGTGGGAGACGTCGGGGTTACGACGGCAGCGAAGGCGGTGTGTCATTCAGCGGTGATGTCACTGCCCCACCGCATTCGCCACTGTCGTAACCTCCAGCAGCTCCCACAGGTCTTGCGGCAGCCACAGGTTCTGGGTCCGCCCGGTTCAGAGGTCTTGAGGCAGCAACAGATTCTGTGGTCTACCCGGTTCAGAGGTCTTGAGGCAGCAACAGATTCTGTGGTCCGCCCGGTTCAGAGGTCTTGAGGCAGCAACAGATTCTGTGGTCTACCCGGTTCAGAGGTCTTGAGGCAGTAACAGATTCTGTGGTCTACCCGGTTCAGAGGTCTTGAGGCAGCAACAGATTCTGTGGTCCGCCCGGTTCAGAGGTCTTGAGGCAGCAACAGATTCTGTGGTCTAGCCGCTCCCTGTGGGAGACGTCGGAGGTTACGACGGCAGCGAAGGCGGTGTGTCATTCATCGGTGATGTCACTGTCCCACCGCATTCGCCACTGTCGTAACCTCCAGCAGCTCCCACAGATCTTGCGGCAGCAACAGGTTCTGGGTCCGCCCGGTTCTGAGGTCTTGAGGCAGCAACAGATTCTGTGGTTTACCCGGTACCTGTGGGAGACGTCGGAGGTTACGACGGCAGCGAAGGCGGTGGGTCATTCAGCGGTGATGTCACTGTCCCACCGCATTCGCCACTGTCGTAACCTCCAGCAGCTCCCACAGGTCTTGCGGCAGCCACAGGTTCTGGGTCCGCCCGGTTCAGAGGTCTTGCGGCAGCCACAGGTTCTGGGTCTGCCCGGTTCAGAGGTCTTGAGGCAGCAACAGATTCTGTGGTCTAGCCGCTCCCTGTGGGAGACGTCGGAGGTTACGACGGCAGCGAAGGCGGTGTGTCATTCATCGGTGATGTCACTGTCCCACCGCATTCGCCACTGTCGTAACCTCCAGCAGCTCCCACAGATCTTGCGGCAGCAACAGGTTCTGGGTCCGCCCGGTTCTGAGGTCTTGAGGCAGCAACAGATTCTGTGGTCTATCCGGTTCAGAGGTCTTGAGGCAGCAACAGATTCTGTGGTCTACCCGCTCCCTGTGGGAGACGTCGGAGGTTACGACGGCAGCGAAGGCGGTGGGTCGGTCTCTATTGATGCTGGGGGTCTTATGAGCCTGCAAGCCTGCACCTACAGGACTAATGCCTGACCGGGCGTTCGACAACGGGTAACATTGCGGGCTTGCCGAAGGAGACTCACCTCTTGCCTGACACTCGCCCTCCCGCTCTGGATGACATCGACCGCCAACTGATCGCAGCCTTGCAGACCAATGCGCGCGAGCCCGTCGCCAATCTGGCTCGCCAACTGGGCATCGCTCGCACCACCGTGACGTCGCGTCTGGCACGTCTGGAAAAGGCGAAAATCATCACCGGCTACGGCGTGAGGTTGAGCCAGCGGGTGGTCGATGGCGGCTTGCAGGCGTATGTCGGGATCACCGTACAACCTCGTTCCGGCAAGGAAGTGCTGCGACGGTTGAGCGCGCTGGCTCAGGTGCAGCAGTTGTGCGCCGTCAGTGGTGAGTTCGATTACGTGGCCTGGCTGCGCACCGACTCGCCTGAACAACTGGATCAACTGCTGGATCTGATCGGCAGCGTCGATGGCGTGGAAAAGACCACCACGTCGATCATCCTCAGCAGCAAGATCGATCGCGGACAGCCGGTTTAGGGCCATTCAATCAAAGTGACGCCGACCTTCGTCACTTTGCCTAAAATCTCTACATAACGACGACACTCTGCATCTTATTAACGTCTCAACTGTTATCTAGACTTGTTCCCTTTCGCGCCCAGTTGAACAAGGTCAGTCATGAAGAACAATCGCCACCCCGCCGACGGAAAGAAACCGATCACGATTTTCGGCCCGGACTTTCCGTTCGCCTTTGATGACTGGATCGAACACCCGGCCGGTCTGGGCAGCATCCCGACAGAGAACCTTGGCAAAGAAGTCGCCATCGTGGGCGCCGGCATCGCGGGCCTGGTTGCGGCGTATGAGCTGATGAAGCTCGGCCTCAAACCCGTCGTATACGAAGCATCGAAAATGGGCGGGCGCTTGCGCTCCCAGAAGTTTGAAGGCGCCGAGGGGATCATCGCCGAGCTGGGCGGTATGCGTTTTCCGGTGTCCTCCACCGCCTTCTATCACTACGTCGACAAACTGGGCCTTGAGTCCAAGCCGTTTCCCAACCCGCTGACCGCAGCGTCCGGCAGCACCGTGATCGACCTGGAAGGCACGACGCATTACGCACAGAAGCTGTCGGACCTGCCTGCACTGTTTCAGGAAGTGGCCGACGCATGGGCCGATGCCCTCGAAGACGGCGCGCAGTTCGCGGACATTCAGCAGGCCATCCGTGACCGCGATGTTCCTCGCCTCAAGGAACTGTGGGACAAGCTGGTGCCGCTGTGGGATGACCGCACCTTCTACGACTTCGTCGCGACTTCCAAAGCCTTCGCCAAACTGTCGTTCTATCACCGTGAAGTGTTCGGTCAGGTCGGTTTCGGCACCGGTGGCTGGGACTCGGATTTCCCGAACTCGATGCTGGAAATCTTCCGCGTGGTCATGACCAACTGCGACGATCACCAGCACCTGATCGTCGGCGGCGTGGAGCAAGTACCGCTCGGCATCTGGCGTCATGCGCCGGAACGCTGCGCGCACTGGCCGGAAGGCACCAGCCTCTCGACGCTGCACCACGGCGCACCGCGTACCGGCGTGAAGCGCATCGCACGCGCGGCCGACGGCAAATTCGCCGTCACCGACAACTGGGGCGATACCCGTCACTACGACGCTGTTCTGGCCACCTGCCAGAGCTGGTTGTTGACCACGCAGATCGAATGCGAAGAGTCGTTGTTCTCACAGAAGATGTGGATGGCACTGGACCGCACGCGCTACATGCAGTCGTCGAAAACCTTTGTCATGGTCGACCGCCCGTTCTGGAAGGACAAAGACCCGGAAACCGGCCGTGATCTGATGAGCATGACGCTGACCGATCGCCTGACCCGCGGCACCTATCTGTTCGATAACGGCACTTACGCCAACGGCGTCGATAAGCCAGGCGTGATCTGCCTGTCGTACTCATGGATGAGCGACGCGCTGAAAATGCTTCCGCATCCGGTGGAAAAGCGCGTCAGCCTGGCGCTCGGCGCGCTGAAAAAGATCTACCCGAAGGTCGATATCGCCGCGCGCATCATCGGCGACCCGATCACCGTGTCGTGGGAAGCCGACCCGCACTTCCTCGGTGCCTTCAAGGGCGCGTTGCCGGGCCACTATCGCTACAACCAGCGCATGTACGCTCACTTCATGCAGAAGGACATGCCTGACGACCAGCGCGGCATTTTCATCGCGGGCGACGACGTCTCGTGGACGCCGGCTTGGGTTGAAGGCGCCGTGCAGACCTCGCTCAACGCGGTGTGGGGCATCATGACCCACTTCGGCGGCAAGACCCACGCCGAGAACCCGGGCCCGGGCGATGTGTTTCACGAAATCGGCCCGATCGTTCTGCCGGAATAAGGAGGCACCTCATGCGCGTTGCGCTCTATCAATGCCCGCCGTTGCCGCTGGATGTCAGCGGCAACCTGCAACGTCTCAACACACAGGCGATCCAGGCGGCGGCGCAGGGCGCGACGCTGATGGTGTGCCCGGAAATGTTCCTCAGTGGCTACAACATCGGCGCACAGGCCGCTCGTTCGCTGGCGCAACGCAGTGATGGCCCGGCAGCTCAGGCCATATCGACCATTGCTCAGGCAACCGGCGTGGCAATTCTGTACGGCTACCCCGAGCTGGGCGCTGACGGGCAGATCTACAACGCGGTGCAACTGATCGACGCCCACGGTTCGCGTCTCTGCAATTACCGTAAGACCCATCTGTACGGCGATCTGGACAAATCGATGTTCAGCGCAGGCGAAGAGCATTTCCCCATCGTGGAATTCAACGGCTGGACGCTTGGATTCCTGATCTGCTACGACGTGGAGTTTCCCGAAAACACCCGGCGTCTGGCGCTGGAAGGCGTTGACCTGATTCTGGTCCCGACCGCCAACATGGCGCCCTACGACTTCGTTGCTGAAGTCACCGTGAGGGCGCGCGCCTTCGAAAACCAGTGCTATCTGGTGTACGCCAACTACTGCGGCAGCGAGGGCGACATTCATTACTGCGGCTTGAGCAGTGTCTGTGCGCCGGACGGCAAACAGGTCGGCCTGGCGGGTCAGGATGAAACGCTGGTGGTGGCGGAACTGGACCGGCAATTGATGGGCGAATCGCAGGCCATCAATACCTACTTCAAAGACCGACGCCCCGGGTTTTACGCAGGCCTGATCAAGGACTGAACACGACACCGGCCTATGGGAAAACGCTGATCTTTTTGTGGGAGCGAATTCCTTCGCGACTGCCCAATGCAGGCGAAACATTTGTGTTGGCTGTCAGATCTTTCGCGAATGAATTCACTCCCACAGGTGCTGGCGTAGACCCGAATCAGGCGTGCCCCACACCCTTTATGCCGTAATCCGCTAGCATGAGCACTCACTTTCCCGAGCGCTGCGGAAACGTCATGCCTGCCTCTGATTCATCTACCCACCGTTCACTGACCCTTTCCAACGGCCTGCACGTATCGCTGTGTTCAGCGCCACGTCTCAAACGGTGTGCGGCGGCGTTGCGGGTAGCGGCAGGCAGTCATGATGTGCCTGAACAGTGGCCAGGGCTGGCGCACTTTCTTGAGCACCTGTTCTTTCTCGGGACAGAGCGTTTTCCCGCCGACGAAAATCTGATGGCCTACGTCCAGCGCCATGGCGGACAGCTCAACGCCAGCACCCGGGAACGCACCACTGACTTCTTTTTCGAGTTGCCTGCAGCCGTCTTTGGCGAAGGTCTGGAGCGGTTGTGCGAGATGCTGGCTCACCCGCGCCTGTCGATAGCCGATCAATTGCGTGAGCGGGAGGTGCTGCATGCGGAGTTCATCGCCTGGTCGCGAGACGCTGCGTCGCGCAATCAGCTGAAACGACTGCAGCCGATATCGCCGTTGCACCCTCTTCGCTGGTTTCATGCGGGTAACCGCTTCAGTCTGCCTGTCCCGCGCCCGGCGTTTCAGCAGGCGTTGCAGGATTTCTACCGGCAGTTCTATCAGGCAGGTCAAATGACCTTGAGCCTGGCGGGGCCGCAGTCGCTGGAGGCATTGCAGGCGCTGGCCGAGGCCTACGGAGGCTATTTCGCCAAGGGCCGTCGGATTGATCAGCGCAAGCCTCCGGCACTGATGGATAAATCTGCCGGGCAACGCACCGAAGACGCGCCGGGGCAGTTCCACCTGATGTTCGCCTGCGAGGATTTGCCACAATGCCATGAACAGGCTGCCGCGTTTCTCTGCACCTGGATGAATAACGCGCAGCCGGGCGGCCTGGTGGCGACGTTGCGCGATCAAGGACTGATTGAATCGCTCAAGGCGGAAGTTTTGTACGAATTTGACGGGCAGGTGTTGCTCAGCGTCGAAGCCGTGCTCATCGACATCCTCGCTAACGAAGGATCGCCTTCAACGGTAGGCGCTCGCTCGCCCGCGAAGACGTCAGAGGTGCGGACGCAAATTTCAGACCTGATATTCAACTGGCTGACCTTCTTCAAAGCGCATTACCGTCAATTGCTCAACGAATACGCCCTGCTCGAACAGCGTCGCCTCGCCGTCGATGGCGCGCTGGCGCTTGCCCGACATTACAGCGGCGAGACGACAACCGAGCCCGGCCTGGCCGAACAGGCGATCCGCGCCGTGGATGCGCTGCTCGAGACCCTCACGCCGCAGACGCTGTTGCAGCCAGGTACTGAAATCACAGAACCCTCACTGCTGAGCATCGACTGGCGTCTTCCCGAGCCCAATCCGTTCCTGCGCCCAAGGCCTCAGACAGAAATCCTCTCTTCCTCGTTGCCGTCTTTTACCTTCAGCGAAGTTCTGCCCGCCAACGGCGAAGCCACCGTTTATCTGCGCTGGACGCTAGCAGCGCCGCAGCCAAAGCTCGCCCTCATGCTCAACGACAGCCTGAAATCGCTGACCGCCGATGCCGGACAAGCAGGCGTGGCACTGTCCTTCAGCGCCTACGGAAACTTTTGGCAATTAAAAGTGAGCGGGCTGGCCGAGCCCATTGCCGCCGTGCTGGAACAGGCGCTACGCCTGCTCGTTCAGCCCGACGCACAGACGCTCTCACGTTACGGACAGCCAAGCCAGGATCCTGTGCCGATCCCGATTCGCCAACTGCTCAAGACGCTTCCTGATCATTTTTTGAACAGCATCAACGGCGCAGAAACCCGCGACTTAAGAAGCGTCTGGGCCAACGCGCGCTGGATCGGTTTCGGGACCGGTCTGGATGGCGTCGCCCACCGCGAACTCACTCACACCTTGAGGCTGCTTCCCGGTGTACCCGAGGAAAAACCCAGTCACCCACCCATTCTGGCGCCGGGCAAACGCTGGCAACGCGAGACGTCGGAGGCCTCTGAAGACGCGGTGCTGGTGTTCTACCCGTCGCCGTCGACACTCATCGAAGACGAGGCGGTGTGGCGATTATTCGCACATCTGGTACAGGCGCCGTTCTATCAGCGCCTGCGTGTCGAACTGCAACTGGGCTACGCGGTATTCAGCAGTTTCCGACAGATTGCCGGGCAAAGCGGGCTGTTGTTTGGCGTGCAGTCACCCAGCGCCAGCGCTGAACAGCTGGTTGATCACATCGAGTCCTTCATGAGGACACTGCCTGACCTGATCGAAAACGCTGACCTCCCCGCGCAGATCGCCGCGCTTCAGAACCAGCTCGATCCCGCGAAGCTGGACAGCTCCCAGGCTGCCGACATGCTATGGCAGGCTCACCTGGCCGGGCATTCAGCGCATTACCTTGAGCGCCTGCAACATTCGTTTGCACATTTGCAGCCAGAGGATCTGCAACGCGCCGCCAGCCGGGTAGCGCTACCTCAAACCACGGTCTTCTGCCTGTCCAATCGCCCCAGCCCAAGCGGGTCGGGACCTGCAGCAAATTGATCGTTGCTGGAAATGCAAAAAGCTTTATCTGATATTTCATCATTGGAAGGGCGATATTTTTAGTAACATAGCTCCCTAAGCATTTGAACGTCTCCTCTCGCAGGTGTACTAAAGATGTACTCACCCACCGTTGCATTAACCCAGAAGGAGTCTTTTATGTGGACTAAACCTGCTTACACTGATCTGCGCATCGGCTTTGAAGTCACCATGTACTTCGCAAGCCGTTGATTTCTGCGCGGTGAGAAGCCTCGGTTCGCCGGGGCTTTTTTGTTAGAGGATTCCAGATTTTCGGGCGTAGCAGCCCATTCGGTACGGAGCACACATGTACATCCAGATTCTCGGCTCGGCGGCGGGCGGCGGTTTCCCTCAATGGAACTGCAACTGCGTCAACTGCGCAGGCTTTCGCGACGGCAGCCTGCGGGCGCATGCTCGCACACAGTCGTCTATCGCCCTGTCCGACGACGGTGTGAACTGGGTCCTGTGTAACGCTTCCCCCGACATTCGCGCTCAACTGCAAGGCTTCGCCCCCATGCAACCCAATCGCGGCCTGCGCGACACGGGCATCAGCGCGATCATTTTGATGGACAGCCAGATCGACCACACCACCGGCCTGCTGAGCCTGCGCGAAGGCTGTCCGCACCAGGTCTGGTGCACCGACATGGTCCACGAAGACCTGACCACCGGTTTCCCGTTGTTCAACATGCTCAAGCACTGGAATGGCGGTCTGGTCTGGAACCGCATCGAACTGGAAGGCAGCTTCGTCATTCCCGCCTGCCCGAACCTGCGCTTCACGCCGTTTCCGCTGCGCAGCGCCGCCCCGCCCTACTCGCCTCACCGCTTCGATCCGCACCCCGGCGATAACATCGGGTTGATGGTCGAAGACCTTCGCACCGGCGGCAAATTGTTCTACGCACCGGGCCTGGGCAAGGTCGATGATGCCCTCATGGAAAAGATGAGCGGCGCCGACTGTCTGCTGGTGGACGGCACGATGTGGGACGACGATGAAATGAAGCGTCGAGGCGTGGGCACACGAACCGGCACAGAGATGGGTCACCTGGCGCAGAACGGCCCGGGCGGCATGCTGGAAGTGCTGGAAAAATTGCCCAAGCAGCGCAAGGTGCTCATCCACATCAACAACACCAACCCGATCCTCGACGAAGACTCGCCCGAGCGCGCCGAACTGGCCCGCCGGGAGGTTGAAGTGGCGTTTGATGGCATGAGCATCGAGCTTTAAAGCCGATCGTTAAAGACTTAACTCAACTGTGGACTCGCACTGTGGGAGCGAATTTATTCGCGATGGTCTTCCAGGCGACGCATTTCTGTCGCTAGATCAATTTTCGCGAATGAATTCGCTCCCACAGAAATATACCCACAGGATCTGTGATAAATGGGTAAGGAACATGCCGACATGAGCGAAGCAAAGCCGCTGTCCCCCGCTGAATTCGAACAAGCCTTGCGTGCCAAGGGCGCGTATTACCACATCTACCACCCGTTTCACGTGGCGATGTATGAAGGCCGCGCGACCCGCGAGCAGATTCAGGGCTGGGTCGCCAACCGCTTCTACTATCAGGTGAACATCCCCCTGAAAGACGCGGCGATTCTGGCCAACTGCCCGGACCGGGAGATCCGTCGCGAGTGGATTCAGCGCCTGCTCGACCACGACGGCGCGCCCGGAGAAGACGGTGGTATCGAAGCCTGGTTGCGTCTGGGTCAGGCCGTAGGGCTGGACCCGGATCAACTGCGTTCGCAAGAACTTGTGCTGCCCGGCGTACGATTTGCCGTTGACGCATATGTGAATTTCGCCCGTCGCGCCAACTGGCAGGAAGCGGCCAGCAGCTCGCTGACCGAACTGTTCGCCCCGCAGATCCACCAGTCTCGCCTGGACAGCTGGCCACAGCACTATCCGTGGATCGATCCGGCCGGCTACGAATACTTCCGCACACGGCTCGGCCAGGCACGTCGCGATGTCGAGCACGGACTGGCGATCACGTTGCAGCACTACACGACGTGGGAAGGTCAGCAGCGCATGCTGGAAATCCTGCAGTTCAAACTCGACGTTTTGTGGAGCATGCTGGACGCCATGACCATGGCCTACGAGCTGAACCGCCCGCCCTATCACAGCGTGACCGACCAGCGCGTCTGGCACAAAGGAATTGCCCTATGAGTTTCAATCGCGAACAAGTGCCGAGCTGGCGTCGGGGCTACCGCTTTCAGTTCGAACCCGCGCAGAACGGCCATGTGCTGCTGTACCCGGAAGGCATGATCAAGCTCAACGAGAGCGCGAGTGAGATCGGCGGTCTGATTGACGGCCAGCGTACCGTGGCTGCAATCATTGCGCTGCTGGATGAGAAATTCCCCGGCGTTCCCGAGCTTGGCACCGATGTCGAGCAATTCATGGAGGTCGCGCGTGCAGAACACTGGATCGAACTCGCCTGAGCCTGGTTCAGCGCCAGCGCCCGTTGCGCAGCCGTACATTCCGCCGACGCCCGCCGTCGGCCTGCCACTGTGGCTGCTCGCCGAGCTGACCTATCGCTGCCCGCTGCAATGCCCGTACTGCTCCAACCCGCTGGATTTTGCCAAACAGGGGCAGGAACTGAGCACCGAGCAGTGGTTCAAGGTGATGGCCGAAGCCCGGCAGATGGGGGCCGCGCAGATTGGGTTCTCCGGCGGTGAGCCGCTGGTCCGTCAGGACCTGGCCGAGCTGATCGCGGAGGCTCGACGGTTGGGCTTCTACACCAACCTGATCACCTCCGGCATCGGCTTGACCGAACAGAAGATCATCGATTTCAAGGAAGCCGGTCTAGACCATATCCAGATCAGCTTTCAAGCCAGCGACGAGCAAGTGAACAACATGCTCGCCGGCTCGAAAAAAGCCTTCGCGCAGAAGCTCGAAATGGCGCGCGCAGTGAAGAAGCACGGCTACCCGATGGTGCTCAACTTCGTCACGCACCGGCACAACATCGACAAGATCGACAAGATCATCGAGCTCTGCGTGGCGCTGGAAGCAGATTTCGTCGAGTTGGCGACCTGCCAGTTCTACGGCTGGGCGCACCTGAATCGCGTCGGGTTACTGCCCACCAAGGACCAATTGGTGCGTGCCGAACGCATCACCAACGAATACCGCGTGAAACTCGCCGCCGACAATCACCCGGTCAAATTGATCTTCGTGACGCCCGACTATTATGAAGAACGCCCGAAAGCCTGCATGAACGGCTGGGGCAATCTGTTCCTGACCGTGACCCCGGACGGTACCGCCCTGCCGTGCCACGGCGCGCGACAGATGCCGATCCAGTTCCCGAATGTCCGCGACCACAGCCTGCAGCACATCTGGTACGAGTCCTTTGGTTTCAACCGTTTTCGCGGTTACGAATGGATGAAGGAGCCCTGCCGCTCGTGCGATGAGAAGGAAAAGGACTTCGGCGGATGCCGTTGTCAGGCCTTCATGCTCACGGGCGATGCCAGCAACGCGGACCCGGTGTGCAGCAAATCGCCTCAGCACAGCCTGATCACCCAAGCCCGCGACGAAGCCGAGTATGCTAGCCAGACCATCGAGCAACTGGCTTTCCGCAATGAACGAAACTCACGCCTCATCGCAAAATCCTGATCTGCTCTCTGCTGCCGAGGCTGTGGCGGCAGGGATTGATTTCGCTGAACTGAGCGTCAGTTCTGCCGGCCTTTTCTGGAATGAATTCCGCCCGCAGGACGCGGCCTCACGCATCTGGCGCTGGAGCAACGGCGCCCTTTCATGCCTGACACCGGATGGCTTCAGTGTTCGCAGCCGCGTCTACGAATACGGCGGAGGCTCGTTCTGCCTGACCGACGACGCGGTTGTATTCGTCAACGAAGCTGATCAGCAGATCTACCTCCAGGCTTTTGACTCCCCCACGCCACACGCCCTGACTCAAGGCGACAAACGCTACGGCGATGTCCGGTTTGCGCGTGGGCACGTTCTGGCGGTTGAGGAGGATCAGGATGTTCATCGTCTGGTCTCCATCGCCCTCATGGACGGCAGGCGTGAAGTACTGGCCGAAGGCGCCGACTTTTATGCATCGCCCACACTGAGTCCGACAGGTGATCGCCTGGTCTGGATCGAGTGGTGGCGCCCGCACCAACCCTGGACCTCGACGCGATTGATGAGCGTCGAACGCCAGCCCGATGGCAACTGGGGACGCGCCCGTTGCCTCGCCGGCGGTTTGGGCCTGGAAGCGCTGCAACAACCGCGCTTCGACGACGCGGGTCGGTTGTATTGCCTGACCGATCGCGCCGGTTTCTGGCAGCCGTGGGTGGAAACGCTGGACGGCTTCGAAGCATTGCCCGCCACCAAGGCAGACCACGCGCCCGCGCCTTGGCAACTGGGTGGTTCGAGCTGGCTGCCGCTGAACGATGGCGCTTATCTGGCGAGCTGGTCGGAAAACGGCATAGGCGTATTGGGGTTGCGTCTGACGGACGGGTCGCTGGAAGACTTCAGCGGTGAATACGCCCGTTTCCGCAGCCTGGCGATGGACGATCAATATGTCTATTGCATCGCCGCCTCGGCGATCAAGCCGGCAGCCGTGGTGGCGATCAACCGCTCGGACAAACGCGTTAACGTGCTGGCGGGCGGTGTCGCGCCGTTACCCGCCGAACGTATCAGTCGCCCGCAATCGCTGCGTTACCCAAGCGGCAACGCAGAAGCGCGCGGTTACTTCTACCCCGCCACGAACGGGGAGGAGAAACCGCCTCTGGTGGTGTTCGTGCACGGCGGCCCGACGTCTGCCTGTTATCCCGTGCTAGACCCGCGCATCCAGTTCTGGACGCAACGAGGCTTCGCGGTCGCCGACCTCAACTATCGCGGCAGCACCGGTTATGGCCGCGCGTATCGGCAGGCGTTGTTTCTGGAATGGGGTGTGGTCGACGTCGAAGACGCTTGCGCAGTCGTCGAACACTTGGGCGAAAGAGGTCTGATCGATCGGAACAATGCCTTCATTCGCGGCGGCAGCGCAGGCGGTTACACGGCCCTGTGTGCGCTGGCGTTCAAGGACGTGTTCCGCGCGGGCGCGAGTCAGTACGGCGTCAGCGATCCCTTGGCGCTGGCCGAGGCCACACACAAGTTCGAGGCCGACTATCTCGACTGGCTGATCGGCGACCCCGATATCGACATGGCCCGCTACCGCGAGCGCACACCGTTACTGCATGCGGACAAGATCAAGGTGCCGGTGATTTTCTTTCAGGGCGAACTCGATGCCGTGGTCGTTCCGGCCCAGACCCGCGACATGCTCAACGCTCTCCTGGAAAAAGGCATCGCCGCCGAAGGCCATTTCTACCCCGAAGAACGCCACGGCTTCCGCAAGGCCAGCAACCTGGCTCACGCGCTGGAAACCGAATGGGCGTTCTATCGCAAGGTGATGGACAGCTGAAGAGAAACGGGCGGGCAATCAGCGCGCCCACAGCCTGCGGCCAGAATCGAAAGCGTCAAACCCAGTCGCTCGCCCGCTTCTGCCGAAGGCGCAGGAACGCCGGAATTACTTACGGCTGGCGATGATGTACACCGCGTGGACGATGCCAGGGATGTAGCCGAGCAGGGTCAGCAGAATGTTGAGCCAGAAAGCGCCCGCGAAGCCGACTTGCAGGAACACGCCCAAGGGTGGCAGCAGGATGGCGATGATGATGCGAATGATGTCCATGGGTGAGGCTCCTGATTGAGAAGATGGCCCATTCGGGCCACACAGCTAATCGACCTTTTGCGTTTGCAAGGGTTCCGCCACGCATAGCAACACGCCATCAACGCGAATAAAAAAACGCCCCGCACCCAGGAAACCGGTGCAGGGCGAAGCGTACAAAACGCAAGACGGTATGCGGATTACAGAAAAGTGTTACGCCATGAGTGGGCTAGACACCGCCTGTCGTTGCGGTTTGGCGCGCTGGACGGGACGCGAAGGTCTTACGGAGGTGGGTTCCTCCACCCAGCCCGACAGTTCGTCGATGGCGGCAGTGCAGGCATGACCGCGGGCCAGTAACGCCGCGCTGCGGGGACTGCGATTGGAATGATCTCCTAGCACGACGATATCGGCGCGCACACCGTACATGTCTTCGCAGAGCAAGCCGCCCTGCTGCCCGACGGTGCCGCGCGCTTCATTGAAAATCAGCAAAATATTCAGCTCGCGACAGAGCTTCGCCACGCCCTGCACATACGCCTGCGACGCGGGCGTAACGACACTTTCACCTTGAATCGGCTCCAGCACGACCGCAACGGTGGTGGAATCCACTGCCGCGGCCATCGCCGCCAGATCGTTGAAAGGAACATGGCTGAAGCCAGTCGCCATTGACTCGATCAGTGGATCAAAACGACCACCGCTGGCGACGACGACACCGCACTGGCCACGACGATGACGTTCGCCCCACTTGCGTGCAAGCGTCATTGCCCCGCCGAAAGCACCTTCTTCATCGGCGAACAGTCCCGCCTGATCGCTGCCGGTGCGTTGGCGCAGTCGCTGAAGGGGCGACAGCAACGCCGGAGAATCAACCGGAACGGCTCGTTCGGCGTCGGCGCTGCGCAACAGTTTGAACAGATTCATGCGCGCAACCCTTCCAGTGGCAGGCCCAGCAGACGATCGCTCCAGTCCTCAACGCGGCCGGTGCGCAGGCGTTTGAGGGCGATGTCCCGCCAGCGAGAAGACAGCGCCGGGCAGTCGACCAGTTTTTTCAGGCCTGCATGCTCCAGCGGCTCCTGATAAAAACTGCGCAATGCCCAGGCGACCGTCAGACCCGGATAGCTGCGCTGAATCAGTTCGAAGGGATCATCCGGGCTGATGAAGCCGGGTTTCAGCACCCGGTAAAACCAGCCGCATCGCCCGGTGTCCTGCGCGTGTTGCGGCAGGTCCTGAATCCCCCAACTGTGGCTCAGGCGATAGCACGGCGAGCGCGGCTGACTGATCTGCAGCAACGCGCCGCCCCAACGAAACATGTCGCCCAGGCAAGCATGTTCTTCGGTCAGACCGTGAGAGGAGAGATTTTCGCCGAACGCCGGTGCTCGCCAGTCAATGTGCGGGTAATGCTTGCGCCAGTATTCGTAGTGTTCGGAGGGGTAGTGATGCAGCGCGCGTTCCGGACCGGTATGAAAGCGCGGGTCACCGTGTTCGTCGGTGCCGAGGCCCTGCGGCCAAAGCCATAAACGTCGGTCCAATCGGTGCTTGTCGATATCGCTGATCAATCCATGACCCAGATTTTTCGCTTTACCTATGTAAACACCTTCGACCTGGACACTGTTCATTGCGCGTTATGGCCCTGTAACCCTCGTGAGTTGGGGGTAGACTATGCCTCGCGCATCGAAACGACCATTTCGATTTTCCAGCCATTTCGATAAGACTTACTTATGGATTTCCGCCAACTGCGCTATTTCGTCGCGGTCTACGAAGAAGGTCATGTCGGCCGCGCCGCCGAGCGTCTGTCGTTATCGCAACCAGCGCTTTCGCAACAGATTCGTCTGCTGGAGCACAGCCTGGACGTCAGCCTGTTCGAACGCAGCAGTAAACGCCTCCTGCCAACCCTCGCTGCGCACACGCTGTACAACCACGCCGTCCCGCTGCTCGAAGGGATGCAGCGCGCTCGCGATGCACTACGCAACTTCAAGGGTCAGTCGCAACGGACGCTGGCCATCGGCGTCATGCAAACCGTGCACTCCAGCCTCGTCCCACAGATGCTTGAACACGTGCGCAAGGAGCAGCCGCACCTGGTGGTGCAGATCTACGAACTGAGCGCGATGGAAATCGAGCGCCGCCTGCTTAACGGCTCGCTGGACATAGGCATCAGCTACCTGCCGCCCCGCCAGCCGGGGCTACACGGCATGCTGCTGTACGAAGACGAACTGAAGCTGGTCATCCCGGCGAATCATCCGTTGCGCGAATTCAAGAAAGTCTCGATGAGCCAGGCGGCCGAACTGCCCATGCTGCTCTTGGGCGAAGAGTTTCAGGTGCGGCAGATCTGGCAAAGCCAATTGAGCAATCTGGGTCGTCGCCCGCACGTCCAGGCTGAACTGAACAACATGGCGGGCATTCTCGACAGCTTGTCGCACATGAAGCTTGCCACCGTGCTGCCGGGCCGCGCGCAGGACATTCAAGAGAACGAAGAATTGTTGTGGAAACCGCTGAGCGAACCGAGGGTGCCGTTGCAGATCGGACTTGTGTATCGAGATGCACAACGACAGCAAACGACGCTGGAGCTGCTGAAGTCGGTGCTGGAAGAAGTGGTCAATCCCAAACCGTCCGCGCGCGAAGGGTTGTGAGGGAGACGGAAGGATTTTCAACACGCAGATAAAAGAAAACCCCGCCGAGGCGAGGTTTTCCAGACTGTTTCCCTGTGACTTCCCTTTCTTCCCGCCATCCTGGCAGGTAGTCCCTACGTGTCCATGTTGTCTGTTTGCGCATCCTGCGCGACGTCCATGTGTGTAGATTAATCTTGGATCCATTAGAGCGATAGAGCCAGTTTATCATCACGTCGTGTAAGCAAATGCTTACACGACGGATACATCATCAAAACTGCGAAGCGTCCAGCAGGTACAGCGATTCACTGCCCGCTTTTACCGAGGCTGCCAGCGAATGAATTCTCGGCAACAAACGCGCGAAGTAGAAGCGCGCAGTGCCCAGCTTGCTGGCGTAGAAATCTTCCTGAGATTCTTTACCGAGCGCTGCCCTGGCCGACATCGCCCACATGTAGGCGTAAGCCGTGTAGCCGAACGCATGCAGGTATTCGACGGAGGCCGCGCCGATTTCATTCGGGTTGGTCCGCGCGCGGTCGAGGACCCATTCAGTCAGCTCATCAAGGGTCGTCAGCGCAGCGGCCAACGGCTTGGTGAATTCACTCAGCGTACTGTCGGAAGACGCGATGAATGCGCGGATCTCATCGGAGAACAGCTTGTAGTAAGCGCCACCACTGCCGACGACTTTACGCCCCATCAGGTCGAGCGCCTGAATGCCGTTGGTGCCTTCGTAGATCTGGGTGATGCGCACGTCGCGCACCAGTTGCTCCTGGCCCCACTCACGAATGTAACCGTGGCCGCCGAACACTTGCTGGCCATGCACGGTGGTATCGAGGCCCATGTCCGTCAGGAAGGCCTTGGCGACCGGCGTCAGCAACGCGACCAGCGCATCGGCGCGCTCGCGCACGGCGGCATCTTCGCTGTACTTGGCGGTGTCCAGTTGCATGGCGACGTAGGTGGAGAACGCACGACCGCCTTCGTTCAAGGCCTTCATGGTCAGCAGCATGCGACGCACATCAGGGTGAACGATAATCGGGTCGGCGACGGTGTCTTTGGACTGAGCGCCGGTTGGTGCACGGCTTTGCAGGCGATCGCGGGCGTATTCGATGGCGTTCTGGTAAGAGCGCTCACCCGATGCCAGGCCCTGGATGCCAACGCCCAGACGCTCGTAGTTCATCATCGTGAACATCGCCGCCAAGCCTTTGTTTGGCTCACCGACCAGATAGCCCTCGGCCTGATCGAAGTTCATGACGCAGGTCGCCGACGCCTGAATGCCCATTTTGTGTTCGATCGAACCGCAGGAAACCGTATTACGCGCGCCCAGACTGCCGTCACCGTTGACCAGGAATTTGGGCACCAGGAACAAAGAAATGCCTTTCGGACCTGCGGGCGCGTCCGGCAGCTTGGCCAGCACCAGATGAATGATGTTTTCGGTCAGGTCGTGCTCGCCGCCGGTGATGAAAATCTTGGTGCCGCTGATTTTGTAGGAACCGTCGGCCTGAGGCTCGGCCTTTGTGCGCATGATCCCCAGATCGGTGCCGGCGTGCGCCTCCGTCAAGCACATGGAGCCGGCCCAGATACCGGCATACATGTTTGGCAGGTAAGTGGCCTTCAAGTCCTCACTGGCGTGGTTGTTGATCGACACACACGCGCCAGAGGTAAGCATCGGATACAGCCCGAATGCGAGGCTCGACGAGTTGACCATTTCTTCGACTTGGGCCGAGACCGCCTTCGGCATGCCCATGCCGCCAAACTCAGGGTTACCGCCAACGCCAACCCAGCCGCCTTCGGCATAGGTTTTGTAAGCCTGGACGAAACCCGCCGGCGTGGTGACGGCGGTGTCTTTCCAGTGGCAGCCTTCTTCGTCGGCTGCACGGCTCAGCGGCGCAACGGATTTGCCGGTGACCTTGCCCGCCTCTTCGAGAATGGCCTCGACGGTCTCTGCATCCACCGCCTCGGACAGCTCGGGCAATGTGGCCCAGAGCCTGGAGACTTCGAACACTTCATTCAGGACGAAGCGCATATCGCGCAAAGGCGCTTTGTAGTCAGCCATGGCAAACCTCGCAAACAGCAGCAGATAACCCGGAAAAAGGGACGCCGCCGTCAGTCAGCGGCGTCGATGTGTCAGTGGATTCGAGTGTACATGAACACCATTTGCGACACATAGGGTCAAGGAGTGACCATTTATCTATTTTTGGTCACTTGAGAACAATGGGCATTCTAAGGCCTTCACCGAGCCGTGAAAGCCGTTGATTACACAGAAGAAGGCATTTGGATCAGCTGGCGGCAGCCATTCTGACGGCACCGCGCTTGTTCGTCTGACCGTGCGATACCAAGCAATTCCGGCCCGCACCTTTGGCCGCATAGAGCGCCTGATCCGCCGCCTTGAGCACTTCTTCCGGATTGCGATGTTCCGGCTGGCGCTCAGCGACGCCGATGCTGACCGTGACCGACACCGTCGAAGCTTGCGAGCCCGCCCGGCGCTGGCGACCTTGCTGATCATCCTGCGGTCGACTGTCCGGGTTGCGCAGGTGAATCGCGTAGTTGGCGATGGTTTCGCGGATCACTTCCAGGTGCGGCATGCACTCTTCCAGCGTCTTGCCCGCGAAGACGATCGCAAACTCCTCACCGCCGTAGCGATAGGCGCGACCGCCACCGTTGGTGATCTTCGACAACTTGCTGGCAACCAGACGCAGCACCTGATCGCCGACGTCGTGACCGTGGGTGTCGTTGAATTTCTTGAAGTGATCAACGTCGCTCATGGCCAACACGTAGTTGCGGCCGAGGCGCTGCATCCGCTCGTTGAGTGCGCGTCGTCCGGGCAAACCGGTCAGCTCGTCGCGGAAGGCCATCTGATAGGCCTCGTGCGCGACCGCCGAGGCAATCATCAACATGACCTGGCTGCACATGATGTTCAGCGTGAAGGGCAGGATGAAAGTTTTGGGCAGCGCCCAGAACAATCCGAGCAAACCGACCAGTTGCGCCGCATGCAGCGGACGGGGTTTGCGGATGTACTGCGTGATGAGCACTGCGAAACCGATCAGGAACGTTGCGTAAGACAACTGGATCAGGCTCATCCACTCGCCGTGCAACGAGGGCCAGCGGATGTCGGCGAGCCAGGCCAGCAACGCTTCGGGGAAACTTTGCTCAAGCCCGAGCGCCACGCTGCCCACCGCCACGAAAACGGCCAGACGGGCAACGAGATCCTGAAACAGGTGTGTGCGTTCTTCCCATGCGGCATACAGCGCGTACATCACCGGCAACAGCAGACAACACAGGTGGAACACCACGGCAGCGTCGTCGCGGACCTTGCCGTTGTCCCGGTAGTAATCGGTTTGTGTGTCGAGCAGAAAGTACGCGGTGTACACGGTGATCATCAGAAACAGTTCGCGCTGGCGTTTATAAACGCCGCAATACGCACCGCCGAGCAACAGCACCAACGTGGGCAGCACGTTGAAGAGTGAAGTGAAGAAGACGTTGAGGTCCTTGACGTACGCAGCCGCGAGTCCGGCGATCAACAACGCCAGTGACGGTAAAAAATGGCTGAGACGTGCAGCGGAAGGGCGCAGCAAGAGGAATGTCTCCTACTTGTACAAATCAAATGGCATTGTGCCTGTATCGGCCGCATCACAGATTTGATGAGAAGAATTTGTGAGATGGATCACTGTTTTTTGCGTCACCTCAAACCTGTAGGAGCGCGCTTGCCCGCGAATGAATGGCACATCCACCACCATTGCATTGGAGGTACCGACCTGATCGCGGGCAAGCGCGCTCCTACAAGGTTTGCGTTGCGCACAAAAAAAGCCGCTTACCCCGAAGGGCAAGCGGCTTTGAGGTAAAACCCTGCGGCTGACTCAGTAAGCCAGGCCGAAGTGCTCTTCGTTCATGTCCATCAGGTTGTTGGCGCCCGACAGCATGGCCGCAACGTGAGTGCGGGTGCGCGGCAGGATGCGCTGGAAGTAGAAACGAGCGGTCTGCAGCTTCGCGGTGTAGAACGCTTCTTCCGTGGTGCCGGCCGCCAGTTTTTCGGCCGCCACACGCGCCATGTCAGCCCAGAAGTACGCCAGGCAGACATAACCGGAGAACATCAGGTAATCCACCGAAGCGGCACCGACTTCTTCGCGGTCTTTCATGGCGGCCATGCCGACCTTCATGGTCAACTCGCCCCACTCTTTGTTCAGCGCAGCCAGCGGCGTCACGAATTCGTTGACGGCTTCATTGCCTTCCTGCGACTGGCAGAACTTGTGAACGATCTTGGTGAAGCCCTTCAGCGCTTCGCCTTGCGTCATCAGTACTTTACGACCCAGCAGGTCGAGGGCCTGAACGCCGGTGGTGCCTTCGTACAGCATCGAAATACGGCTGTCGCGGACGTTCTGCTCCATGCCCCACTCGGCGATGAAGCCGTGGCCGCCATAGATTTGAACGCCGTGGTTGGCCGATTCGAAACCGACTTCGGTCATGAACGCCTTGGCAATCGGGGTCATGAACGCCAGCAGGCCGTCGGCTTGCTTCTTGGCTTCGGCGTCGTCGCTGTATTTGACGATGTCGACCTGTTTGGCCGTGAAGTAAACCATCGCACGCGTGCCTTCGGCGAAAGCCTTCATGGTCAGCAGCATGCGACGTACGTCAGGGTGGACGATGATCGGGTCAGCGGCTTTTTCAGGCGCTTTCGGGCCGGTCAGCGAACGCATTTGCAGACGCTCACGGGCGTATTTCAGACCACCCTGGAAGCCGATCTCGGCGTGAGCCAGACCTTGCAATGCAGTGCCCAGACGCGCGGTGTTCATAAAGGTGAACATGCAGTTCAGGCCTTTGTTCGCCGGGCCGATCAGGAAACCGGTGGCGCCGTCGAAGTTCATCACGCAGGTGGCGTTACCGTGGATGCCCATCTTGTGTTCCAGCGAGCCGCAGTTCACCGCATTGCGCTCGCCAATGCTGCCGTCAGCGGCTGGCAGGAACTTCGGAACGATGAACAGCGAAATGCCTTTGGTGCCAGCAGGCGCGTCGGGCAGGCGGGCCAGCACGATGTGGACGATGTTATCGGCCATGTCGTGTTCGCCAGCGGAAATGAAAATCTTGGTGCCAGAGACTTTGTAGGAACCGTCAGCCTGAGGCTCGGCCTTGGTGCGCAGCATACCCAGGTCGGTACCGCAGTGAGGTTCGGTCAGGCACATGGTGCCGGTCCACTCGCCCGACACCAGTTTGGTCAGGTAAGCCTCTTGCTGCTCAGGGGTGCCGTGCTCGGAGATGGTGTTCATCGCGCCATGAGACAAGCCTGGGTACATGCCCCACGACCAGTTGGCTTCACCGACCATTTCGCTGACCGCCAGGCCCAGCGACTCAGGCAGGCCTTGACCGCCGTGCGCAACGTCATGGGCCAGACTCGGCCAGCCGCCTTCGACGAACTGTTTGTAAGCCTCTTTGAAGCCGGTCGGCGTTTTAACGCCGGTCTCGCTCCAGGTGCAGCCTTCGGTGTCACCCACACGATTCAGCGGTGCCAGTACCTGCTCACAAAACTTGGCGCCTTCCTCGAGAATGGCGTCAACCATGTCAGGCGTGGCGTCCTGGCATGCTGGCAGACTCTGATAGTGCGCTTCGTAACCAAGCAGTTCGTCACGAACGAAGCGAATATCACGCAAGGGGGCCTTGTAGTCAGGCATAGCGATAAACCTCTGCTGATGAATCCTGGAATTGGATGACCGTTCGGTCACTGCGGGGACTGGCCCCTCCGCCGAAGTCTATTGTTTTGCTCGGCGGTCAAACAGGTGTTTGAAACATACGTTTACGCCTAATCCTTGTCAAGGGTGCGTCATGCACCTTTCATCGTCGGCGCGTTGAACATCAGGCGGGAACAGGCCCGCAGTCGTGTTGGCGACTGAGTCGAATACGTTGAGTCTAGTTGAGGAGGCGTTGCGAACGGCCTTCAGAAGGCGGTGATTCGGACGGCTGATAAGGCGTTATTCAGAGGGAGGGCGTACAACGACGACGTGCGCCGAAGCGCACGTGGGAGAAAGCATCAAGCAAATGTCAGGCGTAGGTGTCGATCAGCGTGCCGAGCATTTCGTCGCTGGCTTTTTCGACTTTGACGCCCGCCTGAACCTGGATCTTGCCTTGGGTCAGTTCGACGATATTGGTCGCCATGTCGGAGGCCGGGGGACGATCGACCGCACGCAAACGCTCAAGCTGGAAATCGGAGGACTGGGTGCGTCCGGACACTTCCGTCGCAGGGCTGGCCAGCTGGGTGGCGGCCTGATCGACACGGTTCTGCCCGACCTGAATAGCACTCAGGCCTGGATACAGCGTGTTGTTCAGTGAAATTTGCATGACCACGGTCCTCTGTTCATAAAGCGAACAGTCAGTATTGAAACAGACGACGGATGAAAACACCCGACAAAAACAATAATGGCACTGGGCCTGCTAATAGAGACGACCCCAGCCTGCGAACAACCGTTTGCGCCTCACAGACGTGGCAACCGGTAACATGCGCTGCCAGAAAAGGGTGCAACGCGAAACAATCCGAGGCATCACCTTAACCGGTCCGGCCCTTGTGCGCCGCAGTCAAACCCTTGAACTGTGCAGTGGCGCACATCCTGCATCCTGTGCTGAACTGCCCTTCTCTCACGGATCAGCTGTCGAACGCCGCCATGCGCCCAAAGGAACTGAAACACTGGACCACCGGAATCGCCCATCTTCTCGACCTTCCGGGCGGTGCAGCGCGTCTGGGCGGATTGAGTCAGTGGCTCAAACAAATTGCGCCCGTCGACCACTTCGTCCTGTTCGTTTATGAAGGCAACCACCGTCCGTTGGCGCTGTTCGACACCTTCCCGCCCGACAAACGCAAGATCTACGTCGACGACTATCAAGTCGGGCCTTACTTGCTCGATCCGTTTTATCTCGCTTGTACGCGCAAACAACCGCCCGGGCTCTGGCGGTTGCGGCAGTTCGCGCCCGACCACTTCTACCTCAGCGAATACTATCTGGCGTATTACCAGCAGACGGGCCTGGCCGAGGAAGTCGCGTTCTTCATCGACCTGGGCGGTGACGCCATGGCGGTGTTGTCGTTGATGCGCGCGACGGCCAGCTGTGCGTTCAGCCGCGATGAACTGCAGTTGATCGAGTGCGCGCAGGCCATCGTCGAACAGGTCATTACCGAAGCCTGGCGTCAGCATCGCGAGCAACAGCCGCGCTCGGCACAGGATCTGGACTTCAAGGTACACGCCGCTTTCGATCATTTCGGCGATCACATTCTCACCGGACGCGAGCAGGAAATCGTTCGTCTGTTGCTGCGCGGCCATTCCAGCGCGTCGGTGGCAGAACAGCTTTCAATCAGTCCGGGCACCGTGAAAATTCATCGCAAGAACATCTACGCCAAGCTCGGCATCGGCAGTCAGGCCGAGCTTCTGGGGCTGTTCATCCGCGAGCTGACCGGACCGGACGTCGCCGTTTCCGCCTGAGGGGTCCTCGGTGGGAGCTGCCGGAGGTTACGACGGTGGCGAATGCGGACGTTCTGCCTGCAGAAGAGCGTTGGATGTCCGGCATCTTCGCGACCCTCGTAACCTCGGATTGCTCCTACAGGTTGCGCACTTAATGCCTGCTACGTTATCCACCAAAGGAACCAGCGTGACGTGGATTACCGATTGAGGATCCAGAAACGACCTCTATCCCCCAAGGGATATATACAGCGCAAAACCGCGATTGCTAGTTTGGCCTCCATTGCAGCGAACCCTGCACGGAATGCGAGAGCCCATGATGAGCGACAGTCGCCACGAAAACGATATCGAGTTCTGCAACGTAGAGAAGCACTACGGCAACCTCAAGGCCGTCAATAACCTGAGTTTTCAGGTCAAGCGCGGCACCTTTCACTCCTTCCTCGGCGGCTCGGGCTGCGGCAAGACCACCACGCTGCGCATGATTGCAGGCTTCGATCAGCCGACCCTGGGCGAAGTGCGACTGGCAGGCAAGAACGTCGCAGGCGTGCCGGCTTACCAGCGTCCGGTGAACATGGTTTTCCAGCACTACGCGCTGTTTCCCCACATGACCGTCTCGCAAAACATCGCCTACGGCCTGCGCTACCTCACGCCTCGCCCCGACAAGAAAGAACAGCAACGGCGCGCAGACGAAGCGCTGGAGATGGTCCGGCTGTCCGGGCTCGGGCATCGCAAGCCGAGCGAGTTATCCGGCGGTCAGCAACAGCGTGTGGCACTTGCCCGGGCACTGGTGAACAAACCCACCGTGCTGCTGCTCGATGAGCCGCTGGCCGCACTGGACCGCAAGCTGCGCAAGGAAATGCAATCCGAATTGCTGCGCTTGCAGCGCGAAGTCGGCATCACGTTCGTGCTGGTCACTCACGATCAGGAAGAAGCGCTGTCGATGAGCGACAGCATCAGCGTCATGCACAGTGGCTCGATCATCCAGACTGCATCTCCCGAACAACTCTACGAAGCACCGGCCACGCGCTATGTCGCCGACTTCATTGGCGAATCCAACCTGTTCAACGGCACGGTGCGCCAAGTACAGGGCAATTCGGCCGTGCTGCGCACTGAACAAGGCATTGAGTTGAGCAGCCCGTTGACGCCGAACGGGACCACCTTGAGCGCCAACACCGAAGGCTGCATCGCCGTGCGCCCGGAGCTGATCGACATTGCTGCAAGAGGTGGTTTGCAAGGTCGGGACGTGACCCTGGACGGCTGCGTCGAGGATCGGATCTACCTTGGCAACATCACTGAATACCGCGTGCGCACCCAGCCGTTCGGCATCGTCTGCGTGCGCGTCCCGCGCCAGCAAGGCTCGGGTGGTCAGGGCACGGTTGACCCGTCGGGTTTTGAACACGGCGCCGCCGTTCAGGTGGGCTGGAACAACGCCAGCGGCCTGGCCATGGCCTTGTAGCGACTCACGTAACGAGCAACGCCACGCTAACGATTGAATCACTTATCAGACGGGGAGAATGCCATGGACCAGAAGACCTTTATCAAGACGATGCGCAGTTGGCAGAACGGCTCGATCACGCGCCGTGACTTCCTGGGGCGCACAGGTCTTGGCATTGCCGCTGCGGTGGTTGCCACCAACATGCCGGGCTTGCTCGCGGGCAGTTCCACCGCCAGCGCGCTGGGCGCCGAGAAGAGCATCGGCGATCGTCTCGGTCTGGCGACCTGGCCCAATTACCACAGCCAGGAAAACCTCGATAACTTTGCCAAAACCACCGGCGCCCGGGTGTCGATGAGCGTGTTCGGCTCCAATGAAGAAATGCTCGCCAAGCTGCAGGCCGGTGGCAGCGGCTGGGACGTACTGGTGCCGACCAACTACACCATCAGCACCTACGTCAAACTGGGGCTGATCGAACCCCTGGACCTGGCTCGCATTCCCAATTTCGACCCGTCAGCGTTCCAGGAAAAATTCATGGCCCAAGGCACGGTCGACGGCAGGGTCTATGCCGTGCCTAAGAACTGGGGCACCACCGGCATGGCCTACGACAGCGCCAAGCTCAAGGCAAAGCCGACATCGTGGAAAGAATTCTGGGCGATCGCCAAGGATCAGGCCGACGGCCGCACCATGGTTCACGACTATCAATTGACCGCCATCGGCAACGCGCTGAAATCCTTCGGCTACAGCTTCAACTCGCTGGACCCCAAAGAGCTGGCCGATGCCGAGAAGCTGCTGATCGAGGTCAAGCCGCACCTGTTCGCCATCAACTCGGACATTCAGCCTTCAATGCGCAGCGGCGACGCGATCATGGCCATGTCCTGGACCGGCGACGCCTCGCAGCTGCACCGCGACATTCCGTCGATGGTCTACGCGCTGGGCAAGGAAGGCGGCGAACTGTGGAGCGATTTCTTCGCCATCCCCAAAAGCGCCGAGCACAAGGACGCCGCCTACGCGTTTATCAATTACCTGCTCGATCCACAACACAACAAGCTGGAAGTGCTGAGCCACGGCTACCCGAGCGGCGACAAGCGCGTCGATGCGTTGCTGCCGGCGGCCATGCTCAACGATCCGATCATGTACCCGGCCGCCGAGCAGTTGAGCCCGCTGGAATTCGGCGCCGCCGCGACCCTGACCAGTCCACTGCGCGCCGAACTGATGGCCCGTTTCAAATCCGCTTGATCCCTGGCTATGAGCAATAAGGAACCGCACATGGATGCCGTCATCAACCCTGCCACCCGGCACGCCGAGGCGAGCGTGGACGCGGACAGTCAGCGCGCGCAAAACAAGCGGCGCAGCCTGGGGCGACGCATCACGCTGCTGATGCTCCTGCCGTCGACCTTGTGGTTCCTGCTGCTTCTGGTGATGCCGCTGGTAATCATTCTGGTCTTCAGTTTTGGCGAACGCAGCGCCGTCGGCGGTTACGCCGGCGGCCTGACACTGGCCAACTACCTCAACCTCGGCTCCCGCGCAGCGGCGTTCGGCAACACGCTGGTACTGGCGCCGCTGGGAACGCTGGTCTGTCTGCTGGCGGCGTATCCGCTGGCCTATTTTCTCGCGGTCAGGGCCGGCAAGAATCGTTCGCTGTTACTGACACTGGTGATCGTACCGTTCTGGACCAGCTTTCTGATTCGTACCTACGCGTGGATCTTCATCCTCAGTGGCAAGGGCATTCCGGCCCTGCTGGCGAGCGTTGGCCTGGACGACGTGCGCCTGATCAACACGCCATACGCCGTGCTGATCGGCATCGTCTATGGCTACCTGCCGCTGATGGTGTTTCCGATCTACGTCAGCCTGGAAAAGCTCGACAAACGCCTGCTGGAAGCCTCGGCCGATCTGGGCGCCAGCGCCTTCGAGAGTTTTCGCCGGATTACCCTGCCATTGTCGGCACCGGGGATCATCACCGGAGTGATGCTGGTGTTCATTCTGTTGATGGGCGAGTTCCTGATCCCCGCCGTGCTCGGCGGCGGCAAGGTGTTCTTCGTCGGCAACGCGCTGGTGGATCTGTTCCTGCAATCGCGCAACTGGCCGTTTGGCAGTGCGCTGGCGATGACTCTGGTGGCGATCATGCTGGTGATCATCGGCGTCTATCTGAAGCTGGTCGCCCGATTCGGTGGCAAGCCTGGCGAAGGAGCGCTCTAAGATGTGGCTGCGGACCTACTCCACTTCGCTGTACCTGTTTCTCTACCTGCCGATTGCCTTGATCATGCTGTTCAGCTTCAACGCCGGACGCAGCGGACTGGCCTTCGAATGCTGCTCGGTGCAGTGGTTCGGTCGCGCGTTCAGCAACCCGTTCATCATGGAAGCGCTGGGCAACAGCGCCTTGATCGCCAGTTGTTCGGCGGTACTTGCCACCCTGTTCGGCACGCTGGCGGTCTTCGGCCTGCAACGCGCCGGCGCCAAGGTTCGCCTGGTATTCGACGCCCTGACCTACTGCGCGATCATCATCCCCGGCATCGTGATCGGCATCTCGACGCTGATCGCCTTCATCAGCGTGTTCGACCTGATCAACCCGCTACTCGCCCAACTGATCCCCAGCTTTCCAAAGCTCAACATGGGTTTCTTCACCGTGGTCGCCGCGCATTCGCTGTTCACCATGGCGTTGGTCATGGTGATCGTGCGCAGCCGCGTCGACTCTCTGGATAAAGCGCTGCAAGAAGCATCTGCCGACTTGTACGCGCCGCCACTCGAAACCTTCTGGCGCGTGACACTGCCGCAGATCACCCCCGCGATCATGGCGGGCTTTCTGTTGGCGTTCACCTTCAGCTTCGACGACTTCATCATCGCCTTCTTCGTCGCCGGCCCTGAAACCACGTTGCCGATCTACATCTTTTCGTCCATCCGGCGCGGAGTGACACCCGAGATCAACGCCGTCTCGACCGTGATCATCTGCGCCTCGCTGGCCCTGCTGTTCACCTCCCGTTACCTGCAAAATCGCCGCACAGGAGCCTCACATGCGTGATCAGTTGTACATCAACGGCGAGTGGGTCAGCCCGGATCTGGGCGGCTACCTGGACGTCATCGATCCGGCGACGGAGCAGGTCCTGCAACGGGTTGCGGCGGGCACGGAAGAAGACATCGATCACGCCGTGCGCGCGGCGCGCCGAGCCTTCGACAGTGACTGGGGACACACCACCGGGGCGCAACGTGCCGTCTGGCTGGCAGCCATGGCTGATGAACTTCAGGGCTCGCAAGACGAACTGGCGACGCTGGAAGTGCACGACAACGGCAAGCCCCTGCCTGAAGCCCAGTGGGACATCGGCGATGCAATCGCCTGCTTCCGCTATTACGCAGGCCTGGCACGTGAACTCGACGGCCGTCAGGATCAGCCTCTGGCCCTGCCCGATGAGCGTTTCCGTTGCCGCACCCGGCTGGAGCCCATCGGTGTTGCGGGGCAGATCATTCCCTGGAACTACCCGCTGCTGATGGCGGCGTGGAAGGTCGCGCCCGCGCTGGCGGCCGGTGCGACGGTGGTCCTGAAGCCTTCGGAGCTGACGCCGTTGACCGCGCTGGAACTGGCCGGCGCGGCAGATCGAATTGGCCTTCCAGCGGGTGTGCTGAACATCGTGACCGGCTTGGGCGCCGATGCGGGCAGCCCGCTGACGCTGCATCCCGGGGTCGACAAGCTGGCCTTCACCGGCAGTGTCCCGACCGGCTCGAAAATCATGTCGGCGGCCGCCAGTGACATCAAGAACATCAGCCTGGAGCTGGGCGGCAAATCGGCGTTCATCGTGTTCGACGATGCCGACGTCGAGGCAGCGGTAGAGTGGATTCTGTTCGGGATTTTCTGGAATCAGGGACAGGTCTGCAGCGCGACGTCCCGGTTGCTGGTGCAGGACAACATTGCGGGGCGACTGATCGAGCGCCTGGTCGAGGAGACCCGCAAGATCACCATCGGCCAAGGGCTTGAGCCGAACGTATTACTGGGGCCGCTGGTCAGTCGAGGTCAATACGAAAAGGTGTTGGGTTTCGTCGATCAGGGCGTCGCCAGCGGCGCAAAGCTGCTGACGGGCGGGAAACGTCCGCCGCACCGGTCACACGGTTATTTCATGGAGCCTGCGATCTTTGACGAACCAGCGCACAACAGCATCGTCTGGCGTGAAGAAATCTTCGGCCCGGTGTTGTGTGTCAAACGCTTCAAGGATGAGGCGCAAGCGGTGCAGATGGCCAACGCCAGCCGCTTCGGGCTCGCCGCCGCCGTGATGAGTGCCGATCCACAACGTGCGACACGGGTGGCCAACCAACTGCGCGCAGGAATCATCTGGGTCAACTGCTCGCAACCCACTTTCGTTGAAGCGCCTTGGGGCGGCATGAAGCACAGCGGGATCGGACGCGAGCTGGGTCAATGGGGGCTGGATAATTATCTGGAGGTCAAGCAAGTGACCGAGTACGTCAGCGATACGCCATGGGGTTGGTATATCAAATGACTTGTCTGATGGCTCCCACGCTCTGCGTGGTAACGCCGCTCTGGACGCTCCGCGTCTGCTGCTTGATTGACGCAGAGCGTCAGGCGCTGCATTCCAACGCGGAGCGTGGGAACGATCAAACCGGGCAGAGTCAAAAGCCCTGATTCCGGAGCACGCTAATCCAGCAGCTCCAGATGCAAATGCTCGGCGACCATTTCCGGCGTGGCTTTCTTCATGTGAGGCACGCGCCCCAGGCATGGTGCGGGCAGACGCTCAGCCAGGGTCGCAAGGTTCTCTTCGAGGCGGGACGTCTTGGGATCGATGATGTTCGCGACCCAGCCCGCCAGTTGCAGGCCGTCGTTGGCAATCGCCTCGGCAGACAGCAACGCATGGCTGATGCAGCCCAGACGCACGCCCACCACCAGAATGACCGGCAGGTCGAGTGCAATCGCCAAGTCAGACAGATTGGCTTGGTCCGCCAGCGGTACGCGCCAGCCACCGGCGCCCTCGATCAGCGTGAAGTCGGCCTTTTTCTCAAGGATGTGTCGCATGGGCCCGAGCAGGGATTGCACGGTCAGCGCCACGCCCGCCTCACGAGCCGCCAGGTGCGGGGCGATGGGCGGTTCAAACGCAACCGGGTTGACCTCGTTGTATGTCAGCTCGACCGAACACTCGGCGCGCAACGCCACGGCATCGGGATTACGCAGGCCCTTGGGCTTGACGTCGCAGCCAGACGCAACGGGTTTGCCCGCCGCCGTGCTCAATCCGGATTGTCGCGCCGCATACAGCAGTCCCGTGGCAATGGTGGTCTTGCCAACGTCGGTGTCGGTTCCCGCGATGAAATACGCAGCACTCATCTTGGCGACCATCCGTTCAGATATTTTCAAACTATTGCCTACTCACTATAAGCGCTCACACGAACGGCGCTCGCGAAACCGGTCATTTTTTAAACAGCAGCTGGCTTTTCCAACACCGCGTAGACCACTTGGTAGGTCGCCGGCAGGCCTTTCTCCTGTCGGAACCCTTCATAAGCCTCGATCAACGCCTGAATGCGCGCGCGGCCAGTCAAACCTCCCGGACGCCCCGGATTAATATTGTGCGCACCCAATGCCTTCAACTCGTGGGTCAGGCTGCGGACATCCGGGTAATGAAGCACATGCGGCAACACGTTCAGGCTGCGAACCTGCAAACCACTGGCGGCGCACAGGCGCTGGTAGTCGTCGAACTCACGGAAACGATTGACGTGGACCATGCCGTCCACCGCCTGCCAGCTGTCCCGCAGTTCGTACAACGTGCCGACACACAGGCTGGCGAACCCGAAGATGCCGCCCGGCTGCAACACGCGACGCGCCTCGCTCAGCACCGCCGCGAAATCCGAGCACCACTGCACAGCCAGACTGGAAAACATCAGCTTGACGCTGGCATCACGCAACGGCAGGTTTTCGGCATCGCCTGCGACGTAATGCTGCGCGCCACCCAGAGGCCGCGCGTGGCGCAGCATGCCTTCGGCGATGTCCAGCGCAATGCCTTCGCTGTCCAGAAAATTCTTTTCCAGCACCCGGCTGAAATACCCGGTGCCGCTGCCCAGATCGAGCCAGCGCTCAGGAGTGATGTCCGGCAGGCGCGACATCAGCTCGCTGCCGACCGCGCGTTGCAGATCCGCGACGCTGTCGTAGCTGGCCGCCGCTTTAGAGAAGGACGCCGCCACCTGACGCTTGTCGGGCAAATGGCGCTGGGTCGTCGTCTGTTGCTGTTTCACGGCTTTGAGCACCGCACAGTGGGAAAGATCAGTCATCACCAGACTCATGTAGGAACGCCTGGACCGCTGCGGCCACGCCGTGGGGATTTTCCAGGATGAACGCGTGACTCGCCTGTTCGATCACGCCGACTTCGATGTCGGGCAGGAGGGTGAGCAGGTCGGCCGAGGCTTCTGCCGGCACTAACGCATCGAGACCGCCAAACAGGTGCAATTGCGGGCCGCGATACGCTTGCAGCGCGGCGCGGGTGTCCATTTTTTCGAGCAGTTTGAGGCCTTCGATCAGGCCGTTGCCGATGCCATGGGGCGCGCCCGCCTTGAGCTGCCGGGACAACGCACGCGGCTCTTCAGCGCCTTGTACGCAAAGCAGGCTGAAACGCTTCAAGGTGGCGTCCGCGTCGGCTCTGCAGCCTGCGATGAACGCATCGAAGTCCGTCTGCGGCATCGCATTCGGCCATTGGCTGCGGGCGACGAAACATACGTTGCTGGCGAATGTCGCCAATCCACAACAGCGCTCACCACGCCGCGCCGCCAGCTCAGCAGCGAGCATGCCGCCGAGCGACCACCCGCCCAACCAGGCGTTGTCCGGCAAGGTGGAGTCCAGCTCGTCGAGCCAGTCATCGAGGTGATCGTTGTCCAGATCGGGCAACGGCTCGATCTCGACGTGAAGGTGCTCGTCCAGCCCACGTAACGCTGCCGCCAAGGGCTCCAGCGGCGACACGCCCAGGCCCCAACCCGGCAACAGGATCAACCGATTACGCATGGTGTGCCTCCACCGGCTCACTCGTCCCCAGCAGCGGATAACACTGCTCCAGTGCTTCCAACAATAGCCGCACCTGAGCCTCGCTGTGCGCCGCAGACAACGTCACGCGTAAACGCGCGCTGCCTGCGGGAACGGTCGGCGGACGAATCGCCGTGACCATCAACCCGCGTTCACGCAGCATCTGCGACAAACGCAGCGCCCGGTCGCTGTCGCCGATGAGGATGGGCTGAATCGGTGTGAAGCTGTCCATCAGCTCAAGGCCGATCGCCTCGGCGCCCTCGCGGAATTGCTTGATCAAAGCCTTGAGGTGCTCGCGACGCCAGTGCTCGGTGCGCAGCAGTTCAAGGCTTTTCAGCGTGGCGCACGCCAACCCCGGCGGCTGACTGGTGGTGTAGATATACGGGCGAGCGAACTGGATCAGGGTTTCGATCAGCTCCTCGCTTCCGGCGACGAAGGCGCCTGCCGTACCGAAGGATTTACCGAGGGTGCCGATCAGCACAGGCACGTCCTCCATGGTCATCCCGAAATGCTCGACGATGCCCGCACCGTTTGCGCCCAAAGGCCCGAAGCCGTGGGCGTCGTCGACCATCAGCCAGGCGTTTTTCGCCTTGGCGACCTTGGCCAGCGCGGGCAGATCGGCGATGTCGCCGTCCATGCTGAACACACCGTCGGTCACCACCAGCGTGTCGCCCACGGCTTTTTCAAGACGACTGTTCAAGCTGTCGGGGTCGTTATGCAGATAACGGGAGAAACGGGCCCCACTGAGCAGGCCGGCATCGAGCAAGGAGGCGTGATTGAGGCGGTCTTCCAGCACCGTGTCGCCCTGCCCCACCAATGCTGTGACCGCACCGAGGTTCGCCATGTAGCCGTTGGAAAACAGCAAGGCACGAGGACGACCGGTCAGGGCAGCCAGTGCTTCTTCGAGTTCGTGGTGCGGCGTGCTGTGGCCGATGACCAGGTGCGAGGCACCGCCACCGACACCCCAGCGCTCGGCACCCGCTTTCCAGGCCGCAATCACATCGGGATGATTGGCCAGCCCCATGTAGTCGTTGTTGCAGAACGCCAGCAGCGGCTGGCCATCGACCACGACTTCAGGCCCTTGCGGGCTTTGCAGTAAGGGGCGCTGGCGATAGAGGTGTTCGGCACGACGAGCAGCGAGACGTGCGCTTAGATCGAAAGACATGCAGGCCTCGTGTTTAAACCAAAAATGAGGACCTGTAGGAGCGCGCTTGCCCGCGATAAAGACCGGTCTGCGCCATCTCTGTCGACTGACACACCGCCATCGCGGGCAAGCGCGCTCCTACAAGGGGTCCGCGTGCTGTCACACCGCCGCGTCGTAAAACATCTCGCTGCTCTTCTGCTCGATCAGCGCCTGCTCGATAGCGGCTTGATGCACTTCGTCCGAGTGTTCTTCACGGGCTTCTGGCTGGATGCCCAGACGTGAGAACAGCAGCATGTCTTTGTCGGCCTGCGGGTTGGCCGTGGTCAGCAGTTTGTCGCCGTAGAAGATCGAGTTCGCGCCGGCAAAGAACGCCAGGGCCTGCATCTGATCGTTCATGGCTTCGCGGCCAGCGGACAGGCGCACGTGGGATTTCGGCATCAAGATACGCGCCACCGCCAGCATGCGAATGAAATCGAACGGATCCACATCTTCAGCGTTGGCCAGCGGTGTGCCCGCCACTTTCACCAGCATGTTGATCGGCACGGATTCCGGATGCTCTGGCAGGTTGGCCAGCTGAATCAGCAGGTTGGCGCGGTCATCCAGCGATTCGCCCATCCCCAGAATCCCTCCTGAGCAGATCTTCATGCCCGCATCGCGCACATAGGCCAGCGTCTGCAGACGCTCGCTGTAGGTGCGGGTGGTGATGATGCTGGTGTAGAAGTCCGGCGAGGTGTCGAGGTTGTGGTTGTAGTAATCCAGACCCGCATCCGCCAACGCCTTGGTTTGATCCTGATCCAGCTTGCCCAGGGTCATGCAGGTTTCCAGGCCCATGGCCTTCACGCCTTTAACCATTTCAAGCACGTACGGCATGTCTTTGGCCGACGGGTGCTTCCACGCCGCGCCCATGCAGAAACGCGTTGAGCCGATGGCTTTGGCACGCGCCGCTTCTTCCAGCACTTGCTGGACCTGCATCAGCTTCTCTTTTTCCAGACCGGTGTTGTAGTGACCGGACTGCGGGCAGTACTTGCAGTCTTCAGGGCAGGCGCCGGTCTTGATCGACAGAAGCGTGGAAACCTGAACGCGGTTGGCGTCGAAATGAGCGCGGTGCACGGTTTGCGCTTGAAACAGCAGGTCATTGAAGGGTTGTGTGAACAACGCCCGGACCTCGGCTAGATTCCAGTCGTGACGCAAAGTGGCATTGATGCTGGCGCTCATGGGCGGCTCCTTGATGTTTTTTGGCGAGTACCCGGGCGGTTCAGCACATTGGCCAACCTGAAAGTCCACAAGCACAACACGGATGTTCGGCATATTTAAGGAAGAGGCATGCGCTGTCAACCACGCAACGGACACCAGGTTTACATATGGTTAAAAAACGTACAAACCTGTCTGTTATGCGATGAGCAGACGGATGCTGACACGTCAGTCTGCATGGCCTGCGAGCGCGAGCTGCCTTGGCTGATTGACCAGTGCGAGCGCTGCGCCCTGCCCATGCCAATGTCCGGGCTGACCTGCGCGCAGTGCACACGCCAATCGCCGGCGTTCAACGAAGTCGTCGTCCCGTGGCTTTACGACTTCCCCATCGACGCGCTGGTCACACGCTTCAAGCATCAGGGCAAATGGCCGTTGGGCCGCCTGCTTGCCGAACTGCTCGGCCGGACCTTGCAATACCGCTATGACGAAGGCCATCCACGGCCGGATGTTCTGATCCCCGTCCCGCTCGCCAGCAAAAGAATGCGCCAGCGCGGTTACAACCAGGCGGCAATGCTTGCGCAATGGTTAAGCCGTGCATTGCAACTGCCTATAGATGAAAGAACCGTCAGACGCGTCAAGGAAACACCTGCCCAACAGGGCCTGGATGCGAAGGCGAGAAAGCGCAATCTGCGTGAAGCGTTTGCGGTGATCGATCCAGTTCGCGTGGCCGGAAAACATATCGCCTTGATTGACGACGTACTGACCACGGGCTCAACCGCCGATACCCTTGCGCGATTGATGATCAAGGCCGGTGCCAGGCAGGTCGATGTGTATTGTCTGGCGAGGACGCCGAAGCCGGGGGATTGAGCCTGATAGCCAGGTCGTCTGCGATGCCTGTTCAGCGCTTACGCTTGAGGTTTTGGCTTACACTCCGCCCTCATCTCCCCAAAAAACCAGCCCATCATGTCGCTACCCACTTCCCTCACCCAACACATGGTGCGCCGCCCGCACCGTATTGCTCTGCTGCAACACATTGCCGAGCAAGGCTCGATCACGCGAGCAGCCAAAAGCGCCGGCCTGAGTTACAAAGCGGCGTGGGATGCCATCGACGAGTTGAACAACCTGGCGCAAAAGCCATTGGTTGAACGCAGCGTTGGCGGGCGTGGCGGGGGCGGCGCGAAACTTTCGGAAGAAGGTGTCAGGGTGCTGCGCCTGTATCAACGGCTGCAAGCGCTACAGGCCCAATTGCTCGAAACCCCGGAAGAGACCAGCGATCTGGCGCTGCTGAGCCGCTTGATGCTGCGCACCAGCGCGCGCAATCAGTTGCACGGTCAGGTCGCGAGCATCACGCCATTCGGGCGCAACGACATGATCGGCCTGGCGCTGGCAGGCGGTCTGACGATTAATGCGCAAATCACCCACGACAGCACGCTGCGACTTGAGCTCGAAGCAAGCACCGATGTGTTCGCGTTGATCAAAGCCAGCTGGCTGGAATTGCTGGCGCCTGACCAGGCAGTAACAACTGGACACAATTGCCTCACCGGTAAAATCGAGGAAATTCTCGAGGCCGAAGACGGCCCCAGCGAGGTCAGAATCGGCCTCCCCAGCAGTCAGACCTTGTGTGCCCTGGCCGAGGCGGATCAACTCAAGGCCTTGAAACTCAAGGTGGGCAGCGATGTGAAGGTGCAGTTCGCGCCCTCCTACGTCCTCATCGGCACACCGCTTTGAACCCTCTTTTCATGAAGTGTTACGAGGTGAGTGCCGTCATCGGGCAGACACAATAGCGTCATACGGGCTGCATAAGGTTTTGCCAAAACCGCAGGAAGCCCGTGATGAAACTATTAGAAGACAACCAGTCCACCGACCTCGAAACACTGGTGCGTGAGAACAGCGCCGGGCTCACTCGCCGCGGCTTTATCAGCGCAGGCGCCTTGTGCGGCGCCGCGATGTTTCTGGGCGGCAACCTCCTCAGCCGCAGCGTGATGGCCGCCAGCGTCAGCGCAGGCAACAACTCCCTGCTTGGCTTTGACAGCATTCCTTCTGCCACCGCCGACAGCATCAGCCTGCCGCCAGGCTACAGATCGTCGGTACTCATCAGTTGGGGCCAGCCATTGCACGCCAATGGCCCGGCGTTCGATGCGAGTGGCAAAGGCACGGCGAAAGCGCAGGAGTTGCAGTTCGGCGACAACAACGACGGCATGAGTCTGTTCACGTTCCCCGGCGACAATCCCGACACTGCCAAGCGCGCCTTGATGGCGATCAACAACGAATACACCAACTATCGCTACCTGTTCGACCACGGCAAAGAACCCCAGTCGGCCGAAGACGTGCACAAGGCGCAAGCCAGTGAAGGCGTATCGGTGATTGAAGTGAAGCGCGAGGGCGGACAGTGGACCTTCGTTCAGGGCTCGAAGTACAACCGGCGTATTCACGGCAACACGCCCATTCACTTGAGCGGCCCGGCTGCCGGGCATGAGTGGCTCAAAACGTCCGCCGACAAGACCGGAAGAAAAGTGCTCGGTACGTTTCAGAACTGCGCCAATGGCAAGACGCCCTGGGGCACTTATCTGACCTGCGAAGAGAACTTCACCGACTGCTTTGGCAGCAGTGATCCTGCGCAGGCATTCGACCCTGCCGCCAAGCGTTATGGTGTGGTGGCGGCGAGCAAGGAAGTGAACTGGCACCCGCACGATCCGCGCTTCGACCTGGCGAAGAACCCCAACGAGTTCAACCGGCACGGCTGGGTGGTGGAAATCGACCCGTTCGATCCAAAATCCACACCGGTCAAACGCACCGCGCTGGGCCGCTTCAAGCATGAAAACGCCGCCCTGACCGAAACAAAGGACGGCCGTGTGGTGGTCTACATGGGCGACGACGAGCGTGGCGAATTCATCTACAAATTCATCAGCCGCGACAAAGTCGATCACAAGAACCCGAAAGCCAACCGTGACCTGCTCGATCACGGCACGCTGTACGTGGCGCAGTTCGACAACGGCGACAGCAATGCCGACCACCCCAAAGGCCAGGGCAAGTGGATCGAACTGACCCACGGCAAGAACGGCATCGACGCCTCGAGCGGCTTTGCCAATCAGGCCGAAGTGCTGATTCATGCGCGCCTCGCCGCCAGCGTCGTCAAAGCCACGCGCATGGACCGGCCGGAGTGGATCGTGGTCAGTCCCAAGGATGGTCAGGTCTATTGCACGCTGACCAATAACGTCAAACGGGGCGAGGAAGGCCAGCCGGTCGGTGGCCCGAACCCACGGGCGAAAAACCAGTACGGGCAGATTCTGCGCTGGCAGGAAACGGGGTCCGATGCAGCGTCCATGGCGTTCGCGTGGGATCTGTTCGTGGTCGCCGGCAATCCCGGCGTGCATGCCGGAACGCCGCAAGGCGGCTCAAGCAACATCACCCCGCAAAACATGTTCAACAGCCCCGATGGCCTGGGCTTCGACAAGGCCGGGCGGTTGTGGATTCTGACCGATGGCGACTCGACCAACGCGGGTGATTTCGCCGGCATGGGCAACAACCAGATGCTGTGCGCCGATCCGCAAAGCGGCGAGATTCGCCGGTTCATGGTCGGACCGGTGGGCTGCGAAGTCACGGGCATCAGCTTTGCGCCGGACCAGAAGGCGCTCTTCGTCGGCATTCAGCATCCCGGCGAAAACGGCGGTTCGACTTTTCCCGAGCATCTGCCCAACGGCAAGCCAAGGTCTTCGGTGATGGTGATCACGCGAGAGGATGGCGGAGTGATTGGCGCGTGAGTTGAACGGGCCGATCTTAAAGCGTGTGGATAACTCACTGTGGGAGCGAATTTATTCGCGGAAAATGCTTCAGGCGATAAAGATGTGTCAACTGGACGCCCGCATCGCGAATGAATCGCCCACAGTGAATCAGCGTCGTGCTCACACTCTCGTCGGGCGTAAAAGCCGGCAGGGGTAACGCGGTGTGTCCGCTGCCCCACGCCTGAGTTACCATGACGGGCCCGACGCGGCAGCCTGCCGCGCGCAGGAGTAAGCATGGCCCACCCGTTTGCAACACTCACGCCTGACCTGGTGCTCGATGCCGTCGAAAGCATCGGTTTCGTCAGCGACGCCCGCATTCTCGCGCTCAACAGCTACGAAAATCGCGTCTATCAGGTCGGCATCGATGAAAGCCAGCCGCTGATCGCCAAGTTCTACCGGCCCAACCGCTGGACCAACGAAGCCATTCTCGAAGAACACAGCTTCACCGCAGAACTGGCCGACGTCGAAATCCCGGTAGTCGCGCCTCTGGTTCATAACGGTCAGACCCTGTTCGAACACGCAGGCTTTCGTTTCACGCTGTTCCCGCGTCGCGGCGGCCGGGCGCCGGAGCCGGGCAATCTGGATCAGCTTTATCGTCTGGGTCAGTTGCTGGGCCGCATTCACGCCGTCGGCGCCACCCGCCCTTTCGAGCACCGAGAAGCCCTGGGCGTCAAAAACTTCGGCCACGACTCGCTGAATTACCTGCTGGACAACGACGTGATTCCCCGCAGCCTTCTCCCGGCCTACTCGTCGGTGGCCAAAGACCTGCTCAAGCGCGTTGAAGATGCCTACGCCGCGACGCCTCACCAGAACATCCGCATGCACGGTGATTGCCACCCCGGCAACATGATGACCCGCGATGAGATCTTCCACATTGTCGACCTCGACGACTGCCGCATGGGCCCGGCGGTTCAGGACATCTGGATGATGCTCGCCGGTGATCGCCAGGATTGCCTGAGTCAGTTGTCGGAGTTGATGGACGGCTACAACGAATTCAACGATTTCGACCCCCGCGAGCTCGCACTGATCGAACCGCTGCGCGCTCTGCGCCTGCTGCATTACAGCGCCTGGCTCGCACGCCGCTGGGATGACCCGGCGTTCCCGCACAGCTTTTCCTGGTTCGGCACCGAGCGCTATTGGGGCGATCAGGTATTGGCCTTGCGTGAGCAACTCGCCGCCTTGAACGAGGAACCGCTGAAGCTGTTTTGACCTGACCGTCGTAGGCGTGAGCTTGCTCGCAATTGGAAGTAGCGGACAAATGGATGCGATCGCTAAATCGTTATTGCGAGCAAGCTCACGCCTACAGGTATCTACAAGACCACATAAGAAAAACTTGCCGAAGGACCACCCATGCAAGCTGCCAACCCGCGTCGCGGGTACATTCTGGGCCTGAGTGCCTACATCATCTGGGGACTGTTTCCGATCTACTTCAAGCTGCTGGCCTCAGTGCCGGCGCTCGAAATCATCGTCAATCGCGCGATCTGGTCGGCGATCTCCGGTTCTTTGTTGCTGCTGGTGTGGAAGCACCCGGGCTGGTGGCGTGAGCTGCGAGACCACCCCAAGCGCCTCGCGATTCTGGCGGGAAGCGGGACACTGATCGCCGTTAACTGGCTGATCTACGTCTGGGCGGTGAACAACAACCACATGGTCGAGGCAAGCCTGGGTTACTTCATCAACCCGCTGATCAACGTCATGCTGGGCCTGGTGTTGCTGCGCGAACGGCTGCGCCCGTTGCAATGGGTCGCGGTGCTGTTGGCGTTGGTCGGCGTGGCGCAACAGGTATGGCAAGTCGGCAGCCTGCCGTGGATCTCCCTCGCGCTGGCGTTCAGCTTCGGTTTCTACGGATTGATTCGCAAGCAAGCGCCGGTCGCGGCATTGCCGGGCTTGGTGGTGGAAACCTGGATTCTCGTGCCGCTGGCCGTGGGCTGGTTGCTCTTCAATCCAATGGCCCACAGCGCGCAACCCGCATTCTGGACCACGTCCGAAGCGATCTGGCTGGCCATGGCCGGGCCGGTAACCCTCATCCCGCTGGTGTGTTTCAACGCCGCTGCCCGGCATCTCCCCTACGCAACGCTGGGCTTTTTGCAGTACATCGCACCGACGCTGGTGCTGTCGCTGGCCGTGTTGATGTTCGGCGAACACATGCCTTCGGCGACGCTGGTGACGTTCCTGTTCATCTGGGCGGGTCTGATTATCTACACCGTCGACGGCTGGCTGGCGATGAAACGTCGCGCGCAACGTTGACCGATCAATAAACAGAGGCTTTCAACCCTCGCGGGCCATCCAGACTGCGTGAGCGTTAACTCACTCACACAGACTGGATGGCCTTTGCATCACATTACTCGTCCGTCTTCAGTTTCAACTCCACCATCAGATCGTCCGCTAGCGTCTCAAGGCGTTTCTGCAGGACGTCCAGCGACAAGGTCTGCGGCAGTCCCAGCAAGGCATTTGCCCGGAACAGCAGTTCGCTGCTCATGGGTGCCGGTTCGACGTTGGTCACCAGTTGCTGGACATTCACCCCCTGCTCGGTCAGCAACCGCGTGACGTCCCGCACAATGCCCGGACGATCTGCCCCCACCAGCTCCATGTTGATCGGCTTCCAGGTGGGGGGCGTTTCGATGCCGATGTCGGCGAACTGCACCCGGATACCGTGAGCGGATAACCCCTGCAACGCTTCGCGCAATCTGGTGTGCGCCTCGGTTGGTACGCCGATGCGCAGGATCCCGGCGAACTGCCCGGCCATGTGAGTCATACGGCTTTCCAGCCAATTACCACCGTGATTTGCAATACACGATGCGATCTGTTCGACCTGCCCCGGCTTGTCGGGGGCAAATACGGTGACGATAAGATGATCCACGGTCGATTCCTCTTCTTTGCGTGTCCGCAAGCCGTTTTGCGCGGCCTGCGCGGCTGTCGGGCAAGTATAGGCAAGGGCTCGTGGAGCGCCCGACTGCTTCCATGAGAAACAATCTGTGTACCATTTCCATAATTTTCTGGAACAATTCACAGGTTTTTTGAGAACATCCGTAACCCCGACGTGACCCAACGTGAAAATCCAGTCGCTCGGTGACATATTTAGTCTGATTTTCACACCGCGATGCATCATGTAGTATTCCGCCGCGTTCACTACATAAACGTTGGAACGATGCCTGACCCAGCATCGCCGCTCGTTGAAACCTGTTCCGCAAAGCGCACAACGCCTTTCCTTCAGGTCTTCCGGCCCCGGCCCAGCCGCCAGCAATGGCATGATCTGGCAAGGGTGAGCGGTTGATGTCGATGGCTTTAACAAGAGAGCGCTCGAGATTGAAGCGCAGATAGCTGAGCAGAGTGAGGCAAGCAATGACTGAACACGTTCAAGTCGGTGGCCTTCAGGTCGCCAAAGTCCTTCTGGATTTCGTGAACAACGAAGCCCTTCCTGGAACCGGCATCGAAGCCGCCGCGTTCTGGGCCGGCGCCGACAAGCTGATCCACGAGCTCGCGCCGAAGAACAAAGCCCTACTCGCCAAACGTGACGACTTCCAGGCGCGCATCGATGCCTGGCACCAGTCCAATGCCGGCAAGGCTCACGACGCTGCCGCCTACAAGACTTTTCTGCAGGAAATCGGCTATCTGCTGCCAGAAGCGGCGGACTTCCAGGCCACGACGCAAAACGTCGACGAAGAAATTGCCCGCATGGCCGGCCCGCAACTGGTGGTGCCGGTCATGAACGCCCGTTTCGCCCTCAACGCCTCGAACGCCCGCTGGGGCTCGCTGTACGACGCTTTGTATGGCACTGATGCGATCAGCGAAGAAGGCGGCGCCGAAAAAGGCAAAGGCTACAACAAGGTTCGCGGCGACAAAGTCATCGCATTCGCGCGCGCTTTCCTCGATGAAGCGGCGCCACTGGCGGCCGGCTCCCATGTCGATTCCACCGGTTACAAACTGGTCGACGGCGTTCTGATCGTCAGCCTCAAGGGCGGCAGCAACACCGGGCTGCGTGACGACGCACAGCTGATCGGTTTCCAGGGCGACGCTTCGGCACCGACCTCGATCCTGCTCAAGCACAACGGCCTGCACTTCGAAATCCAGATCGACGCCACCAGCCCGGTCGGTCAGACCGATGCCGCCGGCGTCAAAGACGTACTGATGGAAGCGGCGTTGACCACCATCATGGACTGCGAAGACTCGATCGCAGCCGTCGATGCCGACGACAAGGTCGTGGTCTACCGCAACTGGCTGGGCCTGATGAAGGGCGATCTGTCCGAAGAAGTCTCCAAGGGCGGCACGCGTTTCACCCGCACCATGAACGCCGACCGCGTTTACACCTCGCCAACCGGTGAAGCGGTGACGCTGCACGGCCGCTCGCTGCTGTTCGTACGTAACGTCGGTCACTTGATGACCATCGACGCGATTCTCGACAACCAGGGCAACGAAGTTCCGGAAGGCATCCTCGACGGTCTGCTGACCAGCCTGGCAGCGATCCATAACCTCAAAGGCAATACGTCGCGCGCCAACAGCCGTACAGGCTCGGTGTACATCGTCAAACCGAAGATGCACGGCCCGGAAGAAGTGGCGTTTACCAGCGAGCTGTTTGGGGGCATTGAGGACGTCCTCAGCCTGCCACGCAACACGCTGAAAGTAGGGATCATGGACGAGGAACGCCGCACCACGGTGAACCTCAAGGCCTGTATCAAAGCCGCCAGCGAGCGCGTGGTGTTCATCAACACCGGTTTCCTGGACCGCACAGGCGACGAAATCCACACCTCCATGGAAGCCGGCCCGGTGGTGCGCAAGGCGCAGATGAAGGGCGAGAAGTGGATCGGTGCCTATGAAAACTCGAACGTCGACATCGGCTTGAAGTGTGGCCTGCAAGGCCGTGCGCAGATCGGTAAAGGCATGTGGGCGATGCCGGACCTGATGGCCGCAATGCTGGAGCAAAAGATCGCTCATCCGCTGGCCGGCGCCAACACTGCATGGGTTCCGTCGCCAACGGCGGCTGCCCTGCACGCGCTGCATTACCACAAGGTCGACGTGTTCGCCCGCCAGGCCGAACTGGCTCAACGCGCACCGGCCTCGGTCGATGACATTCTGACCATTCCGCTGGCGCCGAACACCAACTGGACGCCTGAGGAAATCCAGAACGAACTGGACAACAACGCGCAGGGCATCCTCGGTTACGTGGTGCGCTGGATCGATCAGGGCGTCGGTTGCTCGAAAGTGCCGGACATCAATGACGTCGGCCTGATGGAAGACCGTGCAACGCTGCGTATCTCCAGCCAGCACATCGCCAACTGGTTGCGTCATGGCGTGGTCAACGAGCAGCAGGTGATGGAAAGCCTCAAGCGCATGGCACCGGTGGTGGATCGCCAGAACGCCAACGACGCGCTGTATCGCCCCCTGGCGCCGGACTTCGACAGCAACATCGCCTTCCAGGCGGCGGTCGAACTGGTCATCGAAGGCACTAAACAGCCGAACGGTTACACCGAGCCGGTGCTGCATCGCCGTCGTCGGGAGTTCAAGGCCAAGAACGGGCTGTAAAGAGCGCCGTTGAACAAAAAGGCGGTGTGTCGCAGGACACACCGCCTTTTTTATTCTTGCCACAAACTCGGGACAACTGACACGCCACAATCACTGTGGGAGCAATCCGAGGTTACGAGGGTCGCGATGCGGTCTACCTGGCACACCGCATCGCGACCGTCGTAACCTCCGATTGCTCCTACAAGAAATCAGGATGCTGTCAGCCCATCCCCAATTCCCGCTTCACCAACCGCAACAGCTGCTTGGTGTTGATGGGCTTGAGCAGAAAATCCACCACGCTCAGATGCATGGCATCAATGGCATCACGCACGTGGGCGTCACCGGAGACGATGATGATCGGCAGCGCGGCCCGATCCGAATCGCGGACCTTGCGAATCAAGTCCAGCCCGTCGCACGGCGCCATGCGCAGATCGGTGATCAGCAGCGCAATGGACGGTCGCGTCTGGAGCAGATGCATGGCACTGGTGCCGCCCGCAGCCGTAATGCAGCTGATGTCGTTGAGGCTGAGGATCTCGGAAAGAATTTCCCTGGCATCCTTGTCGTCATCGACGATCAACACCCGTTGTGGCGATTGCGATGGAGGCGCGAGCATCACCTCATTGAGGGCTTCACGCTCTTCATCACTCAAAATGTCGTGATCGAACATACCCGTCTCATCTTCCTGTCGACTCCCATTCTGACAGCGCAAACAGACCGAATACGCTGCACGCTTTGTCGGCTTCCTGCCAGGCCATAACGGCCTCCGCGCGGTGCACATCGACGTGGTTTTACACCACGGACCAATGCCCTCCAACGCCTTTTCAATCGCCTAAGACTTACGTCCAATGGGCACTGCCTGATAAGCGGTCGACCATGGAGCCATAAAAACAAGTGGTACCCCGTCATGAGCAAAGCCGACGCTTTCACCCAGGCAGGCAAAACAGCCGTGTTGCAGAACGTCCACGGCACCATGCAATTCCTGCAAAAATTTCCGCCATTCAACCAGATGGAGAATGCGCATCTCGCGTACCTGGTGGAACAGTGCCAGCTGCGTTTCTACGCTACGGATGAGAGCATCATCAAGCCTGGCGATGGGCCAGTAGAGCACTTTTATATTGTGAAACAGGGTCGTGTGGTCGGTGAACGCCCACATTCGGCGAAAGGCGGCACTGAAACCACGTTTGAAATCACCACGGGCGAATGTTTCCCGCTCGCGGCGCTGCTGGGCGAACGCGCCACGCGAACCGAGCATCTGGCCGCCGAGGACACGTTCTGCCTGCAATTGAACAAGCAGGCATTCATCAAGCTGTTCGCCCTCTCCAGTACCTTCCGCGATTTCGCCCTGCGCGGCGTCAGCAGCCTGCTCGAACAGGTGAATCAACAAGTAAAGCAGAAGGCCGTGGAAACACTCGGCACGCAGTATTCGCTGAACACCCGTCTGGGCGAATTGGCGATGCGTCATCCCGTGACCTGTTCGCCCGACACGCCGCTGCGTGAAGCCGTGAAGCTGATGGACGAGCAGCAGGTCGGCAGCATCGTGATCGTCGACGATGCCAAGGCGCCGTTGGGCATTTTCACCTTGCGCGACTTGCGCCAGGTGGTCGCGGATGTGAACGCTGACTTTGGCCAGCCGATCAAGCTCAGCATGATTCAGGCGCCCTTCTATCTAAGCCCCGACGCCAGTGCCTTCGATGCCGCCATCGCCATGACCCAGCGGCACATCGCCCATGTCTGTCTGGTGAAAGATCAACGCCTGTGTGGCGTGGTGTCGGAGCGCGACCTGTTTTCCCTGCAACGGGTGGACCTGGTGCACCTGGCCCGAACCATCCGCAGCGCGCCGCGCATCGATTCGCTGAGCAATCTGCGCGGCGACATTGTGCAATTGGTCGATCGCATGTTGGCCCATGGCGCGTCCTCGACGCAGATCACCCAGATCATCACGTTGCTCAACGATCACATGGTCTGTCGCGTCATCGAGCTCACACTGGAGGAAAAAGGCGACCCCGGCATTCCCTTCAGTTGGCTGTGCTTTGGCAGTGAAGGCCGGCGTGAGCAGACGCTTTATACCGACCAGGACAACGGCATTCTGTTCGAAGCCAAAGACGCCGCCGAAGCCGCCGCCATCCGCGGCCGCCTGCTGCCGATCGCCGAGCGCATCAACCAAGGTCTGGCGTTGTGCGGCTTTGCGCTGTGCAAAGGCGGGATCATGGCCAGTAACCCCGAACTGTGTTTGTCGCGGGTTGAATGGGCGCGGCGGTTCGGTTCGTTCATTCGTGAGGCGACGCCGGAAAATCTGCTGTCCTCCAGCATTTACTTCGACTTGCGTGTGGTCTGGGGTGATGAAAGCGGTGGCGAGCAACTGCGCCAGAGCATCCTGGCGCAGGTGGCGGAAAATCAGCTGTTCCAGCGCATGATGGCTGACAACGCCTTGCGCCAGCGCCCGCCCGTTGGGCGCTTCAAGGACTTCGTGGTGGCGCGCAAAGGCAGCGAAAAACACACGCTGGACCTCAAGACTCAAGGCCTCACACCTTTCGTGGACGGCGCGCGGCTCCTCGCGCTGGCCAACGGCGTGGCCGCCAACAACACCCTTGAACGCTTGCGTCAGCTGGTGGCCAAAGAAGTCATCGATCCACTGGACGGCGCGGCCTATGAAGAGGCCTATCACTTCATCCAGCAAACCCGGATGCAACAGCACCAACAACAGAGCCGACAGAACCTGCCCTATTCCAACCGCATCGACCCGGACGTGCTCAATCACCTGGATCGGCGGATTTTGCGGGAGTCCTTCCGTCAAGCACAGCGCCTGCAAACCAGCCTGACCGTGCGTTATCAACTTTAAGCGACAGACCATGAACCTGTTTCAGTGGCTAAAACCATCCAAGCGCGCGAAGGCGCCAGACCTGACACCCGAGCAATTGCAGCGTCTCAACGCGCTGCCACGTCCTGCGCCGCTGAATGAAAACCCGCTGCGTGAGCAACGCTGGGTGGTGCTCGACCTTGAGACCAGCGGCCTGAACATGAACCGCGACGAGGTGCTGTCCATTGGCGCGGTGGTCATCGAAGACGGCGCGATCGATCTGGGTCAGCCCTTCGAGCGCACGCTGCTGCGCCACGACCACAAACTTAGCCCCAGCGTCTTGATTCACGGGCTGGGACCGAGTGCGATTGCAGCGGGCAGTGAGCCGGTCGAGGCGCTGCTCGACTTCATGGAATTCGTCGGCGACAGCCCGTTGCTGGCGTTTCATGCGCCGTTCGATCAACACATGATTGGACGTGCATTAAAGGAAAGCCTGGGGTATCGCCTGCAACACCCGTTTCTGGACGTGGCCGAGATCGCACCGATGCTGTGCCCGCAAGCCTGTCTGCGTCAGGCAGGCCTGGATGACTGGACTGCCTTCTTTGGGCTGCACGCTGAAGAACGCCATCACGCCAGCGCCGATGCACTGGTGACCGCGGAACTCGCACTGATCCTGTTCAGCCATGCGCGAAAGCAAGCAATGGACAGCCCGGCGCAGCTGGACCAATGCCTGGCGAAGTGGCGACGCAGGCAGCAGTCCCATTCGTTTTGAGCGGATGCCCCTCGTTTGCCTGATTCACCACAAACCTTGTGGGTGCGAGACCCGTAGCCTGGCTGATTCACCATAGCCCCTGTGGGAGCGAGCATGCTCGCGAAAGCTAACCATAGGCCACTGAAGAGGTGGCTGTGCTGACGCATTCGCGAGCAAGCTCGCTCCCACAGGAATGTATTCCAAATACAGCCCTCGACTCTCCCGCCCAGACCGTTCAGCCGCTCAGTCGCAACGACCAATTGCCAGCATTCATTGGCTCTGACAGAATCGCGAATAATTCTCGTTAGTTACTTTGTTCTCTTCGGTGTGTACGTGTCGTCTTTCCACAGTCCCCAACATCAGCTTGTCGGAACGCTCTATCGCGACCATCGCAGCTGGTTGCTGGCCTGGCTGAAACGCAATGTCGCCTGCCCGCACCGCGCCGAAGACCTGAGTCAGGACACCTTCATACGCCTTCTTGGCCGCGAGCAATTGACCGAGCCTCGTGAACCTCGGGCGTTTCTGGTTCAAGTGGCCAAAGGTTTGCTGTTCGACCACTTCCGTCGAGCGGCACTGGAACAGGCTTACCTCAGCGAACTGATGCTGATCCCGGAAGCCGAACAGCCTTCTCTCGAAGAACAGCAACTGATCCTCGACGACCTCAAAGCCATCGACCGCTTGCTCGGCAAGTTGTCGAGTAAGGCGCGCGCGGCGTTTTTGTACAGCCGTCTGGATGGCATGGCTCATGCCGAAATTGCCGACACACTCGGCGTTTCCGTCCCGCGTATACGTCAGTATCTGGCTCAGGGCATGCGCCAGTGCTATGTCGCCCTGTACGGCGAACCGACATGAGCATCACCACCCGCCCCGTCTCGTCGCAGGTACTCGATGCCGCCATCGCCTGGCAGTTATGCCTGGACTGCGGTCAGGGCAGCGAGGCGGAGCGCGAAGAGTTCGCCAAGTGGTACGCCGCGAGTGAAGAACACGCCCGCGCCTGGATGCAACTCGGCATGCTCGACCAGCGCTTTGTCGGCACCACCGGCCCGGCTCGCTCCGCGCTGCTGCGTTCGCGGGAAGGGGTTGGCCGCAAGATCCGCAAGCTCGGCCGAGGGGTTGCGGGTATCGCCGTCGCACTGGGGCTGACCCTGTTTCTCGGCGAGCGTTATCTGCCGGTCAGTTATTGGCTGGCGGATCTACGCACGGCAACCGGCGAGCAACGCACGATTCGACTGTCGGACAACACCCTGATTCGCCTCAATACCCACAGCGCGGTAGACGTACGATTCGATGCGAAGCAGCGTCGGGTGATTCTTCAAGACGGCGAAATTTTTGTGGAAACCGGCAGCCACGACGACCCAAGGCCGTTCATCGTCGAAACCGACGAAGGCAGCATGCGTGCGCTGGGGACGAAGTTTTTGGTCAAGCGCGCGGACGATGGCACGTTGCTAAGTGTCCTGCAGTCCGCCGTCGCAGCTCATCCACAAGCCGCCGACACGGAAATGATTCTGCGCGAAGGCCAGCAAATGCTGATTCAGCGCCACAGCCTTGGCCCGATGCTCGCGCTCGCACCAGGGACGGACGCATGGATGCGCGGCATGCTGGTGGTGGACAACGCACCGCTCAAGGACGTGATCGCAGAACTGGCCCGGTATCGTCAGGGCCACCTCGGCGTGGCGCCGGAAGTGGCGGATTTGCGCATCACCGGCAGCTTCCCCCTCAAAGACACCGATCTGGCCTTGAAGGCGTTGATGCCGACATTGCCGGTTGAAATCGAGCAGCGCACGCATTGGTGGGTGACGGTGGTGGCAAGCACAGCCAGGCCGAGCAGCAAGTTGTAGCCCTCCCACAGGTGAAAAAACGGTGGGAGCGAATTCATGCGCGAGACGACGGGACGGTCGATAGATATTCATCGTCTGAAATACCTCATCGCGAATGAATTCGCTCCCACAGAGCGGACTTCCTCCAAAAAGGTGGATGGGTCTCCAACTTCTTGGGGGCACTCCAGAGTGTGGTTCATGCATGAAGTCAAATCACCCAGCCGCAAAGTGTGAATCTAAATTATTTTCGATTAGCCCTATCACTTTCCCGATCTCGTCCGGCACATAGGCATTGAGAACACTTTCCACTCAGGAGCCGCCCATGTCCCGCACGCTTCAAAACCTTCTGCGACCGAGCTTGCTGGCTGTCGCTGTCGCCCTTGCGACGCCGATGGCCAGCACGCAACTGCTGGCGGCCTCTCAGGCGTCCAGCGTTCGTGCGTACAACCTGCCAGCGGCACCGCTGTCGACCACGCTGACCCAGATCGCCAGTCAGTCCGGCATCGCGCTGTCGCTGGATCCGTCGCTGGCCGCTGGCCGTACTTCGGCCCCGGTTCAGGGCCAGTTCGACGCACCGGGCGCCATGGCGCAAGCGCTGCGTGGCACGGGTTTGCAGTTGAGCCAGACGTCAGCAGGCACATACAGTCTGATCGCAGCACCTGAGGGCGTGATGGCGCTGCCTGAAACCAGCATTCAGGGGCGTCAGGACGGTTTTGAAAGCGCGTGGGGACCCACCGAAACCTACGCCGCCACTCGCACCGCGTCCGGCACCAAGACCGACACCGCGCTGATTGAAGCGCCACGTTCGATCTCTGTAGCCACCCGTCAACAGATGGAAGATCGTGCGGTACAGAACCTCGACGACGCCGTGCGCTACATGCCTGGCGTTGTGGCCAGCAGCTACGGCAGCGACAGCCGCGCCGAGTGGTTGAAGGTGCGTGGCTTCGAGCCGACGCAGTTCCTCGATGGTCTGCCGCTTCCCAAGGGCGCCTATGTGATGCCGAAGATGGAAACCTGGGACCTGGACCGCGTCGCCCTGCTGCGCGGCCCGGCTTCTTCGGTGTATGGCCAGACGCCTCCGGGCGGCCTGCTGGACATGGTCAGTCGTCGCCCTGAAGCCCAAGCCAGCCACGAAGTTCAGGTTCAGGTGGGCAGCTACAACCGCAAGCAGATCAGCTTCGACAGCACCGGCAAGATCGATGATGCCGACACCTTCGAATACCGCGTCAGCGGCGTGGTGCGCGACAGTGGCACGTCCGTGGAGCACGTCGACGACAAGCGTTACAACATCGCTCCCAGCCTGACCTGGAACATCAATCCGGACACCAAGCTGACCTTCCTTAGCCAGTTCAACCGCGACGATACCGGCATCACCAGCCAGTTCCTGCCCATTCAAGGCACCAAGTACCCGTCGGCGGCCGGCGAAATTCGCTACCACAAAAACCTGGGCGATCCGGACTGGGAGTTCTACGACAAGACCTATTACGCACTGGGTTACGCTTTCGAAACGCGCCTGAACGATGTCTGGCAGTTCAAGCAGAACCTGCGTTACACCAAGAGCGATCTGTCGTTCCAGGGCATCACTGCCGGCGGTTTCTACGGCTCGGTTGCCGATGACGGCACCGTGCAGCGCGGCGCCAACGTCGTGAACGAGGACATCAGCCAGTTCGCGCTGGACAACAACTTCCAGGCCGACTTCGACACCGGCATCCTCAAGCACACCCTGCTGCTCGGTGCCGACTACCAGCGCGTCAACCACAACTACAAGTGGCAATACGGCAGCGCGCCGACCAGCAACATCATCAACCCGGTGTACGGTCAGGACTTCAGCAACGTCGCTTACACCGCGTTCCAGAACTACAACCAGAAGACCGACGACTTTGGTGTCTACGTTCAGGACCAACTGGCGCTGGATAACTGGCGTCTGACCTTGGGCGGTCGTCAGGACCTGCTCAAGACCAAAACGAAGTTCTACAACCTCGCGGACGAACGTGACGACCGCACCGACAGTGCCTTCACCGGCAACGCGGCGCTGAGCTATGTCTTCGATTCCGGCTTCACGCCTTATATCTCCTACGCCGAGTCGTTTCAGGCGGAACAGGGCGGTGCGGCAGACGTCACCACCGGTCAGAGCAACGCGTTCAAGCCAGGCACGGGCAAGCAGTACGAAGTGGGTTTGAAATACCAGCCACCCGGCAGCGACATCATGTTCACCGCCGCTGCCTATGACCTGACCCGCAAAGACATCGTGCTTAGCGACACCTTCGGGACTTCGCGGCCGCTCGGGGAAGCCAAGGTCCGTGGTTTCGAACTGGAAGCGGTGGGTAACGTCACTGAAAAACTGAAAGTGACGGCGTCCTACACCTACGCCAACAGCAAAATGACCAAGGTCACCGATCCGCTGGACAAAAACCGTCCGCTGCCACTGACGCCGGAAAACGCCGCCTCGATCTGGGGTGACTACACTTGGCACACCGGCGTGCTCGACGGCTTTGGAATCGGGTTCGGTGCGCGTTACATCGGCGAAACCGACAACATTGCCATCGGCAGTTACGGTTTCGTGGCCAACCCGAACTACGGCCACAGCAACGCTTACACCGTCTATGACGCAGCGGTTCATTACGACCTCGGACGCATGACTAACGCGCTCAAAGGCGTGAGCGTGTCGGTCAACGCCAACAACGTCTTCGACAAGGAATACATTTCCACCTGTGACGGCTTCTATTGCTACTACGGCGATCGTCGAAGTGTGCTCGCAAGCGTGGATTACAAATGGTAATGGTTTAAACTCTCATTTCTGAAAACAAGGGCCGCTCTTAACAGCGGCCCTTTTAGCTTTCGTTCAAACCGGTATTCGCCCCATGAAGAGCCAAACCATCCGCCGCTGGTCGTTCATCCACACGTGGAGCAGCCTGGTCTGCACGCTGTTCCTGCTGATGCTGGCCATCACCGGCCTGCCGCTGGTGTTCCATCACGAGATCGAGGATCTGACGGGGAATGCGCCCGCGCTCAAGGAAATGCCCGCCAATACGCCGCGCATGGACCTGCAGCAACTGGTGAAAGCGGCCGAAGCGCATCGTCCGGGCGAAGTGGTGCAGTATTTCGGCTGGGACGAAGACGAACCCAACGGCATGTATGCCTTCATGGGAAAAACGGCGGGCGGTGATCCCAACGACACGCACACCTTCATGCTCGACGCACGCAGCGGCGAGGCGGTGGAAACCCCCTCGGCCAACGGCGGTTTCATGAACATCATGTTGCGTCTGCACGTGGACATGTACGCAGGACTGCCCGGCAAGCTGCTTCTGGCCTTCATGGGCCTGCTCTTTGTGTTAGCGATTATTTCGGGCGTGGTGCTGTACGCGCCGTTCATGCGCCGACTGGATTTCGCCACCGTGCGCCCGAACAAATCGACCCGGGTGCGCTGGCTTGACCTGCACAACCTCATCGGTGTCGTCACCTTGACCTGGGCGTTTGTCGTCGGGTTGACCGGCGTGCTCAATGCCTGCGCCGACCTTGTGATCGCGCAATGGCGCAACGATTCGCTGGCTGCGATGGTTGCCCCCTATCGCGATGCGCCGCCGCTGACGGAACGCGCACCGGCCACCGACCTGCTGCGCATCGCGCAGACCACCGTTCCGGGCTCGGAACCATCGTTCATCGCATTCCCCGGCTCGCGCTTTTCCAGCGAGCACCACTACGCGGTCTTCATGAAAGGCAACACGCACCTGACCTCTCACTTGCTGACCCCCGTCCTGATCGATGCCCAAACGCTAAACGTAACCGCGATCGTCAGCAGCCCTTGGTACATGGACGCGCTGCTGCTCTCGCAACCGCTGCACTTCGGCGATTACGGCGGCATGCCAATGAAAATCCTCTGGGGCATTCTCGACGTGCTGACCATCATCGTCCTGGGCAGTGGCGTCTATCTGTGGTGGGTACGCCGTCGCGCCGCAGCAACCGTCAATGTGCCTAATGCGGTGGAAGCGGCATGACACGACACAAGAAACACCCGGCGTTCTGGAAAACCTTCGCCAAGCCGACCTGGATCGCACTCCTGACCGCCGTTGGCCTGTTCGCTGCGCTGCTGGGCGACGGCGCGTGGGACGTTCTCGCCTGGGTCGGCATGGGCATTCCCGCCTGGCTAAGCATCAAGGGCTTGATGGTGCGCCGCAGGGCTTGATGGCGACAACCGCGTCAGCTATACGGCCCTTTGCAACACGATATTGCGCAGCGTTGCGGCCGTGACTAGTCTAAGGGCCGGTCCGATCAGAGGAATGTCCATGTCTGTTCCCAGCATGACGCTGTACTACAACGCCGCTTCGCCCTTCGCGCGCAAAGTGTTGATTCTGCTACACGAAACGGGACAGACGGGACGGGTCACTCTCAAGCCGGTCAATGTAACCCCGGTCAATCCTCATCCCGAGGTGTGTCACGATAATCCATGCGGAAAAATCCCGGCGCTGTGCCTGGCCGATGACAACGTCATCCACGACAGCCGGGTGATTCTTGACTATCTCGACCACCAGCATGTCGGCAATCCTTTGATTCCACGCGACGGATCAGCACGCTGGAGACGCCTCACGCTGGCGTCTCTGGCGGACGCGTTACTGGATGCCGCGCTGCTGATCCGCTACGAAACGTTTTTGCGGCCGGAAGAGAAGCGCTGGGACGACTGGGTCGATAACCAGAGCGAGAAAATTTCCCGCTCGCTGGCCTATTTTGAAACTGAAGCGGTCACCGAGCTGAGCGCGCACTTCGACATCGCGTCGATCAGCCTGGCCAGCGCACTCGGGTACCTCGACTTCCGCCAACCCAATCTGGGCTGGCGCAGCAGCTACCCTCGCCTTGCGAGCTGGTATTACGAAGTCAGCCAGCGGCCTTCAATGCTGGAAACGCAGCCGCCAGCGTAAATTCGGCAGATTCGCCGGAGCTTGCTGTGGGAGCGAATTCATTCGCGAAAGGCGGGCACATCCGTTTCAGATGCAGTGCCTGGCCCCTCCCATCGGGAATGAATTCGCTCCCACAGGTGATCAGCGTCGCCCCAGTGGTCCGACAATCAGCACTCCGGTTTGTCGGCGGTATAACGACGCGCCGGGTTCACCGCCGCGCCGAACTCGCGCAAGGCTTTGGCGCCGATCAGCAGCGGGTAGTTGAAGTGGCTGCGGTCGACCAGGTTGACCTCGACGGTACGCTTGACGTTACCCAGGCACAGTTCCAGGTCCACCACCGGGCGCTTGGTCGGGTCGACCGGTTCATCGTCGTCCTCGCCATCGGCCCGGGCTTTGATGCGGCTGATGCGCGACACCTTGTGCTCGTAGACCTTGTTGTCGGCATCTTTCGTCGCCAGGCGGAAGCGCACCCAGTCGTCACCATCACGTTTGAACAGTTCGATGTCCTTCGCCGACAGCGACGCAGTGAGCGCGCCGGTGTCCATCTTGGCTTTGAAGGTCTCGCCGAATTCGGAGACCTGAATGTATTCGTAGCGACCATACAACGTCGGTTCGGCGGCCATGACAGGCAACGCCAGCAGGGACAGAAGCGCCAGAAGGGATTTCACGTAACAGGTTCCTCGCAATGAATGGTGGCCGTCGCACGGGCCCGATTTTAGACCGCAACTTTGCCGTTCGTTCGTTCACTAAGGTAGAACACCATCCTAAGGGCCTGCGCGTGAAACATTTGTCAGCGACCGCCGGATTTGGCTCTCTGGGCATAGCTGCTTATCATTGCCAGCCCTTTTCATGACCACGAGTGATTTATGCGTCACCTGCTCACCGGTATCGCCGTCACGCTGCTGCTTTTGCTCAATACCTTGGTGCTGTTCGGCCCGCTGATGGTCTTCGCGCTGCTCAAACTGGTGTTCCAGAGCGAACTGCGCGACCGCTGCTCGTGGGCGGTGATGTGGATCGCCGAGACCTGGATCGAGATCAACAAGCTGATCTTCAAGCTGTGTATCCCGACGCGCTGGGAGATCAGCGGTCACGAGGGGCTGCGCCGCGACACGTCTTATCTGGTAATCAGCAACCATCAATCATGGGTAGACATCCCGGCGCTGGTCCAGGCGCTGAACCGTCGCACGCCGTTTTTCAAATTCTTCCTGAAGAAAGAACTGATCTGGGTACCGTTCCTGGGGCTGGCATGGTGGGCGCTCGATTATCCGTTCATGAAGCGCTACACCAAGGCGTTTCTCGACAAACACCCGGAGCTCAAAGGCAAGGATCTGGAGATCACCAAAGAAGCGTGCGAGCTGTTCAAGCGCCAACCCGTCACGGTGGTGAACTACCTTGAAGGCACACGCTTTACCCCGGTCAAACACGCCGAACAGGCCTCGCCCTATCGCTACCTGCTCAAGCCCAAGGCAGGCGGTGTGGCGTTTGTCCTTGCAGCCCTGGGCGAGCAACTGGACGCGGTGCTCGACGTGACAGTGGTCTATCCCGGCGCACGTATTCCCGGGTTCTGGGACCTGGTTTCAGGTCGGGTGCCACGCGTGATCATCGACATCCAGACCTGCGAACTCGACCCCGCACTCTGGCAAGGCGATTACGAGAACGACCCGGTGTTTCGTGAGTATGTGCAAAAGTGGGTGAATCGGTTATGGGTTGAGAAGGATGCGCGGATTGCGGTATTGCGCGGGGATAATCCACCCATTTGATGACCGCAACCTGACCTGTGGGAATGAGCCTCCTCCCTCCCACAGGGTTCGAGGCGACCCGCCGCAGCTTTCCTTACTTCGCGCCCCAGACACTGCCCAGCGCCGACAACGCCGAACCGCTCGCGCCTTGCTGACCCAGGTATTGCAGGATCACCGGCACAAACTGGCTGACCATGCCGCTGTCCATTCCCAGCGCGCTGAAGGCTTTGTTCACGTCACCCATGCTTTGCACGTTGCCCAGCGCGCTGTTGAGCACCGAGTTACTGCCGGAGTTACCGCCGAGCATGCCGCCCAGACCGCCGAGGCTGCCCAGTGCGGTGCTGCCCGACAGTTGATCGAGACCCGGCACAGACTGGCTCAGGCTGGAGTAGTCATTGCCCGCCAGCTTGTTCTTGGCCAGCCCCAACAATGCGCCGGTACCGCCCACCGCTTGTTGCGGCGTGACATTCAATTGTGTGCCCAGCGTGTTGAGCAGCCCGGCGGCTTCCGGGGCGGCGGTGGCTTTCTGTTGTCCGCCTGTGGCGCCGGAAACAGCGTTCGCCGCATCGTTCAGGTTGAAGGCGAAGACCGGTGTTGCTGCCAGGGCCATCAAGGTCGCCAGTGCAGCGCCGCGTGCGTTTTTCATTGAAACCTTCATTGAACCCACCTCATTTGCCAGAGAACCGGCCATGGCCGGGTAAACACGCGTTGGACCCCTGCGCAGAGATAAGTTCCAAAGCCCCGGACTTCACTGCAACTGAGAAATAGATGCGCCGCCCTGCATCCAGTTTATAGGCGGGCAACGTATCCCTTGCACGAGCCGCGACTTTGGCGACGGCGTCGCGTGACAGGCGCTGGATTTCCCATTTCTTGAACGAGTAAAAATGGTGGATGGAACTGCGGCTCAACCTGGACTAACCTGCCAGCATTCGGGCGACCAGCGGGGTCGTCGTCGTTTTAATGTCTGGAGAGTGCCCATTTCTTCTGTCGACGCCGATGAGCTCCGGCAATTGCTGGCTCAGTGTTCACTGGGTAACCGCCGCGCTTTCGAAAGCCTCTATCGCAAGGTTTCCGGGCACCTGTTCGCCGTCGCCCTTCGCTGCATGGGTCACCGCGATCAGGCTGAAGACGTGGTGCAGGAAGCCTTCGTGCGGATCTGGAACAGCGCCTCTCAGTACGATGCCCACCTGTCGGCGCCGATGACCTGGATGGTCAGCATCACCCGCAACAAGGCAATCGACCAGTTACGCAAACACCGCGAAGAGCCGCTGACCGACGAACAGGCACAGGCACTGTTCGATCAGGCGCCTTCTGCTCACGAGCAAATGGAAAGCCAGCGGGATGCCAAAGCACTGCAGCGCTGCCTCGACACACTCGAAGGCATGCAGCGTCAGTCGATCATCACCGCGTACTTTCATGGCGCGTCGCACGGTGATCTGGTGACACAGCTTGCCGCGCCTCTGGGTACGGTGAAATCGTGGATCCGCCGAGGTATGGAGCGTCTGCGCAGGTGCCTCGAATCATGAACTATCGCCAACCCGAATTACGCCGCGCCCTGGCTGCCGATTACGCCATCGGCCTGATGCCCTCGACCGCTCGCAGACGCTTCGAAAGCCTGCTGCTCGACGATCCCACGCTACGGGCAGAAGTGGCCGAGTGGCAGGAGCACCTGGTCGGCCTGACCACGTCCCTGGCACCTCAACCGGTCCCTGAACGGGTGTGGCAACACATCCTCGCGAGGATTGAACCGCAGCGCCTGCATGTGCCGGAAAAACGACCGTTCTGGAGCTGGATGCGCGTCACGGCCGTGGCCTGCACGCTGCTCGTCGCCGTCATCGTCGGCGTGATCTATAAGCGTGATACACCTGACTTCAACGCCACGCTGGTCGCGTCCAACCAGCAACCCGCGCTGACCGTGCAAGCCTTTGACCGTTACCTGAAAGTCGAGCCGGTCACCGTCGCCTCCGTGGAAACCGGCCGCAGCCTGGAACTGTGGGCCATTCCGGCAGATGGCGTTCCGGTGTCGCTGGGCGTCATCCCGGACAACGGAAAAGGCCGTGTCGAGCTCAACGAGAGCCAGCGCAAATTGCTGGGGACACAGACCACGATGGCGATCACGCTGGAACCCAAAGGTGGTTCGCCATCCGGCAAACCGACCGGGCCGGTTCTGTATAAAGGGCAGTTGGCATCGTTGTGACAACGGTTACGGCACAGCGACGTCAATCAGCCGTTGTGGCTCGAAGAGCCGGGCAAGCTGACGCGTCCAAAGCGCCGACCCCGCCTGAACGGGCGGGCGTCGGCTGAATGCATGGGCGAATTGCTCTCCATTGCGCAGCTTTTCTCGCAGGCTCGTGAGCCTGAATCCGCCTTGATGATCGCGCTCCCAATACAGCGGCTCGCTGAAATAGCGCACCCGCGTCGCAGCTTCCGGCGACGCCTTGATCCCCTGCAGGTGCTGCCACCAGGACCGGTCCACAGGCGCCTTCTGCGCCTGACGATGCGCGTGCAACGACGAGGGTGGCAGTCGGGCGTGGGTGATCAGCGAGAAACCGGACAACCAGGGCGTCCACAGATGAGAGACGCCACTGACAAAACATTCGCCCGGAGCAAAATCAGCCTCACAGTCCTCTTGCAGACGGTACGCCGGCGCGATCCGGACATGCTGCCGATAAGCGGAGCGATAGCCGGACTGACACACCTGCTTGGGAATACCTGCCCACATGCAGGCATTGGCGTTCTCGAAGAACGCGGTGGAAGAAATCCAGCGCTGCGCATCCGGTCCCAGCTCGGCACTTGCCAATACGGCGGGTACCACAAAAAAACATGCCCCGATCCACATGAAAACCAACGTCTGTAGCGCCCGCATCAACATGTATTGCCCACGACCTGAAAAAAACCGGGCGGACAAATAGCACGCAGAACCGACGCTCGATACAAGCCGGATCGGAAGTCAAAATTTCCCCTTCAAATTGCAGAAATACCCTACGCGGCTAACTGCAACAGCTTACGACAGGCACAAAAAAAGCGACCCGAAGGTCGCCTTTTTCTTGTCCCTGACGGCATTAAGCTGCGCTGAACAGCTTGTGTGGGTCGATCACGAATTTCTTCGGTACGCCCGCATCGAACTCACCGTAGCCACGCGGCGCGTCGTCCAGGCTGATGACCTGCACGCCGACCACTTCGGCGATGTTGATGCGGTCCCACATGATGGCTTGCATCAGTTGGCGGTTGTACTTCATGACCGGGGTCTGGCCGGTGTGGAAGCTGTGGGATTTCGCCCAGCCCAGACCGAAGCGGATGCTCAGGCTGCCCATTTTGGCGGCAGCGTCGACCGCACCCGGATCTTCGGTGACGTACAGGCCGGGGATACCGATCTTGCCGGCAACACGCACCACGCCCATCAGCGAGTTGAGGACGGTGGCCGGGGCTTCCGCCTTGACGCCAGCATGACCGTGACCACGGGCTTCGAAGCCCACGGCATCGACGGCGCAGTCCACTTCAGGCTCGCCCAGCAATGCGGCGATCTGTTCGTGCAGCGGAGTGTCCTTGGACAGGTCGGCGATTTCAAAGCCCTGTGCCTTGGCGTGAGCCAGACGCACCGGGTTGACGTCACCCACGATGACCACTGCAGCGCCAAGCAGACGCGCCGAAGCAGCAGCCGCCAGCCCAACAGGGCCTGCACCGGCGATGTACACCGAACTGCCAGGGCCGACGCCGGCCGTCACTGCGCCGTGGTAACCGGTTGGCAGGATGTCCGAGAGGCAAGTCAGGTCGCGGATCTTTTCCATCGCCTTGTCGCGATCAGGCAGTTTGAGCAGGTTGAAGTCGGCATAGGGCACCAGCACGTATTCAGCCTGGCCACCGGTCCAGTCGCCCATGTCGACATAGCCATAAGCGCCGCCAGGACGGGCCGGGTTGACGGTCAGGCACACGCCGGTGTGTTGCTCTTTGCACGAGCGGCACAAACCACAGGCGACGTTGAACGGAACCGATACCAGGTCGCCGATTTTCAGGTTTTCGACGCCGCTGCCCATTTCGATCACCTCACCGGTGATCTCGTGACCGAGAACCAGGCCGACCTGGGCAGTGGTACGACCGCGGACCATGTGTTGGTCCGAGCCGCAGATGTTGGTGGATACGACGCGCAGGATGACACCGTGCTCAATCTTCTTGCCGCGCGGGTCCTGCATTTTTGGATAGTCAATTTTCTGTACTTCGACCTTGCCAGCGCCGAGATACACCACACCACGATTACCAGACATGCTTTCACCTCGCTGAATTGTTTTTATGGATGCAGCTGTGTGACGGAGAAATGCGTTGCTCGGTGTTGCTGCAACGCACTGGTTGCTCTGGGGTGTTGCGTTTGTTGCTGAAGGCTGACTTAAGCGCTGCTGACTTCCATCTGGCCACGCCCAAATCCTGTGGGAGCGAATTCATTCGCGATTGGCCGATACATCCGACGCATTTCCATCTGATGTAACCATTTTCGCGAATGAATTCGCTCCCACAGGTGGTCATGCTCGCCTACAAATCACAGGACCACCGTCCTGTTGGCGTTCAGGAACACGCGCCGTTCAATGTGATAACCCACCGCCCGGGCCAGGGTCAGGCCTTCGATGTCGCGGCCCTTGGCGATCAGGTCCTCGGGATAGTGACTGTGGTCTACCACCTCGACGCCCTGGGCGATGATCGGACCTTCATCCAGATCGTTGTTGATGTAATGCGCGGTCGCACCGACCAGTTTCACGCCCTTGTTGTAGGCCTGGTGGTAAGGCTTGGCGCCCTTGAACCCTGGCAACAACGAGTGGTGAATGTTGATCGCGCGGCCGTCGAGCTTGCGGCACAACTCGGGCGACAGCACCTGCATGTAGCGGGCAAGCACCACCAGCTCAGCCCCTGTGTCTTCGATCACCTGCATCACCTTGGCTTCCTGCGAAGGTTTGTCGTTAGGGTCGAGGGGGAAATGGTAGTAGGGAATGTCGTGCCAGCGCGCCAAAGGTTCGAGATCGGGGTGATTGGACACTACCGCGACGACGTCCATCGACAACTGGTTGATGCGCTGGCGGTAGAGCAGGTCGTTAAGGCAGTGATCGGCCTTGGAGACCATGATCACGACTTTTGGCCGGTAGTTCGGCGCTGTCAGCTCGAAGATCATGCCGAACGCTTCACCGCGCTCAGCCAGGCCTGCCCGGAAGGATGCCTCATCGAAGCCGTCCGGCTGACGGAATTCGACGCGGATGAAAAATCGGCTGGAGAGCCGGTCATCGAACGAATGGTGCTCGGTGACGTAGCAGCCCTGCTCGAACAGGTAACGCGTCACCGCGTCCACCGTGCCCAACACGCTCGGGCAGTCGGCAGTCAAAATCCAGGTATCGGGGGCGCGGCTCATGGGGTGTTCCTCTGATCGGATCGTTCCCACGCTCTGCGTGGGAATGCAGTTCAGGACGCTCCGCGTCCTTCACATGGGCGCGGAGCGTCCCGGGATGCGTTCCCACGCGGAGCGAGGGAACGATCAGTGCTTATGCCGCGACGCCCAGGCCGTATTCAGCACTCGCGTCCTGCAGCCACAGCCACCAGTAATCGGCGAAGCTGCGGCGAATCACCAGTTCCCAGGTCTCTTCGCCGGTACGACGGATCACCAGTTGCGACTTGGCGAACACGGTGCCGACTGCCTTGCCGACCGGAAAGTTGCTCGGGTGGACGTCATAGCTGGTGGATTTCATCAGCACTTCGCGGACCTTCGGGCCGGTCAGTTCCAGCAGCGATTGACCGCCGCTGACGTTGACCACCTGAATATGCAGGCCGGCCAGCGCCTCACGCAGTTTCTGCTCGACGGCGAATTCTTCGCCGGTGGGTACGATCAGCAGCCACTCGTCCGGCCCCATCCATTGAATCGAGCTGTCGCCACTGCTCACCAGCGTCAGCGCGCCTGGCAATTCCATGCCCAGCGCTTTGTGGACGCCAGCGGCGAAGGCTGGATCGTGGGCGTCGCCACGAATCGTCAGGTGGCCCAGCAATTTTTTCTCGCGCAGCACCACACCCGGGTTGGTGCGGCCTTTGCCGACCAGGCTTTTCAGGTCGGCGTGAAACAGAGGCGACTCGACTTTGACGTCGGTCGTGGGCCGCTGTTGGTAAACGTTGGCTGTGGTCATAGAGCACCTGTTTTGAATTCTGTTGTGTTGCCGAAGCGCCTCACTGTAGGAGCGCGCTTGCCCGCGAATTCGGTGTGTCAGTCACCATTGATGTATCTGATCTGACGCATTCGCGGGCAAGCGCGCTCCTACAGGTCAAAACCGTTGGAGCGAACTTTCGCCCTCTTACTCCACGTTCTGCCGGTCACCCTTCGGATCGAAGAACACCGAGGACACGATTTCCGCCTCGATCACCGAGCCATCGGCCTGCGGCGAGAACACACGCTCGCCCATGCGCTTGAGGCCGCCTTTGACCACGCCCATCGCGAACGAGTAACCCAGCGAGTTCGCCGCGTAGCTCGACGTCACGTGACCGACCATGGTCATCGGAATCGACTGCTTCGGATCGAACACCAGTTGCGCGCCTTCCGGCAGCCACTTGTTCGGGTCGATCGGCTTGAGGCCCACCAGTTGCTTACGCTGATCACGCACGCAGTCTTCACGGTTCATGCCGCGCTGGCCGATCCACGAGAACGGTTTGGTGCGACCGACACACCAGCCCATGTTCAAGTCATCCGGGGTCATCGAGCCGTCGGTGTCCTGACCCACGATGATGAAGCCCTTCTCGGCACGCAGTACGTGCATGGTTTCGGTGCCGTACGGCGTCAGGTTGTACTTCTTGCCCGCCTCGGCGATTTTTTCCAGAACGCCCATGGCGTAGTCAGCCTGGATGTTCACTTCGTAGGAAAGCTCACCGGTGAACGAGATCCGGAAGACACGAGCCGGAACACCGCCGACCAGACCTTCTTTCCAGGTCATGAACGGGAAGGCTTCACGGTCCAGACCGATGTCGGTCACTTCGCTGAGCAGCTTGCGGCTGTTCGGGCCCGACAGGGTCAGGGTCGCGTAGTGGTCGGTCACGGAAGTGAAGTACACCTTCAGGTCCGGCCATTCGGTCTGCTGATAGATTTCCAGCCATTGCAGGACGCGTGCAGCGCCGCCCGTGGTGGTGGTCATGATGAAGTGGTTGTCGGCGACGCAGGCGGTTACGCCGTCGTCGAAGACCATTCCGTCTTCTTTACACATCAGGCCGTAACGCGCCTTGCCCACATCGAGCTTGGTCCAGGCGTTGGTGTAGATGCGGTTCAGGAACTCACGGGCATCCGGGCCTTGAATGTCGATTTTGCCCAGGGTCGAAGCGTCCAGCAGGCCGACGCTGTCGCGCACGGCTTTGCATTCGCGGCGGACGGCGGCATGGATGTCTTCACCGGCTTTCGGGAAGTACCAAGGACGTTTCCACTGACCGACGTCTTCGAATTCGGCGCCGTTCTTGACGTGCCAGGCGTGCAGCGCGGTGAAGCGCACAGGCTCGAAGATGTGGCCGCAGTGACGACCGGCTACCGCACCGAACGTCACCGGCGTGTAGTTCGGGCGGAACATGGTGGTGCCCATTTCCGGAATCGAGACGTTCAGCGAGCGTGCCGCGATGGCCAGACCGTTGACGTTACCCAGCTTGCCCTGATCGGTGCCGAAGCCCAGCGCGGTGTAGCGCTTGACGTGCTCGACCGACTCGAAGCCTTCGCGGGTTGCCAGTTCGATGGCGGCCGCAGTGACGTCGTTCTGCAGGTCGACGAATTGTTTCGGCGCGCGGGAAGTGCCCTTCTCGTGCGGCACCTGGAACAGCGCCAGGGTCGGTTCTTCAACGCGGCTCAAGGCTTTTGGCATGACCCCTTCGACCGGCTGGAAACCGGCTTCGCTGGCAGCACGAACACCACCTTCGAAACCATCGGCCAACGAGTCAGCCAGTGCGTAGACGCCGTTTACGCCCCCGACACACACGCGCTTCTGAGGTGCTTCACCCGGCACGAAGCCGAGGATGTCTTCACGCCAGACCGGCTTGCCGCCCAAATGGGACGCCAAGTGAACGATCGGGCTGTAACCGCCGGAGCTGGCAACCAGGTCGCAGTCGAGCCATTCGCCAGGGCTGGTGACCTTGTGTGCTTTGACATCGATGGCTGCAACGCGAGCACCGGTGACGCGTTTGCTGCCACGGGCTTCGATCACGGCGCTGCCAGTGAGGATGCGAATGCCTTTGGCGCGTGCTTCTTCAACCAGCGCACCACGCGGGTTGTGACGGGCGTCGGCAACCGCGATGACTTGCAGGCCGGCGTCGAGCCAGTCCAGCGCAACGCGGTAGGCGTAATCGTTGTTGGTCGACAGCACCAGCTTCTTGCCCGGCGCCACGCCATAACGGCGGACGTAGGTGGAAACGGCACCGGCCAGCATGTTGCCCGGCACGTCGTTGTTGCCGTAAACCAGAGGACGCTCGTGTGTACCGGTTGCCAGCACGACACGCTTGGCGCGGACGCGGTGCATGCGCTGACGCACCTGGCCGATCGGCGCGCGGTCACCCAGGTGATCGGTCAGACGCTCATGAATGGTCAGGAAGTTGTGGTCGTGGTAGCCGTTGACGGTAGCGCGTGGCAACAGGATCACATTGGACAGACCTTTGAGCTCGGCAACGACCGTGGCCACCCACTCCGCCGCCGGCTTGCCGTCCAGGCTCTCGCGGGAATCCAGCAGACTGCCGCCGAACTCTTCCTGTTCATCGGCAACGATCACGCGGGCACCGCTGCGCGCAGCGGCCAGCGCGGCCGCCAGACCCGAAGGGCCTGCGCCGACGACGAGCACGTCGCAGTGATGGTTCATGTTGTCGTAGGTGTCCGGATCGATTTCGGTCGGCGAACGACCGAGACCGGCGGCCTTACGAATGTATTTCTCGTAGGTCATCCAGAACGACTGTGGGTACATGAAGGTTTTGTAGTAGAAGCCCGGCGGCATCAGCTTGCCGCCGACCTTGCCGAGGATGCCCATCATGTCGGTGTTCACGCTCGGCCAGCCGTTGGTGCTGGTGGCGACCAGACCCGAGTAAAGCGCTTGTTGAGTAGCGCGCACGTTCGGGATCTGAGTGGCTTCGGTCGCGCCGATCTGCAGGACCGCGTTCGGCTCTTCGGAACCGGCCGCGAAGATGCCGCGAGGACGCGAGTATTTGAAGCTGCGGCCGATGATGTCGACGCCGTTGGCCAGCAAGGCTGCGGCCAGGGTGTCGCCTTCAAAGCCTTGGTAGGTCTGACCGTTGAAGCTGAAGTTCAGGACCTTGCTGCGGTCGATGCGGCCGCCGTTGGGCAGGCGATTGGACTGGCTCATACCTTGTCTCCCTTCCCGACGGCTGGAACCTTGTTCACAAACTGAGGTTTGCTACCGATCGGATAGGTTTCGAGAATTTCGTAAGTCACGGTGTCACGCGTGGCGTTGAAGTACTGACGGCAACCGGCTGCGTGAATCCACAGTTCGTGGTGCAGGCCGCGCGGGTTGTCGCGGAAGAACATGTAGTCGCCCCACTCTTCGTCGGTGCAGGCGGCCGGGTCCAGTGGACGCGGGATGTGGGCCTGACCGGACGCGTGGAATTCCTCTTCGGAGCGCAGTTCGCCACAGTGAGGACAGAAGATATGCAGCATAGGAATTTCTCCTGTTAGTGGGCGACGGCAGCAGCGCCGTGTTCGTCGATGAGGGCGCCGTTGTGAAAACGGTCGATGGAAAACGGCTTGGCCAGCGGGTGCATTTCGCCCTTCGCCAGGCTCGCAGCGAAGACGTTGCCCGATCCCGGGGTCGCCTTGAAGCCACCGGTGCCCCAACCGCAGTTGAAGAACATGTTCGGCACAGGCGTCTTGGAAATGATCGGGCACGCATCCGGCGTGGTGTCGACGATGCCGCCCCACTGACGGTTCATGCGCACGCGCGACAGCACCGGGAACATCTCGACGATGGCCTGAATGGTGTGTTCGATGACCGGGTACGAACCGCGCTGACCGTAGCCCACCCAGCCGTCGATACCGGCGCCGATGACCAGGTCGCCCTTGTCGGACTGGCTGATGTAGCCGTGCACGGCGTTGGACATGATCACGCTGTCGATAATCGGTTTGATCGGCTCGGACACCAGCGCTTGCAGCGGGTGGGATTCGATTGGCAGACGGAAGCCAGCCAGCTTGGCCATGTGGCCCGAGTTACCGGCGGTCACCACACCGACGCGCTTGGCGCCGATGAAGCCTTTATTGGTTTCAACGCCGATGCACACGCCGTTTTCCTTGCGGAAGCCGGTCACTTCGGTTTGCTGGATCAGGTCAACGCCCAACGCGTCAGCGGCGCGGGCAAAGCCCCAAGCCACGGCGTCGTGACGCGCGACACCGCCGCGACGTTGAACCGTCGCGCCGATGATCGGGTAACGGGTGTTCTTCGAGCAGTCCAGGTACGGGATCTCTTCGGCCACTTGCTTGCCGTTGAGCAGTTCGCCGTCCACGCCGTTCAGGCGGTTGGCACTGACCCGACGCTCGGAATCACGCATGTCCTGCAGGGTGTGGCACAGGTTGTACACGCCGCGCTGCGAGAACATGACGTTGTAGTTCAGGTCCTGGGACAGGCCTTCCCACAGTTTCATCGCGTGCTCATACAGATGCGCGGACTCGTCCCACAGGTAGTTGGACCGCACGATGGTGGTGTTACGGGCAGTGTTGCCGCCGCCCAACCAGCCCTTCTCGACCACGGCCACGTTGGTGATGCCGTGCTCTTTGGCCAGGTAGTAAGCCGTCGCCAGACCATGACCACCGCCGCCGACGATAACCACGTCGTAGACTTTTTTCGGGGTCGGCGTGCGCCACATGCGCTGCCAGTTTTCGTGGTGGCTGAGGGAGTGTTTGAAGAGGCCGAAGCCTGAGTAATGTTGCATGGTGCTACTCCTGACTCAGCGGTAAACCGGGAAATCGGCGCACAGCGCGGCGACCTGACCGGCAACATTGGCCTCGACATCGGCATCGCCGAGGTTGTCGAGAATGTCGCAGATCCAACCGGCCAGCGTGATGCACTGGGTGACTTTGAAACCGCGGGTGGTGACCGCCGGGGTGCCGATACGCAGGCCCGAGGTCACGAACGGCGATTGTGGATCGTTCGGCACGGCGTTCTTGTTCACCGTGATATGGGCGCGACCGAGTGCAGCGTCAGCGTCTTTACCGGTGAGGCCCTGACGGATCAGGCTGACCAGGAACAAGTGGTTGTCGGTACCACCGGAAACCACGTCGTAACCGCGATCGATGAACACCTGCGCCATGGCCTGGGCGTTGTCGATCACTTGCTGTTGATACGCCTTGAAGCCAGGCTCCATCGCCTCCTTGAAGCACACGGCCTTGCCGGCGATGACGTGCATCAGCGGGCCGCCTTGAGCGCCAGGGAACACGGCAGAGTTGAGCTTTTTCTCGATCTCTTCGTTGGCCTTGGCCAGGATCAGGCCACCACGAGGGCCGCGCAGGGTTTTGTGCGTGGTAGTAGTGACGACGTCAGCGTACGGCAGCGGGTTCGGGTACAGGCCAGCGGCGACCAGACCGGCGACGTGAGCCATGTCCACGAACAGCAGCGCACCGACTTTGTCAGCGATCTGACGGAAGCGCGGGAAGTCCAGCGTCTTGGAGTACGCCGAGAAACCGGCAACGATCATCTTGGGCTTGTGTTCAACGGCCAGACGCTCGACTTCGTCGTAGTCGATCAGGCCGGTATTGGTGTCGATCCCGTATTGAACGGCGTTGTAGAGCTTGCCCGAGGACGACACTTTGGCGCCGTGGGTCAGGTGGCCGCCGTGGGCCAGGCTCATGCCCAGAATGGTGTCGCCCGCTTGAATGAGTGCCAGGTAAACCGCGCTGTTGGCCGACGAACCGGAGTGCGGCTGAACGTTGGCGTAGTCGGCACCGAACAGCTGCTTGGCGCGGTCGATGGCCAGTTGCTCGACCTTGTCGACGTGCTCGCAACCGCCGTAGTAACGCTTGCCCGGATAGCCTTCGGCATACTTGTTGGTCAGGCCGCTGCCTTGAGCTTCCATTACGCGCTTGCTGGTGTAGTTCTCCGAGGCGATCAGCTCAATGTGATCTTCCTGACGCTGATCTTCGGCATTCATCGCTGCCAAGAGTGCATCGTCATAACCCTGGATCTGGTCTTGCTTGCTGAACATCGCGGTTCTCCCAGCGGCGGCGCGGCGCCTGAATTATCGATAGGGCTTTGGATTACCCCTTGGAAGCGATGGTATGGCCGACGCAGACTGCCTAGATGCCTACGGGCGCCACACAAAGGTGCGTTTACGACATGGGTTGGCGGGGAGAGATAAATGCCGGATTTTGACGAACCACAGCCGTCCACATACCCGGCCACAAAAACACTCACTTGTGGGAGCGAGCTTGCTCGCGAAGGCTGAGGATCAGGCGCTGGAGATGCGTTGAATGTGCCGCCCCCTTCGCGAGCAAGCTCGCTCCCACAGTGTCGGCGGATGACATGAAACGTGTTTTATCGTCCAGAAAACAAAAATCCCCCGGTGATAAGCCGGGGGATTTTTGATGAGGCAATGTCGCAATCAGACAGATTTGGCAGGCAACAAACCGTCGGCCCGGAACATCCCGCGAATGCCACGCACTGCCTGACGAATCCGGTCCTGGTTCTCGATCAGGGCGAAACGGACGTGATCGTCGCCGTATTCACCAAAACCGACACCCGGCGAGACGCAGACCTTGGCCTCCAGCAGCAGCTTCTTGGCAAATTCCAGCGAGCCCAGGTGCGCGTACGCCTCAGGAATTTTCGCCCAGACGTACATCGAGGCTTTCGGGTTTTCGACCATCCAGCCCAGCTCGTGCAGACCTTTGACCAGCACGTTACGACGCTGGCGGTACTGCTCGGCGATGTCGAGCACGCACTGTTGGTCGCCTTCCAGCGCAGCAATCGCCGCGACCTGCAACGGCGTGAATGTGCCGTAGTCGTGGTAACTCTTGATGCGCGCCAATGCGTTGACCAGTTCAGGGTTTCCGACCATGAAGCCAATCCGCCAGCCGGCCATGTTGTAGCTCTTGGACAAGGTGAAAAATTCCACCGCGATGTCCTTGGCGCCCGGCACCTGCATGATCGACGGGGCTTTCCAGCCGTCATAGACGATGTCGGCGTAGGCCAGGTCGTGAACCACCAGCACGTCGTATTGCTTGGCCAGCGCGACCACACGCTCGAAGAAGTCGAGTTCGACGCACTGAGCCGTCGGGTTGGACGGGAAGCCGAGGATCATCATCTTCGGCTTCGGGATCGAGCCACGAATGGCTTTTTCAAGCTCGGCGAAGAAGTCCACGCCCGGCACCAGCGGCACGGAGCGCACTTGAGCGCCAGCGATCACTGCGCCGTAGATATGAATCGGATAGCTGGGGTTGGGCACAAGCACCGTGTCGCCCTGATCGAGCGTGGCAAGCATCAGATGCGCCAGGCCTTCCTTGGAGCCAATGGTGACAATGGCTTCGGTTTCCGGGTCGATGTCGACCTCGTAACGCTTTTTGTACCAACTGGAGATCGCCCGACGCAGACGCGGGATGCCACGCGAAGTCGAGTAGCCGTGAGTGTCTTCACGTTGGGCGACAGTGACCAGTTTTTCGACGATGTGCGGTGGCGTTGCCCCGTCGGGGTTGCCCATGCTCAGGTCGATGATGTCCTCACCACGACGACGAGCGGCCATTTTCAGCTCGGCAGTGATGTTGAACACGTAAGGGGGGAGTCGATCGATGCGCGCAAAGCGGCGCGGCGAACCTTGGTCAGCCATGAGATGCCTCTGAAGACGTAAGCGCCCGGAACCGTCCGAGCGACGCTGGCCACTGCGGTGGCCTGGTGCGGAAGATAAAGGCGCTGATGGCGGTTTGTCTACAGGGATTTGAGCGCCATTCAACAAACGGTGAGTCGCTGCAAATCCTGTAGGAGCGCGCTTGCCCGCGATGCGTCAGATCAAATACATCAACGGTGACTGACACACCGCATTCGCGGGCAAGCGCGCTCCTACAGGGATTGCGTCAGGCAAGAACCTGGCGCAACCCGAGCAACAGCAGGAAATGCAGCGGATAAATCAGGTACGCCCAACGCCGCATCGGCCAGACCACGAAGGCGGGTCGCCAGCGCAGGAGCGCCAGGCCCAGCCAAGGCCCGATCAGACAGGCGATCAACGCCCCGACCGAAATGGGATCGCCCCACAGCATGCCGTCAATGATCTTCGGCCACTCGTTGCTGAGCAGGCACACCACGCCGGGCAGGATCGCCAACCAGAGCGATCCCCTCAGCACGAGCAGGAAAGCAGTCGGCAGCAACACGCCGTAGGCGCCAAACATCAGCGACGGCGCAAATGCGACGCCGATACCCAGCGCAATCACCGCCATGATCCGCATCGGCCAGGGGCGGCTGCTCGCACCCTGCGCAACCAACAACCCGAGTACCAGCGTGGGCAGTACGTTAAGCGTGGTGACTTCATCGGCCATGTACAACCGATACGGAAACTCGGCGATAACTGAAAACACCGCCAGCCAGGCCAGGTACTTCCAGCGAATACTGGGGTGAACCGGACGCGAAGCGCTGCGCCCGACATTGGCTGCAATAGCCAGGCAAAACCACGCAAAGGCCAGCCTGCCGGGCACGTAAAGCCAGTCCGCCGACCATCCGACGTAGCGCAGGTGATCGAGCACCATACTCAACATCGCCAGCCATTTGAGCAGGTCCAGCGCGCGGTCACGTACCGGCTGTATCGTTGAATGTGCCTCGCTCATCGTGCTCCGCTGTTTGACTGAATTTTCTGACGCAAGAATGCATGACCAAACCAGTGAATCTTGGTTACAGTCGCAGCCTTCGATTACAGGGAACCGGCCATGTCAGACCAAAGCCAGCAGTTTGCCAGCGACAACTATTCGGGAATCTGCCCCGAAGCCTGGGCGGCCATGGAACAAGCGAACCATGGCCATCAACGTGCGTATGGTGACGATCAATGGACAGCGCGGGCGGCCGATCAATTCCGTCAGCTGTTCGAAACCGACTGTGAAGTGTTCTTTGCCTTCAACGGTACGGCCGCCAACTCGCTGGCTTTGTCATCGTTGTGCCAGAGTTACCACAGCGTCATCTGCTCCGAAACCGCCCACGTCGAGACCGACGAATGCGGCGCCCCCGAGTTTTTCTCCAACGGCTCCAAGCTGCTGACCGCCCGTAGCGAGAACGGCAAGCTGACCCCCGAATCGATTCGTGAAGTCGCGCTCAAGCGGGCCGACATTCATTACCCCAAACCGCGCGTCGTGACGCTGACCCAGGCGACCGAAGTGGGCAGTGTGTATTTGCCTGAAGAGCTGAAAGCGATCAGCGACACCTGCAAGGAACTGGGCCTGAACCTGCACATGGACGGTGCCCGGTTCGCGAACGCGTGCGCCTACCTGGGCTGCACGCCCGCCGAGTTGACCTGGAAAGCCGGCATTGACGTGCTGTGCTTCGGCGGCACCAAGAACGGCATGGCGGTGGGTGAAGCGATTCTGTTCTTCAACCACAAGCTGGCCGAAGACTTTGACTACCGCTGCAAACAGGCCGGGCAACTGGCGTCGAAAATGCGCTTCCTGTCGGCGCCTTGGGTCGGGCTGCTGGAAAACGACGCCTGGCTCAAACACGCTCGCCACGCCAACCGCTGCGCGCAATTGCTTGCTGAGTTGGTAAAAGACATTCCCGGCGTAGAATTGATGTTCCCGGTGCAGGCCAACGGCGTGTTTCTGCAATTGTCGGAAGCGGCGATCGCGGCGCTGACCGCCAGGGGCTGGCGCTTCTACACCTTCATCGGCAACGGCGGCGCACGGTTCATGTGCTCGTGGGACACCGAAGAATCACGCGTGCGTGAACTGGCTGCGGACATCCGGTTGGTGATGGGTGCCTGATCGCCCCCGGTCTTCCTGACACCGCGAATGACCCTGTGGGAGCGAATTCATTCGCGATTGGCCGGTTCAGCCGACAGAAATCAATCAACCGAGCCTGCATCGCGAATAAATTCGCTCCCACAGGAATGTGTCAGGCGGACTACCAGAGTATGCGCATACCTGAAAGCGCTATCACCCCTGCGAAATCACCTTCTCGATCACCTCGACCGTCGCACTGACCTTGTCCTCATAACGGCTCAGCTCATCGGCATGTTGCTGCTTGAGTTCGATCTGCTTCGAGCACAGGTTCAGTGCCGCCAGCACCAGCAGGCGGTCGCCGATGAGCGTCGGGTAATTGCGCTTGGTTTCCGACAACGCCGACTTGAGCATGACCACCGCATCCATCAAGGTCTGCTCTTGCCCGGCAGGTGCCTTGATCGTGTAGTCGTTGCCGAGAATGGAAATGACTTTGGTGGCGTCGCGGTCGATGATCATGCGCTGACCGCACTCGCGCTGGTGGCGCGATCAACCAGCGCCTGAATACGCGCTGCCGTGGCGCCTTGTTTCTCTTCCTGCTCCAGCAGGCTCAACTGCAGACTGTCGTTGTCATCCCTGGCTTGTTTCAGCGCTTCGGCGAGCTGCGCATTCGTGTTCTGCAGATCCTGGTTCTGCTGCACCAGGTCACCGACGAGTTTTTCCAACTGGCTTAGGGATGCTTCCAACATTTTGATATCTCAGGCAAATTTCAAAGGGCGCGTACGATAAAGAAAAGTCACTTCAGCTACCAGTGAAATCAGGGCATTCACGCCACTACACCGACCAGAAAAGCACTTGTTTGCTTCAATTCCGCAAACGCATCAGGGTCCTGATTGACTGCGTTTTGCCCATCTTGTTCCTGCTGTTCGTCAGATCAACCGCCTGCGACATAAGCGCACAGCACCAGACCAAAGGGGTCAAGTCCTCCTTCGGCGGACCGATAAGCATGCATCTCTGGCAACACTCCCCCTTTGCACGCATGGATCGCGGCTTTCTCAGGAACCGTCATGTCCCTACGCAATATGAACATCGCGCCCCGCGCCTTCCTCGGTTTTTCCATCATCGGTTTACTGATGCTGATCCTGGGCATCTTCGCCCTCAGCCAGATGAGCAAGATCAACGATGCCACCGAGACGATGGCCACCAACAATGTGCCGAGCATCAAGTCGCTGGATAAACTGACCGAGGCAAGCATTCGTCTGCGCGTGCTGTCCTATCGCCTGATGCTCAATCGCGACCCCGACACGCTGCAGAAAACCGTCGACCTGCTGGCCATGCGCAACAAGCAGATCGACGACGCGCGCGCGATCTACGTCAAACTGATTTCGGCACCGGAAGAACAGGCCGCTTACGATCAGTACCTCTCCTTGCTCAATGACTATCGTCGGCTCGAAGACCGGATGAAGTCGCTGAGCAGCGCCAACAAACTCGACGAACTGACCTCGCTGCTCAGCGCAGACCTGCAGACCAACTCGGACCAAATGAACGTGGTACTGGGCAAGCTGGTCGAGATCAATACCCAACAGATCAATGACACCAACAAGGACGCGGCACGGCAGTATTCGACCGCCTTCACCATGGTCGTCACCCTGCTGATCATCGCGACCGTCCTGACCCTGCTGTTCGCCTGGCTGCTGACCAACAGCATCACACGCCCTATCGCCTCTGCCTTGAAAGCGGCTGAAGAGATCGCCGAAGGCGACCTGACCCGTACGATTCACGTCGACGGGACCGACGAAGCCGGTCGCCTGCTGACCGCGATGCTGAAGATGCAGTCCAAGCTGCGCGATACGCTGCAACGCATTTCCGGCTCGGCCACACAACTGGCGTCCGCTGCCGAAGAGCTGAATGCCGTCACCGACGAGAGCGCTCGAGGCTTGTCGCAACAGAACAATGAAATCGAACAAGCCGCCACGGCCGTCAACGAGATGACCAGCGCCGTCGAAGAAGTGGCACGCAATGCCGTGAGCACGTCCGAAGCCTCGAAAAACGCCACCAGCTCGGCCAGCGACGGCCGCGATCTGGTGCAGGAAACCGTCAGCGCCATCGAGCGCATGAGCGGCGACGTGCAAAGCACCGCGACATTGATCGGCAACCTGGCCGATGAATCCCGCGACATCGGCAAGGTGCTGGACGTGATTCGCGGCTTGGCGGATCAGACCAACCTGCTTGCCCTCAACGCCGCCATCGAAGCCGCGCGGGCCGGTGAGGCCGGTCGTGGTTTTGCGGTCGTGGCCGATGAGGTGCGCGCACTGGCGCACCGCACCCAGCAATCGACCAGCGAAATCGAACGCATGATCGGCAGCATTCAGGGCGGCACCGAACAGGCCGTGAACTCGATGCGCAGCAGCACCGAACGCGCCGAATCGACCTTGAACATCGCCAAAGGCGCCGGCGTGGCGCTGGACACCATTAACAGCGCCGTGGTGGAAATCAACGAACGCAACTTGGTCATCGCCAGCGCGGCCGAAGAACAGGCGCAAGTTGCACGGGAAGTGGACCGCAACCTGGTGAACATCCGTGACCTGTCGACTCAGTCGGCGACCGGCGCGCATCAGACCACTGCGGCCAGTAGCGAACTGTCGCGTCTGGCGGTCGACCTGAACGGGATGGTTGCGCGCTTCCGCGTTTAACGTCCAGCGTCGCCAAAGAGGGGAATGCGCCGAGCGTGCATTCCCCTTTTTTGTTTCCGGCCTAGCTGTCTGTTCGCTGAACGAAGCCGTTATTTGTTTCAAATCCTGCAGTTTCATTCAAGCGCCGGGTTTTCCAACCGATAGGCAGTTAACCGCCTGCACTTTTCTGTCTGGGCCGCCCCCTGCGCCCATCCGTTCGGAAGACCCTCTATGTCATTGCGCAACATGAACATCGCTCCACGCGCGTTTTTCAGCTTTGCCCTGATCGGGGTTCTCATGCTGATTCTCGGCATCTTTTCGCTCACACAGATGAGCAATATCCGAGCGACAAGCGATGAGATCGCACGCAATACCGTGCCGAGCATTCGCAGCCTGGACAAGATGATCGACACCAGCGTGCGCTTGCGAGTGTTGTCGTTTCGGCTATTGGTCAACCGCGATCCGGCCATTCAGCAGAAGACCCTGGATGCGATGACGGCCCGCTTCCAGCAAATGGGGATTGCCCAGGCGACCTATGAAAAACTGCCAACAACGGCGGAAGAACAGTCGAACTACGCCGAATTCCAGAAGCTGCTGAGCCAATACCGGCAGCTTGAAGACCGCATGCGCGCCCTGAGTCGTGACGGGAAAATAGAAGAGCTGACCCAGTTGCTCAATGTCGAGTTGCAGGAAAACTCCGACAAGATGAATGCCGCTCTGTCGAAACTGGTTGAGTTCAACGGCAAGGAGTCCGATGCCGCCAACGCCAGTGCCGGCGAGCAGTACAACAGAGCGTTCAACCTGGTCGTCGGTCTGCTGATCATCGCGACGGTGCTGACGATACTTTTCGCCTGGCTGCTGACCAGCAGCATCACTCGCCCCATTGGCGCTGCGCTGAAGGCCGCCGAAGAGATCGCCGAAGGCGACTTGACCCGTACGATTCACGTCGATGGCACTGACGAAGCCGGTCGCCTGCTGACCGCAATGCTGAAAATGCAGTCCAAGCTGCGCGATACGCTGCAACGCATTTCCGGCTCGGCCACACAACTGGCATCCGCTGCCGAAGAGCTGAATGCGGTCACCGACGAGAGCGCTCGAGGCTTGTCGCAACAGAACAATGAAATCGAACAAGCCGCCACGGCCGTCAACGAGATGACCAGCGCCGTCGAAGAAGTGGCACGCAACGCCGTGAGCACGTCCGAAGCGTCGAAAAACGCCACCAGCTCGGCCAGCGACGGCCGCGATCTGGTGCAGGAAACCGTCAGCGCCATCGAGCGCATGAGCGGCGACGTACAGAGCACCGCGACGTTGATCGGTAACCTCGCCGATGAATCCCGCGACATCGGCAAGGTGCTGGACGTGATTCGCGGCCTGGCGGACCAGACCAACCTGCTCGCCCTCAACGCCGCCATCGAAGCCGCGCGGGCCGGTGAAGCCGGTCGTGGTTTTGCGGTCGTGGCCGATGAGGTGCGCGCACTGGCGCACCGCACCCAGCAATCGACCAGTGAAATCGAACGCATGATCGGCAGCATTCAGGGCGGCACCGAGCAGGCCGTGAACTCGATGCGCAGCAGCACCGAGCGTGCCGAATCGACATTGAACATCGCCAAAGGCGCTGGTGTGGCGCTGGACACCATTAACAGCGCGGTGGTGGAAATCAACGAACGCAACCTAGTCATCGCCAGCGCGGCCGAAGAACAGGCGCAAGTTGCACGGGAAGTAGACCGCAACCTGGTGAACATCCGTGACTTGTCGACTCAGTCCACTACCGGGGCGCACCAGACCACGGCCGCCAGCAATGAACTGTCGCGTCTGGCGGTGGATTTGAACGGCATGGTGGCGCGGTTCAGGTTGTAAAGAATCATCAACCTAGACACATAAACACTGTGGGAGCGAATTCATTCGCGATGAGGCCAAGCCAGGCGATACCTCTATATCGACTGAAAGTCCCATCGCGGATGAATCCGCTCCCACAGGCGTGATGACGCCGAATTAATCAATATTCGATACGAACGTCGCCTTTCGGCACGCTGCAGCACGACAGGATGTATCCCTCTTCCACGTCGTCGTCGGTAATCCCGCCGTTGTGCTCCATCTCCACTTCCCCGCTCAGTTTCATCACCTTGCAGGTGCCGCAGATGCCCATGCCGCAGGCTTTCGGGATCATCAGACCGAGTTTCGCAGCCGCCGCGTGCACGGTTTCGCCCGGCGCCACGCGAATGCTCTTGCCGGTGTCGGTGAACTCCACCTGATGCAGTTCGGCCACATCGACTTCCGGCGCATCGGCCGCCTGCTCGGCGTGCTCGACCGCGTCTGCGCGGGCTTCCGGTGGCGTCGCGCCGAAAGACTCTTCGTGGTACTGCGCCATGTTGAAGCCGTTGGCTTCCAGCAGGCGTTTCACGGCATTCATATACGGCGTCGGGCCGCAGCAGAATACTTCGCGCTCCATGAAGTCCGGCGCCATCAGCTCGAGCATCTTCTGGTTCAGATACCCGCGATAACCGGCCCACGGCTCACCCAGCCCGTGTTTCTCGCAGACGATGTGTAGCGAGAAGTTGTTGATTCGCGACGCCATCTGCTCCAGTTCACGGTGGTAGATGATGTCTTTGGGCGAACGCGAGCTGTGAACGAAGACCATGTCGACGTTGGCGTTGGTGTCGTAATACCAGCGCGCCATGGACATGACCGGCGTGATACCGACACCGCCACTGAGGTAGAGAATCTTCGGATTGGGGAAGTCGATGGCGTTGAACAGACCGACCGGCCCGTGAACCGCCAGTTCCTGACCTTCATGCAGGGTGTCGTGCAACCAGTTGGATACCTTGCCGCCCGGTACCCGCTTGATGGTGATCGAGAAGCTGTACGGCACTGAAGGCGAGCTGGAGATGGTGTACGACCGCATGATCGGCACGCCTTCGATTTCCAGCTCCAGGGTCACGAACTGACCCGGCTTGAAGAAGAACAGAATCGGCTGGTCGGCCATGAAGCAAAAGGTGCGCACGTCCCAGGTTTCCTGGATCACTTTGACGACCCGCACCAGATGGCGGCCATTGGCCCAAGTCTGTGTGTTGACCGGGCTGAGGAAACTCTGGGACATACTCACTCTCCACGGCCGACTGTCGGCCTCTTATGGTGGCGATTCTGCGTAACGCACGACGCGCCTATTTACCTATCAGCGACATTCACATACTTATGGCGACCAGCCCCGATCTATAGGGGTTACGGAGTCGGAAACGGATTCGGCCATGTCGCCCATGGATAAGGTTCACGTCGCGCCCGGCTACACACTCGCCGTCAATCGATTACAGATTTTTTATTTATAAGGATGAGCGACAGAACGCACCGTCGCCTTGCCTGCAAACCACTCAAACACAACCGTATCAGCCACATTCGTAGACCGTTGAAACCACGGTCTGAGGACTTGAAAGATGGACGTCACCGCAACTCTGAGCCTGGGCGATCCGCTGGAACCCGCACGCAAGGCCACCGCTGAAATGCTGCAGAACCGGGAGCGCACCTATTCGCTGCCGCAGCCTTTCTACAGCGATGAGCGGCTGTTTGAAATCGACATGCAGGAAATCTTTCAAAAAGAATGGCTGATTGCAGGCATGACCTGTGAAATCCCGGCCAAGGGCAACTTCCTGACCCTGCAGATCGGCAAGAACCCGATTCTGGTCGTGCGTGCGCCGGACGGTTCGATCAACGCCTTCCACAACGTCTGCCGTCACCGCGGTTCGCGTCTGTGCACCAAAGAAAAAGGCAAAGTCGCCAAGCTGGTGTGCCCGTACCACCAGTGGACCTATGAACTCGACGGTCGTCTGCTGTATGCAGGCACCGAAATGGGCGCTGACTTCGACATGAAGCAGTTCAGCCTCAAGCCCGTAAACTGCAAAGTCGCTGGCGGTTACATCTTCATCAGCCTGGCGGCCAATCCGCCAGCCATCGACGAGTTCCTGCAGACGCTGAATCACTACATGGAACCGTACGACATGGAGAACACCAAGGTGGCGGTACAAACCACCTTGATGGAAAAAGCCAACTGGAAACTCGTGCTGGAAAACAACCGTGAGTGCTACCACTGCAACGGTTCGCACCCGGAGCTGCTGAACACTCTGCTGGAATGGGACGACGTGACCGATCCACGCGCCGATCAGGCGTTCAAGGACCACGTCGCAGCATCTGCCGCTGCCTGGGAAGCCGAGAAGATCCCGTTTGCTCACGCCAGCTTCGGTCTGCGCAACCGCATCGTGCGCATGCCGCTGCTCAAAGGCACCGTGTCCATGACCATGGACGGCAAACAAGGCAGCCAGAAGCTCATGGGCCGTATCAAGAATCCGGACCTGGGCTCGATGCGCATCCTGCACCTGCCGCACGCCTGGAACCACTGCATGGGCGACCACGTGATCGTATTCACCGTGTGGCCGATCAGCGCCCAGGAAACCATGGTCACCACCAAATGGCTGGTGCATAAAGACGCCGTTGAAGGCGTGGACTACGACGTCGCGCGCCTGCGTGAAGTCTGGGACGCGACCAACGATCAGGATCGTCGTCTGGCCGAAGAAAACCAGCGCGGCATCAACTCCATTGCCTACCAGCCAGGCCCGTACTCCAAGACCTACGAGTTCGGCGTGGTCAACTTCATCGACTGGTACAGCGCCAAGCTCCTGGAAAACATGGGTGCCGAGCCTGCGCCGTATTTGAAAGGTGTGGCGGTTAACCACGAGTAAGGCTCAATCACTCGGAACCTGTGGAGATTCCGACAGTGATGACGGTGGCGAAAGCGTTGTATCACACAGACCGCATTCGCCACCGTCGTAACCTCCGGCAGCTCCCACAGGTTTCCAAGACAGTCCACTGAACGCCACTCAAGCCTGATCAAAAAACACTCAAACCTCCCGGACACCAACTCCGCCGCACCCGCGCGACATCCACAAACAACTTATCCACAGCACAACCCACATCAATTGTGGGAAAGTCGATTTCTCCCTGTGCAAAAAGCCAAGAAAAACCGTGACTTATTCAAGAAGCTGTATTCCTGCCATCACTGTTCATTTATTGATCAACCATGTGCAGGCCACGGTTTATAAGGCCCTCAAGGGAGAGCGAACACCTTATCCACAGAAGCGCCAACAGAGAATGTGCGCAACTCGGGTTATTACGTTGCGAGGTGTGGAAAAGTCGCTTGGATCCTCGAAATGGTAGGCTTCGAGCTGTGAATCGTCGATGAAACACCAGATTGATCAATTTATGATCAACCCCTTTAAGGCCGCGATTTGTATGGCTTGCAGGCGATGACGAACAACTTATCCACACAAGCGCTAACAGAGAATGTGGGCAACTGTAGACCGACGCAGACCTCCGCGTGTGGAAAAAAGCGTTTAAAAACCGAAGGATACAGTGATCAATATCTGATCAATGCCTGAAAACCCGCTAGATACGTGGCCTAGAGAAGACGGCGAACACCTTATCCACAGGTGAACTCACAGAGATTGTGGGTAGATGGACAGACTTGCTCAATATTGGCGTTCGAAGGGAACACTAAACAGAGCGCCTCACCCTTGAACTAACACTTGCGGCTTTCACTGGCTCACCCGGACGTGGAACCTGAAGTGCTTTGACAGCGTTAACGTGTGTTAATGGGTGAATACCTGGTTGCATTGCCTGAATCCCGGCCTCGGGCGCAACGGCCTGATTAGACTCACCAGACACAGGAGTCACCGACCTTTTCGCGATTGCCTCGCGACTAGGAAGGGCGCCTTTTGCAGGGGCGCTCGAAGGAATGGCGCGCGGCAGTTGCGGGGGGTTGGGCGCCCGCCTGCCGAACAACTGTCCGATTCGCGTGGTGGCAGTCGCCCTTAACTCGGGTTTAGCCATAATGTTCTGAACACCCAGCCCTAATCGGGTGACGGCTCCCAATGCCGAAAGGGCAGTACCGGCATGGGCGACGTAACGCGCCTCTTTAACCCCGGCAAGCGTCAGCGATGATCCGACAATCGCCAGGCTCGATCCGATCAATGTCATTCGCGTTGCCACCAGAGCAAGGCCGACTGGAGGCGTCGAAACGGCAGTCAGTACGGTCGCAGCGATCGTGAAGGTGTGAAGCCCGATAGTCAGTAAAGGCTGCAACCGGTCAGGCGTTCGCCCTGTCGGATCGACGTGGTTGACCGGGTCACCCAGGCAATAGCTGTAGGGATTGAGTCCGCCTTTGCCAAAAGGACTCAGCGCATCGGGACTGTGAAAACGCATCAGCGCGGGGTTATAGATCCGATGGCCGTTACCGAGGTGATACCAGCCGGTGCCCTGCTCTCGTAACTGGCCATTGAAGCCCGAGTGGCTAATCTGCGCCTCATCGCGGGGCTGGGCGCCATAAGCCGTGTAGGCCATATGCCCTGATTCAGACGGCGCAAATCCCGCCAGGACAGTGTTGTGGCGATCTGTGGCCAGCAGCAGCGAACGAACGGAAGGCGCATCCATCAGGCTGACTCACTTGCCAGAAGGTCTGTGGATAAGCTTAATCCTGCCGTTAGCTGTGGGTAACTAGTAGAAGTGATAGGTCGGCGGGGCCTACCGCACCACTCCCTCCTCTACCAACAACTTCAAAATCGCCGCAGCGCCTTCCTGAGGGCTGACCCCCTTAAGCACCTGGCCGCCGCCACCGCTGGCCTTCGCCGTCGCAGCCTTCATGCGATCCGCACCGCTTTTGGCCTTGATGACCTTCAGGCGTTTCGGGCGAGGCTTGGCGGGGCTTAGTTCGGCACCTGTGAATAACTCGTCGATGACGACGTCGATCTGCTCGACATCCAGCACGCCGCGTTGGGCAGGGCCGTATGCGCTTTGGCGGGGCTTGGGCGCGGCATTATCCACAGTGGCGAGAAATGGCAGTCTCACCTTGAGGCGACGACGCTGGCCGCGAGGCAGCGCTTGCAGCACCTGAGCGGTGCCGTTGCTCATGGATTCGACCTCGGCCATGCCCACGACGAGCGGCCAACCGAGCTTTTCAGCCAGCAGATAAGGCAACATGCCGGAGCCTTCGCCGGTTTCGGCCTGACTGCCCGCAAGCACCAACTGAACACCGGATTCGCGGATGTAATCGGTCAATCCCGGCAGCGCATCGGCGCCTTCAGGCTGTTCCAAGACGTGTAGTTCGCTCAGGCCCATGCCGAGATACGCCCGCAGGGCAGGCTCTTCGGCGTTGCCCGCATGCAACACGTGCAAGTTATCCCCAGCCAGTTGAAGGCCAAGCTCCACAGCACGCGCGTCTTGCTCGGCGCGACGCGGACGACCGGATGTTGGATGCGCGCCGATGGAAACCAGGCTGATGACGTGCAGCGCGCTTTTATCCACAGGTGTGTTGTTGTCAGGCTGCATCGCGTTTTGCCTCGTTCCGGTAAGCCTCGACGGCCTCAATCAGGGCGTTGAGTACGTCAGCACTTTCGCCAATGACTGACAAATCAGCACGTTTGATCATGTCGCAGGTCGGGTCGAGGTTGATCGCCACGACCTTGTCGCAAGCCCCGATGCCTTGTAGGTGCTGGATCGCGCCCGAGATACCCACAGCCACGTAAACACGTGCAGTGACCCAGGTACCCGATGCGCCGACCTGGCGATCACGGGTCATGAAACCATCGTCCACGGCCACGCGGGATGCACCCTCAGTAGCGCCCAGCGCTGCGGCGGTGCGATGAAACAGTGCCCAGTCCTTCACGCCGTTGCCGCCGGAGAAAATGAACTCTGCTTCCGCCATGGGGATAAGTGCCGGGTCGACGGCCACGGCCCCAAGGTCTTCGATCCGGGCGATGCTGCGCGCGATGGTTGTGGACAACTCAACCGGCAGCGCTTCATGACGTGTTTCGCTGACGGGTTCGGCACACTCTGCGGCGGCCAGAATCAAACGCGAGACAGGACGCGAAAGGTCTTCACGCCCCGCGCCTGCACGGCCGGTGCTGCGTTCGTCCTTGACCTGCCAGACGCGCGTTGCAGGGCGCTCACCCAGGCTCGCCGCGAAACGGCGGCCCAGTTCACCGCCACCGCTGCGGCTGTCAGGCAGCAACCAATGGCGTGGGTCGAACTGGTTATCCACAGCCCGCAGACCTTGCACCCGTTGCTCGGGCGAATAACCGTTGAATTCACTGCCTTCCAGCACCAGCAGACGGTCCACGCCTGCCGTCTCGAAAGTGCTTTCTTTATGCTCGCCGAAGACCACGGCCAGCACAGCACCGTCCTTGCCGGCCAGGCTGTGAGCCAGGCCAAGCAGGTCGCGATCGTGGCTGCTCAGGCGACCGCCAACCATGTCCGGAACTACCGCGATGTAGAAAGTCGGCTCGGCGACTTGATGCAGTGGCAGCTGGACCTCCACAGACGCGGAGCGTTTGACGGCCCCACCCTGCTGCGCCCCGCTACGGTCGATGCGCTTGATGCCGTTCGGCCCGATGAAGCCAATCCCGTGGACGTTTTTGCGGATGACGCCGTTAGGCCCCATCCAACTGGCTTGTGTCGGCTGCATGGCCGCGTGCAAAGGATGCAGGCGGTTGCGGGCGATCCACTCGGCACGAGGGTCGCGGCGGATAATGTCGCTCATCAGTGCGCCTCCGCAGGTTCACGTTTGGCAGGGACCGGCTTTGCAGGCGCTGCGTCTTCAAGCAACGCATCGGCGACCAGTTCGGCGATGTCCTTGATCATCGGGCGCGGCTCGACCACACCTTCAAGCATCGCGGTGCATTGTGGGCAACCGACGGCGACCAGTTCGGCGCCGGTTTCGCGGATGTCTTCCATGCGCATGTCGGGGATACGTTGCTTGCCCGGGATGTCGGTAATCGGCGCGCCGCCACCACCGCCGCAGCAGCGGGAGCGGAAACCGGAACGCTGCATTTCCTTGACCTCGATGCCCAGCGCCTTGAGCACGTCACGCGGCGCTTCGTGCTCGCCGTTGTAACGGCCCAGGTAGCACGGGTCGTGATAGGTCACGCTGGAGCCCTTGTGTTGGCCGAGATTCAGCGCGTTGTCGCCGATCAGCTCAGCCATGTAGGTGCTGTGGTGCTGCACGAGGTAATTGCCATCGAAAGCGCCGTATTCGTTTTTCAGCACGTGGAAGCTGTGCGGATCGCAGGTGACGATGCGTTTGAAGCTGTACTTGCTCAGGGTCTGAATGTTGCGTTTGGCAAGCATCTGGAATGTCGCTTCGTCGCCCAGACGACGAGCCACGTCGCCGCTGTCGCGCTCTTCGAGCCCAAGCACGGCGAAATCGACCTTGGCGGCTTTCAGGACTTTGACGAAGGCCCTTAGCGTGCGCTGGTTGCGCATGTCGAAGGCACCGTCGCCGACCCAGAACAGCACGTCAGCCGTCTTCTTCTCACTCATGACGCTGAGGTTCAGGTCTGCCGCCCAGTTCATCCGGCCGCCCGGCGCGAAACCGCCCGGGTTATCGGTGGCGATGAGGTTTTCCAGTACTTCGGCGCCCTTGTTCGGGGTCGCGCCTTTTTCAAGCGTGAGGTGACGACGCATGTCGACGATGGCGTCCACGTGCTCGATCATCATCGGGCACTCTTCCACACAGGCGCGGCAGGTGGTGCAGGACCACAGGGTTTCGGCATCGACCAGACCGTTGACGATCGGTTGATGGGGACTGCCGCCGTGTTCGCCGATGGGCTTGCCAGGGTAAGGACTGCCCGCGAAGTTGGCGTCAGTGCCGCCCGCCAGACCGACGACCATGTCTTGAATCAGTTTTTTCGGGTTCAGCGGCTGGCCTGCAGCATAAGCCGGGCACGCGGCTTCACATTTGCCGCACTGCACACAGGCGTCGAAGCCCAGCAGCTGGTTCCAGGTGAAATCCTTGGGTTTTTCCACGCCCAGCGGCGCAGTCGGGTCGGTCAGGTCCAGCGGCTTGAGGCCTGTAGAGCGGCCGCCACCAAAGCGTTCGGCGCGACGGTGCCAGGCGAGGTGCAGCGCGCCGGCGAAGGCGTGTTTCATCGGGCCGCCCCAGGTCATGCCGAAGAACAGCTCGGAAACGCCCCACAGCACGCCGATCCCCAGAATCACCGCCAGCAACCAGCCACCGAAGTTTTCCGGCAGGATGCCAGCAACCGGCAAGGTCACCAGAAAGAAGGAAGCGGAGAACGCCAGCAGGCTTTTCGGCAACCGCATCCACGGGCCTTTCGACAGGCGCGACGGCGGGTTGCGACGGCGCAGGTAAACGAAGATCGCCCCGACGAACATCACCGCCGACATCAGCAGCAACGCGTAACCGAGAATGCGGTTATGCAGGCCAAAACCGTGGACCAGAATCGCCAGAATGATCGACGCGACCGCGCCACCCGCGGTCGCGACGTGGGTGTTGGCGATGTATTTGTCCCGCGCCACCACATGGTGCAGATCGACCATGTAACGTTTGGGCATCGCCAGCAGGCCGCCCAGCAGATCGACCTTGGACGCACGACCGTTGCGCCACATGGCCACCCGCCGCAAAGCACCCAGGACACCGAGGCCGAGGGCTGCGAACAGCAGGATTGGAAGAAGGGTGTTCAACATGTGGAGCTCCCAAAGACCGGGGTCTTGCAGGTCGAGATGCCTTACTCGTTCCCTGTGGGAGTGAGCTTGCTCACGAATGCAATCTGTCAGGCGACATGGATGTCGACTGACTCACCGCTTTCGCGAGCAAGCTCGCTCCCACAGGGTTATGTGCAAGCCGTCAGAAGTCTTTACACAGTCTGAGTGCGTCATAAATGGCCGCATGCGTATTACGCTGCGCCACGCAGTCACCGATGCGGAACAGCAGGTAGCCATCGCCGGGTTGGCTCAACGACGGTTGAGGCTGGATCGCGAACAGGGCGTCGATGTCGATCTGGCCCTTGTTGCGCGAATCTTCCTTCAAGCCGTAATACAGCTCTTCGTCAGGACGCACGCCGTTCTCGATCACCACCTGATCGACCACCCGCTCCTCTTTGGCGCCGGTGTATTCGTTCTCCAGCACCGCCACCAGCTTGTCGCCTTCGCGGTAGACCTTCTCCAGCATCATGTCGCCGGTCATGATCACTTCTTTCGGGTACATGCTGCGGTAGTACGTCGGGAACGACGTACCGCCGATGGCCACGCCCGGCTTGATGTCGTCGGTGACGATCTCGACCTGACTGCCTTTGTCCGCCATGAAGTCGGCCACCGACATCCCGGTGAATTCGCAGATGGTGTCGTAGACCAGCACGTTCTTGCCCGGCGCCACCTTGCCGTCGAGCACGTCCCAACTGCTGACCACCAGACCTTCGGCGGCGCCCCAGTGTTCGTTCTGCTCGAGGAACGGATGACCGCCGACGGCCAGCACCACCACATCCGGACGCAAGTCCATGATGGTCGGGATGTCAGCCGCCGTGCCCAGACGCAGATCGACCTTCAGGCGCGCCAGTTCCAGCTGATACCAGCGCGTGATACCGGCGATCTGATCACGTTGCGGCGCCTTGGACGCCGTCACGATCTGCCCACCGATGAAATCTTTCTTCTCGAACAGCGTCACGTCATGGCCCCGTTCGGCCGACACACGTGCAGCTTCCATCCCGGCAGGGCCGGCACCGACGATCACCACTTTGCGTTTCACGCCGGTGGTTTTCTCGATGATGTGCGGCACGCCCATGTACTCACGGGAGGTCGCGGCGTTCTGGATGCACAACACGTCCAGGCCCTGGTACTGACGGTCGATGCAGTAGTTGGCGCCGACACACTGACGAATCTGGTCAACCTGGCCCATCTTGATCTTGGCGATCAGGTGCGGGTCAGCGATGTGCGCGCGGGTCATGCCGACCATGTCGACGTAACCGCCTTCCAGAATGCGCGTTGCCTGGTTCGGGTCCTTGATGTTCTGCGCGTGCAGAACCGGTGCCTTGACCACTTCCTTGATACCAGCCGCCAAGTGCAGAAACGGCTCCGGTGGATAACTCATGTTGGGGATGACGTTGGCCAGGGTGTTGTGCGTGTCGCACCCCGAACCCACCACACCGATGAAATCGATCATGCCGGTCTGGTCGTAATACTTGGCGATCTCTTTCATGTCTTCATGGCTGAGACCGTCCGGGTGGAATTCGTCACCGCAGATACGCAGACCGACGCAGAAGTCCGGACCGACTTCTTTACGCACGGCCTTGATCACTTCCAGACCAAAACGCATGCGGTTTTCGAAGCTGCCGCCCCACTCGTCAGTACGCTTGTTGACGCGCGGGCTCCAGAACTGGTCGATCATGTGCTGGTGCACCGCCGACAGCTCCACGCCGTCCAGGCCACCGGCCTTGGCACGTGCCGCTGCGCTTGCGTAATTGCCGATCACCCGCCAGATTTCTTCCGGCTCGATGGTCTTGCACGTCGCGCGGTGAACAGGCTCACGGATGCCCGATGGCGACATCAGCGTCGGCCAGTGATCGCCGTCCCAACGGGAGCGACGGCCCATGTGGGTAATCTGGATCATGATCTTGGCGCCGTGCTTGTGCATGGCGTCGGCGAGATTCTGGAAGTGCGGGATGATCTTGTCGGTCGCCAGGTTGACCGACTTCCACCAGCCTTGCGGGCTGTCGATCGCAACGCTTGAGGAGCCGCCACAAATGGCCAGACCGATGCCGCCCTTGGCTTTCTCCTCGTAGTACTTCACGTAACGGTCGGTGGTCATGCCGCCATCAGTGGCATAGACCTCGGCGTGCGCGGTACTGAGGACGCGGTTGCGGATGGTGAGTTTGCCGATCTGGATCGGCTGAAACATTGCTTCAAAAGCCATGGCAGGGTCCTCGGCTTACAACGGTTTTACGACAAACAGGCCATCTTCGTGGCCTTCTTCCGAACCGCCGTAAACCTGCTCGGCCACGGTGCGAACGGCACTGCCTTTGGCAGCGAGAATCTGGTCCATGGCGCCAGCGAACCAGCCGGTGAACATGTAATCGACCTTGCGACCCACCTTGCCGTACACGTACACGAACGCGGAATGCTCAAGCTTGACGCTGGCGGTGCCTTTGTCGAGGTCGATTTCCTGAATCTTGAACAAGCCCCAGCCGCGCTGCGACAGACGGTTCATGTAGTGCTCGAAGACCGCGACGCCTTCGATGCCATGGCATTCGGCTTCTTTCTCGCACCAGTGCCAGGCGGACTTGTAACCGGCCTTATAGAGAATCTCGGCATAGGCTTCAGCGCCCAGCACTTCCTCGATGCCCATGTGGTTGTTCACGAAGAAATGACGTGGCACGTACAGCATTGGCAAAGCGTCGGACGTCCAGACACCGGTTTCGCTGTCGACTTCGATTGGCAATTGCGGGGCGATCTTGGCCATGGAAACTTAACTCCAGAAAAATTCAGGTGATGCCCTCTCCGCGGACGGGAGAGGGAAAAATTCAGTAATGAGCGGCTGTAGGACTTATTCGCCCCAGACGTCGCCCAAGATGCGGACCCAGTTCTCGCCCATGATCTTGCGCACAACGCGCTCCGAATGGCCGCGTTTGAGCAGGGTTTCGGTCAGGTTCGGGAACTCGCCGACGGTACGGATACCCAGCGGGTTGATGATCTTGCCGAAGTTGGTCAGACGACGGGCGTAGCCCTTGTCGTGGGTCAGGTACTCAAAGAACTCCTGGCCATGGCCCTGCGTGAAGTCAGTGCCGATACCGATGGCGTCCTCGCCAACGATGTTCATTACGTACTCGATGGCTTCGGCGTAGTCGTCGATGGTCGAGTCGATGCCTTTGGCCAGGAACGGCGCAAACATGGTCACGCCCACGAAGCCGCCGTGGTCGGCGATGAACTTCAGTTCCGCGTCGGATTTGTTGCGAGGGTGTTCTTTCAGACCCGAAGGCAGGCAGTGGGAATACGTCACTGGCTTCTTCGATTCGAGGATGACTTCTTCGGAGGTTTTGGAACCGACGTGGGACAGGTCGCACATGATGCCGACGCGGTTCATTTCCGCGACGATTTCACGGCCGAAGCCCGACAGGCCGCCATCACGCTCGTAGCAACCGGTGCCCACGAGGTTCTGGGTGTTGTAGCACATCTGCACGATGCCCACGCCCAGCTGCTTGAAGATCTCGACGTAGCCGATCTGGTCTTCGAAGGCGTGCGCGTTCTGGAAGCCGAACAGGATGCCGGTCTTGCCCAGCTCTTTGGCTTTGCGGATGTCGGCGGTGTTGCGCACCTGAATCACCAGGTCGCTGTTCTCACGGATCAGCTTCTGGCTCGACGCGATGCTGTTGACGGTCTGCTGAAAACCTTCCCACACCGAAACAGTGCAGTTGGCCATGGTCAGGCCACCTTTGCGCATGTCCTCGAACAGCTCGCGGTTCCATTTGGCAATGATCAGCCCGTCAATAACGATGCTGTCGGCGTGCAATTCGGCTGGGCTCATCAGGCTGTCCCCTTTAAGTTAATCACGCGCCGAAACGTCTGCCGGCGCTTTGGGGCCAGCATATGCCTGAGGGTCGGAGGAGCCGGGTGCAAAAACGACAGGGGAATTGCCGAAAGCGTCAAGAAACGACAAAGGGCGACCGCGAGCGTCTGCCGCCTGTGTTTGATAACTGTTCTTTGGCGCGCGCTTGGGCGAGAATCCGCCGTATCACTGAATCGGGAAGCTCCAATGAAGACGATTTTTCTGGCTCTGGCTCTATTCGCGACAGGCGCCCACGCCGCCGCTAACCCCGACGCCACGCCATGCGACGGCGTAGACGAAGACAAACAGACCCTCGAATGTTCGGTGTATTCGCGCGACACGGCAGTCAAGTTGCTGGATGAGAACTTTCAGAACCTGCTGGAGCGGGTAAACACGCAGTACGGCGCCAACAAGGCCGAAGCGAACGACTTGATCGCCAAGCTGAAAACCGCCCAGGACGCCTGGAAGAAACTGCGCGACGCCGATTGCGCCGTTGAAGTCTTCCCGGCCAAACCCGGCAGCAAGGAATTCAACATCGACCAGAACGACTGCCTGGCGCGCACCAGTGATGAGCGCTCGGAGTACGTGGAAAGCATCATCCAGCCTGAATGACGATCGAATGCGCTACCCTGATGCCCGTTATCAGCTCAAGGTAGGCACATGAACATCTGCGGCGTAGAAATCAAAGGCAGCGAAGCGATCTTCGCTGTCGCCACTCGCGCATCCGGCACCCTCGAACACGTGCCACTGGCGATTAAAAAGATCGCTCTTGAAGACGATGACGAAGCCGTCAATGTCAAAAATTTCGCCACGCAGATCACCCGCTTCGTGCGCGAAAACGGCGTCGCCCACATTGCCATCAAAAAACGCAGCAAGAAAGGCGAGTTCGCCGGCGGCCCGACCACCTTCAAGATCGAGACGGTTTTCCAGCTGCTGGAGGACTGCGAAGTGGTCCTGCTGTCACCGCAGACGATCAATGCCCAGATGAAAAAGCACAATTTCGAACTGCCGGCGGCGCTGAACAAGTATCAGCATGAGGCGTATAAAGCGGCGTGCTCGGCGTTGATGAAGGGCGTTAAATAGCCGTCTTTGCGCAAGGACTGACGTGCTGACACGCAAAAACCTTGCACCGTGGTAGCCGACACGATGATCGTTCCCACGCTCCGCATGGGAATGCAGCCCTGGACGCTCCGCGTCCGCTGTTGAGGGACGCAGAGCGTCCACAAAGGCGTTACCACGCGGAGGGTGGGAGCGATCAGTTTCGGTTATTTAGCGTCTGCCGAAGCCGGCTTTGGCTCCCGCGCCACCCGGCCGCGATCCTCCCTTGGGCACACCACAAACCGCGCCTTGTAGCTGCGCGTGAAATACGACGGCGACTCAAACCCGCACGCAATGCTGACTTCCAGCACGCTCATGTCGCTCTGGCGCAACAGTTGCCGGGCCTTTTCAAGCCGCAGGCCGAGGTAGAAGTTACTCGGCGTGTCGTTCAGGTGCAGACGAAAGAGGCGCTCCAACTGACGACGCGTTACCTGAATGCCTTCGGCCAGTTCGAGGGTGCTGAGGGGCGGCTCGGTGTGTTGCTCCATCACCCCGATCACCTGCACCAGCTTCTTGTTATTAATGCCGTAGCGCGTGGCGATCTGCATGCGCTGGTGGTCTTTGCGCTGACGAATACGACCGAGCACAAATTGTTCCGACACTTTGATCGCCAGGTCCGGGCCGTGCGACTGACCGATCAGGTCGAGCATCAGGTCGATGGACGCCGTGCCGCCTGCCGACGTGATACGGCGGCGGTCGATTTCGAACAATTCCTGAGTCGCCTGCAGGTTTGGGTAGGTTTCCTTGAACGCGTCCAGCGCCTCCCAATGCAGGGTCAGGCGATAGCTTTCCAGCAACCCTGCCTCGGCCAGCACAAAGCTGCCGGTGTCGATCGCGCCCAGCGTCACGCCTTCCAGATCGAGTCGACGCAGCCAGTGTTCCAGTGTCGAGGTGTAAAACTTCAGCGGGTCGACACTGCCCATCACCCACAGCGTTGCGCCCTTTTTCAACGGCTCGAGCGCCGCGTCGGCGTTGACCGACATGCCGTTGCTGGCAATCACCGGCCCGCCGTCGATGCTCAGGATGTGCCAGCGGTACAACTCGCCCCCAAAACGATTGGCCACACGCAACGGCTCCAGCGCCGAGACGAAGCCCATCATGGAAAAGCCGGGCATGAGCAAGAAGTAGAAATCCTGGGACATCGTTGGCGCGTTCCTTGGGGATTTGATGGGTGCTGAGATCTCGCTAGCGACACGTCACTTGTAGGAGCGCGCTTGCCCGCGATTGCGGTGTCTCATTCACGCAGATGTCGACTGACACACCGCAATCGCGGGCAAGCGCGCTCCTACAGAGGTTCGTGCTTTGCCATTCACCAAATACACCCGTTCCCGAAACCCGGCAACTGCACAGGTCGCTACCGTGCAAGAGCTTGTCGCCGCTGTGCGTTTTGAAGCGCCTTGGCCTGCGTAGCTTTGCACCTCAAAAGCGGGTGGCAAACGCCCGCGTCAGACAAACGACCCTGGCCTGCAAGGAAACTCACTCATGAACCACGACGTCATCATCACCTGCGCACTCACCGGTGCTGGCGACACGACCGGGAAAAGCCATCTGGTCCCGATCACACCCAAACAAATCGCCGCCGCTGCCGTTGAAGCCGCCAAAGCAGGCGCGACCGTCGTGCATTGTCATGTGCGTGATCCTCAAACCGGCAAATTCAGCCGCGACGTCGAGCTGTACCGCGAAACCATGGACCGGATCCGCGAGGCGGACATCGACATCATCGTCAACCTGACGGCCGGCATGGGCGGCGACCTGGAAATCGGCCCGGGTGAGCGTCCTACCGATTTCGGTCCGAACACCGATCTGGTCGGTCCCCTTGCACGTCTGGCCCACGTTGAGGCGCTGTTGCCGGAGATCTGCACACTGGACTGCGGCACGCTTAATTTCGGCGACGGCGACACCATTTATGTCTCTACCCCGGCGCAACTGCGTGCGGGCGCCAAGCGCATTCAGGAATTGGGCGTGAAGGCTGAGCTGGAAATCTTCGACACCGGTCATCTGTGGTTCGCCAAGCAGATGATGAAAGAAGGCCTGCTGGACAACCCGCTGTTCCAGCTGTGCCTGGGCATTCCGTGGGGCGCGCCTGCCGACACCACCACCATGAAAGCGATGGTCGACAACCTGCCAGCCGACGTGGTCTGGGCCGGGTTCGGCATTGGTCGCATGCAGATGCCGATGGCGGCACAAGCGGTGCTGCTGGGCGGCAACGTGCGCGTCGGTCTGGAAGACAACATCTGGCTCGATAAAGGCGTACTGGCGAGCAACGGCGCACTGGTCGAACGCGCCAGCGAAATCCTCAGCCGCATGGGCGCACGGGTCATGACCCCCGCCGAAGGCCGCGTGAAGATGGGCCTGAAAAAGCGTTTCTGATCCCGAGTTTCACCTATCTCCCTGTGGGAGCGAATTCATTCGCGAGACGCCAGTACATCCGACGGAGATGTATTGGCTGATACCGGCCCCTGCGAATGAATTCGCTCCCACAATTGATCGCATCGACCACAGAATTTTCGTCAGGACATCACCATGACCTTCATCACCAACATCAAAACCTTCGCCGCACTCGGTAGCGGTGTCATCGGCAGCGGCTGGGTGGCTCGCGCCCTCGCCCACGGCCTGGATGTCGTGGCCTGGGACCCGGCGCCGGGTGCCGAAGCCGCGCTGCGCAAACGGGTCGCCAATGCCTGGCCCGCGCTGGAACAGAAAGGCCTGGCCGCCGGTGCTTCGCAGGACCGTCTGCGCTTTGTAGCGACCATCGAAGAGTGCGTGCGAGACGCTGACTTCATTCAGGAAAGCGCCCCGGAGCGCCTTGATCTCAAACTGGACCTGCACAGCAAGATCAGCGCGGCCGCCAAACCCGACGCAATCATCGGCTCCAGCACCTCGGGCCTGCTGCCTTCGGAGTTCTACGAAAGCGCGACCCACCCCGAGCGCTGCGTGGTCGGCCACCCCTTCAACCCGGTGTACCTGCTGCCATTGGTCGAAGTCGTTGGCGGCAAGAACACTGCGCCGGAAGCCGTTCAGGCGGCGATCAAGGTCTACGAATCACTGGGCATGCGTCCCCTGCACGTGCGTAAGGAAGTCCCGGGCTTTATTGCCGACCGTCTGCTGGAAGCGCTGTGGCGTGAGGCCCTGCACCTGGTCAACGACGGCGTGGCCACGACCGGAGAAATCGACGATGCCATCCGTTTTGGCGCCGGCCTTCGCTGGTCGTTCATGGGCACCTTCCTGACATATACCCTGGCGGGCGGCGACGCTGGCATGCGTCACTTCATGGCGCAGTTCGGCCCGGCGCTGCAGTTGCCGTGGACCTACCTGCCAGCGCCGGAACTGACCGACAAGCTGATCGACGATGTCGTCGACGGTACCAGCGATCAGCTCGGAACGCACAGCATCTCGGCACTCGAGCGCTATCGCGATGACTGCCTGCTGGCCGTGCTGGAAGCGGTGAAAACCACAAAAGCCAAACACGGGATGGCGTTCAGCGATTAAGTCCCGCGCCATCCGCCTTCTACCTGTGGGAGCGAATTCATTCGCGACGTGGTGGCACAGACGACAGGGATGTGTCGAATGCACCGGCCAATCGCGAATGAATTCGCTCCCACAGTGAGCTCAACCTGCTCAGGATATTCATCATGCCCGCCCTGACCACCTACAAAACCCCGATCCTCGCCGATTGGGTCGATTACAACGGCCATCTCCGCGACGCGTTCTACCTGTTGATCTTCAGCTACGCGACCGACGCGTTCATGGACCGCATTGGCCTGGCCAGCGATGACCGCGATGCCAGTGGAAATTCGCTGTTCACCCTGGAAGCCCATATCAACTACCTGCATGAGGTGAAACTCGGCGAAGACGTTGAAGTGCGTACCCAGATCGTCGCCCATGACCGCAAGCGTGTTCAGCTCTACCACAGCCTTTACAAAGTCGGTGGCGAGGAGGAACTGGCGGCCAGCGACCAAATGCTGCTGCACGTGGATCTCGCTGCGGGTCCCAAGTCCGCGCCGTTCAGCGAATCGTCGCTGGAAGCGCTGCGTCAGCTCACCGAAGCCCAACACGATCAACCGGCTCCCGCCTATGTGGGTCGCGTAATCGGGCTGCCCGCCAAAGCCTGAACCTCACGCCACAGCGCGCTTCCCGGTGCTCGGTGAAGCGACGCTGGCAGTAGGCTCGTCATCCAGTTTGATGAACATCGCCAACACCGGGCCCAGCAACACGACAACGATGGAGGCGCTGAAAGCCGCCATCCAGTTCGTGCCCGTCACGTCCAGCAACCAGCCGATCACCACTGGAGAGACTGCGCCAGCCACTGCCATGCCAAAGAACGTGCAGGCGCTGGACGTCGCCGAATGCTCATGTGACACCTCTGTCCCAATGACCCACAACGGGGAATCCGCGAGCTCGGAGCAAAAGAATGAAAAGCTCAGCCCAGCCGCGCAGACGTAGATGTTTTGCGTGAACATCAGCGGTATCAGCCCGATGATCGATGCAAGAAAGCCGAAGATGATCAGGTCGCGTCGCGAGCGGAGTTTGTTGCCGGTCACCTTGAAGCGCCAGTCCGACAGCATCCCGCCCACCGCCGTTCCTACGGTGCCGCCGAGCAAGACGAACGTTGAAAACAACGCGGTCTTGGACAGATCCATCCCGTAACGCTGTGTGAAAAACGACGGAATCCAGTTCAAGAAAAACCACAGCACCCAGCCATGACAAAAGCACGTCGCCGCTGCGGGCCAGACCTTGCGCAACATGGTGGGCCAATGCACCGGGGTCGGCGCTTTCACGGGCTCCATGACCACCGCTTCGACCTGTTTCTTCGACTCGCCGAGAATGAAATACATGGCAAACATGTACACCAACGTCAGCACGCCGAGGATGATGAACGCCGCGCGCCAGGAGAACTGCAGAATCAGGAACGTGACAATCAGCGGTGCCAGCGCGTTGGCCAGCCGCCCGGAAGCATGCATGACGCCCTGAGCCGTCCCGCGTTGCGTGATGGGAATGGCCCTCGCGATCATCCGCGCCGCCGTGGGATAGATCGGCGCTTCACCAATGCCGACAACGAAACGGGCAATCACCAGAATGATGAGGCCGCTGACCAGACCCGTGGCGATGGTCGCCACCGACCAGATCACACCGTAAAGCAGCATCGCCTTGCGCGAGCCGATCCGGTCACTCAGCCAGCCACCAGGAATCATGAAACAGCTGTAAGCGACCGCAAAGGCCGAGAACATCATGCCCAGGTTGGTGTTGCTGAAGCCCAGTTCCTTACTGATGGTGGGCGCGGCGACCGCAAGGTTCGTGCGGTCGACATACATGATGAAAGCCATGACGCAGAGCAACACGAACGTCAGTGTTGCCCTGCGCTTCTGCGCAAGAGTCGGTAACATTTTATCCACCTGTTGTTATCTTTATCGTGGAACGAGCAGCCCGTTCGGACCGCTCGCGTCGCTAATTCGTACAGGGAACCTGTACCGCGACTTACTTGAAGAAGCCCTGAAGCACTTCATAGGTTTCGTCAGGGCATTCTTCCTGCAGGTAATGACCTGAGGGCACTGTGGCCGTCTGCACGATGTTGGTCGCGTAACGGCTCCAGACTTCTGCGGCGTTGTGGTTACGGCCCACCCCGCCTTTTTCACCCCAGAGAATCAACGCCGGGGTGTCGACACGACGACCTGCGTCGAAGTCAGCGGTGTCCATGTCCAGATCGATGCCGAACGTGGCCCGGTAGTCTTCGCACATGGCATGAGTGGTGGCCGGATTCTTGATGCAGCGAATGTAATCGGCCAGCGCCTCGGGACCGAAAAAGGCGGTTCCCTGTGCGGTTTTAGACAGTTTGCGCAGAATGAAGAACTCAGGATCGGCGTCCATCATCCGCTCAGGCGTTGGCGCATCCTGGGTCATGAAGAACCAGTGCCAAGAGAATTTCGCCCACTGACGCGTGACGTTATTGAGCAGGTGATGCTGCGGCAGCATGTCGACGAAGCCGGCCTTGAGCACTTTTTCCGGGTGATCAAGGCACATGCGGTGCAGCACGCGGGCGCCACGGTCGTGCCCGGCCGCATTGAACCGCTCGAAGCCAAGCGACTGCATCACTTCGACCTGATCCTGCGCCATGGCACGGAACGAATAATCAGAGTGATCACCCCCGCCCTCGGGCTTGGAGCTGTCGCCATAGCCACGCAGGTCGGTGCACACCACGGTGAAGTCCTTTGCCAGACGTGGTGCGATTTTGTGCCAGGACAGATGGTTGAACGGGTTGCCATGCATCAGCAACAGCGGAGGACCCTCGCCGCCCACGACGGTCACGATATCGGCGCCGCTGGTTTTGACGGTGGTTTTGGTGAAATTCTCGAACATATCGCCAGCCTCTTCTTATCGATTTTATGCTTGGGTACGAACGTCCTTTCCTGCGGGAAGCATTCCTTGTCTCGGTCTAGGCAGTGGCCACTTCACGTTTGTGTTTGCGTGCCGCAGCGTTGTCTGTCGCGACCCGGAAAGCAGCGGCCATCGCACCCACGTCCGCCTTGCCGGTGCCGACGATGTCGTAGGCCACGCCGTGTGCCGGGGTTGCGTAAACGGTTTTGAGGCCGCCGGTCAGGGTCACACCCTGAGAGAAACCCAGCAGCTTGGTCGCGATCTGCCCCTGATCGTGGTACATGATCACAACCGCATCGAAGTCACCGTTTCGCGCCTTGATGAACACCGTGTCCGACGGAAACGGGCCTTCGCTGGCCAACCCCTTGGCGCACAGTTTTTCCAGCGTCGGGCGAATGATCGTGATCTCTTCGTCGCCGAACAGGCCGTTTTCGCCATTGTGCGGATTGAGCGCCGCCACGCCGATCCGCGGGCTCGGGTTACCCAAGGCGCGCAAGGTATCGTGGGCCAGTTGCAGCGCGCCTTCGATGCGGTCCGGCTGGACCATATCAACGGCTTTGCGCAAGGCAACGTGCGAGGTCACGCGGAAGGTCGAGAACTGCGGGATGATATTGACTTCGCCGAAGTAGCCGACATGATCGGTCCAGGCTGCGAACATCTGGTGCTCGTCGTGGTAGTTCCAGCCGCCGCGATGCAGACCGGCCTTGTTCAGCGGCGCGAAGCAGATGCCGTCCAACTCACCGGCGAGCGCCAGCTCGGTCATGACTTTCAGGGTTTCGCCGGTCAGGCGGCCGGACTCGGCGCTGACCTGCCCCCGCTCGAACAACGACGGGTCGACGTTGTGAAGGTCCAGCAATGGAACGGCTTCGCCGGCATGGTCGGCTTCGCTCAACTTGGAGATCTTGACGTAGGGAAGGGTCAGGCCCGCATCACGCATGCCGAGCTTCAGCACGCGTTCGTCACCGATGATCACCACGTCAGCCCGTTCACGCGCCTGGGGTGTTGACAGCAGTTTGACCACCAGCTCAGGGCCAATGCCTGTGACGTCACCGAGCATAAGTCCAATCAGAGGCTTCATCAGGTGTTTCTCCGGTCAGGGGTGTTGTTCTTGTAGTGACCCCCATCCTATTCCTGCCTCGATCCACAACAACGTGCAAACCGTGGGCGGCCAATTCACGGAATGTGGTTTCAAGATGTTTCACTGACTAGAGGGAATGCCCCTTAAAACCTGATTGGCATGCATATCCTTGTGGGAGCTGCTGGAGGTAACGACAGTGGCGAATTGTCCTCGCCTGACACACCGCATTCGCCACCGTCGTAACCTCCCGCAGCTCCCACCACACAGAATCCCGGGCACAAAAAAAGCCCGCATCGCTGCGGGCTTTCTGTTTTCGGTTAACCGATCAATTCACGATCAGTTGACCTTGGCGTTCAACTCGCCTTTGGCGTAACGCTCGAACATCTTCTCCAGGGAGATCGGTTTGATCTTGGAGGCGTTGCCGGCGGTGCCGAAGGCTTCGTAACGGGCGATGCAGACGTCGCGCATGGCCGAGACGGTTTTAGCCAGGTATTTACGTGGGTCGAACTCACTCGGGTTCTTGGCCATGAACTCACGGATGGCACCGGTGGACGCCAGACGCAGGTCGGTGTCGATGTTGACCTTGCGCACGCCGTGCTTGATGCCTTCAACGATCTCTTCGACCGGCACACCGTAGGTTTCTTTGATGTCGCCGCCGAACTCGTTGATGATCTTCAGCCATTCCTGAGGAACGGACGAAGAACCGTGCATCACCAGGTGAGTATTAGGGATGCGCTTGTGGATTTCTTTGATGCGCTCGATCGCCAGGATGTCGCCGGTAGGCGGCTTGGTGAACTTGTAAGCGCCGTGGCTGGTACCGATGGCGATGGCCAGGGCATCCACCTGGGTCTTCTTCACGAAGTCAGCGGCTTCTTCCGGATCGGTCAGCATCTGGCTGTGATCCAGAACGCCTTCAGCGCCAACGCCGTCTTCTTCACCGGCCATGCCGGTTTCCAGCGAACCCAGAACGCCCAGCTCACCTTCTACCGAAACGCCACAGGCGTGAGCCATGGCAACGGTTTCCTGAGTGACGCGCACGTTGTACTCGTAGTCTGCCGGGCTCTTGCCGTCTTCACGCAGCGAGCCGTCCATCATCACCGAGCTGAAGCCCAGTTGAATCGAACGCTGGCAAATGGCAGGGCTGGTGCCGTGGTCCTGGTGCATGACCACCGGGATGTGCGGGAATTCTTCGATTGCCGCCAGGATCAGGTGACGCAGGAAAGGCGCACCGGCGTATTTACGCGCACCGGCCGAAGCCTGAACGATCACCGGAGAATCGGTCTTGTCAGCCGCTTCCATAATGGCGCGCATCTGTTCCAGGTTGTTCACGTTGAATGCAGGAACGCCGTAGCCGAATTCGGCGGCGTGGTCCAACATCTGGCGCATGCTGATAAGTGCCATTGTCTGTCTCTCTCCCGGTAGGGTCGTTAATCGTGCGTGCCTGCCGTAGCGGCGGCTATTCAAATTATAGGGGCGTAATCGGTGATCACCGCCCGGTGTTGCATCGATCGAGCCGCTTGGCCCCTTAAGGCGCCTTGCAGCCGCGACCGATCAAATCGTTGGTAGCGTCCCAGTACACGAGGCCTTCGCTGCCCTTGTTATCGAACGCCAGTACGCCGTTGCTGTACAGCGCGCCGGAAGCACCGGGCACGGCCTGCAGACGGAAGACCTGCTCGCTCTGATTCAAGCGCACGTCGACCTCTTTGTTCGCCGGATCCGCAGACCGCCAGTAAATCTCCGCTTTGCTGTCACAGACCCAGTGGGTCCAGCCCGCAACCGGTTCAGAAGCCTTCATGCTGGCGCAACCGCCCAGCAGCATCAGTGTCGCAAGGGCAATCAAGCCTTTCATTACCACTCCTGGATCCCCTGCGAAGCGTGACGCGGATCAATCGCTTCGATACCCAGGGGCTGTTCTGTTTCAGATGTTCCGGAACGCCGTCAGTTCAGATTCAGCGACAGGCAACCGGCCCGACAGCGGGCATGAACTCGTATTTTTCCCAGACCTCTGGACCGCCGCGCTTGTACACGATCGGTACGGTTTCAGCCTGCCAGCCAGCCTGATAGCAGCTGACCTGAAGCAGGTCGGGCGCGGCGCTGGACGCCGCTTGCGCCTCAGGCTTGCTCGCGCAGCCGACCAATAAACCCGCCATGATCAACAGCGGTAATGGCTTGAGCATCTCACTCCCCTTCACCCAGGCCTGACATTCAGGCCTTGGCGCGTTGTTCCAGAACTTCCACGGCTGGCAATACCTTGCCTTCGACGAACTCGAGGAACGCGCCGCCACCGGTGGAGATGTAGGAGATCTTGTTGCTTACACCGTATTTGTCGATTGCAGCCAGAGTGTCGCCACCGCCCGCAATCGAGAACGCCGGGCTTTCGGCAATCGCCTCGGCCAGCACCTTGGTGCCGTTGCCGAACTGGTCGAATTCAAACACGCCGACCGGGCCGTTCCACAGAATAGTCTTGGAAGATTTCAACAAATCGGCGAAGTGCGCCGCAGTTTTCGGGCCAATGTCCAGAATCATGTCGTCATCGGCAACGTCAGCAATCAGCTTGACCGTGGCTTCTGCATCTTCGGCGAATTTCTTGGCAACCACGACGTCGACCGGCAACGGGACGCTGACCTTCGCGGCAATGGCGCGAGCGGTGTCCAACAGGTCTGGTTCATACAGCGATTTGCCAACCGGGTGGCCAGCAGCGGCCAGGAAGGTGTTGGCAATACCGCCGCCGACGATCAGTTGATCGCAGATCTGGCTCAGGCTGTTCAGCACGTCCAGCTTGGTGGACACCTTGGAGCCGGCAACGATAGCGGCCATTGGCTTGGCCGGTTTACCCAGCGCCTTGCCCAGTGCGTCCAGTTCGGCCGCCAGCAACGGGCCAGCTGCGGCGACTTTAGCGAATTTGGCGACGCCGTGGGTCGAGCCTTCGGCGCGGTGAGCGGTGCCGAAGGCGTCCATCACGAACACGTCACACAGGGCGGCGTACTTCTGCGCCAGGTCGTCGGCGTTTTTCTTCTCGCCCTTGTTGAAGCGCACGTTTTCGAACAGCACGATGTCGCCCGCTTTCACGTCTACGCCATCCAGGTACTCGGCCACCAACGGCACGTCGCGACCCAATGCCTTGCTCAGGTAGTCGGCGACCGGCTTGAGGCTATTCTCGGCAGAAAATTCACCTTCGGTCGGACGACCCAGGTGCGAGCACACCATGACGGCGGCGCCCTTTTCCAGCGCCAGCTTGATGGTCGGCAGCGAAGCAAGAATACGTGCGTCGCTGGTGACGACACCGTCCTTGACCGGGACGTTGAGGTCTTCGCGGATCAGTACACGCTTACCTTGCAGATCGAGGTCGGTCATCTTCAACACGGTCATGAGGCGTTCCCTGTTTATTACTGTTGTTTATGGATGCTTTGCAGATAGTGATCGGCGACATCCAGCATTCGATTGGCAAAACCCCATTCGTTGTCGAACCATGCCAGCACGTTGACCAGCCGCGGACCGGAAACCCGTGTCTGGCTGGCATCGATGATGGCCGAATGAGGGTCATGATTGAAATCACAGCTGGCGTGCGGCAACTCGGTGTAAGCCAGCAAGCCTTTGAGCGGGCCGCCAGTTGCGGCCTCGCGCAGGATACGGTTGATTTCCAGCGCATCGGTATCACGCGCAACCTGCATCGTGATGTCCAGGCAAGACACATTCACCGTCGGCACCCGAACTGCTTTGGCCTGAATTCGGCCGGCAAGTTCCGGAAGCAGGCGCTCGATACCGCGCGCCAGACCAGTGGACACCGGAATGATCGATTGAAACGCCGAACGCGTGCGACGCAGGTCTTCATGATGATAGGCGTCAATCACCGGTTGGTCGTTCATCGCCGAGTGAATCGTGGTGATGGTGACGTATTCCAGGCCCAGCTCGCGGTTCAGCAGATCCAGCAACGGCACGCTGCAATTGGTGGTGCAGGACGCCGCTGACACCAACAGCTCTTCGCCGGTCAGGTTTTGCTGATTGATGCCGTAGACGATGGTGGCGTCGACATCCGCCTCGCTGGCCATCGGCTGGGAAAACAGCACGCGCGGTGCGCGAGCGGACAGGAAACGCTCGCCGTCGGCACGGGTGTGATAAACACCCGAGCACTCGAGCACCAGATCGACGTCGAGTTCGTGCCAGTCGATGCCTTCCGGCGTCGCGCTGCGAAACACTTTGATGACGTGATCGTTGATGTGCAGAAAATCGCCTTCGACCCGCACTTCGCCGGGGAACCGGCCGTGTGTGGAGTCAAAGCGCGTCAGGTATTCGAGACTGGCCATGTCGGCCAAATCGTTGATCGCCACCACCTCAAAGCCCGCCTTCGCACCTCGCTCGCACAGCGCGCGCAGCACGCAGCGACCGATACGACCGTAACCATTGAGGGCGACTTTATAAGGGCGTGGCTGAGGCATGGGGGTTCTCGGTTTTGAATGACACAAAGAACCTGTAGGAGCGAGGCTTGTCCCGCGATCTGCCGGGAACCGGCAGCAAACCCGGCGAATGCGGTGTGTCAGGCACAACCGAATCGCATGATTTTGCTGCCACTTCGTGGCAAATCGCGGGACAAGCCACGCTCCTACAGAGAGCGCGCAGGCTGCTTAGTCTTCCAGCAGCTCTTCAGCCGTGGAGATGATGTTCTCCAGCGTGAAGCCGAACTCTTCGAACAGCAGGTTCGCTGGCGCCGACTCACCGAAGGTGGTCATGCCGACCACGCGGCCTTCCAGGCCCACGTACTTGTACCAGTAGTCCGCGTGGCCGGCTTCGATGGCGATACGAGCGCTGACTTCCAGCGGCAGAACCGACTGTTTGTACAGCGCGTCTTGCGATTCAAACACGCTGGTGCATGGCATGGACACCACGCGCACGTTCTTGCCTTCAGCGGTCAGCTTGTCGAACGCCTGAACCGCCAGACCGACTTCGGAGCCGGTGGCGATCAGGATCAGATCCGGCTCGCCGTTGCAGTCACGCAGCACGTAGCCACCACGGTTGATGTTCTCCAGTTGCAGCGCGTCGCGAGCCTGATGCTGCAGGTTCTGACGGGAGAAGATCAGCGCCGAAGGACCGTCGTCCCGCTCGATGGCGTGTTTCCAGGCCACGGCCGATTCAACGGCGTCAGCTGGACGCCAGCAGTCAAGGTTCGGCGTAGTGCGCAGGCTGGTCAGTTGCTCGATCGGCTGGTGAGTCGGGCCGTCTTCGCCCAGACCGATGGAGTCGTGGGTGAACACATAGATGACACGCTTCTTCATCAGCGAGGACATGCGCACCGCGTTGCGGGCGTATTCCATGAAGATCAGGAAGGTGGCGCCGTAAGGCACGAAACCGCCGTGCAGGGCGATACCGTTCATGATCGCGCCCATGCCGAACTCACGCACACCGTAGTGCAGGTAGTTACCGTCAGCGTCTTCGCCGGTGATGCTCTTGCAACCTTTCCAGATGGTCAGGTTCGAGCCGGCCAGGTCAGCCGAACCGCCGAGGAACTCAGGCAGCAGCGGGCCGAAATTGCTCAAGGCATTCTGGCTGGCTTTACGGCTGGCGATGGTTTCGCCCTTGGCGTTCACTTCGGCTACGTAAGCAGCGGACTTTTCAGCGAAGTCGGCAGGCAGCTCGCCGCTCATGCGACGGATCAGCTCATTGGCCAGCTCAGGGAATGCAGCGGAGTAAGCAGCGAAACGCTGATCCCACTCGGCTTCGACCGCCAGGCCCTTCTCCTTGGCGTTCCACTCTTTGTAGATGTCAGCCGGGATTTCGAAAGGACCATGGGTCCATTTCAGCGCAGCACGGGTCAGGGCGATTTCGTCGTTGCCCAGTGGAGCGCCGTGGCACTCTTCCTTGCCTTGTTTGTTCGGCGAGCCGAAGCCGATGGTGGTCTTGCAGCAGATCAGGGTCGGCTTGTCGCTCTTGCGAGCGGTCTCGATGGCGGTCTTGATCTCGTCAGCGTCATGGCCGTCGACGTTGCGGATCACCAGCCAGCCGTACGATTCAAAGCGCTTCGGCGTGTCATCGGTGAACCAGCCTTCGACTTCGCCGTCGATGGAGATGCCGTTGTCATCGTAGAAGGCGATCAGTTTGTTCAGGCGCAGGGTGCCTGCCAACGAAGCGACTTCGTGGGAAATGCCTTCCATCATGCAGCCATCACCCATGAACACATAGGTGTGGTGGTCGACGATGTTGTGGCCAGGGCGGTTGAATTGCGCGCCCAGGGTTTTCTCGGCGACGGCGAAACCGACGGCGTTGGCGAAACCCTGACCCAGCGGGCCGGTGGTGGTCTCAACGCCTGGCGTGTAGCCGTATTCCGGGTGACCCGGTGTGCGGCTGTGCAATTGACGGAAGTTCTTCAGGTCTTCAATCGACAGGTCGTAACCGGTCAGATGCAGCAGCGAGTAAATCAGCATCGAGCCGTGGCCGTTGGACAGGATGAACCGGTCACGGTCAGCGAACATCGGGTTGCTCGGGTTGTGCTTCAGATAATCGCGCCACAGGACTTCAGCGATATCCGCCATGCCCATCGGGGCTCCTGGGTGGCCGCTGTTGGCCTTTTGCACGGCATCCATGCTGAGGGCACGAATGGCATTGGCACGCTCACGACGGCTGGGCATCGCTGATCTCCTGGGGCAGAAAGAAGTGGGATCTGAAAAAGGCGGCCATTTTCCCTCAGGCACTGCTTCGGGGCAATGACAGATACAGTTCGAAGCGCGATTTTCCTGCGTTGTGGCCATTTTTTGTACGGCAAGGGGCGGCTTCTGCGCGCAAACGGCAGATTGACGGTGCTCGCCGTCGCCACCCATCGACCAATATCAAAACTTTTTGATATTGGTCTTGCAGCCTGCCCGGACGATAACTAGACTGCCTGCCCTATGAATCTTCGCGTACCTGCCATTAGCCATGACCAAAGCGACGAACTGGCTGCCTTGTGCAAGGCCGGTGGCGACCCGCTGCGTCTGAATGTGCTGCGTGCGCTGTCGAACGATTCATTCGGGGTGCTTGAGCTGGCGCAGATTTTCGCCATCGGTCAGTCCGGTATGAGTCATCACTTGAAGGTGCTGGCCCAGGCTGATCTGGTGGCGACGCGCCGTGAAGGTAACGCGATCTTTTATCGCCGCGCCCTGCCCCACACCGAACAGATCGGCGGCAAGCTGCACGCGGCGCTGCTTGAAGAAGTCGATGGCTTGACACTGCCCGACGACGTACGAAGCCGGATCGGCCTGGTGCATCGTCAACGCGCCAACGCCAGCCAGGACTTCTTCGCCCGGACCGCAGAGAAATTTCGTGCCCAGCAGGACCTGATCGCAGGACTGCCGCAGTACCGCGACAGCCTGCTGTCGTTGCTCGACAAGCTAGGCTTCGGTGCCGACGCCACTGCGGTTGAAGTCGGCCCCGGCGATGGTGGATTTCTGCCTGACCTGGCGCAGCGCTTCCGGCATGTCACCGGGCTGGACAACAGCCCGGCCATGCTCGACCTCGCGCGTGCGATCTGCGCGCAGAAGGCGCTGAGTAACGTTGAGTTGAAACTGGCCGACGCACTGGCCGACGCTAATGTTTCCGGCGATTGCGTCGTCTTGAATATGGTGCTTCATCATTTCGCTGCACCGGCTGAAGCATTGAAACAATTGGCCAACCTGTTGCAACCGGGCGGTAGCCTCTTGGTGACAGAGTTGTGCAGCCACGACCAGAGCTGGGCCAAGGAGGCCTGTGGCGATCTCTGGTTAGGTTTCGAACAGGAAGATCTGGCCCGTTGGGCCATCGCTGCGGGGCTGGTCCCCGGGGAAAGTCTGTACATAGGCTTACGTAATGGTTTCCAGATTCAGGTCCGCCACTTTCAGCGACCGGCTGGCAACACTCACCATCGGTAATACTCAGGAAAACCGTCGAGATGAGCGAATACTCCCTTTTCACCTCCGAGTCCGTGTCCGAAGGGCATCCGGACAAAATCGCCGACCAGATCTCCGATGCGGTGCTGGACGCCATCGTTGCCCAGGACAAACACGCTCGCGTAGCGGTTGAAACCCTGGTCAAGACTGGCGTTGCCATCGTTGCTGGCGAAGTCACCACCAGCGCGTGGGTTGACCTGGAGCAGATCGTTCGTGACGTGATCAGCGACATCGGCTACACCAGCTCCGACGTCGGCTTCGACGGCGCGACTTGCGGCGTGATGAACATCATCGGCAAGCAGTCCCCTGACATCAATCAGGGCGTCGACCGTGCCAAGCCTGAAGATCAGGGCGCCGGCGACCAGGGCCTGATGTTCGGCTACGCCAGCAACGAAACCACCGAACTGATGCCAGCGCCAATCGCGTTCTCGCACCAGTTGGTCAAGCGTCAGGCTGAAGCCCGTAAATCGGGGCTGCTGCCTTGGCTGCGTCCAGACGCCAAATCCCAGGTCACCTGCCGCTACGAAAACGGCATCGTGGTCGGTATCGACGCGATCGTTCTGTCGACTCAGCACAACCCTGAAGTCTCGTACGCCGACCTGCGCGAAGGCGTCATGGAGCTGATCGTCAAGCACGTGCTGCCAGCCGAGCTGCTGCACAAAGACACCCAGTTCCACATCAACCCGACTGGCCAGTTCATCATCGGTGGCCCGGTAGGTGACTGCGGCCTGACCGGTCGCAAGATCATCGTCGACAGCTACGGCGGCATGGCCCGTCACGGCGGCGGCGCGTTCTCCGGTAAGGATCCATCGAAGGTCGACCGTTCGGCTGCTTACGCGGGCCGTTACGTTGCCAAAAACATCGTCGCTGCCGGTCTGGCCGAGCGTTGCGAGATTCAGGTGTCCTACGCCATCGGCGTCGCTCAACCGACTTCGATCTCGCTGAACACCTTCGGCACCGGCAAGATCAGCGATGACAAGATCGTCAAACTGGTCCGCGAGCACTTCGATCTGCGTCCATACGCAATCACCACCATGCTCGACCTGCTGCACCCGATGTACCAGGAAACCGCCGCTTACGGCCACTTCGGCCGTACGCCGGAAACCAAGACCGTCGGCGAAGACACCTTCTCCACGTTCACCTGGGAAAAAACCGACCGCGCCGCCGCATTGCGCGCTGCTGCTGGTTTGTAAGACTCCAGCAGTAATAAAAAAGCCCCCGGCGACGCAAGTCGTCGGGGGCTTTTTAGTGGGTGCTGCAATAGCGAACACTCCCTATCACCTCATATAGCGATTGGCGATTTGCTCAATCGCGAACTCGTCTAGACAAGACGCAGGTGTTTCATAGAGCACTGCTAGCCTTTTTATAGGGGCCACGGCCTGAATTCATACCATTCATGAACACTGGAAGCAATTAGCCAGCGGAGAGACTTCACAAGGGAGATATATCATGCAGGATGCAACCAATAATTCTGGCACGTCGGCCGCACCAATAGGCTCTTCCACCCCAGAACCCGGACTTAGTCCAAGCTATGCAACACTGTTTCCAGAAAAGTTCCGGGGGATATGTTCAACAACGGCACCAGAGTCAAACGAGGGCCCCATCGCCTATCTCTGGGATTTATACAACCAAGCCATAGCACTTGAGGCAAAGGGCGAAAGGAATGCGAGTGTTTCTCTTGGCACTCGGCGACCGGATTTGGGGAAGTTGGTCATCGGGCCAGAGGCTGCAAAAATCCGCTCATCATTAACGGTAGTCGTGGATATTTTGCAAAACCTGGCTCAGGAGCATGTAGGGAGCAACCTGGATTTAACAAAGGTGCTTGCAACTGCACGCCAGCCACTGCCGCTGCCATTCAACCATTCCCTGGAACTGTCTAATGAAGTCCTAAAACTTAAAAAATTATCTCTGATCGATTTGATTGAGCAATCCGATCTGGATTACCCAAGTTTTACATCCGCGCAACTCAGGACTGCGCGCATGCGGATGGCGATGCTGTGCAATGGCGTTTTGGAGCCGGAGAGACGGTCGATTCTGGTAGAGCCATTCTCGACAACCAAAGAAAATCCAGACAGCGATTCCGGCATGAAGCCCGATGCGCAGGACGCAACCAAGGATCTCACGGACGTCGGTACGTTTATACAGAGGACCGGGCTGGAAGCAGCGGACATCTATGATCTGCTGGGAGTAACAAATTTCAACCCACGAGAAACCAGTACGGTCAGCGCCGCAGCTTCCAAATATATTGTTGCTGACCACGCGGGTAATAAATCAGCCATGATGCCCTACCCTTATGGGGCTGGGTTTATTAATCAGTCCACCACATCCATGGTTGCACTGACCGGTAATTCCGAGATTTGGGGGACATCATTACAATTCGCAGGTGCGACCGCAAAGCATTTCTTCAGGATGAATAAAATACTTCATCTAAAAAAATGCTTCGACATTGATTATGACTCTGTCGACCTGCTCATCCTGTCTGCCCTGAACGCTGAAGGACATACTGCTGAGCTTGAAATAACAGAAAACACAATACGCGCATTAGGCGTATATCGGTATTTCAATGAAAAATTTGCAATAAGCGCCGAGCAATTCTCTGCACTGATTGGCCCAATCCCCTGCCATACCAAATGCCAGAAACACACATTGCTCGACAAGCTTTTTGGGGGGGCGATCACTCATGACAACGCGAGTACTGACGTCGGCATCAAACTTGACGGCACCGTCTTTCACCTTGAAATTGACGCCAGTGATGCTCCAACCCAATCAGCATATAAGGGGCTTTGCCAGGCCCTGACTGTAGACGCCGCCACCTTGCAGGCGCTGTTAACTCTCGTATGCCAGGCCCAACAACTCAGCCAACCCGTCCTGTCCATAAGCGTCCTATCAGCCCTCTACCGTCTGACGGTGCTAGCCAAAATCCTCGGTTCAAATCCCCTTGAAGGGCTGAAGTTGTTGATGGAGCTTGGCAAAAACAACTCACAAATCTTTGAGCAGCTTGCCGGGGCCCCACAGATAAATGATAACCCGGGGGGAGATGTTCTCGACGTACTGACCACCCTTGCAAGCTTGGCAAACTGGGTGAAAAAAGAAAATGTAGAGGCGTCGGCGTTACGCTACTGGCTAGCCGAACAGTCTGACTCACTTTTGCCCCTGAACGCACTCAAAAAACTTATCGTCGAAGTAGGCCCCAAGATCCCCGCCACCTTGCTTACGGAAGCACGCATCCAGCAAGAACTGAAAAATTACAACTTTGCGTTCGCTAAAGAGATTGAAAACTGGTTGCCCATGCTCGCGACGGTGGTAGACAGCGATGGTTGTGTCGTTAACGTTCAGACAAATAACGTTGCCGACATCACCCAGTTGATCCTCCCGGCATTGAAAGACGCCAGACAAGGGACACAGGACAAGAACACCGACGAGACATGTGCGCAAATCGCGGAGGCGCTGCACGCTCTGATTCAGAACGCCCATACTGCGCAGATGGATATGATCGGGAAGCTAGTGGGTTTCCTACCCGGCGCACAACCACCGCTGGGCAGTCAACATCCTGAACTATTGATACGGTGGGCCAAAGATCAATCGGTCGATTATCTCAAAGAAATACTCAGCGCATCACTCAGCCCTCTGGTTGCCGACGCTTCGCCTGCCTCAATCACCGAGAGTTTATCGAGAAAATGGTGCGAACTTTGCCGATTAGCCAATATTGCCCAACATCTTAATCTCAGCGCACTTGGACTCAAAACACTGCTGGATCATCCGCAATGGCTATCAAGCAAAAACAGAGAAAAAAAAATTAGCTTAGGTTCGCTCTACGAACTCAGCCTTTACAGAGATCTGGTGTCAGTCTCGCGAAGCAATGGCGTAAAGGAAGCGGCCCTCTTGGATGTTCTATACCGAGCCCATGATGCAGATGCGGAGAAAAATATAAAAAGCATCATCAACGACATTTGCACTATTATCTCCTCTGAACCTTCTGCAGTAGAGGCCGCCTGGAGTTCAATTTACAAGAAGAGATCAACTCCAAAAGCACCTAACTTCCAGGATTTTTTCTCCCGTTCATCAGCAGCCATCCCAGAAAGATGGAAGACGGACCGATACCGCTCACAGAAAGCATTAGGTGCATATTACGAATACTATGATTGTGAAAACATTGAAGGTTACAACCCATCAAACCCGTATGAAAATCAACTATGCAAAGAATTTGCAGAGTACCTCAGAAAAAATCCCGGAACACTGAACGTCACCCCGGCTGAAAAAAAGATATGCGGCCCCCGCTCCGCGTTTGCTTATTTATCACCTACCCGTCCAACGCCTGCCCCTGAGATTTTTTTAAGCGAGACTTTATTAGACGACGGGACACCCGCAGACAAAGGCGAATCGTTGCCGCAGACCATTTATGACATCACCCTTCTGATACGGATTTTTTCACTACAGCAACGCACCGGCCTGCCCTCGGAGTCACTTTTATCACTCGGCTCGGCAGAAAAAATGACCGAGAACCTGAGTCGATATGCAAGCTCAACGTTGTCTACATGTGATGAGATTGAGCAGGGCTCAATCACCGATCATTTGCAAATACTGCGTCGTGATGCGTTGCTCGCGTACCTGTTGAGCTATTGGGCCCCTGTTGACAAAGGTGCTCGGACGATCGGTGTGGTGGACAAGGATACGCTGTCCAACTATCTCTTGACCGATGTACTAGTATCACCGTCCGTGCAGAGCACTCTCATCAAAACCGCCACGGCAAGCCTTCAATATTACTTGCACAGATTGTTTGCTTACCTTGAACCTGGCTATACCAATAAACGTGCCGTCTCCGCAACGCTGGAGTGGAACATGTTCCGGAAGGAATACTCCCTGTGGAGGACCCGCCAGCGCCAACTCAATCATCCAGAGAATCTTATCGTACCCTCTGCACGTCCAGGTAAAACTGCTGCATTCAAGGAGTTGGAGAACGAACTGAGCCAATCACGCTTGACGACCGATACCGTACAAAGCGCCGTTGTGAATTACTTAAGCAAATTCGAGAAGATCAGCAATCTTCAGTTTATAAGTGGCTATCTTGACGGCATCGATCCTAGCAATGACACCTATCATTTCGTGGGAAGAACCAATGTTGCACCTGCGCAATATTTCTGGCGTCAGCTTGACATGAGTATGCGTGATTCAAGACAACGGCTCAGCCCGATGGCCTGGAGCGAGTGGGAAAAGATAGATGTCCCAGTCAGCGGAAAAATGACAAATGTGCTTGTCGATAAAGGTGCCGAAACTGACATCAAGGCAAATGTATGCTCCGTTAACATTGATTTGATCCGGCCCGTTATCATTTGCGGGCGGCGCTACGTGTTCTGGGTGGAGGATGTTGACGAATCTGACATGAAGAAGGATGAGAAAAAAACCACGAAAACCATGCTGGAAGTTTTTTACTCTTTCCTGCAGATTGATGGCCAATGGAGCCCCGCGAACAAAGTCTTGACGGAAAAAGTGTATAAAGACCCAGGCCTAAGCCCTTACTTGATCGTCGTCGTGGACGAGTCCAACCAGCGGAAGTCTAATCCATGCTTGGTCATATTGCTTGGGGGGATCAATACAGGAGAAAGCAACGTGCACTACAGAATGGAGGTTCGCGACCTGCTACTGATGGATAAAACTCAAATACCAGCGGGTAATAGTAAAGAAACGCTATTTAAGACGCTCGACACCAATCTCAAAGACCCTCTCCTTATACAGCGTCCCCTTCGGGACAAAGCAACGTTGGTGACTCCCCTTACTAAGGGCAGATTGGTGCTGAATGACGAAATCGAAAAGACCAACCAACTGGCATCAGAACCCTTTGCGCTCACTCCGTTGGAGAAGCTCATCAAGACTGTTCTCATTCGGCAAGGAGCCGACACCTGTAGGGTTGAAAACTACCGAGATGCGCTGGCTTTTTTGATGGCGCCTGAAGGCTCACATGACAAAATATATCTCCTGATCAAATCGACACTTTTCAAAGACGATGAAAGCGCTATCGCGCAAGCCAGACTGTCGTTTCGGGATCTGCTGGCAGCCGACAGTGGTGAAACTCAAGTACCCGCCTATCTCTGGGATCAACTCGAAGAAGATGGGTACTGGCCACTGGTACCCTGGAGTAACAGTCCGTCTGATGACGGCGATGGTCTCATCATATTCGAGAACGCTGGCACTCGCCGCCTCCGGCGGGTTGCTGAACAACCTAACGGCTTGGAATGCACCGCTGTAAGGAGCGCTCTGCCTTATCAAATTGAGTTGATATCTGATTATGCCGATAGCGATGGAAAAGGTGAGATACGTGCAGTGTACCCTCGCATGCTGTTTGACCCTGACAAACCTGTTCTAAAGGACTTGGAATACACTCACACGTTCACATTAAACAACAAACAACATTCGATAACTTGCAATACCTTGCAGATGAAGACTGCAAAAGTAGACGATACGCTTGACGTGGAATGGCGTATAAGTCCCGCGTTGGATGCAGACACAAAAATCAGCTATTACGTTGAGAACACCTTCCACTCGGCAACCCTGGAAAGGCAAAAAAACCCGTCACTGCACACCGCTAAACTTTCAATCAGCATCAAACAATTGGTGCAGGACGAAGTGAGCCTGATCGTTCATGATCTAGAAAAACCAGACGCTAACCTTTACGAACTGAGGTCACTTTTTAGAACGACCATTCGACCCCTAATAGATTCGGCTGCGCTAAAAAACATACAGCTCGCGCTCTACGTTAAAGCTCCCTCCTCCGCACAGCCTCAAAAATTGACGGAAGAGACCGTTCTTGCAGATGGCGCCGCCATTATCACGCACACTTACACACTTTCAGAAGCGGGCGCGTATTACTTCACCCTGCTTGAAACTGGAAATCCCAATCTGAATGGCTATCAAGCGTACGATGTCACGAAGTCTGATTCTGACACCCTGTGGTCTACTCAAATCCTGAGAAACTCAGAACACGTTCAGTACTTGAAATTCGATAACAAGGCACCCAACATAAAAAAAGTTCCTTTTGATCAAATACGGCTCAACACGCTCTTCGGAAAAAACCTCGTCGCTCAGGCTTCAAAATCTGTACACGATGTCTTGCAGTGGCGGACGCAGCAAATAAATGAACCTGCCATTGCGGTCGAAAACGATCCCGCGCCTCTCGACTTCCATGGTGCCAGTGGTCGGTATTTCCGCGAGATCTTTTTACATCTCCCAGAGTTAGTGTCTACTCGTTTTTCTGATGAAAAGCGATTTAAGGAAGCGCAGGCGTGGTGCACTCGCTATCTGTTTGATCCCTTCCGGACCCTTGCTACCAAAGACGGCAAACCCCCTTACTGGAATGCTCGCCCATTAGTAAAAGTCGGCTCGGGGGCGTCGTTATTGACCGTTAAGGTTGATCCCGCCGGACTGGCCTTCAGTTCGGCACGCGCTCATCGCGAGGCCGTATTCTTGCTAATGGTAGAAAACTGGCTGAAAGAGGGGGACCACCTCTATCGGCAACTGACGTCGGATTCGCTGACACAGGCCTGGCTCTGCTACCAGCAAGCCCAGAACCTTATTGGTACGCTACCGAACATTACAACATCCACGAGTTGGGTTGCCGTGGAATTGTCCAGAATTGAGCGAAGAGTTTTCCGCAGGCCGCCGAACGACAGGCTACTGGATATGCACACGACGCTCTCCAGACGTTTTTTTACATTGCGGCACGGTCTGACGATAAATGGGAGTGTTACTCCGTTTGATCCTCAGCAGCTAGGTGACTTCACCCCATCCAGGGGCGTGGGCAGCACTAGTGGAGTGGCTTCAAACTTTAATAGCAACCGTGCCTCAATACCGCCGTATCGCTTCCTGGTCATGTACCGCCGCGCTCAAGATGCGGTCACCCAATTGATCAACATGGGGCACAAGTTGATGGCCCTGATGGAAACTCAGGCAGACACCAATCTGGCCGCATTACAGCTCTCGCATCAAGTGCAACTGTCTGACTTTACATTGCAATTGCAGAAGGAAGCACTACGCAGTGCCGAGTCGGGAAAACAAACACTCGCGGTCAGCCTGGAAGCCGCAGAGTACCGTCAGAATTTCTATTCAGGCTTATTAAATGAATACAAATCAACATGGGAGTCTGCGGCTATCGCCTTTTCTGCACTCGCGTCGATCCAAGAGCTTGCCAGTACAGCCTTCGTTGTCGCTGAGGCTCCTGTGGAAATGATCCCAAACATATTTGGAATGGCTTTCGGCGGCCAACGTCTTGGTGCCCCTCTTAGAGCCGTATTGGAAGTAACCAAATCGGCTAGCCTGGCGAATACCTATATCGCTGACAGGCTTTGCCTTGAAGGGGAATACGCCCGGCGCGCTGAGGAGTGGGGTGTACTCGTACAAGAAGCATACTATGAGACCAGAGTCATCAAACAACAGATGGCTGAGCAGCAGATCCTGATCAATGCAGCCAAAATAGGCATTGAGGAATCTAAAGCTGTCACCAGTACGCTTAAAGAAGCGTATACCGCAATGACTACGGGCTTCACCATTCTGCCGACCTACAACTGGATGGTCGCCCGTTTATCAGACCTGTATAGCCCCGCTTATGACGCTACTCTCGCACTTTGCGTCGCAACCGAGGCGGCCTATCGCTATGAAATGGGTGATTACCGACGTCGCCGCTTTATCACACCCACCGCTTGGGACGACACTTACCTAGGCATGCTCGCCGGGGAGTCGTTACAAAAGGATCTTCAGGAAATGCAAACCGAGTTCACTCAGAAAAGCCAACGGGGGCTGAGCATAAAGAAAACGATTTCGCTCAAGGAATACCTCAATATCACCGATGCTGCACGCTGGCTGACTCAGCTCAAGGCGTTAGAGAGCAAACCCATCGCCTTTAGCCTCAGAGCCAGTGATTTCGATAGCGACTATCCCGGGCACTATATGAGAAAGGTTTTGCATGTGTCGGTGTCGTTTGTGACGGAGAAACCCGAGCTGCTCAGAAATATGTGCGCGACACTCGTTCAGACCAGCAATTTGACCTTGGTGGAACCCGATCTCGCGGGCGTGAAATTGCTGTATGAACCCGATAAATCAACGCCCGTATCTAGCGTCGTTTCCAATGTTCGCTCTCAACAGCAAATTGCGCTTTCCACGCTGATCAATCACGACGGCAGAGGCGTATCCGGCGAAAACTGGCTGTGTACGCTTGTCTTCGATGATGGGCGCTACCTGCCGTTCGAGGGAACCGGCGCCATCTCGAACTGGTCATTTTCCATTCCAAACCCCAAATCAGCCAAAAGTCTTTACGACGGGTCTGTACCTCTGATTTCCGATATCCAGATCAACCTCGTTTATACAGCGTTGGACGGAGGAGCCCAGTTTGCATCAGACGTACAAAAGCTGAAGACATAGAACAGTCAGAAGTCCTGGCCTGCGGTGACCGCCGCAGGCCAGGAGCAATTGTCAAGACTTGACCATTATCAATACCGTCGATTTTCAGCGCTGCGAAACAACGTGTTTGACAGGCTTAGTTCGGCATATAACGATCGGCGATTTAATCAATCGCGAACCCGTCTAGACAGCGGCCCTATTCCTTCTCCACCACTGCTAGCCTTTTAAAGACTTCTATCAGAACGATGATAGAAGCATGGCGTCTCGCCTACGTGCTCAGAGGTGGCGCTGCTTGGTAACACACACTTAAGGAACGCGCCATCATGGATGAGACCAAGGACACTGATACCGTTGCGACCTACGCCAGGTTGTTCCCAGAACAGTTAGCAGAGCGATGCGGCCCGAGTGCTCTGGAATCTAACAGCGGACCCGTAGCTTATTTGCACGCGTTGTATGAGCAGGCAAAAGCTTTGGAAGCAGCCCGCGCATCAGATCACCCGTTCAAGTTGATCAATCGCCGCCCCGACATCGCCGAATTAGTGTTAAACGCGGAAAATCTTGAAAAAAAAATTCCCCCTTTAACGCTTGTGATCAAAGCATTGAGTCGTCAAGCAGAAGCGCACTTGGGGGCGAGTGAATCGATCAATCAAGCGCTCAGCGAAGCTCGTCTCACGGACCAGTTGCCATTCAACCTCCCGCTTGAACAGATTCAAGCCGTACTCAAGCACAAGAAGCTTCCTTTGTTCGAATTGCTGCAAACCTTGGAATACTCTTTTCCAGGCTTCTGCTTCGGACAATTGCGTAACGAACAACTCAGGTATGTGATGGGTGCCGCCACCGGGTTCAGCCCGACCTTGCGAGGTTTGCTGCTGGAAAGTGAGGCTACGGCTAGCGAGTCATTGCTTCAGCGCTTCGGCGCTACCGGATCGAATGCATTGAATGATCTTCGCAGCGTCGAGTATTTCTGTCAGAAAACCGGGCTTAAACCCGAGGATGTCTTCGACCTGCTGGCAACGTCAGGGGTCGCAGATAACGCTACACAGGGCGTTACGGCCGTAAAAATTTCCGGCAAATACAAGCCCCAATCTACTACCGAGTCAGATGGTTGTGTGTACGGCGCAGCTTTCATTAACAACGGCAAGGCGCCAGCGCTATCGCTAGAGGACAAGCTGGCCGGACCTGGCATTACGCTGGCCGTTAAGAACGCAACGACCGCCCACTTCGTTCGGATGCACAAAGTCATCCATCTCAGACATGCTCTCAAGCTGAGCTTTGCCCAGACAGACCTTGTGCTGATGTCGGCGTTACGCGCCGAAGGGCAGACCAAAGACTTTCAGATCACGGAAGATACTCTGCGTACGCTGGGTGTATTCCGCTACCTGAACGAATCATACGAGGTATCGGCTGAGCAATTCGCTGCGCTCATTTACCAGGTGTCCCCTTATGCAGTCGGTGATGATGTGCCGTTTCTGGACCGCGTGCTGGACGGTCCAGGTGCCGGCGAATTGGCAGACATTGATGAAAGTCTGATCATTGACGGCGAAGAGTTCGACCCGGCTGAATCCAGCGACAACTCTGGTAACAGCTCTGCACACTCCACCATTGGCAGATTGTGCAAGGCCCTGGGTATGGACGAGCGCCTTACTAATGTCCACCTGGCTCAAGCAACCGCGGCGCTCGGGCTTACCAAACCCACGCTTTCGATTGAATTGATCTCCTCGCTTTACCGCCTGAGCCGCTTGCCGCGCCTTCTGCGCTTGAGTGTAAGCGGAGGCCTGAGCTTGCTGGGTGTACTTGCGTCGAGTAATCCGGAAATCGTCACCAGCCTTGCAGGAAAACCTCGTATCAGCTCAGAAGGGGACTCTGCCGATATCCTTGACGTACTGATCGCGCTAGTGAACATAGAAACGTGGCTCCGTCGAAATAAGATCTCGCCGCAAGCGTTCCTGAAGTGGATCACACCCATGACGCCGGCACCAAGCGTCAGCACAGCCGTCAAACGGACTGTCGGTGAACTGGGGTCGCGTCTGGAAGGATCACTTCTGACCGAAACGAAAATCAAGCTGGCTGTAGGGTCGGACGCACTGGAGGCCTCTGCGGGGACTTGGACTAATATTTTGTCGGCATATCTGGACGCCAATGGCCTGATCATACCCGAGCAGACAAGCGCTACCGACTTTGTAAAGACCGTAAAAGAGTTGCTCGCAGGAAAAATAGCAAATCAAACACTCGCTGACGAAGTAGCGCTGCTTCTCGAGAGCCTCATAAAAAATGCTATTACTGCGCAGGAAGATATTTTCAACCAGATCGTCAAAAGCGGGGTCAACGCTGACGACCCTACCCGACAACTATTGCCCGCAAACATGCTGCCCTTGGTGCGCTGGGTCGGTAAAACACGGGTCAATGTTTTATCCAATACGCTATCAGCATTGCGTTCTGATGCTGCTGCAAGCGAAACGCCACGCACATTATTGACCGGACTCGATGCTGAGTTCTGGGAGAAGGTGGCGCGTTATGGGCAAGCCCTAGCAGGATTACGTATCAGTCCGCTGGGATTAACGGCGTTACTTGATCACCCCGAATGGTTCGATCTGGCGAGCATCGACCAGGCTCAGGCCACGGTTGACACTGCTACCCCTGCCGCCCCCGTCACGCCAGCCTTGAATGTCGACACGTGCTATCAGCTGAGCAGGTACAGTGCCTGGATCGAACAATGTCAGGGCAATGGATTTTCGGAAATGGATGCGCTGGAATATCTGGCGGATTTTTCCACCAAAGATACGCCAGACGCAGCCAACGCGGCTGCGCAGCACCTGGCCAAACTGATCGGTTGGCATGCAAGCGAGACAATATCGGCTCTGCCCTGCGTCGAACAGATCCTCACGAGAAACACACAAGAAACCGCCCCAAAAACATACGATGATTTTTTAAGCTCTCTGACTCCTAGCGAAAAGCGGCATCATGACAGCGAAGGTAGAAGTATTTTAAACACCATATATGACTATTTACTCCTTCCTCCAGGTCGTCACTACGTGGATCCGCTTAGGCAGAGCACCTACATCAAGCTGAACCAATTCATTTTAGATAATAAACTGCCACTCAAGGTCACAGAAGGACAGTTCAAGTTAGCTCACAAACCAGACGAATGGAAAAAGGCTCGCAAATACGTAACAAAACCGATGGAATTGGAGGTCTACACACCCCCGACGAAAAATCCATTTGAGCCCGTAAAGTTCGAGTCCATATTAGTACCCTGTGTTCCCAACCTCATAAGCGATATCGACTTCATTCTTCGTCTGCAATCGCTTTCCCGGACGACAGGTTTGTCATGCCAATCGCTGATGGATTTTTACTTACTGGACCAGGATTCGCCATATGCGAGCTACGAAACAGCTGGACGTTTGATGCTCAGTGCCTGCTCAGAAACAGAGGTGAGCAAAATACAGCCGTTGCTACAAGAGCAGTATCGAGATGCGTTGACAGCTTATTTACTGGCGTACTGGGCACCATCAAATCCGCAGCTATCGAAAAACATATCGAGCTCCGACGATCTCTCCAATTACTTCCTGACGGATATCGGCGTCAGCTCCCAAGCGAGGCAGACGACGGCTGTTATGCAGACTATCAACAGCCTTCAACACTACCTGCACAGAGTCTTCTCACATCTCGACGCTGCTTTTGGCAGTTCCGAACTACCAAAAAACGCGATCAGGAACTGGCAACAGTATCTGAGCCGATACGAAACATGGAAACAATGGCGCGCGCAAAACAATCATCCTGAAAATCTGATTTACTACGCGAACAGACCCCAAAAAAGCACGGCCTTCCAAGAGCTCGAAGTAGAAGTTAATCAGGGAAAACTCGATACCTCATTACTGCAAACGGCGATTTGCAACTACCTGACCAAATTCGAGCGAATCAGTAATCTGCAAGTAGTCAGCGGTTATCTGGACGGCCGTGATCCCAAAAACGATACGTATTACCTGATCGGCAAGACCAATGCCTCACCCGCTGAATACTACTGGCGTTCGGCGGACATGAGCCTGCGCGACGACCAAGAGCGTTTGAGCCCGCTGGCCTGGAGCGAGTGGCAAAAAATTGTGCTGCCCATTAACGGCCAGATTGCGCAGAGTCGCTACACCGAAACATTGACCGAAGGCGGTAAGACCAAGTCCATCGTTCACACTTGCGACGCCGTTCGCATGGTAATTATTGCCGGCAGACCCTATGTATTTTGGGTGGAGAGGGGAACAACTGGGCTACCCAGCGCCGACGAAAGGAACCAGCCCCCCACCAAATACCGAAAGCTCTCTGTTCAATATGTATTTCTGCAAAGTGACGGATTCTGGAGCACCGCTAATGAGTTGATGTGCCTGGATGGGACGAAAGATGGCAAGCGAGCGCATGCTGTTGACGCCAATAACGACTATCTTAAGGACGAAAATTATGTACCTGGCCTAATCGCATTTGTAAATAAGCAAGGTCCACGCGCAGCTGATCCCTGGCTGACAGTAATTCTTTACAACTGCTCAGCACCTCTAAAAACAAGAGATAACATATTAGAGGATATCAATAAACAATATTTTATCGAGATGCGGGACCTACTATTAATCGACAGAAAATATCTTTTTGAAACAAACACCGAGAAACGGACAGGTAAATTGTCATACTTGTTAAATACCGCTTATGCATCCTATCGAGACCCCAGGAACATCCAGCATACTTATGATGGTAGAGAATTATACTTGAGACCAAAGAAGAACCTTTCATCCGCCCTAACCGAAGAGGGCTTTGAAGTACTTCAACCCAAAGAGGACGAAAATCACTTTCGCCCATCGCTGACAGTCGAACTTGATCGCGAAGCTGACAACACCATCATAATACGCACCATATCCGCAGAAGAGGCAGATCAAGAAATACTGGTCAACCATATAAAAAAAGACAGCTCCATTACAAAACTCGCGGTACAACAAAAAACTGAAAAATACGTAGGATTCGCGAAAAGCGTTTTTCGATTTAACTTTGAAGACTTTGGACAGTTTCTCGTTGAATACGACAGCCAAGGTGTACAGTCCATGTACCTTTTTGAAATAAGCGGTACTGCTACCGACGAAGCATGGAACATTTCAGTAAAAACTGACGACCAGGCTCAATATCTCGACCTGACAGCGGTTTCGACATCCTTACCAAAATTCGCCTCTGACAAAATACGTCTGAATACTTTATTCGGAAAACAGCTGGTAGCCCGGGCCACTCAGAGCGTTGAGCGCGCATTAGGGTGGGATACACAGAGGCTGAAGGAACCCACTATTGATACTAACGACGTTGATCCATCCGTGGACTTTCATGGGGCCAATGGCCTGTATTTCCGAGAACTTTTCCTGCACCTGCCCGCGCTCATAGCAACCCGCCTCACTGAACAACAGCAGTTCGAAGATGCCGAAGCCTGGTATTTGCAGTACCTGTTCGATCCGTATCGAGCCAGTGCGGCGGCGGACGGACGACCTGCCTACTGGAACGCTCGACCTCTGGCAGAAGTCGGTACGCTGAAGTCACGCCTTGCCGCGCCCGACCCTGTTGCCCGCGCTTTTATCTTGTCGAGCTATTATCGCCAAGCCGTGTTTCTTTCGTTGGTAGAGAACTGGCGGCTCCAAGGCGACCATTTCTACCGCCAGCTTACCCTGAGCAGTTTGAATCACGCCTGGTTGTGCTATCAGCAAGCGTTAAAGTTGATCGGCCCGCTGCCGGAGCGAATTGCCGTATCTCGCTGGACTCCTGTGCCCTTGTCTGCAGCACTCCCCTCCAGCTTTCTTACCCCCATCAACCCACGGGTGATTGAGGCGAGGAACATCATTCAGCGTCGGATTTACAACTTGCGTCACGGCCTGACCATCGACGGCAAGGCATTGCCTGATATGAGCTGGGGCGACGAGAGCGACGCCCCGTTCGACTCCGCAAAAGGTGGCTTAAGCATTCTTGCGGGCAGCTATAACGGTGATCGGACGGCCATTCCCGCGTACCGCTTCCGCCAGTTATTACCTGCTGCCCGAGCAGCCGTCCAGCAGCTGCTCGACTTCGGTCGGCACTACATGAAATTGATGGAGGACGAGTTCAACACCACACTCTCCGTTTTGCTCAAGGCTCAGGAGGTGAAGATTTCGGACTTCACACTGCGTCTGAAGAAAGAAGAGATCAATTCTGTGATCGCAAAAAAACGAACCCTGGAAACGGCGCGTAGCGCGGCGTTGTATCGCCATGCGTTCTACTCGGATCTCATTCAGACTGGGCGGAACGCCAGAGAAGAGGCCGCCACAGCGCTTACATGGTCGGCGGGCTACCTGAACGTTGTTTCAGCGCCTTTTACCGTAGCAGAAGGTTCACTCCAAGCCGTGCCTCGCATTTTTGGCATGGCTATAGGAGGACAAGACATGTCTGGGCCAGTTGGCGCCGCCAAAGAAATTGTCCAAGGAGCAGCGTCTTTCATGAAGTTCACGGCCGAACAACTGCTCCTCGAATCCAGCTACGAACGCAGGTCACATCAGTGGGAGTTTGACAGAAGGGAGGCACAATTCGATATCGAGAAACTTAAATTAGAACTCAGTGAACTCAATGTTGAACTCAATGCTGCAACCATTAGCCTCGAAGAGTCCCGGCAGGATCGGCTGAACCTAGAGGAAGCCTATGTTGCGATGACGACCGGTTTCACAATTATCCCTATTTACAACTGGCTGGTCGCTCGGCAAGAGCTGATTTACGGCGCAGCGTACGACGCGGTGCTTTCCCTGTGCCTCAGCCTTGAGGCTGCTTGGCGCTACGAGACCGGGGACTACGGTCGAGAAGCCTTTATAAAAACAAGCGCCTGGAGTGATTCTTACAAAGGAATGCTCGCTGGTGAATCGCTGCTGGTCGATCTCTTGGAAATGGAAAACGCGTATCTGATGGCCAATGAACGGCGGCTGACCATCAAGAAGACATTCAGTCTTAAGGCGTTGATGAGTGATGCAGCATGGGCCAGTGGGATCGAGCTTTTTTCGAAGACCAAACCTTTCCTTTTCGAATTAAAAGCAGACGACTTTGACAAGCAATACCCCGGACATTACATGCGTCAGCTCAAACATGTTTCGGTGTCATTCGTATTTAACGCGGGTTCGACGGTAGATGAACTGTCCGCAATCCTCACTCAAACAGGCAACACCCTATTAGTAAGCGCGACCGAGGACGGTGCCCAGTATTTCTATAAAAAGTCCCAAAAGCCTTCTCAAAGCATCAAACGCAACCTTCGAGCGCAGCAGCAGATCGCGCTGTCATCCACTGTATCGGAGGACGGGCTGGGTTTCTCACCGGGTGAATGGGTGTACGAGTTAATGTTTCATGACGGCCGTTACCTGCCGTTTGAGGGTACAGGCGCGATCTCACAATGGCAGCTGGTGATACCTGACGTCGATCTGGCCCAAAAGATGACGATCGCTGTTGTGAAGGACATCCAGATCAACCTCGTCTACACGGCCTTAAGCGGCGACAGCGAATTTACCGCGACTGTCATGGGTCTTAGAGCGGCGCATTGAAGAAACGCCAGGGTTTCGATCAGTGCGAAACTCGCCCAGCCAAATGGCTTGCCGGTGATAGCGTTTTCCAAACGCTTATCGCCGGCAAGCCGTGCTGCTGTTTAACTCTGCTCAGGAGGTACTCCGAAAAACCCCGTAACCACGCCGGTCGAGCACCCCGCTATTAATAGACCTAGCCTTGCCAACTCCCCCTTCAGCACGGATGCTCAAATGCTGCACGCTTTACGTTGTTCCCTCTTCGCTTCAATCGCACTGTTCATCACTCCCTCCAACGCCCAAACCTGCCCCGACTGGCCTGCCGCCAAAGCCCGTAGCGAAATTTCTTCCCTGCAAACCCGAATCGAACACTGGAATGACAGCTACCACCGACAAGGTGTCTCGCTGGTTGCCGATGAGCTCTACGATCAGTCGGTGCAACGGCTTTCACACCTTCGTGGCTGTTTTGCCAAACCGGCGCCCCCCGACGAAAACCCGCTGAAGACCGCTGTGGGGCCGAACGCGCATCCGGTCCCGCACACCGGCCTTAACAAACTCCCTGACGAACGGGCGGTGCAGGCGTGGCTCAAGGGGCGTGACGACCTGTGGATTCAGCCGAAGGTGGATGGCGTGGCGGTCACGCTCGTTTACGAGGGCGGCAAGCTGGTGAAAGCGATCAGTCGCGGCGATGGGGTCAAGGGGCAGGACTGGACGGGACATGCTCATCAGATCGCAGCCATCCCTTCGCATCTGGCGTGGGAGAAAACCCTGGTGTTACAAGGCGAGCTGTATTGGCAGTTGAGCGGGCATATTCAGGCCGAAGCCGGAAGCCTGAATGCCCGCAGCAAAGTCGCCGGGCTGCTCGCGCGCACCTCCATCACAGAAGAGGACGGTGCGAACGTCGGGTTGTTTGTCTGGGACTGGCCCGATGGCCCGGAAGGCATGCAAGACCGTCTGACCGGCCTGCGTGCGCTGGGCTTTGCCGACAGCGCGACCTTCAGTGAGCCCATCGAAAGTTTCGACCACGCCAAAAACTGGCGCGAGCACTGGTACACAAGCCCGCTGCCGTTTGCCACCGACGGCGTGGTCATCCGTCAGGGCGTGCGGCCTTCAGCAGATCGCTGGCAAGCGAAGGCACCTTACTGGATAGCCGCATGGAAGTACCCGTTCGCCCAAGTATTGGGTGAAGTTCGCAAGGTGAATTTCAACATCGGCCGAAGCGGGAAGATCACGCCGGTACTGGACATCGAACCGGTGCAACTGGACGACCGGAAAGTCAGCCGCATCAGCGTCGGTTCTTTCAAGCGCTGGCAGACACTGGATATTCGGCCCGGAGACCACGTGGCGATCAGTCTGGCGGGGCTGACTATTCCGCGGCTCGATGGCGTTATCACACGTAATGTCGAGCGGGTGGAAATGAAAGTGCCTGATGCGGCGGATTACCACCCGCTGAGTTGCTGGCAGCCAACAGAGGGATGCGAAAGCCAGTTTCGGGAGCGATTGAAATGGCTGAGCAGCAAGAAAGGCCTGGGACTTCCGGGCGTAGGACCCGGCACATGGGACAAGTTAATCGACGCCGGACATCTCAACGGTTTACTGGACTGGATGCCCCTCGATGGTGCGCAGCTTGCTAACATTCCCGGTCTTGGCGATCAGAGCAGCGCTAAACTGCTGAAGAGTTTTCAGGAAGCCCGCGAACAACCGTTCGGAATTTGGCTCAAAGCCATCGGTTTACCGCCGACCGCAGGCGCTTCGCTGGGTGATTCGTGGTCAGATCTGTCGGCCCGCGGCGTTGATCAATGGCAAGCCGAGGCAGGTATTGGCCCGGGACGTGCGAGGCAGTTAACGGCCTTTTTTCAGGACCCGCACGTGCAAACGCTGGCCCGACAGTTGCGAGAGCAAGGTATCAAAGGGTTCTAGTCATTTTTTTGTCCCGGACGATTGTGTCGAGCGTCCGGGCGCCCGTCTTCAAGGAGCGTTCATGAAATTCTTGTCACCGCTGATTGTATTCACTGCCTGTGGACTGTTGGCAGCCCCGCTGTTCGCGGCCGAACAGGCACCCGAATTGAGCGGCTGCGCTGCCAAACGTCAGGAAATCAGCACCCAGATCGAACAGGCCAAGGCGGCAGGTAACGGCGAACAACAGTCGGGACTGGAAAAAGCCTTGAGCGAGGTCACCGCCAATTGCACCGATGCCGGCCTGCTCAAGCAGCAGGAGCAAAAGGTGCTGGACGCCAAACGCGAAGTCAGCCGCCGCCAGGCCGACCTGAACAAGGCCATGAGCAAGGGCGACCCCGACAAGATCAACAAGCGCAAAGACAAACTGGCCGAGTCGCGCAAGGAACTCCAGGACGCCCAGGAAGAACTGGAGAAGGTTCAGCCGGATGAAGAGGATGACTGATTCTTGAACGGTGAGGGCTCAACCGATCCTTGGGAGTGGGCCTGTTCAATAAGACTGAAGCACGATTGATGGAGAGGCATGGACTGCTCGAAAGCCTTCGCGAGCAAGCTCGCTCCTGCAGGTTCACAAGCGCTCCCGATGACGCGTTCTGATTCAATGATCCCGAAACTCTTTATGACAGGCGTCGCAGGCGTCTTCGACGTTGTTCATCGGCGGGATCATGTTGGTCGGCGTCAGCTGCAGTTGCCGGGTCGCAATCACCAGCTCACCGGTGCGCGCTTCGAGAACGCCGGCCAATTCTTGAAAGCGAGCTTGCCTCTGCCACACGGCGTCTTTGGCGCTGGTGTGCTCAGACTCTTTAACGGCCGGAAAATGCTTCCACGGCTCGTGAGACAACGCATCCAGCTTCACCGCGCCTTCCGCAAACTTCGGGCCGTCGAACGGCAGGCGGCCGCGCAGCATGCCGCCGATGTCTTCGCTGGTTTTGAGCATCTGTTTGAAGATCGCCTTACGTTGCCCCAGCGGCGAATCGGGATCGACGCCCCCGCAGGCACTCAAGGTGAGCGCGCCGATCATCAACAGGCTGATCGCTTTCAACGTCGGGCGTCTCAGCGACAGTTTTCTCAACGCAACGCTCTTTGAGTTCATGGCAACGACTGCTGGAAAAAATGGTCGCCAGTATCTGCGCTCGTCTTGAAAAACCCAAGTGAATGATCGGCATCGCGATCAGACAGAAATGCCAAACAACGCGACGACCAGACCCAGGCCGATCAACCACACCAGCGAACGCAAAGCGGCGAGATCCGCCAGATAGAAAATGATGTAAAGCAGGCGACTGGTCACGAACAGCACCGCCAGCACATCAATGGTGACCAACTGCGCGACGCCCGCCACGTGTGCGATGATCACGCCCGCGGCAAAACCCGGAATCGCCTCGAAACTGTTTTGCTGCGCCGCATGGGCACGACGGGGCAAACCTTCCAACTGATCGAGAAAATCTCGCGGGTTATGGTTCTGCCGGGTACTGAAGCGACCGCTTCCAAACTTGGCGATCGAGGTACAGACCAGCGGCAACAAAATCACGATCAACACGCACCAGAAGGCAACGGTCATATTTGCAGCATCCTTTTTAGATTTTTGAGTTTCACCCGGGGCATCCGGACAGCGCTCTCCACAGGCTAAGAGCCGTGGCCGAGCGAAAGGTTCTTTTCCATCATCCGTCCGCCGGGCCCTGCAGGGAAGTTTCCCGCTGCTGTCATGAGGCGAGTGATTGGCTAAGATGCCAGCCATCACAGCCGATTTGGTTGTACACCGTGCCTCAGGAGCCTGAATGTCCAGCGAAGAAGACACCACCGTCAGTGGTGCAGCGCCCATGATTCCCGATCAGCGCCGGGAACTGATGCTGCGTCAGTTACGCAAGCATCAAGTGCTCAGCGTGCATCAACTGATGGAAATGTTCGATTGCTCGCACATGACCATTCGCCGCGACATCGCCCTGCTCGAACAAAGTGGCCGTGCCTATTCGGTGACCGGTGGCGTTCGCATCGCAAGCCAGGTGCACAGTGAACCCAGCCATCAATCGAAAGCGGTGGTCGAACTCCCGCAAAAGCAGGCGATGGCCAGACTGGCGGCGGGTTTGCTGCACCCGGAGATGACGGTTTACCTGGACGCGGGCACCAGCACGTTGGAAATCGTGCCACACATCGTCGCGCTGTCCGGGATGACGGTGGTCACCAATGACTTCGGCGTCGTCAACGCGCTCGCGGATGCAACGCATGTGGACGTGATTCACACCGGCGGTCTGCTGGATCACCCTAACCGTTCCTGCGTGGGCGGTCTGGCAGCCGCGACGCTACGCCAACTGGCGACGGACGTGGCCTTCATGTCCACCAGCTCCTGGGACCTGCAGCGGGGCACGACCACTCCTTCTGCGCTGAAGGTCGAGGTCAAGCAGGCCGCGATGCAGGCTGCGTCGCGCAGCGTGCTGCTGACCACCAGTTCCAAATACGGCACGTTCGGCATGTACAAGGTCGCTGGCCTTGAGCAGTTCGACACCATCATCAGTGATGACGGGCTGGCGGAAGGCGCGGCGGAGAGCATCCGGGCGCAGGGCGTCGAGTTGCTGCTGGCGTCGGTGGGCAACACCTGAATCCCTGACACATCGCAGGCTCCTGTGGGAGCGAATTCGTTCGCGATACGATATTTCGGTCGCCATGGTTGTAGTGGATGAGTTGGCCCATCGCGAATAATTCGCTCCCACAGGAATCCACCCGCGCCCTTATTAACAAGCCTCGGCCACACGCCGGGGCTTTTTTGTGTCGATCAAAAAATGACCGATGTTAACTTTTGTTAATTCAAAAAATTACTTCACATTATTCGCTCACAGGTTCACTATCTTTAACAGATCAGAACAAACACCCTTCGAGTGCCTGACGCAACGATGGCACTCAACCCGAGGAGAGCATCATGAATAACAAGAATGTCGGCGTCATTGGACTGGGTGCCATGGGTTTGGGCATCGCGCGCTCCCTGTTGCGCAGCGGTTTCAACGTTCATGCCTGTGACGTCCGTGCTGCCGTGACCGAGCAATTTGCCAGCGAAGGCGGTGTTGCCTGTGATTCTCCGGCCAGCATGGCGGCCGCCTGCGACGTGATCATCACCGTCGTGGTCAACGCCGAGCAGACTGAAACCGTCCTGTTCGGCGAAAACGGCGCCGTTGCGGCGCTCAAGCCAGGCAGTCTGGTCATTGGCTGCGCCACCGTCGCGCCGACCTTCGCCATCGAGCTGGGCCAGCGTCTGACCGAAAAAGGTCTGCTGTACCTCGATGCACCGATCTCCGGTGGCGCTGCCAAAGCCGCTGCCGGTCAGATGACCATGATGACCTCTGGCCCTGCTGATTCGTACGCCAAAGCCGACGCCATCCTCAACGGCATGGCGGGCAAGGTTTATCGCTTGGGCGAGGTCCATGGCCTGGGCTCCAAAGTCAAAATCATCAACCAGTTGCTGGCCGGCGTGCACATCGCAGCGAGCGCCGAAGCCATGGCGCTGGGCCTGCGCGAGGGCGTCGACGCCGATGCGCTGTACGAAGTGATCACCAACAGTGCCGGCAACTCCTGGATGTTCGAAAACCGCGTGCCGCACATCCTGAAGGCTGATTACACGCCGCTGTCGGCTGTGGATATCTTCGTCAAAGACCTGGGCCTGGTGCTGGATACCGCGCGCGCCAGCAAATTCCCGCTGCCGCTTTCGTCCACCGCGCACCAGATGTTCATGCAGGCCTCGACCGCAGGCTTCGGCCGTGAAGACGATTCCGCCGTGATCAAGATCTTCCCAGGCATCACCCTGCCTGCCGCCAAAGCCGCCAACGACTGAGGAACCGAAGATGAGCACTTCCACTCCGCGCCCTCTGTTGGGCTGCATCGCCGACGACTTCACGGGCGCCACCGACCTGGCCAACATGCTTGTGCGTGGCGGCATGCGCACCGTGCAAAGCATCGGCATCCCGAGCGCCGAAAGCCTGGCCGAACTGGACGCCGACGCGATCGTCATCGCCTTGAAATCCCGCACCACGCCCGCGGCAGAAGCGGTCGAGGAATCCCTGGCCGCGCTGCAATGGCTGCGTGATCGCGGCTGCGAGCAGATCTTCTTCAAGTACTGCTCGACCTTCGACTCCACCGCCAAAGGCAACATCGGTCAGGTCAGCGAAGCACTGCTCAAGGCCTTGAACAGCGACTTCACCCTCGCGTGCCCGGCATTCCCGGAAAACGGTCGCACGATCTTCCGTGGTCACCTGTTCGTGCAGGATCAGTTGCTGAACGAATGTGGCATGCAGAATCACCCGCTGACGCCGATGACCGACGCCAACCTCGTCCGCGTCCTGCAATCGCAGACGGGCAAGAAAGTGGGCTTGCTGCGGTACGACAGCGTCGCCAAAGGTGTGGAAGGTGTGCGTGAGCGCATTGCCGAACTGCGGGCTGACGGCGTGACCATGGCGATTGCTGACGCACTGTCCGACGCCGATCTCTACACGCTGGGCGAGGCGTGCGCCGATCTGCCGCTGCTGACAGGCGGTTCGGGCCTGGCGCTGGGTCTGCCAGGCAACTTCCGCAAAGCCGGCAAGCTGCGCGACGTTGACGCTGCACAACTGGAGCACGTGAACGGCGGAGAAGTCGTGCTCGCGGGCAGCGCTTCGGTTGCCACCAACGGCCAGGTCGCTGCCTGGCTTGAAGCTGGACGCCCTGCGCTGCGTATCGATCCGTTGGCACTGGCCGATGGCAAGCCAGTCGTCGAAGACGCGTTGGCCTTTGCCCGCGATGCCGGTCAAACCGTTCTGATTTATGCGACCAGCAGCCCGGAAGAAGTCAAAGCCGTGCAACAGAAACTCGGCGTCGAGCGCGCTGGCGCCATGGTCGAGGACGCGCTGGGCAAGATCGCTCGCGGTCTGCTGAAGGCGGGCGTGAAACGCTTCGTCGTCGCGGGCGGCGAAACCTCCGGCGCTGTCGTTCAGGCGCTGGGCGTCAGCCTGTTGAAGATCGGCGCACAGATTGATCCAGGTGTCCCCGCCACCATCAGCAGCGGCGATCAGCCACTCGCGCTGGCGCTGAAATCCGGCAACTTCGGTGGTCGCGATTTCTTCGACAAAGCCCTGAAGCAACTGGCCGGAGGTGCTCAATGAGTACTGCAACGAGCGCCGAAAACAAGCTGCGCGATGAAATCTGCGACATCGGTCGTCTGCTGTTCGGTCGCGGCTACACCGTCGGCAGCGCCGGCAACATCAGCGCACGCCTTGAAGACGGCTGGCTGATCACGCCGACCGACGCCTGCCTGGGCCGCCTCGACCCCACCGCCATTTCCAAGGTCAACCTGGCGGGCGAATGGGTGTCGGGCGACAAGCCCTCGAAAACCCTGATGCTGCATCGCGAGGTCTACGACCGCAATCCAGGCGTTGGCGGCGTGGTGCACACCCACTCCACACACCTGGTCGCCTTGACCTTGGCCGGCGTCTGGAAACCAGACGACATCCTCCCGCCGATCACGCCCTATCAAGTCATGAAAGTCGGCCATATTCCGCTGATTTCCTACGAGCGTCCTGGCTCGCCAAAGGTCGCCGAGCAGGTGGCGAAGCTGGCGAACAGCGTGCGTGGCGTGATGCTTGAGCGCCTGGGGCCGGTGGTCTGGGAAAGTTCGGTGGCCAAGGCGGCTTATGCCCTGGAAGAGCTGGAAGAGACGGCTCGCTTGTGGCTGATGAGCAATCCAAAACCCGAGCCGCTGGACGCAGCGGCCCTCGAAGAGTTGCGCCAGACATTCGGCGTGAACTGGTAACCCGCACATCACCTTGATCGGAGGCCGTACTCACGGCCTCCGGCACCCCGGTTTTGCCGGAAACAATAACAACAGGACACAACATGACGCCTCTTATCCTCATGATCATCGCCGGAGCCGGCATCGCGCTGCTGCTGCTTCTGGTGCTCAAGTACAAATTCCAGCCGTTCGTGGCATTGATGCTCGTGAGCATCATCGTCGCCCTGGTTGCCGGGGTGAAACCGAGCGATTTGGTCGCGACCATCGAAGGCGGCATGGGCAAGACCCTGGGCCACATCGCGATCATCATCGCGCTGGGCGCCATGATCGGTCGCATCATCGAACTTTCGGGCGGTGCCGAGGCACTGGCCAAGACCCTGATCAACCGCTTCGGCAACAAGCGAACGCCGCTGGCGTTGACCGTGGCCGGTTTCATGGTCGGCATTCCGGTGTTCTTCGAAGTTGGCGTGATCATCCTCATGCCACTGGCCTACGGCGTCGCCCGCGCGGCACGCAAGCCATTGCTGATTTTTGCGCTGCCGATGTGCGCCGCGTTGCTCTCCGTTCACGCCTTTCTGCCGCCGCACCCGGGTGCCGTTGCCGCTGCGGGTCAGTTGGGCGCCGACCTGGGTCGTGTCCTGATGTTCGGCCTGCCGATCGTGGCCGTGCTGTGCCTGATTGGCTACGTGATCGCCGGTCGCATGACGCGCAAAACCTACCCGATGACCGATGACATTCGCAGTGAGGTTTACGGTCCGCACATCTCCAACCAAGACCTGGTGGACTGGGCCAACAACGATTACTCGAAAACCGCCGACGCTACGCACACCGGTCACGCGCTGGGTCTGGAAGAAAGCGCCAGCAGCCTTGCTGCCCGCTTGCCGAAAGCCCCTGCGCCAGGCGCCGGGATCATCATTGCGCTGATTTTGCTGCCGATCATCCTGATCTTGCTGGGTACGCTGGCGACCACCCTGCTGCCCGCTGACTCGACGCTGCGCAGCATCCTGACCGTTCTCGGCGCACCGCTGGTCGCACTGCTGATCGACACCCTGCTCTGTGCATGGATCCTGGGTTCGCGTCGTGGCTGGAGCCGCAGTCAAGTGTCCGACGTAATCGGTTCGGCATTGCCGGGCGTCGCGATGGTGATCCTGATCGCTGGCGCAGGCGGTGTGTTTGGCAAGGTGCTGGTCGATACCGGCATCGGTGCGGTGGTTTCCGAAGCACTGCGCAACACCGGTCTGCCGGTTCTGGCGCTGGGCTTCCTGCTGACGCTGCTGTTGCGCGCCGTTCAAGGCTCGACCACAGTGGCACTGGTGACCACGGCTGGCATCCTCAGCCCGCTGATCGCCACCTTGAACCTGAGCGCCAACCACATGGCCCTGCTGTGCCTGGCCATGGGCGGTGGCGGTCTGGCCATGTCGCACATCAACGATGCCGGTTACTGGATGTTCACCAAATTGGCGGGCCTGAACGTTGGTGACGGTCTGCGCACCTGGACGTTCCTGGTGACCGTATTGGGCACGCTGGGCTTCCTGATGACGCTGCTGCTGTGGCCATTTGTCTGACCCGACCAAAAAAAGACAGGAGAAAAACATGCCTCGTTTCGCTGCCAACCTCAGCATGCTGTACCCGCAACATGACTTCCTCGCGCGCTTTGGCGCCGCGGCAAGTGATGGCTTCGAAGCGGTGGAGTACCTGTTCCCGTACGATTTCACCGCCGCCGAGATCAAGCTGCGCCTGGAAGATTTCGGTCTGACCCAGGCGCTGTTCAACGCGCCGCCGGGTGACTGGGGCAAGGGCGAGCGAGGCATTGCTTCTCTGCCGGGGCGCGAAAGCGAATTCCGCAGCGGCTTCCAGAAGGCGCTGGAATACGCCGCCGTGCTGGGTAACGACCGAATCCACGTCATGGCCGGCTTGCTGCCCAGCGAAGACCTGCGCCAGAAGCACCACGCGGTGTACCTGGAAAACCTGAGCCATGCTGCACAGGAAGCGGCGAAGGTCGGTATCACCGTGTTGATCGAACCGATCAACACCCGTGACATGCCGGGCTTCTTCCTCAATCGTCAGGATCAGGGCCAGGCGGTGTGCAAGGAAGTGGGCGCAGACAACCTGAAGGTGCAGTTCGATTTCTATCACTGCCAGATCGTCGAAGGCGACGTGACCAGCAAACTGCGCCGCGACTTCGCCGGCATCGGCCACATCCAGATCGCCGGTGTGCCGGATCGTCATGAGCCGAACATGGGTGAGGTGAATTACCCATGGCTGTTCGAAGAAATCGACCGCCTGGGTTACACCGGCTGGATCGGTTGCGAGTACCGCCCGAAAGGCGACACCAGCGAAGGTCTGCAGTGGCTGCGCGACTGGAAGGCGCGTAAACCGGGCTGAGTGACTTCATTAGCCCAACGCCCCCCTTGTAGGAGCTGCCGGAGGTTACGACGGTGGCGAACGCGGTGTGTCAGGCATATCGCATTCGCCACCGTCGTAACCTCCGGCAGCTTCCACAGGTCTTAGGGTGCTGCTCAAGATCACTCGTTGATCACTTCTTCCTTGAACTGATCTTTCAGGTAAGTGATTTCAGTCTTGCCATGGGGCGCCGGCAGACCATCTTCGCCCAGGTTCACGAACACCATCTTTTCGACGGTCAGGATGCTTTTGCGGGTGATTTTGTTGCGCACCTGGCAGGTGAGGGTGATCGAGGTGCGGCCGAACTCGGTGGCGGTGATGCCCAGTTCGATGATGTCGCCCTGGCGTGACGCACTGACGAAATTGATCTCGGAAATGTACTTGGTCACCACCCGCTGATTACCCAACTGAACGATGGCGTAAATCGCCGCCTCTTCGTCGATCCAGCGCAGCAGGCTGCCGCCGAACAACGTGCCGTTCGGGTTGAGGTCTTCGGGCTTCACCCATTTGCGAGTGTGGAAGTTCATGGTTCGCTCCTGATCGTCTGTCTGTTGATGACCAGCATAGTGCCAGCCCATGGCGTTTACCTCCATTGAGCATCGACTATGGTCTCGATTAGTCACTCGTCATTTAAACGCAACAACCTCTTGGGCTAACTCACCGTCGCCGCTATAATCGCCACCGCTTCAAAAAACGGTCATCACTGCTTGATACCGTTTTCCCGCCACCTGTCCGAGGGGCGCTGCAGCAGGTCAGACCTGTCAGGCTCGGATGGGGCGTTGTTTGGTCAGGCTCACTGCAGCCGATCAAGCCTTAAACGCACAACGGCGCCCATTCGCACACTACGAATGGAGACTCTTATGAGCGCTGTACTGACGCCCAACGATTTCAACGACTACAAAGTCGCCGACATTTCCCTGGCTGCCTGGGGCCGTCGCGAGACCATCATCGCTGAATCCGAAATGCCTGCCCTGATGGGTCTGCGTCGCAAATACGCCGGTGAGCAACCGCTCAAGGGCGCGAAGATCCTCGGCTGCATCCACATGACCATTCAGACTGCCGTGCTGATCGAAACCCTGGTTGCCCTGGGTGCCGAAGTGCGCTGGTCGTCCTGCAACATTTTCTCGACTCAGGACCAGGCTGCTGCGGCCATCGCGGCTGCCGGCATCCCTGTCTTCGCCTGGAAAGGCGAGACCGAAGAAGAGTACGAGTGGTGCATCGAGCAGACCATCCTGAAGGACGGTCAGCCGTGGGACGCCAACATGATCCTCGACGACGGCGGCGACCTGACCGAGATCCTGCACAAGAAATACCCGGCGATGCTGGATAAAATCCACGGCGTTACCGAAGAAACCACCACAGGCGTTCACCGTCTGCTGGACATGCTGGCCAAAGGCGAACTGAAGATCCCTGCGATCAACGTCAACGACTCGGTCACCAAGAGCAAGAACGACAACAAGTACGGCTGCCGTCACAGCCTGAACGACGCCATCAAGCGCGGCACCGACCACCTGCTGTCCGGCAAGCAAGCGCTGGTCATCGGCTACGGTGACGTGGGCAAGGGCTCGGCTCAGTCGCTGCGTCAGGAAGGCATGATCGTCAAGGTCACCGAAGTTGACCCGATCTGCGCCATGCAAGCCTGCATGGACGGTTTCGAACTGGTTTCGCCGTTCATCAACGGTGAAAGCGACGGCACCGAAGCGAGCATCGACAAAGCGCTGCTGGGCAAGATCGACCTGATCGTGACCACCACCGGTAACGTCAATGTGTGCGATGCGAACATGCTCAAAGCGCTGAAAAAACGCGCTGTGGTCTGCAACATCGGTCACTTCGACAACGAAATCGACACCGCTTTCATGCGCAAGAACTGGGCATGGGAAGAAGTGAAGCCGCAGGTGCACAAGATCCACCGCACCGGTGCAGGTTCGTTCGACCCTCAGAACGACGACTACCTGATCCTGCTGGCCGAAGGCCGTCTGGTTAACCTGGGCAACGCCACCGGTCACCCAAGCCGCATCATGGACGGTTCGTTCGCCAACCAGGTACTGGCTCAGATCTTCCTGTTCGGCCAGAAATACGCCGACCTGAGCCCGGCTCAGAAAGCCGAGCGCCTGACCGTTGAAGTGCTGCCGAAGAAGCTGGACGAAGAAGTCGCCCTGGAAATGGTGCGTGGCTTCGGCGGCGTCGTGACCAAGCTGACCAAGACCCAGGCCGACTACATCGGCGTGCCGGTCGAAGGTCCGTTCAAGCCGCACGCGTATCGCTACTAACAGCAGCTGATCGTTCGCTCTCCACTGTGGGAGCGAGCTTGCTCGCGAAGACGATTCATCACTCAACTCCTGTTGGCCGATAAGTCGCTTTCGCGAGCAAGCTCGCTCCCACAGGGGTTTTGCGGCCTCCAAGGCTTTTGAGCTTCCAAGGTTATGACCATGTCCCAAGACCGTCGCTACAGCTTCGAGTTCTTCCCTACGAAGACCGACGCTGGTCATGAAAAACTGCTCGCCACCGCTCGTACGCTGGCAGGATACAACCCTGATTTCTTCTCCTGCACCTACGGTGCCGGGGGCTCCACGCGTGACCGCACGATCAATACCGTGCTGCAGCTGGAAAAAGAAGTGAACGTTCCAGCGGCGCCGCACCTGTCGTGCGTCGGCGACAGCAAGGACGATCTGCGTGGCCTGCTCACGCAGTACAAGGACGCGGGCATCAACCGCATCGTCGCTCTGCGAGGCGACCTGCCATCCGGTATGGGCATGGCCAGCGGTGAGCTGCGTCACGCTAACGACCTGGTCACCTTCATTCGTGAAGAGACCGGCAGCCATTTTCACATCGAAGTCGCTGCTTACCCGGAAATGCACCCGCAGGCGCGTAACTTCGAAGACGATTTGAAGAACTTCGTGCGCAAGGCCAATGCCGGTGCCGACAGCGCCATCACTCAATACTTCTTCAACGCCGACAGCTATTTCTACTTCGTCGAGCGTGTCGAGAAGATGGGCGTCAGCATCCCCGTCGTGCCAGGCATCATGCCGATCACCAACTACAGCAAACTGGCTCGCTTTTCCGATGCCTGCGGTGCGGAAATTCCTCGCTGGATTCGCAAGCAACTGGAAGCCTACGGCGATGACTCCGCCAGCATCATGGCGTTCGGCGAGCAGGTGATCACAGAAATGTGTGAGCGCTTGTTGCAAGGCGGCGCCCCTGGACTGCACTTCTACACGCTGAACCAGGCAGAGCCTAGCCTGGCGATCTGGAACAACCTCAAGCTGCCCCGCTGAAAGGCAGGAAATTTCCTCTGGATCATCCAGTCACAATAAGGCAACGTTTCACCGGCAGGCTTCGTGATGACGAGGCCTGTTGAAGCCTTTATTGAGACGGATATCCAAGCAGTTGACCTCCTTCAGTCAGATTACTTCGCGCCCACAACTGGTCTACCTCGTTTTCGGAGCGCAGACCTACCATCAAGAAGCGGTGTTCAGCATCGCGAGTGCTTTGGCCAAAGCGGGCGCTCCAACAGACCGGCCATTCGACATCCAGGTGTTCAGCGATAATCCTGAGCCCTACCGCGACTTGCCCGTACGTGTCAGACCGATCGATGCGGACATTCGGCGCGAGTGGAGCGGGCCGCACCACTACCATTTCCGTTGCAAACACGTCGTTGCCCGCTTGGTGCTGGAAGAGGCGGAAAAAGCGATCCTGATCGACACCGACACCTTCTTCCTGGACAGCCCCATGAAGCTGTTCGAGAGGGTTCAACCTGACACTCTCCTTTGCAACGCGTTTCAAATCCGCTATGCCGACTGCAAAGAGACCATCCTGTACACCGCTCTGGCGAAAACGCTGGCCGAACGCAATCTGGCCGACGACCAGATGCGGCTGCTGAACTCGGGGGTCATCGGGCTGACACGCAACAATGCACCGATACTCGATAAGTCGATCGCACTGATGGATGAGTTTTTCTCGGTGACACCCGGCGCCATCACGCTGGAAGAGTTCTGCCTGAGCGTAGCCGCCTACCGCTCGCTCAAGGTGGATCAATGCCCCGACCTGATTCATCACTACTGGAGCCGCAAGCCTCTGTTTCGCGCCAAGGTCCTCGCGTGGATCCGCAAGCACCGTCACGACCCTCTCGGCGCCGAGGCGATGAGTGACACCGCGAAGGTTTCGCCGAAGCTTCCTCGCCCTGGCACCTGGCAGAGACTGGCGTACAAAAGCGCGACGCTGGCAGTGCCCCAGCCACAACGGCAATTCGTGCGTGAAGTCCTCTACGGTTGCTGCGAACACCCCAACGAATTTGACCGCGCGTGCTCACCCGTCTGGTGGGAAAAGGCCTTCAGTAACGCAGAGCATCGCCTGAAGAAGCCCATTGCACCCGCCCAATTGCGCCAATGGCTTGATCATTGGGTGGTTCGCCGACTGCTGGGGCGCAGGCGCACGGCGATCTACCAGCACCTTGTCCAGGCGCAGACATCCCGCTGACGCCCAAGCCAGAGGCGCAGGCTTTTCGTTTGCGTCTCTGGAAACTCCCCTTCTATTTAACAGGCGAGCGTCGTAATCTCGCCCCCATGCCTCAGACTTCCCGACTGCTCTGCACTGCCTTCCTCGCCTGCCTGAGTTTCAGCGCACTGGGCGAAAAGCTGCGCATTGTCACTGAGCCCTGGTCGCCCTACGTAACGGTCGATGACCAACAGGTATCAGGGCTGGACTACGAAATGACGAACACCGTCTTCAAGCGTCTCGGCATCGATGTGCAGTGGCAGTTTTTGCCGTGGAAGCGCTGTCTGATGATGCTTGAACAGGGTGAAGCGGACGGTGTGCTGGATATTTTCAAGGTCGCCGAACGAGAAGACCTGCTGCTGTACCCGAACGAGCCCCTGTCGGACGTCAACTGGGTGTTGTTCCAGTCCAACGACAGACCGCACCCGTTCAACGCCCTCGACGATCTGCGAGGCCTGACCATTGGTGTCTCGCCGGGTTATCTGTACACCCCCGAGTTCGACACCTCGAACCTGTTTACCCGTGAGCCCGCGCCGAGCCACGAGGCCAATTTCGGCAAGCTGGTTCGCGGCCGCATCGATTTGCTGGTGACAGACCGCATCGTCGGCCAGGAAACGATCAAGCAGCTCAAGCTGCGTGACAAGGTCAGCCAACTCCCTCTCGTGCTGGGCCGTCGCCCGATGTACCTTGCACTTCGGCGCAACGTGGGCATGGATTTGCTGGTGCAGCGCTTCGGGGCGGAACTCAAGCGCTTCAAGCTGGAACCGGCTTATGCGCAGCTGGTGGCGCGCTACACTGGAGAGGAACCGCCGACGCCTTCCGCATCCTCCGCCGATCAATCGGTGATCGGCGCTGAAAAAACCGTTGAGCAGCATGAAAGCAGCGCGTTGTGATTGCTCTGTTATACTCCGGCGTTCCCGCCAGGCTTACGCCCGGATGCTCGGTCTCACAGAAGACTTCTCGATCACGTCAACAGCGCATTTTCCTTCACGCGCTCATGCCACGAGTTGAACTTACAGACCGCGACACGACCGGACGGAATTGAGCTTTCCAATGCCAATTTGCGGCGGGCCGATCTTCCCCCTATTCGGGCCCTTGGCCCCAACTTAAGACAGGATTACTCATGTCCTTTGCTTCCCTCGGTCTCTCCGAGGCTTTAGTCAGCGCCATCGAGGCTGCTGGCTATACCCAGCCTACTCCGGTGCAACAGCGGGCCATTCCCGCCGTGTTGCAAGGCCGCGATCTGATGGTCGCCGCTCAGACAGGTACTGGTAAAACCGGTGGTTTCGCCCTCCCGATTCTGGAGCGCCTCTTCCCCAACGGTCACCCGGACAAATCCCAGCGTCACGGCCCGCGCCAACCGCGCGTTCTGGTCCTGACCCCAACCCGTGAACTCGCAGCCCAGGTTCACGACAGCTTCAAGGTCTACGCCAAGAACCTCAAGTTCGTCAGCACCTGCATCTTCGGCGGTGTCGGCATGAACCCTCAGGTTCAGGCCATGGCCCGCGGTGTCGACGTCCTGGTCGCCTGCCCGGGCCGCCTGCTCGACCTGGCCGGCCAAGGCAGCGTCGACCTGTCTCACGTTGAAATCCTCGTCCTTGACGAGGCCGACCGCATGCTCGACATGGGCTTCGTTCACGACGTGAAGAAAGTCCTCGCGCGACTGCCTGCCAAGCGCCAGAACCTGCTGTTCTCTGCCACCTTCTCGGCCGACATCACCGCGCTGGCCGGCAAGCTGCTGCACAACCCGGAACGCATCGAAGTCACGCCGCCGAACACCACGGTCGAGCGTATCGAACAGCGCGTATTCCGCCTGCCTGCCAACCACAAGCGTTCGCTGCTGGCGCACCTGATCACTCAGGGCGCGTGGGAGCAGGTGCTGGTGTTCACCCGTACCAAGCACGGCGCCAACCGCCTGGCCGAATACCTGGACAAGCACGGCCTGAGCGCCGTGGCGATCCACGGTAACAAGAGCCAGAACGCCCGCACCAAAGCCCTGGCCGACTTCAAGGCCGGCACCGTGCGCATCATGGTTGCCACCGACATCGCAGCACGCGGTCTGGACATCGACCAGCTGCCGCACGTGGTCAACTTCGAGCTGCCGAACGTCGACGAAGATTACGTCCACCGCATCGGTCGTACCGGCCGTGCCGGTCGTTCGGGCGAGGCGATCTCCCTGGTCGCGCCTGACGAAGAAAAGCTGCTCAAGAGCATTGAGCGCATGACCAAACAGAAGATTGCCGATGGCGACCTGATGGGCTTCGACATCAATGCCGTCGAGGCCGAGAAGCCGGAAGTGCGTGAGCGTCCTGACGTGCGCAACCCACGCAATGCTCGCGGCCCTCGTGGCGATGGCCCGAATGGTGGTGGCGGTGGTGGCGGCCGCAAGGACAAAGGCAAAGACAAGGGCAAGGAAAAACCGGCAGCCGCCGCAGCAGCGTCAGGCGAACGCCCTGCACGTCCGGCGCGTCCGCAGAAACCTCGCCAGGGCACACCGTCCAGCGAAGCCCGACCGTCGCAGCCGCCAGCACCGCGTGCCGACCGCGCACCGGACGAGTTTCTGGATGACGAAGTCGACAACTTCGGTAACCGCGCCGACTACGTCAGCCCGTACCAAGGCAAGAACCAGCAAGGCCGCAATCGCCGCCCTGGTGCTCCGGCCACCGGCTCCGCTCCGGCACCACGCGGTCAGGCACCTGGTCGCAGCGCGCCGCGCAGCGGTTCAGGTTCGGGGTCAGGCACAGGCGCCAGCACGGGTGCCGGTGCTCCTGCCAAGCGCAGCGGTCCGCGCAACGGTTCCGGTCGTGATGGCCAGGCACGTCGTGAAGACGCACCGCGCAATCGCCGCCCGGCCCGTGACGATCAGCCTGCTCGTCAAGAGCCAGCCGTTCGCGGCCCTCGCGACGGTCAGCCGGCACCGAAGATCATGCACAAGGAGTCGAAAAGCGATCGCTTCCCGTCCGCCGAGCTGCTCGATCAATTGCCAAGCCGCCCACGCGGTGAAAAGCCAGCCCTGCTGACCCGCAATCGCGAAGGTTAAACAGCGCTGATTTTCTGATGGTAAATAAAAAACGCCCCGACTGGTTCGGGGCGTTTTCGTGTCTGTTTGCGCAGACGCAACAGTACTGGCGACGCCGAACAATGTAGGAGCGCGCTTGCCCGCGAATTGCGGTGTGTCTGAAAAGTATACTTAGCTGACAAACCGCAATCGTCCGGATGCGGCCCAGAACAAGCGCTCCTACAGGATTTCCGTTTACCCGTTGACCGTGTAGCGTTCCGAAAACGTGAGGGGGTACCCACAAAAACGCCGCCCATCGGGCGGCGTTTTTTGTTTCTAAAGCCCGAATTACTTGGCTTTGACGCCTTCGAACGAGATGTCGAAGGTGACGGTGTCCGACTGTGGCCCCAAGTCCATCATCTTGCCGAAATCAGAGCGCTTGATGGTGGTGGTGCCGTTGAAGCCGGCACGGTAGCCGCCCCACGGGTCTTTGCCTTCGCCGTTGAAGACGGCTTTGATGACGACTGGCTTGGTGACGCCGTGCAGGGTCAGGTCGCCAGTGACGTCAGCGGTGTCTTTGCCATCAGCATTCTTGCCGGTCGACTTGACGCTGGTGGACACAAACTTGGCGTCCGGGTAAGTCGCGACGTCCAGGAAGTCCTTGCTGCTGATGTGCTTGTTACGCTCAGCGTGGTTGGTGTCGACGCTGGCGGTTTTGATGTCGATGCTGATTTTGCTGTCTTCAGGCTTGGCAGCGTCGAAGCTGAACGTGCCGCTCCAGTCCTTGAAGGTGCCGTGGATGAAGCTGTAGCCCAAGTGGCTGATCGTGAAATCGATGAAGGCGTGCTGGCCTTCCTTGTCGATGGTGTAATCAGCCGCCATTGCCTGACCGGCGGACAGCAGCGCGGTACCGAGGGCCAATGCAGCCAGTGTCTTTTTCAACATACGTCGTCTTCCTGTTTCAGTTGAGTTGAGCGTCAGGCCTTGCGGCCCAGCATACGAATGAGCGTTGCATCACGATCGATGAAGTGATGCTTCAGGGCAGCCAGACCGTGGAGCACAGCAAAGATCACCAGGGTCCAGGCCAGATACAGGTGCACTTCACCGGCAACGTCCGCCTGGTCGGGCAGTCCGCTGATCAGCGCAGGCACTTCAAACAAGCCAAACACCGGAATTCCGACACCTTCGGCGGTGGAAATCAGGTAACCGGCAAACATCACCAAAAACAGATCGAGGTACAGGAACGCATGCCCCAGTTTGGCGGCGACCCGCACGAAACGACTGTGATTGGCCGGTGGCGGTGGCGGAGGACTGACGAAGCGCCAGACCACGCGAATCAACATGAACAGGAACAGGGTGATGCCGATGCTTTTGTGCAGATCGGGACCGGCCTTGCGCCAGGTGTCGTAGTAACCGAGGCCAACCATCCACAACCCGAGTGCAAACATCCCGAAAACAGTCAGCGCGACGCCCCAGTGCAGAACGATGCTGACCCAGCCATAGCGAGAAGAAGAGTTGCGTAACTGCATGGTGCGGTTCCTGTAAGTGCAGCCTGTGAAAGCTGTGGAAAGACTAGCGGTTTACCTATCGAAAGAAAGCGCAAAATTTCGCTTTGAAATATCAGGAAATCCGATGGAAATCTCCTGTCTTATTCTTTTCCACGGCAGATTAACCCAACGTTATGAAATTCAGGTGAGCGTAGCCTCCACTGCTTGTCTGTGGGAGTGAGTTTGCTCACGAAGACGCATTACACCCACCCAACCTTCTGCGATTGAAACTCGGCGTTCATGAGCGAACTCACGCCCCCATAAAAATCAGTCCCGTAGATAAACACTCTAGACGCCACGGTTATTCGCCAGACAAAAAAAAGGCGCGGTCTGCAGACCGCGCCTTTCCCATTTCAGCGTCGAGCTATCAGTTCTTGCTCTCTGCCGCCGGAGCCGCCGGGGTTGCGGCCTTGTCGGTCGCAGGCTTTGCCGGGGCTTTCTTGGTGGCGTCGGTCTTGGCCGGCGCCTTGTGCGTCGCGGCCGGTTTGGCCGGCGCTTTTTTCACGGTTTCTTTTTTGGTCGACTCTTTCTTCACCGGTGCCTTTTTCGCCGGCTCGACAACCGCAGGCTTGGCAGGCTCGACCACTGGAGCAGGTGGCGGCGTAACCGGAGCCGGTGCCGGCGCAGGTGCCGGAGCAGGCTCTGGCGCTTTCTCGGCCGGTTTCGGCTCAGGCTTGGAACCGCCGAACATGTTCGAGAAGAAACCGCCAATACCACCGCTGCTTTCTTTGGCAGCTGGCTCAGGTGCCTTAGGCGGCGCGACCTTCACCGGCTCGAACGACTTGCCAGCCGCCAGGTCCTGAACCTGACCGGCCGCACGTTGACCGGTGCGCAGTGCGCCTTCCAGCGTGCCAGGGTACAAGGTATCGGTGTGTTCGCCAGCGAAGGTGATGCGCTGCAGAGGCTTCTCCCACAGGCGCCAGTATTTGCTGATCTGACCCGGCCCAAATGCCAGATAGGCGCCACCGGTGGAAGGATCGACGCTGGAGCGACGGATTTCATAGCCGGTGAACGCGCCGCGTGCTTGTGGATAGAAGGCGTGCAGACGAATCAGCACCTGATCCGCCAGTTGCTTGTCGCCGAACGCCTGCATGATCCGGGCATTGTCGCCCGCCAAGTTGATAATGACGTTCGCGCCGCCCTTCAGGGCAGGTTCGATCCACAGCATGCCAAGGCCGGTGTTGCTGTAGATTTCACCCGACATGCGCGCCTTGCTCTCCCAGACAGGCGTCTTGAACTTGAGCATGATCTGGTCATGCCAGCCGTAGTTGGTACTCTTGATCGCGCCTTGGTGCTGGGCATCCAGCGCCGGGGTCAGCTGAATCTTGCTCAGCGCCCGCAGCGGCACGGCCAGTACGACGTATTCCGCTTCATAACCCACCGACCCGACCTTGACGGTCACGCCGTCCTTATCCTGGTTGATGGCCGAAACCGGCGAGTTGGTCTTGATCACTTTCAGCTGTTTGACGAACTCTTCGGCCAACACCACGCTGCCGCCTGGCAGGCGCGCTGCACGACGGTCTCGATCGTCGACGTTGAGATTGACCCGCGATTGCTGCGCCAGGTACAGCAGAGACAGACGCGAAGGCTCGTCGTAACGGGTACGAATCTGCTGGCTGATCAACTGACGCGCGGTCGGTGGCAGGTTCAGACGGTCCAGCCAGTTAGAGACGTTGATCTGATCCAGCGCGAACAGCGTGCTGTTGGCAGCCGGATTTTCCGGATCGGTGATCGAACGCGCGATGTCGTTCAGCGCCGCTTCGTAACGCTTCAACGCTTCAGCGGTGGCTGGCTGCTTGGTCGCCAGATCTGCGGCAGAAAAATACTCGCCTTCGATCAGATAACCCGGTGTACGCACGAAATCAGGCGCGGGCACAGGCTTGAGCTTGAAGCGGTCCAGGTACTGATTGAGCACCGGCTGCGCCTTGGCATTGCCGATCCACTCGCTGCCCGCCAGGCCCGAACGACCACCGACGGTCGGTTTGGCTTCGAGCAAGGTCACTTGCCAGCCTTTGTTTTGCAGCTCGTAAGCCGCCGTAAGGCCTGCCAGACCGCCACCGACGACAATCGCCGTATGCGGCTTATCCACGGCGAGCGCCGAAGCGCTGACCAGCCCAACCATCACCAGCGCACAGGCGCGCAGCCAACCAGAAAGCATTCAGCGAACTCCGGAATGAAACAGGGGAATTGTCGGATTTTGTTGTCCGATTCTTCGAAGAGCGCGAAGGATACGCCAGCCGTGAAAGGCCCGCCAGCAATGTCCGTCGGGCTCGTTTCTGGCGCCCGCCGTGCGTGAAAGAATGCGCTAAAGGTTGTCCCTGCGTGACGCATTGCATAGGCTTGCGCGATTGTTTGCCCTCGCGATGAGCGAGTCGTCACCAGGAGATTACCGATGGGCCTTAACGACCAGTGGATGCAGCGCGACCTTAAAGTCCTGTGGCATCCCTGCACCCAGATGAAAGACCACGAAAACCTGCCGCTGATCCCGATCAAGCGCGGGGAAGGCGTCTGGCTGGAGGACTTCGAAGGCAAGCGTTACCTCGACGCCGTCAGTTCCTGGTGGGTCAACGTCTTCGGCCACGCCAACCCGCGGATCAACCAGCGCATCAAGGATCAGGTCGATCAGCTGGAACACGTGATTCTGGCCGGTTTCAGTCATCAGCCGGTGATCGAGTTGTCCGAGCGCCTGGTGGCGATGACGCCCGAAGGGCTGACGCGTTGCTTCTACGCCGATAACGGGTCGTCCTGCATCGAAGTTGCGCTGAAAATGAGCTTTCACTACTGGCTCAATCGCGGCAAGCCGAACAAGAAACGCTACGTCACGCTGACCAACAGTTACCACGGCGAAACCGTGGCGGCGATGTCGGTGGGTGATGTGCCGTTGTTCACCGAGACTTATAAAGCGCTGCTGCTGGACACCATCAAGGTGCCGAGCCCTGACTGCTACCACCGCCCCGACGGCGTGAGCTGGGAAGAACACACCCGCACGATGTTTGCGGTGATGGAGCAGACGCTGGCCGATAACCACGACACCGTCGCGGCCGTGATCATCGAGCCGTTGATCCAGGGCGCGGGCGGCATGCGCATGTACGACCCGATCTACCTCAAGTTGCTGCGCGAGGCCTGCGACCGTTACGGCGTGCATCTGATTCACGATGAAATTGCAGTCGGCTTCGGTCGCACCGGGACCATGTTCGCCTGTGAGCAAGCGGGCATCCGGCCTGACTTCCTTTGTCTGTCCAAGGCGTTGACCGGCGGCTACCTGCCGCTGGCGGCGTGCATCACCACCGATGACGTCTACGATGCGTTCTATGACGACTACCCGACGTTGCGCGCCTTCCTGCATTCGCACAGCTACACCGGCAACCCGCTGGCCTGCGCCGCAGCCCTGGCGACGCTGGACATCTTCGAGCAAGACAACGTCATCGAGAACAACATGGCGCTGGCCCAGCGGATGAAAACCGCGACCGCGCATCTGGCGGATCATCCGAATGTCGCGGAAGTGCGTCAGACCGGCATGGCCGTTGCGATCGAGATGGTACAGGACAAAGCGAGCAAGACGGCTTATCCGTGGCAGGAGCGCCGCGGCCTGAAAGTCTTCGAGCATGCGCTGACCCGTGGTGCATTGCTCCGGCCTCTGGGCAGCGTGGTGTATTTCCTGCCGCCTTACGTGATCACGCCAGAGCAGATCGACTTCCTGGCCGACGTGGCCAGCGAAGGTATCGACATCGCGACACGCAGCAGTGTCAGCGTGGCGGTGAGAGAGAACTTCCATCCGGATTTTCGTGATCCGGGCTGACCCCTCGACGCCGATCATCAACCTGTGGGAGCGAATTCATTCGCGAGAGGCCCGTTCAGTCGACACCTCTTCCTCGCCTGAAAGTTCGCATCGCGAATGAATTCGCTCCCACAGAGAAAAAACGCAGTACCTGAAGAATTCACAGAGACACAACCATGAGACTCTCCCGCTTTTTCATCGACGCCACCCTGAGCCTCGGTGAACACGAACTGCCCGAAGCACAAGCGCACTACATCGGTCGGGTACTGCGCATGGCCGAAGGCGATGCGGTGCAGCTGTTCGACGGCTCGGGCACGGAGTTCCGCGCCACGCTGGTGGAAGTCGGCAAGAAGCAGGTCCGGGTGCAGGTCACCGAAAGCTTTGCCGGTCTGGCCGAATCCGCGTTGAACATCCATCTAGGCCAGGGCTTGTCGCGAGGCGAGCGGATGGACTGGGCGATTCAAAAAGCCACCGAGCTGGGCGTCACGCAGATCACCCCGATCGTCAGCGAACGCTGCGAGGTTCGTCTCAAGGATGAACGCGCTGAGAAGCGTCAGGCCCATTGGCAGCAGATCGCGATCAGTGCCTGCGAACAGTGCGGTCGTTCCGTCGTGCCGGTGGTCAATCCTCCCGTCACGCTGGCGGATTGGCTAAAGCACACGGAGGCCGATTTGAAGCTGGTGTTGCACCCGGTGGCCGAGCCATTGGTCAGCCATGAGAAGCCTTCGACGCTGGCATTTCTGATCGGACCGGAAGGCGGGCTGAACGACGCCGAAGTCGATCAGGCGCAGGATGCCGGCTTCCACGCCGCACGCCTCGGCCCTCGTGTATTGCGCACCGAAACCGCACCGGTGGTGGCGTTGAGCGTGGCGCAGCAGTTGTGGGGCGATTTCTAGCTTAACGCTCCACTGATCAGCGCTGTGGGAGCGAATTCATTCGCGAAAAAACGTACATCCGGTGGAAACAGGTCGGGTGTACCGGCCAATCGCGAATGAATTCGCTCCCACAGGTTTCGAGGCCGTTCAAAAAAACGGCTCGAATGCCAGGCATCACTCCGGCAGCTCCGACTGCCGACGCCGCGCTTTCGCAGGCTCTGGCCGGGCGCAGGGCAGGAACTCCCCTCTCCCCGGTGTGCCCAACGCGCTGCCATCCCAGACCGTTCCCCCTCGGGCGAAGGTCATCGCGGGCCAGGCACTCAAACGCATACCCTCATACGGGGTGTAATCCACGTTGTGGTGCAGCAATGTGTTGCTCAGCTCCAGATCCAGGCCCTCGTCCCAGATCACCAGATCGGCGTCCGCGCCAATCGCGATGCTGCCTTTGCGCGGATACAAACCGTAGAGCCTCGCGGCGTTGGTCGCGGTCAGGGCGACAAATTCCTGCGGGCTGATCCGTCCCTTGCGAACGCCCTCCGACCACAACAGCGCCATGCGCGTTTCGATGCCAGGAATGCCGTTGGCAACCTCCGAAAAAGGCGCATCCGTACCGTGGACCCGCTTGCCGTCCGATCCTTCGTAGCGAAACGGCGCGTGATCCGAAGAAAACACCTCGAACGAGCCATTCTGCAGGCCGTCCCAGATTACCTGCTGGTTCCCTGCGTCCCTGGGCGGCGGGCTGCAGATGCATTTCGCGCCTTCAAAACTGTCGTCGCAGCCCAGTGAATCCGCCGTCAGAAACAGATACTGCGGACAGGTTTCGCCATACACCTTCAAGCCCTTGCTCTGGGCCCAGCGAATCTGCTCGATGGCTTCGCGGCCTGATACGTGCACGATGAGAATCGGCACATCCACCAGCTCTGCCAGGGCGATGGCCCGATGGGTGGCTTCCCGCTCGACCAGCATCGGCCGTGACGTTGCGTGGTAGCGCGGCGCGCTGTGCCCGGCGGCCAACAACCGCTCGGTGAGCCAGGCGACGCAGTCACTGTTTTCGGCGTGGAGCATCACCATCGCGCCATGAGCCCGCGCCACCGACAGGGTTTCCAGAATCTCCAGGTCGTTGAGCTTCAGCGCGTCGTAGGTCATGTAGATCTTGAACGAGGTGTAGCCCTCGGCGATTAGCTCCGGCAGCTCTCGGCGCAATACGTCTTCGGTGGGGTCAGTGACGATCAAGTGAAACGCGTAATCGATCAGGGCCCGACCGTCCGCGCGGCGGTGATAGTCCTCGACAGCCGCGCGCAGGCTTTGTCCCTTTTGCTGGCAGGCAAACGGAATCACCGTTGTCGTACCGCCACAGGCCGCCGAGCGGGTTCCGCTTTCAAAATCGTCGGCCATAACCGAGCCGTCACCGGTCGGCTGGTCGAGGTGCACATGGCTGTCCACCCCGCCCGGCGTCACGGTCCGGCCACGCGCATCGACTTCCTGCGCAGCGCCCTGCAAGTCCAGCCCGAGCGCAGCGATACGCCCGCTGCGTATACCGATGTCGCACAGGAAGCTGTCTGCGGCAGTGACCACATTGGCGTTGCGGATGACCAGGTCGAAAGCCTGCATGTCGTGCTCTCCCTCAGGCGCGGCTGAGCCAGGCCTTGGCGATTTCTTCGCGGGTGGTGAACCACACGCCTTCATGGGCCTGGGCGTACTCAATGAACTGCTTGATCGCCCTGACGCGTCCGGGACGCCCGACCATGCGCGGATGCAATCCGATGGACATCATTCGCAGCCCATCGGCGGCTTCTTCGTACAGCACATCGAAACTTTCCCGCATGTACTCGAGGAAGTCGGACGCCTGGGACAGACCCGGCGAGTTCCAGTAGCGAAAGTCATTGACGTCGCTGGTGTACGGCACGACCAGATGCTGCTTGCCCTCGACATCGACGAAATACGGCACGTCGTCGTTGTAGGCGTCAGAGTCATAGAGGAAGCCGCCTTCTTCGGCGACCAGCCGCCGCGTATGCACGCTGGCGCCATAACGGCAGTACCAGCCCACCGGGCGCTTGCCACAGGTGCGTTCGAACGACTCAATCGCCAGGCGAATGTGCTCGCGCTCCTCGGCTTCACTCAGGCGAAACACCTCTTCCCAGCGGTAACCGTGGCTGCAGATTTCATGGCCCAGCTCGACCGCTGCCTTGGCGACATCAGGGTTTTGCTCGAACGCCACGGCACAGGCGTGAAACGTGGCCGGGACGTTGGCTTTCTGCAGGATGTCGAGGATGCGCCAGATGCCGACGCGCGCGCCGTACTCGTACATCGACTCCATCGCCAGGTTGCGCACGCCCTCGGGAAACTGATAGCTGCCCCACTCGGTCATACTCTCCTGATCAGGGTCTCCCATGGCCAGCGAGCGTTCAGAACCTTCCTCATAGTTGATGACGAAGTTGATCGCCAGTCGTGCACCATTAGGCCAGGTGCCTTGAGGGCGCTGCCGGCCATAGCCGACCAGATCTCGAAGGGGTAAAGCCATAGAAGCCGTCTCCTGCAACGTTCAAACCGTCGGTAAAACCGCCAGGCCAGGCCTCAGCAGTCGATGTTTTTCAAAGCGTCGTGACCCGGTCCATCCAGGTTCTGCCCCTCGCGGAACGCCAGGCCCATGGCCAGGGTTTGCGCAATGCAGAAGGCGGCCGTCAGCGAGCGAAAGCCCAGCAACTCAGCATCGTTGACCTCAATCATCACCGACGCTTTTTGTCCCACCGGACTGAGAATGCTGTCAGTGATCGCCACGATCGGCGTCCCGGCGGCCACCGCCTGCTGGCAGGCGTCGATGGTTTCCTGCGCATACGGCGGAAAGCTCACCGCCACCAGCACGTCATCGCTGTGCAGCGCACCGACCTGTTCACGCAGGCTGCCGCCCAATCCGCTGATGTGAACGGCGCGGCGTCCTACACGACTGAGCGCATAACTGAGGTACGCCGCCATCGGAAACGAGCGACGCATGCCAACCACAAAGGTCGTGCGTGCCTCTTGCAACAAACCGATGGCGTTCTCGATGGCTTCGACCTGTTCCCCTTCGGCCAAATGCTCCAGCGAGACGATATTGGCGCGGCTGAAGGCCGAGAGCATGGCGCCGACATCGGTAGGATCGTCCAGCAGTTGCTCGCCTCGATAGTGGCGGATGCGCTCTTTGAAACTGCCCTGCCCAGCCTGCTGCAAAGGCTGCTTGAACAACCGCTGCAGGTCGCTGAACCCGCCAAAACCCAAGGCCTGCGCCAGCCGAATGAAAGCCGACGACGGAATCCCGGAGATTTTGGCCAGTGCCGCAACGGTGTTCAGCGCGACATCGTGGGGATGCTCGTTCAGGTAATGCGCGGCGTCACGCTGACGTGCGGTCAGCCGCTCCTGATGTTCGACGATAGCTGAGCGCAGCTCGGCGAGGGTTTGAGGTACAGGCATAAAATTGCTCGATAAAGGTCAGGATGGACGCAGTTCTGTGATCGCCTGGGCCAGATGCTCCACCAGACGATTCAACTCATCGACGCTGTTGTAGTGAGCGATCGACACACGAACCACGCCGCCATGGGGTGTCAGGCCCAGTTGTTCGATCAGGCGCCGAGCGTAGAAGTCACCGAACCGGATCCCCATACGGTGATTGTCGACAACCCGCACGACGTCTTCGGACTGAACCCCGTCAACCACAAAGCTGATGGTCGGCACACGGTCGCCATCGGTCACGCGGGATTTGCCGATGATGCGCACGCCTGGGGTTTCCCGCAGAAACGCCAGCAGGGTTTCGGCGAGCAGGTCTTCCTGCACTTCAAAGGCGTCGAACGCCGCCTGCATCAACTGACGCGGCGTGCCGCTGGCGCCCAGACGCTGGCCGATGTCGATCAGGTAATCGCTGATCCCGATGCAGCCATAGGAGAGTTCGTAGTTGAGGTTGCCCGGCTGCAGCTTGTAGGGGATGACGTCCTGACCAATGAAAAAGTGGTTCAAGCTTGGCAATTCCAGCAGCGCCTCGCGCTTGCCCCACAGCACCGCGAAGTGCGGGCCGAAGGTTTTATAGAAACTGAACACATAATAATCAGCGCCGCTGGCCTGCACGTCGACCAGACGATGGGGCGCGTAGGCCACGGCGTCGACGCACAGCTTGCCGCCCACGGCATGGACCTTGCGCGCGACTTCGGCGACGGGATTGACGCTGCCGAGAATGTTCGACGCATGGGTCATGGCGACGTAACGGGTTTTCTCGTTGAGCAGACCGTCCAGATCGTCGAGCTCCAGCTCCAGACTCCCTGGGCTGACTTCCCACACGCGTAAGGTCGCGCCGCGCTCTTCGCAGAGGCGGACCCAAGGCCCGATATTGGCCTCGTGGTCGCAGTTGGTGACGACAATTTCGTCACCCGGCTGGATCGACGGTGCGATGGCACGGCAAAGGATCTGCAACAAGTGCGTGGTCGAGCCTCCCATCACGCACTCTTCCGGATAGCGGGCATTGATCAGTTGCGCCACCGATTCGCGAGCCGCCATCACCCGGGCACCGGCCTCCACCGACTCGCTGTAAGACGCTCCCAGTTGCACGGCGCTGTTGAGCAAATAATCGGTGATCCGGTCGGCGACCGGTTTGAGCACGGCAGAGCCGCCGGCGTTGTCCAGGTAGGCGTAACCGCTGCTCAAAGCGGGGAATTGGCTGCGTACGTAATCGATGTCCAAGGCATTCAAGGGAGTGTTCTCCAAGGTCTGATCAGTGATGCAGGATGGCCTGCAAAAACGCACGGGTTCTCGGCTCTTGCGGGGCCGTGAAGAAATCGTGCGGATTGTTCTGTTCGATGATTCGGCCGTTTTCCATGAAGATCACCCGGTCGGCGACCTTGCGCGCAAAGCCCATCTCATGGGTCACCACGACCATGGTCACGCCTGAGCGAGCGAGATTCTGCATCACGTCCAACACTTCGCCGACCATCTCGGGGTCGAGCGCTGAAGTGGGTTCGTCGAACAGAATCACCCGCGGTTCCATCGCCATGGTGCGGGCGATGGCGACACGTTGTTGCTGGCCGCCGGACAGTTGCCCCGGGTATTTCGCGGCATGGGCGCCCATGCCGACTTTCTCCAGCAGCAGACGGGCGCGCTCATTGGCGTCACGCCGGGACATGCGCCGCACACGCACCGGTGCCAGCGCGACGTTGGCGAGTACGGTGAGGTGCGGGTACAGATTGAAATTCTGGAAAACCATGCCGACTTCGCAGCGAATGCTCGCCAGTTTCGGGCCGTTCTCGACCCGCTGACTCGCCACGCGAATATCGCCCTTATGGTATTCCTCCAGCAGATTGATGCAGCGGATCAATGTCGATTTACCTGAGCCAGACGGCCCGAGAATCACCACCACTTCACCCTGATCGACCGTCAGGTTGATGTCGGTTAACGCTTGAAATGGCCCGTAGAACTTGTCCACACGTTCGATTTCGATAACGGTGCTCATGCACTTTTTCTCCCGGAGCCGTTGCGTCGCTCAATCCAGCTCACCAGTTGCACCAATGGCAGCAGCAACAGCAGGTACATGACCGCTGCGCCGACCAGTGGCGTGGGGTTAGCCGCCAACGCCTGAGCCTGCGTGGCTTGCTTAAGCAGATCCGGCATCGCCACCACCGACGCCAGCGCGGTGTCTTTCATGACGTTGATGCAGTTGCTGGTCATGGGCGGCATGACGATGCGCATCGCCTGGGGCAGGATGATGTCGCGCATGGTGTTGAAGAAACTCATGCCTTGGGAGGCGGAGGCTTCGAATTGCCCTCGCGGGATGGCCTCGATGCCGGAGCGGAAGATCTCTGCCGAATAAGCGCAGGAGACCAGCGAGAGCGCTGCGGTGGCCGCCGCGAACGACGAAAGACGAATGCCCACGAATGGCAGCGCGTAGTAGATCAGGACGAGCAGGACCAGCAACGGAATCGAGCGCAGCACATCGATGTAGACCCGCGCCAGAAACCGAATGGGCGCGTAGGCGTAAAGACGCAGCATCGCCAGCATCAACCCGCCGACCAGGCCGAGAATGATGCTGACCACCCCCAGCATCACCGTCACGCCAAGGCCGCGCAGCATCAGCGGCAGCGCATCGACAAACACGCTCCAGTTGAAGAAAGTCTGTAACAACTCCATTGCGATTCCTTGGTGGCGGACAGCGGCTGGCGTGGGTATGAACAGTCAGTGGTTACTTGAGGACATCAACCACTTTGACGGTGCTGGATTCCGGGTCGGCGTCAGCCCCGAACCACTTCTTGTGCAACCCGGCGATCACGCCTTCTTTCTTCATAGCGGTGATGATGTCGTTGACCTGCGTGGCCGATTCCCAGCCTTTGGCGTGCATCAGCGAGTACTTTTCGCCGGTCGGAATACGCGCGACCACTTTGTACTGCGGCTTGTCCTTGATGTAGTACAGGACTGCCGGGATATCGCTGATGTAGCCGTCCATGCGGCCCGATGCGAGGTCGAGCATGGCCGGTGAAAGCCCTTCGTAGCGGGACACTTCCTTGAACTTGTACTCGGCCTGATGCGCGTTCACCCACATGTCGCCGGTAGAGCCGGTGTCGACGCCGACCACCTTGCCATCCATGTCCTTGAGGCCTGTGATGCCGGATTTGGTGAGGACCGACAGCGACTGGTCACTGTCGTAATAAGGCTGGGCGAAGCCGACCGATTCGAGGCGTTTTGGAGTGATAGTGATCGAGGAGATGGCGATGTCCGCACGTTTGGACTGCACCGCGCTGAACAGGCCGTTGAATGGAATATTGACGAACTCGACGGTCTTGCCTGCACGCTTGGCGACTTCTTTCACGACATCGACTTCAAAGCCGACAATCTCGCCTTTCGCGTCCTGAAACTCCCAGGGCACGTTGCCGACGTTGGCGCCGACGGTCCAGTCTGCCGCCCATGTGGAAGCGGAAAATGCGGTTGCCACGGCCATGCCTAACAGTACTTTCACGTTCATGTTCTTGCTCCCCGATTAATCAGTCAGTCCAAGAAGGCCGCCTCGCCACTTCACCAGGCGTTTCGAGGATCAGACTAGGATGACGAATCAAATAATTCAATAAATAAAATTAATGAATTAAATGCTTCAATCGGGTGCGAAGGGATTCAGGTTTGGTGCGGATGCGTGAACGCTTGCGGGCTGTGGGGTGAGCAGAAAGTGAGCGGTGAAACGAGGGAGGACATGCACTGAAGCGGCGCATGGATATCGGCAGACAGGGATCGCGGCGTTCCGATGGTTTGGGCGTACACCCAACCTGTGGGAACGACTTGGCCTGGGCGGGATTCCGACGAAGGCGTTGGGTCATTGAACATTGATGGTGAATGACCCACCGCGTTCGTCCGAGTGCGGCCCAGCCCCTCGTAACCTCGGACTGCTCCTACAGTGATCGCGGTGTTCCGATGCTTTGCGGCTTACAGTGCAGGAGCAAGAGCCTCGCTACAGCACATATGCTGTGATCGCCACAAAATGCAGCAGACTTCCGGCGATCACAAACAGGTGCCAGATGCCGTGCCAGTGGCGGAAACGTTTGTCGTATGCGAAGAAAATGATACCGACGGTATAGAGCACCCCACCCAGTGCAAGCCAGGTAAACCCGGCCGTCCCCAACCCGGCCATCAGCGGCTTGACCGCCACCAGCACGATCCAGCCCATCACGGCGTAGATCACGATGGACATCACCCGCGCCTCCGAACGCGGCTTGATCTCCTGGAGCATACCGATCACCGCCAGGCCCCAGACAATCCCGAACAGCGTCCAGCCCCATGGTCCGCGTAACGTGACCAGACAGAATGGCGTGTAGCTGCCCGCAATCAACAGATAGATCGAAAAATGATCAACCTTCTGCATGATCACCTTCGCCCGGCCACGCACGCTGTGATAGACCGTCGATGCGCTGTACAACAGCACCAGCGCGACACCGTACACGGCAACGCTGACGATCTTCCACACATCACCGGTGAGACTTGCGATCACCAGCAGCCAGACCGCCCCGATCGACGCCAGTACCGCACCCACGAGGTGGGTCCAGGCGTTGAATTTTTCTCCGTAGTACATCCGTTAAAAACCTCTCTCAGTTGCACGACAGCCTGTAAGGCTCCAGCTTATGACGCCAAAGCGCAATGCATGTGTCAGCCTTAACGAGAATTTAATGCAGCCAGCGCCCGGTGACTTCGGCACAATCGGGCGCTCGAAGAACAAGAAAGTGTTCCGGGAACGACACGATGCAGATCGACGAAGAGCTGACCCTCAAAAAACTGGAAATTTTCCTGGCCTTCATGCGCACCGGCAATCTGGCGCGCGCGGCCGCAGAGTTGCAGACCAGCACCGTCAGCGTTCATCGGGCGATTCACTCACTGGAAAGCGCGTTGCGCTGCCCGCTGTTCAAGCATGAAGGCCGCAATCTGACGCCAATGGAAAGCGCCTACGTGCTGGAAGAGCGCGCGCAGAAACTGGTGCAGGATGTGTTGAGCACGGTCGAGCAAACCCGCGCGGCGGCGGGATTCTCTGCGGCACGCTTCAAGCTCGGGGCGCTGTATTCGTTGACGGTCAAAACCGTGCCGCAGCTGATCATGGGCCTGAAGATCCGCCGCAGCGAGCTGAACATCGACTTGATCCTGGGCTCGAACATCGACCTGTTCTACAAGCTGAAGAACATGGAAGTCGACGCCATTCTGGTGTCGCTCAACGAGAGCGTGAGCGATCCGGATTGCGAGCAGTTGGCGCTTTTCTCTGACGATATCTTTCTGGCCACACCCGCCGACTCGCCCTTCGCCCAACAAAGCGAGGTCGACCTGAGTGACCTGCGCGAGGCCACCTTCATCACGCTGACCCAGGGCTTTGCCACCCACCGCGACGGTGCGAGAGTGTTTCAACAGGCCGGGTTCGAACCGAAAGTGGCGATGCAGGTCAACGACATCTTCACGCTGTTGAGCATGGTCAGCTCGGGCGTGGGGTACGCCCTGCTGCCGGGGAGAATCGCGGCCGTCTACGAGAACCGCGTGCGCCTGATACCGCTGCAAGCGCGTTACCGCATGCAGCAGCACATTGGCCTGGTGTTCCTCAAGGCCCGGGAACGAGACCCGAACCTGTTGGCACTGTTGGCCGAGTGCCGGATGTATTCGAACCGGTTAGAGCAGGTTTAACGCGTTCCTGGTGGGTGGTCGATGACCCGCCGCATTCGCGAGCAAGCTCGCTCCCACAGTGTCAGCGTCGTCCCCAAGTCTTCGGAACGCCGCGCTCCCTGTAGGAGCAGTCCGAGGTTACGAGGGTCTGGGCCGCACTCGGACGAATGCGGTCGGTCATTCAGCATTGCCGTCGGCTGACATACCGCAATCGCGGGCAAGCGCGCTCCTACGACCTTCGGCCAGAATCAAAAGCAGGTGCGTAGATCTCCAACGAGATCACCCTAAAATCCCGCGCACGATGAAGTACAGCAGCGAAGGCCCCAACAGGCAGCCCAGCCCGGTGTGAAACGTTGCGGTCAGCGCGCCGTACGGCACCAGACGCCGATCCGTCGCTGCCAGACCCGCTGTCACGCCGCTCACTGTTCCGGCCAGACCGCCAAACACCATCGCCGAACGCGGGTTATCGAGCCCCATCCAGCGGGCCGCCATCGGTGTGCCGACCATCACCAGAATCGCCTTAATCAGCCCGGTGGCAATCGACAGCGCCATGACGTCCGAAGTCGCGCCCAGCGCTGCGCCTGTCACCGGCCCTACGATATAGGTCACCGCGCCCGCGCCGATGGTGGTGATGCTCACGGCATCGCGATAGCCAAAGGCATACGCCACGCACGAGCCGACAATGAACGGCAACAGCGTGCCCAGAAACAGCGAAATAGCGCCGATCAACCCTGCTTTCTTCGCCTCGGTCGCCTGCACTTCAAACGCCGTGGCAACGATGGCGAAGTCACGCAGCATCGCGCCGCCCATCAAACCGATCCCGGAAAACAGCGCCAGGTCCGCGAGCCCTTTTTGCCCGCCGGTCATCACGCCGCCCACCCACGCCAGCACCAGGCCGATCACGATGGCAATGGCCGAGCCATGAATCCGCCCGAAGGTCAGACGCTTGGACAGCACCACGGAAATCCACATCACCACACCAACGACGGCGAACGCCGTCACGAGGCCCTGGCTGATCAGGTCTTTCTGAATGAGATCCCACATATCAACGGCCTCCTACAGGGGAGACAGTCGGCGTGATCACCGCAGACTCCGTGGCGGCTTCGTCCTCTTTGGGCAACGGCGCGCCTTTATTGGTCCGGCTGATGACCGCAATCGTGCAGCCACAGATGATGACCGAACCGACGGCGGCGATCACGGCAATCGGGCCGCCCTTGAGCGCTGTGACGACGTTCTGTTGTGCGGCCATGGCCACGACGACCGGAATGTACATCGCGCCCCAGAAGCCGACGCCCATTTCGCAGCCTTCGCTCATCCCACCGCGCTTTTGCATGAAGAGTCGGGCGCAGATCAGCAGGATCATCGCGATCCCGACACCGCCGACGTTGGATTTGACGCCCAGCAGGACACCGAGCAGGTCACCGAGAATCACCCCCGCAAGGGTGCAGATAGCGAGTAACGCGACACCATAAATAATCATTGTTATTGCCCTCAATTTGCATCGTCGAAGTTGTTGTTTTTGTGTTCCTTCGAAAGCAGCAGTCGGTTATGGGTGGCGACGTTCCTCCTCTCGCGACAATGCGCTCAGCGTATCCAGCCGGGCGCCCTGGAAGGCGACTGCGGATCCTTGTTCAAAGACGCGTCGCGCCAGCCCCGTGAGCACGGTGCCGGGCGGCAATTCGATGTGCAGACGTGCGCCACGCTCGTAGGCGGTTTGCACGGTGCTGCGCCAGTCAATGACCCGGCACATGTTGAACGCCAGGTCGTCACGCAATTTGTCGGCATTGAATACCGGCCGGGCCGTGCTGCCGCTCAAGTACTTGAAGGTCGGCACCTGAACCGAGACCTGCGCGAAGGCGTGTGCCAGGATTTCCGCGGGCTCGCTCAACAGCTCGCAATGCGAAGGCACGCTGACGGACAGGCGTTTGGCCGCTGCCGCGCCCTGCTCTTTTGCCAGAGCGGCGACACGTGCCATCGCCTGATCGCTGCCGGCAATGACGAACTGGTTGTCGGCATTGATATTGGCGAGATAAACCGGCGTGTCGGGGCCGTGTACCTGCGATAACAGACTTTCGACGGTGGTTTGATCCAGACCGATCAACGCGGTCATGCCATAGCCTGTGGGGTAAGCGCTCTGCATCAATTCGCCGCGCAGTGCGACCAGTCGCACGGCGTCGGAGAAGCTCAAGGCACCGGCAATGACCGCTGCCGGGTAAGCGCCAATCGACAGCCCGGCCACGTAATCCGGTGTGCAGTTCTGGGCCATGAGCAGCCGCGAACAGGCAACGCCGGCGATCAGCAAACACAGCTGAACGGCACGAGTGGACTGCAACGCATGGGGCGTATCCAGATCCAGCACGTCTTCGTTGAGCGCGTCGCTGGCTTCGCGCAGGCATTCACTCACCAAAGGATCGGCGGGCAATCTGTGCAGCATGCCCGGCTGCTGCGCGCCTTGGCCCGGAAACACCCAGAAGCTGCTCATGCTGCGCAATCCTCCGGCAACCATGGGTTGACCACCAGACGCGCCGCGTCATCGGCTTTGAGCAAGACCTGACGCGCCGGGCCTGCCCATTCGCGCAAGGCCACAGCGCCCGCGGGCGTCTGAAGTTGCAGGTCGATCCGGCACACCGCGGCTTCCAGCGCATCGACCAAGGCGGCAGCCTGTTCACGACTGAAGAACGCCGTGGTGCGCAGGATCAGGTCCAGATCGCTGTCCTGATGCAGCACCCCTGCACCGCACGCCAGCTCGAACCCGACGCTGCCTGCAACGCCCCACGGCAAACCCAACGCGTCCATCACCGGACGCATTTGCCTCAGCGCGCGCAAGGCAGACCAGTCGGCCGCCTGGTTATCCAAGGCCTCGATCAATTCTTCAGGACGAACACGGCGCGTGATATCGGCCACTCTCATGGCCGTGGCATAACGCTGATCGCGCGAATGACCACGAACACCCACCGCCACCCAACCCTCTGCAACCTGCGCCCGACGCACGACCACCGGCTGCCCCGCGCCGACCACCCCGGTCACCCATGCAGGCGCATCCGCAGGCACCTCGGCCACGGACAGACCCCACAGCAGATCATGGGGCCAGACCGGCAGGCAGCTGCTCATTACCACTGCGCCCGCAGCAGTTCGCGCACCTTCGAGGACGCCGAACGGTTCGGCGCGCCCAGCCGCGAACTCAGGTCATTGCCACCTGTTTGAGCGTCTTTGATCGCGGCCGTCAGGCACTCCTGAACCGCACTGATATCGGACGCCGAAGGCTGTTCGATCTGACTCACCGACAGGGTTTCCCACAACAAACCGAGGCCTGCGTAGCTGTCGATGTCGTACGCCATGGGCGGGATGCTCGCGGCGAGCTTTTCCAGTTCTTCGACGCTGCGCAACGTCACGCGAGCGGCCGAAGCCTTGCCCATCGCGTGCACCATCACACCCGGATCGCGCAGGGCGATCAGGCGGTTGGCCTGATAGCCGTGAGCGAGAAAGGCGCCGGACATGGCTTTGCCGACCAGCAGACCGATCACCGGATGCTCCGCCAGACGCGCGCGGGCATAAGCGTCCACCGCACCTGCCAGGGCCTGATGAATGCCTAACGCTTCTTCACGGCGACCATAGGCCTGGCTTGGCACATCAATGATTGCGATCAGCGCACGCTTGTTCTCGCTCTGGCGATCCAGCTCGATAGCGGCGTCCACGGCCTGCGCCAGGCCCCAGCCTTCCAGCAAGCCGACCTCACCAGCGCGGGCGCGAGGAAAACGATTATCAGGGTCAGCAACCACCGCAAGAAAACGCGCGGGTAGATCGCCCATTTTGCCGTCGGCGGCTTTCACAGAAGTGGGCAGCCCGGTTACTTCAACCGCATGGGCGGCCAGCGCGTTGAACCACTTCAAACCACGGGTCGAATAGCTGCTCATGGCTGTTCTCCTTGATACAGGCTGCGCACGGCGGCGGGGTCGATCTGCGTCGTTGTATCCACTTGGCCAAGACGCTGCAGGAACAGCGCGTACTGGCTGCTGCGCTCCTGCTCGGGCTTGCCCTTATGCAGCAGGTCTTCGACCTGCTGTTGAACGGCGGCAACGTCATCGGCAACGAACGCATCCACCAGACCGCTGGCAAAGCGTTGCTCGCCGCCGGTGATGCTCCAGATGAAAGGCCGGTCGCGCGAATCGTATTCTTCGATGCCCGCTTCCTGCTCGATCACCTGCGGGCCGTTCAGGCCCAGACGCGCTTCCTGTGTCACGACCAGATAACTGCACAGACCCGCCGCAATGGACATGCCGCCAAAGCAACCCACGCTGCCCGCCACCACGCCAATCACCGGCTGATAGCGACGCAGATCGACGATTGCCGCATGGATTTCAGCGATGGCCGCGAGACCGAGGTTGGCTTCCTGCAGGCGCACGCCGCCGGTTTCCAGCAACAAAACAGCGGCGGTCGGAATGCCCTTGCGGTTGTCCTCAGCCGCCAGCTCCAGTGCGCCAGCCATTTTCGCGCCGCCGACTTCGCCCATGCTGCCGCCCTGAAAGTTGCCTTCGATGGCGCACACCACCACCGGCTGTCCGCCGATCGAACCCTTGGCGATCACCACGCCGTCATCGGCTTGAGGCACCACGCCTTGCTTGGGTAACCAGGGCGACGTCATTCGTGCGAACGGATCGATCAGCTCCCGAAAACTGCCGGCGTCGAGCAGGGCGCGTGCACGCTGCCGCGCACCGAGTTCGACGAAGCTGTGCTGCTTCAACAAATGGGCGTTATCAGTCATGGTCGATCTCCTCGAAGCCCTGCTCCAGCCGCAGCCGGACGACACCGGGCGTTGCACCGAAGTCGTGGATATCGATGCTCAAGGCCGGCGGCGTCTGGCCGTCGAACATACGCTCGAAAAGATGCTGCCAGCGGGCCGAACTGCCGTTCACCGAGGTGACGACCTGAATGGTCAATTTGCCTGGCAGACCGGGTTCCAGCATGACTTCGAGGTCACCAGAACCGACACAACCCACCAGCGCGCGCCCCAGCGGAGGCTGGCCAGCGGGGAATTCAAAAGACAAGGTTTCCATGATCAGACATTCCTCGTTTCATCGCCGAGCGCAGGCTCAAGGCAATCGATAAACAGGCAAGCGGCGAGCAAATCGGCGGCACCACCCGGTGATGCATTCAGGCTCAGCAGTTGCTGATCCAGTTCGTGCAAGGCTCGCCGACCACTGAGGGTCGCGCTGCCACCGGCATCCAGGACCCGTTGTGCGCCGCGCTGCATGGTGGACAGGCCGTGTTCGCCCGCGCGGTACAACACGCAGGTGTCGGAGAGCGTGGTCATGATCGCCAGCAGCGCATCGAGCCGCGCATTCTGTTCGCCATGGCCGGTGGCGCGGCTGCGTTGCAGTTGTGGCAAACCCTTTTGAGTGACTGCGGGAAAGCCCATTTGCGCTTGTTCGCGCGCACCCATCGCACCGTATTTACGGGCGACTTCGGCGCCGTGGCTGTGCTGAGCAGGCAGGTTTCGATCCTCGATCAGCGCCAGGCAACCCGCACGCAGACCAAGACCTGCATCTGAAAGATCAGACGGATCGAGCGCCGCAGCAGTGACCAGCAACCCCAGCGCCCAGATCGCGCCACGGTGGGTGTTCACACCTTGGGTGGTGCGCATCATCGCAACTTCGCCGTCCCGGCCAATGCGCCCGATCGCCTCGCGCAGCGGTTGGCCGATTTCACCGATCTCGATGGCAGCTTCAGCCATTTCCTTGAACGCAGGCCACAGCGACAACGCCGAGGCGTGCATCAGACCCAAGTGCAGATCCTTGTGCGCACCGCTGCTGCGACGGTCTACCAATGCCGGTTTTGGCGACAGATCGGCCTCGTCGATCAGTGCATCCACCGCGAGGTCGGCCAGTCGCTCGGCCAGCGGCAAGGACCGCGGAACGGCTTCAAACGCTACGTTGAGTGCGCGCATCACCAACTCCTGAATTTCGCAGGTGGGTTGTACAAACCACCGGACCACTCGACCAGTTCGGCGATGCTCTTGGCCGCCAGCAATTCTCGGCTGGCATCAGTGCGGCGAATGCCCAGGTCTTCCGGCAAAGCGATCAGCCCTTCACGGCGCATGCGGGCGGTGTCTTTCGGGTTGTGGCGCAGGCCAATGGACGTCACGCCCGCAACGGCAGCGATCATCGCCTGACGCTCTTCCAGCGTGCGCGCCTTGTACAGATAGGCGATGCCTTCTTCGGTGAGCAGGTGAGTCACGTCGTCGCCGTAGACCATGATCGGCGCCAGCGGCATGCCGCTTTTCTTCGCCACCTCGACGGCGTCCAGTGTCTCTACAAACGTGGGCTTGCCGCCTTCCTGGAAAGTTTCGACCATCTGCACCACGAGCTTCTTGCCGCGCTCCAGGTACGCATCGGTGTCCGGGTTCTGCTGACGCATGTCGAGCCAGGCCGGCGTGCTGTGACGCCGACCGCGCGGGTCGTGCCCCATGTTCGGCGCGCCGCCGAAACCCGCGAGACGACCCCGTGTCACGGTCGAGGAGTGCCCGTCGCCGTCCACTTGCAACGTGGCGCCGATGAACAGGTCCACCGCGTACTGACCGGCCAGCTGGCACATCATGCGGTTGGAGCGCATCGAGCCGTCGCGCCCCGTGAAGAACACGTCGGGCCGGGCAGCGATGTAGTTTTCCATGCCCAACTCGGTGCCGAAGCAATGCACGCTTTCGACCCAGCCGCTTTCGATGGCAGGAATCAGGGTCGGGTGGGGATTGAGCGTCCAGTTGCGGCAGATCTTGCCCTTCAAACCCAATGACTCGCCGTAGGTCGGCAAGATCAATTCGATGGCGGCGGTGTTGAAACCGATGCCGTGGTTGAGCGACTGAACGTTGTGTTTCTCGTAGATCCCGCGGATCGCCATCATCGCCATCAAGACATGCACGGGCTTGATGTGGCGCGGGTCGCGGGTGAACAGCGGCTCGATGTAGAACGGCTTGTCGGCGACGACCACGAAGTCGACCCACGATGCCGGGATGTCCACACGCGGCAAGTCGCTGACGTCGTCCACCAACTGGTTGACCTGCACGATGACGATCCCGTCGCTGAACGCGGCCGGTTCGATCAGGGCAGGCGTGTCCTCGGTGCTTGCGCCGGTGTAGATGTTGCCCGCGCGGTCAGCCATGAACCCGGCAGACAGCACGACATTGGGAATCAGGTCGACCAGCAAGCGGGAATACAGCTCGATGTAGGTGTGGATCGCACCGATTTCCAGCAGGCCGTCTTCCAGCAACTGGCTGATGCGCAGGCTTTGCGTACCGGCGAACGAAAAATCGAGCTTGCGGGCGATGCCGCGTTCGAACAGATCCAGGTGTTCGGCACGCCCGACGCTGGGCATGATCATGTGCAGGTCATGCAGCTTGCCGGGATCGGCCTTGACCAGCGAGCGGGAAAGGAAATCCGCCTGCTTCTGGTTGTTACCTTCAAGTACCACACGGTCACCGGGCGCAATCAACGCCTCCAATGCCGCGACGATCTTGTCGGTGGGCAGTACAACGCCATCGGCGAAGGAACGCACTAGCTCGAGCCGCCGCTGCTTTTCGCTGCGACGACGCGACCAGCGCGGGTCAAGTTTCGTTGTTGTAGTCATGCTGACTCCACGAGTTCGCTGTCGTGGGTCACATTAGGAGCTATGGGGTTGGGGCATCAATCAAGCAGCTGTGCGGATCGTTACGGTTAGAGTAATGATTGGTCGGCTGTGCTCATCTCGCGATCTGATATCGCGTGCTACGGCCTCCGCCTGGCAGCTTCTGCAGACAACCTTTGTCCAAGAGATCGGACAGATGGCGGGTGGCAGTGGCCTTACTGACCTTGGCAACGGCCTGATATTGCGCGGCACTGATGCCGCCTTCGAACCCAGTACCTACTTTTTCAGCGAGCAGATCGCCGTTAAGCAACCGGTTGAGCACCTTGATTTGCTCCAGGGACAAACCGTCCTTCCTGTGCTGCTGCCAAAACCGCGCATTGGCCAACACCCGATCGATCCGCAATACCGCCTGATCAAGCGTGTGAAGCAGGATTTGCAGGAACCATGAAAGCCACGCCGTCAGGTCCAGTGCGCCACGCTGAGAAGCCTCAAGGATCCGGTAATACTCTTGCCGACTGTTAAGAATGCTGGCCGACATGGCATAAAAACGAATAGCCTGATTTTCCGCCTGCGCCAGTGCCAAGTCGGTGATCGCCCTCGTCAATCGCCCATTTCCGTCATCGAAAGGGTGTAAGGTCACGAACCAGAAATGCGCGATACCTGCTCGTATCAGTGGGTCCAGCGTAGTGTCGAACTGGCTGCTGTTGAACCAGTAGAAGAAGTCGTCCATGCGTTTCTCCAACCCCTCGCGAGGCGGCGCTTCGAAATGAACGACCGGACGGTCAATCCGACCCGACACCACCTGCATAGGCTCGGATCCTCTCAGAACTCCTACCAGAATATTGTTCGAGAGCAATGACGACGAGTCAGGGAAAAGCAGACTATGCCATCGCATCAGTCTTTCTGGAGTCAACGGCGCCTGATGCTGCTGTGTGGCATCAAGCATCAGCTCAGCCAAGCCTTCGCTGCGAGGCGTCACCCGCTCATCACTCTCGATGCCAAGCCGCCGCGCCAGAGATGACCTCACAGACCCGACATTCAACTGCTCGCCTTCAATAGCGGACGAAGTGATGACGTTCTGCAGCAACGCATCCAGTTCGCTCTGCGCACTGGCATGAGTCCCCGCAGCACCCATCATGCCCAGCAGCCTTCCCTGCGCCTGCGTGCAAGCCCGCAAGACAGGCGCCAACGTCTGCACATCCCAAGTAAAAGCGGGCCATCTGGCACGCTGCCAAATCCATTTCAACGACTGACTCACAGAAACCTCGTGAAGAGTGAGCCGAATAAAACGTCTATTCGGCTCATAATGTGAGCCAAATATGCGACCTATTCGGCTCATAGTCCACAGGGCCCAACTAAATATCGGGTAGCAGGTAGTGGAGGATTCGGTAAATGCGGTATGCCTGAAACGGCCAAAGCGTCTGGTTTTACTGCCGCTTCGCGGCAGATCGCGGGACAAGCCACGCTCCCACGGCCTCCGGCCAGAATCAAAAGCGTTAAACCGTGCCACTCGCTCGCTTCTGCCGAACGCGTAGGCCTGCGGCAGAGTCAAAGCCTGAAAGCAACTCCGCTCAAATCCCCGGTCCGGCGACCTGCACCAATCCCGCGTCCACCAGCCACTGTCCCAGCGCCACCAGGTCGGGGACTTTTGCGATGGTTTCGCCGACCTGCACCGCCGCCAGTTCCAGCTCGGAGAGCGCGACGTCGACGTAGCTGAGCTGGCTGTCGAGTTTGCAGGAGCGAGGAATGCCTTGGGTCAGCAGGGCTATGAACTTGAGATCGGGGCGACCGCCCAGCGCGTTGAGCACGACGATGCGGGCGCGGCCGCCCACGCGGGCACGGCCGCCGCAGGCCGCTTCGAAGCTCAGCAGCGGCAGGCTGCGGTTGCGCCAGTTGATCGGCCCCAAGTACCACTGGGGCGCGGCGGGGTCGGCGATGCTGTCTTGATAGTCGATCAGCTCGGCCACCGCGACGTTGGGCAGCAGTAAATGTCGGTCGCTCAAGGGAATGAGCAATCCGGTCAGGCTGGTCAGGCGGGTGGTCTGGGTGGTGGTATCAGACATGCACATGACTCCAGTGCGCGATGCTCTCCAGCAACGCCGCTTCCTGATACGGCTTGCTCATGTAGTCGTTCACCCCCAGCGCCATGGCGCGGTCGCGGTGTTTCTGGCCGGAGCGGGAGGTGATCATGATGATCGGCAGATGCTTGAGCGCCTCGTCCTGGCGCACTTTGCTGGCGACCTCAAAACCATCCATGCGCGGCATTTCGATGTCCAGCAGCATCACGTCCGGTATGTGCTCCTGCAGCAACGCCATGGCGTCTACTCCGTCTTTGGCGGTCAACACGTTCATGCCGTTGCGCTCGAGCAACCGGCCGGTGACCTTGCGCACCGTGACCGAATCGTCCACCACCATGACGAGCAAGGGCCTGACCTGCTCCGTTTCGACAAACGGCGTCGGCGCCTGACCGGAGACCTGCAGCGCCAGCATCCGCGCATGCAAACGGCGGATGTGCGCGAACAGGTCGAGAATCAACACCACACGCCCGTCCCCCAGAATCGTCGCGCCGGAAATCCCCTGAACACCGGCGAATTGCGCCCCCAGGTTCTTGACCACTATCTCTCGAGAACCCGCCAGCGCATCGACTTGCACCGCCACCCATTGATCATGCACATGCACCAGCAATACGGGCAGCGGCTGCGTCTGGCCAATCAGCTTCGGCGGCTGGCCGTTGTTCAGCAGTTCGCCCAGATACCGCAGCTCATAACTGCGTTCGCGGTATTGGTAACGCGGCGGCGTGGACTGGTAACAGGCCTCCAACTCGCCGGGCATCACCCGCACGATGCCTTCGACACTGTTCAGCGGCACGGCATACTGCTCTTCGCCACACTGCACCATCAGTGCACGATTGACCGACACCGAGAACGGCAGACGAATACGGAAGCGCGCGCCCTGCCCCGACCGGGAATCGATGACCATCGAGCCGCCCAGCTCTTTGACCTCGGCGTGTACCACGTCCATGCCGACGCCACGTCCCGATATCTGAGTGATCGTCTCGGCGGTCGAAAAGCCCGCCTGCAAGATGAACTGCAGCGTGTCGTGCTCGCTCAGCTCGGCGTCCGGACTGATCAGACCACGCTTGATCGCCTTGCGACGCACCGCTTCAAAATCGACACCGGCGCCGTCGTCGCTCATGTCGATGACGATATCGCCACCCTCGTGGGTCAGGCTCAAGGTGATATGACCCGTCTCCGGCTTGCCGGCCGCCAGGCGCTTCTCGCCGCTCTCCAGACCGTGATCGACGGCGTTACGCAGCATGTGCTCCAGCGGCGCGACCATGCGTTCGAGCACGTTGCGGTCCATTTCGCCTTCGGCGTTGACCACATCGAACTTGACCTTCTTGTTCAGCTCGCCGGACACCTGTCTCACGATCCGACGCAAGCGCGGCACCATGCGCTCGAAGGGCACCATGCGCGTGCGCATCAGGTTTTCCTGAAGCTCGGTGTTCACCCGCGCCTGTTGCAACAAGAGCGTCTCGGCTTCGTGCGTTCGGGTGTCCAGCGTTTCCTTGAGGTCCATCAGGTCGGACGCCGACTCGAACAACGCGCGTGATAACTGCTGCAGTTGCGAGTGTCGGTCCATTTCCAGCGGGTCGAACTCTTCGTAACCCGATCGTTCGGACTGATGATCTCGACTGAGAATGCGCCCTTGGGTTTCGATGTCCAGACGCCGCAACTGATCCCGCATCCGCTCGATGGTGGTCTCCATCTCGGCCAGGGTGACCTGCGCATCGCTGACCTGCTGTTCGATGCGGCCACGGAAGATCGAGGTTTCACCCGCCAGATTGACCAGATCCTCCAGCTGTTCGGCCGGCACCTTGACCATTTCCGGTCCAGCGCGCTCAGTGTCGGCATCCGCCGCTGCCGCTGCGGGCTCTGCGCCGGGTGCAGGCGCCATCACTACCGGCTCTTCCTGAGGCTTGCTGGCGACTTCCTGAATCGCGCCCGGCGACGAATACTGCGCAATGCTGTCGATCAGCAACGCGGGATTGGGCAGGGGCTCGTAACCCCGAACGGCATCGACCATGTCGGCGAGCATGTCGTGGCCGCTTTGCAGCAGACCGTTAAGCAACGCACTGTTTTTCAGCGCCCCGGACGCCAACCCCTCATACAGCGACTCCAGCTCATGGGCGAGATCACCGATCGGAGCGATTTCGACCATGCGCGCGCCACCTTTGAGCGTGTGCAGGTCGCGCAGCAGGTTTTCAACTTCCAGCGTGTTCTGCGGGTCGGCCTGCCAGCGCACCAGCGCCGCGCTGGAGCTTTCAATGATGTCGTCGGCTTCTTCGAGAAAGATCTCCAACAGTTCTGGATCACGCTCATCCAGCGGTTGAATCATCGAACCGACGTTACGCGCGCCACCTTCGTGAGGCAGCACATAACAGTGATTCTGGCGGAACTCGCGAATCGCCTCGATCACCGGTTCGGGATCGGCCAGCGGTGCACGGTTCTGCAGTTGTTCGAGCATCAGTGCAAGGTGATCATGGCTGCGCACCAGCAGCGCCGCCAATTCAGGCGTGTATGTGCAACGTCGGTCGATCAGGCCTTCATACAGCGACTCCAGCTCATGGCCAAGGTCGCCCACCTCGCCGATTTCAGCCATGCGCGCGCCACCCTTGAGGGTGTGCAGGTCACGTTGCAGCGACGACAGCGGCAGCGGGTTTTCGGGGTCGTCCAGCCAACGCTGTAACGCCTGACCCGCACCGTCCAGGATATCGACGGCTTCTTCGAGGAAGATGTCGACAATCTCCTGATCCAGGTCATCGCGTGTCGGCTGTTGAGGCGGCTTGATCTCTTCAAATTCAGCGTCCACAACCGCCGTCGCCTCACCGAGCTCGGTCACGCTCGTGGCCAGCCCACCCTCGCTCTTGATCACGCCCATCGCGCCAGGATCCAGCGCTTCGTCGAGCAACTCGCGCAGTGCTTTGACGCGTTCAGGACACGCCTGCACCTGCTGTCCTGCAGCAATCTGATCGAGCATGTTGATCAGCGCTTCATGGGCGTTCTCGGCCTCATTAAAGAAGCGTTCGCTGACGGCAAGGCTGCTTTCTTCCACCGCACCGTACAGGTCCAGCAAGGCTTCGCACAGCTCGTCCACCTGGGGCAGGTCGGCCATGTGCGCACCGTGCCCCAGCATGGTCAGCTCATCGAGCAGCGCATTGAGTTCCTGACGCTCTCCCGGATGCTGCTGCCAGCGCTTGAGCAGGTTTTCAGCGTCCAGCAGGATGTCCATGCCTTCGGCCAGGAAACTGGCGATCAACTGCGGATTACGACGGCTGCGCAGTCCGTTGTTGTCATCTCTGAGGGCTTCGGCCATCCGCGCATCGAGCAACGCGCGAGCAGCGTCGATAAAGGCCGCCGCACCGTCGATAGGCATCAACGGATCGACTTTCAGTTGCGCCAGCCCTCTGTGAAACAGGGGTTCGGCAGATCGCAGCAACTCGATTTCAGGCTGACCAACAGCCAGATGGTTGGTCTTGAACTCACGCACCAGCTGGTCCAGCGGGCTTGCCAGCTCAGCCATCGGCAGCACGCCCGCCATGTAGGCGCTGCCTTTCAAGGTATGCAGCGCACGCAACAACTCGTCGCTGAACGCCGCAGACTCGTCCAGCGCAGACGCCTCGAGGTAACGATTGAGCGTTTCCAGGTGCGTCTGAGCTTCCTGACGGAAGATTTCCAGCAATTGCGGGTCGAAGCTTTCTTCTTCCGGCTCGACAACCTGAGCAGGCGCTGGCGTGACAGGCTCAACCTTCTCGCCCTGAGCCAACGCATGCGCGCGGGCCGCCAGCAGGTCGACATCGTCGCGCTGCCGCTGAACGTCTTCGGCGAAATCACGAATCACGTCTGGCAACAGCATCTGAACATCGATCAGTAACTGATGCACCGGACCGTCAGGCTCGACACTGCCCTCCAGTACGCGGTTCAGCAGGTTTTCCACCGACCACGCCAGCTCGCCCAGAATCAGGGCCCGAACCATCCGGCCGCTGCCTTTTAGGGTGTGGAAGGCCCGGCGAATTTCGGCCAGCGCAGTCACGTTGCTGGAATCGGCCAACCAGCGCGGCAAGTACTCGCGCAGCGCGGCGAGCACCTCATCGGCCTCCTCCAGGAACACGTCCCGCAGCTCATCATCCACCGCTGCTTCGCCCTTGGGCGGCGGCAACAGGCTGGCAGGCACATGCCTGGCGGGCGGGTTGACAGTGGATAACGGCGTGGCCAGCACTTCGGCAATGCTTTGATTCGGCCTGACGAGCGCTTGCTGTTCATGCAGTTCGCTCAATTCTTCGTGGCTGATGACCTCTTCGAGCACTGGTAAGTCGACGATGTCCGCGACCGGCGAGTAACCCAGCTTGGCCAGGCTCTCTTGCGCCAAGTCCAGCACATGCTCGCCCGGCGCTTCCGGATCCTCGGCCATGCGCTCCAGGTAATACTCGATCCCGATGATGACGTCGGCGAAGTGATCGAGCTGCGACCAGACCGGGCGCGCTTCGTCGGCGAGCAAATGCTCGATGATGTAGTCGTTGCACGCCGCCAGCAGGCCGGACGCCCGCGCCAGTGGAATCATCGCCAGTGCGCCGCGCACCTGAATGAGTTGGGCGGACAGCGGTGCCAGTCGTTCGCGGTCCAGTTCGCCGTCGATGTAATCGTCGATGACGTCCTTGGCCTGTTGCAGCACAACGCGCGCTTCCTTGATCACCAACTGATGGATCTGGCTCAGATCCGTGGTGGGCAGCCGGCTCTCTTCGGGGCTGCTCTGATCGACCGTGCCGGCCATGCCCGCCAGCGTCGCTTCGACGTACAGCAAGGCACCCGCGACATCCATCAAGCTGGCGTCATCGGGCTCACGCTGCCCTTGGGCCATGCCTTGAACCACCGTCAACTGGTCGATGATGACCTTGCGCGGCTGGCCGAAGCCCAGCACCGCCAAGGTATCGGCAATCTGTCGAAGCGGCGGCAACAAAGTATTGAGTTCGCTGACGTGCTGACGATCGCCCCGCACGAAAACGTCCAGGCGTTCTTTGGTGCGGACCAGTTCGTCACACAGCGCAATGATCACCGAACGCATGGCATCGCGATCAGGCCCGGCCATCCGTGCGCGTTCTTCATCCACGAGCGCGCTTTCCGGCAACGCCTCGGCAAGGCCATATTGATCCTTCAAATCCATCATCCTCTGGGCCTGACTGTCAGATTTGGCGATGTAGAACAGCAGGCTCTTCAGGAGCTCGTCTGGCGCGGGCTGGTTGATTCCGGCGATGCCCTGTTCAAGAAGACGCTTGAGCTCCTTGTCAGCGTCCTTGAACAGACTGCGCAGTGCCGGGCTGTTGGTGAAGTTGCCATTGGCCATGGTTTCGACCAGCGCCGAGGTGATGCGCCACAGTGGCTCAAGCGGCGCGTCCTTGCACAAGGCTTCAAGTCGCGCGAATACCTTGCCCATGTAATCCAGCTGCGTCTGGACATCCTGCTCGCGCAGCAAGCCCACCAGTGCGGTTTGCAGTGTCTGACGCAGCTTGCGCAGTTTTGCCGGTAATTCGGGGCTGTCCCGCTCGGCCAGGGTCCGGGCATCGAGCTCAGGAACGGAGAGCAACTGCGGCGAAAACAGACTGGTTTCGGAGAGCAGGCTTTCACCACGGGCGCTGCGCAGGTCATTGAGCAGCGGCAACACCACCAGCGGCAGGTCGCGACGAGCGGAATGCACACGCTCCAGATACACCGGCAGCTGACTCATCGCTTGATGCAGCAACTGAATCGCTTCGGTTTCCTGAACCACGTGCCCTTGTTGCAGGGCCAGCGCCAGCTGCTCGATTTCCTCGGCAAACAAAGCAGCGCCATAGAACTCGATCATCTGCAGGCTGCCGTGCACCTGGTGGATGAAGTCCAGGCAGACTTCCATCGCGGACGGGTCATGAGGACGCGCGACAAAGGCGTCCAGCGCCTGCCGTGCATGCTTGAGGGTTTCGGCTATTTCGCCCTTGACCCACTCCAGGGCCACATAGTCGTGACGGTCAGCCATGATCGCTCCAGTTGCCCAAGTCGTTTGGCGTGACGATCAATGCTGATCCCGTGATGCCGGCAGTGTAAAACCGGACACCGAGCGGCGCATATCGCTGGCCATCTTCGCCAGATTACCCATGCTCTGCGCAGTGGCGGCCGTGCCCGACGTGGTTTGTGTGGTGGTCTGCTGGATGACGGTCATGGTGGCTGAAATCTGCTGACCCAACGCGGCCTGCTGTTGCGCGGCATGGGTAATACTTTCCACAAGCGCGGCGAGTACCTTGGAAACACCTTCAATTTCTTCCAGCGCCACACCGGCATCCTGCGCCAATCGTGCGCCACGCACCACTTCGGTGGTCGTCTGCTCCATGGAGATTACCGCTTCGTTGGTGTCATTTTGAATCGCCCGGACCAGCGTTTCGATCTGCTTGGTGGCTGACGACGAACGCTCGGCCAGACGCTGCACCTCGTCCGCCACCACGGCAAACCCGCGCCCGGCATCGCCCGCCATGGACGCCTGAATCGCCGCATTGAGAGCAAGAATGTTGGTCTGGTCGGCAATGTCGTCGATCAGGCTGACGATGTCGCCGATTTCCTGGGAAGACTCGCCGAGGCGCTTGATCCGTTTGGACGTGTCCTGGATCTGCTCGCGAATGTTGTCCATGCCGTTGATGGTGTTGTGCACCACTTCGTTGCCCTTGTTGGCAATGGCCACGGAACGTTCCGCCACGGCGACCGACTCGGAGGCATTCGCCGACACTTGCTCCACCGAACGGGACATGTCATTGACCGCATTCGACGCGGCAGCAATCTGTAGTGCCTGATGTTCGGACGCTGCGGCCAGTTGGGTCGCCGTGGTCTGGGTGTCCTTCACCGCGCCGAAGACCTGCTCGGCCGTGAGGTTGATGGTCGCCACCAGCTCACGCAATTGATCGATGGAGTAGTTGATGGAGTCGGCAATGGCGCCAGTGAAGTCTTCGGTAACCGAGGCCGCCACCGTCAGATCGCCGTCGGCCAGGTCTTCGATTTCATCGAGCAGACGCATGATCGCCGTCTGGTTGCGCTCGTTCTTCTCGGCGGTTTCGCGCAGTTGACGGTTGGTTTCACGCACCATCACCAGGCCGATCAGGATGATCGAAGCCAAAGCCAGCAGGCCGAGAATGTAGCCGCCGTAGCTGTTGGTGGTGCGACCGCCCGCCAGATGTTCGAAGCTGTTGGCCAACAGCGACGCTTCGTCCAGCAGGGTTTGCGACAGATTGAAAATGTTGCCTGCGGCCTCGCGCACTTCCAGCAATTCCGGCGAAGTTTCCAGAATCTCGTCGACAGATCCCGACACGAACTGGAACAACTCGGCGATTTCCGCCAGCCGGGCCTTGGCGTCGCGGTCTTCGACCTGAGTGATTTTCAGCGTTGCATTGCCCTCCAGCATGCCGTTGAGCACACGACCGAACTGGCTGGCGTCACGCCCGAAAGCGTCGGCGGCCTGCACAGCCGTTTCGTCTCCCGAGAGCACCGTGTTCACCGCCCCCAAAATGCGTTCGGCGAGCAAGGACTGTCGTTGAGCAAGGGCGACCTGACTGGCCGGCGCGCGGTTCTGCAGAAGGATATCGACGACTTTTTCCGACTCGATCTGCAGTTGCGGAATGGTCTCGGCCAAAGTGGCCGCCACCTGATGCAGGGACAAAACGGTTTGTTCGCGGGAGAGAATCACATCCGTGCTTTTTCGCAGATTTTCCCAGTCAATCTGCACGGCTTTGAGCTCATCGCCGACTTCAGCGGGCGCAGCGGGCAGGCCGGTGTTTTTGTCGCCCTTTTTGAGGTACTGCCAGCGGGTATCGAAGTCGTTTCGTGCATCGGCGAGCAGCTTGAACGCTGCCGCCTTGCCGGCCGCCGCCTCGGTGGCGTTCTTGGCAATCCGCTGCGACAACACGCGCAACTCGCCCGCGTGGCCGATGTACTGCTTGTCGTAGTTGGATTGCGTGCTCAGGTACGCAAAATTGACGAACAGCAGCATGATAAAAACAATCAGGCCCACGAACAGCGCGATGATCTGCGAGCGGCTGCGTGCGCCTTCGAGTGACTTGCCGGTATTACTCATTTCTCAGGGCTCCGCCTGAACCTCGGTTTGATTTTGGAGCGCCCGAACGTCAACAGTCGGGATGCACACGATGTACGGCAGGCGCGACTGCGAAGACGACACGCGTCTTCGGTGCTCTGCCCGACCGTATTAAAGCGCGACATCCATGAACCCCGGCGACTGCACCAGGATTCTGGGACTGAAAACCCGCCAGGCCTGCTCACGCAAGAATCGACCTTGAACATATGGAGCAATGGCGGGATCGCTGTCTTCGAGCGACTCCGGCATCAGGCTGCGCTCACTGAAGTGCTGCATTCCCAGGACCTCATCGACCAGCAACCCGGCGAAGACCTCATGGTGATCGATCACCAGCACCCGGCGTTGCTTGCGCAGCGGCGAGAGCTCGTGGCCGAAGAACGCGCACAGGTCCATGATCGGCAGCAACCGCCCGCGCAGGTTCGCGACGCCCTTGACCCAGGGCTTTACGCCCGGAAGCGTGGCATAACGCGGCTCGTGAAGAATTTCATCGACCTCGCCCATGGGCGCCACGTAGTAGCGCTCGCCCATGCGAAAACCGATGCCGCTCCAGCCTTGCAGGCGGGTTTCCTGCAAAGGCAGTCCGGCAGCCAGCGAGCGGCAGCGCTGGTCGATATCGAGCAGCAGTTGAAAGGCGGTTTGCGACTGAGCCATGAACGCTGGCCGGCCTTCAGCCTGCCAGGACCGCGTTCAGGGTTTTCATGAGGGTTTCTTCGTCCACAGGCTTGGTCAGGTAGTCCCGCGCGCCCTGACGCTTGCCCCAGACCTTGTCGGTTTCCTGATCCTTGGTGGTGATCATGATGACCGGGATCATGTTGGTGTCAGCGTCTTTGGTCAGTTGACGCGTCGCCTGAAAACCGTTGAGGCCGGGCATGACAATGTCCATCAGCACAGCGTCGGGCTTTTCCTGACGCGCCAGCGCCACGCCGTCGGCGCCGTTCTCAGCCTTGAGAACCTCGTGGCCGTGTTTTTCCAGCATCCCGGTCAGCTTGTACATTTCAGTCGGCGAGTCATCGACGATCAGAATTCGAGCCATGGTGTTCCCCATAGAAACAGCCGCCCCTGGGTGAGGGCACGGCATCAAGATAGTTGTTGTTCTACTGCCACGAACCCTGGCACATGAGCCTTGATCGCACTGAGCAGTTCTTCCTTGCTAAACGGTTTGGTCAAAAACTGATCAGAACCGACAATTCGCCCCTTGGCTTTGTCGAACAGCCCGTCCTTGGAGGACAACATGATCACCGGCGTAGACTTGAATGCCCGGTTGTTCTTGATCAACGCGCACGTCTGATACCCGTCGAGTCTGGGCATCATGATGTCGACAAATATGATTCTCGGATGATTATCAGCAATCTTGGCCAGCGCATCGAAGCCGTCTACTGCGGTGATCACTTCACAGCCGACGTTTTTCAGCAGGGTCTCGGCGGTGCGACGAATCGTTCGGGAGTCGTCGATGATCATCACTTTCAATGGGGCTGAATGCTGTTCCATGTCTGCTCTACCATCGCCGCGGCGATTCAGATGGGCTGCCTTCGGCCGGGCGTCTGGTGCTGGTCGGATCGCTAACCCCCCTTCTAGAGGGCTCGAATGGCAACCGACGTGACGTCAGATGCCGAGCCTTTTTAGCACACTCTCCAGACGCAATCCATAAAGCAAATGCGCCACGCTTGCCCCTTGACCCCAAGCCTGCGCAGCGCCACCCTGACGCCTGTTTTCGGCCCGTTGCGGCCATTACCGATCAGAGGATATCGCCCCATGAGCATTCGCCTGGGAATTGTCATGGACCCTATCGAGCGCATCTCCTATAAAAAGGACAGCTCGTTGGCCATGCTCCTTGCAGCGCAAGCGCGCGGCTGGTCACTGTTCTATATGGAACAGCATGATCTTTATCAGGATGCCGGGCAGGCCCGCGCACGGATGAAGCCGCTGAAGGTGTTTGCCGATCCGGCGCACTGGTTCGAACTGGAGGCCGAAGTCGACAGCGGTCTGGACGACCTGGACGTGATCCTGATGCGCAAGGATCCGCCGTTCGACATGGAATTCGTCTACGCCACTTACTTGCTGGAGCAAGCCGAGCGTGCGGGCGTGCTGGTGGTGAACAAGCCGCAGAGCCTGCGTGACTGCAACGAAAAGCTGTTCGCTACGCTGTTTCCGCAGTGCACGCCGCCGACGCTGGTCAGCCGTCGTTCGGACATCCTGCGGGAATTCGCCGCCAAGCATGGCGACGTCATTCTCAAGCCGCTGGACGGCATGGGTGGCGCGTCGATCTTCCGTCATCGCGCGGGCGACCCGAACCTGTCGGTGATTCTGGAAACCCTGACGAACCACGGCCAGCAGCAAATCATGGCGCAAGCGTATCTGCCTGCGATCAAGGACGGCGACAAGCGCATCCTGATGGTGGACGGTGAGCCTGTGCCTTATTGCCTGGCCCGCATCCCCGCCGCCGGCGAAACCCGTGGCAACCTAGCAGCGGGCGGCCGAGGCGAAGCGCGGCCCCTGACTGACCGCGACCGCTGGATCGCCGCCGAAATCGGCCCGACCCTGCGCGAAAAAGGTTTGTTGTTTGTAGGACTCGACGTGATTGGCGAGCACCTGACCGAAATCAACGTCACCAGCCCGACCTGCATCCGTGAAATCGACAACGCGTTCGGTACGGACATTGGCGGGATGTTGATGGATGTGATCGAGAAGAAGCTGCAGGCCCGGTAACCGCATCGCCTCATTCGCGAGCAAGCTCGCTCCCACAGAACCGCTGCAATTCTGTGGGAGCGAGCCTGCTCGCGAAGAGGGCCGTATTGCCAGCACATCCCTCGACACCTGAAATTCGCCCACTAATCGGCCCGCAGATATCAAAGCCCAAGAACGCCCTGACATTGCGTTATCATGCGCGGCCTGAATTTCGCCCTAGGTGGGTTTCCGCAATGCTGGCTTGTGTGACTCCGGAGCGTCGATGAACGCTGCGGTCGACAGTGATCTCCCGATGGCCCTGACCCGTACCACCGTGCGCCCGGCCGATCGCCTGGGTTTTACCTTGATGATCGCAGCCCTCGTGCACCTGGCGCTGATCCTTGGCGTGGGTTTCACCTACGTCAAACCCGAAAAGATCAGCCAGACGCTGGAAATCACCCTCGCCCCCTTCAAGAGCGACACCAAGCCCAAGGACGCTGACTTCCTCGCACAGGAAAACCAGCAAGGCAGCGGCACCCTCGACAAGAAGGCCGTGCCCAAGACCACCGAAATCGCACCGTATCAGGACACCAAGATCAACAAGGTGACGCCTCCGCCCGCTGCCAAACCGGTGGTCAAGCAGGAAGCGCCCAAAACGGCCGTCGCCACCAAGGCGCAGGCGCCGCAGAAAACCGTCGCCAAGCGCGACGAAGTCAAACCCGAAGAAGCGAAGAAAGCCGCGCCCACGTTCGACAGCGCCCAGTTGAACAGCGAAATCGCCAGCCTTGAGGCCGAACTCGCGGACGAGCAGCAGGCGTACGCCAAGCGTCCGAAGATCCACCGCCTGAGCGCCGCGTCGACCATGCGCGACAAGGGCGCCTGGTACAAAGAGGACTGGCGGAAGAAGATCGAGCGCATCGGCAACCTCAATTATCCTGAAGAAGCCCGGCGCCAGCAGATCTACGGCAGCCTGCGGATGATGGTGTCGATCAACCGCGACGGCTCTTTATATGAAGTGCTGGTGCTTGAATCGTCCGGACAGCCGTTGCTGGATCAGGCCGCTCAGAGAATCGTGCGGCTCGCGGCGCCATTTGCGCCGTTTAGTGGCGACCTGGCTGACATCGACCGCCTCGAAATCATCCGCACCTGGAAGTTTGCCCGCGGGGACAAGCTGTCCAGTAACTGATTGAGTTAGGGGAGCCACTGCATAGCAGCCCTCTGTAGGAGCGTGGCTTGTGTCTGGGCCGCATTCGGACGATCTGCCGGGTACCGGCAGCAAAGCCTGTGAATGCGGTCAATCAGACGCATCCTGCTGACCGAATGTGCGACGGGTCCCCCGCCGATCGCGGGACAAGCCACGCTCCTACAGTTTTTGCGTCATGCACTAATCCCGTAGTTGTCACAGCAGCCCCACAGCGCCACACTAGGGCTCATGAAAAACGTCACTCCGTCGTACCTCAAGCATCAATTTCTGATCGCCATGCCCCACATGCACGATGAGAACTTCGCTCAGACCTTGACCTACATCGTCGAGCACAACGCCAATGGCGCAATGGGTCTGGTGATCAACCGACCGCAAAGCCTGTCGCTGGCGGACATTCTGGAGCAGTTGCGCCCGGAAATGTCGCCACCCGTTCGCTGTCAGCACATCCCCATTCATGTCGGCGGCCCGGTTCAAACCGATCGCGGTTTTGTCCTGCACCCCACCGGCCAGATTTTTCAGGCCACAGTCGATCTGGGCGGCATCTCGCTGTCCACCTCGCAGGACATCCTGTTTTCGATCGCCGACGGCTACGGCCCTGATCAAAATTTGATCACCCTGGGCTATGCCGGCTGGGATGCCGGCCAGCTCGAAGCCGAATTTGCCGCCAACGCCTGGCTGAACTGCGCGTTCGACCCCGCGATTCTGTTCGAACTCGACAGCGAACAGCGGCTCGACGCGGCGGCTGCCAAATTGGGCGTCAACCTGAATCTGCTGACCAGCCAGGCGGGCCACGCCTGATGGCCGCACTGCGCCTGCTTCTGGGGTTCGACTACGGCACCAAACAGATCGGCGTCGCTGTCGGCCAGGTCATCACCGGCCAGGCCCGGGAGCTGTGCACCCTGAAAGCGCAGAACGGTGTTCCGGACTGGGACAAGGTCCAGGCGCTGATCACCGAGTGGGAGCCTGACGCCATTGTCGTCGGCCTGCCGCTGAACATGGACGGCACGCCCAGCGAAATGAGCGCTCGCGCCGAGAAATTCTCGCGCAAGCTCAACGGCCGGTTCAACGTGCCCGTCTATACCCATGACGAACGCCTGACCACCTTTGAAGCCAAGGGTGAGCGCATGTCGCGCGGCGGGCAGCGTGGCAGCTACCGCGACAACCCGGTGGACGCCATTGCCGCAGCGCTTCTGCTGCAAGGCTGGCTGGAAGCCAACAGCGCGCTGTTCGACACGTGAGCGCCTTACACTGCACTGCATTGAACAGCACTGAATTCGAGTCTAAGCCCGACCAGCCGCAAGGAATGGGACCGGGCTTCTGAAGGAGCGACCATGAGCACCCTGCCCAACCCCGCCGAACTGATCAGCCAGATGGCGATCGACCTGAACGCGCACCTGAATAAACGTGGTATCAGCGAGCCGCGTTTCATCGGCATTCGTACCGGCGGCGTCTGGGTCGCTCAGGCGCTGCTCCAGGCCCTGAACAGCCAGTCCCCGCTCGGCACGCTGGACGTGTCCTTTTACCGTGATGACTTCAGCCAGAACGGCCTGCACCCGCAAGTGCGCCCTTCCGAGCTGCCGTTCGAGATCGAGGGCCAGCATCTGGTGCTGATCGATGACGTATTGATGAGCGGCCGAACCATTCGTGCAGCCCTGAACGAACTGTTCGACTACGGCCGACCGGCCAGCGTGACGCTGGTATCGCTGCTTGATCTGGACGCTGCCGAGCTGCCGATTCGTCCGAATGTGACCGGCGCGACGCTCGATCTGTCTCCGACCGAACGGGTCAAGCTGTCCGGCCCGACGCCACTGACGCTTGAACTGCAAGACCTTTCCACCGATTCCGCCGCCCTCTAAGAGTCCTTTGCGATGACGCCTTTCGACGCCAAGCGCCCGCTGCAGCTGAACCATCAGGGTCAGCTGCAACATTTTCTCTCGCTCGACGGTTTGCCCCGCGAACTGCTGACCGAAATCCTCGACACCGCCGACTCGTTTCTCGAAGTGGGCGCCCGAGCGGTGAAAAAAGTGCCGTTGTTGCGCGGCAAGACTGTGTGCAACGTGTTCTTCGAGAACTCGACCCGCACGCGCACCACCTTCGAACTCGCGGCGCAACGGCTGTCGGCGGACGTCATCACCCTGAACGTGTCGACCTCGTCGACCAGCAAGGGCGAAACGCTGTTCGACACATTGCGCAACCTTGAAGCCATGGCGGCCGACATGTTCGTCGTGCGTCACGGCGATTCGGGCGCGGCGCACTTCATCGCAGAGCACGTCTGCCCGCAGGTGGCGATCATCAACGGCGGCGACGGCCGTCATGCGCACCCGACGCAGGGCATGCTGGACATGCTCACGATCCGCCGCCACAAGGGCAACTTCGAGAACCTCTCGGTGGCCATCGTCGGCGACATCCTGCACTCGCGTGTGGCGCGTTCGAACATGATCGCCCTCAAGGCACTGGGCTGCCCGGACATCCGCGTGGTCGCCCCCAAAACCTTGCTGCCGATTGGCGTCGAGCAGTACGGCGTGAAGGTCTACACGGATCTGGCTGAAGGCCTGAAAGACGTCGATGTGGTGATCATGCTGCGTCTGCAACGCGAGCGCATGTCAGGCGGCCTGTTGCCGAGCGAAGGCGAGTTCTACCGCCTGTTCGGGCTGACCACCGCCCGCTTGGCTGGCGCCAAGCCGGACGCCATCGTCATGCACCCCGGCCCGATCAACCGTGGCGTGGAAATCGAGTCGGCAGTGGCCGACGGCGCGCATTCGGTGATCCTCAATCAAGTGACCTACGGCATTGCCGTGCGCATGGCCGTCTTGTCCATGGCCATGAGTGGCCAAACCGCCCAACGCCAGTTCGAGCAGGAGAACGCGCAGTGAAGTTCAGCATCATCAACGCTCGCGTCATCGACCCTGTCAGCGGTCTGGATCAAGTCATCGACGTTCACCTGGAAGCCGGAAAGGTCCTGGCGCTCGGCGCGGCACCTGCCGATTTCACGCCTTCACAAATCATCGACGGCGCAGGACTGGTGGCAGCACCGGGTCTGGTCGATCTGAACGTATCGCTGCGCGAGCCGGGCTATAGCCGCAAAGGCAGCATCGCTTCCGAAACCCGCGCGGCGGCAGCCGGTGGTGTGACCAGCCTGTGCTGTCCGCCCAGGACCAAGCCCGTCCTGGACACATCGGCGGTTGCCGAGCTGATTCTGGATCGCGCGCGCGAAGCCGGACACAGCAAAGTCTTTCCGATCGGCGCATTGAGCAAAGGGCTGGAAGGCGAGCAACTGGCTGAGCTGATCGCCCTGCGTGACGCTGGCTGCGTAGCGTTCACCAACGGCCTGGTTAATTTCAGCAGCAACCGCACACTCTGCCGCGCGCTGGAATACGCGGCGACCTTCGACCTGACGGTGATCTTCAACTCGCAGGATTACGATCTGGCGCAAGGCGGACTGGCACACGACGGCCCGACCGCTGCCTTCCTCGGCTTGCCGGGCATCCCGGAAACCGCTGAAACCGTCGCACTGGCCCGTGACCTGCTGCTGGTCGAGCAAAGCGGCGTGCGCGCTCACTTCACCCAGCTGACCAGCGCCCGCGGTGTGGCCTTGATTGCGCAAGCTCAGGCCCGTGGCCTGCCGGTGACCGCCGACGTGGCTTTGTATCAACTGATCCTCACGGACGAAGCGCTGATCGACTTCTCCAGCCTCTACCATGTGCAACCGCCGCTGCGCACACGCGCTGACCGCGATGCATTGCGTGAAGCGGTGAAGTCCGGCGTGGTCCAGGCCATCTCCAGCCACCACCAGCCGCACGAACGCGACGCCAAGCTCGCACCGTTCGGAGCGACGGAGCCAGGCATCAGCAGCGTCGAACTGCTGCTGCCACTGGCAATGACGTTGGTCGAGGATGGCCTGCTCGACCTGCCGACGTTGCTGGCGCGCCTGAGCGCAGGCCCTGCGGCGGCCTTGCGCCTGCCTGCGGGCCAACTGGCCGCTGGCGCGCCTGCGGATCTGGTCCTGTTCGATCCTGCGGCGTCTACCGTGGCGGGCGAGAAGTGGCTGTCGAAAGGCGAAAACTGCCCGTTCCTCGGCCATTGCCTGCCGGGCGCGGTTAAGTACACGTTTGTGGATGGGCGGATCAGCTACATCGGGTGACCGTTCAGCTGCCGATCCGACACGCCTCACTCTCACAGGCAACTTCAAACCTGTGAGAGTGAGGGTGTTCTGAACCGAGCGGAAACCCTACCTCTGGGCGTTCTTCATGGAGATCTGATCATTCAGCGTCCAGAAGTCGTACAGCACACCGAGAAACGCAAAGCCGCCCGTCAACAGGTAAAGGATGCCGGTGATCCATTTGCCCTGGTACATCCGGTGTACACCGAACACGCCCAGAAAGGTCAGCAGAATCCAGGCGACGCTGTAATCGGTGCTGCCCGCATTGAATCGCAGGTCCGCTTCACGATCCATCGACGGGATCAAAAACAGGTCGATCAGCCATCCAATCCCCAGCAACCCGAAGGTGAAAAACCAGATCGTTCCGGTGACTGGCTTGCCGTAATAGAACCGATGGGATCCGGTAAAACCGACGATCCACAGCAGATAACCCATGATCTTGCTGTGGGTGTCCGGACGTTGAACGTCAGGGTAATAGGTGTTCATTGCTTACCTCTTTTACACCGATAGAAAAAAATATGCGTAAGTTTTGTGACTTTCGTATCGCTCTCCGACGTATGGCTTGAACCTCTGGTCATTCGCGCAAACCCTTGTTCTGCAAGGTGATGCCCACGGCGATGTGACAGTTTTAATGCCGAAACTGACTCCAAGGGCAGTAAATTGTTCGACAAGTGGCCTCAGAAACGGTGAAAAAGCTGTTATAAAGTTGCGCGCTGACCACTATGAGCCCTGCCTAATGCGTCCATTTTTCAAGACATGGCTAACTATTTGCCTATTTATGCCATTGGCCGCCCACGCCACCAATCGTGAGCAAGCGTTACCTTCGAGCTTTACGGGTTTTACCGCCAAATCCGAGTCATCGGAAACCGTATCGCGCAACATTGCCGCCCAACGCGCAGCAATCGCCGCCCTCGAAGAAACAGCAACCCCGCTTGAGACGTCAAGCAAGAACAGCCGAGCAACCAAGGGCAAGAAGTCCCACAGTTCTCGCAAGATTTCGCAGAACACCGTCGCCCTCGCTAATGCAGGGCAGCCGGGCACCAAGCAAAGCAGCAATGTCGTTAACCGAGCTGTAAAAGCCATCGGTACCCCTTATCGTTGGGGCGGCACCAGCCCAACCAAAGGCTTCGATTGCAGCGGCCTGGTCAAATACGCGTTCAACGACGTGAGCGAAGTGGATTTGCCGCGCACCTCCAACGCCATGGCCGAAGGCCACGGTCAGAAGGTGGATCGCAAAGACCTGAAGCCGGGCGACTTGCTGTTCTTCAACATCAAGAGCCGCAAAGTGAACCACGTCGCCATCTACCTCGGTGACGACCAGTTCGTTCACGCCCCTCGTCGCGGCAAGTCGGTGACCATCGACACGCTGAAAAAGCCGTACTGGGACAGCCACTACGTGGTTGCCAAGCGCGTGCTGCCGAAACAGGCGCCAACGCAGAAAGGCACGGTGCGGATCGCCCAGCGCTGACGGGCGCCAATCTGTAAGACGATAGAAACCTGTGGGAGCGAATTCATTCGCTCCCACAGTTGCTTAGGGCCAGCAGTCAGAAATTATCAGGCGTCTTCGCTTTCTCACGCGCGCTTTCCCGGGTGATCAGGCCTTTGCTCACCAGGTCCTTCAGGCACATGTCCAGTGTCTGCATCCCCAATGAGCCACCGGTCTGAATCGAGGAGTACATCTGCGCCACCTTGTCCTCACGGATCAGGTTACGGATCGCGGAGGTGCCGATCATGATCTCGTGCGCCGCCACCCGGCCACCGCCCACTTTCTTGAGCAACGCCTGGGACACGATGGCGTGCAGTGACTCGGACAACATCGAGCGAATCATCGATTTTTCCTGAGCCGGGAACACGTCCACGATCCGGTCGATACTCTTCGCCGCCGACGTGGTGTGCAGTGTGCCGAACACCAGGTGTCCGGTTTCCGCAGCCGTCAGCGCCAGCCGAATGGTTTCCAGGTCACGCAACTCGCCCACCAGAATCACGTCCGGGTCTTCCCGCAACGCCGAACGCAACGCCTCGGAGAAGCCATGAGTGTCGCGATGGACTTCACGCTGGTTGATCAGGCTTTTCTTGGACTCGTGAACGAATTCGATCGGGTCTTCGATGGTGAGGATGTGGTGGTGTTTGTTGGCGTTCAGGTAATCGACCATCGCCGCAAGCGTCGTCGACTTGCCCGACCCGGTCGGCCCGGTCACCAGCACCAGCCCCCGAGGGACATCGGTAATTTTCCGAAACACTTCCCCCATGCCCAGCTCTTCCATGCTCAGGACCTTGGAGGGAATGGTCCGGAACACGGCACCTGCACCACGGTTCTGGTTGAACGCGTTGACCCTGAACCGCGCCACGCCCGGCACCTCGAAAGAAAAGTCCGTTTCCAGATCCTCCTCGAAGTCCTTGCGCTGCCTGTCGTTCATGATGTCGTAGATCAGCGCCTGGACTTCTTTCTGGTCCAGCGCTGGCAGGTTGATCCGCCGCACATCGCCATCGACGCGAATCATCGGTGGCAGGCCGGCAGAGAGATGTAAGTCCGACGCGCCTTGCTTGGCACTGAAGGCAAGCAGCTCGGTAATATCCATACAGCTCCTCATCACATAGAATGCCGCAGACTTTAGCCCTGCTGGCGCAAATCAATGTCCACGATAGCAGAGAACATTTCAACGCTCGCAGAGCGAATTCACAACGCCGCGCAGGCCGCCCAGCGCGACCCGGCTTCAGTGGGCCTGCTCGCCGTGAGCAAGACCAAGCCGGCAAGCGATCTGCGCGAAGCGTACGCCGCCGGGCTGCGCGACTTCGGCGAGAACTACCTGCAGGAAGCCCTCGGCAAACAGACCGAATTGAGCGACCTGCCCTTGATCTGGCATTTCATCGGCCCCATCCAGTCCAACAAGACTCGCGCAATCGCCGAGAACTTCGCCTGGGTACACTCCGTGGATCGTCTGAAAATCGCGCAACGCCTGTCCGAACAACGCCCTGCCGATCTGCCCCCGCTCAACATCTGCATTCAGGTCAATGTCAGTGGCGAAGCCAGCAAATCCGGCTGCACCCCTCAAGACCTGCCTGCGCTGGCCCAGGCAATCAGCGCCCTGCCCCATCTGAGATTGCGCGGCTTGATGGCAATTCCCGAACCAACAGAAGACAGCGACGAACAGAACGCTGCTTTTGCTGCTGTACGCACTTTGCAAGATCAACTGAACCTGCCGCTGGACACCCTTTCCATGGGCATGAGCCACGACCTGGAAGCCGCCATCGCACAAGGCGCGACCTGGGTGCGGATCGGCACTGCCCTCTTCGGCGCCCGCCATTACGGGCAGCCTTAACCTTTGCCTCACAGGAAATCGTTCATGAGCAAGACCCGTATCGCGTTCATCGGCGCCGGCAACATGGCGGCCAGCTTGATTGGCGGCATGCGCGCCCAGGGCGTCGAAGCTGAATTGATCCGCGCCAGCGATCCCGGCGCAGAAACCCGCGAGCGTGTGGCCAAAGAGCACGGCATCAAAGTCGTCGCAGACAACGCTGAAGCCATCGAAGGCGCCGACGTGGTGCTGCTGGCGGTGAAACCACAGATGATGAAAACCGTCTGTGAAGCGCTCAAACCAGCCCTCAAGCCGAATCAGTTGTTGGTGTCCATTGCGGCCGGTATCACCTGCGCCAGCATGAAAACCTGGCTGGGCGAGCAGCCTATCGTGCGCTGCATGCCGAACACCCCGGCGCTGCTGCGTCAGGGCGTAAGCGGCCTGTACGCCACCGCTGAAGTGACTCAAGCGCAACGCCAGCAAGCCGAAACCCTGTTGTCAGCGGTGGGTATCGCCCTGTGGGTCAACGAAGAGACTCACATCGACTCCGTCACCGCCGTGTCGGGCAGCGGCCCTGCGTACTTCTTCTTGCTGATCGAAGCCATGACTGCGGCGGGCGTGAAGCTGGGGTTGTCGCAAGAGGTCGCCAAACAGCTTGCCGAACAGACAGCGCTGGGCGCCGCTCGCATGGCCACCGAAAGCGATGTCGATGCCGCCGAACTGCGTCGGCGCGTGACCTCGCCGGCGGGCACTACGGAAGCCGCGATCAAATCGTTCCAGGCGGACGGTTTTGAAGCGATGGTAGAAAAGGCGCTGGGCGCTGCCGCACATCGCTCGGCCGAGATGGCCGAGCAGCTGGGCAAATAAGGAGCAATTCATGAATGCACTCACCGGCGCCACGATTTTCGTCATCCAGACGCTGATCAGCCTGTACCTGACCATCGTTCTGCTGCGCTTCGTGCTGCAACTGGTCAAAGCCAACTTCTACAACCCGCTCTGCCAGTTCGCCGTGCGCGCCACTCAGCCGCTGCTCAAGCCTATCCGCCGGATCGTGCCTAGCGTGTTCGGTCTGGACACGTCGTCTCTGCTACTGGGCATCGTGATTCAGGCGCTGTTGATGGCGTTCGTGCTGATGATGACTTACGGCACCATCGGCGACGTGCCGCATCTTTTGATGTGGTCGATCATCGGCATCACGTCGTTGCTGCTGAAAATCTTCTGGGTCGCGATGATCATCATGGTGATCGTGTCCTGGATCGCGCCCGGCACTCACAACCCGGCTGCCGAACTGGCCTACCAGATCAGCGAGCCAATTCTGGCGCCGTTCCGCCGCATCATTCCCAACCTGGGCGGCCTGGACATCTCGCCGATCTTCGCTTTCCTGGCGATTCAGGTGCTGCAGTCGTACGTCATGCCTGAGCTGGCTGCCTATGCCGGTATGCCGCAGGAACTGTGGCGGTTGATCTGAAACCTGGGGCGACCGAAGCCATCTTCGTCGCCCCGAATTTGCAGACGTACGCCGATCGCCTCTGCCGAAGGCGTGGGAGCGTGGCTTGTCCCGCGATCTGCTGCGCAGCGGCAGTAAAGGCTAAGAACGAGATCTTCCTGAATGATCTCGCCGCCCGGATTTAGGGGCGCTGCGCACCCCATCGCGGGACAAGCCACGCTCCTACGCAGTACGGGCAGAATCGAAAGCCCGACCGCCAGCGAATTCAGCTGTTTAGTTTGTTGCCGCTCCCCCCCGCGATCTTTAGACTTACGCCTCATTTCAGCGAGAGCAGGGTCGATGTCCACGGTCTTTCCCGAAGATTCTGTCGGTCTAGTCACGCCGCAAACGGCGCATTTCAGCGAGCCTCTGGCGCTGGCCTGCGGTCGCTCGCTGGCTGCCTATGACCTCGTCTATGAAACCTACGGTCAACTCAACGCCGCCAAAAGCAACGCGGTGCTGATCTGTCACGCCTTGTCTGGCCATCATCACGCTGCCGGTTACCACAGCGCCGACGACCGCAAGCCGGGCTGGTGGGACAGCTGCATCGGTCCTGGCAAGCCCATCGACACGAACAAATTCTTCGTCGTCAGCCTGAACAACCTGGGCGGCTGCAACGGTTCGACCGGTCCGAGCAGCATCAATCCGGAAACCGGCAAGCCGTTCGGCGCCGACTTCCCGGTGTTGACCGTCGAGGACTGGGTCCACAGCCAAGCGCGTCTGGCCGACACACTGGGCATCCAGCAATGGGCGGCCATCGTCGGCGGCAGTCTGGGCGGTATGCAGGCGCTGCAATGGACCATGACCTACCCGGACCGTGTTCGCCATTGCCTGGCCATTGCTTCGGCCCCGAAACTGTCGGCGCAGAACATCGCCTTCAACGAAGTCGCCCGACAGGCGATTCTGACCGATCCCGAATTCCACGGCGGCTCGTTCCAGGAAATGGGCGTGATCCCCAAACGCGGCCTGATGCTGGCGCGCATGGTCGGGCACATCACGTATCTGTCCGATGACTCCATGGGCGAGAAATTCGGCCGTGGCCTGAAGAACGAAAACCTCAACTACGACTTCCACAGCGTCGAGTTCCAGGTCGAAAGCTACCTGCGCTATCAGGGCGAAGAATTTTCCGGCCGGTTTGACGCCAACACCTACCTGTTGATGACCAAGGCGCTGGACTACTTCGACCCGGCCGCCAACTTCAATGACGACCTGGCCGCCACCTTCGCCCACGTCACGTCCAAATTTTGCATCATGTCCTTCACCACTGACTGGCGTTTCTCGCCCGCGCGCTCGCGCGAACTGGTGGACGCCCTGATGGCCGCGAAGAAGGACGTCTGCTACCTGGAGATCGATGCACCGCAAGGCCACGACGCCTTCCTGATGCCGATCCCGCGCTATCTGCAGGCCTTCTCCAGCTACATGAACCGAATTGCACTCTGAGGACACCATGAGAGCCGACCTGGAAATCATCCAAGACTGGATACCGGCAGGCAGCCGCGTGCTCGACCTCGGCTGCGGTGACGGCGAGTTGCTGGCCTGGCTGCAGAGCAACAAAAACGTTACGGGCTACGGCCTGGAAAACGACGCCGACAACATCGCCCGCTGCGTCGCGCGCGGCGTCAACGTCATCGAGCAGGACCTGGACAAGGGACTGGGCAACTTCGCCAGCAACAGCTTCGACGTCGTGGTCATGACCCAGGCGCTTCAAGCCGTTCATTACCCGGACAAGATCCTCGACGAAATGCTGCGCGTCGGTCGTCAGTGCATCATCACGTTCCCCAACTTCGGTCACTGGCGTTGCCGCTGGTACCTGGCGAGCAAAGGCCGGATGCCGGTGTCCGAATTCCTGCCGTACACGTGGTACAACACGCCGAACATCCACTTCTGCACCTTCGAAGACTTCGAAGAACTGTGCCGGGGTCGTTCGGCCAAGGTCATTGATCGGTTGGCCGTCGATCAGCAGCATCGACACGGTTGGGCCAGCAAGCTATGGCCTAATCTGTTGGGTGAGATCGGCATCTATCGGGTCAGCAGCCCGGGTCTGCAGGACCACCAGATCGCCGTGTGACCCCGACAATAAGGAGAATGATCATGGCTCGTCTGATCGCAATGTTCGGCCTGCTGTTTGCGCTTGCCGCGCCGGCCACGGCCGCTGACAGTGCCAGCCTGAACCGGCAACAGCAGTTTGGCGACCTGATCATTCACTACAACGCCTTCGCGTCGGGACTGTTGCAACCGACCATTGCCAAGGACAACGGCTTGATCCGCAGCAAGGGACAGGCCGTCATCAACGTCGCGGTTCTCAAGGGTGACAAGACCGTCACCGCCGACGTCGACGGCTCGGTCGCCGATCTGACCGGACGCAAGAAAGAATTGAGCTTCAGACCCGTCAGCGAAAACGGTTCGGTCAACTACCTCGCGCAGTTCGCCGTAGAGCCCGACAGCTCAGCCACTTACGTCTTCACGATCAACGTCAAAGCGGGTGATGGCGATACGCACACACTCAGCTTCAACCAACAGATCTTCTCGGACCAATGATGAATTTCACCCAGCTCGTACTGGCCAGCCACAACGCCGGCAAACTCAAAGAACTGCAGGCCATGCTCGGTGGCAGCGTGCAACTGCGCTCAATCGGCGAGTTCAGCAGCGTCGAGCCTGAAGAGACCGGCCTGTCGTTTGTCGAAAACGCGATCCTCAAGGCCCGCAACGCGGCGCGCATTTCCGGCCTGCCGGCACTGGCCGACGATTCGGGGCTTGCCGTGGATTTCCTCGGCGGCGCACCGGGCATCTACTCAGCCCGCTACGCCGATGGCAAAGGCGATGCCGCCAACAATGCCAAGTTGCTGGATGCCCTTAAAGACGTGCCTGAAGACCAGCGCGGCGCGCAATTCGTCTGCGTGCTGGCGCTGGTTCGCCATGCCGACGATCCATTGCCCATCCTCTGCGAAGGTCTGTGGCACGGTCGCATCCTGACCGCCGCCAGCGGCGAGCATGGCTTCGGCTACGATCCGCTGTTCTGGGTGCCTGAGCGTAATCTGTCGAGCGCCGAGCTGACCCCCTCCGACAAGAACCAGATCAGCCATCGCGCCCGCGCCATGGCCATCCTGCGTCAACGTCTGGACTTGCAATGACTCACGATGCCAACACCCGGCCGCTGATTCTCGGCGCGGCCGGCTTCAGCTCGGAGCAACCGCGTTCTCCTTTGTCCGAACTGCCTCCACTGTCGTTGTACATCCATATTCCGTGGTGCGTGCGCAAATGCCCGTACTGCGACTTCAATTCCCACACCGCCAGCCCCGTGCTGCCGGAGCAAGAGTATGTGAACGCGCTGCTGGCCGACCTTGATCAAGACCTGCCGCACGTCTACGGTCGTGAACTGAGCACGATCTTCTTCGGGGGTGGAACGCCCAGCCTGTTCAGCGCCGACGCCCTGGGGCGGCTGCTCAAGGGCGTTGAGCAGCGCATTCGATTTGCACCCGACATCGAAATCACCCTGGAGGCGAATCCGGGCACCTTCGAGCAGGTGAAATTCAGCGCGTATCGTGGCCTGGGCATCAATCGGCTGTCGATCGGAATCCAGAGCTTTCAGGAAGCCAAGCTCAAGGCGCTCGGTCGCATCCACAACGGCGATGAAGCCGTCCGCGCTGCCGACATGGCGCGTCAGGCCGGCTTCGATAACTTCAACCTCGACCTGATGCACGGGCTGCCGGATCAATCGCAAGACGATGCCTTGGGTGATCTGCGTCAGGCCATTGCCCTCGCGCCCACGCACCTGTCCTGGTATCAGCTGACGCTTGAGCCGAACACTGTGTTCTGGAATCAGCCGCCGACGCTGCCGGAAGACGACATTCTCTGGGACATCCAGGAAGCGGGTCAGACCCTGCTCAGGGAAAACGGCTACGCGCAATACGAGGTCTCGGCCTACGCACAGTCTGGGCGCGCCGCGCGGCATAACCTGAACTACTGGAGTTTTGGGGACTTCATCGGCATCGGCGCAGGCGCCCACGGTAAGCTCAGCCATCCTGACGGACGCATCGTGCGCACCTGGAAAACACGTTTGCCCAAGGATTATCTGAACCCCGCCAAGTCGTACCAGGCCGGAGAGAAGCTGCTGGCGCTGGACGAAATGCCCTTCGAATTCCTGATGAACGCCCTGCGCCTCACAAATGGCGTCGACGCTGCATTATTTCAGCGTCGCACCGGTCTAAGCGTCGATTCGCTGGCCAGCGCGCGCCAGCAAGCCGAACAACGGGGCTTGCTGGAAGCCGATCCGGCCCGGCTGGTCGCCACTGCCCGCGGTCAATTGTTCCTCAACGACCTGCTGCAGTACTTTCTTCTTTAAGGCTTAACGCTAAGGACACTGAATGGACCTCGTACTCGACCTGCTGGCCACCGTCTCGCGTTGGAGCCGCAGCAACCTTTCGGAAATCGCACTGGCGTTGGTGGGTTGCCTGCTGATCCTGTTCGGCGCAGACATCAAAGGCTGGATCGAAGGGCGCCTGAGCAGCTTTGCCGGCGCCTTGCGCGTACCGGTCATGGCATTGCTGTGCACCATCGGCAGCGGCGCGGCGCTGATCTACGCCACCCCTTGGGTGGTTCGCGGATTGAGCCAGTTCAACAACTACAGCCTGGCGCCGGTGTTGTTAGTGGTGCTGGTGTTGATCGGGGTTGTGGCGGACAGAAAGTAACCGCTTCTGGCCGAAGGCCGTGGGAGCCGGCTTGCTGGCGAAGGCGTCAGGTCAGACACCATTGCAGTGAATGACAATCCGCATTCGCCAGCAAGCCGGCTCCCACAGGTTCAGCGGCGGGACCTGTTATCTAGGTTACGCCAGCTTCTCGAACTTCAAATCCCAAACGCCATGCCCGAGACGCTCGCCACGGCGTTCGAACTTGGTGATCGGACGCTCCGCAGGGCGCGGGACGCACTTGCCGTCTTCGGCCAGGTTGCGATAGCCCGGGGCGACGTTCATCACTTCCAGCATGTATTCGGCGTACGGTTCCCAGTCGGTGGCCATGTGCAGAATGCCGCCCGGCTTGAGCTTGCTGCGCACCAGCGCGGCGAACTCGGCCTGAACGATACGACGCTTGTGATGGCGCGCCTTGTGCCACGGGTCCGGGAAGAACAGCATCAGGCGGTCGAGGCTGTTGTCGGCCACGCAGCGGTTGAGTACCTCAATCGCATCGCAATCGTAGACCCGCACGTTGGTCAGGCCCTGCGTCAATACGCCATTCAGCAACGCGCCGACACCCGGACGGTGTACTTCGACACCGATGAAATCCTGATCAGGTGCAGCGGCGGCCATCTCCAGCAACGAGTGACCCATGCCAAAGCCGATTTCCAGGGTGCGCGGTGCTGAACGACCGAACACCGCATCGAAATCCACCGGTGCATCGGCCAGTGGCAGCACGAACAGCGGCTTGCCCTGGTCCAGACCACGCTGTTGGCCTTCGGTCATACGACCGGCGCGCATCACGAAGCTTTTGATGCGCCGATGATGGCTGTCATCGCCCTGCTCTTTACCGTCTTCGTCGTTCATCACTTCGTCGTCCGGAAGTGCATCGGGCTTTTGCGAATCAATCATCAACAGGCTCTTACTTGATCAGACCATCCAGCGGCGAGGACGCGCTGGCATAGAGTTTCTTCGGCATACGGCCAGCGAGGTAAGCCATGCGGCCTGCCAGGATGGCGTGTTTCATGGCTTCGGCCATCAGCACCGGCTGTCCGGCGTGGGCGATGGCCGAGTTCATCAGCACCGCTTCGCAGCCCAGCTCCATCGCGATGGTAGCGTCGGAAGCCGTACCGACTCCGGCATCGACCAGCACCGGAACCTTCGATTCCTCAAGGATGATCTGCAGGTTGTACGGATTGCAGATCCCCAGGCCAGTACCGATCAGGCCTGCCAGCGGCATGACCGCGCAGCAGCCGATTTCCGCCAGTTGGCGAGCGATGATCGGGTCATCGCTGGTATAGACCATCACGTCGAAGCCGTCCTTGACCAGCGTTTCAGCGGCCTTGAGGGTTTCGATCACGTTGGGGAACAGGGTCTTCTGGTCGGCCAGGACTTCCAGCTTGACCAGATTGTGACCGTCGAGCAGCTCACGGGCCAGACGGCAGGTGCGTACGGCCTCGATAGCGTCGTAGCAACCGGCAGTGTTCGGCAGGATGGTGTAGCGGTCCGGCGGCAGCACGTCGAGCAGGTTCGGTTCGCCCGGGTTCTGGCCCAGGTTGGTCCGGCGCACGGCGACGGTGACGATCTCGGCGCCCGAGGCTTCAATCGCCAGACGGGTTTCTTCCATATCCTTGTACTTGCCAGTGCCGACCAACAGGCGCGACTGGAAAGTACGACCCGCCACTGTAAACGGCTTGTCGCTACGAACATTGCTCATCGGAAATCCTCTTTACGGTTGAGGTTCTTGCAGTTCTTTCTGGATCGGGGCGCGGGGCGGCTCGGCTGTGAACGACTAGCCGCCACCGATGGCATGCACCACTTCGACCTGATCACCTTCGTTCAGCGTCGTGGCGTCATGCTGGCTGCGCGGGACGATATCCAGATTGAGCTCGACCGCGATACGACGCCCGGCCAGATCCAGACGGGTCAGCAACGCCGCAACGGTCGCGCCGTCAGGCAGTTCAAAGGATTCACCGTTCAACTGAATGCGCATGCGAAGGGCAGCCATCATTTTAGGGGGCGAGCATTCTAGCCCGATCAGCCGGTATGACCAAGGCAAAGGCGTGCCATTCGTCTCAACCCGGACCTGCGGGTCAGGTTTACCTTACAGGGTGTCGAGGCCAAGCCGCCAGGCCGTCCAGCCGAGAATGAACCAGCCAATCAGAAAGCACAGCCCGCCGATCGGCGTGATGATGCCCAGTTTGCTCATGCCGGTCAGCGTCAGCAGATAAAGGCTGCCTGAGAACAGGATGATGCCCAGCGTGAACGAAATGCCTGCATAGGCCACCAGCCGCCCCTGGATCTGCATCGCCAGCAGGGCCACACCGAAGAGCGCCAGCGCGTGAATCAACTGGTACAGCACACCGGTATGAAAAATCGCCAGGTACTCGGGGCTGAGTCGATTTTTAAGGGCATGAGCCGCAAAAGCACCCAGCGCGACGCCAGTAAATCCAAAGAATGCGGCCAACATCAGAAACGTTCGTAACATATGCAACTCCAGGCAAAGTCGTTCAATGGCGCGTGGTCTGTATAATGGCCCGCTCAACGGGTTCGGCCAAGCCATCTCTATGCTGCGTTTCCTCCTTCGTCGTGTCGCCAAAGGCCTGCTCTGGTTCGCAGCGGCAAGTGTCGTGCTTGTTTTGATTTTTCGCTGGGTCCCTCCTCCGTTCACGGCACTGATGGTAGAGCGCAAGATCGAATCATGGTTCGACGGCCAGCCCATTGACCTGCAGCGCGACTGGGAGCCTTGGGAGAAAATCTCCGATGACCTGAAAGTCGCCGTCATCGCTGGCGAAGACCAGAAGTTCGCCGAGCACTGGGGTTTCGATATCGACGCCATTCAGGCCGCACTGGTTCACAACGAGCGCGGCGGCTCGATTCGCGGCGCCAGTACGCTGAGCCAGCAGGTCTCCAAGAACCTGTTCCTGTGGTCCGGCCGCAGCTATCTGCGTAAAGGTCTGGAGGCGTGGTTCACCGCGCTGATCGAGGTGTTCTGGTCCAAGCAACGGATCCTTGAGGTCTACGTCAACAGCGTTGAATGGGACGATGGCGTATTCGGCGCCCAAGCGGCCGCGCAGCATCACTTCCACATCAACGCCAGCCAGCTCTCGATGCAACAGGCGAGCTATCTGGCGGCCGTGCTCCCCAATCCCCGCGAATGGAGTGCCAGCAACCCCAGCAGCTACGTGTCGCGGCGTGCAGGATGGATTCGTCAGCAGATGCGCCAGTTGGGCGGGGATGAGTATCTGGTGGGGTTGAATCACAGCCGTAAATGGTGATGATCATCGACCACGTCGGGGTGTAGGAGCGCGCTTGCCCGCGATGGCGGTGTGCCTGACACGTTCATAGCGTCTGACGAAACGCAATCGCGGGCAAGCGCGCTCCTAAATTGAGGGAAACCGCAGCGCGCAAACAAAAACGCCCCGATCATCTCGGGGCGTTTTTCATTTCAGCGTTTGGCGCTTATGCAGCAATCGACAGCTTGAGCTTGTTCATCGCGCTCTTCTCGAGCTGACGAATACGCTCTGCGGACACTTTGTATTTCTCCGCCAGATCGTGCAGCGTGGCTTTCTCTTCCGCCAACCAGCGCTGGTAGAGGATGTCACGGCTGCGTTCGTCGAGGACGTTCAGCGCTTCGTGCAGGTTCGCCGTCGAGCTGTCGGTCCAGTCGGAATCTTCCAGCTGACGCGCCGGATCGTAACGATGGTCTTCCAGGTAGTTGGCCGGCGACTGGAACGCGCTGTCGTCGTCTGCTTCCGCAGCCGGGTCGAACGCCATGTCGTGGCCGGTCAGACGGCTTTCCATTTCGCGCACTTCACGCGGCTCAACGCCAAGGCTTTCGGCCACGCGGTGCACCTCTTCGTTGTTCAGCCACGCCAGGCGCTTCTTCTGACTGCGCAGGTTAAAGAACAGTTTGCGCTGGGCCTTGGTGGTCGCGACTTTCACGATCCGCCAGTTGCGCAGGATGAACTCGTGAATCTCGGCCTTGATCCAGTGCACGGCGAACGACACCAGACGAACGCCCATTTCTGGGTTGAAACGCTTCACGGCCTTCATCAGGCCAACGTTACCTTCCTGGATCAGGTCAGCCTGAGCCAGGCCGTAACCGGAATAACTGCGTGCAATGTGCACAACAAAACGCAGGTGGGCGAGCACCATCTGCCGAGCCGCCCCTAAATCCTGCTCGTAATAGAGACTCTCGGCCAGTTCACGCTCCTGCTCGGGCGTCAGCAGTGGAATGCTGTTTACCGTGTGCACATAGGCTTCCAGGTTTGCACCCGGAACCAAGGCATAAGCAGGTTGCAAAGAATTGGTCATACGAAAAAACCTCCGACACATGACTCGTGCAGTTCAGCACTGCGAAAATTGACCGGAAACCGCTAAACAAGTTCCCTTAGCTGAAAAGTCAATAGATGAAACAAAATTTACGCCACACACATTACCCAAACATTAACACTCAACGAGGTGCCAGCTCTCTCAAATGGCGTGCAACTGCAATCCACGCACCGATATACCCCAACAACACCGCCCCTAGCAAGAGCGACAGACCATCGGCCATGGGCACGCCGGCCAAGGAGAAATTGCTGCCGTACAGGCCCGCGAGCCTGACCACGGCTTCGTTAAGCCAGTCCAGGCCGAAAGCCAGTACGCCCCACGAGAGTATCCCCGCGCCGAACCCGTACAACGCTCCCATATAAAGGAAGGGCCTGCGCACGTAGCTGTCAGTACCGCCTACCAGTTTGATGACTTCGATTTCGGTGCGACGGTTCTCAATGTGCAGACGGATGGTATTGCCGATGACGAGCAACAACGCCACCACCAGCAACACCGTCAAACCGAACACGAAGCGATCACCCAGCTTGAGAATAGCCGCCAGACGTTCGACCCACACCAGATCAAGCTGGGCTTGCTGGACCTTGGGCAATTCAGCGAGACGTGTACGTAATGCTTCAAGCGCGGCTTTGTCAACTTCCTGCGGCGTAACCAGCACGACGCCAGGCAACGGGTTTTCTGGCAGCTCCTTGAGCGCCTCGCCCAAGCCGGACTGCTGCTGGAACTCGGTCAGGGCCTGATCGCGGCTGATGTACTCCGCTTCGGCGACGCCGGGCATGCCTTTGATCTGCGTAACCAGGCCTTCGCCCTCACTCGGCGAAGCATCCAGTTGCAAATAAAGGGAGATCTGCGCCGCACGCTGCCAGGATCCACCCAGACGCTCGACATTGCTCAGCAGCAACGACAGGCCCATGGGCAGGCTCAACGCCACGGCCATGACCAGACAGGTGAAAAAACTGCCGATCGGCTGCTTGCCCAGACGGCGAAGGCTGTCCAGCAGACTGGAACGATGTGCCTCGACCCAGGCGTTGAACAACATGCCAAAACTCGGGCCGTCGTCGTCATCGTGCTTCTTTTTCTTCTGCGGGCCTGGCTCGGCGGCCTTAGGCGCGACGCGTTCAGAGACTTTAGGGCTGCGAGTGGCACTCATACGCCAGCCTCCCCGTCACCGATCAGCCGACCGCGTTGCAGCGTCAGCATGCGGTGGCGCATGCGCGCGATCAGCGCCAGGTCGTGGCTTGCGATCAGTACGCTGGTGCCCAGACGGTTGATGTCTTCGAATACACCCATGATTTCCGCTGCCAATCGTGGATCGAGGTTACCGGTGGGTTCATCCGCCAGCAGCAAGGCCGGGCGGTGGACGATGGCGCGGGCGATGCCCACGCGCTGCTGTTGGCCTGTGGACAAGTCACCGGGATACAGCTCGGCTTTGTCAGACAGCGCCACGCGTTCCAGCGCAGAGTCGACGCGCTTGGTCACTTCGGCTTTGGACAGGCCAAGAATCTGCAATGGCAAGGCGACGTTATTGAACACCGTGCGATCAAACAGCAACTGGTGGTTCTGGAACACCACACCGATCTGCCGACGCAAAAACGGAATCTGCGCGGTGCTGATCTGGCCCAGGTCCTGCCCGGCCAGCAGCAGCTTGCCGGTGGTGGGGCGCTCCATCGCCAGCAGCAGGCGCAGCAAGGTACTTTTACCGGCACCCGAGTGGCCGGTCACAAACAGAAACTCTCCACGACGCACTCGAAAGCTCAGCTCATGCAAGCCGACGTGTCCGTTCGGATAGCGTTTACCGACCTGTTCGAAACGAATCATGTGCGCTCCCGCTCGGCGAAAAGGGCTTGAACGAAGGGTTCAGCCTCGAAAGTACGCAAATCGTCGATGCCTTCACCGACGCCGACGTAGCGAATCGGCAACCCGAACTGCTTGGCCAGCGCAAAGATCACACCGCCTTTGGCAGTGCCGTCGAGTTTGGTCAGCGCCAGCCCGGTCAGCTGGACCGTCTGGTTGAACTGTTTGGCCTGATTGATCGCGTTCTGGCCGGTGCCCGCATCGAGTACCAGCAGCACTTCGTGAGGCGCCTGCTCGTCGAGCTTGCCGATCACGCGGCGAACCTTTTTCAGTTCTTCCATCAGGTTGTCTTTGGTGTGCAGACGACCGGCGGTGTCGGCAATCAACACATCGATGCCCCGCGCTTTGGCGGCCTGCACGGCGTCGAAAATCACCGAAGCGGAGTCGGCACCGGTGTGCTGGGCGATGACCGGGATCTTGTTGCGCTCGCCCCAGACCTGCAATTGCTCGACGGCGGCGGCACGGAAGGTGTCGCCCGCCGCCAGCATGACTTTCTTGCCTTCGAGTTGAAGCTTCTTCGCCAACTTGCCAATAGTGGTGGTCTTGCCCGCACCGTTGACGCCCACGACCAGAATCACGAAGGGCTTGTGCTCGGATTTGATCACCAGTGGCGCTTCCACCGGCTTGAGCATTTCGGTCAGCTCGTTTTGCAACGACTTGTACAGCGCGTCACTGTCAGTCAATTGTTTACGCGCCACTTTCTGCGTCAAGTTACGCACGATCAGCGAAGTTGCCTCAACACCAACGTCTGCGGTCAGCAAACGGGTTTCCAGCTCATCGAGCATGTCGTCGTCGATGGCTTTCTTGCCCAGAAACAGACTGGCCATGCCTTCGCCCAGGCTGGCGCTTGTCTTGGACAGACCTTGCTTGAGGCGGGCGAAGAAACCGGGCTGCTTCGGCTCGGCTGTCCCAGGTGCCGGGGCGGTCGCGGCGGCGGGCGCCTCGAGAACGGGCACAACTGGGGTAACCACCGGTGCAGAGACCGAAGGCGGCGTGACTGGAGACGGCTGCGACAGCGCAGGCAGATCGTCACCGGCAACAGGGTCAGGCAAGGCGACCGGGATCGGCTCGATCGACGGCGGCACTTCGAAAGAGGTGGCGTCGACAATGGCTGGCTGAGCAGGGGGTTGAAGCGTGGCGACTTCCGGCTGCACGGGAGAAGCGGTGTAAGCCGGAATCTCGGGGGTAACGTGCGGCTCGCTCTCAGGTGTCAGGGCGACGGGCTCTTCGGCAACCGGCAGTTTCAACCACGGCTCGGCGTCAGCCTGCTCGATAACCGGCGCAAGCTCGTGGGCGGTAACGGCCTCTGGCAACGGCTCTGCAGGTATTGGGGCAATCTGCGGCTCAGCAACGACTGGCGTTGTCTCAACGACAGTCTCCGGCGCTGCTGCAGGTAAGTCCTGGGGCTGTTCGGCGACGGTTTCCTGCGGTTTTTTGCGCAGCCATCCGAACAGGCCTTTCTTCTCGCCAGCCGGGGCTGGGGTCTTCTTGTCGTCGTTGGAACCAAACATGGAGGACGGCTATCTCACGGTAGCGACGCGCCAGAGCGGCGCCTCTGAAAAATTCTGTCAATGCGAAACAGACTGCTTTTATGTCCGCTTGTTCATCAGTTGGCCGAGTGACGCTTTGTTAGACAATCACTCAACGCTCCCGGCAATCCCTACAGAAATACGTCATAGCGGCGGATTTCTTCGTAGTCCGATTCCCAAGCATGAGTCTTAGACATAGTCGGCAGCCAAACTGGCCGCTATCCTAACACCCCCGCGCCCGCCGACGCTAAGTTCAAGCAGGCCGCCTCGAAGGTTCAAATTACGAATGAATGCTCTCGCCCGCTGTGCCGCAGGCCTGCTGCTCGGCACACTCTGTTTGCCCCTTGCAGCCAACGCCGCCGATCCCCAAGCCACTTCCGAATTCACGCTGGATAACGGCCTGAAAGTGGTCGTGCGCGAAGACCATCGCGCGCCGGTCGTGGTGTCTCAGGTCTGGTACAAGGTCGGGTCCAGCTATGAGACGCCCGGCCAGACGGGCCTTTCCCATGCGCTAGAACACATGATGTTCAAAGGCAGCTCCAAGGCCGGCCCGGGTGAAGCGTCGCTGATCCTGCGCGATCTGGGCGCCGAAGAGAACGCTTTCACCAGCGACGACTACACCGCCTACTACCAGGTGCTGGCCCGTGACCGTCTGAGCGTGGCCTTCGAACTGGAAGCCGACCGCATGGCAACGCTCAAGCTGCCGCCGGAAGAGTTCGCCCGCGAGATCGAAGTCATCAAGGAAGAACGCCGCCTGCGTACGGACGACAAGCCCAACGCCAAGGCATACGAACGCTTCAAGGCCATCGCTTACCCTGCCAGCGGCTATCACACGCCGACCATTGGCTGGATGGCTGACCTGGACCGCATGAAAGTCGAAGAGCTGCGTCACTGGTATGAATCCTGGTACGTGCCGAACAACGCCACATTGGTGGTGGTCGGTGACGTGAAACCCGACGAAGTGAAGGCCTTGGCCGAGCGTTTCTTCGGTCCGATTCCTCGTCGCGACGTTCCACCGTCGAAAAAGCCGCTCGAATTGCCTGAGCCTGGCCTGCGCCAGATCACCGTTCATGTGGCGACGCAGATGCCGAGCCTGATGTACGGCTTCAACGTGCCGAGCCTTTCCACGGCCACCGACCCTCAGTCGGTAAACGCGCTGCGCCTGATCTCCGCCCTGCTCGATGGCGGCTACAGCGCGCGTATCCCGACCCGGCTCGAGCGCGGCGAAGAGCTGGTCACCGGCGCATCGTCGGACTACGACGCCTACACCCGTGGCGACAGCCTGTTCACCATCAGCGCCACGCCCAACCAGCAGAAAAAGAAAACCCTGGCCGACACCGAAGCCGGTATTTGGCGCCTGCTTGATGAACTGAAAACCAAGCCGCCCACCCAGGAAGAACTCGAGCGTGTGCGTGCCCAGGTCATCGCCGGGCTGGTGTACGAACGCGATTCGATCACCAGTCAGGCCAGCACCATCGGCGAACTGGAAACCGTTGGCCTGTCCTGGCGGCTCATCGACCAGGAACTGGCGGCGCTGCAGAGCGTAACGCCGCAAGACATCCAGAAAGCTGCACGCACTTATTTCACCCGCGAACGCCTTGCGGTCGCGCACGTTCTGCCTGAGGAGAAAGCCCATGAGTAAGCGCAACGAAACACGCTTTGCGCGAACGCGGGCTCCTGCGTTGTTGCTCGCTGCGACCATCGGCCTGTTCGGCACGGCCCCGGTGATGGCCGACACGACCGTTGACGCACCCAAGGCGATCGACAAAGCCGCCAATACCCTCGAATCGCTGAAAGAGCTCGACGGTAAAGCGCCCGCCCGACGCACGCTGAACATTCAGTCGTGGAAAACCGCCGAAGGCGCTCGCGTGCTGTTCGTCGAAGCCCATGAACTGCCCATGTTCGACATGCGATTGCTGTTCGCCGCCGGTAGCAGTCAGGACGGCGCGACGCCGGGTATCGCCCTGATCACCAACGCCATGCTCAACGAAGGCGTGAAAGGCAAGGATGTCAGCGCCATCGCTCAGGGTTTCGAAGGTCTGGGCGCCGATTTCGGCAACGGTTCCTACCGCGACATGGCCATTGCGTCGTTGCGCAGCCTGAGCGCCCCGGACAAGCGTGAGCCTGCGCTGAAGCTGTTCTCGGAAGTCGTCGGCAAACCCACCTTCCCGGCCGACTCGCTGGCGCGGATCAAGAACCAGTTGATGGCCAGCTTCGAGTACCAGAAACAGAACCCCGGCAAGCTGGCGGGCGACGAATTGTTCAAGCGCCTGTACGGCGATCACCCCTACGCACACCCGAGCATGGGCACGGCCAAAAGCATCACGCCCATCAACCTGGCGCAGCTGAAGGCCTTCCATGCCAAGGCGTATGCAGCGGGTAACGCGGTGATTGCCCTGGTCGGTGACCTGTCCCGCCCGGAAGCGGAAGCCGTGGCCGCTCAGGTGTCGGCTTCATTGCCAAAAGGGCCGGCCCTGGCAAAAACCGTCGCACCGACCGAACCCAAACCAGGCGAAACCCATATCGAATTCCCCTCGAAGCAGACGCACCTGATGCTGGCTGAACTGGGCATCGACCGCGCCGACCCGGACTACGCTGCGTTGTCGCTGGGTAACTCGATCCTGGGCGGCGGTGGCTTCGGCAGTCGCTTGATGTCGGAAGTCCGCGAGAAGCGTGGCCTGACCTACGGCGTGTCCTCGGGCTTTACCCCGATGCAGGCACAGGGTCCGTTCATGATCGGGCTGCAGACCCGCGCCGAACTGAGCGAAAACACGCTCAAGCTGGTCAAGGACATCACCCGCGACTTCCTCGCCAACGGCCCGACCCAGAAAGAGCTGGACGATGCCAAGCGCGAACTGGCGGGCAGTTTCCCGCTGTCGACCGCCAGCAACTCGGCGATCGTTGGCCAACTGGGTGCCATTGGCTTCTATAATCTGCCCCTGACCTACCTCGAAGACTTCATGACGCAGTCCCAGAGCGTCACCGTCGAGCAGATCAAAGCGGTGATGAACAAACACCTGGACGCTGACAAGTTGGTGATCGTGACTGCCGGTCCGACCGTCCCGCAGAAACCGCTGCCGCCCCCTACTGATAAACCCGCCGAGCAACCTCTCGGCGTTCCGGAGCACTGATGACCTCGACTTCCAAGCCGCCGCGTATCCACAAAGGGCACAAAATCCACACGGGCCTTGGCCAACTGCGGATTATCGGCGGCGAATGGCGCAGTCGGCGTCTGAGTTTCCCTGACGGCCCGGGCTTGCGCCCGACGCCGGATCGCGTGCGTGAAACCCTGTTCAACTGGCTGGCGCCTTATATCGAAGGCGCCCGTGTACTCGACCCGTTCGCGGGCAGCGGCGCGCTGTACCTGGAGGCCTTGTCCCGTGGCGCCAGCATGGGCCTGGCCCTGGACACCAACTCAAGCGCCATTTCCAGCCTCCGCGAACACTTGGGCACCTTGCGCTGCACCGTCGGCAAGACGCACGCCACCGACGCATTGCGTTACCTGGAATCGCAACCCGCTGAACAGTTCGACGTGGTTTTTCTCGACCCACCGTTCCATCAGAATCTGCTGACGCCCGCCTGCACGCTTCTCGAAGAGCGCAACTGGCTGGCGGATAACGCGTGGATCTACACCGAGAGTGAAACCGCGCCGTCGACCCTCGGTCTGCCGGGCAACTGGCGCCTGCACCGTGAGAAGAAGGCCGGGCAGGTGTATTACGCGCTGTGGGAAAGAAGTGTTGTCGCAGGCTGACAGCCGTCCGTTCGTTCCCGCGTTCGGACTCGGCAACCCTCACCTGCAGACCCTTTGGGGCCCGCTCTGGCGAAAAACCATTCACATGGATCGTCGACGCGAGCGCATCTGGCTGGAGGACGGGGACTTCCTCGACATGGACTGGTACGGCCCGCACGACGCCAAGGTGCCCGTCGTACTGGTGCTCCATGGCCTCACCGGCTCTTCCAACTCGCCGTACGTCGTTGGCCTGCAGCAAGCCATGGAGAAACGTGGCTGGACCAGCGTCGCGCTGAACTGGCGAGGCTGTTCGGGCGAACCCAATCTGCTTCCGCGCAGCTACCACTCCGGTGCGAGCGAAGACCTGGCGGCTGTCATCGCACATATCCGAACTGCGCGCCCCTTGGCACCGCTATACGCGGTCGGGTATTCGCTGGGAGGCAACATTCTGCTCAAGCACTTGGGCGAGTCAGGGCTGGAGAGCAATCTTCAGGGTGCGGCGGCGGTTTCTGTGCCGTTCAGGCTGGATGAATGCGCCGACCGTATCGGCCTGGGTTTTTCAAAGGTCTATCAACGGCATTTCATGCGTGAAATGGTCGGCTACATCCGGGACAAGCAGCGGCGCTTTCAGCATGAAGGCATGAATGAGGGCCTCGCCGTCCTCGCCGCGCTGGGCTCGCTGGACAATCTGCGCACCTTCTGGGAATTCGATGGAAAGGTGACCGCACCGCTCAACGGTTTTGTCGACGCTCAGGATTACTACCGACGCGCCTCAAGCCGTTATTTCCTCGGGGCCATTCGCACACCAACGCTGCTGGTGCAGGCAATCGACGACCCGTTCGTGTTCAGGCACAGCCTGCCCGAAACGAGCGAGCTTTCCGCCAGCACGCAATTCGATCTGCAGAACCATGGCGGTCATGTGGGGTTTGTTGGAGGCACGATCAAAACGCCGACCTATTACCTGGAGAAGCGGATTCCGGAATGGTTGGTGGATGTGCACGGTGCCGACATTCACCTGTAGACACTCTCCCCTGTGCAAGATCGTTCAAGACAGCGAAACACCACGCGCCTAACATTCGGGGCATAAGGAGAAACACCATGTCCCGTCATCAACTCTACGTTCGCGGTCTTCGCGACAGTGTGCCCATGCTCGTCGGCATTGCGCCGTTCGGCATCATCTTCGGAACCCTCGCCGGTGTCGGCGGTTTGTCGCTGTTGCAAGCGGTCGGCATGTCGATGTTCGTCTATGCAGGCTCGGCTCAATTTATCGTCGTCAGCCTTATGGGCGCCGGGGCCAGCGCCGTGGTGATTCTGCTGACCACCTTCATCGTCAACCTGCGCCATGTGCTCTACAGCGCCACGTTGCAGCCGCAGGTCCATGGCTTGCCGCAACGCTGGCGATTGCTGCTGGCGTTCTGGCTGACCGACGAAACCTTCGCGGTGGTGCAGCGCTATTACCTCGTCCACGGCCGCCAACCGCTGGCGCATTGGTATTGGCTGGGCGTGACCAGCGCACTGTATGCCTGTTGGGTCGGCAGCTCGCTGGTGGGCGTGTTGTTCGGTCAGGCGGTGCCGGACATGGCGAGCTGGGGTCTGGAGTTCGCGATGCTGGCAACGTTCATCGGCATCGTGGTGCCGCTGTTACGCAATCAGCCGCAGATCGCCGCTGCACTGGCCGCGGGCGCTGTGGCACTGATGACGTGGTCGCTGCCGTACAAACTGGGGTTGATGGCGGCCGCGTTCAGCGGTATTGCCGTGGGTGTTCTGCTTGAACGCCGACAGGCCGCCAACCCTCAAGACCGCTCGCACGAGGAGGCTCACTCATGAGCTATTGGTGGCTGATTCTGGGCATGACGGTGATCACCTTTCTGATGCGCTACAGCCTCTTCGCATGGCCCAACCTGCGCTTCCCGCCGGTCGTGCGCCAAGGCCTGCACTACGTGCCTACGGCCGTACTGACCGCCATCGTGGTGCCCGGTATGCTGCTGCCGGACGGCAAGCATTGGCAGGTGTCGTTTCAGAACGCCTACTTGCTGGCCGGCATCGCGGCCATCGCGATTGCAGCGTTCAGCCGTAACCTGCTGGCGACCATTGGTGGCGGCCTGGTGGTGTTTTTTCTGCTGCGATGGGCGATGGGGCAGATATAGCCCGAACTCGGCCAGACATACTTGCCCCTGTGGGAGCGAACTCATTCGCGAAAGGAGGGTACATTCGATACACCTCGATCGGCTGCCCCACTCCATCGCAAATGAATTCCCTCCCACAGATCCAGTCCGGCAGCCGATAGATCAAGACTGCCAAACCCATCAGCAGAGCGCGTCACTCCCCTGTCGCAACTCCACGAGCCGGATCATTGATCCACTCGCTCCACGACCCTGCATACAAACCGCCCAGCGGATAGCCTGCCAGGCACAATGCGAACAGGTTATGGCACGCCGTGACACCGGAACCGCAGTAAGCCACCAACTGGTCTGGCGAGCGGCCTTTCAACGTTTGCGCAAACCGCTGCTTGAGCTGTTCAGCCGGGAGGAAACGTCCATCGGGGCCCAGATTGTCGGTAAACGCTGCGCATTGAGCACCGGGAATGTGCCCTGCAATCGGGTCGATAGGCTCGACCTCGCCGCGAAAGCGTGCCGGCGCACGGGCATCGATCAAGGTCATCTCCGGGGTTCCGAGTCGCGCCTGCAAATCCGCTGCGCTCAACACCAGGGATTCATCGGGAGCGCCATCGAACGAGCCTTGTCGATGATCCGGCGGGTCCAGACTCAACGGCAGCCCCGCCGCATGCCACGCCTTCAGACCGCCGTCGAGGATGAACACGCCATCTCGCTTGCCCAACCACGCCAGTAACCACCATGCACGGGCCGCGTATGCGCCTGGGCCATCGTCATAAAGCACAATCTCGCTGTCGTTGTTGACGCCCCAAAAGCGCAGGCGCTCGATCAGCACCTGCGGGTCCGGCAGCGGATGGCGCCCCGTGACGCCTTTGGTGATGGGTCCGCTCAAGTCATTGAGCAGGTCCGCGTACGAAGAACCCTCTATGTGACCTTCGGCATAGCTGCGCTGGCCGTAGTCCAGGTCATCAAGGGAGGAACGACAATCTAGAATCACAAGCCCGGGTTGTTGTTGGCGTTCGGCCAGTTGTTGCGGGCTGATCAATTGCGCGATAGACATGACAGGCTCCTGCAGACAGTGAAAGTGGCGATAGCGATAAGACAATCCATTTGAGCGGATGAACGCGCTTCAGCTCGCGTTCTCCAGTGCCTTGTTCAGCGGCACATAAAATTCGGCGCACAGCGCATGCACGGCTTCCCGCGCGTCCGGGGTAACGTAAGCGAGTTCGAGCATCAGCACTTGATACACGCCGCGCCGGATAGCGTCTTCGTTCAGGTGCGTGGCGTTTTCCCGAGTGGTGCAGAGGAAACGCACCCAGGACGTCAAGATGATCCAGGCATTGAGCGTGAGCGATTCGATCTGGACCTTGTCCATCTCCAGAATCCCGGCTTCGACGAAACCGCCGTAAATGGCCATGGCCTTGATCAGGCAATGCTGCGAGAACCGCCGATAACGCGCCGCCAGCTCAGGGTCGGCATCGAGCAGATGTTCCAGGTCGCGGTGCAAAAACCGGTAGCGCCACATCCCGTCGAGAATCGCCGTCAGGTAATGACGCTTGTCTTCGACACCTGGCAAGCGACCTTTGGGCGGATGCAAAAAGCTGTCGACCAAGGCTTCGTATTCGGTGAACAGCTCGGCGATGATCGCCTGCTTGTTGGCGAAGTGGTAATACAGATTGCCCGGCGAAATCTCCATGTGCGCAGCGATGTGGTTAGTGCTGACGCTGCGCTCACCCTGCAGATTGAACAGCTCCAGGCTGCTCTGCACGATGCGTTCACGGGTCTTGATGCGTAAGGTTTTAATGCGCGGCGCCATGCTCGACTCGAACGTTGGGACGTGACAGGAATGTGTCCGATCTTAACGCAAGCGCCGCGATGCGGTGCAGCCCTCACGACTCGACGGATGCCGTGACCTTCGTACGGGTGGCGATGGCCACGGCAAGACCGATCAACGCGGCGGCGACTGCCAGCGCGAGAATCACGCCTCGCAACCCCATGGACACGGCCAGAACACCTACCAACAATCCGGCCAACGGTTGGGTCAGGTTGTTCAGTAACGTAATGACACCAACGGTCTTGCCGAAATCGCGCACCGGAATCACCCGCTGGCGAATGGTCCGCATGTAGACGTTGAACATCTTGTCGAAGCCGACGACGAGCAGAAAACCCACCACATAAATCTCGGAGGCAGCACCTGTGGCGGTGATCAGCGCCCCTAGCGTGATGGCGCAATACGACACCCTGCCCAGCAACGACAGCGGTAACGCGATACGGGCGAGCCCGAACAGAATCAGGATGGTGACCAGCGCCCCCGCCGCTTGAAGCCCCGCGTAGAAGTCTTTGCTTTCACCGAATGAGCCGATGACCATGGCGGCCGAGCTGGCCAGCGTCACGCCCACGATGAGATTCACGCCCGCCGCCAGGCAGATGATCTTTTTGAGCTCGGCGGACTGACGAATGTGGCTAAAGGCGATTCGTAAAGGCTGCAACCAGATATCGGCGTGCTGCTCGAAGGTCTCCAGCGTCACGTTGCTGGAACGCTGCCACTCACGCATCGCGACGTCAGCCAGCAAGAACAGCAGCGCAACGCCGATCACCACGCCTGGCCACGGGCAGAACTCCAGCGAGAGCGCTGCCAGCAACGGCCCGAGGACGAGCCCGGTCTGGTCGGCGATCTGTGAGTAGGACAGCGTCTTGCCGTATCGGTAATCCGCGAAGATATGGGGCATCACCACTTCACGCGCCATGATCCCCTGAGTGGTCAGCACGCCGCAGATCGCGGAGATCAGCACCAGCCAGTAGATCCCGCCAAACAGCCCGTACAAGACCACGGCAACCATGCAGACCACCGCGCGGTACATCTGGCTGATGTGCAGCAGGCGAATCGGGGCGAACTTGTCGCACAGCGCGCCGCAGATGGGGAACGCCAGGAACCGCGGCAGCGTCTCGACGAAAAACGCCAGGCCCGCCCAGGAAGCGCTTTGGGTCGTCTGGAAGACGATCAGCGGCACCAGAAACAGCAGAACTTGATCGGCAAGCCGCGAAAGAAAGAGGGAAAAGAAGAACGCCAGATAGTCCGTACGCATTGAGACTCCATGTCGGGTGTTGCGAAACGATTCGCCAGGAACCGGCGCGAAGCAGTCTGGCCCGCAGATTTGCGCTGTGCAAGCGTCATGACCCTCTCGGCAATGATCATGACGAGGCCATTTGACTTTATAGAGCAATGACTCTAAAACAACGTTACAACGTCCAAAAGGAACTGCAGCAATGCCTGTCGAATCCGTCCGCTTGCCCCCGCCTGACGACCTTCCCGACCCGAATGCCGAACTTCAGCGAGTGTTCGATAGTCAGCGTCGGGCGTTCACGGCAAACCCGATGCCGGTCGCCGGGCAACGCCTGCAGTGGCTCGACAGTCTTCGCCAGTTGCTCAGCAACGAGCGCCAGGCGTTGATCGACGCGATCAGCACGGATTTCAGCCACCGCAGCGCCGACGAGACGCTGCTCGCCGAATTGATGCCGAGTCTTCACAACATTCATTACGCACGCCGTCATCTGAAGAAGTGGATGCGCGCATCTCGGCGCCACGTGGGTATGGCATTCCAGCCCGCCTCGGCCAAAGTCATCTATCAGCCGCTGGGCGTGATTGGCGTGATCGTGCCGTGGAATTACCCGCTGTACCTGGCAATTGGTCCGCTGGTGGGCGCCTTGGCGGCAGGCAATCGGGTGATGCTCAAGCTCAGCGAGTCCACACCTGCGACAGGCGAGTTGCTCAAAAAGCTGTTCGCCCAGGTTTTCCCCGAGGACCTGGTGTCGGTGGTGCTGGGCGAGGCGGACGTCGGCGTGGCGTTTTCCCGACTGCCGTTTGATCATTTATTGTTCACCGGCGCCACCAGCGTCGGGCGACACGTGATGCGCGCTGCGGCAGATAACCTGACGCCCGTCACGCTGGAGTTGGGCGGTAAGTCCCCTGCGATCGTCTCCCATGACGTCCCGTTGAAGGACGCTGCCGAGCGCATCGCTTTCGGCAAAACGCTGAACGCCGGCCAGACCTGTGTCGCGCCGGATTACGTTCTGGTGCCCAAGGAGCGCGTCGAGGATTTTGTCGACGCCTACAAAAAGGCAGTCACCGGGTTCTATCCGACACTGGCGGACAACCCGGACTACACGGCCATCATCAGCCCACGGCACATGGCCCGGTTGAACAGCTACCTGGCCGACGCGACGAGCAAGGGCGCAACTGTCATCTCGCTGTACGAAGAGGGCCAGGGAAGACGCATGCCGTTCAGTCTCATACTCGACGTCAAGGACGAGATGCTGGTCATGCAGGACGAGATTTTCGGCCCGCTATTACCCATCGTCCCTTACGAGCGCATCGAGCACGCCTTCGACTACATCAATCAACGACCTCGCCCACTCGCGCTGTATTACTTCGGCTACAACAAGGCCGAGCAAAAACGCGTGCTGGAGCAGACGCATTCCGGTGGCGTCTGTCTGAACGACACCTTGCTCCATGTCGCCCAAGACGACTTGCCCTTCGGCGGTATCGGCGCATCCGGGATGGGGCACTACCACGGTCACGAAGGTTTTCTGACATTCAGCAAGGCCAAAGGCGTGTTCATCAAGCAGCGTTTCAACGCCGCGCGGCTGATTTATCCACCGTATGGCAAGGCGATACAGAAGCTGATTCAGCGGTTGTTCGTGCGATGACTGCGGCGGCTTCGGGCGTTTCCCGGCGCGGCGTACTGAAACTGGGGCTCGGGGCGACTGCATTTCTGTCCACGGCAGGCGTGACGGCGAGCCTCAGCGGGTGCTCCAGTCAGACGGCAGCGCCGGGTTTCAGCGTTTTGCGTGCGAGCGACATGCCGTTTTTGCAGGCCGTGATTCCGGTCATGCTTGAGGGCGCAACCGCAGCGGTCACCTTACGAAATGCGGTAGACGCCACGTTGCACAGCCTGGACAGCGGCCTGGCGGGTCTGTCCCCGGAAATGCTCAAGCTGACTCAGCAACTCTTCGATGTGCTGGCGATGGCGATCACTCGAGGACCGCTGACGGGGATCTGGGGCCGTTGGGAAAACGCCGATGCCGAGCAAATCCGGCATTTTTTGGGACGTTGGCAAAACAGTTCGCTGAACCTTTTGCGACAGGGCCACAGCTCGTTGCTGCAGCTGGTGCTCATGGCCTGGTATGGCCGGGCCGAGTCATGGGCCGCGTGCGGGTATCCCGGGCCGCCGAAAATCTAAACCATAAAAACAATAAAAAGCCGAGGTTCTATGCCTGTTCCCGACACGTTCCGCGAGGGTCTTGCTCGCGGCTGGAAAACCCATGACGGCTCGACGCTTGAGCGAGACCTGACGCTGGAAGCCGACGTCGCCATCATCGGCAGCGGTGCAGGCGGCGGCACCACGGCGGAAATCCTCAGCGCCGCCGGGCTCAAGGTCGTGATCATCGAAGAGGGTCCGCTGAAAACCAGCTCCGACTTCAAGATGCTGGAGGACCACGCGTATTCAACGCTGTATCAGGAAGGCATTGGCCGCATGAGCAAGGACGGCGCCATCACGATCCTGCAAGGCCGCGCGGTGGGTGGAACCACGCTGATCAACTGGACGTCGAGCTTTCGTACGCCCGACCAGACCCTCGACCACTGGGCGCGCGAGCATGGCGTGAAAGGCCACAACCCGGCCGAAATGGCCCCGTGGTTCGACAGGATGGAACAACGACTGGGCGTCTCGCCGTGGATCATGCCGCCAAACGCCAATAACGACGTCATTCGGCAGGGCTGCGAGGCACTCGGCTACAGCTGGCACGTCATCCCGCGCAACGTGCGTGGTTGCTGGAACCTGGGCTATTGCGGAATGGGCTGCCCGACCAACGCCAAGCAATCCATGTTGGTAACGACGATTCCTGCGACGCTGGAACGAGGGGGCGAGTTGCTGTACCTCGCTCGCGCCGAACGCCTGATCATCGAGAACGGCAAGGTACTCGGCGTAGAGTGCCAGGCGATGGATGAACGTGCGTCGCACCCACCGGGCGCAAGATCACGGTCAAGGCGCGCCACACGGTGCTCGCCGGCGGCGGCATCAACAGCCCCGCCCTGCTGATGCGCTCCAGGGCGCCGGACCCGCATGGCCGTCTGGGAAAGCGGACGTTCCTGCACTTGGTGGCATTCTCGGCGGGCCTGTTCGACAAGGTCATCAACCCGTTCTACGGCGCGCCGCAATCGATCTACTCCGATCATTTCCAGTGGCGCGACGGCGTGACAGGGCCGATGGCCTACAAGCTTGAGGTCCCGCCCTTGCAACCCGCGCTGACGGCGACGCTGCTAGGCGATTACGGTCAGAAGAACGCAGAACGCATGGCCCAGTTGCCGCACACGCACATGATGCTGGCGCTGCTGCGCGACGGCTTTCACCCCGACAGCGTCGGTGGAACGGTCGAATTGCGCGGCGATAACACGCCGGTGCTGGATTATCAGGTGTCGCCCTACGCCTGGGACGGCGTACGCCGCTCGCTGCACAGCATGGCCGAGATTCAGTTTGCGGGCGGCGCCAAGGCCGTCATGCCGTTACACGGCGACGCCGACTACGTGAAAACCGCCGCTCAGGCGCGCTCGCTGATCGACACCCTCAGGCTGGAAATCTTCCGCACGCGCCTGGGCAGCGCGCACGTCATGGGTGGCTGTGCGATGGGCGAAGACGCCGCACACGCCGTCGCCGACAGCCTGGGTCGGCATCACCAGCTGGAAAACTTGTCGATTCATGACGGATCGCTGTTTCCGACCAGCATCGGCGCCAATCCGCAGTTGTCGGTTTACGGGCTGACGGCAAAGCTGGCGACAGCGCTGGTGGATCGATTGAAGCGCACGTGACGCATCATCCGTAGGAGCCGGCTTGCTGGCGAATGCGGTCGTCACTGACCCACCGCATCGCTGCCCTCGTAACCTCGGACGTCTCCTACAGGAACTGCGTCGCTCCGATGATTTGCAATCAATATCTAATCTGTAGCTGGCTCCTACGAGGCCCTCTATCGCAGCCAGTCCTGCGGCCTGACTTGGCCGACCCAGTCTCCTGCGCTACCATCCGAGTCCCCAACGGACTCCGACCAGGACGACGCGATGAACCGAGTGTTGTACCCAGGCACCTTCGACCCTATCACCAAGGGCCATATCGATCTGGTCGAGCGTGCCTCGCGGATGTTCGATCAAGTGGTCATCGCCGTTGCCGCCAGTCCCAAGAAAAACCCGCTGTTTCCTCTGGAGCAACGCGTGGACCTGGCGCGCGAAGCGACCAAGCACCTGTCGAACGTGGAAGTGGTGGGATTTTCAAGCCTGCTGGCGCATTTTGCCCAGGAACAGAACGCCAACATCCTGTTGCGCGGACTGCGCGCCGTTTCCGACTTCGAGTACGAGTTCCAGCTCGCCAACATGAACAAACAGCTCGCCCCCGACGTGGAAAGTCTTTTTCTCACGCCGTCCGAACGCTACTCATTCATTTCATCTACGCTGGTCAGAGAAATTGCGGCGCTGGGTGGTGATATCACTAAATTCGTACACCCGGCTGTCGCTCAGGCGCTCAAGGAAAGGTTCCAGCCCGGTTCGTGAGTGATGTTCAGGTGCATACCGAGCGCTAATGCGGCACAATTCGCCGCATTAGTTTAGTTATGCCCCGGTGTCGACCGCGGCAGGAGTATCCATGTCCCTGATCATCACCGACGATTGCATCAATTGCGACGTCTGCGAACCCGAGTGCCCGAACGAAGCGATTTCCCAAGGTGAGGAGATCTACGTGATCAATCCGAACCTGTGCACCGAATGCGTTGGCCATTATGACGAGCCGCAGTGTCAGCAAGTCTGCCCCGTGGACTGCATTCCGCTGGATGAGAACCACGTCGAGAGCAAAGATGAGCTCATGGCCAAGTACCAGTTGATTACCAGCAAGGCATAACCAAAGGCATTTTTTGTCGGCATCCGCGCTTTCGCCGAAGACACTGGCTGTAATGCCTGTTGACCTAAGCGAGATACGCATGACATCGATGCTGGAGCGAATACCCTCGTTGCTTGGCGCAGTGCTTTCACTGAGCGCCCTCTCGGCTCAAGCCAGTCCTGATCACCCTGACCAGGCCGCCATTGCCAGCCCACACCCCATCGCCACCGCCGCCGGTCGGGAAATTCTGGTCGACGGCGGCAACGCTTTCGATGCTGCCATCGCAATCAGCGCGACCCTTGCCGTGGTCGAGCCTTACGGTTCTGGCCTGGGCGGTGGCGGCTTCTTCTTACTGCGTCAGGCAGGTGAACCTGTCCAGTATCAATTCCTCGATGCGCGAGAAAAAGCGCCGCTCAAGTCCAAGCTCAAGATGTTTTATCGCCACGGCGTTGCTCAACCGGACCTTTCCCTGAATGGCCCGTTGGCGGCCGCGATCCCGGGGTTGCCCGCGGCACTGGTTGAACTCGCCGAGCGCTATGGCCGCTTGCCCTTGAGCATCTCCATGGCGCCTGCCATCCGCATTGCGTATCGCGGCTTCAAGGTCGACGAGGTCTACCGGGAACGTGCCAGTTGGCGGTTGTTTGCCCTGCGCGCCAACAAAGAAAGCGCCCGCCTGTTTCTGCGCAACAACGAAGTGCCTGACATTGGCGAAATCATCAAACAGCCAGAACTCGCGCAGACACTGGATCGTCTGGCGGACAAAGGCCGCGCCGGCTTTTACAGCGGGCTGACGGCACAAGCGATGGTGAGCGGGGTTCGCGCAGCGGGCGGCATCTGGAATTACCACGACTTCGAAGAGTACGAGGTCATCACCCGCACACCGCTGCGCTTCCAGCTGGCGGACCAGCGGGAACTGATCAGCGCGCCTCCGCCTTCGGCGGGCGGCATTGCCTTGGCGCAAAGCCTGTTCATGCTGCAGCAACTGCCGTGGCGGGAATCGGAAAAAGTCCAGCGCGCCCATTACGTCGTGGAGGTCTTGCGACGCGCGTTTCGTGATCGGGTGCTATTCGGTGATCCCGACTACGTGCCCAACCCGATCGCTCAGGTCCTGGCCCCTGATTACCTGTTTGAGCTGACGGGCAGCATCGATCCTCATCGAGCCACGCCCAATAACATCCTGCCACCCGCACCGCGCTGGCGCGAAGGTGACAACACCAGCCATTTCTCGGTCCTCGACAACGAGGGTAACGCTGTCGCAGCGACGCTCTCACTGAACCTGCCGTTTGGTTCGACCTTTACCGTACCCGGCACGGGCGTGGTGTTGAACGACGAGATGGACGATTTCGCGGTCGATCCCAAAGGCAGCAACACCTATGGGCTGGTCGGCAGTCAGGCGAACATCATCGAACCCGGCAAGCGTCCACTGTCGAGCATGAGCCCCAGCTTCATTGAAAGTCCGCAGGCGTTCACCGCCTTCGGCACGCCAGGCGGCAGCCGGATTCCCAGCGTGGTGTTGTTGTCGATGCTGCAATACCTGGACGATCAGCCCGTGACCCAGTGGACCTCGGCGCCGCGCTACCATCATCAATACATTCCGGATGTGCTGGAGTACGAGGCGGGCACGTTCACGGAAGAGGAATTGAGCGACCTGCGCGAACGCGGTTATCGCCTCAGGGAAACCAAGCGCGATTTTGGCAACCAGCAGGTGCTGTTGTGGCGCAAGAACAACGCCAAGGTGGAAGCCGCGAGTGATCCACGCGGAATAGGTGTGTCAGCGACGTTCAGACCCGATGCGCCGCTGAATCTGGTGCGGACCTGCGCCGATCAGTCGTGCTTGCCGTAGCCACTCGTGGTGCAACCCAGGCAGCGCACAAACGCTGCTTTACCCGGATCGACGACCAGGGCCTTGCCGGTCGCGCCGAGATTGCCGCCCGCCGCAGCGAATGGCGATGCGATCACGAACAACCCCGCACCGATCACGGTTGCAACGATCAGCAGCGGACGCGCGATCAGCAGGTCGCCCATCATCGCGTAAGCCGGGGGATTCTGAATCTGGTAAACCGGATCACCGCTGCCAGCGGCCTCAACCTGCGCCATGGCCGGTGTCATCTGCAAGCCGAAGAACACGGCCAGGGTAGCAGCGAGAATACGAAACGGGCGCATGGCGTGATCCTTCAGGCTCAACGAAAAAGTGATGGTGCTCACTATAAACAGGGATCGGGGTTAAGCAAGGGGATGTCTGTCTCATTCGCGACACACATCCCGCGGGACGCTAAGCGCTACTTCTGACATTTGGGGCAATAAACGCTCGCCCTTTGTCCCAGTTTGACTTCGCGCATCGTTGTGCCACAGACCTTGCAGGGCTCCTCGCCGCGACCGTACGCAAACAATTCCTGCTGGAAATAGCCCGGCTGGCCGTCACCGCCAATGAAATCACGCAGCGTCGTACCGCCGCGCTCGATGGCTGCGGCCAGAATGCGCTTGATCTCGATGGCGAGCTTTATATAGCGCGCTTTGGAAATGCTCTTGGCCTCACGGCGCGGGTCGATCCCCGCCGCAAACAACGCCTCGGTCGCATAGATATTGCCCACGCCCACGACGACCGCGTTGTCCATGATGAACGGCTTGACCGCCATCGACCGTCCCCGTGACAGCTCGTACAGACGCAAGCCATCGAACAGATCGGTCAAGGGCTCCGGCCCCAGACGCATCAACAGCTCATGGTTATGGGGGTCGAGGCTCCAGAGCATCGCGCCGAAACGCCTCGGGTCGGTGTAACGCAGGGCCAGCCCGGATTCCAGTTCGATATCGACGTGCTCGTGCTTGAGTGCCGGAAGCCCGGCCTCGACCAGTCGCAGATTGCCCGACATACCCAGGTGGCTGATCAACGTCCCCACTTCTGCCTGGATCAGCAGGTATTTGGCGCGTCGTTCCACGACCACGATTTTCTGGCCGGACAGACGCACGTCCAGATCCTCCGGAATCGGCCAGCGCAAACGGCGATCACGAACAATCACGCGACTGACGCGTTGCCCTTCCAGATGGGGCGCAATGCCCCGACGGGTGGTTTCGACTTCAGGTAATTCAGGCATGAGGCAGCAGCTCGGAGGCGACGGGACAGCAGGCGCACGTGATCAGTGCGCGCTCAGTTCACGGATACTTTCTTTGAGGTTTTCGAAGTCGTAATCGGACAGGCCGACGTAATCGAGAACCAGATGACCGATGCTGTTCCATTCATGGTCAATGGCCTGATTCCCCAATACACGATGAGACGAGCAGATATGCTCGGCCATCTTGAGCGTCGCCAGCAGGTTTTTCAGCGGCGCATTGCGGCCCGAATCGTCCTGAAAGATCGCCAGCGCATTGTGATGATTGGCGATTGCATTGCTGACATGTTCGGGCAAACGCCAGGACTTGGCTGTGAAATAGCCAACAACCGCATGGTTCGTGTTGAGAATGCGATTCTCCGTGTCCACCACCCTGCACTCCGGTCCGGCTTTGGCGTAGGCCTCCTCCAGCACGTTCATGTACTCGGGAAAACGCTTGAGCATCAATGGCACGCCGCAGTCGTGGAACAGGCCCAGCGCGTAGGATTCGTCCACCGTCTGCGAGCCGAGTCGCTTGGCCAGCGTCAGGCTGGTCATGGCGACATCCTGGGCGGTGTCCCAGAAGCGGTTGAGCACCACGATGGTTTCGTCAGTCATCTCGCCCTTGATCGACTGCGCGTTGATCAGGTTGATGACGGACCGGCTGCCCAGCAGATTCACCGCACGCTGAATGGACGCGATCTTGTTGGCCAGACCGTAATGCGCCGAGTTGACGATTTTCAGCAGAGCGCCGGACAGGCCGGGGTCCTGTGCGATCAACCGGGCGATCACACCCAAATCAGGGTCGGGCATGTACTGCTCCATCTGCAAATCAACCATGATTTGCGGCTGGGGCGGAACGCTGATGCCTTGCAACGCCTGCTGGATCTGCTCGGAAGTAAGCTCTTGGGACATAAGTACACACTCAAGGTCAGGGGGCGATTCTAACCCTTACCGCCCATGCTTCGACAACCGTTGAAACACTCTCAGGATCCGACAGACCGCTAGCCGGTTAATTCATCGCCAGACGCCCGCAGGCGAGATCACGCGTTATAATCCCGCTCTTTTTTCCGGAGCGACGTCATGTCCCTGCCTAGCTTGCGCCTCAAGCCCAACGCCGACCGTCGCCTGCGCGCCGGTCACCTGTGGATCTACAGCAACGAAATCGACGTTGCCGCCACCCCGCTCAACGGCTTCGCTCCAGGCGCCCAAGCGATTCTGGAAGCAGCGGGCGGCAAGCCGCTGGGCATCGTCGCCATGAGCCCCAACAACCTGATCTGCGCGCGCTTGCTGTCGCGCGACGTCAAGCTGCCGCTGGACAAGTCGCTGCTGGTGCATCGCCTGAACGTCTGCCTGTCGCTGCGCGAGCGCCTGTTCGACAAACCTTTTTATCGCCTGGTGTACGGCGACTCCGATCTGTTGCCGGGTCTGGTGGTTGATCGTTTCGGCGATATCCTGGTGGTGCAACTGGCCTCTGCGACCATGGAACAGCATAAGGACGACGTCCTGGCGGCACTGATCCAAGTGATCAAGCCAAGTGGCATTTTGCTGAAGAACGATTCCGCCGCGCGCGACGCCGAGGGCCTGACCCGCTACGTCGAAACCGCCTTCGGCCTGGTGCCTGAGTGGGTGGCGCTGGAAGAGAACGGCGTGAAATTCGAAGCGCCGGTCATGGAAGGCCAGAAAACCGGCTGGTTCTACGACCACCGCATGAACCGCGCGCGCCTGGCGCCGTACGTCAAAGGCAAACGCGTGCTGGACCTGTTCAGCTACATCGGCGGCTGGGGCGTCCAGGCCGGCGCGTTCGGCGCCAGCGAAGTGTTCTGTGTTGATGCCTCGGGTTTCGCGCTCGATGGTGTCGAACGCAACGCCGGGCTGAACGGCTTTGCCGAGAAAGTCACCTGCATCGAAGGCGATGTGTTTGAAGCGCTGAAAGAGCTGAAAGCCGCTGAAGAGCGCTTCGACGTGATCGTTGCCGATCCGCCCGCGTTCATCAAACGCAAGAAAGACCTGAAGAACGGCGAAGGCGCCTACCGTCGCCTGAACGAGCAGGCCATGCGCCTGCTGAGCAAAGACGGCATTCTGGTCAGCGCATCCTGCTCGATGCACCTGCCCGAAGACGACCTGCAAAATATCCTCCTGACCAGCGCCCGTCATCTGGACCGCAACATCCAGCTGCTGGAACGCGGCGGCCAAGGCCCGGACCACCCGGTACACCCGGCCATCCCGGAAACGCGCTACATCAAGAGCATTACGTGCCGGTTGTTGCCGAATAGTTGATAGCAAATCTCCGGGACAAGCTTTTGTAGGAGCGTGGCTTGTCCCGCGGTCTGCCGGGAACCGGCAGGAAATCCAGGCATTTGCGGTATGTCAGGAAGAACTCATTCGCTGGATCTACTGTTGCTGCGCAACAGATCGCGGGACAAGCCACGCTCCTACAATTGGCGCTTTCTGGAAACACAACTCCACATGCCCCTATCCCATTAAAAACTCACTTCGGCTGTTGTGCCGAACAGCCTCCCGCCCGCCCTATGGCGATCCTCTGTAGGAGCGTGGCTTGTCCCGCGATTTGCCGGGAACCGGCAGGAAATCCAGGCATTTGCGGTATGTCAGGAAGAACTCATTCGCTGGATCTACTGTTGCTGCGCAACAGATCGCGGGACAAGCCACGCTCCTACAATTGGCGCTTTCTGACACACAATTTCGCGAGCCCATCGATTCTTGACCGCTAACGTTACCCTCAACGCTGATTAACGAGGGCAACGGAATGTCTGAGATGTCACCCGGAGGCAATCGCCTCCGCTTTGGGCGTTACTCCGAAAGCGGACGCATTTATCTGCTAACCAGCGTTACACGAGATCGCTCACCGTTTTTCGGCGACTGGCGGATGGGTCGATTGCTCGTGAATGCTTTCCGCCAAGCGGAAGAAGAAAGAGCAGCCCGATCGTTAGCATGGGTTGTCATGCCCGACCATTTCCATTGGTTAGTGGAGCTCCAGGATGCCCATCTTGCTGTCTTGATGTGCAAAACCAAGTCGCGCACCGTAAGGGCGTTAAACCATGCGACCGGAAGCCATCATCGCCTTTGGCAAAAGGGTTATCACGACCGAGCAGTTCGACGAGAGGAGGATCTGCAAGCAATTGCACGCTACATCGTCATGAACCCGGTCAGAGCAGGGCTAGCCAGACGGGTGCACGACTACCCTCTGTGGGATGCTATCTGGATCTGAGGCAGTCTCTCGATCCATCGCGGGACAAGCCACGCTCCTACAGGGTTCTGTGTACGCCACAAGATTTCTTGCCCATTCCCTCCCGCCGCCACAGGTGTAGAATCAGCGCTATTCATCGCCAGTCATCCCCGGCGGGTTTATGAGCTCAGGCTGAGCGTACGGTGATCCCGTGTCGTTCGGTTTCTTCGCTGCATCCGGTCACTGCCTTTGCATCCGACGTCACTAGAAGCTCACTCCCTTCCTTATTAGCCGATTAGCCGGAGTGCTCCAATGCCTGATTACCGTTCGAAAACGTCTACCCACGGCCGCAACATGGCCGGCGCGCGCGCTCTGTGGCGTGCCACGGGCATGAAGGACGAAGACTTCAAGAAGCCGATCATCGCCATCGCCAACTCGTTCACCCAGTTCGTACCGGGTCACGTGCACCTCAAGGATCTGGGCCAGCTGGTCGCCCGCGAGATTGAAAAGGCAGGCGGCGTCGCCAAGGAATTCAACACCATCGCCGTGGATGACGGCATCGCCATGGGCCACGACGGCATGCTGTACTCGCTGCCGAGCCGCGAGATCATCGCCGACTCCGTTGAGTACATGGTCAACGCCCACTGCGCCGACGCTATCGTCTGCATCTCCAACTGCGACAAGATCACCCCCGGCATGCTGATGGCGGCTCTGCGCCTGAACATCCCGGTGATCTTCGTCTCAGGCGGCCCGATGGAAGCGGGCAAGACCAAGCTCGCCAGCCACGGCCTGGACCTGGTCGACGCCATGGTCATCGCCGCTGACTCCAGCGCTTCCGACGAGAAAGTCGCCGAGTACGAGCGCAGCGCTTGCCCGACTTGCGGTTCGTGCTCCGGCATGTTCACCGCCAACTCGATGAACTGCCTGACCGAAGCCCTGGGTCTGGCATTGCCAGGCAACGGTTCGACGCTGGCCACGCACAGTGACCGCGAGCAATTGTTCCTGCAAGCCGGCCGCACCATCGTCGACCTGTGCAAAACCTACTACCGCGATAACGATGACTCGGTCCTGCCGCGCAACATCGCCAACTTCAAAGCGTTCGAGAACGCAATGACGCTGGACATCGCCATGGGTGGTTCGACCAACACCATCCTTCACCTGCTGGCAGCCGCCCAGGAAGCAGAGATCGACTTCGACCTGCGTGACATCGACCGTCTGTCGCGCAAAGTGCCGCAGCTGTGCAAAGTCGCGCCGAACATCCAGAAGTACCACATGGAAGACGTCCACCGCGCTGGCGGCATCTTCAGCATCCTCGGCTCGCTGGCCCGTGGCGGCCTGCTGCACACCGACTTGCCGACCGTGCACGCCAAATCCATGGAAGAAGCGATCGCTAAGTGGGACATCACCCAGACCGACGACGAAGCGGTTCATCACTTCTTTAAAGCGGGCCCGGCAGGCATCCCGACGCAAACCGCGTTCAGCCAGTCGACCCGCTGGGAAACCCTGGACGACGACCGTGAAAACGGCTGCATCCGTAGCGTCGAGCATGCTTACTCGCAGGAAGGCGGTCTCGCCGTGCTGTACGGAAATATCGCGCTGGACGGTTGCGTGGTGAAAACCGCAGGCGTTGACGAGTCGATCCATGTGTTCGAAGGCAACGCGAAAATCTTCGAAAGCCAGGACAGCGCCGTTCGCGGCATCCTCGCTGACGAAGTGAAAGCCGGCGACATCGTGATTATCCGTTACGAAGGCCCGAAAGGCGGTCCGGGCATGCAGGAAATGCTCTACCCGACGTCGTACCTGAAGTCCAAAGGCCTGGGCAAAGCCTGCGCATTGTTGACCGACGGACGTTTCTCGGGCGGCACTTCGGGCCTGTCCATCGGCCACGCCTCGCCTGAAGCGGCAGCTGGCGGCGCAATCGGTCTGGTGCGCGATGGCGATAAGGTGCTGATCGACATTCCAAACCGTGGGATCAATCTGTTGATCTCCGACGAGGAAATGGCGGCCCGTCGTGCCGAGCAGGACAAGAAAGGCTGGAAGCCTGTCGAATCGCGTCCTCGCAAGGTCACCACCGCCCTCAAGGCATACGCCCTGCTCGCGACCAGCGCCGACAAAGGCGCTGTACGCGACAAGGCGCTGCTGGACAAGCTGGTGCCATAAGCATCGACCCGCGATGAAAAACACCCCGCTGGTCGGGGTGTTTTTTTGTCTGCGATTTCTCGGATGGGCCAGCGTGTCAGTGATTTCACGAGCCGATGGCGACAGTGATTGCGCCCAACAGCAAGCACAGACTGGCGACCAGCGTTAAACGCAGTCGCATCGGCAAATACCACGCGGGCAGCGTGGTGGCTTTAACCAAACGCCGGTCCTGCCAATAGTGCGCGACGAAACCAAAAATCAGCAGCAGACACCCCAGCGGGGCAGGCAATAACATGGCGGGCCAGGCGATCAGCGCCGGGATGACACTCCAGATGAACCGCTCGCGACACTGATCGGCGCTCAAGCCCTCCAAGGTCATGGCAAACCCCCAATGCAGAGCGCCCACAAAGCTCAGGATCACCGCGCCGTAGGCGAGCAGTGCTTGCGTCCAGAGGGGACGGTGTTCAGCTGAAATCAGGATCAGCAACACGAGCCCTAGAAACGGCAGCAAACCGCCATACCCCAACAGGGCCACGTACCTTGGCGGCGCAGAGACAGACATCGCTTTCATTTGAGCTCCTTTCCAGTCATTCACCTGTATGACTATGGCTCAAAAGTGCATTCCTGCTGAGCGCTTTAATTGAGTCAGCCGCACAGATCCATTGTCCTTTACCCGTGGTCCAAGACCTTGATCCATCGACGGTGAGCCCTTCCCATGAGTACCTTGATCTATTGGTTTCGTCAGGACCTTCGGCTTGCCGACAACCCTGCACTCGTTCAGGCCTGCGAGCAGGCTCAGGTGCTGTTGCCGGTGTACTGCGCCGCGCCGCAAACGTCGACGCCGTGGGGCTTCCCTCGCAAGGGACCGCACCGCCTGTGCATGGAAAATACTGCGGTGAGGGCGCTGGCCGACCAGCTAAGTGCAAAAGGCAGCGCACTGCTGCATCTGGAGGGCGACCCCGTTGAGCAACTGATCGCGCTCGCACGGCGCCTTTCGGTCAAAAAGATTATCTGCGAACGCATCGCGGCCCCCAAGGAGGAGGCCCAAGTTGAGGCGCTACGCGCTGCGGGCCTTCAGGTCGAGGATCACTGGCAATCCAGCCTGTTCACGCTCGAGTCGCTGCCGATGCACGTCGATGAACTGCCGGACGTGTTCAGCAGCTTCCGCCGCTCGGTGGAAAAAGCCGGCACCGCCTCGCGCAAGGTACTGCATGCGCCAGCGGCCTTGCCTGGACTGCCGAATGGCGTGACCGTCGAGGCCATCCCGAGCTTGTTTCCCCCCGATACTGATCCACGCTCGGCATTTCCCTATCAAACGCGTGCGTTCGACGGCAGCGAGCAATCGGGGCACCAGCATCTGCAGCAGTATTTCGACCGTGAACTGGCGAACAGCTACAAGGCCACACGCAATAACCTGAGTGCGGTAGACGACTCGACCAAATTCTCACCCTGGCTTGCGCTGGGCTCATTGTCAGCTCCACAGGTTGATCAGGCTCTGAAGGCATTTGAAGCCGCGCAGGGCGCCAACGACAGCACGTACTGGATCTTTTTCGAGCTGCTGTGGCGCGACTACTTCCGCTTTCTGCACCTCAAGTACGGGCGACGTTTGTATCGAGCAAGCGGCCTGAACGGCGGCGCGGTGCCTCATCACAACCCCCAAGGGTTCGAGCGTTGGTGCCGTGGAGACACCGGAGAGGCCTTGATCGATGCGGGCATGCGCGAGCTGGCCGCCACCGGATACCTCTCAAACCGCATGCGCCAGATCGTCGCCAGCTACCTGATTCATGAGCTTAAAAGCGACTGGCGCGCCGGTGCGGCGTGGTTCGAATCGCAGCTGGTGGACTACGACGTCTACAGCAATCAGGGCAACTGGCTGTATATCGCGGGACACGGGACGGATCCCAGAGGAGGACGGCATTTCAACACGGCCAAGCAGGCCAATGATCATGACGCCGACGGGCGTTACCGGCGTTTGTGGGGATAACTTGGTGGGGATAACGCAGAGGCACGCATTCCCTGCGTGCGGCTGCGTCATTCGTATTACTGAATCTCGTCCGGCTTGACGATCACCCAGTTCTTGTCGGCCGTCACCGGCAGCCCTTCTTTGGCCTGAGCCTCGGCATTGGTTTTCATCATGCCGTTGAGCTGGGTCATGTACTTGTCTTTGCGGTTGACCCACAGGTGGATGCCACCTTTGTTGACGTCGACGCTGTGGAACAGCATGTAGCCGTCGCTCGTCGGCGTGTCGCCGCCGACCAGTACCGGTTTCTTCCACTGATCGATGTAGGTCAGGATCGCGGCCTGCTTGCCGGCCATCCAGGTGGCTGGCGTCCACAGATAAGGCGTGAGCTCGAGGCCCAGATTCGCCTTCTCGTCGTACTTGCCTGCCGTGATCTGTTTGCGAGCGGTGGTCAGCTCGCCGGTGTCGCGGTTCTTCAGCAGCGTGGTCACACCGATGACATTCTGCGGTTTGACGTTGTATCCATACTTGGGATCGGACGCGACCATGCGCACCAACTCTTCGGACGCGGCGGTCATCACGTAGACCTCGATGCCGTTTTCCATCAGCTTGTTGTAGAGCTCGGCCTGGCCGGTAAAGACCTTCGGCGGCTGGACCTCGATGGTTTTGACCACGTCACCTTCGTAATAGGTGCTTGGGACCGGCTTGCCGGACGCCATCAACTCGTCCACGTAACCTTTGAGCTCTTTGAGGGTAAAGCCGGAAAACACCTGCGCGACCCATGGATAGCAGACCATGTCGTCGATTTCGCAAAGGCGATAGTAGTAGCTGAACAGGCTTTCCTTGTGCTCAGCGGTGTCTTTGAACGGGATCAGCTTGAGGGAAGGGTCGAGCTTTTCGCGCGTGATCAGCCCTTTGTTTTCCATGAACGGCAGCAGCGACTCTTCCAGGTCGTAGCGGTAGCTGGTGTTGTCCATGTCGAAAACGGCGAAGTTACCCTTGTTAGCATTTGCCGCGATCATGGCGTTCAACTGCTTGGCCGCGGGCTCGGGCCAGTGTTTGAGTTCCGTGGACATGGCCTGCCCGGCAAGGCCCAGACAGAGCGCAGCGGCCAACAGTTTTGGTGCGAGCTTCATAACGGTGTCCTCCCCTTTATCAGTTCGAGGCTGGACCGTAACAAAAAGCCATTACTGTTTTAATGCGTCAGCGACCGTGTTCGTTCTGTGGGCGTCACATCAACGACTGTTCGCGACAGATGACATAAAAACGACATGTTTGTGACAGCTGCATAGCCACTATGGGGGCTCATCCATTCGCGAAAAATTGACCGAGCGCTAGATAAAGCATCGTCTGACATGACGCATCGCGAATGAATTCGCTCCCACAGGCGGCACCCCTGTCTGACGCCTGATTGACCGCAGTGCAGATTTTTCTGTGGGAGCGAATTTATTCGCGATAGCGATATCAGCCTCGTTCCCACACCTCAAAGCTGTACGCAGGCTTGTCATCCAGTGCCGGGTTTGGCGTGTCGGACACCCGTTTCCACTGCGCCAGATCGAACTCCGGAAACCAGGCATCGCCCTCAGGACTCAATGCTACGCGTGTCAGGTACAGGCGATCAGCCTGCGCCAGCCCTTGTGCATAAAGCTGCGCGCCACCAATCAGCATCACCTCGTCACCGCCCTGCTCGATCGCCCACTCCTCGGCGCGCTGCACGGCAGCTTCCAGGGAAGTGAAGACCTCGGCGCCCTCAAGCTGAAGGCCAGCCTGACGGGTCACGACGATGTTCAATCGACCGGGCAGCGGACGGCCCAGCGAATCCCAGGTCTTGCGACCCATGATGATCGGCTTGCCCAGCGTGGTCGCCTTGAAGTACTTGAAGTCCCCCGGCAAATGCCAGGGCATGGAATTGTCGACGCCGATGACCCGGTTTTCACCGAGGGCGGCAATCAGGCTGAGGGGGAGATGTTTTTTCATGGCGGCGAGGATAGCAGAGGCCACGGATGGATTCGTAGCCCGGCCCTGATCGCGATGCCGCGATTCGTCAAAGAACGCTTCGCGAGCAAGCTCGCTCCCACAACGTGTTGAGTAAGGCTGCAGGCGGTGAGCTTGCTCGCGATTGCGGTTGTCCAAGAGACGCCAACCCTGCCGCTGTGCGCGATTACGGCCACAACGGTTATGCTCACTTCTGACTTAGCCAACGAGATACTGTGTGACTGCACTGACCCCACTCGATGAACTGTGGCTGACCGAGGCCGTGCGCTTGCGTGAGCAGCACGCCGGCCCGCTGGAGGATGACGAGGCCAATCGCCGCGCCCGTGCCAGCGCGGGTGACTTGCTGACCCGGATCAAGAACCGCGCTCTCTGGCTTGCCGAACGCGACGGCATGCTCGCGGCCCTGCACCACTGGAAACAAGGTGCCCGACTCTCGCTGATCGTGCTGGCCGCGTTCGCTGTCATCAGCGGTGCGGGTCTGGCATTCGCGGCGCTGGGTGACGGACAAACGCCGGTCAATGTGTTCTGGGCGCTGGGCAGCCTGCTTGGCGTGAACCTGATCCTGTTAATCAGCTGGGCGCTCGGCCTGATCTTCGCGGGCGGGAGCGCGGCCAGCCTCGGTCGCCTCTGGTTATGGCTCAGCGAGAAACTCGCCCGCGATGCTCAAGCGGTGCAACTGGCGCCGGCCCTGATTCTGCTGTTGCAACGCAAGCGGCTCAACCGCTGGGTGCTGGGCACCTGCGTCAACGGCCTCTGGTTGCTGGCACTGCTCAGCGCCCTCACGCTCCTGTTATTGCTCATGGCGACTCGCCGCTACGGGTTCGTCTGGGAAACCACGATTCTGGGCAGCGACACGTTTGTCAGCCTGACCCAGAGCCTGGGCACTCTGCCCTCGCTGCTCGGGTTCGACGTGCCCACAGAAGACATGATCCGTGCCAGCGGCAACAGCGCACAGACGATCGAAAACGCCCGACAGGCCTGGGCCGCCTGGCTGGTCGGCGTGCTGGTGGTGTACGGCATCCTGCCTCGTTTACTCCTGACGCTGATGTGCTACGCCCGTTGGCGCGCAGGTCGCAAAAAGCTGGCGCTGGACCTCAGCCAGCCCGGTTTCGCCGAACTGCGGGAACGCCTGATGCCGAGCAGCGAACGCCTGGGCGTCAACGACGCCGCCCCCGCGCAACTGCATCAGGTGCACACCGGCACATCGACCCATGAGAGCGAAGGCGCGCTGCTGGTCGCGGTCGAACTCGACGATCAACGTCCCTGGCCGCCGACGCTGCCAAAAACCGTGGCCGACGCCGGCATACTCGACAGCCGCGAATCTCGCAGGACCCTGCTCGACCAACTGACCCGCTACCCGCCCGCGCGACTGGCCATCGCCTGCGACCCGCGTCGCTCGCCCGATCGAGGCAGTCTTGCGCTGATTGCCGAGCTGGCACGGTGTGCGGCTTCAACCCGTATCTGGTTGCTGCCTGCGCCGTCGGGTCAGGCGCTGGATGCCGACCGCCTTGGCGATTGGCATCAAGCGTTGCAGCAACTGGAACTGAAGTGGACGGACAGCGCGCCACTGACCTGGCTGGAGACCGGACATGACTGATAGCAACGCGCACCGGCCGCTCAAGCTGGCCGTGGTCGGCCACACCAACGTGGGCAAAACCTCATTACTGCGCACGCTGACCCGCGATGTCGGATTTGGCGAAGTCTCGCACCGGCCGAGCACGACGCGCCACGTGGAAGGTGCGCGCTTGTCGGTCGATGGCGAAGCGCTGCTGGAGCTTTACGACACGCCGGGCCTTGAAGACGCGATCGCCCTGCTCGACTTCCTGGAGCGCCTTGATCGTCCCGGCGAACGCCTTGACGGCCCGGCACGCTTGGCGCGTTTTCTTGAAGGCAGTGAAGCCCGCCAGCGCTTCGAACAAGAAGCCAAGGTGTTGCGCCAGTTGCTGGCGTCGGATGCCGGTCTCTACGTGATCGACGCCCGCGAGCCGGTGCTTGCCAAATACCGCGACGAACTCGCCGTCCTCGCCAGTTGCGGCAAGCCCCTGTTGCCGGTACTCAACTTCGTCAGCAGTTCCCGGCACCGCGAACCGGACTGGCGGGAAGCCCTGGCCCGACTCGGCCTGCACGCGCTGGTGCGCTTTGACAGCGTGGCACCGCCGGAAGATGGCGAGCGGCGGCTGTATGAAAGCCTCGCTCTGTTGCTGGAAAACTCTCGGGGTCAGCTGGAACGCTTGATCGCTGATCAACAGGCGCAACGCGAGGTTCGTCGCCACAGCGCTGCACGGCTTATTGCCGAGCTGCTGCTGGACTGCGCGGCGTGTCGACGTAGCGTCGCGACGACGTCTGATCAGGTGCAGTCGGCCATCGATGACGTGCGCAAAGCCGTACGCCAGCGCGAACAGCGTTGCGTCGAGGCATTGCTCAAGCTGTATGCGTTTCGTCGGGAGGATGCGTCCGCCAGCGATCTGCCGCTGCTGGACGGGCGCTGGGGGGACGACCTGTTCAATCCCGAAACGCTGAAGCTGCTGGGCGTGCGCGTGGGCGGTGGCATCGCGGCTGGCGCGGCGGCGGGTGCGGGCGTGGACTTGCTGGTGGGCGGTATCACCTTCGGCGCTGCGGCGTTGGTGGGCGCCATTGCCGGCGGCGCACTGCAAACCGCCCGCAGTTATGGCGGCCGCTTGCTTGGCAAGCTGAAGGGTCAACGCGAACTGACGGTCGACGACGCCGTATTGCGTCTGCTGGCGTTGCGACAGCGCCAATTGCTGATTGCACTGGAGGCTCGCGGTCATGCCGCCGTCGATAGCATCAAGCTCGACACCCCGCAGGACAAGACCTGGCGCCAGGGCAAGCTGCCCGATGCGCTGCACAAGGCGCGAGCGCATCCGCAGTGGTCGTCGTTGAATCCGCATCCCAAGCTTGATCAGACCGAGCGGCAGGAGCAGATCGAGGTGTTGGCCAAGACGGTAACTGCGTAAACCTACCCTGTGGGAGCGAATTTATTCGCGAAAAATGGTTCAGTCGTTGAAGGTCTGATTGGCTGCACTGGCCAATCGCGAATGAATTCGCTCCTACAGGGTCAGATCGAACTCAATAGCGCCAGCGCCTTGTCCTTCAAGATGTTCAGATCCATCACCGGCACATTCATCTCTTTCGCCATTTCATCCCACTGACGCATCCGCAGGCTGACGCCGCACAGCGGGTCGCGCTCGAAGGCATCGGCTTCGGCGTCGCTCATCACGCCGCCCTGATACGCCAGCGTGCGTCGGCTCGCTTCGCTCAACTGGTCGTAATAGCCGGGTTGTCTCAGCGTCAGATAGCGCTTGGCCTGAACGTGGTATTCCACGAGCCTGGCGACCCGCTCGCTGAACCCGCATGTGCGCAGGTAATCGGCGCCCACCCGTTCGTGACTGGCCACGCCGTAGCCACCCATGCTCGCCGCACCCGGATCGCGTTCGCAGAGATGACCGATGTCGTGGAAGAACGCCGCCAGCACCACTTCGTCGTCATAACCTTCTGCCAGCGCCAGCTCGGCGGACTGCGACATGTGTTCGATCTGCGACACCGGCTCGCCGATGTAATCGTCGCTGCCGCGTTGCGCATAGAGGCCGAAGACCTCGTTGACGACCTGTTCAGCGTGTTGCATGGGTTAACCTCGATTCTGCGTGACTGGCTTGGTGCGCCCACCCTACTCGCGCTGTATTGCGAAGCGATGGCAGCCGCCAGGCGCTTGCCGATAGTCGCATCGATCATTTTGCGATAGGGGAAATGCGCGCGGCCCGGTATGATCGCGCGCCCGATACACCCGGAACCCAATCGTCATGAAACCCACCTTGATCGCCGCCGCCGAACTCGACCGCCTTGAGACCTGGCAGAAATACTCCAGCTACATGTGTGGAGGCTGCGTGTCCAGCTGCTGCACGTTGCCGGTTGAAGCGAAGATCAAGGACCTGATCCGCATTGGCGTGGTCGACGAGTTCGAACAGGGCGACAACCCGAAGAACATCGCCAAACGCCTGCAGAAAGAAGGCATTGTCGAGCGCTTCAACCAGAAGTCGGGGATCTTCACGCTGCAGCGCATGAGCAACAACGACTGCCTTTACCTGGATCGCAAGAGCCGTTTGTGCACGATCTACGATAAACGCCCGGATACATGCCGCAACCATCCCAAGATCGGTCCGCGCCCCGGCTATTGCGCTTACAAGCCCAAAGAAGTCGTGCGCGAGAGCAGCGGCACGTTGAACTCAAACTCAGGGCGCGTGCCACTGAAGTTCTGACCGCATTCGCTACCACAAGGGCACCTGTGTCCGCGTCTGGATTGGCGGCGGTGCAGGATTTACTGTGGGAGCGAATTCATTCGCGAAAAATCGTCCGAGCGCTAGAGACGCATCGCCTGAAATAACGCATCGCGAATGAATTCGCTCCCACAGAAACCTCCGCGCTTTCACATATCCCGCACAAACAAAAACGCCCCCGGTCTCGCGACCGGGAGCGTTTTCGTTCAGCCGGGGCTAGTTACGCCTTGGCTTTCTTGGCAGCGCGGGTACGCTCGCTTTCGTCGAGGATCTTCTTGCGAAGACGGATCGACTTAGGCGTGACTTCGCACAGCTCGTCTTCCTGGATGTATTCCAGAGCCTGTTCCAGGGTGAAGCGAACAGGTGGAACCAGAGCGATGGTCTCGTCTTTACCCGAAGCACGCATGTTGTCGAGCTTCTTGCCCTTGGTAGGGTTGACGCCCAGGTCGTTGTCACGGCTGTTCTGACCAACGATCTGGCCGTTGTAGATTTCCTGACCGTGTTCAACGAACAGCTTGCCACGCGCCTGCAGGGTTTCCAGGGAGTAGGTCAGTGCCTTACCGGTTTCAACCGAAACCAGAACGCCGTTCTGACGGCCGGACATGTGGCCCGACTTCACGGTGTCGTAGCGATCAAAGATCGAGGTCAGGATGCCAGCACCGTTGGTCAGGGTCAGGAACTGGTTACGGAAACCGATCA